>JAESGS010000015.1_pt1 | contig 729298 bp, 570 predicted proteins | sample 9269761 | NCBI WGS metagenome assembly JAESGS01 (sample SAMN15741799, study PRJNA653493) | algae metagenome | isolation source: Cyanosarcina radialis HA8281-LM2 and co-occurring heterotrophs from damp... | place: USA: Makauwahi cave, Hawaii | collected 2011-01-06 | reverse complement strand
AAAATCAACTATATAAAAAATTAGGGAGCAGTCATTGAGAGACTGCCCCACTAAACAGGCTGGCTTGAAGCCGCCTTAATAAATAAAATTAAAGAAAATCTGATTTGGTACTTAACACAGAATCTGATACCTGTCTCACTGGTGTCTGACACCTAAAGGGTGAAAAAAAAGCAGGAGCCGGAACCCGGAACGGATTCGAGCCAGATGCGGCCGCCGAGGCGCTCGATGATTTTGCGGGTGATCGAAAGCCCTACACCGGAGCCACCTGCATCACCCTTCACCTGCAGGCGCTGAAAAATGACGAAGATCTTCTGGTAATACTCCTCCTCAATGCCGATCCCATTATCGCAAACAGAAAACTGCCACTCGCCATCCGTCAGACTTGCCGATACCCGAATCACCGGCAGCACCCCCACCCTGGAATATTTGATCGCATTGCTGATCAGGTTCACGAATACCTGCTGCAGGGGAACCAGACTGGTTTGCAGCACCGGCAGATCACCCAGTTCCAGCACCGCACCCGCTTCCCGCAATTGCACCTGCAATAATTGCCGCACATCCTCCAGCAGCAGGTTCAAATCCACGCGCTCCATCTTCAACTCTGATCGTCCCGCCCGCGAATATTCGAGCAGATCCAGCAGAATCAACCGCATCCGTGCCGCGCCATCCACGGCATAATGGATATACTGCTGCGCTTTCTCATCGAGCTGTCCGCCATATTTCCGCTGTAACTGACTCAAAAACCCCGTAACCATCCGCAGGGGTTCCTGTAAATCGTGCGATGCAATAAAGGCAAACTGCTCCAATTCCTGATTCGATCCCGCCAGTTCCTGGTTAATGCGCAGCAATTCCTGATTCAGGTTCTGCAACGATACTTCATACTCTTTGCGATAGGTAATATCACTCAGCGCCCCCACCATCCGGATAACAGCACCCGCGGCATTCCGGAAAATCATTCCCCTGTTCAACACACTGATCACGCGGCCATCGGTCCGCACCAGCCGGTACTCCATCTCCCAGTGAAAGATCGCCGGATTCGCCATCGCCTCCTCCATACTCCGCTGAACCTGGGGCTGGTCATCGGGATGCACCAGATCCCACCAGGAACCCCGCACCGTACGCACCGATTCCACTTCCTGCCCCAATAACCGGTCAAAGCCTGCACCGCGATAAACTGTGCCCGATACCAGGTCCCAATCCCAAATCGCATCATTGGTGGCCTGGGTAACTTTTTCAAAACGCTCCTTTGATTCGCGCAGGTTCTGATCGGCTTTTTTCCGATCCGTAATATCTCTGATAAAAGCACAAAAGGAAACTTCTCCCTCCTGGCGTATAGGGATGACCGTTAGCTCAATCGGAAATTCCTCCCCATTTCGCCGCACTGCCGGCAATTCCAGCAACTGATTCAGAATCTGACTCTCGCCGCTGGATAAATAACGTTTCATTCCTGCTGAATGCCGGCCGCGGTACGCAACCGGTACTATAAAATCAGACAAAGGAAAACCCATCACTTCGGCTGCTGTCCACCCGAAAATCCGTTCCGCCGTTTCATTCCAGAAACCAATTCGCTCTTCCGTATCAATGGTGATGATGGCATCCAGGGCACCATTCATAACCAACCGTAGTTTTTCCTCACTGTTCCGCACGGCAATTTCTGCCAGCTTCTGTACATGGATATCCTGGAAGCTTCCGAAAATCCGCACGCAACTGTCATTCTTCCATTCCGACCGGCCAATGGCCCGCACCCATTTTTCTTTTCCGCTGGTAGTCTGCAGCAGCAATTCAAGATCGTATTCCCGTCCGTCTTTCATCAGATTTTGCAGGGCAGCATCCAGTTTATCCCGGCAATCGCCTTTATAAAAATTAATTCCCTCCGCCAGACTCACCGGCTGATCGGGCGGAATTTCAAGGATCGCGCGGGTAATATCAGAGAGGTAAAGGGCCCCCTCCCCCGGTTGTTGCAAATCCAGTTCCCAGCTTCCGATCTGCGCCAGTTGCAATGATTTTTCGAGCAGGTTTTCGAGTTTTTTCGTTTCGGTACTATCTTTTCCGGTACCATAAAACAACTGTTCTTCCACCGAAGCAGTAAGGGTCCAGTTCATCCACACATTTTTACCTTCCGCCGACAAAAACCGTATTTCAAAAGAATACCGTTGACCGGCAGCGGGAGTAACCGAAAACTTCTCTTTTATCAGCAGCTGATCCTCAGCATGGATAAAAGAAATCCAGGGACGGCTCAATAATTCTTCTTCAGAATACCCGAGCAGGCGGCTCGCAGCCGGATTCAGTTTTTTAAAATAACCCCGAAAATCAGCGATACAAATAATGTCTTCTGCCAGGGTAAAAATCTGATTCAATTCCTGTTCCAGCTGCTTGCGATAAATTTCCGAACCAATAAAACTGCGGATGGCCGAACTGTTCAATATCAGATCCGCTTCCTCTTCTTCTGCTGCTGTTCGAACAGTTACCAGCAAGGCAATCTTATGCTGGTGACGGTAAAGCGGGATAAGATTTTCAATGGTTCCTTCCGAACTTCCCTCCATACCCGAAGTTGCCAGCAGGTTAGACTGGCGGGATAGCGGATCGGTCAGCCAGCATTCCACCCGTTGGTAAGACCCAATAGCAGCCAGCAGCACCACCATTTGCTGAAGCGTTTCCACAAAGGAACCGGCCGCATTAAACACCCTGCTGAGATCTGCCATAATCCGGTTTTGCTGTTCTGCATGGATCCGTTTCGTTACATCTCTGGAGTTCACCACAATGCCATTGATGGCCGGGTCTTTCAGCAGGTTCAGTGCAATGGTTTCAATCCAGTGCCAGGAGCCATCGGCATGGCGAAAACGAAAGGGTGCTATTTCCGTGCGGTATTCCATTTCAATCTGTGCAAGTTGCTGCTGCACTAGTTCATGGTCTTTCTCATGAATAAAATCGAAGGCCGGTTTACCAACCAGATCACCCGGTTTTAATCCAAGTATAGTTTGAGCGCTGGGGCCCACATAACTATACACACCACTTGTATTAATAATCGCAATCAGATCACTTCCCTCCTGCACCAGGGAATGCAGGCGATCTTCATTCAACTCCAGTTTTCGTTCTGCCAATACTTTTTCCGTCACATCGGTAACGGTATGTAAGAGCGCGATTAAATTCCCCTCACTATCAAACACCGGACTATTCACCGCATCCCAATAGCGCAGTTCAAAAGTTGCCATATGGGTTCGAACAGGTACATCGTATTTCTGGTGGTGCAGGTATTGAACCAAACCGGTAGCCATAACTTGCAATAAAGAGTTCCGTAAATTGTCTACCCCGTCTGCTCCTGCTTCTGAGGGATTGGAGGGGAACACCTCAAAAAGACCTTTATCAAGCACTTCTTCCAGCTTTGTGCCAGTTACCCTCAGGTAGGCTGCATTGGCAGTCAGAATCCGGAACTGAGGCGCATCCGGTTGCAGCAATAATGCAGGTGTTGTTATTGTGGCAAAAACTGATTCGAATAAACCGGGAGGCATATTTTTTTGCAATTCGATCATATAAGGTACGTCATTAGCAGGTAAAGTACTAAAAGAAGCGAACTATCATTATATTTGAATACCCCTGTTACAAGCCATGCCACCTTATCCAGTTGATTTCAGCACGCTGTTTCAGTATCACCCTATACCCCAATGGGTATATGATGTAAAAACATTCGAGATCCTCGAAGTTAATTCTGCTGCTCTTAACCGTTACGGCTATTCAAGAGAAGAATTTCTCCATAAAAAAATGCCGGAATTATGTCTTTCGGAAGATATTCCGGAAAAATACAGGCAACGACTGCGGTTTGCTGGTCGCGAAGCCATGTTGATTTGTGAATCGAATCAACCACATCCAAATAAAGCTGCGGACCTGTTGGAAGAGGCCCTCACCCTTGCAAGAATCGGCGGTTGGGAAATTGATTTCAGTAAACAATCCATTTACTGGTCGGATATGGTACATAGGTTGCATGGAACCGACCCGGCAACCTATCAGCCCAACCTGGCGGGTGGCATTGAATTTTACCGGAACGATTTCAGGGAGATGGTGCAACGCACTATTGAAGTTACCCGCGCAACCGGCGCTGCATTTGATTTCGAAGCCATTCTGGTAACGACGCAAAAAAAAGAAAGCTGGGTGCGCGTAACCGGCAGGGGCGAAATGCAGGACGGGCGCTGCGTACGGATCATTGGAAGTTTTCAGGATATCCATGATCGTAAGAAGGCGGAAAAAGAATTATTGAGGGCAGCAGAAGACAGGGCAAAAATTCTGGAAAGTATTGGGGATGCGTTTTTTACGATGGACCGGAATTTTGTGGTTACTTATTGGAATCGGACGGCTGAAGAATTGCTGCAGGTGAAAAGAGAGCAGGTATTACATCAAAATTTGTGGGCGGTATTTCCGGATGCGGTAAGTCTTCCCTCCTATGGCTTCTATCATCAGGTACTGGAAACCGGACAGGCGGTACGATTTGAGGATTATTACGGAGGCTGGCTGGAGGTCAATGCTTATCCGGCAGAGGATGGAATTTCGGTTTTCTTTCGGGATATAAGTCTGCGAAAGGAAGCAGATGCCCGCTTGCAAAAAGCTTATGAAGAACGGAATACCATTCTGGAAAGTATTGGGGATGCATTTTTTGCAGTGGACAAAAACTGGATGGTTACCTATTGGAACCAGATGGCGGAAAAGGTATTATTCAAAAAACGGGAGGAGATTGTGGGGCGCCATTTGTGGACAGAATATGCCGATGCCATTGATTCGGATTTTTACCGCATGTACCATAAAGCCAGGGAAACCGGCGAAACGGTGAGCTTTGAGGAATATTATCCAACGCAGGGTATCTGGTTTGAGGTTACAGCTTATCCGGCTGAAACCGGCTTGTCGGTCTATTTTAAGGATATCACCCTGCGGAAGGAAGCGGATATAAGATTGCGCGATGCCAGGGATCAGTTGAAGCAGTTGAACCGGGATTTAAAAATCAAGCTGCGGGAATTGGAACAGGCGAATGAGGACCTGGAGCAGTTTGCCTTTATTGCATCGCATGATTTGCAGGAGCCATTGCGTATGGTGACGAGTTTTATGGATCAGTTAAGGCGGAAGTTTGGTGATGAGCTGGATCCCAAAGCACAGGAATATATTCATTATGCGGTGGATGGTGCCAGGCGGATGAAACGAATCATCCTTGACTTACTGGAGTATTCGAGAGCAGGACGGATAAATGGCCAGCTGGAAGAAATAGAACTGGAAGTAATTGTTCTGGAATACATGCATTTGCGAAAGCAATTACTGGAAGAAAAAGCTGCGGAATTGCAGTATGAAAAATTACCGGTAATCAGGGCTAACCGGGTGGCCATAACACAAACCCTGCATGCTTTACTGGATAATGCCGTAAAATATTCGAAGCAGGGAGAGAAACCGGAAATACGGTTAACCGCAACCGAAACACAGGAGGAATGGATTATTGAAGTGCGGGATAATGGCATAGGGATTGATCCCGGGTTCCATGATAAGATATTCATTATCTTTCAGCGCCTGCATAACCGGGATGCGTATGAGGGTACGGGTATTGGATTATCCATTGTAAAAAAACATGTGGAGAGCTGGGGGGGAAGGATCTGGTTAAGCTCTGCACCGGGTATCGGAAGCAGTTTTTTCTTTACGATTAAAAAATAAATGAGTACATGAAACCTGTTCATATTTTATTGGTAGAAGATAATGAGGGAGATATCGTGCTAACGCTGGATGCATTTGAAGAGAGTAAGATCAGGACCAATATCAGTGTGGTGAAGAATGGGCGGGATGCGTTGGATTTTTTGGGAAAAAGGGGTGCTTATGCGAATGAGTCCAAACCGGATCTGATATTGCTGGATATCAATATTCCGATTTTGAACGGGCATGAGGTATTGAGTGCCATCAAGCAGGATCCGGAGTTGAAGAAGATTCCGGTGATTATGCTAACGACTTCATCGAATCAGAAGGATATCAATCTGGCGTATGAGAATCATACGAATAGTTATGTTACGAAGCCGATCGAGATGGAGGATTTTTTAAAAGCGATTTTACGGATTGAGGAGTTTTGGCTGCAATTGAGCAAGCTGGCGGATTAGGTGTCAGACAGGTGTTAGAACGGTGTAAGGTACATGTTAGAACGGTGTTAGAACAAATGGTTTTTAACTGACCTGTGAAACCAGACGAATCGGAAAATTCCTGAATCATCTGGAGATTTACCTGCAGATAATTGATTTACCGGCGATGTACTGGAGTTTGGGGTTTATAAAGGAACTTCAATTGTACGCCTGCTTTCCTTCCGCGATTTATTGGAAAATGCCAGTTCGCGCAAAGTATACGGTTTCGATATTTTCGGAAAAATTGCCTTACTGCATATTGATGTGGATGTATATGATCCTACAAAAGTTATATTGGAAAGTCTGTGGCACCGTGTAGTAAAGGGCGGAATTCTGATGCTGGATGATTATGGAACCGTAGCGGGAGAAACCGGGGCAGTGGATAATTTTCCACCAGATCAGGTAGGCTACGGCCTTTGCTTTGGGCATAGCGCTTGGCCGATTCAATGATATCTTTATTGATGGTAAGAGTCAATTTCGTGCGCATACACGTGTTTTATTATAAAAATATACGTATTATTTGCCGACCATTTTGCTATTGGCGATGGGTTGCTGTCATCCTGTACCAATCAGGGAGACAACTCAAACTATCTTGCTAGCTGAGAAAAACCACCCGAAATGGGGTGGTTTCAATTTATTTTGTTCTAACACCGTTCTAACATGTACCTAACAACGTACTAATGCCTGTCTGACACCTATTCCTTTTCCAGCAAAACAACAATGTCTTTCAGGGTGCAGCGGATCCAGCAGCCTTCCAGCTGATCCTGATCGCGGCCCGAATCGCCCTGCCAGGTGTAGAAGGCAAGCGGTCCTTCCGTGTAAAGTGGTGAACTTACCCAATCTCCACCCTGGCGGATTGGACCGAAATTGGTTACGGAACTGCCATAGGGCTCTGAACTTATTCCGTACCCCACAATCCGCCAGCCTGCAGGGGCTTCATACAAATCATAACTGGTTCTGATTTCGAAAGATGTGAAATCACTTATAACTTCTTTAATCGTTGCAAAAATATTACCTGTCAATTTTTTGCCATTGATGGCCAGATAAAAGCTGCCTGCTAATTCGGTAGTAGGGAAACGCTTCAATTCTTCATCCTCCCCACCCGTCCATCTTGCCTGACTTGTTTGCGGCAATTGCTTAGCAGTCACTTTTTCCACTTTCAGTTCCCGGGAAACGGTGGCCGGAACAGTCCTGTCTTTAAACAGCACCAATCCGGGGTCTCGTACCAGTACGGTACCACCAGGTACCTGTCTTTTTACCCGAACCGTAAAGGCATAGGACCTGGATGTATTTCTATCAATTGCAATCCGAATTTCTTCATCCGTATTGATTGTATAATTTTTAGTGGAGGCTGTTAGCTGTTGGCCGTCCAGTTTCATCCCGGTTCTGTCCGAAATATTCAATTGAATGGGCACGGGATCGTGATTGCCTTCCCATTTAAATTTCAACACCAAAAACGAGATATTTTCCTCTGTTGTATTTTCAATTCTGGCATGTATGCCGGGTGAACTATAACATTGTTCCAGGACTTTAACTATATCCTTATTAATCGTTCTGCTTACTTCGGTTATTTTTTCAATAAAGATTTCATCATAGGTGGTCATTCGGCTGACGGTTTCAACAAAGTTTTTGTAGCTCGATTCTGTCAGACTAAAGCCTAAATTAACCATCACTGTTTCTATAGGTATACCAATGGTGGCGGAATATTCTTTTGCCTCGGTAAATGTCATCCGGGTATCGCGCTTGAAGAAATTCAGAAAGGAAATGGCACGGTCGCGGGAAATGGACAGATACCGGGTATCATAAACACCCCATTTGGCAATCAGCTGGCACTGTGAATAAGCTGCTATGTTCGCCAGCATCAGCAGGCTGAATAAACTACTTTTCATAACAAATAATTTAAATTTTGTATTTACTCTTCTGTTTTTTCAAATGGATTTTTTCCCAGCCGCAACATGAAGGCTACATAAAAATTGGGACGGAAAAAAGCCTTTTCGTGAAGTTGATTCGGCTCCAGATTGGTGGTCAAAACCTTTCCGGCATGATAGTGCCCCATTAATTGTTCCTGCTCATAAAATACAATTCCGGTTGAAAAGCCAATATTGTGATTATAGGTTCCACCATATCCCAAACTCACAAATGCCGATTCTGTATTATATCCAATTCCCCCATTGAAACTGTGATTCCAGTTCTTGTTTCTTTTGCTTTCGAAAAAGTAATTGTAAAAAACCATGGGCGTGAAGCGCAGATCAACCGCTTTATATCCCCTTTGCGGCGTAATTATATAAGATTCCGCATCGGTCTGATTTAAATAATAACGGGAAGGCTCAAATCCTTTGGGGGAGAAAAGAAAGCCATAACTGAATTCCCAACTTCCTTTTTTCCGGCCGTTTAATTTGCAGATCCATTTTACATCGCCCCGGCTGATTATTATCTTATAATTTTTTCCGCTCTCAATTTTCAACGGAACCGGCAGGGCAACTTCCCTATGCGGACCATTCAAAATTTCCAGAACGGCACCTGTTATTGCGGGATCGCTGCAATCATCCTTATATTGTTCCCAAACAGCCTTAAGGGTTTTTATCGAACCTGAAATCTCCATCTCCGTTTTATCGACATCGGTTGAATTTAAAAGTTCAGTTACCTGATTCCAGGAATTACTTATCTCCGGACAGGATGCCTTTTCGGTTTTGAGATCCATATCTATTTCTCCAATTAAACTTAATGGAGGAGGCACAATCACCTCTTCTTCTATGCTAACTGTGTACTGTTGTTGCAGAAAGGCATTTATAAGAATAATTTTATCAATTCGCTGCAAACCAGCCGGAATTGGGATTGAAATCTCCTTATCATAAAATTGGGCAAGATCCATACTAATTGACTCATCATTTTGCCCATAGCCAATGGTTAGCCTGGCCACCAGCAGCAGTAAAAAAACGATCTTTTTCATGTCACCTCTTTTTGGTTATTTAAACCACAAAGATTCTTTGCCCCCAGCCTTTTTGAACTGTTGAAATCTACCCGGCGGGCGGGGATTTTTCCCGTTTATTATGGTGAAAAACCCCGATTTTTAATTATCGGAGAAGGCGGAGATTCGGCTTTTAATAACCAAAACCTTCAGGCAATGAAAAAATCACATCAGTACATCCTGGGCGCTGCCCTGCTTGTATCAGTAAGCATCAATTTTTATGCATGTAATCAGGAACCCAAACTGAAAGAACCAATACCGGAAAAAGAGGAAACAAAAACCACCTCAACTGCAATTAATGCGGAAACCATCGGTATTGATGATTTCCTTATGCATTCCGATACTGCAGCAAAATATATCAATCAATATATTGCTGACCGGGTTTCGCAGGATCCTACACTTACTAAATCTATCTATTATCCAAGAGAGGTAATTGAATGGTTGGGAGAAGAAATGAAAAATGCACCAGCCGGTGCAGGAGGAATTGACGGGATCCGGATTTTTATGCTGCAATATCCACCGGAAATGAACGAAAGACTGGGAAGAAATGGAACCAAGCAAACCGGACTTGTAATTGTACCAACCAGAGACAGGAAAGCTGACTGGACCTACTGGAACTCACTGAAAGACAATTTGAAAAAAACATCCTCCTTATCCGCTCCATTAAAGGGACTCAACCACGGTGAACTTTGTCCGTCCAGATGTAATTAAGAAGCTCTATGTTTCCATTAGATATCCATAATTATATAGAAATCCTTGCTTTTTTAACCAGCGCAGCCAGTTATGATAAATTAAAATCAGGCTATCTGCGCTGGTTTATTCCCTTCCTGTTTTTCATTGTGCTTATTGAATTAACAGGCAGGTATTTCAGGACGGTTTTACACGAACCCAATGCCTGGATTTATAATATTTCCACCACCATCGAGTTCCTGTTTTATGGAAGCATATTTTATCAGACCTATCAAAACAGCCGGTATAAATCAATCGTTAAATGGTTCCTATTCCTTTACCCGGTTGCGGCAGCCCTGAATATTTTATTTATCCAGGGTTATCAGTATTTCCATACCTATACTATGAGCCTGGGTGCGCTTTGCATGGTAATTTTTGCCTGCCTTTATTTTATCGATTTATTAAACGCGGGCAAAAAGCTTGATTTAGTCAGAACACCTATGTTCTGGATCGCAAGCGGACTGCTGTTCTTTTACCTGGGGAATTTTGTGTATGAATTACTGTTTGATATAATTGAACTGAAACAATATGATTTTGAGCGAAGGCTGTTTCGTGCTATCAACAATAGTCTGATTTTAGTTCTATATTCCTGTTTTATTATTGGATTTCTATGTCAAAGGAAGAAGTTCAGGTAATTATTGCCATTATTGCCGGCACCATTGTGCTGCTGATTTTGGGCAGCTTTATTTTCTATTTTCTTTTTTTGTACCAGCGCAGGCATAACCGGTATGTGGAGGAGGTGGATCAAATGAAAACGCAATATGAACAGGAACTGCTGAAAACCCAATTGGATATCCAGGAACTTACCCTTTCTCATATTTCGCAGGAAATTCATGACAATATTGGTCAGATGTTAACGGTGGTAAAGGTTCAATTGGGCAGTATTGAAACTTCCGACAATGCCCTGCTGGAAAAGCTGGATACTTCTTTCCAGATACTTACCCGAACCATTCAGGATTTGCGAAATCTGTCGCGCAACCTGAATACGGATTATATAAGCGAAAAAGGGCTGGTTCATTGCCTCAATGAAGAGTTGTCGGTAATTGAAAAAAGCGGAATATTACAGGTAGGTTTTCAGCTATTGGGAGAAGGAGGCATTCAAAATCCGCATTGGGAACTTATCGTTTTTCGTATATTACAGGAACTGGTAAATAATGCCATCAAGCATGCGCAGTGTACCAGCTTATCCATTACTGCGAACTATCTGCCAGAGCGGCTGGATATACGGGTTTCAGACAATGGAATTGGATTTGATGCTGCAGCCGCTTTAACGACCAACAGTATTGGTTTGCGAAGTATTCGCAAAAGAGTGGAAGTATTAGGCGGACAGTTGACTATACAATCTGCACCAGGTGAAGGCTCGAGCATTTATCTGTCTCTGCCCTTTGCAACTGCCCATAAACCTTAATCGCCGTTTTATGTCTCCTGTTAAAGTAGCACTTGCAGACGATCATAGTCTTGTTCGAGGTGCCATTGCCAATTTGATTAATTCGTATGATGGGTACCAGGTGGTAATTCAGGCTGATAATGGCAGGCAGTTATTAGATGCAATAGACATGGGGAAAGAACCGGATATCGTATTGATGGATCTGAATATGCCGGTACTGGACGGATATGCGACCTGTTCCTATTTGCGGGACAATTATCCGGGTATTAAAGTATTGGCTTTATCCATGTATGATAAAGAGCACTGCATAATCCGGATTTTGCGGAATGGGGCACGTGGTTATATACTGAAGGATATCAATCCGCGGGAATTTAAATCCGCTTTGGATACCCTACTGCAATCCGGCTATTATTATTCGGGGATTATTACCGGGAAATTGATTCATGCGATCAATAAAATGGACAATACGGTTGATTCCATGCAGGTTATTTCGCGGCTTGGGGCTGCTGAACTTCAACTTCTTCAGCATATCTGTACAGAGTTGACCTATAAGGAAATTGCGGATAAAATGGGGATCAGTCCCCGGATGGTGGACAGTTACAGGGAAGGATTGTTTGAAAAATTACAGGCCAGAAGCCGGATTGGGCTGGCTATACAGGCGATTAAGTATGGGATAGTGGTGGTGGATTAGACAGCTTATTAAAGGCCAGTGTTCATTTAGTTTTTTTCACTATAGAATAACTATGATATAATCCGTCAATAAACAATAAACCTATTTTTCTTATTTTGTAAATCCTCCTCCAATGATAAAATATTCACGAATTTTTTTATCGATGATTTATTCTTTACCATCTTATCGATAATTTTCCCATAAGTAAATTCTCCGCCATGGAAACCATCAACAAATTCCGAATCTAATGAATTCAGTGAATCTGGATTCGTTAAATCATAAAATTCATACTGGTATTTCAGAAAAATCGGTTCAACCTCATGGTATATTTTTCCAATGTAAGAATGTTTCCCAGAACTAGACAATTCATGAAATATTTTTGGAGAAAAGGGTGGTAAAAAAGCTATCACCTGAATATTTTTTTGCTTACAATAAGATAGGAAACTGTCTAGCTCTTGAATTGCTCTTACATTTACTTTTTCTCCATATTCAAACCTTCTGATGCCTTTTTTTATTCTATCAGAAGTTTCCAAAAATCCATAATCATTTGCATTTTTTGATTTCTCCAATAATCTTGAAATCTGATCTCCATAATCCATACTTCCATCCTTTCTAAAACCAGCATTATTCAATTTTGCATTTAAGCCTACCAACTTTACTCTATTATTTGAATTGTGCTTAAATACGCTTGAATAAACCAATTTATTGGAAAGAAGGTCTTGCCACACTTGTTTATAAGTTGAGAATGTTGGTGTTGGCTTATAATTTGTATAATCGGTTGCTATTGAATTTTTCTTTTCAACTGCATCCCAATTTGCATTAAACATCCATTGATCCAGATTGACAAGAATACATTTTGGTATTTTTTGTTCAGGAATTGATTTTAGGAACGGAAGAAAATCAGAAATACCAACAATAGTATAACCAGCATTATAAAAAGGAGAATCAAACATTTGTTCGCGAAATTGTAAGACTCTAGATGATCCAATTGCCAGAATGGATTTTTTTGAACCCTCTACTACTTCTTTCCATTTCAGGTATTTATAATTTGATTCATTGTAGGCATAGCCGACTTTGTACGAGCCTGAATCCTTTATTATTTCATCAAGATCAGTGAAATTCTCCCCGGCTTTATATAAAATCGATAATGGTGGCAAAAACACCAGAACAACCGGAATGGAAAACAATAATAACTTTATTATTAAACGCTTCATTATTAAAACTGAAAATATATAAATTGTTGCTCCTTACCACCCAACCAAAAAATTAGACTTATTAGGAAGTAATAAAACCCCATACGAAACGGTAGATACCATTTAAAGCCAAATTTAGCCAAGGCATACTCTTCATCTCTGCCTAACCATTCAATAATAATAAACAGAACAATAATGCCTGTTAAAACTAAAAATTCCCGAGAGTAAAAAATTTCAGGAATAGAAAACAATGATTTTGTGAATATTCCACTTATATATTGAATGGCATGTTCAATATTATTAGCTCTAAAAAAAATCCATGCAAAACAAACTAAACAAAATGTAACTAGGATTTGCATAAACTCTTTTACAGTTGGAAGTACGTTTCCTTTTGCTACAACGTCTAAATTACTTCTATTACTATTAGTTAACAATAAGGGTAAAAAATATAACGCATTTAAAAAGCCCCATACTACAAATGTCCAATTAGCTCCATGCCAAAATCCACTAACTAAAAATATAATAAATGTGTTCCTTATTTTACTCTTGACTCCTCCTTTACTTCCGCCTAATGGTATATACAAATAGTCCTTAAACCAACTCGATAAAGATATATGCCACCTACGCCAAAACTCAGCTATATCTCGTGAAAAGTAGGGATATGCAAAATTCTTAAGTAGATTTATTCCAAATAACCTTGCAGTACCTAAAGCAATATCAGAATAACCAGAAAAATCACCATAAATCTGAAAAGCAAATAAGATAGCACCTATTACCAAAGTGCTTCCAGTCTGTTCTGCTGGCGAATTGAATATTGAATTAGCTATTTCCGCACAATTATCTGCTATTACAATTTTCTTAAATAAACCCCAAAGAATTTGCCGTAAACCATCAACTGCATTGGAATAATTAAAGACTCTTTCTTTCTTGAGTTGAGGTAATAAATGTGTTGCCCTTTCAATAGGACCTGCCACAAGTAGTGGGAAAAAACTAACAAAAAGTGAATAATCGATTAAATTCCGTTCAGATTCAATCCTGTTCTTATAAATATCAATGACATAAGATAAGCCATGAAATGTATAAAAAGAGATCCCAACAGGAAGTATTATTTCGATTAATCCAAAATTCACTTGAAAACCAATAGAATTCAACATTTCTGAGAAAGATTCCGCAAAAAAATTGTAATACTTAAACACACCCAAAAAGCCAAGATTAATGCAAATGCTAATCCAAAACCAAGTCTTTTTTAATCCAGGGGATTTTGCATCAGCCATTTTTAATCCACTGACATAATCAAGTAGGGTTGAAAACATTAACAAAAACAAGAATCGAAAATCCCAACATGCATAAAAATAATAGCTTGCAACTAACAACAAAATATTCTGTTGCCTGAATTTATTCGTTGGAAATAACCAATAGAATGCAAAAACGATTGGTAAAAAGATAGCGTAATCAATCGTATTGAATAACATGAACTATGAAATATTATGTAAAAAAAAGTTTATCAAAATAATTTTTAATAGAATTTATTACAAAAATTATTTGATAAACTAAAAAATTGTAAGGGACGGCATGAATTATTACGCCTCCAATATATGCTCCTGGTATTCGGGAAGCAGGCTTTTGATCTGGTGGCGGATGCGTTGTTGTTTGTGTTGTACGGCTGCGTCTACCAGTTCGTTGATTTCGTTTTCCAACCACTCCTGGTTGATACCGATTTTCTTGGCCTTCATGATCAGCGGATGATGGGTAGCCAGCAACTTTTCTGATTCTTTAAATAACTCTTCATACATTTTCTCTCCCGGACGCAGACCGGTGAATTTAATTTCCATATCCTTACCCGGTGTATAACCGGCCAGGCGAATCATTTTGCGGGCCAGGTCGATGATCTTCACCGGTTTGCCCATATCAAATACAAAGATATCACCTCCGTGGCCCATTACACTGGCTTCGAGTACCAGGCGGCAGGCTTCGGGAATGGTCATGAAATAGCGGGTAACATCGGGGTGGGTAACGGTAACCGGTCCGCCCTGCAAAATCTGTTTTTTGAAAAGAGGTACAACCGATCCATTGGATCCCAATACGTTTCCGAAACGGGTGGTGATGAATTTGGTAGTGGTGGAACGATCAGACAGGCTCTGGATATACATTTCTGCCACCCGCTTGCAGGCTCCCATGATATTGGTGGGATTAACTGCCTTATCGGTAGAGACCATGATGAATTTCTGCACTTCAAATTTCAGGGCAGCATCGGCCACGATCCGTGTACCTTTTACGTTGGTAAGAACCGATTCGCTGGGGAAATATTCCATTATGGGAACATGCTTATAAGCTGCGGCATGGAATACAAAATTGGGGCGGTAGCGGTCAAAAATGCTTTCAATCCGGTATTTATCACGTACGGAGGCAACTTCCACACAGATATCCACCTGCTTGTTCAAACCTTCCAATTCCAGTTTCAGGTCGTGAAGGGCAGATTCGGCCTGATCGAGCAGTACCAGCTGAACAACAGGGTAGTTCAGTAACTGGCGACAGATTTCACTGCCAATAGAACCCGCAGCACCGGTAACCAACATTACAGCTTCGTTATAGGTACGTTTGGCACTGATATTATCGATACTGATTTCATCGCGTTCCAGCAGGGATTCGATGGTGAGTTCTTTTAACTGGTTGATGCGGAAAATACCATTGATCCATTCCTGCAGGGGTGGAATAATGGTAACTTTTACACCGCGGGAAGAGCAATATTCAAATAGGCGCTCTTTTCGTTCAGCTGGCAGATTATGTACGGCCAGGATCATTTCGTCCACTCTGTGGTGAGCCATCAGCTTGCGGAAAGCCAGCTCAGGTGAATAAATTTTTATACCATCCAGGCTTTTACCCTGTTTGGACATGCTGTCATCTATAAAGCCAATAATCTGCATTTTAGCATCCTGGTCAATTTCCAGTGCTTTTTTGGTAGCCAGACCAATATCCGCGGCACCATAAATCATTATCCTACGCTTCTGTTGTTTGCCTTTGTGGAAATTTCCTGAAATCTGGAATACTTCCCGAACAAAGATCCGGAAGCCGGTAAACAGAAAGGTAACCAGGAAACAATTGATAAGCAATAACTCCAGCCGGATGTATTCAAAAAGACCGGTTGTGCTACTTAAGCCGGTAATAATCAGCCAGCTAACCAGCTGAAAAAGTGAAAAGCTGACTACTCGTGTAATGTCCCGAATACCTGAGAAACGAACTATTCCAGAAAAAGTATGGAAAATGACCATGCCTGTGATACCGATCACTGCATTGATAACAAAGGCATATTTATATAACCATAGCGTACTTAGTGAAATACTAAGACGGTTGGAGAGATAAATAGCACTCCAGAAGGCAAACACCAGGAAAAATGATTCAATAAGGAACAGAATCCACCTGGGAGTTAGCTCTTTTAGTAGTTGATTTCGCATAATAAGGTTTCACGGAAAGCCACCGCAAAAATAAGAATCCTTTATCTATTAAATCTACTTAAATAAGTAGTAATAATTATCAAATAAAAGATTTTTTATTCTACGTGACTAGTTTATAAATCCCCAAATAATTATTGGGCAGTTAATTACGCAATACATGCAAATTTATTGCCAGACTAATATTAGTGATGTTATGAACCGTATGAAATACTAAAATATTTATTTTATATTCATTTTATTTCACAAGTGACTTAAGATTTCCCTCTATTTCTTTAACAATTGCGCCTTTTCTTATGTGCGTTGGAATGCTATGATTCTCTGTTAACACAAGTTTATCAATCGTACAATTATTAAAAACCTGATGTAACCGTTGTTTTTTTCGGGGTATTGATAATTCACAATATTTTATATTAGATGAGCCTGGAATGATATACATATCGGATACAAGTGTATCAATATTAACCACAGGCATTTCATGCGCGATATGAAAAGTTGCAATATATCCTTTAGTAGTTTGCCAAAAAGGGTTTGAGTTTTTTATAACAACAGACCCAAACGAAACTTTGCTTTTTGCTACGCGATAGGAAGACCATGCATACTTTGCAATAGTAATATTTCTGTATCCTATTGAATTAAAGGCTAAGGAATCCGGTAAAAGAGGAGAACGAAATAAACTATCAATAACAATTTTGTCAATTCGAAAATTTGTCGCTCCGTAAATAGAAACTGCACCAATTCCATATTTCACTTTAATATTTTTAACGTGAACATTTTGAGGCCTTGGAAAATTATTAGCATCTACTTCACAATTAATAAAAATTGAACTATAATGAGGTAACTCAAAATTTTGTAACCAATTTGCTCCATAGTTTGAAATATCAACCTCATTTATAAGGATATTTCGATGTGCCCCTCTTAATCTAATACCATAATTGTCAACGTCGCCTGGAAAGGGAGCCTTTGTTACGCCATCTCTTTCGGTATACTTATTTATAAGTATACTATCATATGCGAATTCCTTTAAATTACTTGTAAGTACTTCCAAACCAAAATATGAGAGGTTATCAAATTGAATAGTATCAATTCTTAATTTCCCAATATTTACAGGTGCATTAATTTTAATAAAATATTTTGATTTTCTTTTTGGAAAATTACCATCAAAACGGACATTACCTTTTATATAAACATACTTAACATTTGAAATCGTTATTATTGCTTCGACACTATCGCCATCTGTCGCAATAACTTTTGAATTAGAATAATCCAAAATTAATGAATCAAGGTTCTCGTACACAACAGGATTTAAACGAATTACTTTGGGATTATCTTGGAAACATAAGGATATAAAAACCATTAATATATTAAACATGGTACTCAAATTTATTAGGCCTCCATATTAAATACGAGATTTATCGCTTTAATAATTCGATTCAAATCCAATGTACTTAAATTACTTCCACTAGGTAAACAGAGCCCGTTGTCGAATAATTTTTCTGCTTCCTGTCCCCCAAAATAAGGAAAGGAGCTAAATACTGGTTGAAGATGCATGGGTTTCCAGAGAGGGCGGGTTTCAATATTTTGTTTTTCCAGACTGAGGCGGATTTTTTCGCGGTCCACCCCACCGGATTGTTGGGGATCTATGGTAACGGCTGTTAACCATCGATTGCTAAAAGAGCCTTCCAATTCCGGTTGAAACTCAAGTCCGGGCAGGCTTTGAAAGGATTTTGTATAAAATTCAAAATTAGCACGTCGCTGAGCTACCCGCTCGTTTAGCACTACCATTTGCCCCCTTCCGATACCGGCACAAATATTACTCATGCGGTAATTATAGCCAATTTCCGAGTGTTGGTAATGTGGAGCAGGATCACGGGCTTGGGTGGCTAAAAAGCGGGCTTTTTGAATTAATTCAGGATCATTCCCAATCAGGGCACCACCGCCACTGGTTGTTATTATTTTGTTGCCATTAAAGCTCAGAACACCCAGCTTTCCAAAGCTGCCGCAGGCTTTTCCATCTATAGTTGATCCGAGGGCCTCCGCAGCATCTTCAATTACCGGAATACCATATTGAGCAGCCAGTTGATTGATCTCTTCCATTTTTGCCGGCATACCATAGAGATGAACGGGAATGATTGCTTTGGGTAATTTTTTCCTCGAAATGCAATAGCTTATGGCTTCTTCCAGTGCGTTGGGGTCCATATTCCAGGTATCCGGCTCGCTATCCACAAAAACCGGGGTGGCTCCCAGGTACCTGATTGGATTTGCAGAGGCTGAAAAAGTCATGGACTGGCAAATGACAAAATCATCTGCCTTAACATTCAGCAGAATCAGGGCAAGATGAATGGCTGCTGTTCCGGAAGAAAGGGCAGCGGCGTAACTGGTTTGGGTATAATTGGCCAGGTCTTTTTCAAAATTATCTACATGCGGACCCAGGGGGGCAATCCAGTTGGTATTGAATGCTTCAGTTACATAGGTTAGCTCTTTTCCGCCCATATGCGGGGAGGAGAGCCAGATTTTTTCAGAGAGATTATTCATACTATTCAGCCTTATTATATTTAATTATTCTGGCAGGATTTCCAACCACTACGGCGAAATCAGGAACATCTTTGATAACAACTGCACCAGCACCTATAGTGACCCATTTACCAATTTTTATACCCTGAATTACTGTTGCACCAGCTCCAATCCAGCTCCCCTCACCCACTGATACAGTACCGGCAAGAGTGGCGTTTGGTGAAATATGAACAAAATCACCAATCAGGGCATCATGATCAATAACAGCTCCTGTGTTTAGAATTACATGTTTTCCGATTATTGAATTTGTATTCAGTATAACACCGGCCATACAAACCGTTCCCAAACCAATTTCTGTATATTTTGAAATGATAGCTTTGGGATGAATTGCTATAGCAAATTGGTAGGTATTCTCTTTGCTGATTCTTTCCCGAATTCGGTTATCACCAATTCCAATAATTACTGCTTCCACGGATTCTTGTTCTCTTTTAAAAACTGCAAATCCATTTACAACAGAATCAGAAGGCTGATCCACCCAAAAGCAAATATCCTGAATACCCTGCTCATTCAGGATATCGGCAATTACTCTTGCATGGCCACCTGCTCCGATAATTATCATTGGGAACCTTTAAATTTTTCCATGGTTACAGAACCCGCGGCGCTAATGCCTTCACTCTTAAACACTTTGAGCACAGTCATCCAAAGAATCTTCAGGTCGAGCAGGAATGAAATATGATCAATATACCAAACATCGTATTCAAACTTTTGTTCCCAGCTGATCGCATTCCTTCCGTTCACCTGAGCCCAACCGGTAATACCAGGAAGCACTTCATGTCGTCTGGCCTGAACCGGATTATAAAGGGGAAGATATTCCACCAATAATGGTCTGGGACCAACCAAACTCATATCTCCTATTATAACATTAATGAGCTGCGGAATTTCATCCAATGAGGTCTTGCGAATAAAAGCACCAACTGGCGTTAAACGTTCGGCATCGGACAGAAGATTACCCTGTGCATCTTTGCGATCGTTCATTGTTTTGAACTTAATGACTTTAAATAATCGCGCATTTTTACCGGGGCGGGTCTGAAGAAAAAAAACGGAACCCTTATTGGCGATAAAAAGCCCAAAGCATGCCAACAAAAAAATCGGGGACAGAACAAGAAATGCAATTGCCGCAAGCAATCGTTCTATGATTGGTTTTACCCAGGAGCGATAAAACATCAATTCACAATTTGTTGGATATGCTGAATATATTTTTCTGCCAGTACTTTCCGGTCAAAATTATTTCTGGCATAATAGTAACCATTCTCCCCTTCCCGGATAGCTGTATCGGGACTTGCAAGGTATTTTCTGATTATTGTATTATAAGATTCAATAGATTCCGGTTGAATAAATGACCCGCAATGAGCCTGCTCCACCAGTTCTCTTGAAACGCCATCAATGGCCATGAGGATGGGACGCTTGCAAGCCATATAGTCAAAAGTTTTATTGGAGTATACGGTTTTGAAAGTGTCTACATTTTTCAAAACAGAAGCACCCATATCAGAAGCTAATATGTATTTGAATACTTCATTTTTAGGAACCGGATCAATAAACCTGACATTTGTAATTGCACGATCCTCTGAAATCTTCATCAGGCGTTTCTTCTCCATACCCTGACCAATAAGCAGAAAAAGCACGTTTGTATCCTTTAATCTTTCACCGGCATCCAGAATCTGATCCAGGTGATTGGCCACTCCATGTGCACCAACATACGTAATTACAAACTTACCATCCAGTTCATGTTCTTTTCGGAATGATTTCCAGTCAAAATTATTTAAGAGCTCGTCGGACAAACTAAAATCCGCGGCATTGGGAATCATAATTAATTTCTCAGCAGGTACTTTTTTTTGCTCAAGCAGTGTTTTATAAAAAGCTGGGGTTAATACATTAATCAACCTGGCTTTTTTATAAATAAACCGTTCAAACCAAAAAGCCAGTTTAATAACCAATTTATTCGTGAGTACTCCAGTATCAATAGCTGACTCCGGCCATAAATCGCGGATTTCAAAAACAAGCGGACTTTTTTTCCATCTTGAAATAATGTATCCGCTAAAGCCAACAAATAAGGGTGGTGAGGTAACGATTACAACATCAAATTTACCATTGGTTTTAAAGAGACCGGCCCAGAGTGAAGAAAACATGAAGGAGAAATAGCCCCAGAGGCGTCCTATAAAACTCTTATTATAGGATTCAGAAACATGGCATCTTAAAATATCTATCCTGCCCTGTTGCTTTCTAACGAAGTATTTTCCTTTATACTCAGGTCTTTTCTCATTTCCGTTAGCATGCATCATGCCGGCAAGCACAGTAATTGAATGCCCCTGATGAGACCACATTTTAGTAATCTCATTCCATCTTGAACCACCTGCATCATCGTCTTCCAGGAAATATTGATGCAGCAGAAGTATTTTCATATAAGAATTGAAGTTGTGATAAGGTTATTTAAGGTTTCGAATTGCAAATATGCGGATTCTGTTTTAATTCCGTAAAATTCACTATTCCAGCCTTTACCCCATAGGGCAGGAAGGCCTTCATCAGATGATGATGCTGAAATCTGAATGGATTGGGAAGAAGGATGCCAGAGCTGTACCATTTTCATTCCAGGTGGCTTATTAATAAGTTCATCTGTTATAACCCATCGATTTTCATTTTTGTACTTAACTATGGTACGCTTATGCCTGATTTTTTTATTAATATATCCGAAAGCAGCAATTTCGCCAGTAAATTTATAGGCTTCGTCAGATTCGGAAGTTTCAATGCTTTCGCATTGGGTCCAGTTGAACCATACAAAGCGGGGCCCTTTCAGCATTTGGTTATGATTATCAAGCATAACAGTATTATGACCACGGGTTCCCATAAACCAGGAAATAAACTCCTCCGACGTATTATATTTAAAGCTACCGGAATCATGCAGGAAATTTTTCCCATTTAACCAAAGATCCAGGTGCAGATTATCCGCTTGGGCCGGACGATCTTTATGATTACCACAACGAATAAAACTGAAACCGTTTTCTTCCCGAAGGATAGCATATCCCCCTGTAGGATATAATTTCCAGCCTTTATTGAAAGTCAGGGAATTAAATTCTTTTATGGAATTCACGCGGGCATTCCACCAGACAGCTTCTTCCGAATAAGTGCCTGCCTCGTATAAATCATTACCTGTTAATAATATATGTAAAGCATTAAGCTGTGGCCTGTAGTCGCGATATTCGCAGGAACTCAGTGGAAAAAATAAGGCGCCGTCATTGGATCCATAATTGGGAAGATAACCGGTGGTTTTATCCTGACAGTCTGCTAAAAACTGCAGACTATGGTAGGCTCGGTTATACACCGGTTTTGAGAATCGATCGCCATTCGCCTGAGCAAAGGAAATTGCCATTGATAATAGCTGAACCACCACACGATGATAGTTCATGCTAAATTGCAGAAAAGTTCCATCCTGATAAATCTGATAAGCTATTTCTTCTTCAAACCATGCTTTACCTTTTTTATGCCATATAGCAGCTTCCGGGAAACCCGCATAAATGGAACCACCTATGTACAAAGCAAGTGATTCAGTAATGGCATGATTGTTCCGCACTGCAATTCTGGAAAAATCGATATGATCATATACATGCTTCAATTGCCAGTATATAACATATTGAATTTCCCGGAAAAGATCAGCAGTTAAGGATGTGCTATCTGAGTAATAATACAAAGCTGTTGTCCATGCAAGTACTCTAAGAGAGATTTCCTGACTACATTTATAATTAGGCCCTGCATTAACCGGATTTGCTTTTATCCAGGATTGAACTTCGTTCCATATCCATGCGCTATGATCCTCTCCTGTTCTGGCATCATAGCGTATTACTTCATAAATAAAACTGAAACGAGATTTTTCCCATACAAATTTAATATCACCCGTTGCAGTGGAGTAATCATTGATCAGGCTCCAATGTTTTGAATTATCGTATTTAAAGCCATTTTCAGGATTAGAGACCCAGTCGTAGTCAGTGCCTAGGTCTTTCCATTCAGCATTGAAAAAACGAATTCTACCTGCAAAACAAGAAGGTAAGGGTGGGTTTTGAGGGAATAATTCAGGCAGTTGTTTTTCTGCTTCCCTCTTTGAAAGGAAAAAAAATGCAGGACGGCTTTGTAACCAGTTATCCAGTAAGATATATTCCTTTTTTTCAGGAGCTATGGGAAATTTTTTTGTATAATAACCGCTGCGTGTTTTAAATATATGTTGTATCCGGTAATTCACATACCGAATTCCCATATTTCGAACCAGTTCAATACTTTGTTTAATAGTCGGCATTAGTCAACCTTTATCCAGGTTCCGGTTTTAAGGCTTTCGATACAGGCAAAGCTGGCAAGGGTAGTATTAACCAGTGAATCAAAAGGAATAAGTGGATTACCGCCTTGTTGAATTCGATTAATTAATAAAGCGAACTGCGCTGCATGTCCTTTATCAAGTTTCGTTTTCAGCTTACTAAAATTTTTACAGCCAAATCCTTCTGTAATTCTGAAGTTATCCATAATCAATGTACGTTCATGGCTATACACTTCAATTCGTTCTTTTGAATACGCTTTGGAACCATTAGAAAAATAATTAATAACGCCGGTTGAGCCATTAGCTAATTTCAACAGAATGGATGCATTGTCTGTGTTCTCCATGGGATTTGTACCCAATGCGTTCATGCAAACCGACACCACCTTTGAACCAGACAGAAAGCTAATCAGATCAATAAAATGACACGCTTCACCAACTATACGTCCACCACCCACCAACATATCATGCACCCAAACATTTGCAGGAATTGAACCGGCATTCATGGTGGCAATGATATTCATGGGTGCATCACCAAGCACCTGTTTCATTTTTTGGATATGGGGCGAAAAGCGACGGTTAAACCCAACGCTAACGGTAAGATTATTACCTTTCTTAGAAGCTTCTTCGTATGCAGATATAACATTATTTAATTCTTCGCGGCTTAAAGCCAATGGTTTTTCAACAAATACATGTTTACCTGCGCGAAGTGCGGCAACAACCTGGTTGGCGTGTTGATTATGACGTGTGGTAATCAGGACCAGATCAACTTCAGGATCACGCAGAATTTCATTTGAATCAGTGGTTGAGTGAGAGAAACCATATTTTTTTGCTAAGGCTGTACCGGTTACACCACCAGCACTTGCGATATATTTAAAAGAAGCTGAACATTTCTTTAAGGCTGGAAGCATGGTCATTTTTGTAAAGTTACCAGCGCCTATAACACCTAAAATACCCTTACCGGCCTTAAATGAAGTTTCCTGTAATTTGACGGTGTGAGAAAGTGCAGAATTCTCTTTATTCGGATATTTAATGATCGAAGCAATTGATTTTGAATTTCCAATTGCACCATATACTTCCATATAGTTGTTAAGATCAACAACTTCAGAGATCATTTTTTTTACTTTGAGCTGACCAGCAGAGATTGCCTGAAGGATTGCTTCAAAATTTCGCTTTTCTGTCCACCTTACAAAAGGGAGTGGATAGTCAATTCCCTTTTGTTCATAATTTTCATCATACCGGCCCGGACCATAAGAACAACTAACCTGAAAGGATAATTCTTTTTCATAAAATTCAGCCCTGCTCAGGTTTAGACCAATTACACCAACCAATATAATGCGACCTCTTTTTCTGCTCATTCTTGCAGCTTGGGAAATAACTTCATCCGTCTTTGCTGATGCTGTAATTATTACGCCGTCAGCTCCTATACCATTTGTGGCAGATTCAACGAATTTAACAACATCGCCATTTTTAGGATTATGCGTTAAAATGCCCCATGAAGCTGCCAATTTTAATTTTTCATCGTCGTAGTCTAATCCGATTACTTTACATCCATTTGACTGCATGATTTGAGCGGTCAGTAAACCAATCAAACCAAGACCAGTAACAACAATTGTTTCACCAAAGCTGGGATTGAGCAGGCGAATACCCTGAAGACCAATAGAACCGATAACTGTAAAAGCAGCTTCTTCAAGAGAAACATTATCAGGGATTTTAGCTACCAGGTTTTTAGGAACGCAAACATATTCAGCATGATTTCCATTGGAAGCAACCCGATCGCCTACATTAAATTCACTTACCCCCTCTCCTACTTCAATAATTTCACCCACATTGCAATAACCAAGTGGCAGGGGTTGTTCCAGTTTATTAAATACTGCTTCCAGTGTCGGGATTAGCCCTTCAGTTTTAATTTTATCAAGTACCTGCTTTACTTTATCCGGCTGTTGTCTGGCTTTAGAAATAAGATTTGATTTTCCAAACTCAACCAGCATTCTTTCTGTTCCAAGTGAAACCAGCGAATGTGTGGTTTTAATTAAAACAGAACCTCTTTTAACAACAGGCGAAGGAATCTCTTCTAGTATAGTTTCTCCAGTCTTAAAAGATTGAATTATTTGTTTCATCACGAAATTAGTTTAAACAGTTATAGATAAATTAAAAAAATCAGACTTGATTTTATTTGAGTAATTAAAATTCAATCGTGATTTTATGTTTAAACAATTTGAATCTTGATCAGAATATTCAATTGAATATTGATTTAAAAGGTATTTTCTTATATGCGTTCCGTTTGTGTAATCAGAAAAAACTTTAAACTGATTAGACACAACTCTTATTTGAATCACAGGAACGTTGGCTAATACAGCATCAAAAACAAATGTTGTTCCCACATTAATAATACCATAGCTACTTTTTATAAGAAGGTACTTATGAATTAGAAGTTCCTTATTTAGCACATCACTTCCATCAGATGTGTCGTTGAAACCTAAAACAGCATTTTGTATTAATTTTAATTTTTCCATATCACTCTTCGGGGCAAGAGGGTAAGGCCTTATATATAACATAAACCCATCCTTCTCAACAGATTTTGCTAATTCTTTTACAAATAAGAGCTCGTCATCAAAGGCTGTATACGTTGATGATGTGCACATTGGGTAGACAACTAATTTATTCCTTTGAAATAATAATAAATCATTAAGAAGATTTAAGTTAGATATCCCTGCTAATAAGTCAGATTTGGCAACATTATTAAAAGAACAAATGTACCTGAACTTAAGAGGCCAGATGACATTTACTTTCTTTATACTTTGAAATTCTCTAATCTCATCAGATAATTGACTATTCCAACTCAAACAAAGATTTGGTGATATTAAAAATGGCTCTTTAGCTGGATGGTCCCAACTTTCCATAATCAAAGTTAACTTTTCACGATATGGCACTAGAATATATGGTGCATTTAACTTCGTAAAAGCATAAAATTCATTTCCCTCCAAATAAGGGAATTTAAGAACTTTAGCCTTGTAAAGAAAATCAAATAAATTGCAGTACTTAACATTAATAGACTGCTTCTTTGCCTTTAAAAACCACGAAAATTTTGCAACTAAATATTCAAGTTTAGAATACTTTATCCGAACACGACGTAAATAAAATTCAGAAAAACTAATCGGTGTAAACAATATCATGAACCATTTTGTAATCCGATATGAATTCGGATTCTTTAAGCTATCAAAGCACAATACTTCAACTTCTAAATCATTAAAATATTTTTGTGCATGATCAATCAACTTTTTCTCAGTATATATAACAACTTGATTGTTTCTTCTTAATTTTTTTTCAATTATTGGTCTAGCAGAAAATAAAGCATATGAATGTTCACACCAAAAAACTACTCTCCTTTTATTCATCAAATGTAATTATCCAGAAATAAATAATATTATCCAAAATTTTTCCTCATCAATTCTTCAGCAATATTCCAATCGCTAATTGTATCGATATTTACATTATAATTTGGATCGTTTTCAATAAAACCCAACTGTTCACCTAACAACGTATTTCTATTCAAAAGATTATTACTATTCAAGATGTATACACTACCATCTCTATAATAAGCTAAAGGTAAATCTTGTCTCCGAGGAATCAACATTTCATCACCTGTAGCTACAGTTAAATATCCTTTGCTATTTACTTCGAAAACCCAATGTGGGTTAAATTGATGGGGTACCGGTAAAACAGATACTAAGCAATCAACAGCTGTATTTATATATTTCTCAACCGCCCTATCAATAAATTCAGTTGTTCTAAAAGGGCAAGTAGGCTGTAATAAACATACTCCATCAAAAGTATTACCGATAGAATTAAAATAACTAATTGTGTGTATTATAACGTCTAATGTTGGAGTATTATCATTTGACAGCTCTTTAGGCCGCATAAAAGGAACCTCAATTCCCAATTTTCTTGATATTTCTGCAATTTCTAAATCATCTGTACTAACTATAATTCGAGAAAGGTATTTGGACTTTTTTGCAGCATCAATTGTGTATTGAATAAGTGGTTTGCCATTTAATAATTTAATATTTTTTCTTGGAACTCCCTTTGATCCTCCTCGTGCTGGAATAAGGCCCAATATTTTCATACTAATAGTTGATTGTTTTATGAAATTTCAATGGCACAGAACTTAATAATTCCGATATAATTTTACCTGAATCACCTTTACCATAAATGTGAGATACAGGAGATTTTCCATTTTTAATATGAAGTTTAATTGCATATTCGATCGCATTTCTGTCATATTCAACATCTATTACATTTTGCCCACGTTCTCGCTTATTTTGTCTTGACCCAATATTAACTACCGGAACACCCAAAAAAGAACATTCACGAATACCTACACTAGAATTACCAATTAGGCACTTAGAATTAAATAATAGTTTCAGGAAATCTAGTCCTTCCATATTTTTAAAAAAATGCATGCCCTTTGGTGAATAATTTTCCCTAAAGGATCGTATTCCAGAGGAAGTACCATCTGCACCAGCATCTACATTTGGCCAAAATAATAATACTGGAATGTCAAAATCCTTAATTGCGTGAAGTGTTTCATCTATATGGGAACGACTATCACTATACTCATTAGTTACGGGATGTTGCATAACCACCATATAACCATTGCTTAAATCAGGGTGGTCACCTACACCTCCATACTTTTCATATGGATTAAAATCAAGATTACTATTGCCAAATATTTTTGCAGCTATATCTATTGATGGACATCCTGTATTAAATACCATGTTAGAATCTTCACCAAGTTTAATAACTCTTAATCGAGCATCTTCAGAGGCAACAAAATGATAGTCCGAAAGCTTTGTTATACTATGACGAACTTTTTCATCAATATTACCTGTCACTTCACCACCTTGTACATGAGCTAACGGTATATTCATGTAAGAAGCAGAAATAGCTGTAGCCATTGTTTCAAATCTATCCCCAACAGTTAAAACAATATCTGGTTTAAGATTATCGAATACGCTACTTATCTCTAAAATACCTATGCCAGTGGTTTTGGCCGCAGCAGTAAGATTTTCACCTTCTAAAACATTAAATACTCTAGCTGAAATTTCAAATCCATCTCTTTCAATAAATTTCACAGCAGAGCCGTATCTATCAAGTAAAGCAGATGCAGCTATAACAAGCTGTAGTTCCAATCCTGGATGTTGAACAATAGCCTCTAATGCTGTTTTAATTCGACTATAACTTGGCCGGGCTGTTACTACAACACAAATTTTACGTTTTCTACTCATCAAGTAAATCATTATAATTTAAAAAATCCCACTGTTTCATATCCCTTATCAATTTTTTGCCAATTATATCTTTAAAATATTTCGCATCAATACCATAACCTTTTGGCTTTTTAGCTTCCAAATCAGACAATGAAAGAATATGCCCAGCATTAAAATTTCCATTTATAGCAAGCGATTTCTCAAATATAGATTTCAATTCTTTGAACTCAGAATTATTACGCTTATCAACAGGATTATTTATAGCATTTGCGATATCTGTAGCTCCTTTCACAATTTTTGAAATATCATTAACTATAATTGATGAACTTGTATCCGGTCCAAACATTCGCTTATCAAAAACAACATGAAATTCTAAAATTTCAGCACCTAATGCACTAGCAGCTAAACACGCAAAAATATCTCCAGAATGGTCCGAAAAACCAACTGGCACATTATATCTATCCTTAAGTTCACCGATTACATTAAGGCCCCAATTATCAGGCCTTGTAGGATAAGATGTAGTACATTGCAAAATTGAAAAATCAACATTGTGAATTTTAAGATAATCAATTACAACATCCAATTCGGCAAATGAACTCATTCCAGATGAAATTATTATTGGCTTTTTAGTCTGAATTAGTTTATCAATTAATAGTAAATTACTAACCTCACCAGAACCAACTTTATAACGACACACATCAAGATCCTCGAGTAAATCAATTGCAGCAATTGAGAATGGTGAGGACATAAATTCCAATCCAACATCATCGCAGTGCTTTTTAATTTCTTTCCATTGTGCTTTAGTAAAACTCATTCGCTTCCAATAGTCAAATCTTGTTTGATCTTGAAAACTAAACTTTACACGAAATGGCTCATATATTGAACTTTCTGCCTCAGGAATATGAGTTTGGAATTTAATAGCTTGAACACCAGAACCAGCTATTGCATCTATATACGAATGTAAAATGCCTAAGCTCCCATCATGTGCTTGCCCAATTTCAGAAATAAAAAACATATAATTAGGTATTAACCAGTAATGAAATTTTTGAATCGTTTCAAATCGAACCTATAAAAGGTAGCTAATAAAGAAACTAACAAAATTACAAACAAACTGATTCTCAATATAAGATCCAAATAAAGATTAAAATACTTATGGTTGTAAGTAATGCTCCAAATCAAAAATGTAGCAATTAAAATGCAAATAATACTGAAAATAAAATCTCTACTGAATAATCTATTAAAAAAATAATCGTCAGGAACACCACTTTTTCTACTTATAAATAAAGAAATTCCAGCCATAATTGACATATTTAGTAATAAAACACAAGCAAGGCCATACTCGGAAAAAAACCGAACCAATAAAAATGTCAAAATTGCTGAGAACAATTGCCCATAAGTCCAAAGTTGATATAATTGAATTGAACTGCCTAAAGAAATGGCACACTTCCTAAAAATTATACCAATTGAAAAAAATACAAAACCAAAAAAACATAACTTAAGCATGGTATTACCCAGATCAAACAATTCGAAATTTATTGAATCATTTCCCCACAAAATAGATAGAATTAAGTCACTTGATAACATTACAACTCCGAATACTAAAGTTGTAAACAAAATAAGATTTTGTAATGGTCTTAAAATAAATCCACTAATCTTACCAACTCCTTCTTTAACCATACCAGAAATTTCTGAAAATAGTACATTTGAAACTGGTATAATAATCATATTAGAAGCTTTGCTACTTAATTGTTGTACATAATTAAATATAGAAACCGTACCTGGCGGTAAAAAACTTGCAACATAATTAATTGTACCAATATAAACTTGAGTTGAAATTACATACTTAGATGTTGTAGCAAGTATATTAAATAGAGGAGTTAAAGAAATATCTTCAGCTGTAATTTTAAATGAAAATTTAAAGCCAGATTTTCTTAAAAAGAAGATTGAAACTACAAGCTCAATAAACTTTCCAAAAATTAAAGAATAAACTAATATCCAAACTCCAAATTTGTTGTGAAACAAAATGAGAAGGCTAAGTGAAACTACATTATTAATTAACCCAACAAGCTCAGAACGACCATAAATTCTGTATGCTAACATTAAAGTGTTTACAAAAGAATTTATAATGGTAAATAACACAAGCCAAATATTCATGCTAAATATTGCAACTGCCAAGTCTTTAGATTCCTCGCTTAATCCAGAACCAATAACATTAATAATCGGTGCACTAATAAACCAACAAATAATCAAAATTATTGAAACTATAATAGCTATTCTTATTAACACAATCGAAAAAAAAAGATCCGCAAAATCCTTCCCTTTGTTATCTCTATGCTTTATATATTCAGGTAAAATTGTTTCAGCAAGTTGGCCTCCCTGAGTTAATGAAATTATCATATTAACAGCAGCACTCGCGATAAAAAAAGAATCAACAATAGATGTCGCCTTAAAGTAACGCACTTGTAAGATTGAATAAATTAAACCAAATAAAGAAGCAACAAATTTAATTCCAATTAATTTGGAGATAATTCTAAACACAGAAGATATTTAAATAATACGAATTTCTAAAGTGATTTTTTTCTAGAATTCAATAATAGTATGAAAAAAAACCAAGGGAAAAATAAAAATTGACCAGCAGTCAAATTACTTTCAAAAAAAGGAATAATAATTAATGGAAAAAACATTAAGGTAAACTGAGAATAATAGGAAATATACCGCTTTAATGGAATTAAAATCATGAAATATAAAAACAACAAAAATAAGGGCAACCCAGCTCCAAATAAAACTTCTAAGTATGAGTTATGATAAGTGGAAACATGTGTAATACCTTCTATAAATTCATAATTGAAATATCCGACACCAAATAAAATATAAACTAAATTATCTCGAAATATTTCAATCATGTAGGTTGATATAGCCAACCTATCATCACCCTCCTCGCTCTGTTCATCCGTTCTCCTGAGAGCTAAAGAAACAGCACTATCAGAATCAGATAAAAAATATACTGCAGAAATTACTGCAAACACCACCATTAAAACCTTCACCATTTTATTCCCTTGTTTCACACGAAAAATATAGACCAACATTCCCAATACAAATGAAACTAAAGAAGATCTACTTGAGGAAATTAGCAAAATGAATAGAGAAAACATACTCATTAATCCTATAAGCAACTTAGCACTGATTCTCAATCTTAAATGATGATATAGAAAAAGAGACGAGAAAATAAAAATAACTGCTGACCATCCATAATGATTGGAATAAAAAGCCTGGCCCAATTCCTCATTATATCCATAAAGATTAGTTGCTGCTAAATTTTTACTTGTAAAGTAATAAGACAAAGGCGGAATGCAATAACTAATAAAGAGTAAAAAATGAAAAATTATAACAGTGTTAAAGACATTATACCTCTTTACTAAATATGAGACAGTTATAAGAACATAAAAAAAAGGAATAATAAAAACTAATAATCTATTAAAAGAACTAAACCATTTTGGATTAAATAAACAGAAGAGTATAGAAGCAAAGCTAAACACTAATACAAATGGTAATGATGGAATTACCTTATATATATTTACAGCTCCCTTTTTTAGTAATACATAAATTAAAGAAACAAATAAAAGTGTAGATTTAATTATATTTAGTAAAGCCACGGAATTCCCATCAGTTATCGTAGCTAATCCATAACCAAGAATTACAAAAACCATATTTAGAAAAAATAGTAGAACAACACCATCTGATCTAAGTATTTTTGTCAAATCATTAAGGCTAGGTTTGGCATCAATATTTTCCGTTTTTACAACTGTACTTTGCATTTATTATACCTACAATGTCTTTTTCAAATTTTTCAAATTATCTCAATTCCGGCTTTAAAATTCTTGCACAAATCAGTTGCTGAATATTTTCTTAAGAATTGATTAATTGATTCAATTTCATTTTTGATATCAACATCAAAAGCTTTTAATAGCAAATTCTTTAGTTCCTCTGGTTGGTGCGATTCAATTAACCATGAGGTCTTAAGACCATCCAATGCTTCAGGTATGCCTCCTACTTTTGCTGAAACAATTTTACAACCTAAGGCAGTAGCCTCGAGGTTTGCCACACCAAAGGCTTCCAAATATGATGGCACACAAAATACTTCATGAGTTTTCATCAATTCATAAACTGCTTTTTGATCTAAATAATTATAAATAAGTAGTTCCGAGATATTTGATGCCTTAGCAAGAATATTTGACTTCAGATCACTAGGTGGGCCAACTAGAGTTAATTTAACCGAAAATGGAAGTAATGAAATTGCGTCAATTAGTGTAATAAGACCTCCACGTTTATAATCATTCTTTACAAACAGAATTGACTGCTTAACCTTTTTGATTAATGTATTTCTGTCAAATACCACTAATTCATCTTCCAATCCTTTGTATAAAACATACAATTTATTATTCGAAACTTTATATTCTTTATTAATAATATTCTTTAAATAATTTGAATTTACAATAGTCCTTTTAGAAATGTGAACAAATATGAACTCAAATATTTTGAATATGTAATGTTTGTTAAATTTGGATTTACCTAAAAATAAACTACGGTACGATATGCAAGCATTATTGTCGTCATTTATCATTCCAATTGTATTTTTGAAAAAAAATGCCGAAATCAATCCAATTATTGCATTGTTAAAAACGATATAATCATACTTAAATTCTTTCCTAATAAACATTGCCTTACGATAATACAAATACATCCTAATAAACTGTGAGAATTTACTTTTCTTTTGCTTCTCTGATATAAATAATTTATAAACATCTGGAGAAGAATTTTCAATGTCTTCGGTCAATATTTTAACTTCAAAATCATTTATTTTATTCTTAACAAGAATATTAGCAAACTTTGCAGGCCCATTACTCACATGAAAAAAAACATTAGTGCAAAATAGAATCTTCATTAAATGCAATGGGATTTAATTAATACAAACTCAATTTTGTTCCATGAAAATTCTTTTGCCAATTCAAAAGACCACGAAAAAATACCCTTGGCATATTTCAATTGGCTATATAACTCAGAATAATCTAAAACTTGGTAGCTATTTATAACTAGACCAATACCAAGCTCAGTCACTAATTCACTTACTTTAACTTCTTTATTTATTAGAACTGGCGTATTAGTATGAATGGCGTCATAAATTTTATTTGGAGAAGCATAAATATTATTTGTATTGATTGGTGAGTAAACACATAATATGTAATCAGCCTCCTCTTCTGCCCACTTCATTGCTGTTTTTTGCGGAACAACTCCCCTAAAATCTATTTGAGAATATTTATGTGGTAAATCCCGTGTGTAATTATCACTAAACCATCCAGCCATGATAATTTTAATTGGATTCCCAGTATTTATTAAACCCTCTATTATTTCTGTCCCGCGATTCAAGCCCATCCACCCGTAATAAATAATCACTAATGATTCATTCTTTTGTTTTACACTTATCACTTCCTTTTCAATAATAGGGTAATTTGGTAAGATCCTGCATTTATAGCGGATTCTTTCTGGCATTAATTTCATTCGATGAACATCCGTTACCAGAATAATATTCGAAGTAGAATATACTATTTGTTTAATTAAAGCTAATTTCTCACCAGGTCTGTTCGCCTTAAGAAAAATTGAATCAAAAATATCTAAAACAGTACGCTTAAATATCGTAAAAGGGAAAAAAACAAATAATAGATTTTCGTTTATTATGTGCAATGAATGTATTCTCTTAGAGCAAAACAATTTAATTAATAAAATATATTGTTTCAAAAAAGACAAAAAAGAATTCCGCCTTTCTTTAAATAGAAATATTTCAACATTTTTATTTGATAGAAAGCATGAATCTGTACTTCCGTTTCCAATAAAAATAACATTTGAACATTTACTCAAAGAAATAACTTCCTTGTTTATTCTCATATCTGAACCATCATTACTACAGATATAAATTACATTCTTCAATTTGTTTTAAATTTTAAAGATAAAAATGGCTTCTCCAGAAATTTCCAAGAAAAAAATGCTAAAGTTATGATAACCATAGCAGCTGTAATTATAGTCCAAAAAGAACCAAAATAATTCAACTCAAGATATATGTTTATAATAGGCATGTGAATTACATATACACCATAAGAGATATCATTCCCTTTCAGTAGTCTATTAGATAACCCAGGAAAAGAAAAGGCAAATGACATTACTAGAAACGCTAAAATAATTACAGCAATATATCCAATGAAATTAGGCGAATACAGGTCAGAATATAACCCAAGTTTAATCTTTAGTGCAAAATAGAAGACAAAATAAATTAATAACCACAGGTAAAAATTATTTGCGAAATACTTATATAAATGATCAAAATAAATTGCAAATGAAATTCCAATTAAAAAAAGTGACAAGTAATAAATTGTAGAAACCTCCACTACTTTATAAATAAATGATTCATCGCTTATTGTATTCAATCCAATTTTGATTAAGGGGCTAATTAAAAATAAAATAATCAGTGCTTTATAATTAAATTTAGAAATCGCTATATAAATAAATGGAACCAAAAAATAAAACCCTAGCTCTACAGGTATTGTCCAAAGTGCTCCATTTGGATTACCAACTCCAAAAGATCTTAATGAATCTGGTGTATAAAACTGAAAAAATGAAATTTGTCCAATAAACCATTTGATTAGATCATTAATTAAAATCTGATCTGAAAACATAACTAATGCAATCAATAATAAAAACGTAGAAACAATCAATAGAGGGAATACTCTAAGTACTCTATTTCTTATATAAATATTTAGATCATTCTTATTTCTTAGGTACGAATTATAAATCAAATAACCAGATAAAATAAAAAAAATCGGAACACCAGGAAATGGCCGTAAAATGTCTAAAAATTCATTAAAGTATTTATTACTTATTTTAAGGTGATGATTGGCATGTAATAACAATACTTGTATTGCAGCAAAAAGCCTGATTAAATCAAAGTTGTTATTTCTTAATGTTTCTTTCGTAATTACCTTTTTGTCCATAGAAATTTAAAATAGCGCTTAGTATTCTTTTTGATGCATTACCATCTCCATATGGATTATTTGAAATAGTCATTTTTAAATAAACATCTTTGTCATCAATTAATTCTGACACTCCTGATATTATTGAATCCGAACAAGCCCCAACTAGTTTAACAGTCCCAGCAGCTAATGCCTCAGGTCGCTCTGTTGTATCCCTCATAACTAAAACTGGCTTACCTAGCGAAGGTGCTTCTTCCTGCACTCCTCCAGAATCAGTAAGAATTAAATAAGACCTTTTCATAGCATAAATAAAATCCGAATAAACCAAAGGTTCAATTAAAACAACATTATCAATATCACTTAGCATTTCAGTAACCACTAATTTTACATTTGGATTTAAATGTAATGGATAAACGATCTTCCAATCAGTATATTTATTAGCAATTTCCTTAAGTGCTTTACAAATTTCAATAAAACCAACTCCAAAATTTTCTCTTCTATGGCCAGTTACTAAAATTATTTTATTATATGAAAAAATATCTTTTACTTTTTCTGATATAGTGATGTAAGAATTTTGCAGAATCTTCGATTCAGCCAATAAAAGAGAGTCAATTACTGTATTTCCAGTCACAAAAATATTTTCTTCTATGATATTTTCTGCAAGAAGATTGTTTTTTGAATTTTCAGTTGGAGTAAAATGAAATTTGGCAAGCCTCCCTGTGATATTACGATTTCCTTCTTCCGGAAAAGGTGAATAAAGATTTCCTGTTCTTAATCCTGCTTCAACATGTCCAACATGGATTTTGGCATAATAGGATGCAAGAGTAGTAGCCATGCTAGATGTTGTATCGCCATGTACTAGAACAAGATCAGGTTTTTCTTTAGCATATAATTCACTTAGTGCGCTCATAATATTACAAGTAATATCAGTTAACGATTGTGAATTGCGCATTATATTCAAATCAATATCTGGTTCTAAAGAAAAAAAATCAAACACTTGTGCTAACATTTCTTTGTGCTGACCGGTAGAAATGATTTTATGATCAATAAACTGATTAGCATTTAATTCTTTACATAAAGCTGCCATCTTTATCGCTTCAGGTCTAGTTCCAAATACAGAATATACTTTAATCATTAATGAAATATTTTGAAAAATCACTCCAATTAAATTCTGACAAATTAAAATAATTCTTGTTGCCAATTTCACTTAAATCTTTACAATCAATTAATTGCGATTGAACTAAAACTTCAGTTAAATCTCCATCGAAAAGTAAGAATGGCTGAAATTTTAATCTGTCTATAATAACTCCACTCTTAGGAGCTATAATTGGCTTCTTGAAACCCATTGACAAAATAACAGAACCTGAATTTTCAATTTTTTTAAACGGTAAAACTACAACATCAATAGCGTTAAAATAAAATTGGATTTCATCATCCGGTATAAACTTGTTAACTATTCGAATATTATATCTATCGCTTATTATAGTATTCAATTGCTGGTAATAACTTTTATCTGAACATTTTCCAACTATTAGCAAATACAAATTCTTTTGTTCGAGCATTTTAAATGACTCAATTAATTCTATAACCCCTTTGTATGGCTTTACTAAACCGAAATACATATATATTCGTGAATCCTGAGGCAAATTCAAAAAATCCCTACTCTCAACTTTTCCTATGTCATTCTTGTAATAATCCACATAAGAACCTTCTGGCACCACTTTGAAAAATTCTGATTTAATCTTTAATTCATCCGAAAATTTTGGAATTGATTGTTTAGAAAAAACTCTAACCCATTCCATATTCCAAGCAAAAAAACGTCTACATATTTTATGCAGAATTGACCACTTCATATCATGTGGTGTGATATTATGTGGTGTCCACACCATCTTTACGCCTAACAACCACTTTACTACAATAATTTGAAAAAAAAAGATTGGAATATTTAATAATGATAAGAATAAAGTATTTCTAAGATAATAAGAAGTTTCCCAATCAAAATGAATATATGTTGGTCTAAATTTTATTGCGGATAATAAAATACCGAAAAATCTATTATTTACACCTGATACAGCATTTATACAAGGAGAACTATTCAATCCCTTTATCATTAACTTTTGATACGGATTTTCATTACCTGCAACAGGCAAACAAACAATTTTGACACTTTTCACCTAAAAGGAGGTCGGTATTTAAGGTTATATAATAATTTGCTATTTCTTTTTCCAATTTGCTTGGCAGGAATCCCCCCAACTATACACATGGGCTCAATATCTTTTGTAACAACTGCTCCAGATGCAACAACAGCGCCTTTCCCTATGTGTACGCCAGGCAAAATAGTAACTCTGGAAGCTATCCAAACAAAGTCTTCAATTATTACGTCCCCTCCCTTGTCCCCATGCGAATCAGAATTAACATCATGCTCTAAAGTCCAAATATTTGTTTCTTGAGCAATATCAACATTGTTGCCGATACAAAGCCTTCCTCCCCTACCGTCAAGCAATACATTTTTATTTATAATCGTATTATTTCCAATTTTAACATTTTTGCCATTTCTCACTTCTAAACCCAATAAAACAGAAGAATCACGTCCAATGCTTTGAAGAATTCTACTACAAATCAATAATCTAAACCGATGAGAAGGCCAATTCAATAACCATTCCCTTGTTATATATACAATAAACGCATGAATATAAATTTTTACAGTACCCATTCCATTTTAACTTAACTTAATAATGAGTTCAACTAAAAAGCCGTTTTATCCAATTCTTTTTGCTCTTTTGTTCATTTTCTATGGAATATCCATATCCATAACCATACGAATAACCATAATAATAACCAAAGCTTTTCTTTAGGTCAACACCATTGAATACCAAATTTATATCTGGTAATATATTCATACTTTTTTGCTTAACGATAAAATCAATATAAGCTTTAGGTGTAAAATTGTGTCTTACCAAATAGATAGTAGCGTCAGCATAAGTTGCAAGGATTTTTGCATCAGTAACACTTCCTATTGGTGGTGCATCTATTAAAATATAGTCATAATGATTTCTTAAATAGATTATTAATTGATCAAGTTTTGCATTCATTATTAATTCTGCAGGATTCGGAGGAATATGTCCAGAAGGAATAAAATCAAGACCAGGTTCATTTTCTATTTTTCTTATAATATTCTCTTTATCAACCTCGCTAATTAAAAAATTACTAATACCAGGAGACTTGTTTATATTTAATTGTTTAGACAGTTTGGGTTTTCGCAAATCAAACTCAAGTAAGACTACCTTTTTACCAGATTGAGCGATACTTGCTGCAAGATTTAAACTTAAAAAGGTTTTCCCTTCACCAGGTATACTAGAGGTAAACAATAATACTTTTGATTTTGCACCTGAAACCAAATAAGACAAATTAGTTCTAATTTCCCTTATTTGTTCTGAAATTATTGTTCGTTGTCCATAACCTACAACAACCCCTCCTTGAGGGCTTTCACCTTGTACGAGTTCTCCAATTACAGGTATACTTGATTTTTGCTCTAAATATTCACGAAATAGTATCTTATCATTATTAAATTCAAAGAAATAAATAAACAACGCTGAAACCATTATTGCACAAATTGCTGCAAGTAAATAAGCTTCTACCGTTCTTGGTTTAATAACTCCATTCGATTTTGGAAAGTCAATAATTCGAATATTAGGAACTTGAGAGGCCGCAGCTATTCCTGCTTCCTCTCTCTTCTGAAGTAAGAAGGTAAATATACCGTTCTTAACCTGTTGCTGACGGCTTATTTCAAGTAATAATTTTTCCTTTTCCGGAATTCCTTGTAAAAAAGAGTTGTATTTCGAAATTTCATTGCTAACACTTGCATTAGCATTTAATAAACTGTTTTTAAGATTGCGCAAACTTATTTCTACCCCTGGTTTCACTTTGTCCAATTGCTCTTTTAAAGCAATTAACTGTGGATTTTTAGGTCCAGAAGTAGATTCTAAGGTACTTATTTGAAACTCTAATTGAAATAATTGATTTAATTGATTTATTAAAACTGGATCATTCAAGCCTAAAGTTGCCGGTAATTTATCTTTTCGGGCATTCTTTGACTTTACATATTCTTCAATCTCTTCTATATTACTAAGTTCAATCTTTAATTGATTTAATTTTTGATCTGCCTCTTTAATTTGAGATAAATAAAGTTTACCTTGTTCATTCAAATCAATTATACCCTGTTCCTTTTTATACGACTTCATATCACCTTCAACCTCAGCAAGTTCACTTGACACCAAAATCAAGCGATCATTTACGAACTTTAGGGTATTCTCATAAATTCTATTCTTAAACTCTACACTTTGAGAAGAATATACAGATAATAACGCATTCAAAAAAGCCACACCTCTTTCAGGAATAGGATCATTTATTATAACATCAACAATTGCAGAGTATTTTGATACTTTATCAATATTTAAAGCTCCGCTAAATTTATTAACTACAGATGATAATGGTGCTACTTCAAAACTATAAGAAATATTAGGATCAAATACACCAACCTGCCTAAATTGTATTCTACCGAATGTAAAATTCACCCACTTATTCAATTCTACTTTCTGATCATCAATTTGTATTGACTGGCTATCAATTGGTTGAATTTTAAAAACAACTTTTTTATCTATATTTACTAAACTATCAAGAAATATTTCAACTGGAATTCCTTCGTATATTGGTTGTTTTCTAATTCTACCTTCACCAAACCATTGGACTTGAAATTTTAATTGCTTTACTACTTCGCCAATTAAAAATCTAGATTTTATAACTTCTATTTCTTCCTCAACTCCATTTTCTGGTCCCTTATAACTACCATTCAAACTTGCTAAAAGTTCAATTCCTTTTTCCTGTGAATCATCATTCAAAACAACCCTTGTGGATGCTCTGTAAATAGGTACAGAATACCTTAAGTACAAAAAACTTAGTACAAAAGCTAAAAGAAAAAAAAGAGTAACCCATTTCCAATATGGTATTATTCGATATATAAACCGTCTTATATCAATATCGTCTTCCTTTTCAGTTGGACTTGCCTGATATTCAATGTTTGAATTTTTCAACTTAACTATAGTTTGGAAATTGTAATAACTGTTAATAATAACGATAAGCTACTTGCAGCAAGGGTAATAAATTGCGGAATGCGCTCCCGTGCAAAATATTTTGCTGGTACAGGTTCTACATATACCACATCATTCGTATTTAAAAAATAATATGGTGATTTAAAAATGTCTTTTGATAACAAATTTACATACCCAATTGTACGTTCTCCTTTTGTCTCTCGAATAACTAAGACAGATTTTCTTTCTCCCATTACAGTCAAATCTCCCGCAAGGCTCAAAGCTTCTAAAATAGTAATTCTTTCATTGGGAATACTATATGCTCCAGGTCTTGCTACTTCACCTAACACCGAAATCTTATAATTCATGAACCTCACATTAACAATTGGATCCTTTGTGTAATCCTTGAAAAGCAACTGTAGTTTTTCCTCAAGTTCTAATCTCGATATGCCTTCAACTTGGACTTTGCCAATATAAGGTATTTTAATACTTCCATCGGCTTCAACCAAATAGCCTAATGCACTTCCCCCTTGGTTTGCTAGCATCCCTGCATTGCCTTGCCCTGCAAGCCCACTTCCAGAGTTTAATGCTGGCAAATCCACAGAGTTAGGTCCACCAACTGAAATCCAAAGCAAATCATTCTTCTGAATTTTTGACTCAAAATTATACTTAGTTGCTGAGGGTGTGTTTAGGGCTACACTATCAATTTTCAAATCATTGAAATAAACCATTTCTTTTTGAGTAGTGCAAGATATACAACCTACAATCATTAAAATTGCAAACAGTATAATGCATTCGTATCTTTTCAATTTGTTATCTTTTTATTAGATGAAAGTATTGATAATTGACTCTTTCAACTTAAATTCCTTAGTAACTATTAATTCACTTAATTACAGTCTTCCATCCACCATATCTATGGGTAAAATTGATTTAACATCATATAAAACACCATTTTCAATCAACAATTCCCGCCAATTTTTGCCATTTATAAATGCAGAGTGCCCAACCGCCAGAATTATAGAATCATACTTTGGCTTTAAATCTTTAAAATCATTGAGCACATCATACATATATTCATGTTTAACCTCTGCTTTATCCGCCCACGGATCATAAATATCAACGATAGCGCCATGATCCCTTAAATGAAAGATCATATCAACAACTTTTGTATTTCTTATATCTGGACAATTTTCTTTAAACGTTAATCCTAATAATAAAATGTTTGAATTATAAACAACTAAACCACGTTTATTCATGAGTTTTACGACCTGATTAACAACATATTCCCCCATCCCATCATTTGTCCTTCTTCCTGCGAGAATAATCTCAGGGTAACATCCCGTTTCCTGCGCCTTCTGTGCCAGATAATAAGGATCAACTCCAATACAATGCCCCCCCACCAATCCAGGCTTAAATGAAAGGAAATTCCACTTTGTACCAGCAGCTTCCAAAACTGATGTGGTATCTATATCAAGTCGGTTAAAGATCTTGGCCAGCTCATTTACAAAGGCAATATTGATATCGCGCTGTGCATTCTCAATTACCTTGGCCGCTTCAGCCACCTTAATGGATGCCGCCTGAAAAGTACCCGCTACAATAATGGCACTATACAACTCATTTACCTCAGCTGCCACTTCGGGGGTGGAACCGGAAGTGATTTTGCGAATTTTGGTGAGGGTTCTTTCCTTATCACCGGGGTTGATCCGCTCAGGCGAATAACCCGCAAAAAAATCGGTATTAAACAACAAACCGCTTACCTTCTCCAGCACCGGAACACAATAGTCCTCGGTAACGCCGGGGTAAACGGTTGATTCATATATAACGATATCGCCCTTTTTCAGCACTTTGCCCACTGTTTCACTCGCTTTTTTCAGCGGGGTCAGATCCGGCTGGTTGTATTTATCCACCGGGGTAGGCACCGTTACTATATAATGGGTGCAGTCTTTCAAATCTTCCAGGGTAGCCGAGATCAGGAGTTTACCTTTAACAGAAGCCAGGTCAGCTTCCGATACTTCCAGGGTATTATCTGTTCCGTCTTTAAGTTCCTGTACTCTTTTTTCGTTGATGTCAAATCCTACGGTTGGGAATTTTTTGGCAAATTCTACTGCCAGCGGTAAGCCTACATAGCCGAGGCCCAGTACCGCTACTTTTCTTTCTTTATTCATTGATCGGGTTAATGCTTATAATTTATTACTACTGAATTTTTCCTTTAATTCATACAGCCGGTTTTTCAATAAGGCCAGGGCCGGAAATCGAAAATCCTGCAGGCCGGTTTCTGACAGATATGGTTTAATGCCTCTCAAAGCCGGCAATAACTGCTCAAATCCTTTCAGGGAATTCGGGCTGGTTGACCAGCTCCCAAAACCCAGGAGATAACTCAAATAATCGGCCGCCAAATCGCCGCTTTGACTGGCCGCCTTTGATGTAATAGAGCCGGGTGCCAGCACCCGAAGGTAGAATGGCTGCTCCTTTTTTGTCCAATAAACCGAACGCCCCGAATAATAAGGATGCCAGGCCTTACTATGATCCTGCACCAGCAGGTAAGAATCCGGATCTGAAGCATCCATCAACTGCAGCGCATGACTGGTTTTATGGGCCACGGTATTGGCCAGCCAGCTCCGCTTCTGTTGCGAAATTTTACCGGTTATCAATTCTACAAAGCCATGAAACCGGTCGGCTACACAATCGGCCTGCACTTCTTTTACCTGCTCCAGCACAAGGGGAGAAAACAAATCATCGTCGTCCAGCCTAATCAAATAATCGGGCTGAACCGGTAGTTGCCGGATAAATTCCAGTGCAGAACAGAGTTTTTTCCTTTTTTCGACCAGATCCTGTTCCAGAAAAACAAAGCGATCGTCCCCAATTTCTTCCCGCTCGCCAACAACCAGCGCCTGCCAGTTGTTATAATGCTGTGTCTTAAGCGATTGCAGGGTCTGTTGCCATAAAAATTCCCGGAAACCGGTCCTGAACTTTTTAGGAGTTCTTGGTATTATAAAGCAAAAATGGTTCTCCATTCGGAATAGCTTCGCCTCCTCAGTCACATTTTTTATGCAACCAGGGTATGGTTAATACAAAGGAATATCGGTTGGCTACCCGGTAGCCAGCATTGCTAGTAACCCCCTTAAATCTGGTGGAAATGGCCTGGTTCCGGCATGCGTTTTTCGACCGTGCAAAAGTATTGCCACATATCCCTTTTAAAACTACTCATTTGAGTAATATTGAACAAAAGTACTATCTAAAAGCTCTTATTCAGCACTTTGCTTATTAATTGACTCTTACTTTCGACAGATAACTTCTGGTAGATTTTTTTCAGGTGATGATTGACCGTATAAACCGACACAAACATCTTCTCTGCCAGCTCTTTATAGGTTAATCCCTCTTTTAATAAGAGCACCAGTTCCAGCTCTCTTTTGGTGAGTTTTTTGGCCAGCTGGTCCTCTACCCGGGCACCCAGGTGGTGGATTACCTTAGCTGCTGCTTTTGGGGATAAATAGCCGCCATCCCTGCTTACATCCACTACAGCCCGGTACACTTCCGCCAGCTGACCCGGTTTCACCAGAAAACCATGGGCTCCCTGTTTAATGCTTTCCACTACAGCTTCCTGCCGGTCATCGCCCGATATCACCAGGATTTTTACAAATGGAAAAGCCCGCCGAAGCAGGCCAATACCTTCAATTCCGTCTTTTCCCGGCAACACCAGATCCAGCAATACTACATCCGGATCATGTAACTGATCTCCGTCTGATTCCCATTCTTCCAGGCTCTGGTGGGTAAATACCAGCTGAATGTCGTTATAGTGTGAAAAAAACTCGCGGTAATTTTCAAGGAGGTAATTATTGTCTTCAATAATTCCGATTTTGATAAGGTCCCTGTTCATACTACTAAACTAAGGGATAATCGGGCCAAACTCAAAAACCCTGTTGGCTATACCATTATTTTTAGGTTATTTACCGTAACCGGCCACAAATTCTGCATAAACCTGCCGCAATCCATCTGCCAGTTCAATTTTATGCTTCCAGCCAAAGGAATGTAATTTCCCCACATCCATCAGCTTTCTTGGGGTACCATCGGGTTTGCTCAGGTCATGTTCGATGGTGCCTTCATATCCCACCACTTCCTGCACCAGCAGGGCCAGGTCTTTAATGGCGATATCATGGCCCACCCCAATATTTACCAGTCCGGGTTCATTGTATTCCTGCATCAGGTAATAACAGGCATCGGCCAAATCATCGGCATGCAGAAACTCCCGGCGCGGTGTACCCGTACCCCACATGGTTACCGAGGGGGCTTTGGCCAGTTTTGCCTCATGGAATTTCCGGATCAGTGCCGGCAATACATGGGAGTTGTTTAAATCGTAATTATCATTGGGACCATATAAATTGGTCGGCATTACCGAAATGAAATTACAGCCATACTGGCTGCGATAAGCATCACATAACTTAATACCGGCAATTTTTGCAATGGCATAGGGCTCATTGGTAGGTTCCAGCTCTCCGGTGAGCAGGTACTCCTCCTTCAATGGCTGTGGTGCCAGTTTGGGATAAATACAGGAAGAGCCCAGAAACAATAATTTCTTCACCCCCTGCTGGTAACTGCTGTGGATGATATTATTCTGGATCATCAGGTTATCGTACAAAAACTCGCCCCGAAAGGTATTATTGGCATGTATGCCACCCACTTTGGCTGCTGCCAGAAACACATAATCGGGCTTTTCTGCTGCAAAAAAATCAGCTACTGCGGGCTGATTGCGTAAATCCAGTTGCGCAGAAGTACGGGTGATGAAATTGGTGAAGCCGGCAGCCTGCAGACGCCGCATGATGGCGGAACCAACCATGCCGCGGTGGCCGGCGATGTAGATTTTGCTATTTGGATTCATAAGGAGAAATAAACATTGGTGAAGAAAGTGAATAAGGTGAATGGGGTGAATATTCACTTAATTCACCTTCTTCACTTCATTCACTACTATTCAAACTGATTCTTTACATAGTAACCTGACTCCTTCAGGAGTTTTTCTTTCCGGAAGCTGTCCACATCGGCGGCCACCATTTCTTTTACGAGGCCGGCGAGGTCGTATTTGGGTTTCCAGTTTAGTTTGGTCTGGGCTTTTGTTGGATCACCGATCAGGAGATCCACTTCGGTGGGGCGATAATAGCGCGGATCAACGGCTACCACTTCTGTTCCGGCATTCAACTGGAATTCAGGATTGGAGCAGCTTACAACTTTAGCTACTTCATGGGCTTCTGAACCACTGAATTCAATTTCGATACCTGCTTCAGCGAAGGCCATCCGCACAAACTCCCGCACGGGGGTGGTTACGCCGGTGGCAATAACATAATCTTCCGGAACATCCTGCTGAAGGATACGCCACATCGCATCCACATAGTCTTTTGCGTGCCCCCAGTCGCGGCGGGCATTCAGGTTACCCAGAAAAATTTTATCCTGCAATCCCAATGCAATTTTGGCAACACCGCGGGTAATTTTGCGGGTTACAAAGGTTTCTCCGCGCAGCGGCGATTCGTGGTTAAAAAGGATGCCGTTTACGGCAAACATGTCATAGGCTTCGCGGTAGTTTACGGTAATCCAGTATGCGTACATCTTAGCAACAGCGTAGGGAGAACGGGGATAAAACGGGGTGGTTTCACTCTGGGGAACGGCCTGTACCAGTCCGTATAATTCAGAAGTGGAGGCCTGGTACACTTTTGTTTTTTTGGTTAATCCGAGTAAACGAACAGCTTCCAGTATGCGAAGGGTACCAATACCATCGGCATTGGCGGTATATTCGGGTGTTTCGAAACTCACGTGCACATGGCTCATAGCCGCGAGGTTATAGATTTCATCGGGCTGGGTTTCCTGAATAATGCGGATCAGGTTGGTACTATCGGTGAGGTCTCCATAATGCAGGTGCAGACGTACGTTTTTCTCATGCGGATCCTGGTAGAGATGGTCAATCCGATCCGTATTAAAAAGAGACGCACGGCGTTTGATGCCATGTACGATGTATCCTTTTTCCAATAAAAGTTCAGCAAGATAAGCGCCATCCTGGCCGGTGATCCCTGTTACTAAAGCAACTTTCGACATCATTAACTATTTGATAAGGTATTGTCCAATTTTTCTAAAAGGCTTCAAAGGTATGGTAAAAAAATACGGGGTCAAACCGTTCACATCCCAGGCTCTCCGGTCTTCTCTGTTGGCCTTCCAGCGATTCCTGAAACTGGCATTACTCTGTCCCCCGGTTCGCATTTTAACGGCGAGTTCGGGAAGATAGGCGGCGGTGGCATGGTAGCGCAATAAAAAGCGCAGCATCAGCTCATAATCGGCGGCATGCCGGAAACTGGTATCAAATACACCGCATTGCTCATACAGTTGTTTTCTTACAAAAAAACTGGGATGTGGAGGCATCCAGCCATAATAAAATAATTGTGCATTGTATTCTCCGGCAATCCAATTGCGTACGATTTTGGCGGTATTGTCAGCATCCACATATTGCAGATCAGCATACACCACCAGAATGGAAGGATCTGCAAAGGCGGCTACTATTTTTTCGATAATATCGGGCTGCGCATAAAAATCATCGCTGTTAAGTATGGCGATAATTTCACCTTTTGCCAGTTTGATGCCCTTGTTCATGGCATCATAAATGCCTTTATCGGGTGCTGAAATAAAACGGGTCACATGCGGATAGCGGGCAGCAATGGCCTCCGTATTATCTGTGGAAGCGCCATCAATAATCAGGTGTTCGATCTGCGGATAGCTTTGTTTGGCCACACTATCAAGGGTGTCAGAAAGGGTGGCGGCGCTGTTATAGGTGGCCGTAATAATGGTTACCAGAGGTTGCATCAGCTTACAGATATCGTTCTTTTTTTAATAGCAAGTGCCGGATTGCCCTGATAAATTGTATACGCTTCCATATTTCGGGTGGCAATGGAGCCGGCAGTTAATACACTATGGGAGAAACAGGTGGTGCCGGGACAAACAACTGCCTTAGCACCAATCCAAACTCCCTCTTCCAAAATAATGGGAGATACCATCAGGTCAAATGCGGGTTTGGAATAATTATGGTTACCGGTTAAGAGATAGGCCCCCTGCGAGAGGCAGGCATTGGCGCCAATTTTAACAGTTGTAAGGTTGTCGATCCAGACCCCTTCGCCGATCCAGCTAAAATTACCAATGGTCAATAACCAGGGATACTTGATCTGCACCCGCGGTTTGATGACTACGCCCCTGCCTATTTTGGCACCAAAGGCTTTAAGCAGGGCTCGTTTAATGGAGGATACCGGCAACCAGGCGCTTTCAAAAAAAACCAGGCTGGTATAATACCAGAGCAGGCGTTTCCAGGCGGGTGCACCGATGGTGGGCGGGTACCAGTTATTATTATAAGTTGATAAATCAGTTGTACTCATGCAAACAGGGTGCTGTATTTTTCCCGGAAACCGGCATTTCTTATATAAGCTGAAGCCAGTTGACGGGCAGCTTCAGACCATTCCGTATACACAGACTGATCCATGGCCGCCAGTTGATCCAGTGCGTTCCAATAACGATCTTTCTGATCCAAAGGTATATCCCAACCGGCTTTTTGTTCTGACAGCTGCTGCCAGGGGGTACGATTGCTGATGAGCACGGGTTTGCCGGATTCCAGTGCTTCAAAAATAGCGTGACCAAAATTTTCACCAAGGCTGGGTAATACAAAAGCATGGTAGTTGGACAAAACAGCAAATACTTCCTTATTATCAACCGGGCCTTTGAATTCGACTATACGGTTAGCTGGTAATTTCTCCATAATTGCTTTACATTGATGCAGATAGGAAGGTTCATCCGCATCGCCATAAATATCCAGTTGAAGAGAAGCGGGATTGGTCCAGCCGGCCAGTAGTTCCAGTAAAAAATGCAGGTTTTTTTTGGGATGGATCCGCGAAATAAAAACCAGTTTCAGTTTACCGGGTACTTTAGTTGCTGCGGGGAACTGCTGTTGCAGCCGGTGCGGAATATTTTCTGCCAGTACTGCCATCGCTCCGGGAAAATGAGTGGCAATATCCTGCAGTTCCTGCTGATCGGTTGCCTGGAAGCGAATGAATTTATGCCAGCCCAGCCAGCGAAACGCCTGTAAAAAGATTTTCTTTTTGGTTGCCCTGAGTTGGAGAGCACCGGCCTGCAGCATGCCGCGGGGAGCGAGTACGATCAGTGGTTTTGCTGCAAGTTTCGACAATACATACAGCGGCAGGAGGGTTAAGCGAACCGAAAACATACTGTTGAAATAAACGGCCTGCGGCTGCAGCTTGTTCAGCATCTCCCGAATGAAACGGGCAGTTAACTGTTCGGCAGGTGCATACCAGACCATTTCGCCCGCCTCACCGGTATTCCATTCGTTTAATTGTACGGATGGATAGGGTGCGGTTTCACCAAGATCGCGATCAGAGCAGAGCACATAAAAATTATATTGATCAGCAAGAAAACGAACCAGGTTGGTGGTGGATTGAATGGGTCCCCCCGCTTTATAGCCGGGAAAATACCAGTCAGAGAAAACGAGCAATATAGGTTTATCAGCCTTCATTTTTGTTGAGCCAGTGAGATAAGATTACAAATAACCAGATTTCCATCCAGCGGATGGAAGGGTCTCCTTTTTGGAATTGCTGCCATTGCTGCAGCAGCGCTTTTCCGTTTATGAAATGGCGATCGGCCATTTCGTTGAGCCGGGTTTCGCAAAAACCATGCAGGGTTGTTTTCATCCATTGTTCCCAGGGGAAAACAAAGCCCTGTTTTTTGCGGTGTACAATTTCCGGTGGCAGGAGATTGCCCAGTGATTCCACCAGTAACTGTTTGGGGTATTGTGGTTCCTTGATGGCATCGGGCACCTGAATCAGGTATTCAATCAGTTCATGATCAAAAAAGGGTTCGCGTACTTCGAGTGAAACGGCCATGCTCATCTGATCGGTATCTTTCAGCAGGGTGTATTGGGTATACCCTAAATATTCGGCGATGGATACCTGTGCGTACAGCGGGAAGTTCTTTAGTTCCGGTATTTCTTCAAGTGCAATTTGAACGGGATCTTTTTCCTGATGGGGCAGGTTCAGGAAGGAATCAAAAGCTGCGGGCGTGGTAATTTGCCGGAAGAGCGGATAGAGATCGGCGATTTCCAGTTTTTTCAGTTTCAATAATTGGCGGATCCGGTCTTTTCTGCTGGAGCCTCCTCCCATTGCCCTAGCCGCGAGTGCGCGAACCGGTTGGGTGATGGGCCAGCCCGGCTGGTATCGCTTCAGTTTTTTATACTGATGAAAGAAGGGATAACCGGCAAAGAGTTCATCGCCTCCGATTCCGGAGAGGGCCACGGTGATACCGGCATCGCGGATGGCTTTAGACACCACATAACTGTTGATACCATCGCCGCTTGGGGTATCCATGGCATTCAGTGCAGGCAACAGGTTATCGAGCATGTATTCGGGCTTTTGCAAAATCGTATGATGGTGGGTGTTGAATTTTTTTGCCACCATTTCTGCATAGGCCGATTCATCAAATTCTTTTTCTGTAAAACTGATATTGAAGGTTTCCGGCGGGCGGCTGCTAACTTCTGTCATGAGGGCAACAACGGCGCTGGAATCGATACCACCGGAAAGAAATGCGCCCACCGGCACATCACTTACAAGGCGCTGTTCAACAGCAGTTTGCAGCAGGCGACGAATGGTGCTATGGGCTTCGCTTTTTGTTTTGGGAATTGTTACAGGTGTTGGTTCCTGAATTTTCCACCAGGTACCGGTGCTGATGCTGCCGTTTTTTATTTTCATCCAGCAACCGGCTTTAAGTTCTTTGATGCCGTTGATGATGGTGTTTTCTCCGGGTACAGACTGATAGCGGAAATAGCCGGCCAATGCCTGGAGATTCAATTCTTTTTTTACCAGACCAGTTGCGAGGATGGAGTTTATTTCAGAGGCGAAGAGGAAATTATTTTCCTGTTGTGTATAATAAAGTGGTTTCACCCCAAGGCGGTCGCGAACCAGCCAGAGGGCTTCTTCCTGGCGGTCCCAAATCGCAAAAGCGAACATGCCTTTGAATTTTGGGAGGGCGCTGAGTTGCCATCGGCTCCAGGCTTCCATGAGCACTTCGGTATCGCCGGTGCTTTTGAAGGAGTGGTCTTTAATTTGGGATTTTACCTCCTGAAAATTATAGAGTTCGCCATTGAAGACCATTTGGAAACGTCCGTTGGCACTGGTATAGGGTTGGTTACCGGCGGGTGATAGATCGATGATGGAGAGGCGGCGATGACCGAGCGCGATGGTGCCTTCGGTAAAATGTCCGTCTGCATCCGGACCGCGATGCGCCATGGCATGGGTCATAACATGAATGGTTGAATTCAGGTTGGCACTGCCTTTAAACTGAAGAATGCCTGCTATGCCACACATTTATATAGAAGTTGAATAACAAATAGATTTAATTTGCAAGACTAAGCATGAAAACGAAGAAAGACAAATTGGATATAACGCAGCAGCTGGGATTGCTATGTATCTTTTCTGTTTTCCTGGATAAAGCAATCAGGGGCGGCGGATTGCCCTTTGATTTTTATTATTATTATCCGATTTTTTTGTGCTTTCTGATTTCATTGGTGGTAAAAGGTATTGCCATTGCGCTGCCGCCACGCTGGTTTAACCTTGGATTTATAACGATTCTTATATCCAGTGTACTGGTAACTGCATATAATGGCTTATTAGGATTTGAATTGATTAAACAGGCTTTTGGAATTGTATTTACAGCCATAACATATTATAATGTAATCCGTGTTTTTAAATACGATGCAGGCCGGATCTTTAATTACTACCTTGTTTTTGCATTTTGGGTAGCGCTGCACGGCGTGGTAGACAACCTCCTGCATATAGGTGGTATCCATCTTACGAAAGCTTTGCCGAATGGTCCGCTGCAATACCGGGAATATGGAATAATGGGGGAGCCCTTTTACCTGGCAATGGCTATAACACCGGCCATTGTTTATTATACCTGTTTTTTTAAACGAACCTGGCAAACAGCCAAGTTTAAATACCTGGTATTATTGATCTGTTATCTGGTTACCTACTCTTCCACTGCTGTAATGGGTATTGGTCTGGCTGCATTTTTCAGTTTATATCTCAATGACTTTCTCAACTTTCGAATGAACAGGGCTGTATTAGCCCCCCTGCTTCTTGCTCCGGTTGGGTTTCTTGTATATTACCTCATTGAAAATGTGGATCTCATCAACAGGCGATATAATGATACCACTTCACTTTTTTTATCGAAAGAGATTGATGTAAAAGAAGCCGGAAAATCGAATTCAAGCACGTTTGCACTGTATTCAAATTATATCATAGCCCGGGATTCCTTTCTCGACAATCCGTTAACCGGTTCGGGCCTGGGTTCACATCCGCTTATTTATGAAAAAACATTCCTTAAATATTTTCCGTCCAACTATTTGAAGGGATATGGAGCACAAAACCAGCAGGATGCCAATTCCCGTTTTTTACGCCTGATGTCGGAAACGGGGTTAATTGGTTTAGTACTTTTTTTGGCAGCGGTATGGATATATCTCGCTCCAAAATCTGCCATCAGGGATGACCGAACCAGAAATCTGGGGGCAATTAATTATGCCATATTTGTTTATATCATTCTCGGGCTTATCAGGAATGGAAATTATATCAACGTCGGTTTCTTCTTTTTCTTTTTCCTTTACTATGTTACCTATAAACTTCTATTGTTTAAAAGAAATCAGGCTTCCAGCAGTCTGGTTGCCCAACTATCAGGTGTTAATCGCATGGCAAGCACCTGACTTTTTTTAGCCATCTCCATCAATTCCTGATCTGTTTTTTTGCCAAGCTCTTTAAAAACCTGAACAATATCGGCGGGTTGACTGGAGGCAACCGTCCAACCATTTTCAGAACCAAGAAATGCTTCCCCGGCACCTACCTGTTTACTTAATATGAGGGGATAAGAAGCGGCCGCAAATTCCTGTACAACCACGCCCCATGGTTCAAAATGACTTAACAGAATAAATACGCCGGTGGATGAAATGATGGAGGGCCAATCCTGTTTTTGAACAAATCCAAGGTGTTTGATTTTTGGATGCTGCACGCGTTGATCAAACTCTTTTCCTGCACCCGCACACCAGAGCTCCCATTCGTTGGGCGATTCCTGTTGCCATTGAAGGAATGCCGACCACAGTTCACGGTATCCTTTTTCCGGAATATAGCGGGCAACACAAAGAAGCACTTTGGGAAAAGACGTGTTTTTGGTGGTGTAAGCGTCTGCTGCCATTTGTTCAAAGCGTTCTGTATCGCAGGTATAAAATCCGGTCATAATACATTGCTCAGGAAAACCAAGGCGTAAGGCATAGGTTTTTTGAGGAGCACCCGGAACCCATATTTTTTTGAACCATTTACTCAACCATATTTTTCCAAGAATCGACATCAACTGTTGTTTGAAACCGCCATTCCAGTGATTGTCAAGTGTAATAATACAGGTTGCTTTAGCAGACCATTTGCGACAAATGCGGAGATACCATTTGTTGATCCAGCCGCTGCAAACAATTTTATCGGGTTGAAACCGGTTAACCAGTTCTTCCAGGGAAGCGTAATCAGGAATGGCAGACAAATCAAAGAATCCGGCTTTTGCTTCCTGATCGAAGGCAAAAGGAGCTTCCGGATTGATAGGAAAATGAACTACCATGATAGTTGCCTTTTGTTTCCTTAAAGCCTGCAAACAGGCCATGGTGTATTCTGCCAGTTCAGTGTATAAAAAAAGAATCCGCATTTATCAGTTTTTATCAAACGAAAAAAAACTCAGTTCAGCTGCGCCATCCAGGACCGTCCATTGAACCAGGTTAATTGACTTGTTAATTTGAAAATTCAGTTCAGTCAGCTCATGCTGTCCGACGGAAAGGGTTAGTTGTTTTCTCAGTCCGGTTTCCGGCAGAAAAAATTCTATTCGGGTACCGGGTGTTTGGGTGCTAATTGCAGCTTTTAAAAGATAGGATCCTTCCGCCAGCGTACACCCATCATATTGGACAGAAGCCCCCGTTTTTAATTGAACAACTGTTGCAGCATTTGTAAAATCGAAACCCTTTGCGTTTTTAGTTACTATATTAACTGCGCCGGTTGAACCGAAAAAAACAGCCGCCTCCACCTGCATGTTTTTTTTCCAGAAATAGGGATGTTCATATTGATGCCAGCCATCCAATTGATAAAAAACAGGAGATGATCCTGACAAATTGAGGATATAAATACTCCCCTGTCTTCTGATGGGGAACCGAACTGTTTGTCCGTCAAGCTCAATACTGGTAATTACCTGTGCAGGAACATTCCCCGGCTGATTGGAGGATGGCTGGATACTTCCATAAATCAGGTAAGACTGTTGATATTTTCTGACGAGGATTAATTCATTATCGGCATTTCCTTTAAACCGGAAGGCAAAACGGGGATCGGAATATTGTTTTGGATCCAGTAAGTTTCCTTTACTAAAAAAATCGGGCGCCCAACTGCGCAGGGCCTGTGCATAAACCGGCATTGCTGCCTGATAAATATATCCTCTGGGGTCATTGGGTCCGGCACCATTGGGCCATTTTCCGCCTTTGCCGGTGATGTTAAAATAACCCACATAGAAAAAATCAGCTCCCAGCAGCACCATTGCTTTTGTTAATGCGAGCCATTGAGCAGGCCGAATAGTTGTTTCTTCGGCACTCCATCCTGCAGAAACGAAAGGCGCAAAGGATCGGTCACCCAATTCAATTTCTTTTTTTCTACCTTCAGCTATTATGCCAAAACCATTTCTTGCGCCATCTGCCTGCCACCAGGTTTCGGGAGAAGAAGGATAAAAATCAGGGCTGGGCAGGAAACTTGAATCTGACCATTTATTTAGTGTGCGGCGTTGTGCATAAGCCGGCCAGTAAGCTGCCTGCGCAGCTGAAAGATTATAGAAACTAAACCGGGTATTTTTGAAACCGGCTGCTTCCAGGATTGTTTTTTTGTAGAGAGCATCCTGGCTAAACTGGAAACGTCCGCTGTAGGCTGCAGCAGAAAGTTTGGATCGTTTAAAATCTTTCCAAACCAGGGGATCCTGTTGCAGCAGTTCCTCCTTTATGGTATGACCAAATAACTCTCCGTTTTCATTAATCAGAGCCGGTTCTCTTTTCAGAAATTTCATCAGTGCTTTAATATAGTTTGCACTCAGCATTGCATCTTTTTCCACTATATCAAGGGGCATCAGTGGCGAATGAATTTTACGATTGTTGCGAAGAATGAATTTGCCTTTTGAATCTCTCATGAAATATTCAGCCGGCAAATCCGCTGAACGCAAAAAGGGCAGTTTGGAATTCATGCCGAAATGGGCAGGTACATTCTGGGCCTGAAAACTGATCAGCGCTACAGGGTATTGGGGTTGAAAATTTGCATAATGAACAAGTGCGCCTGCCAGATGACCGGTATCTCCATAAGCTTTGGCAGCTAAAACAGGGGTGGTACGAAGAAGAGGAATATCAATATAATAATTCCATTTTTTTACCAGCAGATCCATTATTTCTATGGCAACCTGCGGGCGGCTACTGCCAAATCCTTTTCCGCCAACACCCGGCAGTTCCCGATGCAGGTAATTAATGTCCATCCAGGACATATTTCTGTTTAAAGGAAATTTGGAATAGTGCCGTGGAGAGGGGAAGAAACCAAGCTGATCTTTTGCCTGAATGGTATAGTTTGGATAACCCGGCGCAAACTCAGCTGTATCTACTGCGGAGGAAGAAGTTCGGACCTGTTGCTGAATTTTTTTTCCAGCCAGTTGAAATCGTTTCTGCACCTCAGTTTTATTGATTGCAGCAGCATAAAAACGAAGTTCATCAATTGCCGAGCTATTCCGAAAACCATCATCATTACTAAGCAGCAGCGGCTTGTTTTTTAAAATGGTTGAGCTGAAACCAATTGGTGAAACGGCATCTATAAAGATTTGTTTGATTCCTTTTTCAAGGTCTGCAATAAATACAAAATGGTGCCATTGCTGATCTGTATAATAACTATAGGATCCGGGCCCGGTACCATTTAAAGGAATAAGTAAATCCTGGGTAAGCGTATCACCATTGTCATTCTGCTGGGTAGTACGAAAAAGCAGGCTTTTTATATTAAGCTGCAACAGAAAATAATGTTTTCCAACACTCAGGAATTGAAATTTGTCTCCTTTAAACCAAAATTCAACGGTTATGGAGGATTTCTTATTTCTTGGAAGGCCGGAGGTAGTAAACAGGCATACTTTGTTTTGAAGATCGATTGCATCACCAGACAGGCCATTGATTCTTGTAACCGGACATTTATTCGGGATAGTACCCCGATTGTTGAATGTCCATTCTGAAACTGGTTTCACCTGCGCCAATAGAACGACTGGACAAAACAGCAGTTGCAAAACAACCAGCCATTTAAGAGTTAAGCGCATAAAATAATTCACGGTGTTGCAAGGCAACGGTATTCCAGTTAAATTGTTCGCTCACCCGCTTTCGCGAAGCTTCTCCCATGGAAAGTTTTCTGGAAATGCTATCGGCTTCAAATTTCAGTAATGCATTTACTAGTGCGTCCACTGATCCGGGTGGAATAAGGTATCCATTATTAGTATCTACCAGTTCAGCCGTAGCACCAACATCGGAAACGATGATGGGCATTTTCCAACCCATTGCTTCCAGTACTACGGTTGGCATTCCTTCAAAAAGGGTAGGTAAAACAAAAAGATCATGTTCTTTATACAGCCGATTTATATCCTCATCTTTCACAAATCCGAGTAATTCCACATTAGCAGGTTTGGAGAGGGATCGATATTGCTCGTACAGGGGTCCTTTTCCGCCAAGCCGAAATTCAAATTTATGAAGCTGGTTTTTTAAAGCAAGCTGATCGATTGCCTGGAACAGGATATCAATTCCTTTATTGGTTGCAAATCTTGCAAGAAACAATACTTTGATGGGCAGGTCCGGTTTTCGAACCAGATCTGCTGAATCGGCTGGAAGGTTTATTGCATTAGGAAGAACCACTATTTTATCTGGTGTGGAACATTGCTGTTTAAGGATAACACTGAGCCTGCCGCCCAATGAAACCACTTTGGCCGCGTGGGAAAAAAGATAATTGAAAATCCACCGGAAAGGAATTGCCAGCAGCTTGTTTTTCCATCCGATTGCCTGATAGGGTTCAAGCCCATGTGGATTAATAATAAGGCGGCGTGAAAACTGATGAATACCGGACCAGACAGAAAGTCCCTGTGAATAAATAATATCCGGATTTATTTCTTTCAGGCAGGCCTCCACCCTCCTGGAATAGCGATAGGTCTCAAGCAGGTAATTTTTGGTGGTATCAATTGGTGCCAGTTTTATTTCTTTAATCCGGGGAGAATTGAAAACGTTTTCGTTATGGGGATGCAGTACCGTTATTTGGAGATCATCAAACGGGGCAAGCGCTTCTATCAATAAACGGGAATGTTTTTGCATTCCTCCGGTTTCATAGGGATAAATTCCATCTGTACAAAAAGCAATATGCATGGGATGCCGCAGGATTTAGGAACGGATCAGTGTCTGAATACCTTCTTCAAGTGAAACCTGAGGAATCCATCCGGTATAGCTGGTCAGTTTACTGTTATCACTTAAGAGATGCATTCGTTCAACTTTTCTGACTCTTGCAGGATCTACTTCAATTTTGATAGGTTCGTTCAACAGTTTTTCAAATGCCTGAACCACTTCTGAGACGGAATATTCTATTCCGCGTCCCAGATTGAAAATTTCAACTCCTTTTTTAACATGTGTCAATAATGCGTCTATGGCATTGGCCATATCGGATGTATGAATAAAATCCCGTTTCGGGTTTAAATTGCCCAATTTAATGGTGCGCAGTCCATCATTTACCTGTTGCTGAATTTCAGGAATCAGGTGCGGGTTTGTTTCATTCGGACCAAATGCATTGAAGAAGCGGCAGATAATGGTGGCAATATTGGTTTCGTTATAAAATTTCTGCGATAATTCTTCTCCGGTCAGCTTGGATAAACCATATATATCCATTGGCTTTTTTTCCGAATCCTCGGTGATAGCTTCATCAATTATTGGATATACGGCAGCAGTTGATGCAAATAAATATTGGTTTACAGTACCGCAGGATTTCATGGCATTCAGGAGGTTCATGGTTCCACGAATATTGATATCAGCAGATTCAAAAGGATGCTGGTTACAATAGGGAATAAAATGCACGGCAGCCAGATGCAGCACAATTTCCGGTTTAATTTCCTGCAGGGCCGCTTCCATTGCACCACCATCTCTAATATCGATTTGGTAGAATTGATTTTCAGGTATGGAAATAAAAGATTTATTACCAAAGGAAAGATTATCAATTACAAATATCTGATGGTCTGATTCCTGCAATTTTTTAATAACTGCTGATCCTATAAATCCGGCTCCTCCGGTAACAAGAATTTTCACTATGCTGTAGTTTGTTGAATTATTTTAAGGTATTCAGGGAGGTAGCTGCTTTTAGAAAATTTCTTTAACGCAAAAGCCTGTATCCTTGTTTTATCCTGATGGGATAATTTTTGAATTTGTGTTGGCAGGGCATTGGTGAGATAACCCAGCTGCTCTTCCGAAACAAGTGCAGCATAATCACCCAGATCAGGAGATATAAGCACTTTCAGTCCGCAGGCAAGATATTCGGCAAATTTAACAGGCGCAGCCACCTGATTGGTTACGGTATTTTCGCGGATTAGCAAACCATAATCACCCGCAATTAAATAATCAGGCACTTCTTCCGGCTGAACGAATTTTGCTTTAATACGGTTTGGATAAGTGTGGGAGAGTGCCTGTATATATGGGGTTTCTTTTGAGAGAAAAAGCACCTGCAATTCAGCTTGTTGTTTCAAAAGAGTTTCCAATAAATCATTGAGCAGTTTACCTGATTGCCACCCGGCTACAGAGCCGCTGTAAACAAGCAGGATTCCTTCCGTCTGAAATCCGATTTTTTCTTTTGCAAGCTGAATCTGGCGGTTTGAAATTTCTATTTGTGTGTAGGACTGATCAATGGTACAGGGTATGACGGATTCATTTCCTGACTGATAAGAAAATTGGTTGCGCCAGAATTGAACCAGCTTATTTGAAACGGCGATTCGCCAATCAGCTTCAAGTACTGCCTGTTTTTCCCAATTGCTGATTCCGGCTTCCAGAAAGGAGTCCTGTACAACCTGGTATTCATTCCATTCGGCACTGATAGCACCTCTGCCATCAAACAGTACCCTGTCGGTTAATCCTTTTGATTTTGCTTCCAGAGCAAGTAAGGTGGCCAATACATTTCTGCCCATAATGAGAGAAGGACGCTGGGATTGAAGGCGGAGAAATGCCAGCAGAAGCTGCCGGTTCATGCGCCAGTTCCTAAGCTTTGGGAGCATGGGTAAAACAAGCGCATCCGGAGTATGTTGGAGTATCCGTTTTCTATTGGTAAAAAAATTCCGCATGGAAATAAAGGCCACCAATCGAACTGCCTGACCAGCATGCTCTTCAAGGAAATTTACGAAATCTGTTACCTGGCTTTTATATACGCCGGATGGCTGATCACCAAAAGTTAGATAGAGCAACATTTTAATTTTTCTGCCGAATCGAGTTTAGTTTTGTAATAAGAGGGAAACCCAGCAATTTTAAAAGAAAGAGATTGATTTTGCTGATACCAAAGCCAATTTCCGGAGTCCGGTTTTTAAAATCAAGTGAATTATACAATTCAACTGCCTTTTTACGATTGTATTTTGCAAGAATAAGGAGGGAAGAAAGCAAATAAGTGAATAAGGTATTTTGTTGTTTTCTGAATTCTTCAGGTTGCTGCAGTTGGAATGAATGGAGAAAGTTGATACGGGTATCAATAAGTTGTATCCACCGGCGGGAAGGATCTGATTGAGAGATCTGCCCTGTTGCACGGTCCCGAATAAGTGTACGTGTGGTTGTTTCAAATAAAATGGGGCAGCCGGCAGCTACCAGTCTGAGCATCAGATCTGCCTCCTGAGAGCTCTGCAGATTTTCATTCCACCCATTTATTTTCTTCAACCATTTTTTTTCCCAAAGGTTGGAGCAGGTATTGCCAGCCATTCCTGTAAACACAGCAACCGGATCATTATTTTCCAATAAGCCCGTCTGGATCTGCTCCCCGTTAATTTTTATTCGAATGGCTTTGGCTGCTATAAAACCAGAGAATCCGGTTTGCCGAATCAGGTTAACCTGTGTACTGATTTTTTTGGGCTCCAATAGATCATCTGCATCTAAAAATTGAATCCATTCACCGGAGGCAAAAGCCAGCCCTTTATTTCTGGCTGCATTAGCTCCTTTTTTTGGCTCGGAAAGAATGTTCAGGTCAGGGAATTTTTCTTTTTTCAGTTTATTAATGATGGCAGGAGTGGAATCTGTAGAATTATTATCAACACAAATAACTTCTATTGAACCATACTCCTGCGCATACACAGAGTGCAGGCACTCTTCAATATATTCAGCCACATTAAAACAGGGAATTACAACCGAAACCTGCATTATTCTTTAAATTATACGCTGGGTGGATGGTGTAGATACGGTAATTTCAAAATCTGCTCCATTGGCAGGTTCCACCAGGCAGATTCCAACAATTTTCGAATCAGTTCTTCCGGAAATCTTAGCGCAACTGGTTTGGCAGGAATGCCGGCAACGATGGTATAAGGAGCCACATCTTTTACAACAACAGCGCCGGCTCCAATGATTGCGCCGGTTCCAATTGTTATACCTTCCAGAATGAGCACATTGGCTGATATCAGTACATCATGCCCAATGATTACTTTTTTTGGATTTCTGTTCCAGTCTACGGAGTCCTTTATCAGTCCTCTTGATGCTGAATAAAAGAGTGGGCTGGTTGACAAGAAATGTTTGGGATGAGCCGCAAGCCCTATTTTCACGTTGGAAGAAATCGAAGAAAAATCACCAATCTGATCTGTATTATAAATAAGCGTATTGTTTCCGATATAAAGTCCCCGTCCCAAATAAGAAGGGTTCCCCTTAAGATCACAATCTGCTTCAATAACACTGTATTCTTTCAGGCGCTTTTCCCAGTGTTCATTCAGCAGGCTTTGAACTATTGAGTTGTTCAGGCGCTTTTGCTGTTTATAAAGTGCGTAATCGCGACTCAAACGGGACAACTGTTCACGCAGAAAACTCATATCAGGCTTTTTGTGAAGTCAAACTTTCGTATTGTACCGGATCCAGCATTTTTCCTGCTTCCATCCTGTATATTCTGTCGGTATGCTTCAGTGTTGAAAACCGGTGAGCTATTACGAGCAGCGTGATGCCGGTTCCTTTTAAACGGTAGATGGTTTGATTAATTTCTTCTTCCGTTTCATTATCCAGTGCTGAAGTTGCTTCATCAAGAATAATCAGACTGCTGTTATGATATAAGGCTCTTGCAATGATCACGCGCTGCCTTTGTCCGCCACTCAGGTTTTTCCCAAGCTCGTCAATTTGAATACTAAATGGATCTCTGCCATTTACCAATTCAAGTAAGGACGCTCCTTCAATTGCTTTATTTAATCGTTCGCTGTCAATCGCTGTTTCAAGAAAGGCAATATTAGAAGCCAGACTTCCTTTTTCCAGGTAAGGAGTTTGTTGAACATAACTGATTTGGTTCATCCAGGACCTGCGCTGATTCTCGCTGAGTAGTTGTCCGTCAATAGTGATTTGGCCACTGTCGGGTTTATAAAATCCAATCAGGAGGTTGACCAGTGTAGACTTGCCGGATCCGGATTTCCCAATCAAACCAATTATTTCGCCTTTTTTTAATTGAAGAGAAACATCCTGTAAAACAGCATGGTTGGATTCTTTATAATTAAACCGGATATTCTCCAGTTGAACAGCCTGCTTAAACAGTACCGGTTCCACAGCCGATTCTGCATTTGGGGTGCTTATTCCGGAATGATCTGCCAGCGGTTTTTTCAATGTATTGAACAGAAAGCTGTATTGTTCCAGCTGCATCAGGGAAGGCATGATTTTGGTAAGCGAGGGAATCAGGCGATAGCCGGCAGCTGCATAAATTGTAATGAGGGGAAGGATCTGGGTTGAATTTTTTGAAATATAGGTGCCGTAAATAAAGATAACCAGTAATCCAAGAATTGTTACCAATTCAAATAATTTAGCAGGGACGATGGCCAGCACATTTGTTTTAGAATTGATGTTGTTAAACTTCACCAATACCTTCTGGTAATCCTGCACCAGCTGTTCTGTTTTATTCCTCAACAACACATCCATCAAGCCAAATATTCCTCTGTTACTGGTTGAATACAATTGCAACATATGTTCATGCTGTTGCACTCCATAACTTCTGAGCTTTCTCTTTACCAGAAATTGAAAGAGAAATACAACCGGGAAAATGGTGAGCGCGCTCAACAGCAATACTTCAATATTGTAAATAGCAATGCCTGTTATTACAAACAGGACTACCAGCAGTTCTGCAGTGATTAGTAAAACCGGCAAAACCAGAAAACGGGCAAACTGCTGGTTACTATGCGTCAGATCCCGAACTATGGTAGCCGAATCCAATTTTGAAGCAAGTTCCAAATCCACACTCAGGTAATATTGAAATGATTTTTGCCCAATATATTCGGCGATCTCAAAGCCGAATCGGGATTGAACCACCTGACTGTAGATTACGAAAATTGTACGAAAAAGCATAAAGCCGAATCCTGTCAGAAACAACTGTAGCAGATACGCTTCTGCAGTTTCAGCAGGAAAAAATTTCCGTATAGCACCGAGCACACCATTCTCCAGCAAAGCAGGTTCTGCCAATGCCGAAATGATTGGGATAAAAATTGCTAATCCAGCCATGTCAATGATACTGGTAATCGCGATCAACCCCAGCAGCCACCAAAACTTTCGTTTTAAATAATCTGGCAGGATTTTGAGAATCTTGTCATAGGTACTAAATAGTAAAAATTTTCTCATGCGTTAAAATAATGCGGCTATTTCCGGGATATCCATTTTTTCCAGAAGGATTTTGGCCGCTCCAATTTTAAATCAAAATACCCATTTCCTTTTTCCTCGTTTCCAAAGGCATATCCATAGCCATAGCCATAACCATATCCTTTTTGGATTTGTACATCATTAATAACCACTGACAGGGAAGGAAGTCTTTTGGAAGTATAAAATCCATCAATTAATTCCGTTACTTTTTTCAAAGTGAAATGCTGGCGAACAATATACAGCGTTGCATCCGCATATTTACCCAGTGTAATGGCATCACTCACAACGCCAACCGGTGCAGAATCAATAATAATAACATCAAAGTTTTCCTTTGCCCATTTAAACAACTGATCCATTTTTGGCAAAAGCAGCATTTCAGACGGATTGGGAGGTATCACTCCGCAAGGGAAAATATATAAACCTTCCACATCCTTAACCTTTACAACGAGATTACTCTCCATTTCATTTGTAACAAGATAGGTGCTCAAACCGGAGCGTGTGGAAACATTTAAATTGGACGCAATTTTTGGTTTTCGTATATCGAATTCGAATAAGAGTGTTTTCTTGCCGGCAAGGGCAAAGGCGGCACCAATATTGGTACTGATAAAAGATTTGCCTTCACCGCTCATAGTTGAAGTAACAAGAATAGTGGGTTTGGCTGTTTTATTTGCCAGATAGGCCATATTGGTCCGCAGCGATCGGAATTGTTCCGTAATATAACTGCGATTCTGTTGCGTAACAAGGAGGGGGCTTGGATTATCCGATGTACCCACTTCCCCTGCTATGGGAACCTGCGTATTTTTTTCCAAATCACTCCGCATACTGATCTTATCATTCATAAATCCGATCATTGCGATAATAACTACCGGCAGAAACAGGCCGGCAATAAGAAATTTAATATACACGGAACCGGGAATGGGCGAAACCAGTTTTGCACGTTCAGTAGCTTTTTCCAATAAGGTGGAATTGGGAAGCACTGCAGCAGAGGCTATTGCAACTTCCTGCTTTTTTGACAACAGGAGCAGGTATAATTCTTCTTTAATTTTTTGTTGCCGTTCAATATTCACCAGTTTCCGAACTTTACCCGGCACAGATACGGCTCTCGACTGGGCAACCGCATACCTGTCCTGTAACTGTTTCAGTAATATATCATAGGACCGTTCCACACTTACCAATGCTTCACTGATATCAATTTTAATTTTATCAAGGCTTGCCTGCATTTCCACCACCTTAGGGTTCAGGGCTGTGGTAGATTTCAACATGGCCGTTTTTTGTAATTGCAATTCATTATAGGCTGGAATGAGTTCATTCAGCGCAGGTTCTTCCACACCCAGATTAACCGGTACTGTGGCATTTTGATTCTGGTTATTATTGATATAATCCCTTAGCCATTGCAGTACTTTTTTCTTTACGGCTACATCATTTGTTCTGGTCTCCAATTCTGACATAGTACCCATATAAATTTCAGATTGTGCTCCCGGAGTGATTCCCTGATTGCGCTCCTGAAATTGCTGAATGGATCCCTCTACACCAGACAATTCTGCCTGTAATGAATCGAGTCTTTCATCTATAAACCGGATAGTACTTAAGGCAATCGCATTTTTATCTTCCACCGTTGCTTTTCCGTATTCAAGCATCAGGGAATTTACAATGTCTGCTGCCAGTTCCACATTGGAAGACTGATAATTGATATCCAGGATATTGGCCAATTCATTACTTTGTTTTACTGTAATATTGGGAATAATTCGCTCCGCCACAATATCCATCGGGCTTATATCAATCTTAAATAATTTTGTATCATAATCAATCAGGTGAATTGGATTCAGATGCAGTCTGAAAACACCTTTCCGATTCTCCAATATCTGACCAAATTTTCTAGGCTCAGTTTCGTCGTTTAACAGATATTCCTTTTCATTTAAAAGGGTAATTCGGAATACTACGGAACTGGAGTCTCTTTTTTTCAGCACTTCCAATTTTAACGGAGATTCGGGGTAGGCAAGTGTTGAAGTAACTTTTCCGACACCTGTATATTGAATATTGAGGCCAAGTTTTTGGACAACCCGCTGAACGAAATTGCTTGATTTGATAATTGCCATTTCATTATTCAAATTGGGTCCGGCATCCATGAAAAACAATCGATTGAATTTTTCATCACCTGATGTTACAGGACTTTCAGCTTTGATAATCATCTGGCCCTTTGCCATATATTCATCCGGAGTGTAACGCAGGTAGATAAATGCACAGATCAGACTCAGCAGAATGGATACCAGTACCCAGGGCAGGTATTTCAAATTCCTGTATACAAACTCCATCGGAGTGAATTCCTGCTTCGACAGTTCAAATTGTTCAGCCGGGTTTTCCATATTCATTACTTATCTGGCAATTAAAGTTATGATCAGTGCGGCAACAGTAACAATGCTGCTGGCAATGGTGATATTGCGCATCAACACCTGTTCATTACCGGTTGGTTTTTTTCTGGATGGTTCTATATAAATAAAATCATTTTGCTGGAGATAAAAGAAAGGGGAGGAATAAAGATCAGCTGTACGCAAGTCTATTCGTCCGGTTATTCTTTTGCCATTCACCTCCCTAATAACCAGAATATTATCTCTTCTGGCAAATGGAGTTAAATCACCGGATAAACCAATAGCATCTAAAATCGAAATTTTTTGATCCGGAAATTCTATCATACCTGGCTTTAGAACTTCGCCCATTACCGTTAGTCGGGCATTCGTAAACCGTACGATTACATACGGGTTCTGAAGAAATATTTTTAATTTATCAGCAAGCAGGTCAGCCAGCTGTTTTTTTGTTTGACCTGCAGCCTGCAGGCTTCCAAGTGAGTGAAAGAATATCTGCCCATTATTATCCACCTGGTATCCTCTTCCCATGATGGATAGTGCTGCTGAACCGGAATTTCCTGCAACAGCTCCCGTCCCACCGGTTTGCGGTTGATTGTATATTTCGGTTGCTTCTTTGTTATCGCTGTAGACGAGGATGGTCAGCAAATCCCCTTTTTGAATGATTAAATCCGGCGGCACCAGAGCTGCAATATTTGCCGTATCAATACCCTGCAGGATAATTCGTTGCTGATGATTCTTTTTTGAAGCACCGCAGGCAACTAATAAAAAGAGTGCAGTAACCATTGCTGCACCCTGGTAAAGCTTTTTCAGCATGAAGGATTAGTTATAATAGTTCATTTCAACGCAACCTTTTCTTTATCCATAAAGGCCACGAGTTTGCAACCCAGACTTTCAATCAGTACTTCCACCCGTTTTTTGTCAGCAGAAACCACGGTTCCCTGCTGCTCCATGAATACACCGGAGGTTATAATAACCTTGTCACCAGGCCTGGGTTCTGCCAATTGCTCCACCTGAACGTCGTGGTGTTCGTTCATGAAGCGTTTGATTTTTTCTATTTCATCTTCGCGAACCTGGGCTGGCTTACCCAACCAGTATACAAAATTCACAACACCGTCCACAAAACGCACATTTGCCTTGTCTTCGTCTGCGATCCTTACAAAAACATAACTTTTAAAAAGGGGTTCTTCAACGGTTTTGTACCGATCGCTCCATTTTTTACGCACTTTATTCAATGGACAGTAGGCCTGATAGCCTTTTTGAGCAAGCAAATCATGCACTTTTTTTTCCCACCTTGGCTTGGTATATAAGGCATACCAACTGATCTTTTTGTTCATACCATCCCTGATTTCATTCGGTGCAATTTAGGCATAGCTTCGCCTCCTCAGTCCCATGTGCCTGATTTTCTCCCTCTACCTGTCGGTTATTTCCACCCGCCGGGTAAATACCCGGCGGGTGGAAATAACCGACAGGTGGAAATAAAAAAAGCAAGGGAGTAAGCGGTGCGCCCTCCTTTGCTTCATTACGTTAGCCTATTACCATCATGACCTTATGCGAGGCCAGCAATTTATTCACAGGTTGTATTTTAAAGGGTCTAGTCAATGGTGATGGGTACTGCACCATTTATTAACAAATATAGGGGAAAACTACTATTGGTCGGGGGGCTGACCTGAGCTATTCCCTTCTTTATCAACCCATCCGGTTTGTTTTGCGGGATTACCGAGAACCTTTGCAAAAGGGGGTACATCTTTGGTTACGACGGCGCCGGCACCAATGAATGCAAAGGCACCGATGGTGATGCCGCATACAATGGTGGCATTCGCGCCAATACTTGCACCGCGTTGCACCAGGGTAGGCCGGAATTCCTGTTTGCGTTCAATAAATGCCCGGGGATTGATAACATTGGTAAAGACCACCGATGGCCCGATAAAAACATCCTGCTCCAGTTGTACGCCATTATAGAGCGATACATTGTTCTGAATCTTGCATCCGCTCTCTATTCTGACATTGTTATCGACGAAAACATTTTGTCCGAGGATACAGTTTTCTCCCACCCGGGCGCCGGGCATAAGATGGCAAAAATGCCAGATGCGGGTATTGAAGCCGATTTCAGCTCCGGGATCGATTATGGCAGTAGGGTGGATGAAGGGGGAGGGTGTTTTTTCCATTCGGTGGATTTTAACAAATATGCTAATTTCCGATTTAAATTGACTGCATTGACAACAATCGCCCAACCAGCTGGCAAATCAGGCCAGCGATTTTTTTCGCTGGATGTTTTTCGCGGAGCAACGGTGGCTTTTATGATCCTGGTGAATAATCAGCCGGGACCTTCCTATTCGCCTTTGCATCATGCCCCCTGGCATGGGTGTACGCCAACGGATCTGGTATTTCCGTTTTTTCTGTTTGCAGTCGGCAATGCCATTGCCTTTGTTTTACCGAAGCTGGAAACGATGAATCGTTCGGCAGCAGTTTGGAAGATTGTTAAACGCGGGATCCTGATCTTTTTGATTGGGTTATTGCTGAACTGGTTTCCTTTTGTGAAATGGGAGAATGGGGAACTGGTTGGAAAGTCCTTCGAAACACTTCGCATTTTTGGTGTACTGCAGCGGATTGCGCTTGCCTATCTGTTTGGTGCACTGATTATTTATTTCTTCAAAGCCCGTATGTCTTTTTTGATTGCAGCTTTATTGTTGTTGGGTTATTGGGTGCTGACAGTTATGGCCGGGGATCCTGCCGATCCTTATAGTCTGGAAGGCTTTTGGGGCACGGGTTTGGATCGGCTGATACTGGGTGAAAATCATATGTACAAGGGAGAAGGCGTGGCGTTTGATCCCGAGGGAATTGCCAGTACCATTCCGTCTATTGCGCAGGTGATTCTTGGTTTTCTGGTGGGTGATTATATCCGCCAGAAAGGCAAAAATTCTGATATGGTGGCCAATCTTTTTGTTGCGGGGGTAGTGCTTTGGCTGGCGGGTATGGCATGGGGACTCAGTTTTCCGATCAATAAAAAAATCTGGACCAGTTCCTATGTTTTGTATACGGTGGGATTGGCAATCCTGATTCTGGCAACCCTGATTCAACTGATTGAATTCAGAGGTTGGAAGGGTGTTGTGCCAAACTTTTTTGATGCGTTTGGCAAGAATCCATTGTTTATTTATGTGTTGAGCGGGGTGATACCAAAAACGATGTGGCTGATCCGGATTCCAAATGGTATAACGGATGCCGGTGATCCGAAGTTTACGAATCCGATGGGTTGGTTTTATGAATATATCTGCAAGCCAATCAGTAATCGTCCGGAAAATGCGGCCCTGCTATATTCTCTATCGCTGATTTTCCTGCTTTGGCTTATTGCCTGGTACATGAACAAGCGCCGCTGGTACGTCCGCGTTTAACCTTTCACCTTTCACCTTTCACTCACCCGACCGGTCCCACCGGTCGGGTGCCACCGGTCGGGTGCCTAGCTTGTTTCGTAGCGCCTGATAAGTCCGTTGATATAACGTTTGAGATAGTCTTCGCTCAGGAAGGTGTTGGACCAGTTTTCGAAGCGCTGGCACTGGATGCCGAGATAGTAGATATAGAGGGCCAGACCAAGTTCCGGCAGAAGGTTTAGCTCCTCTGCAGGAATAGGAAGAATGGATTGATACCCTTCCAAAAATGCATCCAGATTGGGCTGATACAGGGCGGCATCATACCGTTCACTGTTGTGAGCCTGCATGGTATAAAAAGCCAGATCAAGTGCCAGCCAGCCATTGCCGCAGAAGTCGAAATCAAAAAGAATCACCTGCTGATCAGCCGTTATGGCAAAGTTTTCAAACCAGATATCGAGGTGAACCACTCCTTTTCTGAGCAGGGAGGACCCGGAGTTTGTCGTTGTGCGAGAGCCTGTAAAACCCGGATCAACAGCTTTCAGCAACTGTTGCAGGCGAAGACTCAGGTTCCGCAAATAGACCATTTCTTCAGCCTCAGCTGATAAATAACGGGATATATGCTCGAATGGTTTTATGAGCAGGCGATTCAAATCATACGTTTCACGCGCGATTTCGTTTCCGACGGTTAACTGATGAAACCGGGCCATTAGCCGGCCTGCTTCGCGATGAACTTTCAGGGGGTACCGATGCATTTTTTCTCCGGCAGCGTAAGAAAACAGCAGACCGTATCGGAGTCCCTCTGGTGCCATGATTTGCTGAATAAATTCGCCATCGGGGGCCGGGATGGCATATGAAACAGCTATCCCTCCTTCTTTTAATTGCTGAATCAGATCAATTTCAGCCAGAATTTCTTCTTTGCTTCGCCAATTCAGTGTATATAACCGAAACACGAATTGTTGGATTGGTTCACTGGTCTGTAAGGCATTATGATCCACGGAATTCTGATCCACGGCAGATCCCGATTCCCGGATTTCCAATAAATAAGTATGATTAATCCCTGCCCGCAGCAGCCTGCAAATCACCTCCCCTTTCCACCTGTAAACGGATTGTAAAAAACTTCCCAACTCTGCTGCTGCCAAAATGGACGAACTCGCTCCGATCGTATTCATCCCGCAAATATACTCCACTCACCGGTCGGGTGCCACCGGTCGGGTGGCACCCGACCGGTGAGTGGGGCAGGTTACTTCACGAGGGAGGTGTCGCCGGGGAGGAGGGGGAGGCGATAGTTACCGGTATCGATTTGCACGGAAGGCAAGGCCTGCTGCAAGATTGAGAGGTCAGCGGTTGAAAAAGCGGCTCTGTATAAAAAGAGCTGTTGCAGTTTTGGCATTGGGCCCAATTTCAGCAAACCCTGGGTGGTGACTTTTGATCCCACCAGATTCAGCCATTGCAAATCCTTGAGGTTTTGCAGATTACCAATGGATTCATCCGATAAATTGGAATTACTCAACTGGAGTCGGGTAAGCTTATTCAACTTACCAATGAGGGCAAATGCAGTCGGACTCAGTTGCACATCATCCAGTTTCAACCAGATCAATTGCTCTTTTATGCCTTCCAATAATGCGATGGCGCTATCCGGAATGGTGTTACCAACAGTAACATAGTTAACAGATAAATAGGCTGATTCGCGATTAACCGGCAATACCACTACTCCAAGCTCTTTTAAGCGCTGAACAAGATCTGCCTTAGCTGGTTGAACGGGTTGATCAGGAATAGATGACGCCAGCGAAAAAACTTTCCCAACTCCGGAAGGATTGGCTGAACCTCCAGGTGATTTTGCACCCGAGCTGCCATCTCCACCGTCTTTACCAGCGCCCTTCACTAAATTCCCCGTATCCTGAGAGGCTATTTGTAAATTCTGTAACATCTGTTTATCCTGCGCCGTTTGCGGTAATGCATTTATTTTCTGTTCAAAATCAGCCCCGGTCCGCACCCACCATTGAAGGAATTGAATTTCACCGCTGGTAAGTTGTGCCTGCGAAATCGGCGGCATATGCTTTTTAGCATCCTGTGGCAGAAGCAAGCGTTTTATCAGTTCGCTGTTTTCGGTATCCTTTGGTATAACAGCCAGTCCGTCTTCTCCGCCTTTCAAAATAAAGGAAGGTTCATCGAGCCGTAATTTTCCTTTCTGTTTGGATGCACCATGACAACTTACACAACGGGCTTCAAAGATGGGCTGTACCAGGTCATTGTAAGCGTGAACGGCCTGAATATCGGCTATTGGAGCGAGGGTAGGTTTAACTTCAGCCGGACCGAATGAAAGATAATCTTCACCATGCGTAAGCGATCCGCCCATATGGCCGGTTATGGTTATGCCTGCGAGTAGCAATACAGAAATTAAATTGCTTTCCCTGGTTTTCTTCCGCTGAACTGCCCAGAACATTCCGAGCGATAACAAGGTGGTACCAATTCCCATCCATTGGTGCCAGCCCAGCAAGGATTCGGGGTAGTCCGCTGTGCCGGATAATGCCAGTCCGGTTAAGCAGGCAAACAGGGCACTCAGCATGCCCAGGACCAATATTACCGGAACGGACAATCGGAGATAGGAATAGCCTGACCACCTGCCGATCCACTGAAACAGCACGGCAAGTATCAAAAATCCGATAGGCAAATGAACAAGTACTGGATGAAAACGACCAAAAAATTCAAGCATGTGGAAAAGTAAAAAGTAAAGAGTAAAAAGTAAAAAGTGGGGGACCCAACTGCTGGTCAAATTGGCATTAAATCGAAGATTTTTATCATTAAAATTATTTTCATTTTATTAAAACAATTACACCTGATCAACGCCTGAGTGCCTCTTTCACTATTCAACTTTCACGATCCTCCTCTCCCCTTTCCCTTCTCCCTTCCCCTTTTCTCCCTTTCCTTTCTCCCTTCTCCTCTCTCCCCTTTCCTCCCCTTTCCCTTTTCCCTTCTTCCTTCTCTCCTTTCTCCCCTATCCCTTCTCCCTTCCCCCTTCCTCCCCTTTCCCCTTTCCCTTCTCTCCTCTCCCTTCCCCTTTTCTCCCTTCTCCCTTCTCCCTTCCTCCCCTTTCCCCTTTCCCCTTTCACTTCTCCCTTTCAACTTTCACCTTTCACCCTTTCACCGTATTATCTCCTGAATTACTTTTCCGCCAACATCGGTCAGTCTGAATGGCCGGCCCTGGAAGGGGAAAGTAAATTCTTCGTGATCAAATCCTAATTGGTGCAGGATGGTTGCCTGAATATCGAAGGCTTCTACCTTGCCGCTAACCGGACTATATCCGATTTCATCCGTTTCACCATAACTGAAGCCTTTTTTAATTCCGCCACCCGCCATCCAGATGGTGAAAGCATCGGTATGGTGATCTCTTCCCTTATACGGATTCTGAACACCATTGCGGTTTTCCATCATGGGGGTGCGACCAAATTCTCCACCCCAAACAACCAGGGTTTCATCGAGCAACCCTCTTTGTTTGAGATCGAGCAACAGGGCTGTCATCGCCTTATCCACACTACGGTATTTATTGATGATTCCCAGATTTAAAGAATTGCCCGCATTATCACCATGTGCATCCCAGCCCCAATCAAATAACTGTACATACCGAACACCTTTTTCCACCAGCTTTCTTGCCAGTAAGGCGTTGTTGGCAAAACAGGATTTTCCCGGTTGTGTGCCGTACATTTCATGGATATACTCGGGCTCATCATTTATATTCATCACTTCCGGTGCTGTGATTTGCATCCGGTAAGCCATTTCATATTGTGAAATCCGGCTCAGTGTTTCCGGATCTTTATACTCTTCATACGAAGCTGCATTGGCCTGATTGATGGCATCGATACTGGCTTTTCGCAAATCGCGGCTCATGCCATGCGGATCTTTTATAAACAAAACCGGATCGCCTTCACTCCTGCACTGCACCCCCTGATAAACCGATGGCAGAAAGCCGCTGCCCCAAACACTTTTTCCAGCATCGGGAAAACTTCCGCCACTTGTAAGCACCACAAACCCGGGCAGGTTCTGATTTTCCGTTCCCAATCCGTACGTAACCCAGGAACCCATGGAGGGACGTCCCAGGCGTGCGGAGCCCGTATGCATCAGCAATTGGGCAGGAGCATGATTGAACTGATCGGTGGTTACTGCTTTCAAAAAACTTACCTCATCTGCCATGGTGGAAAAATGGGGAAGGTGATCACTGATCCAGGCACCCGATTGTCCGCGTTGCTGAAAGCTAGCCTGCGGTCCCAGCATTTTTGGAACGCCGGTTATAAAGGCAAATTGTTTGCCGGCAAGAAGGCTGGGCGGACAATCCTGTCCGTCCATTTTCATGAGCTCGGGTTTAAAATCGAAGAGTTCCAGTTGCGATGGGGCACCCGCCATATGCAGGTAAATCACGCTTTTTGCCCGGGCGGCAAAAGGTGGAGCTTTTGGTAATAAAGGCCTGGCGGGATCAAATTCCTGCAGTGGATTCACCCCGCTATTTGCCGCCTCTCTCGCCAATTTGTCCACAGCTGACAGCCCGCATCCGCCTAAAAGCGATCCCATTGCCAGTGCACCGAGTCCCATGGCACTCTCTTTCAGAAAATGCCTCCGGGTATGCAATTGCAGGTAGGCAGTTTCCGCCTCTTTCGCCAACCGTTTTGCGTGCAATTCGTCTCTAGTCATAGCTTCGTATTTACCTGAGCTTAATTTTTTACAATTATTTCATCCATATTCAGCATCGCATTAGCGACAATAATAAGGGACGCCCTGTGTGCAGCATTCTGCGCGTATTCAGTTTTGCGCACCTTTCCGTGTTTAATTCCATTATTGGCTTCGAGGTTCTCCGATCCCAAAAATTCCGCCAACTGATCGGGGTTTGCTTCAAATTCGCGAAGCGCCTTTGCATAAAGGGAAGTCATCGCACTCAACTGCTCCTGGTTTATTTCCCTGAACAACAGCTCCCGATACCCCCATTTCACCATCTCCTCCACCCCCCTTTCCCCTTTTCCTCCCATTTCTCCCTTTTCTCCTTTGTCTCCCCTTCCTCCCATCTCCTCTCTCCCCTCTCCCTTCCTCTCCATTCTCCCTGCAAAATGCCTGGCCAAATCAAGATAGACCGAATCATTCAGAGTTACCAATGCCTGTAGCGGTGTATTGGTCCGGATTCTTCTGGCATTACAAACAACGCGTTGGGCACCATCAAAATTCATCATACTTGGGTAGGGCGATGAACGTTTCCAATAGGTATACACAGCCCGGCGATATTGATCTTCTCCCTCACTTTTCACCCATTTTGATCCATTGTAAGGCGATAACCAGATGCCTTCGGGCTGCCAGGGCATTACACCCGGACCATACATTTTATCACTCAGTTTACCACTTACCTGAAGGTGCTGGTCTCTTATTTGTTCGGCACTCAGGCGCAGTCTTGGTCCGCGTGCATAGTATTTATTAGCGGCATCTTTTTCAAGATGCTGCGGTTGCACTTTGCTGTCCTGCTGATAAGTAGCGCTCATCACTATTTCTTTGAGCATTTTTTTGATGCTCCATTTGTAATCATGCACAAGTTTCCAGGATAGATTATCGAGCAATGCCTGATGGGTTGGATTGGCACCCTGGGTTCCCATATCTTCCAATGTTTCAACGAGGCCGGCACCAAATAACTGTTCCCACAGGCGATTTACCAGGGTTCTTGACACCAATGGATTTCTGGGATCCGTCATCCAGTTGGCCAGTTCAAGCCGATCGGAAGGCAGTTCGTTTTGCTCCATTTTCATGTTTTTCACGAGGGAAGCAGGAACTGCCGGATTCACTTCCGCTCCCAATGTCAGCCGATTTCCCCGTTCAAAAACGCGGGTGGTTCTGTGAAGACTGGTCGGATTTTCATATAGGATTGGAATTCCCGGAACATTTTGTGTGAGCAATTTCCAGTATCGCTGATAGGCCATATCATATCCGGGCTTTCCTTTGCCCGGGAATGCAGGCACAAAAGACAACCAGTTAAAAGTGATGGTAAAATCATCCTTTTCGGTTGCTTTTGCCGGTCGTTCAAACTGCACATAGATATCATGCACGCCTTCCTGTTTGGGGAAAGAAATAGATTCATATCTCCATTGATCTTTAGCAGCAAGAGAGGATTTCGAAATTACCGGACCATCCGGCGAATCGATCCGGAGAGTCAGCTCACCTCCCGGTTTATTACAGTAAAACTGCCAGATCATTTGCTCTGCGCCATTCAGGTCAATATTCTTAAACCGGGCCGATGAATTATTTTTAAAAATCAGGGCATAGTTCATATTCCCGATCACCGCATTCTCCAGGCTGTCTGCAGTAGTTGAATTCACAGCTGGCTGATAAAACTTCACCATCTCTTTCACCCATCCTCCCTTCTCCCCTACCCCCTCTCCTTTTTCCCCTTTCCTTTCCCCCTTCTCCTCCACCCATTCCATCACCCAATCCAATTCCTTCTCCATTTCCGGGGTTAATTGCCGCAGCCAGGGATATTCACCGGGTACATCTTCATCTCGGGTATTATTAAAATAAGCCAGGAATTTATAGTACTCATCGTGTTTAAACGGATCATAGGGGTGACTATGGCATTGAACACAGGAGAAGGTGGTACTCATAATGGCTTCCCAGCTGGTATTGATCCGGTCCATCACGGCGGCCACTCTGAACTCCTCATTATCAGTTCCCCCCTCATCATTGGTCATGGAATTGCGGTGAAATCCGGTAGCAATCAACTGATCATCGGTTGGATTTGGCAGCAGATCGCCGGCCATTTGTTCTTTAATAAACTGGTCATAGGGCATATCCTTGTTAAAGGCTTTGATTACCCAATCGCGATAGGGCCACGCATGGCGATGGCCATCTGATTCATAACCTTTGGTATCGGCATATCTTGCCAGGTCCAGCCACATGGAAGCCCATCGTTCGCCAAAACGGGGTGAAGCCAGGAGGCTGTCAACCAATTCTTCGTAGGCTGCTGGTGATCCATCTGCCTTTATAAATTTATCAGCCCAGGCTTTTTCGGGATATAATCCAATCAGATCAAGACCAACTCTTCTTACCAAAACAGCTGCGTCTGCCCGGGCGGAACCGGTCAAACCCATTTTATCCAGCTCTTCTTTAATATGTGTATCGATGGATTTTGTTTCAGTTGGTTGCTTTACCGGCAAATATGCCCAGTGATCTCCCCAGGGTGCACCCTGTTTGATCCATCTTCGAAGGGTAGCAATATCTTTTGGGGACAGAGGATCGTGCTCAAAAGGCATACGCTCCTCCGGATCATCCAGTGTTAACCGCCGGATCATTTCACTGGCATCCGGATTTCCTTTAATGATGGCAGGTTTTCCTGATTCAGTTTCCCGAAAAGCTTCCTCTTCAAATAACAAACTGAATCCGCCTTTGGCTTTTACGCCACCGTGACAGGAAATACAATTTTTATTGAGGATGGGTTTTACTTCTGTACTGAAATCAACGGGTGCACCGCGATCACGCGCAGCCTGGCTAATAACCCAGGACAGGACACCCACTACAATAAGTCCAAGGGCCAGAATCAGCCACTTTTTATTCGGTCGGTTCATTTTTTGCATGGCGAAGGAATAGCTACAAATCGTTGCTTAAAGTTAACTTATTCCTGCACCTCCGGAAAGAAGTAGGGCTCCTTGTGAAAATTTTACCAGTAATTGTTCAATTAGCCGCGCTAAAAGCTTAGTGGAAAAGCGCTTCTGCCTGGGCCACACTTTCAGGTTTCCCCACATCAATAAACCGGTCGCCGCTATGATCAAATCCCATTATTTTATAGTCAGCTGCCAGGTCCAGGTACACATCTACCAGTGAAAATTTCCCTTCCTGTTTGATCAGTGAAAATATTTCCGGAGAAAAAACCACAACTGTACTATAAGCTTTGGGGGTCAATTGCTCCATCGCATTCTCTGCAGTATAAACAGACCGGGGTGGAAATCGAAATTGTCCGCTTGCCAGATTGACCCAGCCTTGTAAACGGCTGTTTTCATCAAATAAAAAATTGCGGGTACTTTTTCGATTGGTAATACCAAAACTGATTAGTGCTTCCTGCTGCTCATGAAATTGAACCAGTTTGTTCAGATCCAGTTCGGTAAGCACATCTGCATTAATGGTAATAAAGGGGCTGTCCTTTAAAAGACTTGCCGCTTTCAGTAAACCACCACCTGTCTCCAGCACCTCGCTTCTTTCATCACTGATTATAATTGCAGAACCCCATCCGCCTGAATGTTCAACTGCTTCAATAATCTGATCTGCGAAATGATGCACATTCACCACTACTTCACGAATTCCATATTGCTGCAGATATTCGATATTCCGTTGCAATAATGACTTACCATTTACCATCGCCAATGCTTTTGGATGATGGTCTGTCCAGGGTTTGAACCGGGTACCCAGTCCGGCAGCAAAAATCATTGCTTTCAGCTTCGTTTTCATCATCCGTTAATCCAATTTTTTGCTTCCTGTTCAATATGTTTCAATTCAACTTTAACCCGAAACTTATTGCGGAGGTGGCGTGCCAGTGCATCTGCTGCGTAAACGGAACGATGTTGTCCACCGGTACATCCGAAATTCACCTGCAGGCTGGAGAAACCCCTTCGGATATAATCTGCAACACTGATATCAACCAGATCAAAAACGCTGTTCAAAAAATCAGGCATGGCCGTTCTTTGTTCGAGATAATCTTTTACTGCTTTATCCCTTCCGGTTTGCTTTTTATATTCCTCTACTCTACCCGGATTCAAAATGCCTCTGCAATCAAATACGAAGCCTCCGCCATTTTCCGATGGGTCGGTTGGCAAACCTTTTTTATAGGAAAAACTATGGATGGAAACCACCAGTGGAGTGCTTTCATCTGCATGCAATGGTTCGAACCGGTTCAGAATTTCCTCGCTGGTACAGAATTGCAAACACTTATCAAACTCCGGCACCGCAATTCCCATTTTTCGGTTACCGGTAAATGCCTGGAGATTTTTCAGTGCCTGCGGAATACTGGTAAGAAACTGTGCTTTCCGTTGGAAAAACCCCCTGAAACCATAGGCACCCAATACCTGCAATAAACGGATCAATACATAGCCATTGTACTGAATCGTAAACAGGGTAGGGTCCACCGGTTGTGCCAGGTACTGGTTCGCCTGGGTAATATAATAGGCAAGCAGGTTATCTTTCCATTCTTCCGGCAGATTGGCTCTTGCCTGCCAAAGCATGGATGCCACATCATACTGCAATGCACCCAGCATACCTCCCTGATAATCGATAAAATGAACTTCCCCATCTTTAACCATAATATTCCGACTTTGAAAATCGCGGAACATAAAATGCTTGTTCTCAGTATGGGTCAGATAAGAACTCAGGGCATCAAAATCATCCAGCAATGCCTGTTTATCATAGGGAAATTTAAGAGTATCCAGAAAATAATACTTGAAATAAAGCAGATCACTCAGAATTGCCTGTTTACCAAATTCCCTTGCGGTAAGGCAATGTGTGTAATCAATTTCTTCCCCACCTTTTATTTGGAGATGAGCCAGTTTCGATAAGCTTTGCTGAAACAGGGCATACACTTCCTGACAAAATCCTTTCTCTTCCAATTCGTTCAATAAGGAACGATCTCCAAAATCTTCCTGGATATACATATCCATTTCTTCATTCACGGCATATACATTAGCAACCGGAGCACCTGCCCCTTTCAAAGATTTGCTAAAGGATAAAAATGTTTCATTCTCCCGGATATGCGGATTATAGGTTGCAATAGCCGACCTGATTTTAGTACCTGCTGCGCCTGTAATCCGGAAATACATCCGATCACTTCCGGACTGAGGAAGTTTACTGATTTCTGCTGCGGTATGACCGGTCAGTTCCTGCCAAAGCTGGTCAATTCGTTCAATTAATTTTTCCATATTAGAGCGCCAAATATAAGGATAGTTCAAAATAGCTTCATTTGCTTGCCGGGAACGGCAAACAAAGATGTATCCAAACTCCAACGCTCCGAATTTAATCCATAAAGCTGACTGAATTTTTTAAACTGTTGGCGGATAATTTCCGCCTGCGGTCCTTCTCCTCTCATTCTTGTTCCAAATCGACTGTCGTTCACTTTACCACCATGCCCGTTTTCAATAGCATGCCATACTTTATCTGCCCGATCCGGAAACTGTTCATAGAGCCAATCATGAAAGATCAGTTTTACTGCACCATTCAACCGAACAAATGTATAGGCTGCAAATTTTGCACCGGCTTCTGCTGCTCTTTCCAGAATCACCGGTAGTTCATGATCATTTAGTCCGGGTATAACCGGACCAATCATCACCCCTGTATGTACATTTTTTGCACTCAGCTCGCGGATAACTCTTAAACGCTGCTCTCCTGTTGTTGTGCGGGGTTCCATTTTTCTTCGAAGTGATTCATCCAGGCTATTAATAGAAACCAGAACAGATGCCAATTTCTTTTCCGCCATTTTTTCCAGGAGATCAGCATCCCTGAGAACACCGGAATTTTTGGTAATAATTCCAATAGGCTGGTTGAATTCCTGGCAAACTTCAATCAGCCTGCGTGTTATCCGAAAACGCTGCTCAGCCGGTTGATAACAATCCGTATTACCGCTGATGGATAGCGGCTGGCATTCCCATGCAGACCGAAGTAAAAACTTTCGCAATAATTCGGCAGCATTGCGTTTAACGATAATTTTCCGTTCAAAATCAAGTCCGGCACTAAATCCCCAGTATTCATGTGAATTTCTGGCATAACAGTATACACAGCCGTGTTCACAACCCTGGTATGGATTCATGCTGTAGAACATATTCACATCCGGACTGTCTACTTTATTAACCAGACTTTTTGCATCCTGTTCAAGGTAGCTGGTTGAACTATCCGTTTCGGTCCAGTCATCGATAGCAACTGCTTCCATACGTACAGCCTGTGTAGATTCAAACCGATTGGCCGGATTGATCTGCGCCCCTCTCCCTCTCTTTTTAAGTCTTGCACTTTCATCCATACAGGTATTTATTTAGGTAGATTCAACCAACCGAATCAAACAGGAACTCTTCTATCAGGCATCAAACAAAGATTGTTGCCGAACTCCAACCGGCAGGTCACGCAATTCAATACGCTGCAGTATTTGCCAGTTGGTTGTACCCTGTGATCGTTTCAAAAGCAGACAGGCATCGGCCAGAAATTGAGCTGTGAAGGACTTTTTCTCATATTCTTTCCAGGCTGAATCAAAAATGGTGGAAGAGAGCTTTCCTGCCAGCATAATCTTATGTTCTGTTGGAAAAAATGCGGGATGCTCTTTATCAGGCCGCAGGAGATGCTGAATTGATTTAAGCTCTTTTGTAATACCCCATAAACCATTCTCAGCTGAACTCCCTGCTCTGGATGCAACGGGTATGTATAAGCTATGGGATGGCTGGGCTGCATAATTTTGCAACCTGATTTGAAAAGGGCGCCAGCCAGTTGCCAACTGATAAATCGACTGCTTCACCCGCTCCTCCAGCAATTGGCGTTGTTTGAATTTTACCAGGGGTAAAACCACCTGCGCAGTATATCCATAGGGTAACGGATATTTTTCCTGAAATAATTGACGTTGTTTCCGGATTTTATCTTTTACAATTTCCGGAATTGCCCAAACCAGCTGGTATTCCTGTTCCTGATAGCCTGGCAAGGATGCATATTGGAAAAATCCTTCTCTTCTCCTTTCAATTCCTGCTTGATTTACCTGCATAACCATTATTTAAGATTAAATGAATCGTTCTGATTGTTTAAAACCTGATGGCAATAAAGGAAAGCGGCTGACCAGCTGAAACTTGTCGCTCCATGCATCACAACGCATCAATTCCAGTTCCCGGAGTTCCATTTCCAGATGATGACAACGGGATGAAAACTCCAGTTGGATCGCACGTTCCACGGAACTGTCCATTTCTTCCACCAGTAAGAGCCGGGGAGAATGAATCAATCTCAATGCGCCACAACCATTTCCCTGCATCCAACCATCCAGTACGCGCAAACGCTCTGCGAGATGACGAAAATTTCCATTATCCTGAATCCTCCAGTATAAGGGTTGTGCGGGCATGCTGCCATAATTATTAAAGGCAAACTGAAATCCTTCCTGTGCTCCAATAATTCTGTTTATCCAACGCAACAGGGTGCTTTCCATTTCCTCCCTGGCATGAAAGCGTGCCAATAATATAGCAGGTGCAGCCATTTTCAACAGTTTTTTTTTGTGCCAATTTTCCAACCCGCTGATTGCTTCGGCAGCAGCATCCCTTACTTCAACCGGCAAATTCACCCTTATTTCATAGGTGTGCCCAGAGACAGCAGTTCCAGCCTGGAGCTCCCCTCTTACCAGTTCTGTGTCCTCGTTTTTATCTGGAATTTGTACTTGCATTTGCCACAGGTTAAATTCTAATTTATTTAGCATAAAAATACTAATTAATTTAGTATTTCCAATTTTTTTGCGACCTTTAATTTTTCATAAACCACAATATTTTTTTATGGAAATCGGAAATGCCTTTTCTGCTGCATATACAGGCACCAAAGAATTTCAGCAGCAAAATGTAAGAAATGCCAATGCCACCGGGTTTGGAGCTGCAGCCGATGATTATGCCACCCGTGGCTTAGATCTGAATGAGTATTTGATCCGTAATAAACCGGCCACTTTTTTTCTTCGCATTCAAAGTGAATCCATGATGGGGGCAGGCATACACCAGGGCGATCTCGTTATAGTTGACCGATCCATTACACCGGGAAACGGCCATATTGTAATTGCCAGTTTAAATGGCGAAATGCTGATCCGCCGGTATGAAAAACAGTTTAATAAACTTCGGCTGATTCCCGAAACCAGCTCTCTTGCTCCTATTGATATTGATCCTACAAATGAAGGGTTTTCAATTTGGGGGGTGGTCATGTATGTTATACATGAGGTGAAAGGTCAAAGGTGAAAGGTGAAAGGAGAAAAGAAGAGAGGTGAAAGGTGAAAGAAGAAAGGTGAAAGGTGAAAGAAGAAAGGTGAAAGGTGAAAGGTGAAAGGTGAAAGGTGAAATATGAATAGTTTAATAATAGATCATGTTTGCGCTGGTTGATTGTAACTCGTTTTATTGTTCCTGTGAACGGCTGTTTAGACCCGACCTGGAAAACAATCCGGTTGTTGTTTTGAGCAACAACGATGGTTGTGTCATCGCGCGAAGCGATGAAGCAAAATTGGCCGGAATAAAAATGGGTGCCCCTTATTTTCAATGCAAAGCACTCATTGAAGAAAAGAAGGTAGCGGTTTTTTCATCCAATTATCAACTATATGGCGAACTCAGCTTGCGGGTAATGGACACGCTTAGGGAGCTGCTGGGTGAGAAAAAGGTGGAAGTATATTCAATAGATGAAGCTTTTCTTCAATTAGATAAAATTCCACAGAACGAGCTGAATCAGTTTGCAGCAAATCTGAAAGAACGGGTTGAAAAATGGACAGGCATCAGGGTTTCGGTTGGTGTTGCGCCGACCAAAGTATTAAGCAAGCTGGCGAATCGTTTGTCGAAAAAAAATAAAACGGATTCAAAAGGGGTGCTGGTACTTCGGGATGCAACTGAAATTGAAACGGCGATGCGGGAAACTGAAATAGGTGAAGTTTGGGGTATTGGGTACCAATACGCAGAAAAACTTCGCCAGCTTGGAATTATGGATGCCTATAGTTTTAGCCAGCTGCCGGAACCATGGGTACAGAAAAACCTGGGTGGTGTTGTAGGTGTACGTTTGCATCGTGAATTAAACGGACAGGCATGTATTGATTTTAAAAACCCGTTGGAACAAAAGAAAATGATTGGAAGTTCCAGAATGTTCGGTCGGCCTGTATATGAATTACAGGATATACGGGAAGCTGTAGCAAGTTATCTGGCAAGGGCCGCTGAAAAACTTCGCCGGCAAAATAGTGCCGCAACCGAACTGGAAGTTTATATAGTTGCTGCAGATGAAAACAAGTTTACCTATCATCCAAAAAAATTCAGTAGCTCCATCCGTTTACCAAGGCCCTGTTCAGGCACAAATGAATTAATCCAGGTTGCGCTGCCAATCGTTGACGCGCTTTATCAGGGCAAAAGAAAATACCTGAAAGCGGGTGTTCAACTATCCGGACTGGTACCACAATACAGTCTGCAGGAAAATCTATTTCAACCTGTGGAAGATAAAAACCGTGCACGGCTGACATCCAATCAAAAATTGATGAACGCCCTGGACAATATTAATTTCAGCCAGGGTGCTGATACCATTCATTTTGCCTCCACCGGCATCAAACCCACCTGGAAAATGAAGCAGGAAAAAATGAGTCCGCGGTATACTACCTCCTGGGAAGAACTGAGAGAAGTAAGGTAGGAGGTGAACAAGGTGAAAGGTGAAAGGTGAGAGGTGAAAGGTGAGAGGTGTGCGTGAGAAGTGAAAGGTGAAGGAGGTGAAGGAAGTGAACAAGGTGAAGGGGGTGAAGGAGGTGAAGGAAGTGAACAAGGTGAATTATAGATTCCTCGAGGTTAACAATTTGCCGATAAAATAACTCTACGCTCACCCGTCGGGTAAATTTTACCATCCTCCTTTTCCACCGTTTTCTCCTTTTCCACCGTTTTCTCCCTTTCCAACGTTGTCCCCTTTTCCTCCTTTCACCCATTTCCCACTTCCTACTTCCTACTTCCAACTTCCCACTTCCCACTTCCTACTTCCTACTTCCTACTTCCAACTTCCAACTTCCCACTTCAAAAGAGTTTTCCCTGCATCGGTTCCTCCTCCAGCACAGGAATTGCTGTAGAAACGCCGGTTTGTTCGCTAAACTTACTGCCCACATAAATACCAAAAGTTGGCACCAGTTCTTCCTTTCCCAAATGAAGAAAGAAATAAGCTGATTCCAGGCCGGATTGATACCATTGCTGCAATCGGTTTGCCCAGGCATCGATTCGGGTGAAATCAGTAGGATGCCCCTGGTTTCCCACAAAACGGATCAACACATGGGGAACAGTCACCAGCATTGGACAAACATCCCTTCGGCCGGCAACATCCGTTATCACCAATCCGATTTTTAAACCGGAAAGGGTTCGATAAAAATCTGCCATCCTTTGTGATTGTTCAAACCAGGCAGCATGCCGCAATTCAAGCATCCATTGTATGCCAACCGGAAGAGATGCCAAAAACTCCAACAACTCCACCTGCCGCGCAGGAGAAAACTGATCCGACATCTGAATAAAAACCGGACCTAACCGGGTCTTTATACCTTCATCCAATACCTGCACGCTTTCTGCAAAAGAACGAACCAGTTCCTCTTTTCCCTTTAGTGCACCACGGTGACTAATCCCCTGAAATAATTTAGGACAGAAAACAAATTCACCACTATGGTTAACCGAATCAGCAACAGCATCTGCCTGATTCACCCATTTCAGCAGTTCATCCCGACTATAAATTTTATAATGGGTAGCATTCAATTCCACCGTATTAAACTGCCTGGAATAGATGGACAAAAAATCGGCAGCTTTCGCTTTTCGCGGATAGAGTGATCCGCTCCATTCAGGAACCGTCCAACGGGTAGCACCCAGAAACAATTTTGCTTCGCTAAATCGCGCTCCTCCCAGCACCTGCTCTGTAAGTGGAGGATCAGGCACAAGAGAAAAATCTATTTTGTCGAGTTGGTCTAAAGCTACCCTTCCAAAATCCATACAGTATTTTACTGCAAGGTAAGAACCCATTTCAACTATGCGTGTCAGTTTGTACCTTTCCATATGCGAAAAACCGGATTAGCCATTCTTGAATTCATTCAGCTTGTTTTACAGTTCCTGCTGAAAAAACCCGTCTTATGGGTGGTGGCAAAATTCAGCTCAGCACCCAAACAGGAAAAGGTAAATGAGGCGCTGTCGCAGCTTTACAGGACGATTACAACCGAACCAGGAAAAAAGGGACCACTGATTGCGTTTCGCCCGGATGAACATCCGGTCATTATTTTTACCGACCTGCATAAAGGCACCCGGGATGGCGCGGATGATTTTGCCATTTGTGAACCCAATTATCTGGCTGCACTTGATTATTACCAGCAACGAAAGTTCTACTATATCAACCTGGGCGACAGTGAAGAGTTATGGGAAAATATCCTGCCGAATGTTATCAAATACAATAAGACCAATTTTGAAAAAGAAACCGGGTTTGTTAATAGAAATGCTTTTGTAAAAATTTATGGCAACCACGATTTGTATTGGGGAAATGATCCGCTTGCACCAAGTTTCCTGAAATCAGTTTATGGCAAACCGCTGAAAGCCTATTCCGGTGCTGTTTTACGCGCTGAATTACCGTATGGACACCTTGATTTTTTTTGCACCCACGGACATCAGGGTGATGCACAAAGCGACGGCAATGCATTCTCCAAATGGTTTGTAAGTTATGTTTGGGGACCACTGCAGGCCCTGCTTGAAATCAACACCAATTCCCCCTCTTCCAATGACGATCTTAAAACCTTGCATAACCAGTACATGTATGAATGGAGTGCAGCGCAAAAGGACATCGTTTTAATAACCGGACATACCCATCAGCCGGTTTTTAATTCGCTTACACATCTGGAAAGATTATACCTGCAATTGGATCTTGCCAAACAGGAAAATGATCAGGAAAAAATCAATAAAATCAGTGCAGAAATCCCCCGTAGAAAAAGAGAATACAATTATGTGAACCATCGGTACCATACGATGCGACCCAGTTATTTCAATGCAGGCTGTTGTTGTTTTGATGATGGCACCATAACCGGGCTCGAAATTGCAGAGGGATTTATCCGCCTGGTTAAATGGAGTAAAATTGATGGGAAACCTACCCGGATGGTAGCGGAAGAAGAACACCTGGTAGCGATCTCCAAACGACTTAGTTCATAGAGGCAGGATAATTCATCGGCTTAACTGATAAAGAATTTTTTCAGCTTCAGGCGTCCATCCAGCCGTCGTATCCTGTAACCAGTGACGTTTGAAAGATTGCCGTGCGGCGATTGAATCGCTGGTATTAAATCCGACCAGGCGAAGCGCCATCAGTTTATCAAAATAGGCTGGCAGTTCCACATTTGTTGTATCTGCAAACCATTTTCCGAATCCGCGATCTGCCAGGTTTTTCCATGGGAAACGCCAGTTCGGATCGTTTTTTCTGGTGGGTGCGATATCACCGTGACCGATAAAATTTCCCTGTGGAATGGCATGCCGTTTTTTAAGCGTATCCAACAAATTCAGCAGGCTGTTGATCTGACGATCATCGAAATATTCAAATCCGTTATTATCGAGTTCAATACCGATACTGGATGAATTCAAATCGGTATTATATCCCCAACTTCCAACACCGGCATGATGTGCCCGCAGATAATCATTCAGCATATGGTGAATGGTTCCATCCTTGCAAATGACATAATGAGAACTAACCTGAGTTCTTGGAATAGTGAAGGTGCGCAGGGTTTGATCGCAACTGTTTTGCGCAGTGTGATGGATGATCACAAAATTGGGCTTGCGCATACTGAAATTGGTAGTGCCAACCCAGTAGGGAGCCGTTGACAGGGAATTAACCGGAGGGTACTGCCGCAGTTGCTTTGTAAGAAGTTTTACTTTCTTTTTATGGGCCTTATTGGTAGTCTTATAGGGATTTGTACTGCAGGCCGCCAATATAAAAAAGAAAAGCAGCATAAGGCTGCCTGCTTTCAAAAGATTGAACTTCATCTTTGTGCGATTTTAAAACCGGTCGTTTCCGGGAATTATTCAACCGGTCCGGGATTATCCGATTTTTTTTCAATTTTCAATTTTGGTCTTGGTTCGCCGGCTGGCCGCGCATGCACGGTTTCCTTTTTCTCCGCTGTTTCCCTTCCTCCCTTTCTCCCCTCTACCCTTTCCCCTTTCCTATCTCCCCTCTCCTTCCTCCCTTCTCCCCTCTCCCCTTTCCTATTCCCCTTCTCCCTCTTCCCCCCTCTTTTACCGGGATTGTATTCTGGTCCGGCTCCCAATTCTGCGGGTATTTCGAGCTTTGGAACTTCGTTCCCAATCAGTTGTTCTATCCTACCGAAGCGTCCCATTTCCTGTTCGCTAACAAGGGTAAATGCTTTTCCGTCTTTTTCTGCCCGGGCGGTTCGTCCGATCCGGTGAACATAATCTTCGCCATCATGAGGTACATCATAATTGACAACCACATCAATGGTATCTATATCGATTCCACGGCTTAGTACATCGGTAGCAACGATAACAGGAATCCGGCCACTTTTGAACCCCATCAGGATATCTTCCCGCTCCGTTTGTTCGAGATCGGAGTGAATTTCAGCCACTGTAAATTTTGCACGTTTAAGGGTTTGGGTCAGTTCCTTTACCGTATGTTTTCGGGAACAGAAAATAACCAGACTTCGGTGAGGGGTTTCACGGATAATATGCTGAATCAATGGATTCTTTTGCGGCTCATACACCACATAGGCACGCTGTACTATTTTTTCAGGCGGACGAGATATCGCGATATTAACTTCAACCGGTTGTTTCAGAATTTTCTTTGCCAGGCTTCGGATTTTTTCGGGCATAGTGGCGGAGAAAAGCAGGCTTTGGCGTTTATCGGGAAGGTGTCGGATAATGCGCATGATATCGTCATTAAATCCCATATCCAGCATGCGGTCGGCCTCATCCAAAACCAGGAATTGTACTTCGCTGAAATCCACATAACCCATATTGAGGTGGGCGATGAGTTTTCCGGGAGTACAGATTACGAGGTCTACCCCGTTTCGGAGTGCCTGTTTTTCCTGAACAAATGCACCACCGTCTCCACCACCATAAATAGCAATTGAGCTGATGGGAGTGAAATAGGAAAGTCCCTCTACATGTTGTGCAATCTGCACAGCCAGTTCTCTGGTTGGGACGATGATGACGCCACTGGTATGTCCGGGGTGGCGATGTTCTATTAATTTGCTTAGTATCGGTAATAGAAAAGCAGCCGTTTTGCCGGTACCGGTTTGTGCCGAGGCGATCAGGTCTCTTCCTTCTAAAATGGATGGCATAACCTGTTCCTGAACAGGCGTTAGGGTAATATATCCGGATGCATCAATTCCTTCCATCAGTCCCGGATCAAGGTTCAATTCATTAAACTTCACTTGTAAAACACATTTCGATGAACCGTAAAGATAGTGCAAATGGGGCCAGCTTTCTACTAACTTTATCGGGCATAATACTTATCCATGGTACGTTTCATATTTATCTTTCTTTTCTGTTGGCAGGGGAGTTTATCTGTATTTGGACAAGCCCAGGTATTGGTGTATCAAACTGATTTTGGTGTAAAGGATGGGGCTGTTGCTGCGATGAAAGGGGTTGCATTCGGGGTGTCACCCGATCTGGCGCAGTTTGATTTAAGCCATGAAATCCCGCCCTTTGATGTTTGGGAGGCGGCTTATCGGCTTCGGCAAACGGTACCGTATTGGCCGGCGGGGACTGTATTTGTTTCGGTGGTGGACCCGGGGGTGGGATCAGCCCGGCGGTCGGTGGTTGCGAAACTAACAAGCGGACAGTTCATTGTGACTCCGGATAATGGGACTCTTACCCTGCTGGCATTGGAAATAGGCATTGATGAATTGCGTTTATTGGAAGAGGGTCGAAACCGGCTTCCCGGATCTTCTGCTTCTTATACATTTCATGGCAGGGATTTGTATGCGTATACGGCTGCACGATTGGCAGCAGGCCGGATTAGTTTTGCTGACATCGGTCCATTAGTGCCTGCGGAAACAGTGGTTAAGATTCCATTTCAGGTGGCCCCGGCGTGATGGCAAACTATTACGCGGGAATATTCCGGTTCTTGACCCCCAATATGGAAATATCTGGACGAATATTCCGCTTCAACTGGTGCAGGATTTTGGCATCAGCTATGGCGATCGGTTATTGGTAACTGTTCAAAAAGGGGGTCAGCAGGTTTATCGGGATACGGTTTTATTTGGAAACACGTTTTCGGTTGTACCTGCCGGCAAGCCGGTGGCCTATGCCAATAGTTTATTGAATCTTTCTCTGGGAATTAATCAGGGAAATTTTGCGCAGGAGTTTAAAATACGAGCCGGTGAGGGCTGGGAGGTGTTTATTGAAAAAGTCAGAGGGATGAAAGGGCACTGATCAATAAATTTTAACGGTCCAGTTTCGTTCAAATACGGCTCCGGGCTGGAGTTGGTTGATGCCTTCTTTTTGTTCCAGTTGTTGATTATGATCGATGGAGTCCGCGATTCCGCACCAGGGTTCGAGACATACAAAGGGTGCGCCGGGTGCGGCCCAGATACCGAAAAAGGGGAAATCGTGGAAACCAAAATCGAGTCCGTGAGCATGTTTATCTGAACGCAGACTGATGGAGGTATCAGGAAGGTTTTTCAGCACGATGGCATCATCCTGAAACAGGCTTTTGCTGAGGGGAAGCCGGTGATTTTCCAGTGAAATTTCAGCTGTTTCTTTTCCGATTAAACCTTTATTGAGCTGGTAGCGTTGCAGGCTGGACGACTGATTGAATTGCAGGAAATAATCTTCATAATTTGGCGCTTCTTGAGAAGCTCCGACAGGTACGGCAAATGCGGGGTGTGCTCCGATGGAAAAATAGAGATCCTCTTTACCTGGATTGGTAACCATATAGGCGCAAGAAAGCAGATTATTAAGCAGGGTGTAACGGATAACCAGTTGGAAATCGAAGGGGAATACTTCTTTTGTAGATGCATCATCGGTGAGGAGGAAGCTGGCGCTGTCTGCGGTTTGCTGAATGCATTCAAAATTTCTTTCTCTTGCGAAACCGTGACGGGGTAGGGAGTACGGATGATTATTGAAGTAGTAGGTATTTTCTTTAAGTGTTCCTACGATTGGGAAGAGAATGGGCGAGAATTTTCCCCAGTAAGCAGGGTCTCCGCTCCAGAGGTAGGAGATTCCGTTTCCGAGGCTTTTCAACTCCTGCAATTCCGCGCCTATTGTTTCAATTACCGCACGTATCTGCTCGTTTTCCAAGGTTATTTTCATTCCACAAAGATAAGGAGTTAGAACAGGTGTCAGACAGGTGTTAGAACAGTGTTAGAACAAACTGAAGATAGTCGTCAGACACCAGTTAGACAGGTATCAGACACCTGTCTAAAAACATTCCCACACCTGTCTGACACCTGTGAAAACACCGTAGCAATTCAGGTGATTCAACGCTTGACAGCGATATGAAGGGTTAGTAGTTTTGGACTATGAACATCATTCAAGACAACCTATACCACATTTATAATCGTGGCAACCAGAAACAACGATTGTTTCATTCCGATCGCAATTATAATTTCTTTCTGGGCAAAATAATCCTCTATATCCAACCGCATTGCGATATACTGAGTTATGCGCTCATGCCCAATCATTACCATCTGCTTATCCATGCCAGTCAACATTCTGCGGAACTGATTGAAGGAAGAATTCTCGCAATTTCCAATCTCAGTGAAGGGGTTCGACTGATGCAGAGCACCTATACAAAAGCCTTCAACTCTGAACACGGAATCTGTGGAAATCTCTTTCAACAAAAAGCAAAATCCAAACCTATTGAGTACCAATCCACCGTTCAGGCGATCAATACGTTTCATTACATTCACAAAAATCCGGTAGAATCCAATCTGGTCACCTATCCGGAAGACTGGACTTTCTCCTCTTTCAGAGAATACCTGAATCCACATCTTCCAGGAATCTGCAATAAAAATTTGGCGATCGAGTTACTTGATCTCGATTACCGGATGTTTAACGCAAAGCAGAAATATTATTAACAGGCAGAGGTGGTAATCACCCGTATAAGAACCACCATCCGCCAAACCATCCGCGGCTTCCTTTCTATTATTAAGAAAACCTTCCTTTTCAACTTACACAGTTCTAACATCTGTCTGACACCTCTCTAACAACGTTCTAACACCTGTCTGACACCTATACACCCAACACCTTGGCAAAACGTTTCAGATCAGCGATATCTGCAGGCTGTAAAACCTCCTTTCGCAAATACTTTCCCTGAAGAAACAAGACCCGTTTATGTTCCGGATACCGCGCCAAAATTGCTTCTATTAATCGACCGGCTTCGGGATCAGGTTCAAATTCGGGTTGCGCCTCCGCCACCGGCAAGGCAGATTTCAGACGTGTAGGCATCCTGGCAATCAGGGCTTCCAGAGTAGCCAGTTTTCCAGGGGATAAGCCTTCAATCTTAGAAGCCTTTCCATACAATCCCTGCAATTGTTTTTTACTCAAACTACCCCGTTGCAAATATTGCTTGTACAAACTGATCACAAAAGAAGAGATCGGATAAGCCAGAATGCATTCCTCCAAAATCTCATTCACTATATCGATTTCCGGTTTCTTTTTTTCCATCTATAACTATTGTAGGGGCATCATGATTCGCTCAATCCCCAATCGCTTACTTGTTTCATTCAATGCAGCAATTCCGCTGCCGGCAATCGCATCATATTCTTTTTTCAATGGTATCCAGGTGGCATGTAACGTTTGATACTGTTCTTTCTGTCCATCTGTTACAAACGGAATCAACCCATCCATTTCACCTTTCAGAAAAAAATAATCCGCACTGAGTTTATTTACAAAATTAATGATATCGTCATAGCTCTGTGATCGGTTTTGAACCAGTGCTTCTTCCCATGCATTCATCCGATCCAGCAATGCAAGTGCCTGCTTTTTCACATCACCATAGGCCGCTTTATCGCCAACCAATGCAATCAGATCTGCCACCTGTTTCTTTGCAGTTCGCATGGACAAAACAGATCGATGCAATTCTTTCAAATCATCTTCTACCTTCGTCAGCCATTCATCCTGCTCTTCGTATTCAGCTTTTGTTGCAGCAACACGCGGATCTGCCAAAACTTCAAACCCATGTTTCAACACCTTATCACCCAGTTTTAATTCTGCCGTATAATTTCCGGGAGCTGCCCGATGCCCATCCCAGCTTCCTTCAATATAAGCAGTTGGAACGCCTGGATAAGTAGCATGCCGCAAATTCCAAACAAAGCGATTCAATCCGGTTTTCTTCGGCAAAACAGGATCAGGTGATGGTCCGCCTGCAAACTCTACAAACGTTGAATCAACTGCGCTTGAATAGGAACGGATTAATTTTCCTTTTGCATCCTTAATCACCAGGTTTACAATAAGCGAATCTGCAACAGCCGGTAACTGATAATAAAATACAGCCCCGGTTGCTGCATTCGTTCCTTCGCGTACAGGAGTTATTGGCCCGGTGCCGTCCGTACTACCCACCGCATTCAAGGCACTTCCACCGCCAACCCGATAAACCCGATCCATTCCAAACAATTTCGCATCAATCGTATCTGCCAAGGCTGCACCGTTTCGCACCATAAACAGCTCATCCAAAATCCAGAAAGAACGGCCCATGGTTGCTGCTATCAGATTGTCCTGATGAATTTTTAAATCTGTAATCGGTGTAACGGGTAAGCCCAACTGCAATTTCGACCAGCTATCGCCATTCGTCCAGGAAATATAAAGTCCGGTTTCCGTGCCTGCAAATAACAATCCTTTTTGTTTGGGATCTTCCCTAACAACCCTTGTAAAAGCACCAACCGGAATACCGGCATCCATTCGTTTCCAGGTGGCACCATAATCTGAACTGCGATACAGAATTGGTGAAAGATCATTCACCTTATATCTGGTGCAGGCGATATATACTGTTGCGGGATCAAACGCCGACACTTCGATACTGTTGACCAGGCATTCCGGCATTCCTGCCGGAGTAACATTTTTCCAATTCGCACCACCATCTCTGGTCAGGTAAACCATACCATCATCACTGCCTGTCCAGATGGTTTTGCCATCAGTTGAACAACTAACATAACTGATTGTTCCGTAGTTTTCTCCACCAGCCCCTTCATTGGTATAAGGCACACCACTTTGTCCCATTTTACTGGTATCATTCCGGGTTAGATCCGGCGAAATTACGGTCCAGGTTTTACCCAGATTATTGGTTTTGAACAACCGGTTTCCTGCGTGATAAAAACTTCCTCCATCCGCTTTTGACCAAACAATCGGCGCGTTCCAGTTAAATCGATACCGCATCTGTTTCGGCATGATACTCTGGTATTGAAGCGGCACTACCATCACCCCTTTCCCTTCTCTTATTTCCTGATTCAATAATTCAATCGTACCCTGGTAACTTCCTCCCATAACATAGGTAGGTTTATCCGGATCAAAGGCCAGAAATGCACTTTCGCCGCCAGCCGAGTAAAACCAGTTGCGTTCGCCGATAGAGCTGCCCCATAAATTCCTGCTTTCAATTACCAGGGAAGTGTTGTCCTGTTGTCCGGCATAAATCCGATACGGAAACTGATTGTCCACATTTATGCGATACAATTGTGCTGTTGGCTGATTATCGAGCGAACTGAAACTTTGTCCGCCGTTGAAACTGATAGATGCACCTCCATCATCCGCCATCACCAGGTTATTTGGATTAGTGGGATTAATCCACAGCTGGTGGTAATCTCCGTGAGCGGTGGAAAGATTAGACCAGGTTTTTCCGCCATCTATACTTTTAATCCATTCTGCACCCAGTGAATGCACTTCATTTTCATTCTGTGGATTCACGGCCAGTTCGATATAATACCAGGCACGGGTAGTTAGCCGGTGATCCTTACTGACACGGTTAAACGAAGCACCGCCATCAGCCGAAACAAATAATCCGCCCTGCTCTTTGTGTGTATCACTTTCAATGAGTGCATATACTTTATTCGGATTGCTGCGTGACACTTCAATTGCCATCTTACCCAATTCTTTTGGGATTCCCTGGTCGAGTTTATTCCAGGTTACCCCCCCATCGGTTGATTTATATAATCCGCTACCCGATCCGCCGCTTTTTACTTCCCATGGGAGGCGATGATGTTCCCACATGGCGGCATATAGTATTCTTGGATTGGTATAATCCATGCTTAAATCGGAACAGCCGGTACTGCTGTTGATGTAAAGGATTTTTTTCCAGTTGGCTCCGCCATCTGCGCTCATATAAATTCCGCGTTCCTCAGACGGACCGTTCAATGCGCCCTGAACGGCTGCATAAACCAGGTCCGGGTTTTTTGGGTGTACGCGGATGGCTGCAATTTGCCGGCTCTCCGGTAATCCGCTTTTTTTCCAGGTGGCACCGGCATCTGTGCTTTTGTAGATGCCATCCCCATAGGAAGTCATAACGCCACGTGGTGCATGTTCACCCATTCCAACATACACTACATTGATATCTGACTCGGCAACTGCTACTGCTCCTACAGAACCCGTACCGAAAAATCCGTCTGAACAGTTTTTCCAGGTGATTCCGGCATCGGTTGTTTTCCAGAGTCCGCCGCCGGTGGTGCCCATATAATAATGCTGATCATTCCCCGGCACCCCGGTTGTTGCCACCGATCGACCGCCCCTGAAGGGTCCGATATTGCGGAATTTCAGGGAACGAAACCGTTCTTCCAACGATGGAGCTTGGTTATTAACTGTTATTGCGGCAGTCTTGGCTGCTTTCCTTTTCGTTTGTGCCTGGCTGGTGAATATTCCCAATGCCAGCGCCAGTAGTAGGTATTTTCTCATAAAGTGTCAGACAGGTGTTGGCAGGGTGTTCTAACATCTATCTGACACCTCTCTAACAACGTTCTAACACCTGTCTGACACCTAAACTACATATTCCTGCGATACTGACCGCCAACTTCGTATAAAGCATGAGTAATTTGTCCGAGTGAACAGTATTTGACAGTCTCCATCAGCTCTTCAAAGAGATTACCATTGGCAACCGCAACCTCTTTCAACCGCTTCAAAGCAATCCCGGATTTTCCTTCATTCCGTTTCCAGAACGCCTGCAATTGCTGAATCTGCTGCTCCTTCTCCTCCCTTGTACTACGAATCACTTCACCCGGAACCACCGTTGGCGACCCCTTTTTATTCAGGAAACTATTGACCCCAACTATCGGCAACTCGCCTGTATGCTTCAACATCTCATACTGCAAACTCTCTTCCTGAATTTTATTCCGCTGGTACATTCGTTCCATCGCACCCAGCACTCCGCCCCGCTCGGAAATCCGGTCAAACTCCGCCAATACCGCTTCCTCTACCAAATCCGTCATCTCTTCAATTAAAAAGGATCCCTGAATAAAATTCTCTGTCCTGGCTGATCCCAATTCGCGGTTAATAATCAGCTGAATCGCCATGGCCCGGCGCACACTCTCCTCAGTAGGCGTCGTAATCGCTTCATCATACGCATTCGTATGAAGCGAATTACAATTATCATAAATCGCATACAAGGCCTGCAGGGTGGTGCGGATATCATTAAAATCGATCTCCTGCGCATGCAGCGATCTGCCCGATGTTTGAATATGGTATTTCAATTTCTGGCTGCGATCATTGGCTTTGTATTTTTCTTTCATCGCTTTAGCCCAGATGCGACGGGCAACGCGACCAATCACACTGTATTCCGGATCCATCCCATTACTGAAAAAGAAACTCAGATTCGGCGCAAAATCATCAATTTCCATGCCCCTGCTCAGGTAATATTCCACATAGGTAAATCCATTTGCCAGGGTAAAGGCCAATTGCGTAATAGGATTCGCACCAGCCTCGGCAATATGATAGCCGCTGATACTTACACTATAAAAATTCCGAACCTTTTGTTTGATAAAATATTCCTGCACATCTCCCATCAGCTTCAATGCAAATTCAGTTGAAAAAATACAGGTATTCTGTGCCTGGTCCTCTTTGAGAATATCAGCCTGCACCGTGCCCCGAACCTGACGGAGCGCCTCTGCACGCAATTGATTATATACATCAATCGGCAACACTTCATCCGCACTCAATCCCAGTAAAGTCAGTCCCAGTCCGTCATTCCCATCCGGCAACCGTTCGGGAGAGGACGGATTATAATAAATCGGCTTTTGCAATTGCGCATATTTTTTCTCCAACACCGGCTTAATCCACTTTTCCGCTCCTCCGTTGGCCATGATCCATTTTTCTGCTGTCTGATCAATGGCTGCATTCATAAAAAATGCCAGCACAATCGGCGCGGGACCATTAATCGTCATACTAACCGATGTACGCGGATCACACAAATCAAATCCGCTGTATAATTTTTTTGCATCATCAACGGTAGCGATGCTTACTCCGCTATTTCCAATTTTTCCATAAATATCAGGACGTATTGCAGGATCCTCCCCATAAAGCGTTACGGAATCAAAGGCAGTCGACAACCGTTTGGCCGGCTGTTCGGCAGATACATAATGAAAGCGCTTATTTGTGCGCTCCGGACCACCCTCACCGGCAAACATGCGCGTCGGATCTTCTCCCTGGCGTTTCAATTCAAACACGCCTGCTGTATAGGGAAATTCGCCCGGCAAATTCTCCTGCAGTTGCCAGCGTAAAATATCGCCCCAGTCCTGGTATTTTGGCAATACCACTTTTTTAACTTTCGTTCCGCTAAGAGATAAACTGGTCAATGGCTGACGAATTATTTTATCCCGCACCTGATATTCAAAAAAATCTTTATTGTATTTATCTACAAGTCCGCGCCAATTCTCCAGTAATTCACGACAATGTATATCCAGCATTTTTTCATAGCGCGATTTCATTTCCTGTAATTCAGACAACCCTTCCATTCCCTTTTCCTGCAGCACACCATTCAACTGGTATAATTTACTGGCTATCCGACATTGTTCTGTTACCCATTTATTATATGCTCTGTTCGAGTCTGCAATTTCGGCCAGGTAGCGTACCCTTTTTGGCGGGATCACCATCGATTGAACCACCGTATCACGCTGATGTACAACCGCTTCTGTTCCACCAAAATGGATAGCCGTTTTTTTCTCCACGATTTGCATCAGCTTTTCAAACAATTCATTCACTCCGGCATCATTGAATTGGGCTGCAATGGTTCCAACCACCGGAATTTCTTCGTCCTTTACACTGAATAACTGATGATTTCGTTTGTATTGTTTGCGCACATCATGTAAGGCATCCAATGCGCCATTTTTATCAAATTTGTTGATGGCGATCAGGTCCGCATAATCGAGCATGTTGATTTTCTCCAACTGCGATGCTGCTCCATATTCCGGTGTCATCACATATAAACTAACATCGCAATAATCCAGTATGGAGGCATCGGATTGCCCAACTCCTGCGCTCTCCAGTACAACCAGCTCATAACCGGCATCCTGGCAAATTTCGATGGCGTCCTGAACAGATGCACTCAACGCAACATTATCATCCCGGGTTGCCAATGAACGCATATAGGCTCTTGGCGATGAAATACTATTCATCCGAATTCGATCTCCCAATAAGGCACCACCCGTTTTTTTCTTGGATGGATCCACCGAAATAACAGCAATTGTTTTGTCTGAATACCTCGTTAAATACCTCCGCACCAACTCATCCGTTACCGATGATTTTCCCGCTCCTCCGGTTCCGGTAATCCCCAACACCGGCGCCTTATTCCCCCTTTCCTCCCTTTTCCCCTTTTCCTCCCTTGTCTCCTTTTCCTCCGCTATCGTAATCTTTCTTGCAATCGCTCTCACATCCTTCACTTCTCCCAAACCCATCGGCTTTTTATACACTGCTCCATTCAGAGAAAAACTGCATTGACGAATCACCTCTTCAATCATTCCTTCCAGCCCCATTTTCCTGCCATCATCCGGCGAATAAATCCGCGTTATTCCATAATGATGAAGCTCCCTGATTTCTTCCGGCAAAATTGTTCCGCCGCCACCGCCAAAAATTTTGATATGACCGCAATCATTCTGATCAAGCAAATCTTTCATGTATTTGAAAAATTCTACGTGTCCGCCCTGGTAACTGGTGATCGCGATCCCTTGTACATCCTCTTCAATAGCCGCTTCCACAATTTCATGTACCGACCGGTTATGTCCGAGGTGAATAATTTCCGCCCCTTTCGCCTGTAGAATCCGACGCATTATGTTGATGGCCGCATCATGACCGTCAAATAATGCAGCTGCTGTTACAATCCTCACCTTGATATCCTGACTAGTTCTCATAATTCCAGCATTTTCAATTGATTGCCAAAGGTACAAAGCCCGCCTCACATTACGAACACCCGTTAGTATTCTTCACCCGACCGGTGCCACCGGTCGGGTGGCACCGGTCGGGTGAAATTGGAATTCTAAAATTTTCCTATATTACAGGGGTGAAAAAACTTGCTGCCCTACTTTTTATGAGTATGCTCCTCTACAATGTAGTGGGCTATAGGGCTGTTTTTTCATTACTTGAGAAGCAATCCCATCAAACGCTCAACCAGCAGCTGGATGCGATGGGATATGAGGAACAGGAACTCATTACGATCAAAGTACCGATTGACGAACTTCCCTATTATACCAATTCGTCCATTTTCGAACGCACCAACGGAACCATCTCCGTAGAAGGAATCACCTATCAGTATGTAGAGCGCCGAATCTTTAACGATTCGCTCGAAATGCGTTGTATCCCCAACGCACTGGCTACCAACTTAACCAATGCAAGGGATCTTTTTTTCCAACTCGTGAACGATCTGCAACACAACAATCCGGATGGTAAACAAGCGCCGGTAAAACCAGCACTTGCATTGAAAAATACGATCTCGGACTTTACCCTTTTCGAAGAAGTCATAGGCTTCGAACCGGTGTTCAGTTCCTTATCTGCCTCTTACAATCTCTTTCAACTGAAAGAATGTAAGCATTCCAAATCTCCCCAGGAACAACCTCCTGACGCAGTGGTGACGGTTTAACTCTTTTATTTTTATCAACGGAATGCGACCAATGGAATCGCTTTCCACCACCTCACTGCAATCATAACCAAATGACTAAACGTATTCAATGGAGTACGGTAGTTGTGGCTGCCCTTCTGCTAACCGGCACCCGCGCTACTGCCCAAACTGCTTTTGACGGCTTCACTATGAGCAAAGGCGAACTCTGCCTTGTAGCTGCTTATGGTGAAATGAACTGGACCGAATATTGGGAAGGCAAACGCCTCCGCGAAAACCTCAACATAGGAAAATTCAGCTCCAAACAATTTATGCCGATGCTTGGCTACGGTTTAACCGACCGGATTAGCCTTTTCGCAACGGTTCCACATATTTCCAACAGCTCTGATGCAGGTTATATGGCCCACCTGAAAGGCTGGCAGGACCTCCAGATGGAAGCAAAAATTCAACTCAGCAAAACCAGGATCGGGAAAGGAACGCTTTCCAGTTTTGGAACAGTCGGTTTTTCCACCCCCTTAAGCGATTATATTCCCGACTTTCTTCCGTACTCAATCGGGTTGGGTGCCACTACGGCACAGGCCCGAATAATCGGCCACTATAAACTGGATAAAGGATGGTTTGGTACCATTCAAACCGGTTATACGGCTAAAAGCAAAATCAAAGTGGATCGTGAAACCTATTATACAGGCGATCAGATTTACAGTAATAAAATGGCGGTACCCGATATGTGGGATGCCAGTATCCGGGCCGGATTCGACAACAAACGTGTTCGCCTCGGAATTCAATACAACTGGATGCTGGCTACCAGCGGAACAGATATCCGACGCAACGATATGCCCTATCCGGGTAATCGAATGAACCGTGAATCAGTAGCCATCACAGGACTGCTATGGATTCCGGGAATCAAAGGATTAGCCATCAATGCCATGGCCGATCAAACCATTGCCGGCCGCAATATGGGCAAATCCTTCGGATGGATGGCCGGATTGCAATATGTGTTCAAACCATTCCAAAAAAAGAAAAATGACCAAAACTAATTTTAAGCCGGCCGCCGCCCTGGGACTGATTGCCCTTTTCGTACTGGCCGCCTGCTCCAAAGATATCTCACAGCGATCACTGCCCGATTTTGAACCCTCCTCTCTGGAACAAAACGGAGGAAACTGGAAACCGATTTTATTAAGCTCGCCCCTCGATATAACAATTCCTGCACCTGAATCAACAGGCAGTGCCGCCTACCAGGATGAGCTGGAAGAAATTGAAGCACTTCAACAAAACATAACCGCAGCTGATAAAAAAGCCATCGCCAAATGGAAAAACAGCGGCATCATCAAATGGAATGAAACAGCGCGGAAGCTGGTGGCGATCTACAATATTCCTCCTGAAGCAAATCCGGATGGAACCTATCCCGCACCCAATGCACAGAACCCGGGTGCCTATCCAAAATTCCCCTTTGCCAATCCACCTTACGCAAGTCGTGCTTATGCATATCTCCAGGTGGCCATGTATGATGCGATGGTAACCACCTGGCATTACAAATTCACCCATAACCGGATGGCTCCTGCTGCCAATTCACCAGGCATTCAATCGCTCGAACCCCTGCAGGATGGACTTCCTTCCTACCCGTCAGAAGATGCGGTGGTGGCGGATGTTGCCTATCTGTTATTAAAAGTGATGTTCCCCAACGATACAGTATTTCTGAAAAAAGAAAGTGATGAACAGAAGCGGGCAAAACTGGTATCCGGACTGGCATCGCCCTCTGATATTGCTGCCGGCGAATCCATTGCTGCACAGGTGGCAGCAAAAGTATTGGCCCGCTATCGGACAGACGGCATGGGTCAGTCAGGTGGCAATCCCACTGTTTGGAAAGAACTGGAAGATGCCGCCGTTGCAAGAGGACTCACCATGCCCTGGAAAAGCATGGAACTTCCAGCCAGACCCGGCATGTTACCCCTCTTTGGTAATGTAAAACAATTTCTTATTACAACTCAGCAGCGCGATTCCCTTCGTCCGCCTCCACCGCCCGCCATTGGTTCTGCAGAATTTAAAACAGCCCTTGCTGAAGTAAAAAAGATGAGCGAAGTTAAATCAGGTGAAGTATGGCGGATTGCCCAGCTTTGGAGCGATGGTGCCGCTACTTATACCCCTCCCGGCCATTGGAACGAAATTGCCTGCGAAGCAATTGTAAAAAATAATTTCAGTGAACTCAGAACAGCACGCACACTGGCATTAATGAATATGGCCATATTTGATGCCGGCATCAGCTGCTGGGATGCCAAAACCTATTACTGGTATCCGCGTCCATCGCAGGTGGATCCCTCTATCAAAACAATCGGTCTTCCTAATTTTCCATCTTACACTTCAGGACATTCAACCTTTTCAGCTGCTGCGGCAACAGTTCTCGGATATATTTTTCCAGACAATGCAGCCAGTTACAGAGCGATGTCACTCGAAGCGGCGGAATCAAGAATTTATGGTGGCATTCATTATCGCTTTGATTCAGAAGCAGGTACAGCATGCGGGGAAGCAATAGGAAGTTTCGCGGTAAAAAAAGGCCAGGCAGACGGCTCCAATTAAAACAACGATTGAACATATGATTTCATCACTCATGATTAGCAGCAGTAAAAAACAAATGAAACAGGTTCTGATTCTTCTGATAGCAGGCATCGCAGTTCTCCCTTCCTGCTCGTCCAAAACAGATTATGCCGGCACCGTGCACGATCCCATGCTTTTTTGCAAAACTGTAAAAAAGCTGAACGATGTGGTGCTCGAAAACAATTTCCCGCCCATGGTGGCCAGTCGCAATTATGCGTATGCAACCATTGCGGCGTATGAAATTGTTGCAGCAGGTGATCCGGTACATTATCAGAGTTTATCCGGGCAGATCCGACATCTCCCTGCGATGCCCTCACCAGAGGATACCAGCAATATTGATTTTCCTTTGGCGGCATTACTGGCTTTTACGAAAGTGGGCAATGCGGTCACTTTTCCGGAAGGAAGTATGATGAATTATTATGGCGAATTATTGAATTTGGCAGATAGTGTGGGTATGCCTTCAGAACGAATTTCAGGCAGCATCGCCTATTCCGATACCATTGTCTCCACCATTCTGGCCTGGTCGAAAAAAGACAATTATCCGGAAACCCGCAGTGCTACCAGATATACCGTAAATGAAGAACCCGGCCGTTACGTTCCAACACCACCCATGTACGCACAGGCTGTGGAACCACACTGGATGGAGATTCGTACACTGGTGCTCGACAGTGCTTCCATTTGCCGTGCATTACTTCCTCCAAAATTTGATCCCTCCAATAAAAACAGCGAATTCTACAAAGCCATGATGGAGGTAAAAAATATTGGAGACAGTTTAACGGATGAACAAAAACACATCGCCGATTTCTGGGATGATAATCCGTTTAAAATGAATGTAACCGGACATGTAATGTTTGCAACAAAAAAGTTTTCTCCGCCAGGTCATTGGATGAATATCGTTGGCATCGCTGCAAAAAAAGCAGGTGCTGACTTCAACACTACCGTTACCGGATACACGAAAACAGCCATTGCACTGTTCGATGGATTTATCAGTTGTTGGGAAGGCAAATACATGTACAATTATATCCGACCTGAAACAGTCATCAATCAGCTGGTGGATCCCGAATGGAGACCCTATATTCAAACCCCGCCATTCCCTTCCTTCCCAAGCGGACATGCCACTGCGTCGTCGGCTGCTGCAGAAACCATGACCAGCGTTTTTGGCGACAACCTTTCTTTCACAGACACTTCTCTACTTGAATTCGGGATTGCCAACCGTGAAATCAAATCATTTCGCCAGGCATCTCAGGAAGCCGCCATGAGCCGGTTATACGGTGGCATCCATTTCCGTTTCGATAATGATTTAGGAATTGAATCCGGCAAACGGGTGGGAGAATTAATTGTATCCCGCCTGACTATGAAAAAATAAACAACAACCAAACAAACTGAAATGAAAAAGATTCTATTTGCTTCTGTTACATTATTGGCATTCACATTACAGGCCCGCTCTCAGGGTTGCGTTGCCATTCGCGGAGGCGGTTCCAGCTGCAATGCAAGCGGACAACAAATTGAAGCAGGTTCCTGGCAATTTAATATGGGATATCGCTATTTCAAATCTTTCCGTCATTTTAAAGGACAGGAAGAGCAGAAAGAACGCCTGAAACAAAAAACGGAAGTAATCAACTGGCAGCATCTGCTCGACCTCTCTGTTTCAAAACAATTAAACAGCAGATGGTCTTTGCAGGTCGGATTGCCGATTGGCATGAACAAGCGGTCTTCCTTATACGAACATGGCAGAACAGAAAGACATAATACCCGTTCTTTCGGCATTGGCGATATGCGTATCATGGCCTACCGCTGGATGATTGATCCGGCTAAACACAGCAAGGGTAATTTTCAACTGGGAGCAGGATTGAAACTTCCTACGGGCGATTATGGCTATGAAGATTTCTTTGAAAATGTAGGGCCTAATGGAGATGGAGAACTCCGTCCGGTTGACCAGTCCATACAATTGGGAGATGGCGGAACAGGTATTGCTGTTGAGATGAACAGTTTTTATAATTTTTCTCCGCTTGCCGGATTGTATGGAAACTTCTTCTATCTCTCCAATCCACGTGAACAAAACGGCACCCGCACATACAGGGAAACATTAAGCGCGGTTCTGGCAAATGAATCCATAATGAGTGTGGCAGACCAATACATGGCGCGAATTGGTTTTCAGTACAATTTTATTGGAACGCTGAAAGGTTTGTCAGGCAGTATTGGAGGCAGAATTGAAGGAATTCCGGTAAAAGATATTCTGGGTGGCAGCAAGTATTTCCGCAGACCGGGCTATGTGATTTCAGTAGAACCCGGACTTGTTTTTCAGCAGAAAAAATCCCTGTTTTTCCTGACAGTGCCCATAGCAATGGAAAGAAACCGTACCCGCAGCGTAACAGATAAAGAAGCGTCCATAACAAGCGGAACTTACCGTCATGGTGATGCTGCTTTTGCTGATTACGCCATTAATCTGGGTTATGCAATCCGATTTTAATATGGTTTAGTTGGTTTTTTAGTTTGAGTTTAAAAAAGCTGGGCGTGATGCGAACATCACGCCCTCTTTTTCCCCAGAGTACAGATAAAAAATCTTGCTAAATAGTACATCAAGAATGATGCCTTCCGTGAATTATCCACATTTTTGCAGGAATCAATCCAATTATCATGAGGGGATCCGGGAGCAAAAACATACTACTACTGGCAATATGGATGCTGGCGTTTAATAAAGGTAGCCTCGCACAACAAAACAAACCCTCCAGTCAGTACTTTCCTCAAAACCTGGTGGGCAAATGGAAGGGCAACCTGATCTGGTATCAGGGACTGCAACAGCGTCCAGGTGTTCAAATGGAACTACATATACTGCCTGCAGACAGCACCGATCATTATACCTGGCGAATTATATATGGAGCTGCGCAAAAGGATAACCGCCCTTATATCTTAAAACCGTTCAATAAGGAAAGAGGTCATTGGCTTATAGATGAGCTGAATAGCATTGTACTCGACCAGTTTTTGATCGGCGATCGATTTTGCGGAACTTTCACAGTAGAGGGAAATACCATCCTGAACAGTTATCAGCTATTGGGCGACAGTCTGCTGGTCGAATTCTACAACTACCAGGAAAAACCCATTGTAATTACCGGCGGTGGTGATACCACCATCCCTAAAATAAAAACCTACGGCATGCGCAGCCACCAACGCGCCGTGCTCCGCCGGTTCTGATCTTTCACCGGTGCGGGTGCCACGGGTGGGGTGGCACCCGACCGGTGGCACCCGACCGGTGAAATTTAGGCGGGTTCTATCCAGGCGGCGTTTTCCTTGAGGAGCAGGATGAGTTCATCCACGGCCACCTCACTTGCAACGTTACGTTTTACCACTTCCTTTCCTTTATAAAGCGTGATTTTACCCGGGCCACTGCCTACATAACCGAAATCGGCATCGGCCATTTCACCCGGACCATTTACAATGCAACCCATAATCGCAATTTTCACCCCTTTCAGATGATTGGTAACCGAGCGGATCTTAGCTGTGGTTTCCTGCAAATCAAAGAGGGTTCGGCCGCAACTTGGACAGGATATATATTCGGTTTTTGAAATCCGGGTACGTGTTGCCTGCAAAATGGAAAAAGCGGTATTATTCATGAACTGATATACATTATTCACCGGCAGATAGGTTCTGCCACTCACCTGCATATTTTTCATTGTTTCCGGAGCGGATATCCCCAAACAAATTCCATCCCCCAATCCCTCCAGAAACAGGGCACCGGTTTCCGTTGCAAAATGAATCAGGTGTTCATCAACGGTAGTCCATTTACTATCGGTAATAAACACAACAGGGTTCAAAATCCGACGCTGCATCAATTCCATCATCATACGGCGAACCGATTGCATTGCATTTCGGTTGGTACTGCTTAAGCAAATCACTACGGTTGAATCAGTGCCCAACTCTTCCAGCCGGGTAAATCCATGCAAAGGATTTTCATCATTGAAACAATCCACCATCACAAAATTCAACCGCTCACTTTTATTCTCTGCTTCAATAAACCCAGAATCCTGAAAAATTGGAAAATATTTTTCTTTGTCTTCTGCCAACACCCAGGCAGCAGGATAACAAATCACTTTCAGGGTGCCCGGCAATGCAAAATCAAGTAACTGATGGCCGGTAAACATAAAATCAGCAGCAGCATCGCCAATTGTCCATTTATCAGTAGCCGAATCATACGTATATCCGATTGCCATTAAATCAGCCGGACTTATTTTCCCGATTCCACTCAAATCAGCCACCACAACCGGAACCTGACCGCCACCAATTATATCAATTGGAAAACTTTCTCTGCGTTTGTATTCAAACGGATTATAACCGGTTCCGCCTGCCGTCACGGCTGGCACTGTTCCGGAGGTAGCAGGTGGCAAATCATCCGCAGTCGCCTGATATCGTTTTACCAGATCGCGGCAAACCGGCACTTCAAATTCCGGATCTTCGGTTAAGGATACTCGTATGGTATCTCCGATACCGTCTTCCAGCAGGGTTCCGATTCCTATTGCCGATTTGATCCGCCCATCCTCTCCATCACCCGCTTCTGTAACACCCAAATGAAGCGGATAAATTTCACCAAACTCCTGCTCCATACTTTGAATCAGCAAACGGTAAGCCTGCACCATCACCAATGGATTGGATGATTTCATGCTCAAAATGATGTTATGGTAGTTTTCATCGCGCGAAATGCGAAGAAATTCCATTGCACTTTCCACCATACCAATTGGCGTATCTCCATAACGGCTCATTATCCGATCGCTGAGAGAGCCATGATTGGTTCCAATCCGCATGGCAGTTCCATATTCTTTGCAAATTTTGATCAATGGAGTGAATCGATCCCGAATGCGCTCAATCTCTTCCGCATATTCCGCATCTGTATAATCGATCTGTTCAAATTTTTTCTTGTCTACATAATTACCCGGATTAACCCTTACTTTCTCTACAATCCGCGCGGCTATTTCCGCCGCGTTGGGAGTAAAATGAATATCTGCAACCAATGGAGCAGTATATCCCTGACTGCGTAATGCATCCTTAATCAATTGTAATTGCTCCGCTTCTTTTTTACTGGGGGCCGTAATGCGAACCAGTTCAGCACCTGCTTCTATACAACGAATTGACTGGGCTACGGTAGCCTGAACATCCATGGTATCCGTGGTGGTCATGGTTTGTATCCGGATGGGGTGCCCATTTCCGAGCACCAAATCCCCAATACAAACCTCCTTGGTAATCAATCTTTTATAATTGGTCAGCGAATCGCTGTAAAATTCCATTTGTCCGATTTTTGGTAAAGATAACAACCGAATCCGCTTGGTTGTTACCAGTCTTTTTCAGGGCGACTGGGGCTGCCGCCTTTCTGCTGCATTTTTTTCTGCACTTCTTTTTCCTTTTGCTCCAGCGCTTTCAGTAATTGTTCCACCTGTTTTTTATTCAACTTACTCTGTTGCGGCTTCTTCTCCTTCTCCTTTTCCTCCTTTTTATCCTTCTTCTCCTCTTTCTCCTTTTCCTCCTCTTTCTCCTGTTGCTGTTTCTTCTCCCTCAACGCTTTCTGTAAATTTTCCCTTGCCTCTTTATCCTCCGGATCCATTTTCAGGGCTTCCATCCAGGCTAAAATGCTTTCATCTAATTGTTGCTGTTGCTGGTGCAATACGCCTTTATCATAATAAGCTTTCTCTACCAGGCGGGGGTCTTTTCCTTTCTGAATTATTTTTTCATATCCTTCCATTGCCCCGGCCTTATCACCTTTTTTGGCCAAGGCATTGGAGCGATTATAGATTGCCGTGAAATCATCCGGATTTTTTTTCAGGGCTTCCTCATATTGCAACACCGCCTCCTCGTACCTGCCTTCTTTATATAATTTATTCCCCTCTCTGATTTGAGGTGATTGTGCTTTTACCCTTACGGCAAAACTTAAAATTGCCATCCCAATAACCAGACTTTTCATACAAGCGATGGTTTTCGTTCAGAAAGAAATACTTCAAAAATCAAGATTCCAAAGGCGATCAGCAGAAACCAGTAAAAATAACTGTTGTATTGAACCCGGCTACCATCTTCCAATTGCTTTTTCTCGATACTTTCCAACTGGGTGCTGATGGTATTGGCTGCAGAAGCGGCATCCTGTAAATACACATAGGTTCCATTTCCTTCCTGCGCCAGATTACGCAATTGTTCTTCATTTAATTTGCTGATAACAGTATTGCCGGCTGCATCTTTTTTAGCGCCGCCTGTAGCCGGATCCGGAATAGTTGTACCCTGTGTGGAGCCAACTCCAACCGTATTGATCATTACACCTGATTCAACCAGTTTTTTCACAATCTCCATTGCTTCCGGATCATGGTCTTCTCCGTCAGAAATCAGCACTACGGCCTTATACTTTTGTTCCTGACTATTAAAGGCGGTACCTGCCAGACGAAGAGCTTCTCCAATTACGGTACCCTGTGTTGGAACAGCATCCGGTCCGGCTGTTTGTAAAAATAATTTAGCGGCCGACAAATCGGAAGTTAAGGGCATTTGTAAATACGCCCGTCCTGCAAACCAGATCATCCCCAGCCGGTTATTGGATAATTTATCAATCAGCAGACTCATTAACTGACGCGATCTTTCCAATCGGTTGGGCTGAATATCCTGCGCCAGCATGCTCTTGCTCACATCCATGATCAGCATTACATCAAGTCCCTGGCGGTTTTGATCAGACACTGCACCTTTTGATTGCGGATTGGCAATAGCCAGCACCAGAAAAACCAATGCCAGCAAACCTGCAATAAATTTTATTAAATATCGCCGGGGAGAAAAGGATTTGGTGAGCGCCTGCACCAGTTCAAAATCACCAACAAGCGTCCTTTTTCTTTTTTTCAATCGCAGGGCAACAAGATAAGCTGCCAGTAAAACTGGCACCAGAATCAGGGCGATAAGCCAGAATGGATGTTCTAATCGGAACAAGGGTCGGTGTTTTAGAGCAATTTAGGGCAAAAAGTCGGCCAAAACCTTATCCAGGATTCTTTTTGCAGCAGCTTTGAGATCAAGCCCCTCTTCTTTGCTTCTCAGCTGAATGACAAAAAAATGAGGGTGCTGCCGGATTTCCTTCCATCCCTGCAGCCAAAGTACCCGGGTGCTGTCTGCATTTCTGGTTTCAGACAATTTATAGGCCAGTTTAAAATCGGCACTATCCACCTGAAGCATCAGATCGCTCACGATGGAATGAGTGCGGCGCTGAAAGGGTAATTGATCAAAATAAAGGCGTTTCACAATACCCAATTGTTCATCTGCCGTAATACGCAGGGAGTTATTTAACCAGAACTGATCAATTTGTGCTATACGGGGGGTATCATACCGGCGGGCATACCCCAGGGTATCCAACCATTTTTGCATGGTATCGCGTCCGATTGTGTTGGCCAGGGCCTGAAAGAAAACGATGGAATCACCATTGAATGCCTGATTAAGGCTTATCCCTGCCATAATCGAGCTGTCATCTTTCAATCGGCCGGTTTCAATAGCGATAAGCGATTGAATAATATCAAAGCTGGAACCCGGATTGGCGGTGCTGTCGCGAAACCAGTTTTTATTACTCAATACGAAATCGCCGCTTAAATTATGAAAGATCCCGATTGATCCGGTCACCTGCTCTGTTTCCAATAAACTGGCGAGTGCCGCATTTTCCTCCACATTATTGGGTGAACAGGCAAAGAGGTAAACCGATACAAGGATCCAGCCGAAGAGATAACGCATAATTCAAAATTGTGCCGCAAAGTTAGGTAGTTTTGCTCCATGAGATTTCGTATAACCCATTCCAACCAAAAAGGCATCCAGCTGATCCATTTGCACGACGATGAATTATCCTGTACCGTATCCATAGCCCCTGAATATGGGGCCATGTTGCACGCATTTACGGTTAATTCACCCAAGGGTCCGGTTAATATCATCAATAATTATTCAAATAAGGCCGAACTTGATAAGGAACTGGCCCTGAGTTATAAAAGCAGTAAACTGTCCCCCTTCCCCTGCCGAATTGAAAAGGGCAGTTACCAGTGGGAAGGCGAGCAGTATGTATTTGCCAATCGTTTTCCGGATGGTTCTGCCATACATGGCCTATTGTTCAATAAACCCTTTCAGATTAAGGAGCAAAAGACAACAGATTTTTTTTCATCAGCCTTGTTTGAATATGAATTCAAGGCAGAAGATCCTGGTTATCCTTTCCATTACACCTGTCAGGTGCTCTATACCTTATTGCACGGACAAACACTGCAAATCCAAACTACCCTTATAAATCAGGATACCAAAACCATTCCTATTGCAGATGGATGGCATCCTTATTTTCAACTAAGCGATACCATCAACAATTGCTGGTTACGATTCCCCGCGAAAGGCATGCTGGAATTTAATGAGCTGCTGATCCCGACCGGAAAAATACTGCCGTATCAGGTATTCAATGCAAGCAAGCCATTTGGCAACACGGTGCTGGATAATTGTTTTTTGATTGACCCCGCAGCAGGTCAGCCGGTTTGTGAAATATCAGATCCGGAATCCGGTATTTCCATTCGGTTTATAACAGATGAAGCATATCCCTATCTGCAATTGTATACGCCACCCGATCGCAAAAGTATTGCCATTGAAAACCTGAGTTCGGCGCCGAACTGTTTCAATAATGGCATCGGATTGTTGAAACTAGCCCCGGGGGAAACCAAAACGATGACTGTACATTATAGCGTACAAACCAAAGAAACGAATTAACTTGTTCCATTATTTAAACCACATAAATGAAAAAGTATAAACTCCTCTTATCCTGCCTGATTGCTGTTTTATTTACTGCGTGTATACAAATAGAAGAAGAAGTTGAAATAAAGGAAGACGGATCAGGCAATATGGCTGTGCGCACCGATATGGGACAATTATTTGAAATGCTGAAGGGATTTGCATCACCTGAAGATCTTCAAAAAGACGGATTGGAAAAAGCAATGGATACCACCATCTTAATGAAAGATATTGTAGATACAGTACAGGAATTAAGTGCTGAAAATAAAGCGCTTTTAAGAAACGGCAAGATGCAGATTCAGCTGAACATGAAAGAAAACCTGTTCAAAATGAAGATGGATTATCCGTTCAATAGTTTAGCCGATGCCAACAAATTATACAAGGCCATGAATGAAGTGGGTATGATGGGCAATTCACTGAAAAACCTGGGTGGTGCACAACAACCCGGACCAGATCAGCCCGGTATCATTCCAGGTGGCGGAAGCGGAACCGGAATTGAAAAAATCAGCTCCATGTATGATATTAAATTCAGCAATGGTGAATACAGCCGAATCCTGAACAAGGCCCGTTTCGACAGCCTGAGCAATGATCCGAAATTGCAGGAATCCAAAGGTATGCTGGGAATGATGGGTGATATGAATATGAATCTTACCGTAAAGCTTCCAAGAAAAGTAAAATCTGTAAGCAATTCCAATGCAGTAATTTCTGCCGACAAAAAAACAGTAACACTTAAGGGAGATATGATTGCTGCACTTGATTCACCCAAATCAATGGAAATAATCATTCGTTATTAATGCATCAAAACAATCGGGCAAAAAACAATGGCTGGCTGATGGGCTACCTGCTTTTACTGGCAGTGCATTTGCTGGCTATTCTGTCTGATTGGGAGCTGATTCGCTTTATAAGCAAGCCCTTATTGATGACATGGTTATTGGTATATTTTATTTCTGTAACCCCTAAGGAATTCCCGAATCGTAAGCTGGTCATAATTTCTCTGGTTTTTTCCTGGCTGGGTGATGTTTTTCTACTCCAATCAGCACCCCACTATTTTTTGGCTGGATTAGGTTCTTTTCTGTTCGCTCAACTTGTTTATAGTTGGATTTTTATACGGATCAGAAAGCGAAAAAATCAAACTGGCCAATGGAATATCCCGCTGCTTATTGGCATCGGAATTTATATTGTATTGCTTTATGGATGGTTATTCCGATACCTGCCGGTTGAGATGAAACTTCCTGTACTGATTTATGCACTGGCAATCGGAACCATGTTCCAGCTGGCTTTTCACTGTACTTCGGTTCCGCGCAGTTATTTCAGCAGCCTGCTTATAGCTGGTGCAGCCTTATTTGTGGTTTCTGACAGCCTGCTTGCCGTCAATCAGTTCATACAACCATTTCCCTTAGCCGGTGTTGGTATTATGCTAACTTATGGACTGGCACAATTATTCATTATTCATTCAATTTTCCGCATCGCATGATACAAACTGATTTCCTGGTTATTGGCTCCGGTATAGCCGGATTAACCTATGCCCTGAAAATGGCCGAACGTTTTCCGGATAAAAAGATAACTGTTGTTACCAAAGCTGCAGCCGATGAAACCAATACCAAATATGCACAGGGCGGCATAGCGGGAGTAACCGATTTTGAGAACGATAGTTTTGAAAAACATATCAATGATACCTTGGTTGCAGGTGATGGCTTATGTAATGAAAAAGTGGTAGAGATTGTGGTAAAAGAAGGGGTTGAACGGATTCGCGAACTAATTAACTGGGGTGCCAATTTCGACAAAGATGCAGACGGGGACTATTCATTGGGAATGGAAGGCGGCCACAGTGAATACCGCATTTTACACCACAAAGATGTTACAGGAAAGGAAATGGAAAGAGCACTTATCGAAAAAGTGCAACAATTTGCAAATATTGAATTTCACAAACACTGGTTTGTAATTGAACTTATTACACAACATCACTTGGGTTATCTGGTAACCAAAAGCACTCCGGATATTCAGTGTTTTGGTGTATATGCACTCAATACTACCAATAACCGAATTGAAAAAATTCTGGCCGGCACCACCCTGCTGGCAACAGGAGGAAATGGGCAGGTTTACCGATCCACCACCAATCCGTCCATCGCAACCGGTGATGGCGTTGGGATGGTGTATCGTGCAAAGGGCCGCATTGAAAACATGGAATTTATACAGTTTCACCCAACCGCCCTGTATGAGCCGGGAATTGGAGGACAGGCATTCCTGATTACTGAAGCAGTACGTGGAGACGGGGGAATTCTTCGGAATAAATATGGGGAAGCCTTTATGGCAAGATATGATGAACGCAAAGACCTTGCACCCAGAGATATTGTTGCCCGGGCCATTGACTCAGAAATGAAAATTACCGGTACGGAGCATGTGTATCTCGACTGCCGTCATTTTGATAAAGAGAAGTTCATTCATCATTTTCCCAATATTTATGAAAAATGTTTGTCAGTCGGGATTGACATCACCCAACACCAGATTCCAGTTGCACCTGCAGCACACTATAGTTGCGGAGGAATCAAAACGGATGAATGGGGACAAACATCCATACAGAATTTATTTGCGGCAGGCGAATGCGCGTCTACCGGATTACATGGTGCAAATCGGCTGGCAAGTAATTCTTTACTTGAGGCCATGGTATTTGGACACCGGGCGTTTGAAGCAGCTTCCAAACATCCGATTAACCCGATTGATCCCAATCGGATACCCGACTGGAGTACTGCAGGAACAACCGATCCAAAAGAAATGATCCTTATAACACAAAGTCTGAAAGAACTACAATTACTGATGAGTGATTATGTGGGCATTGTAAGAACCAATATGCGTTTGGAAAGAGCCATGCGCAGACTGGACCTGCTTTGGGAAGAAACAGAAAAATTATATGTATCCACTACACTGTCTCCACAATTAGGAGAACTGAGGAATATGATAACAGTAGCTTTTCTTATTGTTAAAGGTGCCCAGTTTAGAAAAGAAAGCCGTGGACTGCATTTCAACACCGATTACCCAGAAAAAAGCCCCATTTTACAGAATATCACCCTTTAATCGATCAAAATACCGTGTTTTTCTCCCCCTTCCAAACTTGGACTTGGCCAAGCTTGCCATTACATTTGTAAAAATAGCCGGCCAACATGTATTATTTAATTTATGGTTTTTTATACCTGGTTTCACTTGCACCAATTAGGGTTTTATATGCCATTGGTGATTTGTTGGGCTGGCTTATTTTCGAGATAGCCGGTTACCGGAGAGCTGTTGTCAACAACAACCTTCGACTGGCATTTCCAGCAAAAACAGAGCAGGAACGAACGCTTATCAGGCGCAGGTTTCAAACAAATTTCATAGACACTTTTATCGAAACCATTAAACTGATTTCCGCTGGTAAAAATTTCATAACCAGTCGGATGAAAGGTGATTTTGAAAAATTCAATGAACTGTTTGACCGGGATTTACGATGCCAGGTACATATGGGACATAATTTTAACTGGGAACTTGGAAATCTTGCTTATGGATATTATTGCAAACATCCCCTTTTGGGCGTTTACATGCCGCTGAAGAACAAAGCCATGGACAAAGTTTTTCGAAAACTCAGAAGTAAAACCGGCACCATCCTGCTTCCGGCAACAGATATGAAACGCAGCATTTTACCTTACAGAGATACCAAATATTTACTGGGACTTGTAGCCGATCAGGTTCCATCCAAAGTGTATCAGGCCTACTGGTTGAATTTTTTTGGCCATCCATCCGCCTTTATACCCGGACCTGAAAAAGGGGCCAGAGCTGGAAATATTCCGGTTGCATTTGTACATATTACCAAAGAAAAAAGGGGTCATTATTTTCTGCATGTTAAGATTGCAACAGAAAATCCAGCTTCTCTACCGGAAGGAGAATTGACACGCATGTACCGCGATTTTCTGGAAGAAACGATCCTTCGCCATCCAGATATGTGGCTATGGAGTCACCGACGATGGAAAAAACCATGGAAACCCGAATATACCGACCGCTGGATTGACCAGGTTCCGGCTCCGGCCCGGGAAGTTGCTCCCTATCGGTCACTGGTTCAATAACCCAAGAAACCCGCCTGATCTGTGCCTGTTTGCTTCATCACTAAAAACAACTGAATGAATCAAAAATTTAAGGTGGTCCTGGTGGATGATCATGTATTGCTCCGCAATGGCCTTGCAGCCACCGTTCAAGGTTTTGATCGGTTCGAGGTTTTATTTGAGGCTTCGAATGGAAAAGAACTAACGGAAATGTTGAATCCGTTAAATCTTCCGGATCTGGTATTAATGGATGTAAATATGCCAGAAATGGACGGTTATTCCACCACCAGTTGGTTAAAACGGCACTATCCTGATATCCGTACGCTGGCACTATCCATGTATGATACGGAAAATGCAATTATCCGAATGTTTAAGGCCGGAGTCAGGGGATATATTATGAAATATTGTGAGCCGAATGAGCTGAATGCCGCGATGGAAGCCCTGATTCAGAAAGGATATTATTATTCTGAACTGGTAACAGGCAGGTTGATTCATACCATCAGTCATTATGAGGACAGTGATATGGCGGAGCACAGAAACCCGTTGACCATTTTAAATGACAGGGAAATTGAGTTTCTCCAATACGCCTGCACAGAATTAACCTATAAGGAAATTGCCAGTAAAATGTATTTGAGTCCCCGTACCATTGACGGGTACAGGGACACATTATTTGATAAGTTACGTCTCAAAACAAGGGTGGGACTGGTAACTTTTGCTATCCGGAATGGCCTTGTTTCTGTGTAATGGGAATGGAGGGCTCTTGTTGGATAGCCTCAAAACCACCTGCCACTACCCGGAGATTGTGAACCCCCTGGCGTTTAATAAGACTGGCTGCCAGTACACTGCGTTGCCCGCCGCCACAATACAGATAAAGTTGTTGATCCTCATCAAAATTGGCTATAGTGGCAAGATCCACCAGCTCGGCCAATGGAATATGCTGTGCTTTTGTGACATGTGAATTTTCAAACTCTTCCTCTCCTCTCAGATCAATCAGCTGGAGATAGGGATCATGCGGAAGATCAAGTGCCAATTCATCGGCTTCTACTTCGATGATCATGTCTGCCTGTCTGGCAAATTTCAGCCAGGATTCGTATCCGCCATCTAATACAAACAGTGATTCAGCGGGAACCAATTTAGTAAACCGGTCAGCAGCCTTTTCTTGATTTCCAGGCTCCGCAATTAATACAACCGGTTTCCCACCAATTGCTTCAATTATCCATTTATCATATTTACCTGAAGTACCCGCGCTGATACTACCTGGAACAAATCCGGTTATAAAAGCTGAAGCAGGGCGAAGATCCAATATAAGTGTGGACTGTTTTTCCATTAAATCCCGAAATGCGTCGGGTGTGATCATTGTACTACTCATGCTGCAAAATTAAAAAAAGAGGCGGGAACCTTTTTAAAGTTACCCGCCTCACACAAATTTGGAAAGGGATTAGCTGATAATGTCCTCTACGCAACGGCTTATCTCAATAATTCTAGGCTCATTCAACCGATAATAGATGAATTTACCATCACGCTCAGTTTTCACAATGCCTGCTCTGCGTAAGATGGCAAGATGTTGGGAAGCAACAGATTGTTCCAACCGTAAACGAACATAAATTTCTGTTACGGTAAGTTTGTCATTTTCTTCCAGCAACTTCATGATTTGCTGACGCAACTTGTGATTCATTGCTCTGAGTGTAAGTGCCGCTTTTTTTACATGTAAGAAATCAACTTTCATTTCAGCGCCTTCTACCTCGTTAACCAATAGATAATTTCCTGCTACTGTGTTCATGTCTCAGATGGGATTTAAAATTTCTATGAATAGCCTTAACCTTAAGGGCAAATTTACATAGCAATTATTTAAAATACATCAAGAATTTGCTTTTGCGGGGTGATAAAAAGCTTTTATATACATTGGTTCCGCGTACGCAAGGTCAGCAAATCCATCTCTATGATAGATTTCCTGTGTAATTCTTGCAATATCACCCGGAGAAATTCTCCATTCAGGAAAGATGGCATTCGGCGATTTTAACAGGATTTTATACTTCTGAGCTCCATTTCCAATGAAATAAACTGGTTGTTCAATTAGCCATGAATCAAAAGAGGATTCTTCTAAAATTATTGCCTGAGGTTCAAGTAGCTGATTAAGCTCTGCCCCGTACAATGCAGTAAACACTTCCATTCGGCGGGCATCCACCATTGGACAGATAAACCCAGTTTCAACATACAGGCTCTGAAAAGCGGAAGCCATCATGTATAACCCGTTAAGCGTAATCAACGGCTTTTTCAAAGCATAACAGAGCCCTTTTGCACTTGCCATTCCAACTCTTAATCCGGTATAAGAACCCGGACCGGCAACCACCCCAATGGCATCCAGTTCGGATAACAAAATGCCCGTATTACTGAACATGGATTCTATGGCGGGCTGCAGCCAGGCTGCATGATCCTTTTGGGAGTTATTGATTTCAACACCCACTAACTCTCCATCGCTAAGAACAGAAACTGAAGCAATTTCCAGGGATGTATCAATAGTTAATAAACAACTCATGGTTCATCGATAAAGTGTGCCAGCAAACTGGACGGTTTATAAGAAGGATGTTGTTTTTCCAGTTGCTGCAGGAGTGTAAGAACCTGCCTTTTACCAATCAGATCAGTCCACTCAAATGGGCCCAGGGGATAATTGGTACCCATTTTCATGGCAGTATCAATTTCTTTTCGGGAACTGATCTGTTCTTCGAGTGCCATCCATGCTTCATTGATGATCATGGCGAGCATACGAGGACGAATCATTCCGATGGTATCAGGAACTTTAATGCAGGTTTTTCCACATGCTGTTGCAAAATTATTGATTGACTCCGGCAGTTCATCCTTATCAAAAGCCAGTTCCAGGATTTCTGGATGTGTAAAGCCAGGCCATGCATTCAGACGAACAAACCCGGCAGGCAGCTCCCTGCATGTCCAGCTAACCGAATTTACCATTATAGTGGCAGGCTGAAGCGTTTTCAACTGATTCTTTCGAATTTCCGAACCATCAAAATCCAGATCTATGAACAGATCGGCAGATTGAACAAGGAATTTATCCAACGAATCGGCCCAAAGCAATTCTACCGGCTCCTCACAGTGAGGCGGAAACAAATCCTGCCGGTCATTTGCAAGAATAGCCACTTTTATTGGTAGGTTCATCATATCAAAAGTACAAAGCAATTATTTTTACAAAATGGAAAAAAAGATAATCAACACACAAGACGCCCCTTCTCCAATTGGCCCGTACAGTCAGGCCGTACAAACCGGCAACTTTTTATTTATATCCGGTCAGGTACCCATTAATCCGGCCACCAATACTATTGAAGCGACCGATATTACAGGTGAAGCCGAGCAGGTTATGAAAAATCTGGATGCCGTTTTGAAAGCGGCAGGTTACCGTTTTTCCGAGGTGGTAAAAGCAACAATTTTCCTTACTGATATGGCCAATTTTCCTGCAGTCAATGAAGTCTATGGAAAATATTTTGATGGCAATTATCCAGCCCGGGAAACTGTAGCAGTGAAAGGACTGCCCCGTAATGTAAACGTTGAAATCAGCCTGATCGCTTCTAAATAACCCCCAATTCACGCCCTACTTTAGTGAAAGCGGCAATTGCTTTATCCAGATGAGCCTGCGTATGTGCTGCACTCAGCTGTACCCGGATTCTTGCCTGGCCTTTTGCTACTACCGGGAAGAAAAAGCCGATTACATACACTCCTTCCTCCAATAACCGGGAGGCGAATTGTTGTGCTACTACTGCATCGTACAACATAATGGGCACAATCGGATGGTCGCCTGGTTTTATATCAAATCCTGCAGCAGTCATTTCTTTACGGAAATAGGCGGTATTGAATTCCAGGCGATCCCTCAGTTCAGTAGTTTCACTTAACATATCCAGGACAGCAATTGATGCACCCACAATGGAAGGGGCAACGGTATTGCTGAACAGGTAAGGCCGGCTTCTTTGGCGCAGCATTTCAATAATTTCTTTTCTGCCACTGGTAAATCCACCTGATGCACCACCCAGTGCTTTACCCAGCGTACCGGTTATGATATCAATCCTGCCCATCACGCCGCGGTATTCATGCGTACCTCTGCCAGTTTTTCCAAGGAAACCGGAGGAATGGCATTCGTCAATCATCACGATGGCATCGTACTGATCGGCCAGGTCACAGATTTTATCCAACTGTGCAATGGTACCATCCATGCTGAAGGAGCCATCGGTAACAATAATCCGGTTGCGGGCGTTGGAGGATGCTTTCAACTGCAGTTCCAGATCCTCCATATTATTATGTTTATAGCGGTAACGTTGCGCCTTACAGAGCCGCACGCCATCAATTATGGATGCGTGATTCAATTCATCAGAAATGATGGCATCTTCAGCGCCAAACAGCGGTTCAAACACACCACCGTTGGCATCAAATGCTGCAGCATACAGGATGGTGTCTTCCGTACCAAGAAAGTCGGCAATTTTTTTCTCCAGCGTTTTATGAATATCCTGCGTTCCGCAAATAAAGCGAACACTGCTCATTCCATATCCATGTGTATCTATTGCGTGGTGAGCTGCTTCAATCACTTTTGGATGAGACGATAGTCCCAGGTAATTATTGGCACAAAAGTTCAGCACTTTTTTTCCATTCACCATTATTTCCGGTCCCTGTTCACTGGTTATGATGCGTTCTTTTTTAAATAATCCTGCTGCTTCAATTTCATTCAATTCTGCTGCGATCCGTTTTACAAAATGCTCGTTCATAGTTCCTGTTTAGTGCGTAAAAATAAGGAAGAAAATTTCGCTAACAACTGTTCGTGAAATCGATTGCGTTTTATCAAATTCAATTTTATTTAACTTTTTTTGCTATTCCCTGTAACAAGAGGCATCTATCTTGCGTCTAATTCTGAAAACCACTACATGAAACCAGCGATGACCGGGCCAAGATTGTTAACTGTTACACTGATAACACTGGCCGTGGTGATCCTGAGTTTTTCTTTTCTGGCCCGTTTGAGTAATGCTTCCCTGATTACCCGAGCAGAAAACATTCCCTGCGAGGAATCCAAAGTGGAATCCAATCAAACAGATTCAACACCGCTGCCTGCCAGCAGTTCTATCATTTTTGAATCTCTCACCGGGCACCTGCTCTCCATCAGTTTTTAATCCCCCTTCCCCCTCTCCCTCCTCCCTTCCCCTTTTTCTCCCTTCTCCTGTAACTTTATGCTTTCTTCATCCGTATAACTAATAGAACCGACTGAAAATTCAACAAAACTGTTTATGACAGAGAGGGAATACAATGAATGTGTGAGGACGTACGCCGACAATGTGTACCGATTTATACTAAAGAACCTCCGGCACGAGGAGGATGCACAGGATGTAGTGCAGTCAGCATTTGAAAAAATGTGGCAGCATCGGGATTCGATTGAATACGATAAAAGCAAAAGTTATTTGTTTACCGTAGCCTATCACCAGATGATTGATCATCTCCGGAAATCCAAACGGATCCAGCTAAAAGAGGAGTTTGCTGAAACAACCCGAACCATTAACCGTCCGGTTAGCAATCTTAAAAAAGTGTTGGAGGAAGCACTGTCCCGATTGAGTGAAACCCAACGGAGTCTGGTTTTACTCAAAGATTATGAAGGTTATTCCTACGAAGAAATCGGACAAATCACCTCGCTTAGTGAGAGTCAGGTAAAAGTGTACCTGCACCGGGCCCGAATTCAGTTAAAGAATTACCTGGTGAGTCCGGAGAATGTGTTGTAATTGAAGTACCCAAAATCTTGACACCATGAACATTAACAGAAATAATTACGAAGTCTTTTTCCTGCTTTATGTAGATCAGGAATTAAACGAAGCTGATAAATTGGAGGTGGAAGAATTCCTCCTTTCCAATCCGGATCTGCAGGTAGAAATGGAGATGCTTTCCTCCGTGATTCTTCCTCAGGAGACAGCAATTACTGTTTTTCCGGATAAATCAAAGTTATTTCGCACAGAAGACACCAACAGTCTGGTTAATATATCCAACCATGAATCCTTTTTCGTTCAGTATACAGATGATGAATTAAAGAATGAAGAAAAAGCTGCAACCGAGCAATTTGTTTATACTAATCCGGAGTTTCAGGCGGAATTTGAATTGATTCAAAAGACTAAACTTACGCCGGATACGAGCATAGTATTTCCAAATAAAGACCTGCTTTACAGAAAAGAAGATAACAGGGTTCGTCCAATTTTCCCGGTTTGGACCCGATACGCAGCAGCTGCGCTGATAGTACTATCAGTTGGGGTTTTCTGGATGAGTCAGGAAAAAAATCCAACCAGTTCCGTTGCCCGCACCGAAGCCGGTAAAGAAAGCATTCAGCCGGTTCCAACTGAATCCAAACCTGATCTGACAGCCAGTCTGGAAGCACCTGTGGAAACAGCGGAAAAAGAGATCAGCATCGAAACATTATTGCCGAAAAAAAACCAGCTTGGGGTAGCAGATTCAGATCAGCTGGCAGTTAATCAAAAAAAATCCAATCCGCTGGCAAAGCCAACAACTTCAAATGCAGCCCTGCCAGCGGCCAGTTTGCCGGAACTATCCGGAGCAGTCAGCCTACCTGCTATTGGTTCCATCGCAAATAATATGGAGGAGCCGGATGCCGGATCGATTGCCAAACTGGAAGTACCCAATCCAAAAGACCGCATCATTCCGGTTAATACAAGCGACCAACCGATTATCGTGGTTGCCATGAATGACCAAAACGGAGATGATTTCGTTTTTGTTCCCGGTAAAGAGGTGGTTCGGAAAACGCCACTTCGTGGATTATTAAGAAAAGCCAGTCGATTTATAGATAAAAACAACCCCCTATCTGAAGACCGGGCAAAAAGCGGCGTATTTACCGCCTCCAATGAACAGTAATACATAAAAAATAGAAAAATCACCTATATGCTAAAGAAGATCAGCCTCTTGGCCCTGGCAATTAGTGCCCTTACCGGAGTACAGGCCCAAACAGACAGCACCAAACAAAGCTCTCCGGAAGGAGATACCATGCGAATCGGCAATATCATCATCCTGAAAAATGGCCAATCTGCCAGCCAGAACAGGGATGTCAATATTCAGTTGAAACATCGCCGGTATAATAGAAAATCCAATAACTCCATGTATTGGTTTGCCTTCGACCTTGGCTTTAATAATTTTGTTGATAACACTAATTACAACAGTGCCGAAGCCCAGGCTTTTGCGCCGGGTATGGATGGGGATGATTTCAATCTCCGGAATTCCAAATCAATCAATGTGAATATCTGGTTTGTACAGGGGCGTCTCAATATGATCAAACATGTGGTAAACCTTCGGTATGGTGCGGGATTGGAATTCTATAATTTCCGCTTTGAGGAAGACATTCGATTTACAAAAAATCCCCCTTCCGTTTATGTGGATCAGGACATCAATTACAACAAAAACAAGCTGGCCATGAACTATATCACCGTTCCCGTTATGCTGAATATTAATTTCACCCCGAAAAAATCGCTTGAACGTTCATTTGGCATCAGTGCGGGTATTAGCGGAAGTTATCTTTATGGATCCAGACAGAAATACCGGAGTGATGAAACCGGAAAGGAGAAACTGAAAGGTAATCTGGGACTGAATGACTTCAAGCTGGCCTATGTAGGTGAACTTCATCTGGGTCCGGTTCAGGTCTTTGGTTCCTATGCTACAGAATCCATGTTTAAAAAAGGGCTTGACTTTACCCCGTATACCGTGGGTCTGCGTCTGAGTACCTTTTGATACCATAATAAGCTATAACTTAAACAGCCTGCCATTTGCAGGCTGTTTTTTTATTAATATAATACAGATAAGTACTTAGGCTATCCACAATTTGTATATTTAGATAAATCAAAGAAAGGAACTATGGCGTATAATGTAATTGACATCGAAGGCATCGGAAGCACGTATGCCGCAAAACTGGAGGTACATGGCATTAAAACCACAGGTGATTTGCTCCAGAAAGCGGGAACAAAAGCTGGAAGGGAAGTGCTGGCAGCGGGCTCCAAGCTACCTGAATCATTGATTCTAACCTGGGTAAACCATGCTGATCTGATGCGGATCAATGGCATAGCCGGACAAACGGCTGAATTGCTGGAAGCAGCCGGCGTTGATACAGTAAAGGAACTTGCTACCAGAAATCCGGCCAACCTGCATACCAAACTGGTAGAAGTAAATAATCAGTTTGGTTTATCCGGAAAAGTACCCTCTGTTGAAATGCTGGAAGAAATGATCCAGTCTGCCAAAGAAATGGAACCCAGAGTATTTCATTAGAAAACTCCTCCACCTTGTTTTTTCACCATTAAACCATAATTAGTATGAACAGAATCAGCAGATTGATTTGGGCACTATTCCTTGTTGGATTAGTTGCCTTTACCGGTTGTAAACCCAAGGATGCCGATATTGAAAAAAGTCTGGCAACTGCTTTGGGAGCCTATCCGGGCGTTCAGGTATCGGTAAAAGATGGAATTGCCACCTTAAGCGGTGAAGTTGCAGATGAAGCAACCCGTGCAGCAGCAGAAACAGCTGCAAAAGGAGTAAAAGGAGTAAAATCTGTCAACAGTAACCTGACAATTCCTCCTCCGCCTGCTCCTGTTGTAATTAATCCTGATACCACCTTACAGGAAACAGCCAATGCTGCAATCTCCTCCTTAAGCCTGTCTAAAGTTCAGGCTGCGGTACAGGATGGCGTAATAACCTTAACCGGTGAAATCAAAAAAGCCGATTTGCAGGGATTAATGGTTAAACTCAATGAGTTGAAGCCTAAAAAAATTGAAAACAAATTAACCATCAAATAAACTACCCGTTATGGCACTGCAGGATAATAAATACAAAAGCCTGGTTGATCTTGCTACCCGGGAAGGTGTTAGCAATTTGGAAGTGAGGGAACAGGATGGTGTACTATATATAGATGGTATTGCACCCAGTGCAGCAGTTAAGGATGCAATCTGGGACCACTTTGAAACCCTGAACCCTGAATTCCGTGATTCAGACCTGATCATGAATCTGAGTCTGGCGGAAGGAGCGGAAGAGCTCTATACTGTAAAATCAGGTGATAACCTGAGTAAAATTGCCAGGAAATACCCCGGTTTAAGCTGGAAGGATATTTACGAAGCGAACACCGACCAGATTAAAAACCCGGATCTAATACAGCCCGGATGGCAATTAAAAATACCACGTAAATAATTCATATTCAATATAATAAGGCCCCCTTCGCGGGGCTTTATTGTTAAGTTTATCCAAAGTTTATCCACAGCCGAAATAAATGAATAACAGGCAACGTTTTTGTGATACCCTAACCGTTGAAGCTAGTTTTAAAAAATCAACTATATGCAGCTCTCACGCGTATCCGTATCCTTACTGGCCCTCTGCACCGTTGGCCTCCTGTCCTTTTCCGGACATAATTATCGCAAAGTGCGCTTTAATCGCCTGAACTCTGAACTGAACGGCACCCCCCGGCTGATGGTCGATAAAACAGATTATGAACTCAGCATCTTTGATGATGAGGGATGGTTTGCCACCTATCCGGTAGTTTTCGGAGAAAAAACCCTGGGCGACAAAATGTGGGAAGGAGATCGAAAAACACCCGAGGGTGAATATAAAATCATCTCTAAAAGACCACATGACAAATGGGGAAAAATTATGTTATTGGATTATCCGACGCCAGCAGACTGGGCGAAATATAAAGACAGAAAAACTAAAGGCTTGATTCCCAAGAACAAAGGCATTGGAAATGGCATCGCCATACATGGTACCTGGATGCGGGATGATATGGCCGTAGATTATTTTCAAAACTGGACAAATGGCTGTGTCAGCCTCAAACGTTCAGAAATGGATGAATTGTATGAAATGATCCCAATCGGAACCAAAGTGACCATACGTAAGTAAAAATACTGGTAATAAATAAATAAGTTAAAATTATAGTCATATCTTGGATATGACTATTTTTGTTTGTGCATTAGTTAAAGTCTTCCAAAATCCTCCGGAATAACCACAGTTTCCATCCTTCTATTAAAGACTAATTTCTAAACCGTAACCATGTGCCTTGCACTATGGTTATTTAGTCATTTTCAAAACTGTGTTATCCATGAACCTCTTTTTTCATAAATACTCTACCATGAGAAGACTTGTACATGTCTCAATCCTACTCTTATTTGTTTCAACCGGAGCGTTTGCACAGGTTAAATACTGGGTTGCTCCCGGCCCTTCAGGAAACTGGTCCAATCCTGCCAATTGGTCTAATGGCACCGGCGGTCCAGGAGGAGCAGGTGCTCCCGTTGCTGGCCAATCAGCAAATTTTGATGGCGTAAGTGACGCTAATTGTATTTTGGACATACCGGCAATCAATATTCGCAGCCTTAGTGTTGGAGCTGGCTATACTGGAACAATTTCACCCGGCACTGCCACCTCCATGACAATAGAAACCAGCATTCTGATGAATGGAGGTACTCTTACCCTTCCTGCAGTTTCCAGTGTTGGATTGTTTTTGGTTCAAAATGGCGGAATATTTACAACAGGAAGCACCTCCACACTGTTTAGTGACGCAATTACCTTTAACGGAGGCACCTTCAACGGCGCCGGCACCATGACTTTTCTGCGAAACATAACCACCAATTCCACTGCTCATAATTTTGTTGCCGGCACAAGTACTGCAGTATTTTCCGGATCAAACAATGCAGCCATTATAAATAATGGAACTGCAGCAGGAACCATGACATTCTATAACTTGGAAATAAATAAAACAACTCCGGCATCGAATAATTTTAATATAGGACCTGGTGACCAGATAGTTGTAAATAATAACCTCAGCCTTACCAATGGATTTTTGAGAGCCCCAAATGCGTTGATTCAGGTGGGCAGTGGTTTAACAGTAGGTCAAAGTTCACTTGGGTTCCTGGGTAATATGGAATTTGTAGGCGCAAACAACGGCATATTCAATATTAATGCGCCACTTACACAACAGACAGGCAGCACCGTACTATTTAATAAATCCAATGCTGCCTCTACACTGTCATTTATAACCGATCTTCCCAGTAATTTAATTAGTCTGAACAGCGTAGCAAATTCAACATTAAATATAAATTCAGGAACACTGGATTTTCCGGATGGAGACAATGTGAACTGGAATTATGTAAATTTTAATATTGGCGCTGCCGCAACTATTATAGGTTCAGCAGGAAGTATGACATTTGAAGGCAATTTTAGTAATTCCGGAAATTTTGTTGCAAATGATGGCACTGTTGTATTTCAATCCAATATTCAGAGAACTTATCATGTTGGTACACCTGCAACAAATGGCTCAACAACATTTTATAATGTTGAATTGAATAATACCAGTCCTACCGGGTACATGAATATTGAAAACGGTGACCAACTCATTGCAACCAACAATCTGACGGTTACCAATGGAACTTTTATTAGCACCGGTGCCACATTGGCAAATCCAACCATTGTTCAAGTTGGTGGCAACCTGACATTTGCACCGGGTGCATTAGCAGTTCCTGCCGCCATCCATTTTCAATTCATCGGAGCCAATGCGCAGTCAATCTCCTTAAGTCCCGGACAATCCAGTCACCTGAATGGGCATATTTCATTTATCAAATCTGCTCCGAGCACAATTACTTTAAATTCTCCATTGGTATTTGATATCCCAGGCCAGATCATAACCTTTACTGGTGGTGTTGTGGTAACAACAAATACGAACATTATGAACTTTGCTGTTAATGGGGTTATATCCACGGGCGGCAATTCCAATAGTTATGTTGATGGACCAGTAGTTAGAACCGGCATAAGTGCCTTCACCTTTCCGGTTGGAGATGATGGTTTTTTTGGAGGAGTTCGCATTAGTGGCGGTGGTTTTTCTGCCAACCTTTCCACAACAAGCACTTATTCCGTTCAATATTTGCGCCAAAATCCAGATCCCTTATTTAGTATCAACCTGCAGGATCCCACCAATCCGGCTAATTTAAAAATCAGCGAATGTGAGTATTGGATCATTGACCAGCAGAACATTCCTTCAGTAGCATCTCCAAGAATCTGGCTCTCTTATGATAACACCCGTAGTTGTGGATTGACACAACCCGGGACAGTAGGTGTTACCGGCTGGGAGTCCCAAAACAACAGGTGGAGACTCTATGGAAATGGAGGAGGTTTTGCAACTGAAAATGGCCACAATTACCTTGGCGCCAGTTATAATACCATCTCCGTTGCTTTCCCTGATCCTGTTTTTACATTAAGCACCATTAATGAAGTTGCCAACCCGCTTCCTGTAACCTGGTTAAGTTTCACCGGTCGTTATGTGAACGGTTCAGTTGATCTGAACTGGAGCACATCACTTGAAGTTAATAATGAAGAATACACCATCGAACGTTCTGCAGATGGACATAACTTCAGTACTATTGGTGCAGTTGACGGTGTAGGAAATACCACTAATATCAGCCGCTATAACTTTAAAGACACCAATCCATTAGCTGGTTCTGCTTATTATAGAATCAAACAAACGGATCGTGATGGCAAGTTCAGCTACAGCGAAATTATCCGGATCTCTAACAGTGAAGTTGCTTTGAAAGGCCTGCGTATTTTCCCGAATCCGATTTCCGGTAATGTTCCGGTGACAATTGAAAATGGCAACTGGACCAACAAAAAAGTAACCGTTACCATCTATAACGCAATTGGCGGAATCGTTCGTCAGGAACAAATTACTTTTGGTTCCGATAGTCGTGCAAAAATCAATGTGGAAGCACTACAAAAAGGCAGCTACTTTATTACAACCTCTATCAATTCAGAAAGACAAACAATTCAGTTCTTTATTCAATAAATACTGAAATGAATAAATAAAAAAGACCGCCGATTTAATGGCGGTCTTTTTTTATTATTGCCTGGCATGCTTTACCAACTGGTCAAAATACTAATGACAATTGCTACCGGAATTTTCTACCGGAAAATTCACTTTCTTAACTCAGATCGTATACCAGAAAGCGGTCCGGCCATTTTAATTGCCAACCACCCGGGCTCACTCATGGATGCAGCCTTACTCGGACTATTACTTAAACGACCCGTCCATTTTTTTGCCAGAGGTGATATTTTCAAAAGCAGCCTGATTTCAACCATTCTACGGTCTTTGCATATGCATCCCGTTCACCATCACCTGGATGGCAGATCCTCCCTGGGAGCCAATGATCAAAGCTTTGAAACCGCATTAAACCTATTGGAAAACGGAGAGCTGGTATTGTTTTTTCCAGAGGGTTTCAGTCATATCGAGCACTATCTCTTACCTTTCAAAAAAGGCAGTTTCCGGCTGGCATTTCAAAGCATGGAAAAAACAGGGCTGGAATCCCTGCCAATTCTTCCAATCGGATTTCATTACTCTCATCCAACCTCCATATTTAGTACTGTTTGGATTATGGCAGGGAATAAAATTGAAACCGCAGCTTATTATTTCAACTACAAGGACAACCCTGCACAGGCAATTCGAAAACTATGTGAAGCTGCTTTTCAGGCTGTTTCGGCAATTACTATTCAGGTTGACAAGGCAAGGGCTGATTTACTTGTTACTACTCTTGAAGTTTTTCGTACTGAGCAGGACTATCAGTTAATGGACTATTCTAAGCAGTGGGAATGCGAAAAAAATATAAGCATCGCTTTAAAGAATTATACAGAAAATCAATTACTTCCTATTAAATCTTACCAGACAGAGCTGAAAGCATCTCAATTAAAGGGAGAATGGATTGCCGCAGCAGCTACCCCTTACAAAAGGCCCCATTTGCTCAGTTGGATGCTTGCTAGTCCGGGTTTTCTTATCCACGGAATTCCATTACTTACCGCAAAATGGTTAGCAGATAAAAACGTAAAACGAATTGACTTTTATGCATGGATCCTGGTTGCAACAGCTGCGCTAATTGACCTGGCCTGGCATCTTCTCTTATTTGTTCTGATCGGTTCCCTGCTGTCGTACAGCTATGCCCTGCTGTTTTTGATTCTTAGTCTGATTGCAGGCTGGATTTCATATAAAATTTCTCCTGACATCATACAGGCAAACAATAGTGCAAAAGGTAAAAAAATACCCGCATCAACGGTTCAACGGATGCGGGTAAAAAGATCAAAAATGATGGAGGAAATCAGAGCTTCCCTTTCTTGATTTCATCCACAACAGCAGGATCCAACAGGGTGCTGGTATCACCCAGGTTCTGCATTTCACCTTCAGCAATTTTGCGAAGAATCCTGCGCATAATTTTGCCACTCCGGGTTTTGGGTAAACCGGAAACAAACTGAATTTTATCCGGCTTTGCGATTGGTCCGATTATTCGACTAACTGTTTGTGTTATATCCTGACGATTCAGATTTTCATCACCGTGTGAACCCTGAAATATGACATAACAATAGATCCCCTGCCCTTTGATATCATGCGGATAACCAACCACTGCACTTTCAACCACACCTGCATGCATATTAATGGCATTTTCAACTTCTGCCGTACCGATCCGGTGGCCACTCACATTCAATACATCATCTACCCGACCGGTAATCCGGTAATTTCCTTCCTCATCCCGATAACATCCATCGCCGGTAAAATACATATTTTCATAAGCTGAGAAATAGTTCGTCCTGCATCGCTCATGATCACCATACGTAGTTCGGATGATCGATGGCCAGGGGTATTTAATACAAAGATTACCGCTGACATTATTGCCTTTGATTTCGGTACCATTTTCATCTACCAGTATAGGTTGAATGCCAGGCATCGGAAGGGTGGCATAACTTGGTTTAGAGGGGGTAACTCCGGCCATATTACTGATTAATACCCCACCCGTTTCCGTCTGCCACCAGGTATCCACAATTGGACAACGACCCTTTCCAATATTTTCATCATACCAATGCCAGGCTTCTTCATTGATGGGCTCCCCAACCGTTCCCAGTACTTTCAGCGAGGCGAGGTTTTTACCCTGCAATGGGCCCAGACCAAAGCCCATTAAAGAACGAATGGCAGTTGGTGCAGTATATAATACATTCACTTTAAACTTGTCTACCACTTCCCAGAATCGTCCTGCATCCGGCCAGGTGGGTATTCCTTCAAATAACAGGGTGGTAGCACCTGCACTAAGTGGTCCATATACAATATAACTATGACCAGTTATCCAGCCAATGTCCGCTGTACAAAAATGAATATCGCCTGGTGTGTATTGGAAAGTATTTACAAATGTATAATTCGTGTAAACCATGTAACCGGCGCAGGAATGAACTACTCCTTTTGGTTTACCGGTTGAGCCCGATGTATATAAAATAAAAAGCGGGTCTTCAGAATCCATTTCTTCAGCCGGACAATCCGGATTCCCCATTGTTTCCACTTTCCTGATTTCATCTTCCCACCAAACATCCCTGCCTTTAATCATGGAAACCGGCGTGCGGGTGCGGGTTAACACAATTACCCTTTTTACAAACCGGCACTGTACCAGCGCATCATCAATCACCGATTTTAAGGGAATTTCTTTATTTCCCCGGAATGCTCCATCACAGGTAATTACAAATTCAGCCTGAGCATCCATGAGACGATCTGCAATACTCTGCGCACTGAAACCGCCAAAAATCACTGAATGGATAGCTCCAATCCGGGCACAGGCCAGCACAGCTATTGCCAATTCAGGTACCATGCCCATATACAAACAAACCCGGTCTCCCTTAACAACACCATTGTTCTTCAAAACATTGGCAAATTGAACCACTTTACTATGCAGCTCGCGGTAGGTTAGCACCCGGTGGTGTTCTTCGGGATCATTCGGTTCCCAGATAATTGCCGGCTTATTGCCAAGAGAACCTAAATGGCGATCCAGGCAATTCTCGGTGATATTCATCTTCCCGCCAATAAACCATTCAATTTTAGGATCCTTAAAATTCCAATCCAATACCTTGTCCCACCTTTTTCTCCAATAAAAATGACCGGCTACATCACCCCAGAAACCTTCGGGATCGAGCACACTCTTGTTATAAACTGCCTTGTATTCATCAAAAGATTTGATCTGGTAGGGATATGACATATAGCATCGTTTTGTTTGCGGGTTAAAAGTAGAAAAGTTGTGCGGGCCAAAAACAAAGAAGTTTGCTAATTTAGTATATTTATTTATGCATTCAGTGAGCTGTCCCCGTTGCCAAACTCAAGGCCCCATTAAAAGCGGAATCGTAAAGGGGAAACAAAGATACCATTGCAAATCCTGCTCCTATTTTTTCACTGTGCTGAAACAGGGGAAATCAACAGATCCATATTATATCATCAAAGCACTTCAGCTTTACCTGGAAGGAATTTCCCTACGTGAAATTGAACGGCTCCTGGGCATTAGCCATGTAAGTGTGTACAATTGGGTAAAAAAATCAGGGCTTCAGATTCCTGTCGAATTTTCCTATAAACCCTCCTATAAAGTACTGACGCATGAGGAACTGTCAAGTTTCCTTAGCAGCCGCGAAAACCTGCGGAATACAGGCTGTATGATTACCGAGCTGGGAGATAAATTCATGGTCATCAGATGGGAGCGCTTCAGAAAATAAATCCAAAATAACTATACCAATTAACAATTTGGCCACCTGAATTTGTATACTGGCCAGGAATGCGTAATATTTGAAACTGTTTATTAGAACCAACAAGATTGCTTAGCTATGTCCAACCAACCCAACCAGGGAATCTGGAAAGTTATTGGTGCCTCCTCTGTGGGCACACTTATAGAATGGTACGATTTTTATATTTTCGGAAGCCTGGCAACGGTTATTGCCACCCAGTTTTTTCCGAATACCAATCCTACTGCAGCCTTACTCAGTACCCTGGCCACTTTTGCTGCCGGCTTTATAGTTCGGCCTTTTGGCGCACTGGTATTTGGTCGCCTGGGTGACCTGATTGGACGGAAATACACATTTCTGCTGACCCTTGTACTGATGGGCGGATCAACGTTCGCTATTGGTCTCATCCCCTCCTACGAAACCATCGGCTTTGCCGCACCCATCCTCGTATTGATTCTTCGCCTCCTGCAGGGGCTTGCACTGGGTGGAGAATATGGCGGAGCAGCAACCTATGTGGCAGAACATGCACCTCCCAATAAACGGGGCTATTTTACTTCCTGGATACAGACAACCGCAACACTGGGACTTTTTGTATCCCTGGGTGTTATCCTGCTCACCAGGCACAGCCTCGATGCTGATCCTGAAACATCGATCCGAAAATTCAATGAATGGGGCTGGCGAATCCCCTTTCTGGTATCCATTGTGCTGGTAATCGTCTCCATTTATATCCGGCTAAAAATGAACGAATCTCCTCTTTTTGCCAAACTAAAATCAGAGGGCAAAGTGTCGGTAAATCCGTTGAAAGAAAGCTTCGGCCATCGCACCAACCTCAAAATGGTACTACTGGCTTTATTTGGTGCTACCATGGGACAGGGCGTTGTATGGTACACCGGGCAATTCTATGCGCAATCCTTTATTGAAAATGTTTGTAAAATCGATTTCGATCAAAGCAGGACAATCATCATCTGGGCCATACTTTTTGCAACACCGTTTTTTGTCGTATTTGGATCCTGGAGCGATAAAGTAGGACGCAAATGGATTATGATGACCGGCATGCTGCTCGCCATCTTTTCCTACCGGCCGATTTACAAGGAGTTCATCAATCTGACAGACATCCCTGCACGAATTGCAAAGTCCACGCCTACTGCTGAAATACCTGTGCAGGAATCGATTAAGTTACCGAATGAGGAAGGAACCGTTAAGATCACACGCACCCGATATACCCTGCCATCCGGTATGCAATTCACCGAACTCCGAACCGATACCATTCAGGCAAATACAACATCTCCTCCAGGACATGGCAAACTTGTATTTACAGAGAAAAAACTGGACCGTTCTACCTATTGGAAATTTGTAGGTCTCATCTTTATTCAGGTCATTTTTGTTACGATGGTGTATGGACCGATCGCTGCCTTTCTGGTTGAGCTTTTTCCAACAAAAATCCGTTATACCAGCATGTCGCTTCCCTACCATATCGGCAATGGTGTGTTTGGCGGATTAACCCCCTTCATTGCCACCCTGCTTACCACCATTTATACCCAGGATGCCCTGGTAGGTTTATGGTACCCGATACTGATTGCAGCAGTTTGTCTGGTTATCGGAACCCTCTATATCAATAATAAAATTGACCCCAACGTAAATGATTAACCTGTAAACCTTCCACCATGAATCAACTCAAACGATATTTCGGCATAGTCTGGATCATCCTGGCTCCACTTGCCATAGTTTATCTTATCAAAACCGCTGCTGCTGAAATAGCAGACAAACCAGTAATCGATACCAAAATTCAGTGGGGCGTTTTTGTGGTGGTATTCATCCCAATTGCTATAGGCCTGGCTATTTTTGGATATTATGCAGTTAAGGGTGAATACGATCAGTTGCCTGAACGCTCGGATGAAATAAGCGACTAAATTTGTGGCAATGTCAGCCAACAAAAAAAACCAACAGGCCACCCTCATCAGCATTGGATGCCTTTTGTTTTTTAGCTTTCCTTTACTGTCCATTGCAAATAAAAAAATAAGCATCGGCCCCATCCCGCTACTCTACTGCTATCTGTTTGCCGGATGGCTGTTCTTTATTTTCCTGATCTGGAAAAACAACACCCCTTCTAATAATAATTCCGGTGAAACATGAATAGCTGGATTATCGCAGGCACTGCACTGGGCTATCTCATACTGCTCTCCATAATTGCCTGGCTGGCAGAAGCAAGCCGAAATAAAGGCAAATCCCGTATTAATAACAGCACGGTATATGCGCTTTCCATGGCTGTTTATTGCACCGCCTGGACCTATTATGGAAGTGTGGGAAGGGCAGCAACAAACGGTCTTGATTTTTTGACAATTTACCTGGGTCCAACCATTATGTGTGCTTTGTTCTGGCCGGTACTTCGTAAAATTATCAGAATCTGCAGAACCCAACGCATCAGCAGCATTGCAGACCTGATTTCAACCCGTTATGGCAAGAATTTTTCACTGGCAGTAATTGTTACTATTTTTTGTGTACTGGGTGTTATACCCTATATCGCATTACAGTTAAAGGCCATTTCAACCAGCTTTGATTTGCTGACAGGAAATGATTCAACAACCAGTTCAATTTGGCAGGACAGTAATTTTTATGGAACCCTTTTGCTAACTGCATTCATTCTTTATTTTGGAACCCGATCTGTTGATGCATCGGAGAAACATGAGGGACTTGTTGCAGCCATTGCATTTGAATCAGTCATCAAACTGATCGCTTTTCTGGCCGCAGGAATTTTCATTACGTATGGAATGTTTGATGGTTTCACTGATATCTTTCAGCAGGCAGCACAAAATGATCAATTGCAAAAACTATTTGTACTGGATGATTCCTCTTCCAATACAAGCTGGTTTTCCATGTTGGTGCTTTCCCTTTTTGCCATTATTTTTTTGCCAAGACAGTTTCAGGTAAATGTGGTAGAAAACCTGAATGAAAAACACCTGAACAAAGCTGCCTGGTTATTTCCTCTGTACCTTTTTATTATCAATTTATTTGTTCTTCCAATTGCGCTCGGAGGTTCTATTTTGTACCCCAACAATTCAGGAAATGCTGATTTATTTGTACTCGGTCTTCCCTTATCACAGGGCCAGTATGCATTGAGTCTGTTCATTTTTATTGGAGGATTTTCCGCTGCTACAGGAATGATAATCGTGGAAACCATTGCCTTAACAACTATGATCAGTAACAACCTGGCAATGCCGCTGCTTTTATCTGGTCGATATTTACAAAACCGCTCAGACGGATCCCTCCGCATCATAGTTTTATGGGTCAGACGTTGCAGTATACTATTGGTAATTGGGCTGGCCCTGCTTTATGATAAAGCAGTAGCGCAACAATACTCACTGGTGTCTATTGGCCTGGTTTCATTTGCTGCAGTTGCCCAGCTTGCACCCGCTGTATTAGGTGGTATCTACTGGAAAGGTGCTTCCAAAAATGGTGCCCTGGCAGGATTAACTACAGGTTTTCTATGCTGGATGCTTACTTTATTATTCCCTTCCCTGGCTGGTGCCGGCCTGCTGGATACAGACTTTTTACATACTGGTTTTTTTGGACAAAGCTGGCTTAAACCAACGGCCTTGTTTGGTTTGGAAACGCTGGATCCTGTTTCGCATTCCTTGTTCTGGAGCCTGCTTTTGAATACCGGACTTTTCGTATTGGTGTCCATCCGAAGCAGGAAAGGAATCCAGGAAATTTATCAGGGAGAAGTCTTTGTTGATGTATTTAAACAGGAGAACATGATAAAAGAGCGCGCTGTATGGAAAGACAATGCGAGTCTGCCGGCGCTCCGCTCCTTATTGCAAAATTTTATCGGGCCCGAAAAAGCCGGAGATTTATTGGAGCGCTATGCTCAACAGCACCAGATCTCTATACAAACACCAGGAGCAGATCCCAGGCTTGTTACCTTCACTGAAAAAATTCTGGCCGGCATTATCGGATCCGCATCTGCTCATATTCTTGTTTCAAGAGTAGCCCATGCGGAGGAATTAAGCATGGAGGAAGTTATCAATATGTTGCGTGAATCGCAGGAAATAAGGGAACTAAACAGGCAGCTGATTGAAATGGATGAACTGAAAGACGAATTTCTATATACCGTCACCCATGAACTAAGAACACCGCTCACTTCCATAAGAGCTCTTACAGAACTCGTACACGACAACCAGGATATGCCACCAAAACGGCAGCTTCAATTTCTTTCGGCAGTAATTCGTGAAACAGAACGACTCAGCTTTCTTATTACTCAGGTTTTAAATCTGGAGCGCTATGAATCCGGGAAGCAGGTACTTCAGTATAGTTCAATTCACCTGAATGAGCTAATCAGTCAGGTACTGGATGCGGTTCTGCCTTTATCCATTGAAAAAAAGCTGACAATAAAGCCCACTTATTCATCTCCAGAAATAATGCTGGCTGGTGATCCTCATCTCCTACATCAGGTTTTGTATAATCTTCTTACCAATGCCATAAAATTTTCACCTGAAAACGGATTAATAAGTCTGTCTGCAATAAAAGAGGATCAGCAAATTTCTGTAACTATTTCAGATGAAGGAAAGGGCATAGCACCGGAATCAATTGATCTGATCTTCGATAAATTTTATCAGGCACCTAATCAAACCCTTACCAAACCAGAGGGAAGCGGACTCGGTTTGGCTATTTCCAGAAAAATCATTGAACTCCATAAAGGAAAGATTCAGGTATCCAATGGAACAGAAGGAGGTGCCATCTTTATCTTTACCTTACCAATAGTGACTAATCTGAATTCAAATGGCAGCTAAAAAAATATTGGTCGTGGACGACGATCCCTATATCCTGATGTCGCTCGAATATCTGATGCAGAAGAACGGATATGATGTCATAGTTGCCAGAAATGGCAGGGAAGCACTTGATTTGGTAAATGCAGAGAGGCCCGAGCTCGTAATTCTGGATATCATGATGCCGGATGTAGACGGCTTTGCAATTTGTAAACTTATTAAACAGGATCCGGTTTTAAAAAACACAATAGTTGTATTCCTGAGTGCAAAAACTAGAGAATCAGATCAAAAAAGAGGTATAGAATTGGGCGCTGCCCTATATGTTTTCAAGCCTTTTTCTACCAGAACCCTTATTAAAGAAATAAATCATTTATTAGAATAAGCCTTTGTTAAATGAGTTAACAATTGTCTATCTTTCACAGGATAACTGTAATTTCGACGGCCATGAAAAATTCATTTATAGCAGGTGGACCGAATCTGTTCGGTTGGAAAAAGCTGGTTACCGGCGTTACACTGCTATTTATGGTTTTGATGGGCACTACTCTTATCATGTTGCCGCTGGTTTCCAAACAGAATAAAGCATGTGTGCTAAATACGGTGGAAGAAGAAGCAGGCAGCAATAATCCGCTTAATGAAGAACATAAAAGCGGAAAACCGTATTCAATTTCCATTATAGATTATACAACCTTATTGGGCAAGCTGGATGCGGAAGATATTCGCCGTCTTATTCCGGTTTCTGAAAATATCCCGGATGATCAGCACAGCCAGACATTGATCCAGCCTCCGGACCTGGCCTGATTCGTCATTTACTAATTATTATTATTTTTTCCGCCACCCTTCCTTTTGAAGACTGGTTACCCATTTCTTTTTTGAATCAATCAACCTGTATGTCCAAACGTGTACAAAATCCGTTTGGGAGTCTGGCTTCAGATATCCCATCCTCAATAGTTGTATTTCTTGTAGCTCTTCCTCTTTGTTTAGGTATTGCCCTCGGCTCCAATGCCCCCTTATTTTCTGGTCTTATTGCCGGAGTTGTCGGAGGCATTGTTATCGGTGCATTAAGCGGATCTCAATTGAGTGTAAGCGGTCCGGCTGCCGGACTAACCGCCATCGTAGTGGCCGCACTGGCAAAGCTTCCCAGCTTCGAAGCCTTCCTCGTAAGTGTGGTAATTGCCGGCATTTTGCAGTTGATCCTGGGTTATTTGAAGGCCGGAATTCTGGGAGATTATATTCCCGGTTCGGTAATTAAAGCCATGCTGGCCGCCATCGGTCTTATTCTGATCCTCAAGCAATTACCCCACCTGATTGGGTATGATGCCGATTATGAGGGAGATGAAAGTTTTATACAACCAGACGGATCCAATACCTTTTCAGGCATCTTCAAGTCATTGAATTACATAGTTCCCGGTGCTGCAATAATTGGCCTGTTATCTTTAGGAATTCAAATTGTTTGGGAAAAATATGTCGTTAAGCAGGCAAAATTCCTGCAACTTGTTCCCGCTCCACTGGTAGTAGTTTTGATCGCTGTTGGAATCAGTCAGTTTTTTATTGCATCCAATTCATCGCTGGCTCTTCCGGCACATGCATTGGTTAATATTCCCAAAGCTGAAAATGTGCAGGAATTCTTTACCTTTTTTCAGTTTCCGGATTTCAGCCACCTCACCAACATAAATGTTTGGATTGTGGCATTTACGATAGCCATCGTGGCCAGCCTTGAAACCCTGCTAAACATTGAGGCATCTGATGAACTGGACCCATATCAGCGAATTACCCCTACCAACAGAGAGTTGAAAGCACAGGGAGTCGGCAATCTATTATCAGGACTAATCGGCGGACTGCCGGTTACATCCGTAATTGTGCGAACATCTGCCAACGTAAACGCAGGTGCAAAAACAAAAATGTCTGCAATCATGCACGGTATTTTATTGTTGCTTTGTGTTGCACTAATTCCCTCCATGTTAAACCTGATTCCACTGCCAGCACTGGCTGCAGTGTTGATTTTTACAGGCTTTAAACTGGCAAAACCATCCATCTTCAAAAAATTCTATACCAAAGGCTGGGATCAGTTTGTTCCTTTTGTTGTTACGATAGTTGCCATTCTGCTAACGGATTTGTTGAAAGGAATTATGGTTGGTTGTGTAGTGGGACTGTTTTTCGTTCTGAGAAGCAATTTCAGATCCGCTGTGTTTATAGTAAATGATGAAAACAATTACCTGTTCCGATTGAGAAAAGATGTATCCTTTCTCAATAAACCAATTATCAAAAGAAATCTTGCCAAAGTTCCCGATGACTCTTATGTTCTGATTGATGCCACCAGAGCTGATTTTCTGGACAAAGATGTAATTGAAGTGATTGAAGACTTTATGATCAGCGCGCCACTCAAAAACATCCGGGTTGAACTTAAAAAAAGTGCCAATAAAGCACAGGGATTTAATAATACAAACGAAAACAATTAAAGCTAGTGCATATGAAACAGTACGAACGTTTATTACTCGAAAACAAAGCATGGGCAGCCGAAGCTGTGGAAGAAGACAAAGATTTTTTCAATCGTCTTGCCAATATCCAGAAACCTGATTTTTTATGGATCGGTTGCAGTGACAGCCGGGTACCGGCCAATGAAATCACCAACACACAGCCCGGAGAAATCTTTGTTCACCGGAATATCGCGAACATGGTGGTGCATACCGATCTAAACCTGTTGAGTGTGCTGGAATATGCTGTAGTTCACCTGAAGGTTAAACATGTGATTGTTTGTGGTCATTATGGTTGCGGTGGTGTAAAGGCAGCTATGACTAACCATAATTTTGGCATCATCAATAAATGGCTCAGAAACATTAAGGATGTTTACCGCATTCACAGAGATGAGATTGATGGCATTGGCGATGAAGAAAAAAGAACCGACCGCCTGGTTGAACTGAATGTTATTGAAGGTGTAATGAATCTGGCAAAAACTTCCATCATCCAGAAAGCATGGAAATACAACCAGGCTCCCCACCTGCATGGCTGGGTATATGGACTTAAAGACGGACTAATCAATCCGGTTTTTGAAATGCCTGCCAATACCCGAATTGAAGACATCTACGAGTATGATGATCTATAATTCAGTAGGTTTGTTGAACTATGTCAATCCAGGTTCAATCCTTACAGAAATTATACGGCCAGCAGAAAGCCGTAAATAATATCAGTTTTTCCGTTAATAAAGGAGAAATAGTTGGATTTCTCGGCCCAAATGGTGCCGGGAAATCCACTACTATGAAAATCCTTACCGGGTTTTTGCAGCCGGATGCCGGGAAAGCATTCATTGCCGGACTGGATGTCTCTCAAAACCCATTAGCCACCAAGGCCAAAATCGGCTACCTGCCGGAATCCAATCCGCTTTATTACGATATGTATGTGCGGGAATACCTGCAATTCATCGCAGAAGTCCATGGAGTTGCGAATAAAAAAGACAGAATTGAATCTGTTATTACACAGGTTGGATTAACCCCCGAAAGTCATAAAAAAATTGCGCAGCTTTCCAAAGGCTATAAACAGCGGGTTGGCCTGGCTGCTGCTTTAATTCACGACCCGGAAGTACTGATTCTCGATGAACCAACAACCGGACTGGATCCTAATCAGATTATTGAAATCAGGGAGGTAATCCGTTTACTTGGCACAAATAAAACCATTCTTTTTTCTACCCATATCCTGCAGGAAGTGGAAGCTGTTTGCAGCAGGGTTATCATCATTAACAAAGGAGAACTGATAGCCGATAATAGTCTTTCTGAATTACAGGCAAACCACAGCAAACCCGTTATTCGGGTTCAATTCAGGGAAACACTGGAAACGCAGTGGATCGAACGAGCAGTACCAGGGCTTCAAAGTCTGAGAAAAATCAGCAGTACGGAATGGGAGCTGGAAGCCGCCGATCCCGCTGAAGCTAAAAAACAGTTGCTGGCGCTGAGTGTGGAACAGAATCTGAACATTGTTTCTCTTCAAAGCAGTGATCAAAGCCTGGAAGAGGTGTTCCGATCATTAACCGGTAACCAAAATTCTGCCAGCTGAAACTCATAGTTGATTTAGGGGCCAATACGGGTAAAAACCTTCCTTATTACCTCTCGAAAGCGGAGAAAGTAGTTGCCGTAGAAGCAAATCCTGCGCTGGCAGACAAGCTCCTAAAAGAGTTTGCAAGCCAAATTTATTCCGGTAAACTTCATATTGAAAACAAGTGTATTACCTCTTCGGAGATCCGCAACCAGTCTGTGGATTTTTATGTTCACCGCTATCATTCCGGATTAAGTCGTTTTCCCGCTCCGGAAAAACACAGCGCAGATTTTAGAAAAATTCAAATTCCCGCCTGTTCTTACCCTGAATTAACCGAAAAATACGGTCAACCTGATATGGTCAAAATTGATCTGGAAGGGGCTGATCTCCAGATTTTAAATTCGATTCTGGCATCCAGGCAGATTCCCGACTATATAAGCGTTGAAAACTGGGGGCTCCCGGTATTAACAGCTTTATTGGAAAAAAAGGTATTCAGCTCATTTAACCTGGTTTCTTTTTATAATTTCAAATCCATATATGGCTATTCCGGTATCGATACAGCCGGGCCTTTTGGTGCTGATATTAAAAGTCCCTGGTTAAACCCAAACCAGGTCCTGGATCTATATCACCGGATGCCAGATCCCTGGTTTGATATTCATGCCAGCGTTACACCTTTCCCGCCGGGGCAAATCGATCTCACCTGCTATAAAAAAAACGTCAACGTCTTACTTTGGCTAAAATCCCTTCTTCCACACCAGCTTAAATCAAAGCTTAAGGATTTAACCGGCTTCTCCCGCTAACTAACTCCGCACTTCACACTTCTTACTTCTAACTTCTAACTTATCTTTGCCTGATGATGCACAAAGAGGAACTTTTACCCGAGGTAGTTATAAAATTCGCCGGAGATAGTGGCGATGGCATGCAATTAACCGGAACCCAGTTTACGAATAATACCGCCATGCTGGGCATTGACCTGGCGACATTCCCCGACTTTCCGGCAGAAATCAGAGCCCCTCAGGGTACTATTCCAGGTGTCAGCGGTTATCAGTTACGCTTTTCCAGTGAGCCTGTTTTTACTCCCGGAGATGAATGTGATGTACTGGTAGCTATGAATGCCGCTGCCTTGAAAACCAATCTCAAAGCATTAAAAAAAGGCGGAAAAATTATCGTCAATACAGATGGATTTGATCCCAAAAATCTCCGACTGGCCAATTATCCGGATGGTGTAAATCCAATTGAGGACGACAGTCTTACCAATTTCGAGGTCATCAAAATGGATATCACCAAAATGACCCGGGAAGCCCTTAAAGAATTTACACTGGGCACCAAAGAGAAAGACCGTGCCAAAAATATGTTTGTTCTTGGTTTCCTTTACTGGATGTACAATCGGGATATGGATAGCAGTATCCAGTTCCTGACAGATAAATTCGGCAAAAAACCCGACCTGCTCAATAGTAATATAAAAGCCCTGCAGGCCGGTTATAATTATGGCGATACCACCGAAACATTTACCACCCGTTATAAAGTAGACAAAGCAAGGATAGAAGCCGGTACCTACCGAAATATAATGGGGAACCAGGCGCTGGCGTATGGATTGATAGCTGCTTCTCAAAAAGCCGGACTTCCCATCTTTCTGGGCACTTATCCAATTACACCCGCTTCTGATATCCTGCATGAACTAAGCCGGTATAAAACCTTTGGCATCCGAACCTTCCAGGCGGAAGACGAAATTGCCGGAATCACTTCAGCAATCGGCGCAGCCTATGGCGGATCCCTCGGCATCACCACAACTTCGGGTCCGGGAATGGCACTAAAAACAGAAGCCATGGGGCTTGCTGTGATGCTTGAAATTCCATTACTGATAATAAATATTCAACGAGGAGGCCCCTCCACCGGATTGCCAACCAAAACAGAGCAAAGCGATCTTTTGCAGGCCTATTATGGACGCAACGGTGAATGTCCCATGCCGGTTATCTCGGCCTCCACTCCAAGTGATTGTTTTGCTGCAGTTTATGAAGCTGTCCGCATAGCCGTACAACACATGACGCCTGTAATATTTCTCAGTGATGGTTATATAGCTAATGGTGCTGAACCCTGGAAATTTCCAACCAGTGATCAGCTTGCACCGATCGAAACCAGTTTCAAAACGGAATTAGGACATGGAGAAGAAAAATTCATGCCCTACCTGCGCGATGAAAAATTGGTTCGCCCATGGGCTATTCCCGGAACACCCGGACTGGAGCATAGGGTAGGCGGACTGGAGAAACAGAACATTACAGGTAATATCAGCTATGATCCGGATAACCACCAGTTAATGGTAAAAATCCGCCAGGAAAAAGTGGATAAAATTGCTGATTATATCCCTGAACAAAAACTTGACAGTGGTCCGGAAAAAGGCAAAGTGCTGGTACTTGGTTGGGGATCAACTTACGGTGCCATCAAAAGTGCTGTTAAAGAATTACAGGAAGAAGGCCATGAAATCAGTCATGCGCAGCTTCGTTATATCCGTCCCTTTCCCAAAAATCTGGGAACTATCCTGAATAATTTTGAACAGGTACTGATTCCTGAAATCAATAACGGCCAGCTGATAAAAATCATTCGTGATCAATACCTGATTGATGCAAAAGGGTATAATAAAATTATGGGAGTTCCAATTACCAAAACAGAGCTTTTGGTGAAACTAAGAGAGATGCTTGGTTTAACCATTCCTGCTTAACCAATTTTTTGTTGTTGACGGGCAGCCAGTTTTTCCAGTTCAATACTGATTTTGTTGATATACTCAAACTGATCGGCAATGGTTTTCAATTCAGAAAACCGTTGCCTTGTACTTGTATCCATTTCACCCTCCGCCAATTCTTTTAATCGCTGTTCCAGTAGCTGTTTCAATTCATCCCGGATTACAAAATTTTCTTCCGCACTAAGCAGTCGCGTTTCTCCGGGTAACTGTCGTACCAGATCAGCTGCACCCTGCAGGTGCCCCAGGGAAGCCTGAACAATCGGCTGAAATTTTTCGGACGCATACCGCTCCGCCATTTTCCGGTAAGAAGATAAAGTGGCAATATGAGAAGCCAGCATATGGTTATTCACCACCATCTGGTGAACGAGCTGAACTTTTTTCTGATGGCGTTTGGGCTCATTCAACATGCGCTGAAAAGCATCTGACAAATTCGCCAGTTTTACGAAGGCTTCCTTCCTGCTCAATTTGTACTCCTCATTACCCAGCGGTTGATTCAGGAAAAGCCGGCTGATGGCAGCAAAATACCGGGCATTGGCAAGAATCGCTTCCTCCAGTAATTCCTGAATCTGCTCATGTTCCCATTTGGGCGGTACAGCAAAGCTGGCAATAAATGCAATGACAGAACCGGCAAATGTATCTATCAGCCGATCTCTTAATACTTCAGAAAAATCACCTGGTTTAAGAAAATGAAATGCAATCAGAATATAAGCTGTCATAGCTACCACACTAACCATATACTTTATTCTAACCATGCTATAGGCAATGATCATCCCCACAATCATCACAGCTACCAACAATCGATCGTCACGGATCAGCCAAAGTAATACCACACCTAGTATGGCTCCAAAAAAAGTACCTGTCAGACGTTCAATATTCCGTTGTTTGGTTAAACTGTATGCCGGTTTCAGAATTACCAGGATGGTGAGTAAGATCCAGTATCCATGACCAAATGGAAAAATCCGGCTCAGAAAAAATCCGGCCAGCAGGGATAGTGCTACCCGAACCGAATGCCGAAAAATAGTGGAATGGACACTCAGGTTATTGACTAATAATTTAAGATTAAAATCAGAAGGCGAAACAAACTTTGTATAGTCAACTGTACGGGAAAATGCATCACCGATTTTTTTATCAAAACTGGTATACCGGTGTATCGTCATTATCCGGCTTTGAATATCTTTTACACTATTCAACACATGACGCAGACTAATGAAGCCCTCAATATTACTATCATCCATGGATGCATTTCTAACATCAACAAAATCTGCCTCCAGTTTTTTCAGCAATGCTTCCAATCCGTCTTTAGGGATGGAGATTCTTCCTTCCTGCAGTGCCAGCCCAATTTTTTCCATCTCTTCCGCAAGCAAAAGAATTTGGGATTGAAAGGCTGGTAATAATCCGGTTTTATCCATCACCAGATGCATTTGCCGATAGTCCTGTTGGGAAGTCATTATTCGTTCAAACAGATCCACACTGTCGAGAAAAATCATCATCAGAATCCGGCTTTTATGCGTGGATTCGCGAACAATATCTCTTGTCTTGAACAACATTTCCCGAACCAGGCTCTGCTTATTATGTACCAGCACCTGTTGTTCCAAAACTTCTTTATAATTCTTATCGTAATCTACTTTTTCATTATAAAAGCCAGCTCTGGTACGCAGGTAATCTGCCATTGAAAGAAGAGAATCACCCAATGCCTGTTCAATAAGTTTATAAGGCCGAAGGCGATACAACAATAAACTGATGGTCAAATAAAACAGTCCGCCTGCAGAAACCAGTAACGCATTACGAACAACCTGCCAATTATCATACCGTTCATCAATACTGAGAATCATTACCAATAAACCAGCCACACCAATAGCAGCAGCTCGAACTCCATAGACCCCAATAATGGAACAAACGAATCCCATAACGGTTATCAGTGCAGCCAGCAGCCAGGGATAAGGCATACAAAAACCAGTTACCAGGGTAGAAATAAAAATCAGCAACAAGGCTGCCACCATTCCATTTACCCGATGGTGAATGGGTCCGGTATTATCAGTAATACCAACACAGAGTGCTCCAAGCCCGAGTGCAATGCCAACATTTAAATGACCAAAATAGCTGGCAGTCAGAACAGGCAGCATTACGCCGGCTGTTGTCCGGACTCCCTCCGAAACATAATAGCTGCTACTGTATTTTTTATATTCCCGGATATATTCAATCATATTGTCCAGGTTAACTCATACCGATAAAACTTGCAATTCCGAAAGCTAAAACAGCCAATACAAGGCCGAACATAAATACATTGTACGAGATTCGAAGAAAATGATATTTCTTGGCAAGTACTTTACCCAGGTAGTAAATATCTTTTATCATACTATCATATAAATAATCACTGTCGTTCATCATTTCTTTCATACCCCATTCATAGTCCTTCAAATCCATATTGAAAAAATTACCAAAAAAAAGCAGGTTGGCTTTTTTCTGGCGGATATCCTCTTCACTGAAAACTCCGCTGGTTACATTTGGACGAGTTGCGCGGATGGCAAAGATGACAGCAGTAAGACAAACCAGAGCAAGAATGGCAGTAGGTACAATAAACTGAGGATAATACTGCAGCTTGCCCAGTAAAACAGAAACCAAAATAGACAATACAATTGTATTCACGGATATCATAATGTTGGCCTTGGTATCTGCCATCTGACTCAGGCTTACATGATTTTCACTCATAATTCGGAACATGGTGGCAATCCCCCGTTCTGTTCTGGTTTGAGCCGCTTTATCCCGGCCTTTTTTTTCCTTTTCTTCAGCGGGTACCAGCTTAGGTTCATGAACCTGTGCCGGCTTTTCAACCAAATCCGGAACATCCTCAATTTTTCCTACCGGAGTTTCAATAACAGTACCTTTTGATGCCGCATCCTTTTCAAGCAAAGCACGTAAATGAGCCTGCTTTACAGGCTCGAAATGCTGGCGGGCAAACGGTGTAAAATAACGATGCTCCTGCAGGAAACTAATATTGGTCCGTCTCCAGGCTTTTTTTCCGATATCTTTATTAAATACTGAATTGATCTCTTTTCTCAACAATTTGCTTTCCTCTGCATACTGACCGGAGCCCAGGTGAGACATATCTGCATCACACAGGATTTCTTCAATTAAACTATCTGGTGACTGTGGCATGCTGGTGGCCAAAATACAGGCCTTCACCTTCGAAAGAATAACCTCATCAATCCCATGAGACACACAAAAACGTTCTGCAATTTCCGCACTGGCATTTTCATGCCCTTCATAAATCAGACTATAACCGGTATCATGAAACCAGGCAGCCAGCAGCAATGCAAAGCGATCATCTTCCGGCAAAGACATGGAAGCAGAAATTTGAGTAGCCGCCTCCACCACCTGAAGTGTGTGATGCAGATCATGAAAATAATAGTCAGAAGGGACCTTGTCGGCGAAAATCTGCCGGACTATGTGTGTAGCTTTGTCTATGATGCTGGAAAAATCCTTCATGTAGCTGTTTATAAAACTAAATTAACGCAATTCAAGCATTGAATTCTTTGTCCCACTAACTTGCAGGTATGTTTTCACTGAGAACACAATTATTTATTCTGGCATTGATTGCCCTCCCGTTTTATTCCTGCAATCAATTAAACGGAGTCTGTTTTGTTCCTGCTTTGGAAGGATATCCAAATCAGCCGGGATCTACCATCCTGCTGAAAAAACCGCTCCGAGAGATTTCAGGAATCAGCTATCATACCCCTGGACAACTGGCTGCAGTCAATGACGAACAGGGCAAGCTTTTTATTCTGACAACATCAAACGGAAAATTCAACACGCTAAGTTTTGGAGGAAAAGGCGATTACGAAGACATAACCCGCACTCCGGAAGGTTATTATGTTCTTAAAAGCAATGGTAATCTTCACTTGCTGGATGGCAGAAGCGGCAAGGAAATCACGGTTTACCCTCTTCGATTCGGAAAGTTCACAGAGTTCGAAAGCGTTTGTTTTGACAGCAAAAAAAACAGGCTGCTGTTAATTTGTAAATCATGCGGGAGAAATGAGCCGACTGTATATGCCTGGGCTTTTAATCTTGACACCCATCAATTGGAGGAAGCGCCTGTTTTTCAAATCGACTGGAAAGAAATCCGTCGGCTGGGCAAAGATGATACCATTGAATTCCTTCCTTCGGCAGCCGAATTTCACCCGGTCACTGGTAAATTGTTTATCTTGTCATCCACTGCCAAATTATTGCTTCAATGCTCATCCGAAGGAATTCCGGAATCAGTAACAGGACTCAATCCGGATCTTTTTCAACAACCAGAGGGACTTTGTTTTAGTCCAAATGGTGACTTATTCATTAGCAATGAAGGCAGACAATCGAAAGCCAGCCTCTTGTTTTTTCCGTACCAGCCATCATCAGCTGTAATGACCAGATAAAATTGAACTGCATGATTTACCCATTCATCCGATTGCTGCTATTATGGGTTATGCTTTTGATGGGTCCGTTTGCCATTGCGCAATCCGATTCCATACTTACCGAAATTCTTCTGATTGGAGATGCCGGCGAATTAAAACATAACCGCCATCCGGTTATGGATGCACTGCTACAAAAAAAAACAGGTCAGCAAACCAGGGCTGCCGCATTGTTTTTTTTGGGTGATAATATTTATTCATCCGGTTTACCAGATTCGGGGCATCCGGATTTCAACCGGGCCCGTGCCATTCTTGATACGCAATGGAAAGCTGGCGTACAACTGGCTGACCAGGTATTTTTTTTACCGGGCAACCATGATTGGGCAAAAGGCCGCTCCTATGGCCTGGATCAGGTAAAAAACCAGGGCGATTATATTCGTGAACTTGAAATTCCCAATCTCAAATTTTTACCTGCTGATGGCTGTCCGGGTCCTGAAGAAATAAAGCTGAATGAACAGCTTACAGCAGTTATAATGGACAGCCAATGGTGGTTGCAACAAAATGAGAAACCCGGAATCAGCAGTGATTGTGATTGCAAAAGCTCCGATGAAATCCTGTTTCGCTTGCAGGAAATAATCTATCGGAATCAAAACAAAACAATTCTATTTCTTAGCCATCATCCGTTTTTATCCTCGGGTATACATGGGGGATACTATCAGTTTAAACAGCATATTTTCCCTCTCACAGAATTCAATCCCGGCTTATACATTCCGCTTCCCGTTATTGGCTCCATTTATCCGCTGGTCCGGGGTGGATTTGGGAATATTCAGGACAATAAACATCCCCTCTACCAAAGCATGTCTTCCCAGGTGGATTCCATTCTTGCTTCACATCCTGCAGTTATCAGAATTGCCGGACATGAACACGGCCTTCAACATATTACCCGTAACGGTCAGCATTATATTGTAAGTGGAGCCGGCTCAAAAGCAACCCGGCATCGAAAATCCATACCCTCAAGAATCAGTTTTTCCACTACGGGTTATGCAAAGTTGCAATTGTCAAAATCAGGAGCTGTACGGTTGATTTTGATGGAAGCTACCGAAAACAGTCACCGGGAATTATACAGCCAGATACTGCCGCTGGAAACTCCTGAACGGATATCAGTAAATGGTCCTTTCTATCCGAACTGGCCCGATTCCATCCAGCTTGCAGCAGCCCCCTACTTTAAAGCGAAACCTTTCAAAAAATGGGTCTTTGGTGCCAATTACAGAAAAGAATGGACCACTCCAATAAAGGTTCCAACAATTTCAATTAGTAAAGTAAACGGAGGCCTGAAGCCTACCAAAAGAGGTGGAGGAATGCAAAGCAGATCACTTCGACTGGAAGATAGTTCCGGAAGGGAATATGTGTTACGCAGTATTGAAAAATATCCCGATAAAACACTACCGGAAGAGCTGAGGCAAACCTTTGTAAAAGACGCTATTGTGGATGGCATTTCAGCCTCTTATCCCTACGCGGCACTATCTATACCCAGGCTCACCAAGGCTGCCGGCATTCCGCACACCAATCCATCCATAGTATACTTACCGGATGATCCGGCAGTGGGTCCGTATCGCGCAGATTTTGGCAAAAAACTCTACCTCTTTGATTCCAGAGAACCGGATGGAATTCCAAAAACCTATAGCACAGACAAAGTACTGGAAGCAATTCAGAAAGACAATGATAATCTGGTGGATCAGGCTGCCGTATTAAAGGCACGTCTGCTGGATCTGTTTATAATGGATTTCGACCGGCATGATGACCAGTGGAGATGGGGAAGCAATTCCAAAAAAGAAGGAAAATTATATTATCCGATTCCAAGAGACCGGGATCAGGCATTTTTTACCAGTGAGGGTGCAATTCCCTGGCTGATCAGCAGATCCTGGTTACTTCCCAAATTTCAGGGCTTTCGTACCCGGGCTCAAAACATCAACACCTTTAATTTTAATGCGCGTTATTTTGACCGGAGTTTCCTGAACAGAACAAACCGGGCAGACTGGGAAAAAACAGCACGCGAATTACTGCTGGAGTTAAATGACAGTATCATTGATCAGGCTCTGGCTGATCAGCCGAAAGAAATAAAATTGCTGGCAGCCGGTTCCATTGCAGAAACACTGAAAAAAAGAAAAAATTTTTTGTTGGAAGAAGCACTTTCTTACCAGGCCTTTTTACATCGATTTATCGATCTTCCCGGTTCCAATAAAAAAGACTGGTTTGAGCTGGAATGGAAAAAGAAAGGATTATTAAAGCTTACCATTTACGATATCAATAAACAAGGGCAGCCTTCTGATAAAATATCCGAACAAGAAATTGACCCTGCCATAACAAAGGAGATTCGCTTATACGGACTTAAAGGAAGTGATGTATTTCATCTAAGTGGCAAAATGCCTAAAAGATTTACAATCCGGATAATTGGGGGAGAAGGGAATGATAGTCTGATTGCGCAACAAAACGGTAATAATAAATCCCGGTTGAAATGGTATGATGCCAGCTATGAAAAAAACAGTGTAACCGGAAATGGTCCGCTTGTTCAAAAATTTTCAGAAAGGGAATCGATTCACAACTATAACCGGAAGGCGTATCATTACAATATAACTGCACCCCTTGTATTGGCAGCTTACAATCGGGACGACGGTGTATTTCTGGGAGCCGGCATCAAAACCACCCATCACGCATTCCGTAAGCAACCCTATGCCTACCAGCATCAGTTCAATGCCTATTATGCAGTAGCAACCGGAGCCTATCAATTCCGATATATTTTTGATGCCCCGGCATTTCGGTTTTATGCCAATTTAAAAGCTCCCAATAATACCAGAAACTTTTTTGGCTTTGGCAATCAAACCAAATTCATAAAAAATGAGGAGATCAACATTACGTATTACCGGTCCCGTTTCAATTTGTTTGAATTGGCCGCATTGGCAAAATACCATCCTGTTCCCTCCCTTCAATTAAATGCGGGCCCCATTTTTCAGCACTATTGGATCGATTACGATGACAATGAAGACCGATTTATAACAAAGCCGGAAAGTGGCCTGGACCAGAACCGGTTGAAAATGAAAAAAACCTATCTGGGTTTACAGGTTCAGACAGTGCTGGATACCCGCAATAATACCAATCTGCCTTACCGTGGGGTACATTGGGTTAATACCGGTCGTATTGTTCAGGGAGTAAGCAGTGTTGCACGCTCTTTCAGACAATGGGAATCAGCATTCGGTTACTATATCGGACTTGGAGGCAGCAATAAAGTAGTATTAGCAGGCCGGATAGGTGGTGGTGGCAATTATGGCAACTATGAATTTTTCCAGGCGCAATACCTGGGTGGTAATGAAAGTCTGCGCGGCTACCGGAACTACCGGTTTGCCGGAGATCACCGATTCTACAACAACCTGGATCTGAGGATCCGACTCACCGAAATAAGAGGATATATATTGCCCGGTACGCTTGGCATGTTGATATTCCAGGATATTGGAAGGGTTTGGTGGAAATCAGAAGACTCCCGCCGCTGGCACCTGGGATACGGCGCCGGCTTGTGGATTGCACCGGCCAACAGGATTGTTATCGCAGCCTGTTATGGTCAGTCGGACGAAGGCGGACTTCCATTTATCAGTCTGGGATTTCAGTTCTGACCAATTTCTATAATTTCCGGCTGGCTTTCCTGATGTTGTTTATCCTGCATCTCCATATTGATGCTGACACGTAATGCTTTCAATCCAACTACTCCCTGCAGTTCTTCCAACTCCAACTGTTCAAGATCATGTAACAATAATCGTTGGTTCTGAAGGAACTCAATATAATCGAGGTATTCGGAAGCTTCTTTTGTTTGTGAAAACACAATGGCGAGTTTCCCCGGTTGGGTCAATCGCTCATTGCTTCCCTTAACATGAACTTTATCAATCCGCTTCTTTATGATTTCATAGCGGATATTATAAGCTCCATCCACATCAAATTTTCGTTCTGCTGTTCTGAAACTGATGGAAATTGGAATACTGTGTGCAAGAATCAGCTGTGTTGTTTTTAACGGATTACTCAACCTTAATTGAAGCTGATAAGCCAGTTGTGCCGCTTTGGTTAGTGTTGTAATCTGCCACATTTTGAGGTTCTTCAAATAAAATGTATCAAAGGGTTTATCCGGTGTAATAGACTGACCGATATACATATTGAAGTCCACCCCATCGGTTACAAATCGCTCAAAATAATGGGGATAAATCCGCTGTGCAGCTTCCTGCTCCGCATCAATAAACCTGGATAGTTCCTGGTTGATCAGGGTAATACTTTCTTCAAAATCATGGCGGTGATTCACCCGTAACTTGATGGAAGGATCAATCTGTTTGAAATAATCATCAATTTTTGGTCCTATTACCGGCAGCAGAACGCGCAGATGTTCAAACAACTCCACCACTTCATTTCGAAGAAACTGATCGATGAGTACCTCGTCTCCGGAAAACAAAATATTGGAAACATTATAACTGTATTTTTCGATCCGGTAGGCAACTTCCTGCAGGAGCGGCATATTGGTTTTTTCCTGCGCTATCCGGATTACTTCACCGGCTTGTTTTAATTGCTCCAGTAAATCCAGTTGAATTGCATTATTTCGCTCAATGGATGAATTCCGGATATCAATTGCCCCATACAGAGGAAAAACATGGTCAAAAACAATGGGTTCAATTTTAGCCTTTGCGCCTTTCGCTTTTAATGCAATAAACTGCAGGGCTGCTTCCGTAAACTTCCATTCAACTGAACTCTGAACCGCAGTAAAATGCTGTTTGATTACTTTATCTACTTCATTATCCAGTGTTTCGGAGGCTTTTTCCATTGCCAAAACAAATAATGGAATGGACTCGGTTGCCTCTACCAGATGCTGATGCTGAATTTTACCGTCTTCTTCATGCACAAGTGAAAGAACACCGATCAGTTTTCCATTGCTTTTCAATGGGAAAAAGGCGGCGCTTTTATACCCCTGATTGGTAATCTTATCCAACAAGGGATACCTTTCCAGCCAAAAGGAATCGATGGAGGAAATCAGTAAGGGCTGATCCGTATCTTTAAATAAATCCTGAAATACCTTGCAAATAGACTCTTCACCGGAATTGCTGTTGACCGATTTCAGCAGGAGACTGTGTTGTGTAAACTGTTCCACCACAATCTGGTGATCATTAACTCTGAAAAACGGTGTAATGCCCATCCGCACATTGTGGATTCCCATCAATGCCTGAAGCTGGTTTTCCAGTTGATAGAACACATCCGTATCACCAAAATCATGCTGCTCAAGCAGAATATTTTTGATTGTATTGATTACTTCCCGGTGGGTGACATTTTTAATTCGTACGATGGTAATTCCTTCGAATCTGAATTGATTCAGCGGAAACAGTTTCTGTAATCTTTCATGGTGCAAAACATCTGATACATTGCAACAATGTTCCAAACCGGAAATATCGGGAAGTTCCCCTTCTGCATGAACCTTGATAAAGGTGGTATCCAGGTCCAGTTCATAAAAATTGAGTAACCCTGTTTTGGGATTAGGAACTTTTAAAATACTGGTGACATTCCCATCAATCTTATGACCATATAGTTGTGATAGGATTAATTTATACGCTGAAGCACATTTTTCGTTTTCCAGATGCTGATTGGCTATTTCAATTGGAATTCTGTTCAGATTACCCTCTTCATTCAGAAACAGCTCTCTAAATCGGTTGCTGGAATAAATAACATCATGGCCGAAGGGAATGCCTACACCATAAATATCTTCTTTGTCAGAGTAAGAAACAGGAAAGAGGGTAGCCATCAGCATGTCTACCCACTCTTCATGTTCTTTAAGAAGTGAAATATCTTCAATTGGCTCCAGTAATTCCGGATGCCGCATAATACGATCCAGTAGAGTCTGGTATAATTTCCGGGTTCCGGGACGGCCTTCGGCAGCCGTTCTGGCCCATGCTTCAACCAGGGGGGCAAAGGATAATTTGGAATGAATTTCCATTTCCCCAAAATAATTGGTCTCCATTTTTGTTGACCGTTGCGTTAGAGCAAACGGGTACAAAGTTAACCAATTCCTAGATTACTGGAATATAGGTATCATCATACATCCACATCAGCATTGGCTTTTTGCTATTGTCGATCATATTTCCCAGGCGATCCAGCATTTTAGGTGCAACAGATGGACAACCCTCGCTTTGCCAGATAGGAAAATTGGTTTCCATATCCGGAACCGTACCCATTGCATGTAATACAATATAGCGCTTCAACGCATTGCTATTGGAAGTTTCCAACCCATGCAGGCGGTAGGAATGCCCAAAATCACCTTCATAGGATTTTCCTATTTTATAAACCCCGAGCGAACTGCAGTTGCTCCCCGGTTTGTTGGAATACTCTTTGTCAAGGTTCAGGTTTTCCCTGCCTCTTCCCTGTGCAACCAGTGCACTTTTTTCAATCCGCATGGTTTTGAGATTCACAATAAAAAACCGGTACTTGTTGGATTTTACGCTCATATCAAGCAGAAATGCATACTCATTATTGTATCCGCCCTTATTGGCCATAGCAGCCAGTTTTTTGGCTTTCTGAATTACTTCCGTACGATCTGCAGATTCATTGCCGATTTCAGGTGAAAATCCATCCCAATAAGGAGGAATATATTTGTAAAGACTTGATTTAACTTCAGTTTTACCCCTAAAACTGTAGGTTTTTTCCTTTTTTTCCACTTTTGCAACCGATTCTGAAGAAAGGGCTCCGGATTCAATTTGAGTATTTTCAGTGGTTTCATTTCCATGAGGGAAACGGTCATTTTTTGCTACAGTGGTTACCTCTGAATTCTCTTTGTAAGAGGTGTTTACCGCCGTTTCTTCTGTATTATAGTTGATTACAGTACGACCGGTACGTTTTGGACTTGCATTCACCAGCACTTCTTCCGGAATTTCTACTTCAGGTTTAGGCTGTTTGGTTTTTACACGGCGACTTGCATTCTTGCTGCTGGCCACATAGGGATGAAGATTATCTAATTCTGCATCTGTTTTTAAGAGATCTGCCAGCATTTCCTCCGATTTTTTCATTACCGGCTCCAGATCTTTTATATCTTCTTCTTTTCTCAGATTGGTTTTAGCAAGAATTGCTTTTGCTTTTTTCGGATTTCTGCGTACCTCAGCAACTGCCTGCTTGTTAACAATGGCAACTTTGGCGGGAGTTTTAACCTCCAGTCCGGGTATGGCAGCCTGCTCATAATTAAGAACAGATCGGCCAGCTGATAAATCTTCAGTGGATTGTGCTACGGATTTAGAAGTGAATCGAACAAACGGCTGATAAATTGCTATAAGCAATAGCAGACAGCCGCTAATTCCAGCTACGTATAGCTTTGTCTTCATAAGGGGTACTTTTTCGTTTTTAACAGAATGCGGATTAATTCTAAAACGAAAAATATTAGCTTTTATGCTTGCCTGCAAGGTAAATTGGGCTGGAATTGCCCTATAGTAAAGTTACGAACAGGTTTATTTTATTGATTATGAGCGTTTTATATTTTGCAGCTTCGCCCAATGGCAAAATATTTTCGACGAATAAACAGTAGTTTTTTATATAGGAATCCTCTTAAACTACCTACTTACCATGAGTAGTTTTGGTTGGTTGTTTTGCTTGCTGCTTTTTGTAAAACTTACAGATTTCCTTTAACCCACAGGAATTACACTGTGGGGATCTTGCGGTGCAAACATACCTGCCATGGAGAATCAGCCAGTGATGTGCGATATGAATAAGATCCCGGGGTATATGTTTGATCAATTGTTTTTCTGCGGCAAGGGGGGTTTTAGCGTTTTGGGTAAGTCCGAGCCGGGCGGAAACCCGGAAAACATGGGTATCTACCGCCATATTGGGTTGAGCATCAACTACCGAGGTTATAACATTGGCGGTTTTTCTTCCAACTCCGGGAAGTTTGACCAGTTCCTCCACCGTCATCGGAACCTGACCATTATATTGCTCTACCAGCATTTTACCCATTCCAACCAGGTGTTTGGCTTTATTATTTGGGTAGGAGATACTTTTAATGAGAGCAAATACTTCTTCTGCAGTGGCTGTTGAAAGCGTTTCTGCATCGGGAAATCGTTCAAAAAGTGCCGGGGTGGTTAGATTGACTCTTTTATCTGTGCATTGGGCAGACAAAACAACGGCCACCAAAAGCTGAAAGGGATTATCATACAATAATTCCGTTTCGGCATTGGGGGCCTGTTGTTGAAAAAAAGCTAATACGTTGGAATACCGTTCTTTAATCGTCATGCGCCAGTCTCCACCGCCTCTCTCGCATAATTCAGAACAGACAATACCACCTCCGTACGAGGTTCAATTGTTGGCTGATCGAGCAATTGGATGGATTCCTGCAAATCTACTAAACTCTTGCGGAGTTCGTAATCCTGTTGCAGTGCCGCTTCGATTAAAGTGTTTTGTTCGGTGGAAGTTTCTTTGTACAAATAAAGTAGTAAATCTTCCTGTGTAAAGATTGACATAAGCAAACCATTTTTGTCCAGTAAATAAATTACCCGGGGTCCAGTCCGGGATTTCGTCCATATCTAAAACGGGTATTATTAATAGATTATTGCGGTAACCTAAAAATAATTGTACATTTTTTTAGAAAGATTTCTACGAAGGAGATAAGAGATTAATCTTCAATTATATACACATCTTCGTTTGCTCTCTTCATACGATATCGCTCCCTTGCATATCGTTCAAGTGTTGCGGGATCTTTTTCCAGCAGCTGTAATTCTGCGCGGGTTGCTGCAATCTGCTGCTGGTAATATTCTTTACTTTCTTCCAGATTCCGCAGCTCTTTTTTATAGCGAAAATGGGTAGTTATAACATCGCGGTCATCAAAAAACACCATCCATACAGCAAACAATAAAACTGCAAGCAGGTATTTATTCTTCAGGTAAGAAGGAATATGGGATAGTATACTTTGCATTTTGTATGGGTTGGGCGGGTAGTAAACCGGGGCAATCAAAACTGCAGCCGAATTACTACCCTTCCTTATAACCCGTATTATTTACCGAATTTAAGATTTTTCGGATACACAGCTGTTTCATTCAGCATTTCTTCAATACGAATAAGCTGGTTGTATTTTGCCATCCGGTCAGAGCGGCTTGCAGAACCGGTTTTAATCTGTCCGCAATTCAGTGCAACTGCCAGATCAGCGATGGTGGTATCTTCCGTTTCACCACTGCGATGACTCATAATGGTATTATAACCATTGTGTTGAGCAAGCGTTACGGCATTAATTGTTTCAGTAATGGTTCCGATCTGATTTACTTTTACCAGCAAACCGTTGGCAATGCTTTTGTCGATTCCCTGTTGTAAACGGGTAACATTGGTAACGAAAAGATCATCTCCAACCAGCTGGCACTTGGTACCAACAGCTTCGGTCAGAGCTTTCCAGCCATTCCAGTCATCCTCTGCCATACCATCTTCGATGGAAGCAATTGGGTATTGCTTAACCCAGCTCTCCCAGTATTTCACCAGTTGATCCGGGCTCATTTTCTTGCCATCGCTTTTATGGAAAATATATTTTTTGGTTTTGGCATCCCATAATTCAGAATTGGCTGCATCCATTGCAATCATGATTTGAGAACCGGTTTTATATCCAGCTGCAGAAATTGATTCCAGTACGGTTTCAATTGCTTCTTCATTGCTCTGAATGTTGGGAGCAAATCCACCTTCATCACCTACGTTTGTGCTGTATCCTTTTTTCTTCAATACTGATTTCAGGGTGTGGAAGATCTCAACGCCCCAACGCAATCCTTCAGAAAAACTGGAAGCACCAACCGGCATTACCATGAATTCCTGGAAATCGATTTTATTATCAGCATGTGCACCACCATTCAAAATATTCATCATAGGAACCGGCAATGTTTTCGCGTTGGTTCCTCCGATATAACGGTATAATGGCAATCCTGCTTCGATTGCAGCAGCTTTTGATGCAGCCATAGAAACAGCCAGCAAGGCGTTTGCTCCGAGCTTTCCTTTATTAGGTGTACCATCCAGCTGAATCATGAGGTTATCAATACCTGCCTGATCAGAAACATCCCATCCCAGTAATTTTTCAGCAATAACGGTGTTTACATTTTTAACTGCTTTCAACACACCTTTTCCCACATATTTTTTCTTGTCGTTATCCCGCAACTCAACCGCTTCATGGATACCGGTACTGGCTCCGCTTGGAACTGCAGCACGACCCAGTGCGCCTTCATCGGTTATAAGATCAACTTCAATAGTGGGGTTTCCACGGCTGTCTAAAATCTGCCGGGCATGTACTTCGGAAATGTAACTCATTGTTTTTTGCTTGTTTGATTTTGAGATGAATGTGTGCACAGCAAGCGGTCACAAATGTAAGGAAAAGTAAAAAGGAGAAAGTAAAAAGTAAAAAATCCACCATTCACTACTTCCCACTTCCAACTTCCAATTTCATACTTTTATATATGATGTCCTGCACCTTCGGCCGCACACTCATTCTCAAAAACTTATTGGGATCTCCGTTATTCACCACCCGGTTACTGAGAAAAATATAAGTCAGGTTGTATTTGGGATCTATCCAAACGCAGGTTCCCGTAAAGCCGGTATGGCCAAAGGTTTCAGCAGAAACATAACTGGCCGGATAGGGTTCTTTCCGGATGGCATTATCCCGCTCCGGTTTGTCAAATCCAAGTGCCCGGCGACTGATACCGCTTGCGTACACAGTAAATAAGTCTACCGTTGTTGGTTTGAAAAACGTTTTTCCATCAATGGATCCTTTATTCAGCAGCAACTGAGACAGAACAGCCAGATCATAACCTGTACTGAATAAACCTGCATGTCCGGCTATTCCGCCAAACATGGCAGCACCCGGATCATGCACATCACCCTGCAGCCGCTGTTTCCGGAAGATGGCTTCCTGTTCGGTGGGTGCCATGTAATTAGCCGGAAAATGAGTACGGGGTAAAAATCCGGTGTATTGTAATCCCAGGGGCTCATAAAAGGTTTTGCGGGTATATTCATCCAGGCTCTGGCCAGAGATGGCTTCCACTATTTTTCCCAGGAAAATAAAATCGTTATCGCTGTATATATATTTGCCAGCCGGACCTAATTCGCTCTGCAGTATGCGTTTGTAAAGCGTATCCGTAAAATCCTTCCGCATAAATAAATGATCAGCAACCCGCACAGTAAAGAGGGTATCAGGTTTGTTGGAATAGATTGCCCCATTTGGAGTTCCATCGGCCGGATCAATTGTTTCCCTATAAAACGGGATAAAGGATTTTAGTCCGGCTTCATGCAGCAAAATATCCTTGATTACCAATTTTGCTTTATCGGATCCTTTGGTCCAGCTGATGTAATCACCAATGGTTTTGTTGATATCCAGCTTCCCTTCATCAAAAAGTTTCATAACCGATAAAGTGGTGGCCATCACTTTGGTTACGGATGCCATATCAAAGATGGTTTCACAATACATGGGGGTGGAATCAGTATAGGTATAGGTACCGAAGGAGCGTTCATAGGCAATTTTTCCATCCCTCGCAACCAATACCACGCAACCCGGAATAGCCTGTTGTTTGATTGCATCCAAACAAACCGAATCAATTTTTGACAGTTGCTGGTAGTCGAATCCCAGCTTTCCGGCCCAGGTTTCAGGTAATAATCGCGCCGAAACCAGACCGGTTCCGGAAGGAATTTCCGGACACACAGTTACCGGCAGCTTCCCCTTTGGACTAATCCGGCCGTTGATCAGATCAGCTGCAGTTTCCTGGGTAATGGGGTCATCATCATAGGCAGCCAGTAATACCTGACTGTTACAGGAGTTGCTGATGGCATAGGGATTTCCAAAAAAAACAGTAATGGTTGGCAGGTTATCTTTCAGGTGTCCGAGCAGATGAAGCCCTGCTGCATTCAGCCCAAAATTCCTTGCAGGGGTTCGACTGTAAGAATGAATGCCTGCAATCACCACATCATATTGTCCGATCATGTACTGGATCAGGGCATTGGCGGCATTTTCATCCAGGCGATTACTGAAGAAATAAGTATGCGCGCCGTAATCTTTCCGCATCCGGTCTGCCATTGCATTGTTTTCAGCAGTTCCAATTGCTACATACGCTACGCGGCGGTTGGTACCCGGTTGCAGCGGGAAAATTGCCCGATTATCGTTGCGAATCAGGGTAATTGCATCCTCCGCCACTCTACGGCGGAGTGTAGGAATATCCTTGTTCAGATCATTTGTGAGGTTATGTAGGTCAATTGGTGATAGATTTGCCAGACCATATTCGTATTTCGCCAATAGAACTTTCCTTACTTTGTCATTAATACTGGCCCAGGTTAGTTGTTTTTTCCGGATGGCTTTTTTGACAGCGGCAATGCCACCCGGGATATCACCCGGCAGGCAAAGCATATCATTTCCGGCGATCAGGGATTGTGCCGAGGCTTCTCCATCAGGATAATAATTAGCTATCCCCTTCATTTCAAGGGCGTCGGTAAAGGTCAGTCCTTTAAACCCAAGCTCATTTCTCAAGAGTTGATTGATGTGTTTTGCGGAAACCGAACTGGGACGATTTTTTGCATCATCGATGGCAGGAACCGCCAGGTGACCAACCATTACGCTGGCAACGCCTGCATTGATCAGTTCCCGGAAGGGATAGAGTTCCATGGAGTCCAGCTCCTGTCTTGATTTTCCGATCAGCGGTAAATCATAGTGAGAGTCCACAGCTACATCTCCATGTCCGGGGAAGTGTTTGGCGCAGGCCATTACACCGTTCTCCTGCATTCCTTTCATATATTGAATGCCCAATTCCGCCACCTTGTATTTGTTTTCACCGGCGGATCGTTCCCCAATAACCGGGTTTGCGGGGTTATTATTTATATCTACTACCGGGGCATAATTCACCTGAATGCCAACCCTGCGGCATTGTTCAGCCACTGCTTTACCATAATCATACATAAGGGTTGGGTCGCTGGTGGCACCCAGCATTACCTGACGAGGCAGACTTTGAACACTGTCGAACCGCATTCCAAGTCCCCATTCACCATCTACTGTAACGAGTAATGGTGTTTGAGCTGTTTTTTGGAAATTATTAATTCTAAGTGCATGCTGAACAGGACCACCCTGAAATACACAGATTCCTCCGATATTGTATTTCCGGATAGCCTCGTCCACTTCTTTATCGTAAAAAATCGGAATACCGTTTTTCATTCCGGAACTACGGATGATCATCAACTGGGCAATTTTCTGATCATTTGTCAGCGTTTTGAAAACACTGTCCACCCATTGATTTGCGCCTAAAGCTGATTTTTTTTGTGCGGAGAGGCTGGTGGCTGCCAGTATCGCTCCTGCCAATAACCAAGTCTGTTTCATTTGCCTAAGTTATTGAAAAATACCGCACAATTCAGCACATTCCCGCAACTTTCACCCGGCGGGTGGCACCCGACCGGTGGTACCGGTCGGGTGCCACCCGCCGGGTGAAAGGGGATTACTCGCGTTCGAGACGGAAGGTGATGGGTTGTTTGAAATGGCAGTGCACAGTTTTACCGTTTTGGAGGGCGGGTGACCATTTTCCGCTTGCTTCAATAACCCGACGGGCTTCATCGCCCAGCCCATTTCCCGGATCTTTAATTATTTGAATATCTGAAATGGAACTATCTGCTTTTACAATAAAGCCGATGATAGCTGTGCCGGAAGTTTCCTTATCGATGGCCTGCTGCGGATAGTGTAAGGTCGTGTTGAGAAATTTTTGCCAGGCTTCCTTTCCGCCGGGGAATGCAGGCATCACTTCCGCTTTGGTGAATGTCTTTTCAATTTCTCTTTCTGCAAAATGAACCAAAATATCATATTGATCTGGGGCTCCGGTTCGGGCATTATATTCCGTTGCAACCCTTTTCACTTCTTCCTGTAAAGACTTGTGATTAATTCCCCTGCCCTCCTGCTCGTAGCCAACTACCACAAAAGAAAAATAACCCGGTTTCAGAGCAGTTTCATCCGAATGGTAACGAATTGATTCAAAGCTGCCATCGCTCTTTAAACTGATCGTGGCAGCCACCTTGTCTGATCCACTGCCTGCAGAAGCGGTGAATGGCAGTTTTAAATTGGTCTGAAAATGCCGGACCAATTTGGCTCTCCAATTGGTATCCTGCTGTACCGTCTGCTTTTCCGTGGCTAGTTCGACAACTCCATTTTTCTTCTGGTGTGCAGCAAATAACACAGCAGATTCCAATAATTTTCGGGCGATTTTTTCCTGGTTGGCTTCCAGGCGGATAAAATTCAGGTCATCCTGATGTAATATAGAACCGCATTCGATCAAAATAGACGGACAATCAACCTGATCCAGTACCCAGATCCCAAGGTTTTTCCGTTCCCGGATTTCATTTACATTGACCACCGCACCAAGTTGATGCTGAAAAATCTGAGCCGCTTCCCGGGATTCTTTTTTATCCGGATTGGGACTTATTTCCCTGGGTACATAAATATTGAACCCCTTATTTTTAGGCACAACCCCATCAACATGAAGTGAAATAAACAAGGTTGGTTTTATTTTTCGTGCCAGCTCTGCCCTAAAGCGATTGGCTTTATTTGGATCCGTTAATCCGTCGGGCAGTTCTTCTCCTGATCTGGTCAGCACAACCTCCACATTGTACGCATCAGCAAGATCAGCTGTTTTTTTGGCAAGTTGTAATGCCAGTAACTGTTCCGTTATTCCATCGGCAGATTTAACCCCCGGATCATTTCCTCCATGCCCCGCATCCACTACAATAGTTATTCGTTCCTTAGCCATGAGCTGATTGCCTGATTTCCTGGCTACAAATGCCAGCAAAAACAGGGAGGTTCCGATTACCAGCGGCAGCGCCATTAAGCGGCTCCAATAATTTGTTTTTTTAAATTGAATGTTGGTAAGCATATTAATTCTTCGTTTAAGTTGGTGTTGAAAAAAATGATGGGATAACGCAAATTGTCTTGCCCGAATACTTCTTTCCAGCAATACCTCGGCATATTCCAACTGCTCTCCTTCTCCTGCCGCGTGCTGATCAGCCAGGTACTCATGAATGGTCCTCAATTCATTTCGGATCAGGTAATAAAAAGGATTGAACCAGCACAGAATTATAGCCAGGCTCGTAAAGAGGCTATCCAGGCTATGGTACTGCCGGATATGAAACAATTCGTGCCTGAAAATCTGTTGGCCGGCTCTGCTGTGCAATTCAATCTGATCATTCCAGAAAATTGACCGGAAAAAAGAAAATGGAGTTCCCTGTTCATTCGTGTGATAGACCCGGATATCATCCAGCTGTTCTCCCATATACTGTTTTCGCATTCGTTCAATGCCTCGGATAGCTTTTATTAGCGCCAGGATTCCAATTATTGCTCCGGTCAGGTACGCAACCCAAAGTAGTTGCGACCAATTAATTGTACGCTTACCGGCAATAAATACGCCTTCCTCCCCCTCGCCTTCCACGGTAATCACATCCATTGTCAGGATAACCGTACGGTCAATGACCCCACCCCCGGGAATCGGCAGACCTATTTGCAGAAACGGAAGAACCAGAGACAATAACAACACACTCAGCAGGTAATACCGGTTGTACTGGTGAAACCGATGATTTCTCAAAAACAACCAATAGTAGCCCAAAAGAATACCGGAACAAATCAGCATCTTGGCAATCGTGATCAATAAAAAGGACATGACCTATTTCTTTGATGAACGAATTTGTTTTAATAAAGCTTCCAGCTCCTCGATCGAGATCTTTTCATCTTTTACAAACTGACTTACCAGATTGGAAGCAGACCCCTCAAAATACCCCTTGACCAACTGTTGCACAGAACGTTTGCCATAGTCGGCTTTACTGACCAGGGGACTGTACAAATTATTCCGGCCCTGTTGATTGGCCTGGACAAATCCCTTTTCCATCAGAATTTTCAGGATGGTGGCAATGGTGTTGGAGTGTGGCCTGGGTTCGGCAGTGGCTTCCATAATATCTTTCAGAAATCCCTGCCCGATACTCCATAAGGCCTGCATCACTTCTTCTTCCGCTTTCGTCAACCCTTTCATATAACTAACAATTTAGTTACACCAACCTAAAACTATTTTTTTAGTTATACAAATTATTTTTCACCGGTCGGGTGCCACCGGTCGGGTGGTACCCGACCGGTGGCACCCGACCGGTGAACTTAGAGACCGAAGGAGCGGGAAAGGTACTCCTGGTTAAATTCGATGAAGGTAGGGCGGCCGGTTGCGGTGATATTGGGTTGTGCGCAACGGAGCAGGTCATCGGAGAGCCGGCGCATTTCGGATTGAGTAAGCCCGGTGCCCGATTTGATGGCATGCTGCGTGGCCAGAGAACGGATCAGTTTTTCACGACGGGAAAATTTTACATCGCTGCTGAAATGTTTGTATTGTTCCAGTAACCGTTCAATAGCTGCTTTTTCATTGCCCTGAACTAAATCTGCGGGGCTCCCCTGTATAACAAAACTATTGTTTCCAAACGGTTCGATCTGGTAACCCAGTAATACCATATCTTCCAGCAATTCTGAAAGCAGGGCTGCATCAGCGGGAACCAGTTCCAATGAAACTGGAAACAGGCTCTGCTGGGAAGCCATCGTTTTACCAACCAATGCAGCAGCGTATCGTTCATACAGAACCCGCTCATGGGCAAACTGCTGGTGGATCAGCAAAAAACCCTGAGTAGTTGGAGCAATAATGTATTGTAATTGAATTTGCAGTAATTCGCCGTGTTCCAGCAATTGCCATTTCTTTCGGGGCTTTTCCCAATCGAAATACAAATCCTCTTCCTCCTCTTTTAATTTGCCGCCAAGACCTGAACCAGTGACTGGTTGTTCAAAAAAATCCTTCCAGGACGGTATTGATTTAGTTTCAGCAGGAATTGACCCGCCAATTCCGGAATAACCTCCTTTTTCAATGAGATGTGCCTGGTTCGATTTGGAAAAGGACTGAAACAAGCCTGAATTACTCGCCGCATTCCGCTGGTCGTCGGTAAAGGGTTTGGCAACAGCATCCGATTGTTGAATACCGGCATCCATATCAAATTCCAGGGTTGGGGTAATGCTGAATTGGGCCAATGCATGCTTAACCGCAGCCTGAACAAAGGCATACACGATTTTTTCATCCTCAAATTTGATTTCCTGTTTAGTCGGATGCACATTCACATCAATCTGTTCCGGATTGAGATCAATAAACAACACATACAATGGAAAACTATCTGCCGGGATCAGGTCCTGAAAAGCCTGCATCACGGCATGGTGCAGGTATCCGCTGCGGATAAAGCGATTATTGACAAAAAAATACTGATCCCCACGCGTTTTTCTGGCAGCCTCCGGCTTGCCGATAAATCCCTGAATATTCAGGTAATCGGTATGTTCCTGAACCGGAACCATTTTCGCGTTATAGGCATTTCCCAACAACTGTACAATCCGTTGTTTGAGGGAACCTCTATCCAGGTGAAAAACCTGTTGTCCATTATGGGTAAGAGAAAAGAAAACCTGAGGGAAAGCCATGGCCACCCGAATAAATTCATCAATGATATGCCTCATTTCTGAAGCATTACTTTTAAGGAAGTTGCGCCGGGCCGGAACATTAAAAAACAGGTTCTTCATCGCAATACTTGTTCCCAAAGCAGTTGCACATGGCTCCTGCCGAACCACCATGCTGTTTTCAATTTCGATATAGGTGCCCAATTCATCTTCAGGGCGACGGGTTTTGAGTTCAACCTGGGCCACCGCAGCAACGGATGCCAGTGCTTCTCCCCGAAACCCCATGGTATTGATATGAAACAAATCGTCGATCTGACGAATTTTGGAAGTGGCATGCCGTTCAAAACAAAGTCGGGCATCGGTCTCGTTCATGCCTTTGCCATTGTCGATTACCTGAATCAATGATTTACCGGCTTCGTTTACCAACAGACGAATTTCAGTTGCCCCGGCATCCACGGCATTTTCCAACAATTCCTTCACTGCGCTTGCCGGACGTTGAATCACTTCCCCTGCCGCGATCTGGTTGGCTATATGATCGGGCAATAATTGTATGGTATCAGCCAATGTTCACTCTCCTTTCGGCAAAGATAGCACCTGTGCTTAATTCATTTCCCAGAGTTTTTGCAGGAAGGCTTCCACTGATCTCCTCACCTTAACTGCACTGGTCTGGTGATTATTAACCAGAACAGAAAACAGCAGATTGGTACCCTTTTTCGTAGTCAGGTAGCCACTGATGGCAACATGTCCGCTTAGGGTTCCTGTTTTTGCATGGATTGCGCCTGCCATCTCACTATAATAATTGGAAAGGGTTCCCTGATCAGCACCTGGCAGCATACCGAATACCCGCTCTCTTCCCATCTCTTTTTCCATTTTTTCCAATAGCCAGATAAAATCCTGAGGCGTAAATAAATTATACCTGCTCAATCCCGATCCATCCACCCATTTAGGAGGATGCGGCAACCCCTTTAAGGAAGATTTTAATAGGGTATCAATAATTTGATGCGTATTCATCCAGCCAAATTCTTTTTGTGCAGCCATCAGTAAAACCTGCTCTGCAAAAAAATTATCACTGCGATACATCATGCTTTTAAGCAGGCTGTCACGTAATTGGGAATAGATAATTTTATTTGTCTTTCGAGTATTTTCAACAGGCACCAGCAAAATTGATCTTCCAATGGTATCACGCAATAAATCGAGGGCCGAAAAAACGCCATTGGTAACAAAAGGGATTTCGATCGTTCGTAAAATCTCTTTCCCTTCCGAAATGGTAAACTGATTGGTGTACCGATCACGAATAACCGAAAAACTGGCTGTTTTGGATGGATTGAAATTTACTTTCCACGACACTTCCGGCTCAGAATAAACAAAGGCTTCGTTCACAATAGCGCCATCTTCCGATTCAGTTTTCTCGAGTACCTGTGTCCAGCGGATGGTGTTACCATATACAGGCAGCGGACTTCTTTCCGGCATATAAGAACTGTTATAATCATCCCATGACCAGCCATAACCCAACTCTTTTTCTTTCCAGTTATCCTGGTGGATTACCAATTCCTTTTTTTTGGATTTCAACCAGTCAACAACCGGATGAACCGGAAAATCAGGATGTAATAACGTGGGATCACCTGTTGCCTCCAGATAGATACTGTCTGCTGTTTCTGCATACCGGATTCCGGGAATGGAATCCTCCAGGTATTGCAAGGCTGCATACATACTAAAAAGCTTTGTATTGCTGGCCGGCACAAAGTATTTATTTGCCTGGTAATTATACAGATAGCTGCCTTTCTTTGGATCATAAATACTGATTCCAACATGCGCCTGTTGAAGCCCCTCCTGATTTAACAGCAATTGCTGCGCTGACCGGTTGAGTTTTTTCTGAGTGGAACAGGCGGATAAAAAAATCCCCAGTACCGCCAGTGATACCAGCTGTGTGTGTAAACGCATTCGATAAAAATAACTAAAAAAAGATCAGCTTCTTTCCTGTGCTCTCAACCATCTTTCCGGGATATCGTTGTTGCTGGCGATGACATAATCCTTGTAGGAGCAGGCGATAAATCGCGCATCGGGCAACTGCATCCACCATCTGCCTGTTTTTTTACTCTGCAGGAAGACCGTTTCAACTTCAGCAAAAGCCGTATTGTATTCGTAAAAGGAGTCCCTTTCTTTTATTGTTGCTTCTCTTTTCCCTTTGCTGATTCCGTCAATAAAGTACCAGATCATCTGGCTGATTTGCTGGGCGGTTAACTGATTGACATCAGCTCCTGGCTGATAACCATAAATTCCGAAACTATTCACCATCGGACTCATACCGGCATATCGGGCAAGCACGCAGGCTTCTTCTCCATTGAGCCCGTTTGGCGAAATGGCAGATCCGGGCGCATAGGCATGTGCGATGGCCGACAAATCAAAACTCACCATCCTGCAATTTCGCAGAACGGGTTCCATTTCATCGATTTGTTCTTTAATGGTTCCAACCCGAAAACAATCAAACCGGAGTTTATCCATATTCTCCAGCATATATGGATGCACATAATAACTCTGAAACGCAAGATGGCTGTAGTGTTTCATGAAATTGGGTTCGCCGGTAAGCATTTCCATCAGAAAATGATCGGCCTGGGAAAGTGCTTCCATATCGAGGTCAATCTTGGCATCGATACTGGCTGCTTCAATTAATTGCTCTCTACTGGCGTAAGAGTGATACTGAGCAAGTGCAAGATCATGGGAACCACCGAGAATAACCACCCGTTTACCGGCATCCGTCAAATCGGAAATAACCAGTTTCAGAGCTGCATAAGTATCACTGAGGGATGCTCCTGGTTTAATATTTCCGATATCAGCCAGCTTTATATCCGTATGCCAGTAAAAGCTTTTATAAAAACTTTTTCTAATTTGATCTGGCCCTTTTGAAAAAGGTCGTCCCATTCCCAGTCCCCTCTCCTCGCCACAGCCAAGCAGGATCAGTTCAGCCTGTTCCAGGTCAGGAAACTCATCTTCTTCATAAACCAGTACCTGTTTTCCCATCTGACCTGAACGAAAGCCCTGGTCGTCGCTGATTTCTGCCAGTGATACAGGATTCAGGTAATCCGTTAAATGTTGCAATTCAATCATGACTGCAATATAATAATTGGTCACTTTTAGGTTATACCTAATTTTGCGGTTCAACGCAACAACATGACAATTCACAAAGAAGGCTATAAATCAATTGCTATTGCTACCCTGGTATTTGTACTACTAAATCTTTTTTCATTCTTTTTTATAAGTGCGTCCCTGCCGCTGCTTAGCTGGATTATATTCATTGCTTTGCTGGTTCTCTTATTATTCATCATCTCCTTTTTCCGGATTCCCAACCGCACCCACACATTTGATGAAAACAAAATTATTTGTCCGGCTGATGGCAAAGTAGTCGTAATTGAAGAAGTCTTTGATGAAGAATACTTCCACGACAAAAGGATTCAGGTAAGTATTTTTATGAGTCCGGCTAATGTGCATGTTAACCGCAATCCTTTTTCCGGCGAAGTAGTTTACAGCACCTATCATAAAGGCAAATTTCTGGTAGCCTGGAATCCAAAATCTTCCACTGAAAATGAGCGTCACAGTGTAGTTTTAAAAACCGGAAATACCGAAGTATTGGTTAAACAAATTGCCGGTGCAGTAGCTAAACGTATTGTCAATTATCTGAAACCGGGTATGAAGGTGAAACAGAATGATGAGCTCGGCTTTATCAAATTCGGCAGCCGAGTTGATGTGCTCCTGCCCTTAGGCACAAAAGTAAATGTTACCCTCAATCAGGTGGTGAAAGGCGGCGTGGATGTGTTGGCGACATGGAGGTGAGAAGGTGAGAAGGTGAAAGGTGAAAGGTGAAAGGTGAGAAGAGAGATGTGAAAGGTGAAAGGTGAATTCCGTAAGCCGTAATGTATTGTTGGACACTCAGATGGAATTAAAGTAGAATTCCCCGGGAAGCCTTTACTTAGGTCTATATGAAACTCTTGTGCCGCGCTCTTGCGTCATAGTCAACTTGTGTTACCTGGTAAAGAAAACATTAAGTCTTCGGGTAAATCATTTAGGACAGCAACAGATAAAAGCCAGCCACTCGGGCGTTTAAAATAACCCAGGAGGCTGAAAACTTCCCGTTCCCCCAGTCATCCCAAAAATAAAGAAGCCCCGGAGCAATAAGGGATTTAAGCGTGTTCAATTATGTTCAATTGAGCCAGACGAGACATGGTGGAGATCCTTACTTCATTCAAGCTTCATCCAAACTTCATCCTATCTTCCAAGAGTTGTTTGACGTTATCATGAGACATAAATCATTAATTAGTAACCACTAATATTCAAATCCAGCCTCTACAAGGCATAATTTGGAATTGTATAGCACTGCATATCTAGTTGCCCTGACTCTGATCCTGAATAAAAAATTGATTTCTTCCACAGATTTTAGGCTGCTCTTACTCCGATTTTTCCCTTCCCTTTTTCCGTTCCCTTATTCCCTTCTCCTTTCTCCCTTCTCCTTTCTCCTTTCTCCCTTCTCCCTTCTCCCTCTTCACTTCTCCCTTTTCCCTTCCTCCTTTGTATAGACTCTTGCCTTTTGTCCTTCGGGAACAGGACCATTGGTCATAACTACTTCGGCACACACACCAGTATGAAAAAGCCCACCTCTCACCTTTCACCTCCCCTCTCCCCTCTCCCCTCTCCCCTCTCCTTTCACCTTTCACCTCTCACCTTTCACCTAAAAAATCTCTCTCATTTCCTTTAACTCATAAACCGTATAAGTGGGCTTAAAAGACGGAGTTTCGCGGATATGATTTACAAAGACCTGATCCATGCCGGCATTTTTTGCACCAAGTATATCTGCTTCCAGGTGATCACCGATCATGATACTGGTGGAAGGAACTGCACCGGCAACCCGAAACGCATATTCAAAAATTTCCAGATTCGGTTTCAGGCTATTGCTTCCCTCCGAAGTAATTACTTTCCCAAAAAAATGATCTATTCCGGAATTTTTCAATTTAGCATGCTGTACTGTTTCAAATCCATTGGTGATTAAGTGTAAGGAATACCCTTTATCAGTAAGATAAGTTAACAGTTCTACCGCATAAGGAAACAGACGATTGCGAAAAGGAAGATGATCCAGAAAAGCAGCACTTAATTCTCTTGCAAGTTTTTCATCGGCTATTTTAAAATCAAGCAGGGTATGCCACATTCTTTTCCAGCGCAGTTCATCCACTTTGATAAATCCTTTGCGATAACGCTCCCAGAGCTTGTCATTATGGAAACTATATCGCTCATGGAAATAGGTAAAATCACTTATTCCAATTGTCGATAAATTCAGTTGTTTAAAAATATGTTCCAGCGTTAATCGGGCATTTTCTTCGAAATCCCACAGTGTATGGTCAAGATCAAAGAATAAATGAGAATATTGTTTCATATCTGAACTGCAAAGGTATTGCATGATTCTATAGAATTACTATCTTGTCAATCCGTAGCACCCTAAATTCATTCGATCCCTATGACCAAAATTCTACTCGCAGGCACCGCTCTGATTTCCAGCTTGTGCGTTTTTGCAGAACCCGTAGACAGCATACATAGTGCACCGTCACAAGCAGATCAAATCCAGACTGAATTAAAAAAACAAGCCGATTCAATTGATCAGGAACTGACTTTTCATGCAGGAAAACTTCGATTCTCCGATCAGTCCATTCGCATGAAGGTTCCATCCGGTTATTATTTTATTGATGCCATTCAATCCAAATATATACTTGAAACAATCTGGGGAAATGTACCGGATGAAGAAGTATTGGGCATGATTGTTCGATCTGATTTTCAGCCGGGAGAACTCAATAATGATTATAGTTTTGTTATCAGCTATTCACCGGTTGGATATATTCCTTCAAATGAAACTCCTGATTTTGATCATAACGAATTACTGGAAGATATACAGGATCAATTACAGGAGTCTAATAAAAAAAGACTGGAAAACGGATTCAATGCTTTGCAGGCGGAAAACTGGGTGATGGTTCCCTATTTCGACAATTATAAAAAAGCATTGTACTGGGCCACCGAATTAAAAGTGAATGGCAGTGACGAAGCACTTATCAATTATAATCTCCGGCTACTTGGTAAAAACGGTGTCTTAAAAATAAATGCCGTTGGCACCATGGATCAGTTACCCTCCATTAAACAGGTATTGCCTTATATTCTTGCACAAACTGAATTCATGGAAGGCTTCCGCTATGCAGACCAACCGGAGCATACAAAAACTGATCAGGCCTGGAAATTAGAGGAACTCATTTCCGGAAAAAAAGAAACTACCATCTTCTCCATAGTACCAAAGCCCATTGCAACCGGTTCACTTGTAATGATTGGAACCTTTATTTTCATTCGCGGTTTTAGCAATTTTAAAAGAAAAGCAGCCAACCCAACTGCCTAAGAAGGCGTACATTTACGCAATGATTATTGTGATAACGGGTGCCAGTAAAGGCATTGGCAAAGCGGTTGCGCAGGAATTTGCTGCTGAAGGCCATCAGCTTTTTTTATGCAGCCGGAATGAACATCAGTTGTATGAAACTGTTCAGGAATTACAGAGCAGATTCCCATCCAGTGAAATAAAAGCCAAACCAACCGATTTATCCAATCGGGAGGAATTGAAAGCATTTGCAGATTGGGTCAGCTCCTATGGCACTCCGGATCTGCTGGTTAATAATGCAGGTGTCTTTATTCCGGGAAGTATTCATAATGAACCCGAAACTGCCCTGGAAACCTCCCTCTCCGTTAATCTGCTATCGGCATATCATCTGACCCGAAGTTTTCTTCCCGGTATGATGAGCCGTAAATCGGGACATATTTTCAATATCTGCTCCATCGCTTCCATAGCAGCCTATCCAAATGGAGGGGCCTACAGTATCAGCAAGTTTGCCCTCCTGGGCTTCAGTAAGAACCTGCGGGAAGAGATGAAACCTTTTGGTATAAAAGTGACTTCCATCCTGCCTGGTGCAGCTTATACTGACAGCTGGGCTTCCAGCGGTGTTGATCCGAACAGGCTGATGGAAGCAAAAGATATTGCTGTCCTGATTGCTTCCGCCAGCCGTTTGTCAGCCCAGGCATGCGTTGAAGACATTGTTCTTCGTCCGCAATTAGGTGATTTGTAATTTGCTTTTCTTATGCAGGTGCGATTCGTTTACTTCATTCCATTTTTGCTATTGTTTCTGTTCCCGATTTTCTCGGTTGCACAGGTCAGTTTTTCCACCATTTCAGATAAACAGGCAATCGGACTAACGGAATTGTTACAGGTCCAGTTTATTGCCGAAAATGCACAACAGATCGAATCCTTCCAGGCACCCGGCTTCAAAGATTTCACCGTATTACAGGGACCAATAGAAACCAATGGTATGAGCCTGGTTAATGGAGAAATATCCAGGTACCAGGCATTAACATTTATACTCCGGCCCAATCGAAAAGGTACGCTGATTATTCAGGGCGCAACGGCCCAGATCAATGGCAAAAAGATGAAATCAAATCAATTGCGGATTGATGTGGGTGATGCTAATACAAAACCTGCCAATCCCTATCCGATTGATCCGGGTGTAAGTGCGTACCGACGGCAGATTCAGGAAGATTATATTCTACGGCCCGATGAATCTCCACAGGAAAAAATTAAAAAAGGCCTGTTGGTTGTTTTAGACCTCGATAAAACCACTGCCTATGTAGGAGAACCCATCGTATCCACCTATAAATTACTGACACGATTACGATCCGATTCCAGAATCAGTAAACGTCCTTCTATGAATGGCTTCAGTGTGTATGATATGATTGAACCGGATGGAGAGGGTCCGACTATTGAAGAAAGAGATGGCAAGGAGTTTCAGGCACATATCATCCGGAAAACACAGTTATTTCCACTTCAGGAAGGGAGTTTTGAATTGGAGCCGGTAGAACTGGAGAACAATGTACGTTTTCTTCGTACAGATCAGACAGCCGGTGCATCCAACCGAAGTTCTCTGCAACGATTGATGGATGACCTGATGGGCGATCAGACTGGCAGTTGGGAAGAACATAAAATTACCCTGGCAAGTCAGCCAAAAAAGATTACGATCTTACCCTTACCGGAAGGCGCCCCTGCCAGTTTTTCGGGAGCAGTTGGACGTTTTACAATAAAAGGAAAATCAAGTGCTTCTACAGTTGCCGCAGGAGAATCATTCACCTATACACTTCAAATTGAGGGTGCCGGAAATCTGCCCCTGATAAATGCGCCAACCTGGTCACTTCCCTCCATGTTCACTGTTTATGACCCAACTATAACGGAAGAATTGAACAAAGCCGTGAGTCCGATGGAAGGGAAAAAAATAATAACCTATACCATCAGTCCAACGGAAGAAGGCAGGTTCACAATTCCAGGAATTTCATTCAGTTATTTTGACCCGCAAAAAAAATCCTATCATAGTTTGTCTACGGATAGTATAACATTAACTGTAACACCTGCACTTAACCGAAAAAAAGAAATAACTGCACCCCCCATAGCTGCCAAACCTGTTCTTAACAAAGAAACCCTGCTGATTATCGGAGTTGGTTTACTTGTTTTTGCCAGTATGATCTGGCTGATTCTAACCAGAAAAAAAGCTGCCAAAACCAGTCCCAGAATTCCTGAAACTAAACCTGTTACTGTTGCACAGGAACCGGAAAAAACGGTTGATTATCTGGCGCCGGCAAGACATGCATTTGAAAATAGCGATGCCGCTTCCATGTATAAGAAACTGGAAGAAGGAATCTGGCAATTAGTGGGCAATAAATTACAACTGACTCCTTCCAACTGGCAAAAAGAAACCGTGTTGCCCTTATTGGAGAAACGCGGATTATCCATGGAAGATCGTCAGGTACTGGTTTCTATCTGGAAACGCTGTGAATGGGCACTCTATGCACCAAGCCTGACAAATGAAGATGGCATGACCATCCTTGCGGAAGCAGACCGGCTGATAAAAAAAATTCAGGAATTATAGAAAGCGGGGGAATGCACCGATCAGCCAGTTACTCGTTTTCTGCATATTTATAACCAACTCCGCGTACTGAATGAAAATACCGTGGATTCCGACTATCCTCTTCAAAATACTTGCGAAAATTCAGGATAAAATTATCAATGGTGCGGGTAGTCGGATAAACATTATATCCCCATACCGTTTGTAAAATCTTTTCTCTCGGAACCACCTCATTTTTATTTTCAATCAGCAGCTTGAGCAGCATCGCTTCCTTTTTGCTGAGTTGGATCCGTTCACCAATTTTTGTAGTGGCTTCCTGCGCTTTGAAATCAATTTTATTGGATCCGAACTGATAAAAATCACCGATACTGTCTTTCTCTTTTAATTTTTTGTTCTTCTGGATTAGTTTATGAACCCGGAGAATCAGTTCTTCCAGGTTAAAGGGTTTGGTGAGATAATCGTCTGCTCCTTTTTTCAATCCCATTACGCGGTCTGCACTGCTGTTTTTTGCACTTAGTATCAGAATGGGTACTTCATTGTATTGAATGCGTATGCCTTCCAAAACGGTGAGTCCGTCCATTTCCGGTAACATGATATCCAGAATCACCAGATCAAAATACTCCTGCTGAACTGCTTTAAGTGCAGCCAGTCCGTCGTATGCCGAACTCACTTCATAACCTTCCAGTTCGAGATTAAGCTTTAGTGCATCATGCAGGTTCTCTTCATCTTCAACCAGTAATATGGATAACTGTTCTGCCATTCTTTTTAGTTATTGGGAATTTGGACCGTAAAGGTAGCACCCGAAGGCTGATTATCACTAATCTGAATAGTGCCCCGATGATCCGATGCAATTTTCTTGCAGAGATACAAACCCAATCCGGTGCCCTGTGTTTTTCGAACAGCTTCATTCCCGATTCTGTAAAAACGTTTAAAGACCAGGGGCTTCTCCCTATCCGGAATACCCGGTCCCTGATCAGCAACCGTTAACTGTGTACCCTGTGAAGTTTTTTCCAGTGTTAGGAATATAGCCGAGTTCTTTGGGCCGTATTTGACTGCATTATCGAGCAGGTTATTTATCAGGATTTGAATCAGTAGCGGATCCCCCTGAATGCTGACTTCATCCTTAATCCCGGTGTGCCATTCGCGGTCAGGGAACCTAACCTGAAACTCTTTCACCAGTTTGGCTGCCATTTCGGTCAGATCAATTGTTTCCCTTACGAGTTTATAACCTCCTGCTTCCAGTTGGGAGGAGATCAGGATATTATTGGTGAGGGTATTCAGCCGGTTGGTTTCCTGCAGGGTCATGCGGATCAGCTTTTCCTGTTTGGCTTCATCCAGCTTATGTTTTTGCAGTGTTTCGAGATTAAGTTTTGCAACAGCGATGGGTGTCTTCAATTCATGGGTAATGGCCATCATAAAATTCTGTTGTTGCTGGGCCACTTTAAACTGACGTCGCACTGCTCTGAAAACAAATACCGCTCCAACCAGAATAATGAGCAGAAAAGTAGCTCCTTCTCCTCTGTATTGATGTGTTTTTCGTTCGGCTTCCTGATTGATCGCATCAATTTTCTGCAGGTAGTTTGGATCATCTGCTACCAGTTCCATCAACTTATAATTGGCCATTTGCTGGCTTTGTTGCTGCAAGCGTATATACCAGAAAAAAAGTGCCGCTATAATATACAGTAATAGAAACCAATAAAGAATGGTTGCAAGTGCCAGTTTTTGTTTAGGTAAAAAGCGGAATGGCATAGCTAGTCGGGCTCTTTTTCGACCCGGACGCCCACATTCAGAACATGTTCGAGCGGATCATCGCGCATGATCTGTTCCAGGCTGAATTGATAGTTACCGGCCTTTAAAGAAACAGGGGCCTGTGAAATCCGGATCCGATGTTCATAAATATCGTCCATACCTGCACCGAGCCAGCCCTTTTCACTGGTAGCCAGTTGCAGATCCAATGCCTGCACCCTTGCAGTGGAATCGCCGGGTGCTTTCGTATGAATATTTACCCAGAGATTATTATAGCGATATGCATCTGCATGTCGTACAACTACAAAAATATTGTAGCGTGCCAGGGTATCCTGAATTGCAAAATCAAAGGTGGGTTTATCACCAGCCTGCCAGCGATGATTCTCCAAAGAAGCATTTCGCTCAAATACATCAATGGTCTGGCAGGAAACTACCGTAACTGCCAATGCAATCAGAAATCCCGGCAATTGGAATCTTTTCATACCTGTAAAAATAACTTATAAGACATTCAATACCTGTTCTTTTGCCTTTTCCAGTTCATCCTTCATCATTACAACGGATTGTTGAATGGTGGAATCATAGGCTTTGGCTCCGGTTGTATTGATTTCCCTTCCGATTTCCTGAAGAAGAAACGATAATTTTTTACCGATTTCGGCATCATTGTCGCGCAACATGGTCCTGAAATAATCACAGTGATTTTTCAACCGTACCTGTTCTTCACTGATATCGATCTTTTCGATGTAAAAAATAATCTCCTGTTCCAGGCGATTTTTATCGTACTGCTCGGCACCTACATTTTCTTCCAGCAGTTTAACCAGCCCTTCCCTGATCTTCTGTTTTCTGCGGGGTTCCAGTTCGGCAATAAGCTGTTCCTGTTTTTCGATATTTCCGATACGGGTAATCAGATCTGCTTCCAGCACTTTTCCTTCTTCGAGCCGGTGTTGATTCAGATCATCTGCTGCAGCATCCAGAATCCTTTTGAACTCCAGCCATTCCTGCTCGGTAAGCGTATCTGACGTGGGTGTAATCACCTCTGGCAATTTTAGAATATTGCCAAGGATATGAGCATCATCCAGACCAAGTTCTTTCGACAATTCAGAAATAGGTTGGAAATAGGCTTTAGCAAGTGAGATATTTATACTTACCGGCTTCGCTGAACCGGTTTGTTTCAAACTGATGGTACAATCAATGGTTCCTCTCTGCAATTTTTCGGAAAGTCGTTTCCGGATATCGAATTCAAATGGTTTTAAAAAAGCCGGCATTTTCAGGGAACAATCAAACTGTTTTCCGTTCAGTGATTTAATGTCTACCAGAAAAGTTTTGTCTCCGACATTCTGCTCTGCTCTTCCAAATCCAGTCATTGATTTCAGCATGTAAATCGATTTTATTGGGCAAGGTAATGAATCTATTGGCTATGAATGCGTAAATAAGAGCGACTCTATTTCCTTTTTTGAATAGGACCGGAGTTCACCTGAGTTCCAGCCATCCATACGGATTTTTCCAATCTGATAACGAACCAGCCGGAGCGTCGGAAATCCAAGTTTTGCAGTCATGCGACGAACCTGCCGGTTTTTCCCTTCCGTAAGAGTTAATTCAATCCAGCTGGTCGGACTATTTTTTCTGTATCGGATAGGCGGAATACGTTCAGGCAAAGCAGGTTCATCCTTCAACAGTCGGGCTTTAGCCGGACGGGTTTTATAGGCCAAACCATCCAGTGTTATTTCAACACCGGCTTCCAATTGTTGCAATGCTGCTGTTGTAACCAACCCCTCCACTTGCACCAGATAGGTGCGCGCATGTGCTTTGGATGGTTGCAGTAAAGCCGCATTCATTGCTTTATCATTCGTAAGGAATAAGAGTCCTTCACTGTCAAAATCCAATCGTCCAACCGGATACACATCGGTTGGAACTTCACAAAAATCCTTGAGGGTTCGCTTATCACCATCCCTGCTGAATTGTGATAACACTTCGAATGGCTTGTATAAAATGAAGTAATAAAACATGGGCATAAAAAAAGCCCGGGAGTAAACCGAGCTTTATATTATGATGGGTTAGTAAGTAGGGAAAACAAATTCCCTACACAATATTAAAAATAATTTTCTCTATTGAAAAAAATATTTATAGAATTTTTATTCACATTTTATTTTAGCCTGTGGAAAAGCCTGGCTGTATTCATTCCGATACAATGCAATTACCTTTGCTCAAATTTCCAATTATGCAATTTCCTTCTCCTGTTGCCATTACCTGGATTGCTGATCTGATAAATGCAAAGCTTATTGGGAACACCCATGGAATGGCAACCGGTATTAATGAGATCCATCGTGTCGAATCCGGAGACCTTGTTTTTGTTGATCATCCCAAGTATTATGATAAGTGTATTCATTCCAATGCTTCTTTTATCATCATCAATACGGATGCTGTTTCCGTACCGGAAGGGAAAGCTTTACTGGTAGTTGATCAGCCCTTTGATGCATACACCAGGATCGTTACACATTTTCGTCCTTTTCAACCAGCAACGCAGCCAATTGCAGCCTCTTCACAAATTGGTGAAGACAGTTATATAGCACCCAATGTTTTTATTGGCAATCATGTCGTAATCGGAAAACGATGCCGGATTCATCCGAATGTTTCTATTCTTGATCATTGTATCATTGGCGATGATGTTACCATTCAGGCAGGCACTGTTATTGGATCGGATGCTTTTTATTACAACACCAAAAAAAACCGTGAAGTCTGGTATAAAAAAATGACCAGTTGCGGCAGGGTGATTATTGAAGACGAAGTGGAGATTGGTGCAGGATGTACCATCGACCGGGGTGTAAGTCATGATACAAGAATCGGGAAAGGAACCAAACTGGATAATATGATTCATATCGGACATGATACCGTAATAGGAAAGAACTGTCTCTTTGCTGCCCAGGTTGGGATTGCAGGAGCTACCACCATTGAAGACGGAGTTGTATTATGGGGACAGGTAGGCGTTAGCAAAACCCTCACCATTGGATCCAACAGTATGGTTCTGGCACAGTCTGGTGTTGGTGGAGATATTGCTCCGGGTAAAATTTATTTCGGTTCACCTGCTGAAGATGCGTCCATAAAAAAACGGGAACTCGTCTGGATCAAACGAATTCCCGAAATATGGAAAAAATTGAATTCCTGAGAACTACTCCTGCTGAGGCGTATAATCATAGGGAACTGCTTCCGCTAATCGTTCATAACTCCAGTAACCGGTATTGATAAGATCAGCCTGTTCCCACCAATAACCATTTTCCTCAATTACAAAATCATCCAGAATATCCAGCACGGTTAACTGTACCCGGATATGCGGAGGTAATTTATAGAAGCGAACAAAAGCGGGATCAGGCATCTCGCGGTGGAATTTGATACGATATTTTCCCGGCAGCTGAATATCTACCACCCCACTGTCTGAATAATAAAAACTGGTATCATAATAATTGGGCAGACGGGCTGATTCAAACTCCTGTGCATCCTGATTACTCACCTGTTCCAGAACAAAACCTTCCTCTTCAATTGTTTTGGCATGCCAGCTGCGCATGAAATGAAGTTTACTTCCTTTATAGGATTTGTTTCGATTGGTTGCCCATTGCGTTTCCTCTTCCGGCGATCCGGTCATGGTTTCAAAAAACGGATATCCTGAATAGGTGGAAATCTTGGTTCCATATTCAAAACTCAGTGAATCTAACTGATAGCGAATTTTATATCCAAGTGCCTGGTTTACTATCCGGAGATCTTCTTTCGCCAGCACTTTTAATCGGTTTCTTTTTTTACTGTAGAAAAAACGAAGGGCTTCCGGATTTTCCAGTTCGCACTGTCTGGCATTTGCAGTTGTTCCTAAAAATTGTTCTTTAAAAAAGCTGCCGTATTTTTTCCATCCATCCGGCACTTCATTACTTCCTGCAACAACAACGCCCTCCATACTTTTATCTTTTGCCAGTAACTGAAAAAGCAAAGGCTCGGTATTGGATGCATTGATCCGCATTTCACCCGACTGAAAACCGGTATAGGAAACAACCAGGTCATACCCTCCTTTTGGCAATGACAAACTAAATTCGCCTTCGTTGTTGGTAATTACACCAAAGGTGGTATTCTGACAAAATACCGAAGCGCCTTTCAGCGGTAACTGAGTGGCGGAATCCAATACTTTACCACTAACCAGGAATTTTTCCTGCGCCTGCACCAATCCTGCCTGAAAAATTGAACTGAGCAGGATTATTAAAAAAAGTTTTCGCATACAATATCGATTCTGGTTGTTTGAAACGTGAAAATGAGAGCAATGGTATAAGGAGGATGCAAAAAAGAGGCCATTTATCCGGAATACTTGTTCAAATACCGCTGGCAGCTGTCCAGAACTGCCTGATCAAGTGGTTTATAACGAAAATTGGGTAAAACCCCGAGGAGTTTCCGGTTATCGAAATAGGTTTTACTCTGTGCTATTTTAGCAGTTTCCCTGCTTAATAATGGTTTTTTTCCAGTGAATACTGATTTGATTTTTTCCAATCGCCATGCCAGCTCACCCAAAAGCGGACCAGCTTCTCTATAAGGGGGTTTTTTATTCAATCCGGAAGCAATTGTTTCCAATAATTTTCTGAAACTCCAGTTTTCTCCACTGATAATAAACCGTTCCATTGTAACTGAATGTTCCAGCAGTTCAACAATTGCTCTGGCTGTATCTTCCACATGAACAAAACCATTTACACCGTTGGTATACCAGGGAAATTCTTCGTTTGAATTTTTAAAAATGGCACAGCTGCTATTATCCCAATTGCCATAACCAAGTATGGTACTTGGGTTTACAATAACACCTTCCAATCCCTCTGCCATTCCTCTCCAAACTTCCATTTCTGCTTTGTGTTTGGAATAGGCATAGTGGGTATTAAGCCGGCTATCGGCCCATTTTTTTTCCTCATTCACTTCCTCCCCATTCGCAGTTCTGCCCAATGCTGCAACCGAACTTACATAAACCAGCCGTCGCACACCCTGTTCTATAGACAGATTCACCACATTGGCGGTTCCCTGAACATTGGTGGCATACATCCGATCCCGGTCCTGTTTATGGAAAGAAACGATGGCTGCTGCATGTATAACCAGCTCAATATCTTGGAGGGCATCTTCCAATGTTCCAATTTCCAGAATATCTCCTTCCACCCAGTCTACCTGTTGCAGAATTTCCTGCTCAATGTAAAAAGGCAACGTAGCGGATTTTCTTTTAATTGCACGAACCGGATATCCATTGCGGATGAGTTCCTTAATAATATAAGCGCCTAAAAAACCGGTTGCTCCGGTTACCAGTACGGTTGATTTAGTTGAAGAGGAGTCTGAAACGATCATGTTGAATACGTGTAATAGCCGGCTCCTGTTTTTCGGCCAAGTTTGCCTTCTTTCACTTTTTGTTCCTGTATAGAGGAGGGACGCAGGCGCTCAGGCTGGCCCAATTGTTCATACACACTGCAGCTTACTGCATAGTTTACATCATTACCGATCAGATCCATCAATTTGAAGGGGCCCATTTTAAATCCGGCTGCTTCCATTAGCTGATCAATCAATTCGATCGGTACTCCCTCTTCTGCCATCCGCAATGCTTCAATATAAAATGGCCGCGCTACCCTGTTTACAATAAAACCGGGGGAGTCTTTGCAAATCACCGGGATCTTTCCCATATCGGTAGCCAGCTCAGCAACGGCATGAACTACTGTTTCGCTGGTATACGATGTTTTAACTACTTCAACCAGTTTCATTAAGGTAGCCGGATTAAAAAAATGCATTCCCACTACCCGATCAGGAAAGGGATGGCGGACAGCCAGGTCTTCCACAGACAGGGAGGATGTATTGGAGGCATAGATGCTATCGCTCCCGTTTATTTCAGCAAGCTGACTAAATAAGGCGGTTTTTATTTCCAGTTTTTCAGCAATTGCTTCAATAATCACAGTTGCCTTACAGTCTGATATGCTGGTTGTAAATTGAAGGGAATCTTTAATTGAAACAAGCGCTGCTGAAGTTATTTTTTGTTTTTGTTCCAGGGTTTCCAGGCGATGATAAATCTGTTCCCGCGCATGTTCAATCACTTCGGAAGAAAGATCAAACAGTAGTACGGGAAAACCGTGCTGTGCAGCTGTCTGCGCAATTCCGGCACCCATGGTTCCGGCTCCACATACTACCAGAGAACGGTTCATCATTTCAGTACGCTTTAGATACTTGCGGTAAACTGCTGGAGGAAACGAACATCATTTACGCTGAAATGACGCAGATCATTGATCTGGTATTTCAACATGGTTATCCGTTCAATACCCATACCAAATGCAAAGCCAGTGTATTTATTGGAATCGATTCCGCAATTTTCCAATACCTGCGGATGTACCATACCACAACCGAGTATCTCTACCCAGCCGGTATGTTTACAAACATTACATCCCTTACCATGGCAGATCAGGCAACTGATATCCATCTCTGCACTGGGTTCAGTGAATGGAAAATAAGAAGGGCGAAAACGAATCTTCACTTCTCTTCCGAATAATTCCTGAACAAAGAAATAAAGGGTTTGCTTCAGATCGGCAAAGGATACATGTTCATCAATATAAAGTCCTTCAATCTGGTGGAAAAAGCAATGCGCTCTGGCTGAAATGGTTTCATTCCGGTAAACGCGACCCGGGTTTACAATCCGTATCGGAAGTTTTCCTTTTTCCATTTCTCTGATCTGAACATTGCTGGTATGTGTTCGCAATAACCAGTCAGGATTCTGACTCAGGTAAAAAGTATCCTGCATATCGCGAGCGGGATGGTTTTCCGGCAGGTTAAGTGCAGAAAAATTATGCCAGTCGTCTTCAATTTCAGGGCCTTCTGCAACAGAAAAACCAAGCCTCCTGAAGATGCCGACAATTTCGTTTCTAACCAGACTGATGGGGTGGCGCGAACCTACCGGCATAGGATCACCCGGCAAACTAAAATCAATGCCGGAAGGTGCCGTCTCAGCCGCTGCTTCCTGCAACAGTTTCCAGTTTTCATATTTTTCTTCTGCAAAGAGTTTGAAGGAATTCAATACAGCTCCAAATTCTTTTTTCTGGTCGGTGGGAATATTTTTCATTTCACCAAAGAGTGCTTTCACGATTCCTTTGGTGCTTAGAAATTTAAGTCGATATTCTTCAAGTGAAGCGGGGCCATTCATTTCAAGGGCATTGATTTCTTCTTTATACGCTTCAATTTGCTTCAGGATCATTTCCATATCGGCAAAGATAATCCTTACCCGATTAAAAATAACCGGATATACAGCCAAACAAAAGGCGTAGCCAGTAAAAGCGAGTCGAAACGGTCGAGAAATCCTCCATGTCCCGGCATAATCTGCCCGCTGTCTTTAACGCCTGCCAGTCGTTTGAGTTTACTCTCCAGTAAATCGCCAAATGTGCCGGTAATGGCGGCGATTGCTGCAATTGCCATGGCATGATAAACCGGCTGCTGGATATAATAGGCCCACAAGGAGATGGTTCCTATTGCCAGTATAATTCCACCGATGGTGCCTTCCCAGGTCTTCTTGGGTGAAATCGAACTCAGGGGTGTTCGGCCGATCATGGAACCGACCAGGTAGGCCATGGTATCATTGATCCAGATAGTGAAAATGATAGCCAGTGGTGCTATCCATCCAATTTGGGGAAGGGTTCTGATGTCCATCAGAAGTCCCCAGCTAAGCGATATATATAGTATACCCAAAAAAGAAAAACGAATAGCAATCAGTTCAATATTGCGTGAGAATAACAATTCTGTTATAGGGAGTATGAATAATAATAGTAAACCAATCCACCAGCCGATGGCATGCAGGGAGAGGGATCCCCATCCAAACTGATCTCCAGTAAAATAGAGCATAAAACACCAGCCGGCTAACTGAACTCCCCAGCGGTGAAAATTGGTTATCTGGGCATAGCGGGGTTCAAATTTGGCTACCAGCTTTTGGTATTCAAACCAACAGCCGAAATGAATGATGGTAAACAACAGAAAAAAAGCATACTGATTCCATAATAATCCGGTTAGCATTACAACTACAAAGATCAATGCAGTGGATGCCCTTGTCCAGAATGTTTTCCAATTAAACGCCATACCAGATTATTCGGTTATAGATCAGAGTCAGTTCGTCGCGATGGTAAAATCAAATCATCATCCGTATCATACAATTCTCCGAAATGTGTATGTGTAATCCGATTCATATACCAAACTAAACCAATGATAGCCACCACACTTAATATCACATAGAGTGGTTGTATGACTGGATCTTTATCAATAAATGTCTTATCCTGATAGACCATTACCACCTGTACCGCATTGTTTACAAAATGCCCGAGAATTGCAGGCCAGATACTTCCACTGTACCAATAAATGGCGCCCAGTAAAATTCCGAGTAACAACCTTGGAAAAAATCCAAAAAACTGTCCGTGGAATGCTGAAAACAAAATTCCCGTAATGATAATTCCTACCCAGGGCCGGCGACTGATTTGAATAAAGAGCCTTTGCAAAACACCTCTGAAAAAAAACTCCTCGCAAATTGCCGGAAGTACTGCAACCAGCAGGAGCATGGCAATCAGGTCAACGGGACCGTCCATTTGCAGGAATGCCTTCATTATTTTGACTGCCTTATCTTCTGATAATCGCATGGAATCTTCCAGGGTTTTCATGGAAGCAGGCAGACTCATTTCCTGATTAACCTGATTCAGCCAGGACGCTGCAGGAAATGCAAGCAACATTAACACAATACCAAGCCACCAGAAAGAAGCGGGCTGAGGAGTTTTATGTCCCAGGTAAGGAAGCGGACGGCGATCACTCAAATAGGCAAAAATAATGGCGGGGATTAGAAAGATGGATATGCTCAATACTGCCTGTAACCATTTCATGGCAGTAATAACACCGGGATTATCAAAGTTCAATTGCTGGATATCCTCCAGCGAAACTCCTAACCCATGTGCTATTCCATAAAATGCTACCAGTCCGAGTGATAAATAAGTCCCGAATGTCAGACTCCCGAAAACGACGAGTTGTAACCAGGCGGGCTTGTACTTCAAATAAGTGTTCATACTACGTCTGCAAGATGCGATATTTTAGGCAGAACTGGCCATTTTAGGCGTAACTTTGCCGCTTTCGATAGCCGTATGGTAAAAATTGGACAACTTGAACTTCCTGATTTCCCACTCCTTCTGGCTCCAATGGAGGATGTGAGTGATCCGCCTTTCCGGGCAGTTTGCAAACTGAACGGAGCGGATCTTATGTATACTGAATTTATCAGCAGTGAGGGTCTGATTCGGGATGCTATCAAAAGCCGCCAGAAACTGGATATCTATGAAACGGAGCGTCCGGTTGGCATACAGATTTTCGGAGGGGATGAAGAGGCTATGGCAATGAGTGCCCGCATTGTAGATGCCGTTCAACCCGATTTGCTCGATATCAATTTTGGCTGTCCGGTTAAAAAAGTGGTAACCAAAGGCGCAGGTGCGGCGGTGTTAAAAGACATTGATCTGATGGTGCGGTTAACTGCTGCCTGTGTTCGGTCCACCAATTTGCCGGTAACGGTAAAAACCAGGCTGGGATGGGATTTCGATTCCATTAATATAGGTGAAGTGGCCGAGCGTTTGCAGGATACAGGTATCAAAGCATTGGCCATCCATGGACGCACAAGAAGTCAATTGTATAAAGGAGAAGCAGACTGGTCGCCTATTGCCAGGGTAAAAGAAAATCCCCGGATTCAAATACCCATTTTCGGCAATGGTGATATTGATTCACCGGAGAAGGCACTGGATTACAAAAAGCGATTTGGCGTAGATGGAATTATGATTGGCCGGGCTGCGATTGGTTATCCCTGGATCTTTAATGAAATCAAACATTTTTTTTCAACGGGAGAGCACCTTCCGCCACCCACTATTGAACAACGGGTGGAAGTGATCCGCCGGCATTTGCACAAATCTGTTGAATGGAAAGGATTGATACCCGGCATAAATGAAATGCGCAGGCATTACAATAATTATTTAAAGGGTTTACCAAATATAAAAGAGTATCGTTTTAAATTGGTAACACTGAAAACAGTGGAAGAAATTGATACAGTGCTGGATGATATCACCAAAGTTTATACCGGTTATATTTTTGAACGCCGACAGGTTGAAATGAATAACCTGAGCTATGATTGTGGTTGATGCCCCTATTGTTTTATGGCATCAGTAACCTCTGGGTCTAGTGGTGAAATACCGGGAGCAAAATAACGCATCAGTTCGCCGTTTTCGCTAATGAGATACTTGGAAAAATTCCATTCGGGCGCCTGCCTGCACCAGCCGTTTTCTTCCGGTTTCGATAACCACTGAAATACCGGATGCTGCTCTTTACCGGGAATTACCTGTGATTTTTTTGACAGGGGAAATTTCACTCCGTAATTGATCTGACAGAACTGTTCAATATCCGCATCACTGCCTGTTTCCTGTTCTTTAAAATCATTGGCAGGGAATGCTATGATGACCAGCTTGTTCTGAAATTGTTCTGATAATTCCTGCAATGCCTGGTATTGAGCGGTATAGCCACAATTGGAAGCCGTATTTACAAGCAATAATTTTTTTCCTTTAAATTCCTGCAGCGTCAGTTCTTTTCCTGAGTTCAATTGAACTGTTCGGTTATAGATGGAGGTTACAGGTTGCTGATGATTGGAATTCTCCTGCACGGATGCTTTTGCCCCCAGCCATTTTCCCATTTTCATTAAGAAAGGATAGATTTTTTGAAGCATTTTCTGGCGGGTAGTCATGGTGTCTTTTGTATTGGTCATCAGATGATTTTTTTATACAGCTTTAGTTTCCCTTTCATGGGCGGATATTTCAACGATGGGTCAAACCAGGTGGGTGTTTTCATTACTGCTTTAAAATGAGTAAAGCGATCGAAACTGAATTTTCCGTGAGCAGAACCGATTCCGCTGTCACCTCTTCCTCCAAAAGGAAGAGACGGATTGGCGAACTGCCAGGCAGCATTGTTGACACATCCGGTTCCGGCGGGAATTGATCGTATCCATTGTTCTTCATTTTTCCTGCTTGAAGTAAACACATAAAATGCCAAAGGGTTTGGATGTAGTTGAATTAGTTCCATCGCTTCCTGTTTTGTAGTAAAGCTGAAGATGGGAAGTATTGGGCCAAATATTTCTTCCTGCATAATTGGAAGGTGAAGGGAGGGCGCATCTGCCAAAGTTGGTTCAATGAACAATTCATTTTCGTCTGTTGTGCCGCCATGTAAAATTGTAAGTTCTTCTAAATAGGTTTTAAGGCGATGAAATTGTGCAGGTGTAATAATCCGGCAGAACTCTTTCGAATGTTGAGGCTGATCGCCATAAAATTGTACAATGGATTTCTTTATGGCTGTTATAAGTTTTTCTTTCACACTATGGTGAACCAGCAGATAATCCGGTGCAATACAAATTTGTCCGGCATTGGAAAATTTACCAACTGTTATCCGGCGGGCTGCCACCTCTATATTTGCGTCTGCCTCTACAATGCAGGGACTTTTTCCACCCAGTTCCAGTGTAACCGGAACCAATTGGGATGCAGCCATTTCATAAATTTTTTTACCCACTTTTGTTCCGCCGGTAAAAAAAACATGATCGAAGCGAAAATATTGCATCAGGGCAGGAACCAGTTCTGCTCCTTCTCCTGATACAAAAAAGATCTCCTGTTTTTTACAGGACGCCCGAATTATTTTTTCGATAACTTTTTCTGTTGCAGGAGCATGCTCACTTGGTTTAACAACAACCATATTGCCGGCAGCTATTGCTCCGATCATCGGCCCCATTAATAACATAAAGGGGTAATTCCAGGGACCGATAACCAGCACCACACCTAATGGTTCGGGATAGATAAAACTGGAAGAAGGAAGGTTAACGAGATTGGTTGGAACCCGTTTGGGTTGCATCCATTTCTTCAGGTTATGGATAGCGTGATCAATTTCTGAAAGCACGATTCCGATTTCTGTAACCCAGGATTCTTCTTTGCATTTCTTCAGATCCTTTTGGAGGGCAGCATAAATTTCTTCCTCCTGACTGAGGATGGAAGCATGCAACTGTCGAAGCAGTTGAATCCGGGCATTATAACTGGACAATACCCCCTGGTTAAACTGGGTTCTAAGAGTTTGAATTGCTGCAATCCTTGATTCGATGGTCATATTATCAAATTACAACAATCGGTTTGAAAAAGAGATCGAATTTCTATAACTATCTTCAGGTTATGTTATCGGATGAACATTTTATGAAACAGGCATTGTTGCAGGCGCAGCAGGCGTATGAAGCCGGCGAGGTCCCGGTTGGAGCGGTAGTGGTGATCAATGATCGGATTATTGCAAGGGGGTATAATCAGGTAGAACAACTTAATGATCCTACCGCCCATGCAGAAATGATTGCATTGACATCTGCATTCAGTTTTCTGGGAGCGAAATACCTGCCGGATGCTGCACTTTATGTTACGGTGGAACCATGTCTGATGTGTGCGGGCGCCATCTACTGGAGCAAGTTAGGCAAGCTGGTTTGGGGTGCGGGGGACGAAAAAAATGGACATGCACGGATTACGGGAGTTCAATCGCCCTTTCATCCGAAAGCAATTATTCGGACGGGTGTTTTGGCGGAGGAATCTGCTGAATTGATGAAGCGATTTTTTAAGGAGCGGCGTTGATTTATGCGATGTTTACTTTAACAATCCCTTGTTAATCCTGCGTCGTTCTGTTTGGTCTATGATATATAAAACTCAAGGCCATGAATAAAATGCTACTCTTCTTTTTACCCGTATTGCTGGTATTAGCCTCCTGTACGCGTACCTATGTTGATCCCCGGCCTCCGATTGACGAATCAGTTTGGTTGAATAAAGAGCGAGGGGTAGTTGTATATAGCGGGTTCGATTGTGATTTTTTCGTAGTTGAAACAAGATTTGGCTATAGTGTGGTTCGCAGCTGGGGCGGCTTTACGCCGGCGCGTGGTGCGGTACTTTATGGCGATTTCAGCCGTTTCGGTGTGCGTTCCTTCTATAATCGTACAGAAGGGTATATTGAACAGGCCAATGTAATTGATTACTGGCTCTCCTACTGGGACGCTCTTGACCTCGCCGACTTTGAATGTTCCTATTAGGTGTCAGACAGGTGTTAGAACAGTGTTAGAGAGGTGTTAGGGAAACGTTAGCGAGGTGTCAGATACATGTCTAACATGTATCTGACACCTCGCTAACGTTTAGTTTTGTGCTCTGGGGCTTAGCCATTAAATTTGCTATTCCTTTCTTAGGTTCTTTTTTTATTATTCAACTATAAATACCCATTCTATGGCATTTACTTTACCAGCGCTCCCGTATTCTCACGACGCATTGGAGCCACATATTGACACCCAGACCATGCAGATTCACCACGGGAAACACCACCAGGCCTATGTTGACAATCTCAACAAAGCCATCGCAGGTACCCCGAATGAAAATAAATCGATTGAAGAACTGGTTGCCATTGCCGGATCTATTTCGCCTGCAGTTCGGAATAATGGCGGCGGACACTGGAACCACAGTTTTTTCTGGGAAAGTCTGGCTGCTAACGCAGGCGGACAACCGAGCGGTGCTTTGGGTGATGCAATTACTGCAGCATTCGGATCATTTGACGCATTCAAGGAAAAATTCGCAGCAGCCGGTATGACCCGCTTCGGAAGTGGATGGGCCTGGCTGATCGTGAAAGATGGTAAACTGGAAATCAGTTCTACCCCCAACCAGGACAATCCGCTGATGGATGTAGCGGAAGTAAAAGGAACCCCATTACTGGGTGTGGATGTTTGGGAACATGCTTATTACCTCAAATACCAGAACAGAAGAGCAGATTACCTGGCTGCTTTCTGGAATGTAGTGAACTGGTCTAAAGTTGCAGATCGTTTTGCAGCTGCTAAATAAGTTTCCATTTTATTAACCGAAGATCCCGCCCCGGGGCGGGATCTTTATTTTAAAGGATACCATGAAAAAATTGCTTTTCGGGAGCATCGCAGCAATTGCTTTTGCTGCCTGCTCAACTCCACCTCAGAAAAATGTTGTAGTGATGGCAAGTGGAAAATTCACTGTTTCACCAACGGGCGATGCCATCCAGTTTGAGCCAGGCACACAGCATAATGAGCAAATTATCAGTCTGAAAGGGGATAAGATTACGCTCAACAATGGCAGCACAACAAAAGAACTGACCGTAACCGAACCTGGTGTTTATCTTTTAAATTTAAAAAACGATACACTGATCGGATCACTTCAGGCATTTGGTGATGCCAGCACTAGAGAAGGAAGGATTACCCAGGAAGTACTCATGAACCGGATGGATAGTCTTCAGCAATTGATGGTTGGCACCAATGTGAGCGCAGAGAAAAAAAATCATTACCTGGCTCCGGGAGATTTCAAAAAAATCAGCAGCAAGGATAATGCAATAGTTGTTGGTCCATTTCGCGGCATTCCTGCTTCCCTTACCCCTGATAAAGATGGCAATGTTCCTGAAGTATATAAGTTTATCACGAATAAAGATGCCAGGGCAACACTGGACCGACTCACCAAGATGTTGAAGGAATGACGGGAGAAGGGAGAAGGGAAAGGGGAGATGGGTGATGGGAACAATTTTATCTTATGCACCCGACGTGCAAACCCGTCGGGTGTTTTCATTTCCTCATGGTACCGGATCATGTCCGCTCCCACCCCAGGGATGACAGCGGGAAATGCGTTTGATCGTAAGCCAGAACCCCTTGAGAGGCCCGTACTTTCGAAAAGCTTCCAATCCATATTGGGAGCAGGTGGGTGTGAACCGGCATTTTGGGCCCAATAAGGGCGAAATCAGCCATTGATACAGCTTAATAAGCGCAATAAATGGGAAACTGGCTATTTTTTTCAGCAAATCTGACATTGATTATTGTTACAATTTTTTCATTAGCCGTTGAAATGCAGCTTGCACCAATTGTTGACAATGGGCGAAATCAGGCAGCATTTTGCCTGTATACAAAATAAACAGATCGAGATTTCTACCAGAAGATTCAACAGCCAGCAACAATTCAAGCCGGTTCAACCGTACTGCTTCCCGGAGCCAGCGTTTGATCTGATTTCTGTCTACTGCTTTTTTAAAATAACGCTTGCTTACACCCACTCCTATCAGCAGCATGCCTTTATCAATGGAAGGAGTACTATGGTAAACCAAACGTATATCGCCCAGTGATAACTTTTGTCCGGACGCAAACAAGGCATCGATTTTCTTTCGATGCTTCAGACGCTCTCCCGCATTTAACGTAAACAGGTGTTTTTTTTGCTGCATTTCCGATAGAGGAAAGTTAATCAGAATAGGTATAAAATAAAATTAGCTCTGATCCCCTAAAGGAGCAGAGCTAATTGATATCATCGAAAACCGCAGTGGGCGGCTTGCTTACTTCAGCTTGCTTTCAGAAGAAACAGACAGTTTCTTACGACCCTTTGCGCGACGGCTCGCTAATACCTTACGGCCATTAGCAGTTTGCATGCGCTTACGGAAACCGTGAACGGTTTTACGACGACGACGGTGTGGTTGAAATGTTCTTTTCATTTTACAGTTTTTTTACGAACTCAAAAATTGGCCGCCTGTGGAGAGCCAGGTAGCTGATTTCCAATCACATCGGGCCACCATACCCGCTTGTGTCGTGAAAGGGACGGCAAAGGTAATGAAATATTGGAAAAAATGACCGGGATTAAAGATCAATTTTTTCAGCCTGAATCGGTGCGCCATAAAACATACTGGCATGTTGCTCAAAATCATGGGCATCATCCGTAGTAAAAAAATGTCTTGTCCCGGTTTGAGTCAGGCGCTGATTCATTTCGGGATGTCTTTTCAAATAATCAACCAAACTTGTTGCAACAATAGAGCCCTGAGAAATCAGCTGCACAGAAGGAGGAAGAAACTGATTGATTTTCTCCGAAAGAAGGGGATAATGGGTGCAGGCAAGTACTACTGTATCCAAGCCAGGCGCCTTATCCAGCAAAGCCCGTACATGTTTTCGAACGAAAAAATCGGCGCCTTCTCCGGCAAACTCATTATTTTCTATCAATGGCACCCACATTGGGCAGGCTTCCTGATACACTTTCAGTTCGGGATAAAACTTTTCTATTTCAATCGGATAAGAATTGGAACTGACCGTTCCTTTTGTAGCCAACACACCTACCCTTCCGGTTTTGCTTATCTTCCCAATTAATTCTGTTGTTGGCCGGATTACTCCCAGCACCCGATTTTCGGGAGCCAATCCCGGCAGATCATTTTGCTGAATACTTCTCAAAGCTTTTGCCGAAGCAGTATTACAGGCAAGCACCACCAGTGGGCAGCCCTGCTGAAAAAACCATTTTACACATTCAAGCGTGTACCTGTAAACCGTATCAAAACTTCGGGTACCATAGGGTGCCCGTGCATTATCCCCCAGGTATATATAATCGTATGCCGGCATCGCCTGAACGATTTCTTTCATCACCGTCAGGCCACCATATCCAGAATCAAATACACCAATTGGTGCCAGTTTAGTATTCATGAGCTACCCAAATATAACAAACGCCGGGATGCTATCCCGGCGTTCATACAGAGCCTGTGAAAAGTATCGTTATTTAAGGCCTAATTTCTTTTTTACCAATGGCAGGAGATCATCAGCCGGAGGAGATACAATCATGTATTCTTTGGGGAATACATAGGTATATCCGCTTTCTTTAGCTACTGCCTGAACTGCGTCCATCGCTTTTTTCTGGATTGGTTCGCTCAGTTCTTCCTGACGCTTCTGCAATTCCTGTTGAATACGCTGCTCTTCTCCCTGCAACTCGGTCAGTTTCTGTTGCAATTCTTTTCTTTTTACATCTTTAACAGGCTGCGTCATTTTAGCAGAATCAGCATTGAATTTGGTGATTGCTTCATTCAGCGCTGTTTCTTTTTCCTGTGCACTCTGAATCAATGCATCACGGAATTGAACAAGTGCAGAGTCTGCCTTTTTAGCTTCCGGCATCAATGCCACGACTTCATTAAAGCTGATGTAACCAATTTTGGTTTGAGCCTGTGCAGAATGATTGAATGCTACCAATCCCAGCGCTACCATCAGAACAGATAAAACTTTTTTCATGCGATGTTTTGTTACTTTAAGTTGTTTTCGTTTTGGTTTTAGTTGTCTTTGTTAATCTAATTTAACTTTATTTAACACCTAACTCCCTAAGCACATCCTCACTTTTATCGAGCTTGGGGTCGGCAAATATAACGGTAATTCCTTCACTTCTGTCCAAAATAAAGTCATACATTCTGGCCACAGCAATTTTTTGAATAGCCGCGTAAACCTTGTCCTGTATGGGTTTCACCAGTTCCTGACGCTTTTTGAAGAGGTCTCCCTCGAATCCAAAACGCTGACGCTGAAGCTCTCTTACTTCTTTCTCCCGATTAAAAATTTCATCCTCTCTTTTTTTCAGTAAATCCGGACTAAGCATTACTTTCTCAGCCTCATAATCCTTATATAATTTATTGAGCGTCTGCTGCTTAGAATCGATTTCAGCCTGCCAGATTTCACTTGTTTTATTAAGGGCTTCCTGCGCCTCTTTGTACTCCGGTAACTTATCAAGGATATAACGGGTGTCTACGATCGCATATCGCTGGGCTTGTACAGCCACCGCCGACAGCAAAAAAGCAGCACAAACAATAACCAGTTTTTTCATAACCATCCTATTTAATGTTGATGAATTTATTATTCCGGCTCAAACCCAAGCATAAAGGTAAACCTTGCAGCATCCCGGAGTTTTCCATTAGGTGTTATCCGATCAAATCCTACGCCATAATCAAAACCAAGCAATCCAAACATGGGGAGGAAGAAGCGCATACCCACACCCGCACTGCGACGCAACTGGAACGGATTGTAATCTTTATAGTTATACCATCCATTTGCAGCCTCAAAGAAAGCTAAACCGAAAATAGTACTGTTTGGATTGGTGGAGAATGGATAGCGAAGCTCCAGCGTGTATTTATTAAAAATGGTAAAGAACTGGCTGGCGGAAGATCGATCCGGATTAATGGTTGGATCCGAATTATCGTATACCGGATACCCTCTGTGCGCAATGATATCATATCCCAATAATCCGAAGTTGTTGGTCAGACCGGCATCACCCACCTGAAACCGTTCAAATGGAGAATACTCAAGCTTAGAATTATACCGGCCCATGAAACCATATTTCGCCGCCGCCTTCAATACAAACTGTCGACTCTTATCTGCTCCCATCGGTTTACCAATTGGCACATACCATTCACCGGTAAATCGCCATTTATGGAATTCCGGCAGTTCATATGGATTTGCAGACTTTACCCTTCCCGGATCAATCAGTGAATAAGGTGGTGTTGCCTGAACACTTGCCATAAAGTTGGAACCACTTTTCGGGAAGATTGGCTGATCTATGGAAGATCTGCTTAACGCCAGTTTAAAGCTAAGGTTGTGGGCAGTTGTGTTATTCAGACCAGGAAAGAGGTTGGGATAATTCTGTAATTTATACTGCGTAAAGTTGAGCGAATATACCAGGGTAAAGAAATCATCCGGCCATCTCAATTGTTTACCTAATGCAACTGAAATACCCAGCGTTCGAAGGAAGGAGGTATCGCCTGCTTTTCTGTCATATAAACCGGTAAACGGATTATAAGAATTAGCAAAACGGGTGCTATAAAAACTTACGGTAAAGGAGTTTCTGCGTTTTCCTCCCAGCCAGGGTTCTGTAAAACTAAAGTTATACGAACGGAACTGGCGTCCATTACTTTGCAAACGAAGACTTAGTTTCTGTCCGTCTCCCGATGGCAATGGATCCCAGGTTTTCTTATTAAAGATATTTTTAATGGAGAAATTATTAAACGTTACGCCCAGGGTTCCTGTTAACCCGATATTACCACCCCAGCCTGCTGATAATTCCAACTGGTCATTGGATTTTTCTTCCACCTTATAATTAATGTCCACGGTACCATCATCCGGATTTGGTACCGGATTAATGTCAATTTTTTCCTGATTGAAGAAACCAAGATTGGCGATCTCCCTGTTGGAGCGGATCAATGCAGCACGACTGAATTTTTCCCCTGGTACGGTCCTGATTTCACGACGAATTACATGTTCTTTTGTTTTTTCGTTCCCCGCAATATTTACGTTTTTGATGGTAGCCTGCGGCCCTTCCCGCATCCTGATTTCAAAGTCAATAGTGTCATTGTAAACAGCCGTTTCAATGGGATCAATGGAGAAGAACAAATATCCGTCATCCATATAGAGGCCACTGATATCACCCCCTTCCGGCGACATTTGTTTTCCCAGTTTGGAATTCAGTGTCTCCAGATTGTAGATATCTCCTTTTTTTATACCAAGCAATACATTCAGTACCGAATCAGAATATTGGGTATTTCCTCTCCAGGCAATATTTCCAAAATAATAACGACGGCCTTCATCTACTTTGAGGTCGATGTTCAGGTTCCCCTTTTTGGTATAATACATGGTGTCTTCCAGAATTGCCGCATCACGATATCCGAGGGAGTTATAATATTCTAGGATTTTTTCTTTGTCTTCAATGTATTTTGTTTCATTGTATTTCGCAGAGCTGAATAATTTGAAACGGAAATAGGGATCCAGAAAATTACCGGTTTTAGTAACGGATAAAAATCCAAGATCCTTCATATATTCAGATATGCTAACCGGTTTCTGCACCCCATAACTACTGGAATCTACTTTTGGATAAAGTGTAAGTCTGGTTGTTTCCTTGGTGCCTTTCATTTTCTTTTTCAACCGGAGCTCATTTACCTCTTCATTTCCAAAAAAGCTCACCTGGTTGATCCGAACCTTATTTCCTTTAGCAATCCGGAAAGTAAGTTGTTGTGTATTTACGAAAGCAGGATCCGGTGTTTCTTCAATGGTAACTTTTGCTCCCTGAAAACCTTTTTCAACATAATATTTGATGATGTTTTCAATGGCGGTTTTTTTCATATTCTCGGTAATCACCCGCCCCTTTACCAAACCTGTTTTTCCTGAGAGATCTTCCTGTTCTGATTTTTTTACTCCCTTAAAGTAAAAATTGGAGAGACTTGGGCGCTCTGTTACATTGATTTCAATATAGAGATTCCGGCCTTCCACTTTGGTATAAAAGATCTCGACATCAGAGAACAAATTCTGTTTCCAAAGGTTAATTATAGCTTTACTGATATTATCGCTGCCTGGAATAACCACTTTATCTCCTACAGAGAGACCTGAAATGGATAAAAGCAGCGATTCATCGCGGTATTTGGTACCTGTAACGGTAATACCGGCAATGGTATATTCTTTGGGATTTCTTGCGTTTGCCAATTCCTCCAAATCTGGATCAATAGCAGTAGGTCGGGTAGTATCCGGTTGTTGCGCCGTGGCAGTCCGTCCAATCAACAAAAGCAGTAAAGCAACAACGACTATTCGTGAGTGCATCCAGTTGGTTTTAATAAAGTAGGCAAATTAAGGGGATTGTTTAAAAAAGCTTTGTTAAAGGGGCGCTTCCTGTATCTGAGCGCTGGTTTTTCCAAATCTTCTTTCTCTCTGTTGATAATCCAGGATAGCTTCATATAAATTTTCTTTTCGGAAATCGGGCCAGCGCACATCGGTAAAATAGAGTTCTGCATAAGCCAGTTGGTAGAGCAGGAAATTACTAATCCGGTATTCACCACTGGTACGGATCATGAACTCGGGATCCGGAAATTCACTGGTACTGAGGTATTGTGAGATAATATCCTGGGTTATTCCTTCTGGTTGCAAGCGACCCGCCTGCACTTCCAGGGCAATTTTCTTTACTGCTTCCACCATTTCCCATCGGCTGCTGTAACTCAGCGCCATAACCAATTGCAGACCGGTATTGGCTCCGGTCATATCCAGTGCTTCCTTCAATTCCTGCTGTGCATAATCCGGAAGCATTGCCCGGTCACCGATTACGTGCAGTTTTATATTATTTCTATTCAGGGTTTCCACTTCTTTCCGAATCGTATCAACCAATAATTCCATCAATCCGTTCACTTCCTTAGCAGGTCGGTCCCAGTTTTCAGTGCTGAATGCGTAGAGGGTAAGGTAACCGATACCCAGCTCTGCGCAGCCTTCCACAATATCCCGCACGCTTTCCACGCCATGGAAATGGCCATAGAGTCGGTCCTGGCCCTTTTCCTGGGCCCAACGACCATTGCCATCCATAATGATGGCGATATGACGAGGGAGCTTTTGCCGGTCAATTTTCGCTTCGAGCGAACTCATATAATCAAATTTCAGGCTGCGAAGGTACGGAAAATGCCGAACCTGCCTACAGGATTGAGATTCCTAGTATTTTGGTGTGGGGCAGCGATAGCTGGTCAGGTTAAAACTTACCGTAAACTGAGCCGTAATAAACTGGTCTTTTTGTCCGGCATAACCACGTTGACGCCCTTCAATACCAATAATTTCGCCTACTTCATAACTTCTGTCCTGGAGCAGGAAACCCGGTGTTTGAGAACCGTCGGGCAATGGCGGGAATTTATCCGCACCTACATAGGTTGTGCTGACATCATCCATATAATCCGTATTGGTAAAACGATGCAGGACTTCAAAGCCAACATTTATTTTTTCATTCAGTGAATATTTAACCCCTACTCCAAAAGGAATAGCGAAAGCCATGCTGCTGTAAGGTTTCCGGTTTGGATAGGCTGCTGAACCCTGCCCTTCGGTACCAAGTGGACGTAAAAAATATTTTTGCCCATTCAGGTAGGCATAGGGGTCATAACTGAAAATACTTGCCCCTATAGTTACATAAGGTGTAAAGCGATGGTCGTAGGATCCGGGAACATATTTGAAAAAATTAAAATCACCCTGTAAGGCCAATTCCCAGATACTGCTGTTAAAACTAAGGTTCCGTCTGCGCTGAAACTCATTGTCTGAATAATATTTATCAGCATATCCAACCTGGGCAAACTGCCCTCCCACCCGAACTGCTATATAATTACCAAACTGTTTACGAAAAAATACACCAAATGCCAGTTTGGCCCGGTTAACCTTTGCCGAGGTATTCAGATCGCCGAAGTAATGGGCGGCTCCAAGGGATACGCCTATTTCTCCTTCCTGAGTAATTGATTCCATCTGTGCACGGGCAGCGGAATGCAGGGTAAGTACTGCCAGCAGCGGCAGGATTATTTTCTTCATAATGCAATATAACGCATAAACAATACAGGTTCTGATAAAGGAAATGCTAATTACGGGTGTCCAAGCCCCAGGACAGCTTTGTCCGTAAAGTGCTAAGAAAATTATTTTCATTGAGACGCACAATACTTACGTCAAATTTCTCTCTTTTTACGGCCAGTTGAATGTTTTTACTAACGATTTCACGGCGACTATCCAGGGCGCAAATAAAATTATCCGATCTGGATTCCACTTCAAAGGAAATGATATTATCATCCGGAACTATAATTGGCCGGACATTCAGGTTATGCGGGGCGACGGGAGTAATTACAAAACTTCCCGAATCGGGGAAAACAATGGGGCCACCACAGCTAAGGGAATAGCCGGTTGATCCGGTTGGAGTGCTAACAATAAGGCCATCAGACCAATACGTATTAAGAAATTCTCCATTAAGATAAGTATGAATCTTAATCATGGGAGAGATATCCGTTTTGTGAATGGCAAATTCATTTAAAGCATAGGGTGTTTCACCAAAGAGCAATTTATCAGCATCAAGATGAATCAGTGATCGGCGATCAATTACAAATTGCCGGTTTACCATGGCAGCAACAGCCGTTTTAAGTTCTTCCTTACCGATACTGGCCAGGAATCCGAGGCGTCCGAAATTAATTCCAAGTATTGGAATTTTTTTATGCCGCACCAGGGTAACTGTATCAAGCAGGGTACCATCGCCTCCTAAACTAATGACAAAATCGATGGTTTCATCGAGGTCTTCAGAGTGACTGAAGGTGGTCAGCTGGTCCTGCTGAAAGCGGACGGAGGGCGCTATCTGTTCGAAAAATGCCCGGAAAATAACCGGTTCAATCTGAAGGCTGCTGAGTTCATTGAATAAGTTCTGTATTTCCGAATAATCATCCTGATCAATTACCCGGCTGTAAATCGCCACTTTCATGTATCTGTTTTAGCCACCGGAAAGATAGCGCATTAAAAATCATTCTTTACGTGAAAAAAGAAGCCGTTTTGACCCATTTGGTTGAAGCTGTATTCGAAACGCAATACCAAATCATAGAGGGTTACGATGTCTATTCCGAATCCTGCTGTGGTCAGCAATTTATTGTTCAGTGAATTATCCCGGAAATATTTGGTGTAGGAATATCCAAGATCGGCATAGGTTTTTGCATAAATCCGGAAAGGAATCCGGTCATGGCTCTGGCTTTTGATAGGTAATGGAACAGAGAAGTTCAGTATTTCTCTGCGAAGTGTATTCCGGGTCATTCCCCCCAGCACTCCGTCAATAACATATTTCTCCAGCCCTCTCAGGTAAAAATCGCCATACCCCATTAACCGATGCTGATTAAAGGGTTGTTTAAAGGGTAATTTGATGGTACTTGTCAATTGGGAAGAAAAAGATGCTTTTGTTCCAATTTCCCAGGCCTTGGTAGCTTTGATATTCAGCATCCACATTCCCACATCGGATCCCAATCCGCGACGAAGCAGCTGAATATCTGCCATAAAGCCCCTCAATGGGTATGCTAAATAATCAACATCCAGAAAACTCATGGAATAGCTTAGTTCGGGATATAGAACCCGGGTTTTACCTGACTTGCTATTATACTGATTATTTACCTGCCATACAGCACTGTCAATTTTACTCATACCAAAGCCAACTCTTAGTACGTGTCTGGTTTTTAAACCTGGCCTGTAATTCCATTGCAGAGAACCGGTCATGGTTTCTTCCAGAAAGCGACCTGCTTTTGGTAAGGAATCAGCCCTTAGGAAAAATTGCTGATTATCTACCGTAAGCGGATTAACTTCCTTCATGGCAGAATAATTAAAATTTACTCCGTAACCGCTTTTGAGTGAACCATCCATAAAAGGCTGGTTATAGGAAGCCTGAATTTGCCGGGAATAACCCGTAATGAGCCAGAGTTTCAGCACATCATTCCGACCGGTGGTATTGTAGTAGTTTAATTTGGCGCCATAATTCACCCGATCAAGACTGTATCCTTTCTCTGCCCATGTCTGGAGATTCCGGTCAATGGGTTTCAGATAGGGAATTGGGAAAAAATACCAGCGTTCTTTTACATCAATCTGGACATCCACCAGGTACCCTCTGAAACTTTTTAATGAAATAACAACATCATTGAACAACCGCGTATTCACCAATTGCTGTTTACCTAATCGGAACTGGGCAACCAACTGATTCAGCGCAACAGAGTCTCCTTCTTTAAAAGGAAGTTCCCGCTTGATTATATAGTCTTTCGTTTTTTTATTTCCGTTGATGTAAATCTGATCGATCAGGAAAAGCCGGCGTGGTGGTTCGGCTTCAACCGGGTGTGCACCAGGCGGACTGAGTCCGGGTGCTGTTTTCTCTTCCTCCTGAATGGGAAGCTCGTTTTGTGCAAAAGCACTACTGAACAGACAGCAGAAAATTGCAAGCAGGGGGATTCTATATTTCCACACAATATTCATTCCTTTCATACACGGTGCCTATGAAAATACAGGATTCAGCTAAAGAATGTAAATCAAAGACTGTTTTTTTTAGAGATTGAGGTAATTCATGAGATGATCATAATTGTTTCTCAGTTCATTTTCATACATCTCTTCTCCAAAATAATACCGAACCTGATAATCGTATCGTTGAAAAGTGGCTACGATATCGGAGAGTTCGAACTTATTTAATTTTAATGTAACGTATAAAACGCCCAGATTGTTATCAAAATAGGTGTTAAGCTGGGTGATTTGGGCATCATTTGTTTCAACCAGCTTATAAATTTCTGAAAAAGCGAAACTTCTTTTTTCCATTTCCAGCACAATGATACCTCCGGGTTCGTCGGCCCCTATCATATGTCCGGTAAATTTCAGGAGGTCGGCTGATGCGATGGCCCCAATCCATTGAAAATTCGTTTCGGTTACGGGAATAACGGCTAATCCGTATTCATTGGCGAGTTGTACCGCTTCGGTAAAATGACCGGTTGGACCGACTCTTACTTTAGAAATGGCAGCACTCAGTGTTTCAAGTGGCTGGCTGTCGTCTTCACTGTTCAGGAGATCTGATTCAGAAATTAAGCCGACATAGAGTTCTTCTTCAACGAGGGGCAAATGGATAACATTGCAGTCGTCCATCAATTGCAAAGCCCGGTAAATAGGGTCTTTGATCGACAATACGGGAAGGGAAACCGATATCAGGTCCTTGTTGATCACTTGTTTCGTTTATGTATAGACGTCAATTCTCAGGCAACCGCTGCCGGGGCACTGAGTTTCGTCAAAAATTTATGAAGAATTTTATTAAATTCTTCGGGCACTTCCATCATGGGAGCATGTCCGCATTTGTCAATAAAGTGCAATTCGCTATTGGGAATCAGTCGGTTGAACTCTCTTCCGACAAATGGAGGCGTTATGCTATCGTTATTTCCCCATACCAGCAGGGTGGGTTGTTTAATCTGGCTTAGTTCTTCTCCCAGGTTATTGCGGATGGCACTTTTAGCCAGTGCAATAATTTTGATGACTTTCAGCCGGCTGGTAGTAATATCATAAACTTCATCCACCAGTTCTTTGGTTGCCATTTTGGGGTCGTAAAAAGTCAGTTCTGTTTTTTTGCGAATGTATTCGTAATCGCCCCGTTTGGGATAGGTATCACCCATTCCATTCTCAAATAAGCCGGAGCTACCGGTAAGAATCAGGCTTTTGATACGTTCAGGATGTTTAAGTACATGTACAAGACCAACATGACCGCCGAGCGAATTACCCATCAGATGGATATTTCGGTAATCTTTGGCTTCAATGAATTTATAAACAAACTTTTGCAGTCCGCCGACTGATGTGTGTAAAATGTCCAGTTCAAACAGTGGAAGCATGGGCACTATAACTTTATAGTGTTGCCGGAAGTATTCAATCAGGTCCCTGAAATTGCTCAGGGCACCAAAAAGGCCATGAAGCAGGATCAATGGTTCGCCCTCCCCTTCCTCGATGTACTTGAATTTATCCAGCTGTTTGATCTCGTATTGCATCTCTTCGTAAAAATAATACTTCCAATTAATTGCTAAAATAGGCCATTTAGGCCAATTATTTCCTGCCGTTACGGGGTTATGAGTGGTCTTCCAGAAACACCCCAATCTCATTCAATATATCTTTAAATATCGGAACAACCGCTGCAATCCATTCCAATACTTTCGGGCCCCACGGTGCAAGTATAGGATAAGTAACAGAAGATTCCATTGCATCGGGCCGGATAAGGGAAAGTTTATCCAGGTAAAAAAGCAATACAGACCAGGTTAGCAGGTAAATCAGTGCATAAAATACTACTCCTGCACCTTTATTTACCCAACCGAGGAAGGCCCATTCTGCTGTTGACTCGAATAATTTCCCAATCATATTAACCAGTACTACCACCAGCACAAATACCAGCAAAAACGCCAGCAATGGAAGCCATTTTGCTGAAACGTTTACCGTTCCTTCCAGCCAGGAGGCAGTAACTGCCGACAACTTCAGTGCAGCCAAAAGGCCTAATAGGAGGGCTGCGAAGGAAAACAATGCCATCACCAATCCGTTGCGAATTCCTTTATACGCAGCCAGCACCAGCACCAGAAATGTTACAATATCAATCAAGCGTTCAATTTTTCCTGCACCCGTCGGGTACCCGACGGGTGAGAATTAGGACAAAAGGGTTTTTACCAGGGTGCTGATGGCTTTGCCATCGGCCTGGCCTGCCAGCTTTTTGGTGGCAAGTCCCATTACTTTGCCCAGATCTGCAGCAGAGCTGGCGCCGGTTTCAGCAATTATTGCCTGAAGTGCTGCTTTAAGCTCCTCTTCACTCAGTTGCTTTGGAAGAAATTGTTCTATTATGGCGATTTCTTCTACCTCTTTAGCGGCCAGGTCTTCCCTGTTTTGCTGACGGAAAATATCCAGGGAGTCGCGGCGTTGTTTCACCATTTTCTGCAGCATTTTTCCGGCAGTTTCGTCCGAAAGCTGACCGTTTGCGCCAGGTTCTGTTTTTGCTTTGATGATTTCTGCCTTGATTGCGCGAAGACCTCTGAGGGCTGCTTCGTTTTTTGATTTCATGGCCTCTTTCATGTCGGCCATTATTTTTTCTTCTAGTGTCATGGTATAAGTTTTAAGAGAAAAAGGGGAGAAAGGAGGAAGGGGAAAAAGGAGGAAGGAAAAGGGGACAAAGGAGGAAAAGAGGGAAGAACGTATTTCTTAATTTTCACCTTTCACTTCCTACTTCCTACTTCCTACTTCCTACTTCCAGCTTCCTTCAGCTGTTGTTCCTGGAACTTTTTATAAAAGTCGCGGGCGAAATTTTTTATATCTGTGACCTGCTCTTCGTTTCGGGTGGCCCGCTGGTAGGTATCTGCCATTGTCAGAAAGGTCTGATAAAAAAAATCAGCCATTTCATCCACCATCATTTCCTTTGTCCACAAATCAATTCTGAGAGCCGTTTTTTCAGCACCGTCCCAGAATGCCAGCATCATTGCCTTGGCTTTTTGCGCCTCTTCTGCTGTGCTTGCGGAAGCATTCCAACTGATCTGGGAGGGAACTTTATCGGGGTCCAATTGTACGTCAATAGTGATCGTTGATTCTTGCATATGAGCATTTAATGGGTGCAAAATTAGCATTAATCAGGCAGAAAGCAGACGAAGCAATTCAGCATACTGATGCAGGGATTTGGATTGATTTAGTTCCTGCGACCGTTCCTGTTCCTTTTCAATCAGTTTACTCCTCAGGTGTTCATCTTTATAAAGAACCATCATTTGATGAGCCCAGGCATCAATATCACCGGATTTTGCGTAACTCGCTCCGGCGGCACAAATTTCCTGCGCATCGGAATCCTGGGTGGTTAAGAGCGGTGTGCCTGAACTGAGTGCCCATTCCAGCGGCCAGGTAGGAAATCCTTTCCTGAAAGGATAGCTTAATAAATAGGTGCCAGCCAGCAAAGTTTGTAATTCGCTGGTTTCGAGATCTGGCAATAAAGTTACATCGGACCGGTATTTATAAGTTTTTAGAAGTTCCTGAAGATTACTGGTAGTTTCGGTTGAAGGACCGGTCAGCAACAGCGGCATACCAGTCATCAGCCATTTTTTTAAAAGTGAATAGGCTTTCAAAAGGTCCACCATCTCTTTTTCAGCATGCAGGGGTCCGGCATATAGAAAATAATCCCGGCCACCTGAATGTCGAATTTTGAGGGTTTCCTGTTCAGACCAGGAGATTGTGGCACATTGGGGTTGGAGGGCAGGAAATTGGACCCTGACGGAATCGTTCAAATCGGGCAGCAGTTTCAAGAGGGCATCTTTCTCAGAATGGAACGGCAAAACAATCAGGTCGGCAGATGCCCATTCCGGAAGTTTAGCCGGCTGTTTTTTCCAGGGGCGCCCTTTTTTATCCGTCAGCAGGTCTGCCGCGGAAGAAAGGAGGATACATTTGCCGGCACCCTTACCAACCATTTCTTTATCAAAACTTACCAGAAGGGCAGGCTGTTCGGCATCCAGCCAGACTTTCAGACTTTTTTTAAGTCTCGATGATCTTTTGGTAAAAAAGGAGCTTCTGGCAATCAATTTCACCAGCTCCGGACGGTCAGTGGCTGATTCCTCCCAACTTATATCGGAATAACTGGTCAACAATACATGCCGGTATTCAGGAAGGAGCTGAATCAATGGTAATAAACTCTCCAGAAATCCGTTTTCAACGGAATTTACCGGAGCAGTCAGCAGGGGGTCGATAAAATAGGCGATGGTTTTCATCCTGTTATTTTCTGGGAACGCTGCAAATTGCTGCATTTTCCTGAATCCCAAGACTTACATTTGCAATAGAACAATTTGACTGAATGGAATATAATACTACCAGAAATCACCTTGTGATGCGTGAATACGGGCGTCATATTCAAAAAATGATTGAATACCTGATGTCTCTTGAAGAGTCGGAAAAAAAGGAAAAAAATGCAAAGGCGGTGATTGAATTGATGGGTTTCCTGAATCCACACCTGAAAAACGTGGAAGATTTCCGTCATAAATTATGGGATCATCTATTTTTGATCTCCGATTTTAAACTGGAGGTTAATTCACCTTATCCCATCCCAACGAAGGAGAGCCTTAAAGCTAAACCGGCGCCACTACCCTATCCTAAAGGGTATCCCAGATTCTCGCATATCGGCAAGAATATTGAAATGGTTATTCATAAGGCACTTAGTGAGGAGAATCCTGAAAAGCGTCAGGGATTTGCCAATGCCATTGCCTATTATATGAAACTTGCGTATAGCAACTGGCACAAGGAAAATGTGCATGATGATGCTATCCAGAGCGAGTTAAAATCCATTACCGGTGGAGAATTGGAATTCACCAACACGCCTTTTGTAAAAGCATACCGGCCGAATGAAGCCCAGCGCGATTACAGAACCGGTGGAGGCGGGAAAAGGCCACAGAAATACCAGCAAAGAAGCGGAGGAAACCAGGGACGAAATGACCAACGTGACCCAAGAGGAGGCGGTGGCAATCGCGATATGGGTGGCAATCGCGATATGGGCGGCAATCGTGACAACGGTGGCAACCGGGGCGGTGCCCAAAAGTTCAAGAAGCGATTTAAATAGGACATCCGACCATTTATCATTTTTAATCCACCATCTTCATGGATCGTTTTGAAGTATCCGGAGGTAAAAAACTTTCCGGAAGCATCGTTCCCCAGGGTGCAAAAAATGAAGCACTTCAGATTCTAAGTGCTGTATTACTCACGCCTGAAGAAGTTAGAATTGAGAACATCCCTGATATTCTGGATGTCAATCTGCTAATAGAATTGTTAGGGGATATTGGGGTAAGCGTTCAACGGATTGATCGGCATACAGCTGTTTTCAAAGCAGATGCAATAAATATAGACTATCTGAACAGCGCAGCTTTTCGCCAGAAAAGCGGACGTTTAAGGGGTTCTGTTATGTTAGCCGGACCACTGCTGGCACGTTTTAAAAAAGCATTTATTCCCAAGCCAGGTGGTGATAAGATAGGCAGAAGAAGGCTCGACACCCATATAATTGGGTTTGAAAAGCTGGGAGCGCGTTTTGATTATCATCCCGAAGATGGCTTTTTTCACCTGGATGCAACACAGCTCAAAGGCTGTTATATGCTCTTGGATGAGCCATCCGTAACAGGTACCGCCAATATTGTAATGGCAGCTGTAATGGCAAAAGGCATTACGACAATTTACAATGCTGCCTGCGAACCCTACCTGCAGCAACTGTGTAAAATGCTGAATCGTATGGGGGCGAAAGTAAGCGGAATCGGCAGCAACCTGCTTACTATTGAGGGTGTTGACTATTTGGGAGGAACCAGTCACCGGATGTTGCCCGATATGATTGAAGTGGGCTCTTTCATTGGATTGGCTGCTATGACCCAAAGCCGGATTGAAATCAAAGGAGCAGGCATAGAACACCTTGGAATTATCCCTGAAAAATTCAGACAACTGGGTATCCAGATGGAATTTCAGGGAGATGATATAATCATACCCTCCCAGGAAGTGTATGAAATTCAGTCTTTTCTGGATGGCTCTGTACTTACAATTTCGGATCACCCCTGGCCGGGTTTTACTCCAGATTTGCTAAGTATCGTTTTGGTAGTAGCTACGCAGGCCAGAGGGTCTGTACTGATTCATCAGAAAATGTTTGAAAGCAGGCTTTTCTTTGTGGATAAACTGATTGATATGGGTGCTCAGATCATTCTTTGTGATCCGCATCGTGCCGCTGTAATCGGTCTTGGCAGAGAACAGAAATTAAGAGGAATTACCATGAGCAGTCCGGACATCCGGGCGGGTGTATCCTTGTTAATTGCAGCCCTGAGTGCCGAAGGGAAAAGCACGATTCAGAACATTGAACAAATTGACCGTGGCTATCAGTATATAGATCAGCGCTTAATTGCACTTGGCGCAGATATCAAAAGGATCTGATGAAGTATACCAATAAAAAAATTATCATCATTACGGCTCCTTCCGGTGCAGGCAAGACTTCGATCACCCGTTATTTACTTCAAAAATATCCGCAGCTTGCCTTTTCGATTTCTGCTGCCACCCGACAACCCCGAGGCATGGAACAAAACGGAAAGGATTATTATTTCATGACAGTTGAGGAGTTTAAGAACCATATTCGTCACAATGATTTCATGGAATGGGAAATGGTGTATGAAGGAAAATATTATGGCACATTAAAATCTGAAATGGAACGGATCTGGGCTGCCAAAAAGACGCCCATGCTGGATATTGATGTAAAAGGTGCTATCCATATACAGCAGCAATATCCACATAATACACTTTCTTTATTTATAGAACCTCCGACAGTAGAAGAATTAAAAAACCGGCTACAGGGCAGGGGTACAGAAACTGAAGAAAGTCTGCAGGCCAGGGTTAATAAAGCAGCTTATGAGATTGGTTTCAAGCATCATTTTGATCATGTAATAGTAAATGATCAACTGGAGCATGCCTGTTTGGAAGCAGAGCGCCTTATACTCGATTTCTTAGCAAAACAGGACAATGTTTCGGATGATAATGGATGAAAAAACTATGCTTATATTCGTAGTATATGACAGATCTGAACCTTAATACGATCGGCCTAATCATATTTTTTCTCATTCTTGCCGGTTTCTTTGTTGGGATTGAAGCTGCTTTTGGAAGCATTAACCGGCTTTCTGTAGAATTACGAAAAAAGCAGGGCCGTACAGGCGGCACACTGATCAGTCAGTTTTTAGAGCAGCCCTCCCTCTTTATTGGGGTTGTTCTGATTTGGTTTAATATCTGCCTGGTTGCATACGGATTGATGATTGGTCAGGCACTTGAACCTGTTTCTTTATGGATGGAAAGAACCCTTCCTGCCGGTGCAGCAGATTTCATTCATTTATTACTGGAAGTAGTACTTGCTTCACTTATATTTTTATTCTTTGGCGAATTTTTACCAAGAGCCATCTGGAGATCAAAAAATGAATGGATTTTAAATTCCGGAATTGCTTCCTTTGCCAATTTTTTTTATCAGGCTTCCCATCCGGTTGCAGATATGTTTGTAAGTATTTCTCAAGGCATTTTGAAATATTTTTTTAATGTGCGGGTGGATGAAAAAAAAGAAAGTTTTTTCCGGGTAGACCTTGACACTTATTACCAGCAATCGAGTTATGAAAATGAGAGTGACGGTCAGGATATGAATGCCAATCTGATTGAGAACGCGCTTTCCCTTCCAACTGTCAGAGTGCGTCAATGTCTGATTCCAAGAAAGGAAATTGAAGGCATCGAAATAAATAGTCCGATTGAAAAAGCGATGGAACGGTTCATTGAAACGAAACTCAGTAAACTGGTCGTTTACGAGGGAAACATTGATCATATAGTTGGTTATATCCACCAATTGGATATGTTTGAAAAACCTGAAAGTCTTGGTACTGTATTACTTCCCATTCCGGCAGTACCGGAAAGTATGAATGCAACTGATCTGATTAACAAGTTCACAAAGGAACGAAAAAGCATGGCCTGGGTGGTGGATGAATTTGGCGGAACATCAGGAATAGTTACGATGGAAGATTTGCTGGAAGAAATATTCGGCGAAATTCAGGATGAACATGACACGGAGGAACTGGAAGAGAAAAAACTGAATGACCGGGAGTTTATTTTCTCCGGCCGTCTGGAGCTGGATTACCTGCATGAAAAATATGATCTGGAATTTGAAAAAGAAGAAGCTGAAACACTTTCAGGATTTATAATTCAGCATCACGAAACCATTCCAAAAATAAAAGACAGGATTATCATTGATCACTTTGAATTTGAGATTCTTTCGGTTAGCCATACCAGAATTGAAATGGTCCGTTTGAAAGTTTTAAAATAACTTCTCCCAAATTAAAAATTCAAGGCCCTGATTGTCTGCTTACGCAATTTTGCTTGCTCCACTTTATGTACTGTTTTGGTGATAAAATGTCCCATGGCAGCCCCAACCAATACATCACTTGCCCAATGGCGGTTATGGTAAATTCTTGACAGACCGGTTAAACCTGCAATACTATAGGCCAGTGGAGGTACCCATTTTTTATGGCGGTATTGTAAGGAAATGGCGGTAGCTACGGTAAACACCGTATTGGCATGTCCGGATGGAAAAGAGGTCCACTCCCGTCCGCCCTGAAACATACTGTTTATTTCAAAGGGATCATCCGTAAAGGATGGACGACGACGCCTTACCAATTGCTTGGAACCTACATAAAACAGGGTGGAGAAAACCAATGACTTGGCTGTTACCAGCGATACGTGCTGCATTTTTCGATCTTTGGTAATTATACCTGCCAGATACATTACACCCATAATATAGGGCGGGTACTTATTTCCGAATGGTTCTATTATATCAGCGGATTTATCTAAAAATCCCGAATGATTTCTCTGGACAAACTGTTTGATTCCACGATCAGCTACAAGTAAAACGCTGGTTCCTGCAACAACCAATCCAACTGTTTTCCAGTCTTTTTTTGAATACCGTAAAGGAGCAGTTGCAACCTTGGGAAAATCAGTAAGAAAACTATTAAGGTAAGTCCGATTTATTCGATAATACCCGGCTGTACTGCTGTCACCCAGCATCTCAGCAGATTGTCCTGCTCTACCGTTCAGACTATCTGTTTGGGAAAAAGCTGGACAATTCAATGAGAATAAAAGGAAAATAAGAAGACTACGCTGCATGACCGTCATTGCTGCAAAATAGGGAATCATAGGTCATGAACAAAAAAGCCGGCTTCAATTAATTGAAGCCGGCCCGTCAGCAGGTTATTTTAAACTTAACCTGCCTGCATTTCAATTATTTTTTCTCTGATTTTTTTCTCAATTTCTGCCTGCAACTCCGGATTATCTCTTAATAATTGTTTTACTGAATCACGGCCCTGTCCCAGTTTGTCTGTATTATAACTAAACCAGCTACCATTTTTTTGAACAATTCCAAGATCTACTCCCATATCAATAATTTCACCCACTTTGGAAATCCCTTCTCCGAAAATGATATCAAATTCTGCGGCACGGAATGGCGGCGCCACTTTGTTTTTTACAACTTTCACCTTAACCCGGTTACCAACTGCCTCATCACCATCTTTAATCTGGCTCATCCTGCGAATATCCAACCGTACTGATGCATAGAATTTTAAGGCATTCCCTCCTGTTGTGGTTTCCGGATTACCAAACATAACGCCAATTTTCTCCCTTAACTGATTGATGAAAATACAGATGGTATTGGTTTTATTGATGGTGGCAGTCAGTTTTCTCAATGCCTGGCTCATTAAGCGAGCCTGAAGCCCCATTTTACTATCACCCATTTCACCTTCCAATTCACCTTTTGGAACGAGGGCTGCAACAGAGTCAATAACAACAACATCCAATGCTCCGGAAAGAATCAGGCGATCCGCAATTTCGAGGGCCTGCTCACCATAATCGGGTTGTGAAATCAGCAAATTATCTACGTCTACTCCCAACCTTTTTGCATAGCTGCTGTCAAATGCATGCTCCGCATCAATAATTGCACACATACCGCCTTTTTTCTGTGCTTCTGCAATTGCATGAATGGCAACGGTTGTTTTACCGGAAGATTCCGGACCATAAATTTCAATAATCCGACCTCTTGGGAAGCCGCCTATTCCCAGTGCAACATCAAGCCCGAGTGAACCGGTTGAAACTACTTCCTGAGGTTCTGTTGAACGCTCATTCATCATCATTACCGACCCTTTTCCAAAATCTTTATCGATTTTATCCATGGTCAGCTTAAGCGCCTTTAATTTTTCCGCATTTGACATATAGCTGGTGTTTTTAGTACTGGTCAAAAATAGTTACGTGGCAAAGATATACAGATTTAAATACCAACACTAATTATTTTAGCAAGATTACACTAAAAATTTTACCGTTAAATCACGCTTGACCTTTTATCGTTTTTTTCACATATGGCTTTTTTTACAACCTGTGTGGTTACCGGCTGAATTGTATCTTTGGGCTCAAATCTATTTAAACATGAGAATCCTAACATTAGCAATCGGACTTCTGGCACTGGGTTTTTCTGCTTCGGCACAATCGCCTGCTCCGGCAACAAAAGGTATTACTTATGGTGCTGGTAGCAGTGCTGATGGAGCCATTCCCGCCACTGAATTGTCGACTAAAATGAACGGATCTTCCTATGCAGGAAAAATCACCGGCAAAGTGGTTGAAGTATGCCAGGAAAAAGGCTGCTGGATGAAACTGGAAAAAGAAAATGGTGAAAGTCTGATGGTAAAATTCAAAGACTACGGGTTCTTCATGCCAAAAGATATTCAGGGTAAAGAAGTGATATTGGATGGTGAAGCCATCATTAAAGAGGTTTCCGTGAAGCAACAGAAACATTATGCTAAAGATGCAGGCAAATCTTCTGAAGAAATTGAAAAAATTAAAGCTCCCAAAAAAGAGGTTCAGTTTGTTGCGAAAGGCGTGCTTGTATTATAAAAAAAACTCATCATATTTCCGAGACCGTCTGCGCAGGCGGTCTCTTTCTTTTTATCTATTCTTTGACGGATCGGGCAGAAAACAATACATATGCTGGCAAACTATTTCTGGAAATGCTGGTGGAAACTTACTAACTGGAAACTGGATGGAAGATGGCCTCCGGAACTGACCAGGGCAATTATAATTGTTGGTCCGCATACCAGTGCATGGGATGTAGTTACAGGGATGGCTGCCCGTTCTGTCATACCTATTCCTTATGCTCATTATCTCGGTAAAAAAGAATTGTTTGATGGTCCATTCGGTTGGTTTTTTAAAGCCACGGGAGGAGTTCCGGTTGATCGATTCAGCAAAAACAACCTGGTTGAACAGGTAGTACAGGAATTTGCAAAGAGGGAGAATTTTGTTCTGGCACTATCTCCGGAGGGTACACGAAAAAAGGTTGACCGGCTTAAAACAGGATTCTGGCACATTGCCAAACAGGCAAAAGTGCCAATTGTAATGGCTGGCATGGATTTTTCTACAAAGACACTAAAACTGTCACCCCCCTTTTACCCGGGAGAAGAACCAGCTGAAGATCTGCGACGGATTATTGATTTTTTTGCACCGGTAAAAGGGCGACACCCCGAATTGGGAATGCATGACTTAAAGAAGGAAGGGAATTAAATACACATTATTATTCCATTGAATACTTTCAAGTGTTGTTAAAAGTCCCCGATTTGAGGCACAAAACTTGATAGTTAGACGTACATTTATGCGAAATTTTAACTAAAAACTATAACCAAATGAAAGTTTCTTACTTAGTCCTTGTAGCTTTCACATCAATTTCAATGATCTCCTGTGTTAGCTCCAAAAAATTCAAAGCTGAACAGGCTCGTTATGCAGAATTGAGTGATAAGCACAATCAATTGCAAAACGATCTGAAAGGCTGTGAAGATGCTAAAGCGGAAGAAGCACGTAAAAGGGCGGGATTAGAGTCGGAAGTTGCCAATCTGAACAAGCAAATGGAGTTTTTAAAAGAAAACAACACAACTGCTTTAAAACAACTGCAAGATCTTTCAGTTATTTCATCCGCTCAGGCAGAAAGTATCAAAAAATCAATGGATAACCTCGGATTGAAAGATGCATATATTCAGGATCTTCAAACGCAAATGGCGAAAAAAGATTCACTGAATATGGCTTTGGTGATGAATCTGAAAGGTGCTATAGGCAATCTTGAAGACGAAGACATTAATATCAAAGTAGACAAAGGTGTTGTTTATGTAGATATTTCTGATAAACTGCTGTTTAAAAGCGGAAGTTATGCAATCACTGCAAGAGCAGAAGAAGTTCTCGGTAAGGTTGCAATGGTTCTTAAAAACCAGCCTGATATTGAATTCATGGTTGAAGGTCATACCGACAATAATGAAGTTCGTGGCAACATTGGAATCATTAAAGACAACTGGGATCTTAGCGTAATGCGTGCAACCAGCGTTGTAAAGATTCTGCAGAAAAAACATGGACTTGATCCGGCTAAAATGGCTGCTGCAGGTCGTGGAGAATACAAACCAGTAGCTGATAATGCAACTGCTGCCGGTAAAGCTGCAAATCGTCGCACCCGTATCGTTATTCTTCCTCAATTGGATCAGTTCTACAAATTGCTGGAAAGGAAATAATTATTGATTCTGAATATCTCTGAAATGGGGGCGGTTATTCCGCCTCCTTTTTTTTCACAGTAACATAGATGGATAAACGCCAATAAAATACCCTAAAAGGGATATTTTATCTACAAAGTTCTCCGGCATAACCCATTGAATTTTAAATTCTTACCAATAGTCGAAAAAATACGCCTCAAGTATTTAAAATAATTTAACTTTATAGTATTACACGATCTGACCTCCTGCTGTCCCATCCTATAAATTCCACTCGGGTTCTATTATTAGCAATCAACATTAAACTATTTTTTTAACCGTAGAAATTATTCGGCATGAACACCCATCATCGCCCTCCTCAAATCGTGTTAGTTTGCTTTCTTTGTTTTTTCTTAGGCATCCTATTCGTTAACAAAGTGAGCGGTCAGATTACTACATTTCCCAGTGAAAATCAACTGTATCCACGCAATCTTAGCACAAACAAGGCCACCGTACAAATTGCCGGGACCGTTTCACAGAGTACTAATTTTCGAAAAATGAAACTCTATGTTTTTAGAGACGGTAAACGGATAAGTACGCATTCTTTCACCCTAAGTTTTTCAAATCGTTCTGCCAATTACTCTTTCAATATAGAAATCCCTGCTGAAAGAAATAATTACAGATTCTCATTGTACGGTGCAACCAGCTGGTCAGAGAGTCATCAGCGCACCGTAAATAACGTGGTTGCAGGAGATGCCTACATAATTCAGGGACAGTCCAACGCTGTTGCAAATCTTCGAGGCAGTTCTACTACTGAAAACAATGCCGATGACCCTGGCAATGCACCCAACAGGAATTTTGTACGTGTATATGGAAGTGGCCACTCAGGAATGAATTATACCAAGGCCTGGTTTATTGGAAAAGGTAATGTCTGGTATGATGTTGATGGTCAGGTTGGACAATGGGGAATGAGATTGGGATCAAATTTGGCTGGCGCTACCAATATTCCGGTGGCCCTAATAAATGGAGCTATGCCAGGTGTTCCCCTCAGTTATTTCCAGCGAAATGATGCGGATACCCGGTCACTAAACACCAATTATGGCAGGCTATTGCGCAGAATTGAAGAAGCAGGCCTTAAAAATAATATCCGTGCAATTCTATGGTACCAGGGTGAATCTGATAACCAGGGTGTACTGAGCAGTTATCAGTTAACTACACAACAATACAAAGATGGATTTAACAATCTGTATTCTGACTGGAAGCAGGACTTTCCGGGTTTGAATAAATTTTATATTGTGCAAATACGATTTGGGTGTGGAATCAGTTCGCCCGACAATTGTCTTAAAATCCAGGAAGCTCAACGGCAATTGGATAAAGCTTCAGATGAAATTCTTACCATTTCAAGTAATAATACCAGCCAACTCTGGGAAAGCACCGGTATAGAATTTTGTCATTATAATTTCGTGAATGGCTACAAAAATATTGGCGACTGGCTTAGCTCAATCGTCCGGCGTGATCTTTATGGAACTGCCATGCCATTAGCAATTGAATCACCAGAACCAATAAGCGCCAGATTTTCATCTTATAATTCAAATGGTACTGCAAAACAACTTGCACTTGAATTAAAAGATCAACAGTCGACTTTTACGATGGAGGGAAATTTATTGAATGACTTCAGGTTAGATGATGGGAATTTTGTGATCAATTCTGTTACTCTTGAAAACAGAACAATCTATATTAATTTCAGTAATAATACAGGTACTCTAAATAATCCGGGGTTTGTATCCTATAGAAGCCATCAGGGAAATGCATCTCCTATAATTAAGAATCACCTGGGACTGGGTTTGATCCACTTTGAACGATTCCCTATTGAAGCGGGCACACCTATACCTCCACCAGATTTGGAACCAGTTCTCTGCCCGGACAACAACGAACCCAATAATACAATCGGTACAGCCAGGCCTATCGAGCACAACTCGACCCGATCCGGTTCAATTTATTCCTCTGTGGATGAAGACTGGTTTGCTTTCAGAACATGGGATTTCCCCTACTTCAAAATTAGCCTGTGGAATCTACCTGCCGATTATGACCTTTATTTATATACTACATCCGGAGTACTTCTTGCTTCATCCGTGAATTCCGGAACCACTGCAGAAGTTATCAATTATAATGCAGGCCTTCCCAATTCTATTTATCGAATAAAAGTTGTTAGTAAAAACGGCACTGTGGATCCTTCTGTTTGCTATCTTTTAAGAGCAGGCGCGTCTTCGGCTCCCATATCGCCTGATTCACCTCCTTATGGAAGTTCAGCAAATACGGATGAAATAGGGAGCCCCATGGAGATGATGTCGATCCCGCCCATAGTTCTATCCGGCGTTCAACTCTATCCAAACCCGGCTAACAATCAGATTACTATTGAATATCAAGCAGTTTCATCAGCAAAAGCAGAGTTTAGTCTGATTGATATGGCTGGAAGAATCTGGCAGATCAAACAAGAACTTATACCTGCCGGATTCGTCCAATACCGAATGGCCATAAACCGACTTCCACAAGGCAATTATGTTGTTAAAATCAAACATGGCAACATGATTACAAATCGCAAATTGACTGTCATTAACCAATAAACGTACAGACTATGAAAGTTAAAAATCCGGCCTTTCTCCACAAAGGGAGAAGAGTAGTATTGTATCTGCTCTTATCCCTACTGGCGAATTCAACATTCGCACAAATAACCCAATATCCACAAAACAGACAACTCTATCCAAGAAGTCTGAAAACCAACAAAGCAAAAATTCCGATTGAAGGAACCATCGATAAAAGCAGTGGTTATACAACGCTTTTACTCAAGAAATATCGAAACGATCAACTTATTACCCAACGCCCTATTTTTCTTTTCTACCGAAACAACAAAGCCAGTTTCAAACTAAATGAAGATATCAAAGCAGAGCTGGCTAATTACCGCTTTGAACTATATGGTGTCAAAGGATTTGCACAAACCCTTCTCCAATCTGCTGAACAGGTTGTTGCCGGAGACGCTTTTATTATTCAGGGACAATCCAATGCAGTAGCAAATCTACGTGGCAGCTGGACAGTTGAAAATGATGCCAATTCAGCAACCAACGCTCCCAACAGGGAATTTGTTCGAGTTTACGGAAGCGGGAGCCGATCCTACGGCTTCAATAAAGAATGGTTTATCGGGGATGGTAATAGTTGGTTTGAAAACAATGGTAATACCGGGCAGTGGGGAATGCGCATGGCCTCCAACCTGGCAGGTTCCATGAAAATTCCGGTTGCCATCTTTAATGGTGCAGATCCCGGACAGCCACTTCAGTTTTTCCAGCGAAATGATGGAAGCCCTGAATCAATAACCACTAATTATGGAAGATTATTAAGCAGAATCAAAGAGGCCGGTTTCGAAAAAAACATACAGGCAATTCTTTGGTATCAGGGAGAATCCGATGTTCTGGGAGCATTGAGCGGCACACAATTGACTACGGAACAATACAAACAGTCATTTCTACAACTGTATTCAGACTGGAAACAGGATTTTCCGGGATTTAAGCAGGTTTATTTATTTCAAATCCGGTTTGGATGCGGAATGGCCTCTAAAGACGGCGCATTGGAAATACAGGAAGCACAACGTCAGCTGGACGAAGAACGGAAAGATATTTCCATCATGTCTACAGGAGCCTCTGTTCAATTATTTGATGGTGGAATTATTAATTATTGTCACTTTAATTTTCCCAATGGCTATAGTTCTTTTGGCGATTGGATTACTGAACTTGTAAAAAAAGATGTCTATGGCGTAAAAAATTTACCTACTTCTATTTATGCTCCTGCTCCTCAGAAAGCAGCCTTCACTTCAGCAGAAAATCTGATAGCCGATCAGCTGACACTGACACTCCAGGATGCAGCTAGTTCCTATGAAGCACTGGGAGACCTTACCAGTGAATTCAGACTGGAGGGTGGAAGCTTTGCCATTACTTCTGTCGTTATCAATAATAATAAAGTAATCATTGATTTTAGCCGGAACCCGGGCACCAGCAACAACCCTACCGGATTAAGTTTTATCGCACACGATAATAATTCAGCCCCCATGCTTGTCAATAATCGGGGGATTGGACTTTTATACTTTTACAACCTGCCTATCGGTCCACTGGAGGGTTCAATTTCAGCAGTTTGCAAGGATCCATATGAGCGAATAAGTTTGTTGGGTACAGAATTAAAAATGAATTCTAAAATCAAAGCCCTCATTTCAAGTCCATTAGATAACGACCGTTTTTATTTCCATGCTAAAAACAATAAAAAGGGACTTAAACTGGAGTTAACCAACCTGCCTGCCGATTACGATGTTTATCTCTATGATTCCAGAGGTAAACTAATTGAAAGCAGCACAAAAGACGGCCAGACAGACGAAACCATTGTTTTGAATGAAACAAAAAAGAAAGAGCGATACACCATTTACATTTCAGGAAAAAAAGGTGCATTTAATACACAGAGTTGCTATACTCTGAAATTGAATTATAAAAAAGAAAATGACGACGACGACGATGAGGAGGAAGATGATGATAATAACAGCAGTGCATTAATCTCCAGTGAAATGGAAGCAGGAATGCAAATCCAACCAGTATTCCGGATTTATCCTAACCCGGTTCAGGATCGTGTTACCATTACCTGGCCAGCTCAGAAAGCAGGCACTGCAGAAATTAGGATTCTTGATCTGAATGGTCGTCAGGTAAAAGGACAACGTCTGGCAGTACAAACCGGAACCAATCTCCTGCAAATGCAGGTAGGTGGCTTAACACCGGGAGTTTATCTGCTTCAGCTTCAACAGAATGGACAGATGGTTACCCGAAAACTAACCATAACAAACAGATAAGTTTTATTCAGGGGCCGCCATTCAGCCATCAGAAACGCAGGTATTTATTAAAAAATATCAACGTTCCTGACCAGGCAAGATTGGCGGCTTCTTTATTCATATTCCTTCATTCCTGCATTTACACGTTCATCCAATGAAGCATAATGAAGTGAAACCAACAGTTCCGGAACAGTCTGACCTTTCCCGGAGATAAGGAAGAATTGACGGTTTCATCTTCATTTGACGGAGTTTCACCAACAGGGGATAATCCATCCGGCGCAGAGTCAGAAAACCGGCACTTACTACATGCCTTGCAACATCTTTGATGTGGGCATTTATGGCGGTTTTTCTTTAGAATACCATTAATTGTCCATTTCGAGTGAGTGAATAATACCCTCCAATGAACGCAGGTGCCTGCCAAATGCTTTATTAAACATCCATTTTGCCAGCAGATAACCTAAAGGCACCAGAACAATTACCGTAACCGGTAGCACATACACAAAAAGCGGGCGTTGCATCAACTCTTCGAATGTTTTACCCGAGCCCAGAATTCCACCACAGAAATACCCCCCCGCCGCTGCAAAAGGATACACAAAAATTCCCAGTTTTTGTTGTACTCTCCCCCATTTGGTAATTTCTTCAAAATGTGTCTTTAATTCATGTAAAACCGGCCTTGTTGCTGATACAGTAACCTGAATTGATTGATAAAGCTTCCATGCTGTTCCCAAAACATATAAGGTAAAACACAGATTAATCAACATAGTCAGAACAATTGGCCAGATAGGGAAAAACCATAAAATGGCTAAATAAAAAAGAAAGATAATGATACCTGAAATCATATTCATTTGTAATCCCCGCTTCAATTTTAGAAGCGGATGATGTTGTTGCATCTGTTGAATTTTACCAGGTTGAAGAAGCTTATTCAGGTCTTCATCCTCGGGCTTCCAATCCTGCCATTTTTGTTGTTCATTCATGATCAGAAAAATTTAAAAGAGTGGCTAATCGCTGACGGATCCGGTATAATTTCACAGCAAGTGCATTTGCTGAAATCCCCATCCATTCTGCTATTTCTGAATTTGAATATCCTTCCAGGTGTAATAAAATAATGGCTCTGTCGGCATCCATTAACTGCCTGATGGCAGCCTGCAATGCCCGGGAGTCTTCCTGCTCAAACTGAATGGGAGCACCTGAAGCTGTATCCGGCAGCTCATCCTGATACTGAACCACCGTTTTTTTTCGGTTACTGGTTAAAACTGTATTGAGGCTTATTCGGTACAACCAGGTACTAAACTTTGCGTCTCCCCTGAATTGCGACCGTCCTTTCCAGCACTGCAACAGTATTTCCTGGTAGAGATCTTTTTTCTCTTCCGGGTCTGCCGCATACAGAGATACTATTTTGAAAATAATTCCCTGGTTTGCCTTTATCTCTGATAAGAACAATTCTTCGTTCATATTTACCTGTAGGTGATCAAAACTAATGGCATCCGTTAAAGTATTAGTAACAGATCTGGAAAATTTATTACACCCTCTTGCTTTTTTTTGTTTCCATTTGAGAGACCTTTCATACCCGATTTTCACCGCTTGTGCATTGGCAGGATTATTCGACCCGTTATCCCAATTCTACTTTTATATCACCCGTCATTTTGAATTTTTACGGTTTAATCAGCTGACATGAGGTATCGTTCAATAATCTGTTTACTCTTTTTAGTTTTTGCCACGCTTTCTATTACAGCTCAGGAAAAAGGCCGGGTTCTTGGTCAGGTTGTTGAAGGCGCCACCATATCCCTGTTGAAGGCAGGTGATTCCTCAGTGGTAAAATTAGCAGTGGCAGGTAAGGAGGGCAAATTCGAAATGGATCAGCTTGATTTTGGCAGTTACCTTTTACAGGTTACGGCAGTTGGTTATGCCGATTTTTATTCCGCCGAATTTCAATTGACCAATGCCAAAGCCATTCAGGATCTTGGACCATTATCTCTTTCCAAAAACAATGCTGAATTACAGACTGTCACTATAAGCGCTACAAAACGAATGATCGAAGTAAAACCCGATCGAACCATCGTGAATGTGGATGCTGCCATTTCAAATGCCGGAGCAACAGCAATGGAAGTATTGGAAAAATCACCCGGCATTTCTGTTGACCGGGATGGCAATATCAGTTTAAAAGGAAGGCAAGGCGTACTGGTTATGATTGATGGAAAACCGAGTTATCTGACCGGACCGGATCTGGTTAACCTCTTAAACACCATGACAGCCAATCAACTTGATCAGATTGAAATCATGACCAATCCGCCTGCGAAATACGATGCTGCAGGAAACTCCGGAATTATTAATATCAAAACAAAAAAGAACAAACAGCAGGGATGGAATGGGAGTCTGAATCTTTCCTATGGTCATGGAGCTTATTACAAAACCAATAACAGCCTCAACCTGAATTATCGTAAGGAGAAATTTAATCTCTTTCTGAATTATAGTCAGAATGCAAATAAAAACTTCAACAGTCTTTATATAAAACGGAATTATCTCGATGCAAGCGGCCAGTCGATTACCGGATACTTTGATCAGCCAACATTTTTACGAATGAGCGGACAGAACAACACACTTAAGCTGGGCATGGATTATTACCTAAGTAAACGAACCACCATTGGAATTGCCAGTTCAGGTTTTATTTCTCCCAGAAAGTACAACAGTATCAGTACAGGTTACCTGATGGATGCCGATCGAATAGTAGATTCTACTGTACAAACAACCAGCAAAAATTCCAACAAATGGCTCAATGGGATGGTTAACCTAAACTTCAAACAAGCCATTAATAAAAATACAGAACTGACTGCAGATCTGGATTATATGCACTATGACATGAGCAATAATCAACTCTTTCACAATACCATTACACTTGCTGATCAATCACTGATAAGCGATGGTTACCTGAAGGGAGATCTGCCTTCAACGATCAGGATCTATACCGGCAAAACAGATTATACCACTACTCTTTTTACCAACTGGAAAATGGAAGCCGGAATCAAAACCAGCTATGTAAAAACTGATAACCAGGCGAACTATTTCAACTCCAATGGCAATAATTGGATTCCGGACTATGGAAAAACGAATCATTTTCTCTATGAAGAGTCAATTTATGCAGCCTACCTGAACAGTAATAAAAAATTCGGAAAATGGTCGGCACAGGGCGGACTTCGATTTGAACACACCCGGTACAAGGGGCAACAATTGGGAAATCCTGAAAAAAACGATTCCAGTTTCAGCAGAAAATATGCGAGTTTGTTTCCGACGATCTATCTAACCAATGAGCTGGATTCAAACAATACCATAACCATTCAAACGGGGAGAAGGATAGACCGGCCGGCATACCAGCAGTTAAATCCGTTTCTGTTTTTTATTAATGAATACACGTACCAGGTTGGTAATCCCTATATTCAACCACAGTTCACCTGGAATTTTCAGGTTTCGCATACCTATAAAGGGTGGTTCACCACTTCTATTGAATTTGCCGATACCAAACAGTACTTCTCCCAATTGTTCAAAACGGAAGGCAGGGTAACGATTCTAACGGAAGGCAACCTTGCCAATATGAAAAACCTAAACCTGACAGTGACAGCACAAGTTAATCCAACCAGCTGGTGGTCTGCCAATATCAATTTAACCGGCACTTACAGAAAAGTACACGGAACCGGAATGAACAGTGACTTCAATAGTGAAACAATCAGTGGAAACGGAAATATCAACAACCAGTTTAAATTCAGGAAAGGCTGGTCTGCTGAATTATCAGGATTTTACAATGCAAAAAACAGGGACGCACAATTCGTTATTTATGGGTTTGGACAGGTTGCAGCAGGCATTGGCAAACAGGTGTTGAAAGGGAAAGGCACAGTTCGTTTCAATGTACGTGATATCTTTTTTAGTCAGCAGATAAAAGGTGATATCCGCTACCAGCATGTTCGTGAACGGTTTGAACAAAACAGAGATACCCGGGTAGCTACGCTCAGTTTCAGCTGGAGATTTGGAAAACAACTGGGTGAAACGAAGAAACGCGCAGGAGGAAGCAGTGAGGAACAGAATCGGGTACGTGCCGGTGGCTGATCAGCTGGTATGATCAGATACAATCAGCCATTGGCCATCAATCTTTTTAAAGATCAAAGTATAATGTCCGCCTACATCTCCTACAGATCTGGTTAGCTGCCACTTACCTACAATCATCCAGGTATTGGCTGACAGCGGTAAAAAATGGAGGAAATCAAATTTAAGCTGGCCCATTTTTTCGGGACTATCATAATTCTTTTTGTAACGTTCATAGGTATTGGAATACCCGTAGGTTACACCTTTTGCACCAATAAAAAGAAGTGAATCTGATTTCCAGTAGCCTTTCATAAAAGCATCAATATCGCCCCGGTTCCAGGCATCCTGCTGATCGGATAATACCTGACGGATGGCCATTTCATCAGGTTGTTGTGCGAATACCTGCATTCCCAGAAACAATAGCAGGAGGCTGGTCCAGATTTTCATATTCCAGAATTTAGGGAAAGGTAGAAAAGCTGACTCATTCAACAAAATTGAGTCCAATGCTGTTATTTTGCTTTCCGAAAAAATATGAAAAAGATTTACCATCTCGCAACCTGTGATACCTGTCAGAAAATTTTAAAAGAGGTAGATGCAGTTAAGAAAAAAGTGGATTTACAGGATATTAAAACAGTTAGCATTACAGCAGAGCAGCTGGACCAGATGAAAAGCCTGGCAGGCAGTTATGAAGCGTTGTTTAGCAGAAGGGCGCTTAAATTCCGCAGTATGGGTTTACATGAAAAAGCCTTGCAGGAAGGTGATTATCGTCAATTGATTCTGGAAGAATATACTTTTCTCAAACGCCCGGTGGCAATAGTGGGAAAAGAAATTTTTATTGGAAATACAAAGGCAGTTGCAGAGGCCTTAAAAAAGGCCTTATAATACTGCTGCATCTTCATTAAAAAGGCGAATAACAAAAAGGCTCAGGTTTCGGTAAGGAGGTACATATTCAGAGAATAGGTTTTTTGTTGCTTCCGATTTATTGAATTGATCAGCCAGTTTTATCCAGAGATCGGGCCAGAAAATATCCTGATCCTGTAATAAAAGCGCATTCATCTCATGAATCATAGGATCATTGATTAGTTTGGAACCAATTTGTTTGGTTGCCACAATCTGTGCCTGCGGACTTTTACCGGCAACAGTTAGCAGGTTTTTATACCCGCCACAGGAACCCAATATCGCCAGTTTCATATAGGACTGCAAATAACTCAGTGTTGTTGGCAGATGGTAACTATGTCCCCGGTGAATAATGACACCTGGTTTAACCTGCTGATTAGAGAGGTATTCAAGTAACTGCTTTTGTGCTTTTTCATCTTCCCGAAAAGTATGATCCAAGGGAAGATTAGCATAAATATGAACCGCCTGAAGCGCGTTTTTGGAGCAGATTTCAACCCATTTCGGCATTTTGGCAATCTCCCATAAAGAAGTATCTCTAAACAGGTACAGAAAACTGTTAAAGCTGGCTTTCCCATCCTCATCACCATAAAACAAAACCAATTGATGAATTATATTATCAACGCCAATAATTGATTTTACCGATAGCAATTCATAATTACCGAGCCGGGCAAATAACTCCTGTCTCGATTCCGGATGATTGGCTACTTCATAAATCTGCTCAAGAATTGTATAGAGCCGGATACCATAAAAATTATCGGTGGACCGGCATCGCTGCAAATTTTCTTCGAGCAATTCATCCACAATAGTATTAGCCAAAGAATCAGCGGATAAACTGATAAAAGCATCCGCTACATCCATTGCTTCCTCAATACCATTTTCCATATCAGACTCAATTCCCGATACAAAACGGGATAAGAGTGCTTTTCGCTCGGGTTCGGGCATATTCGACAAAAAATCCACCAAAACATTATAGTGAGAGCAGATCCGGATAAATTTTCTAAACTGATCGTAAGCGACAAATTCAAGCAGACTATCAGCCCTCCCCGGAGGAAGTTGCTGCATCATTTGCTTATAGATACCGAGAAAACTGGATGTATATAATTCATCCTCACCGGTTGTAATCAGGTAATACAGATCGATTGTACGAAGGGGTTGAATACTGGCAAATCGGGTTGCATTCCCACTCTCATGCAAATCATTGATCGGCTTAATATAAAATGCCATTGCTTTTTCATGAAGCGCAGTCCGAAGAGCAGGCTGCATTCCGATGGATGAACCCGGATGGCGGTTCCAGCGAATTTCCTGAATAGCATCCACCAGCTTTTGATAATATCCGTTAACGTTGGAACTTCTTAGCAATAGCAATTCATCCACCGTATATTTTTTATTAAGTAATCCGGATGCAAAATGAGCAAGCTCCCCAACGTTTCTGTTGCCTGCCATGCCTACCAGTTCCTGAATCAATGGATGGGTAGAACTCTTAATATAAGTTGAGAGCTGGGTTGAATGCTGATTGATATACTGAATAATGGTTAGCGGTGACCTTTCTGCTATATATACCAGTGCGGTATCCATGTAAGGGAATGCAGGTCTTCTTTCCAGAAAAGGAATCAGGTTGTCGACGCTTGTTGCAACCCGCCTTACATCTGCCAATTGTTGTAGTCGCTTTCCAACAGGATAGACCCGAAAGGCATCGGCCATCAGCTGTGTTCGTTTGGCTCCAAATCCGGCCATGATTTCCTGCAAAGACTCATTATTGACAATTTTATGAGCAATCTGCGGGAATTTCTCCAGGGCATATGGAATATCATAGACATCATACTGATTCTGTTGCAAACTGCCTCTAAGTGTTTGCAAAAAATACCGCAGACTGATGATGCTGTTAAGACGATCCTTTGGTTTCTCTTCTTTTCGTTCAGAAAAAGCTGCCTGTAAACTATCGGTAGTATAATAGGCAAATTCCCTGATTCGGATTCGGATTCCTTCTTCCCCTTTGAATTGATTTAGAAAATTCCGGTATTGAATCTGCTCAGCATCCAGCAATGCATTGGCCTCCGCCAGGTCTGATTGCGACATACCGGCAAGGGGAAGAAATACAAGAAGGTATAAATAAAGTAAAAATCTCTCGCTACAGTTCATGTTTAGATTTCACCCTCAAGGTACGCTGAAATCAGCATTATTCCGCTATTTGGCAAAGCGTAAAAGGATGGATGCCACTGCATTAGGCTTCCCGAATTGACGTAAAAAAGGGTCATAATGGAGGGCACCAATCTGCTCAAAATGGGTGGCTTTCCTTGCTTCTGTCCAACCTTGCCGGATTTTTTCCATGGCTTCGGGTGAATTTGTATGTAATTCCAATAAGGCTGCAATTATCGAATCCTGCGTTTTCCGGGGAAGTTTTTCATTTAACAGTGCAGGGCCCAATGGAATTTCCGGTGAGACTCTGATCTCCATTAATTCGGATTTTTTGGCAGGGTCTTCCTTGATAACAGATAAAAACGCATCCTGACCCATTGCTGCAAGGTCTGCTTTTCCCTCTAATACCTGCTCTACCGCCGCATGGTGTGTGCCGGCATAGGTTACCGATCGAAATGATTTTTCAGGATTATCCAGATTCAGACTCGTGAGTAACAGTCGGGGTACCAGGTTGCCGGAAGTTGATCCTGCCGCAACCAGACTTAACCGGATAGCAGAACTCCCTGATTTCAACTGATCCCATTGAATGTTTGAACTCTTTTTTACAACGAAAGAAGACTTATAAATATCTGTGGCTTCTTTGGGCACAACCCAGGCCGCAACCGCCTGCATCGGATGTGTTTTTGATGAATTGTTAAGAAGAAGATATCCAAAGGTATTGATGAATCCAAGATCAACTTTATGCTGCTGAATGGCATTAATAAAAGAAGGCACATCAGGATAAGATTTGATTTCCACCGGTTGACCAAGTTTCTTTTCCAGGTAGTGGGCCAATGGCTGAAGATTCGATATTCGGGTTAGGGTATCATATTGATAAGTCGCAAGACGGATTGTTTGAGCAAACGCACCAAATCCAAAACCTGCAAATAAAATTAGAAGCAGCATTTTATTCATACTGCAAAAATCAAGGAAAGACTTTTTTTCTTCACTATAAAAAAGTTCATTGGCACTTTACTTTGATTAAAGGCCAATATCAAGGACAGCCAGGTCCTTTATGGAGGAAAATCCTTTCGAAATTTCATCAACCCTGATCTCCTGACCGATTCGATACATTTTATGTGCTGTCAGATAAAACAACTGTTTTTTTCCCGTCTCCAGTTCCAGGCTTTTATGAATTAAGATGGGATTCTTGGGGCCGGGGAAACCCGATAATTGCTGAAGAGGCAAGAGGGTATCCCAAACAGCAACAGGAAGCATTGTTGTAAAATTACTTTGCAAAATGGACAAGCGGATCCCTGCATCAGCGGTAGCAGGCCGAGACACGCGAAGAGCAGGGTCTGCAAACACCTTAAATTGTACCATGCCGATGGCAGGTTTTGGTTCCTGCGGTGGTAATGGCCGGGTATGCGATTTACTGCATCCCGCCAAAAAAAGCGATGCCACCGCAAGGTGAATAAGAAGGTTCATTTGGATAGGTAAAATGGTTAAGGTTATCAGCTTTGAACAATAAAGAAATCCTTTCGTTGCACCTGTTGAATAGAAAATTTCAACTTTCACATTTGTCGCCAGTTAAGTGGAAATAATTGCCGCTTATACAAAATGCATGTGGTTTTGACTATTGATCTTGTCAGCATTACACCTGAATTAAACCATTCATTATGAAAAAAATCACCAATTCCCTGTTGCTGTTGCTGGCAGTTACCATAACCATGAACAGCTGCAGAAAAAACGACGATGACCAGCCCCCTACTCCTGAACCGGTCATTTCCAAACGCGTAAAAAAATTAATAGCCGGACCAAACGACCACTTCACCTATACATACAATGAACAAAAACAGGTAACGACTTATCAATCTACCTGGATTTTTTCTCCCGATGGACCGGTTGTAAAAACTTACACTGTCAACTATCAATATGAAAATGGGAAAGTAAAAGAATCAGTAACAGCAGGAGGAGGAAAGCAGCTTTTCACCTATGAAGGAAACCGCCCTGCGATAGCAGAATTCTACCATCCCAATGGTACAAAATATGCAACTCATCAGTATAGTTTTAATGATAAGAATCAGTTAACTGAACTGGTGGAAACTATAACAAATGCGGATGAAATCAGTCATGTTCGCTCACAATACCACTACAATCAAAAAGGCAACCTGGTCAAAATTGTGAATCAGCATAAAAGAAAAGAAAGCAATCAATACGAACTGACATCAACGATGCTTTTTGAAGAGCACGATACTAAATGGAATCCGATTCCAGGTGAAGCATGGGGACAATTCTTACCGGGACTGGTACTTCACAAAAACAATCCAATAAGAGTTAAAGACCTGCTGCCTGATGGATCGATAAGGCAGGTTGTACACATGAGTTATGAATACGGAGCAGATGGGTATCCCACTGTCCGGAAGCAACATCTGGAAATAAATGGACAGCACAAGCCCGAAATCCGTTTCGACTATGAATACGAATGAAAACTGCCATTCATACACCAAAAACAACAGTTCATTAACAAATAGTTTGGAGCGGGGGTAACCCCGCACTAACTTTGCTCCAATAAACCTATTGTATGAAATTATTTTATTTACTCGCGGCTTTTCTGGTGCTGCTTTCGGGGCTGGCAGCCAGGGTCATTTTAGAGCCGATCCAACCGCAGGCCTCTGCCAATGTAACCTTAATTAAAGTAAAGGAAAAAAGTCCTTCACCTGTTCAGATTTCTTTTGCAAAAAGTAAAATAACAGTTGCTCCGCGGTGTATTAAATGCATCTGATAACTAATTCTATGTTCCGTTATTCTATGATGCGCAATTTGGCATAATTCAACATGATCTTTTTTTCACCATTGTTCTCAAACTGAACAGTAGCGATAGGATTATGTGAACTTCCCTCCATTTTCAATACTTTTCCGAATCCGAATTTCTGGTGCTCCACTTTTTGTCCGGCCTCCAGATTGGCTGTATCACTTGGAACAAAATCAGCGCTTGGAACATGCTCCACAACTTTAGGAGCTGTTTTAGGTGGAACATAGGCAGGTACGGTATCTTTTCTTTTTGCAGGTGGTGGTCCGTATATTTTTTCAGCCTGTTCACTTGCACCAAATCCGCGCATTCTGTCAAATGCACTACTTTGTTGAAACCCTGAACCCTGGTTACGCAAGCCGCCGCCGGCAAAGGTTCGATCGAGGTATTGCTGAGGGATTTCATCAATAAACCGGCTGGGTTCATTCTGTTGTAGTTGCCCAAATTTATACCGGGTATTTGCATAGGTGATCCAGAGCTTTTGTTTTGCCCGGGTAATAACCACATAAAACAGCCGGCGCTCTTCTTCTAGTTCTTCCCGTGTATTGATGCTCATCGCATTGGGAAAAAGCATTTCTTCCAATCCGGCTGCAAATACAACAGGAAACTCCAGACCTTTTGCTGCGTGAATGGTCATAAGTTTCACCGTATCAGCATTGGGATCTTTTTCGTCCGCATCAGTGAGCAGTGTAATTTGTTGCAGGTAGGCAGCAAGTCCTTTATCGCCAACTTCACCTTCATCATTACTGGGTGTTTCGGTAAACTCTTTGATGGAGTTCAATAATTCCTGCACGTTTTCGTACCGCTGCAGCCCTTCCACTGTTTTATCATTGAAGAGCTCTTTCACAATATTAGCCTGTTTGCCAACATGAAAGGCTACATCGTAGGCGTTTTTGGCAGTCAGCATGCTCTGGCAGCCTTTGATCATCATTACAAATTGCTCAATGGCTTCCAGGGTACCTGCCTTGAATCCGGCCTGCGCCGCATTTTCAAGCACTTCCCACATGGTAATATTGTTGGTATTTGCGATTACCATCACCTTATCAATGGTTGTTTTACCAATTCCGCGAACGGGATAATTGATAACCCGTTTCAATGCTTCTTCGTCTCGGGTATTAACAATCAGGCGCAGATAACCCACAAAATCCTTGATCTCTTTACGGGCATAAAAACTCACACCACCATACATGGTATAGGCAATGCCCATTCGACGAAGGCTCTCTTCAAATGCCCGGCTTTGTGCATTAGTGCGGTATAAAATGGCAAAATCACGGTTACTGAAATGGTTCCGTAGTTTTTGTTCCTGGATGGTATCCGCAACAAATTTTCCTTCTTCATTATCACTCATGGTGCGTACCAGCCTGATTTTTTCTCCCTCGCCGTTTTCCGTCCAGAGTTCTTTTGGAATTTGGCTCTTATTGTTATTGATTACCTCATTGGCAACATTCAGAATACTTTTGGTACTGCGATAATTCTGTTCCAGTTTGATCACTTTCACATCATCATAGTCCTTCTGGAATTGTAGAATATTCTGAATGGTTGCACCCCGGAAAGAATAAATGGATTGCGCATCATCACCTACCACACAAACATTTTCATAAGCAGCACCAAGCAATTTGATGATTTCATACTGTGCCGGATTGGTATCCTGATACTCATCAATCAGTATGTATTTAAACTTATGCTGGTATTTATGAAGTGATTCGGGGAAATTTTTAAGCAGATCATACATCTTCATCAGCAAATCATCAAAATCCATTGCACCATTCTTGAAACAACGTTTGGCATAAGCAGCATAAATCTGGGCTATAGCCGGCCGATTGGACCGGTTATCTTCCTGCTGGATATAATAATCCTGTGCATACTCACCCGGACCAACCAATGCATTTTTAGCAGAACTGATACGATTATAAACGATATTCGGTTTATACAGCTTATCATCCAGATTTAATTCATTGATCACCGTTTTTACCACACTTTTCGCATCGTCCGTATCATAAATAGTGAAGGAGTTCGGATAGCCCAGATGATGTGCTTCACTCCGTAAAATCCGGGCAAACACCGAATGGAAAGTACCCACGTACAGATTTCTTGCATCTGAATTACCGAGGATTTTTTCGATCCGCTCTTTCATTTCCTTGGCCGCCTTATTGGTAAAAGTGAGGGCGAGGATATTAAACGCATCAATCCGGTAATGCGCCATCAGGTGGGCGATTCTTGTCGTCAACACTTTGGTTTTTCCACTCCCTGCCCCTGCTACAATCATCAATGGGCCATCTTTATGTAAAACAGCTTCCCGCTGCTGTTCATTTAATCCGTTCAGATATGCTTGCGTCATCAAATTCGTACTGCCCTGGTTTTGGCGTTCAGGTACTCCAGCGGCAAGCCTGCAAGTTACATAGAAATGACCACCCGACGGGTACCCGTCGGGTGGATCAGAAGGGTTATTGGATCAGGATGCCGGTGCGGCGGGCCTGATCACGGATAATTTTTTCAATTTCGGTAGCGAGTGTTGGATCAGATTTGCCGGTTTTTTTAGTTTTTTCAGCTGCGATGAATTTTTCGCGATTCAGTTGAATGGATTCCAGTTCTTTTCTGATCTGATTGCGCCTGGCCGTTTGTTCATCAATATAGGTTTTGATTTCTGCTCTCGATTTGTTTCTCAGTGTTTCCGGCAGTGCTGTTTTGTCGACCTTGTTGTAAAACTGCGGATCAGCTTCCTGCGCATCAACCAGATCCCACTGCGTGTTTTTATACAATGATTTCTTTCCTTTTACAGCCACCCGGTCTGCTGCCACTTCCTTACTCATGGAATAATTTTGGACATCAGCTTCTTCCTGTTTGGCTTTGCTTTCACGTCCCAATGAACCGTATCCGATATAGGTATTGTTCAGTTGTTTGTTCAGTTCAAATAAACGATCATCATATGGCGTGGCAACCATATCGATGGCTGCATCCGAGTTAATATGGGTAAAGCTGCCATTTCCACATTCAGCACCAAGGTTCCAGTGTTCCTGCATACCCTGCATACGATCTCCACAATAAATTGTATTCACCACTACCTTTTTTTGTTTGGCAATGGAACATGCTTTGGTAAAGGGAAGGCTACCCTGCAGAAAATCTTCATTTCCGGCAATAAAAATGACCTTGTAATGATCCGGACCATCTTCCCATTTAAGTTCATTTAAGGAATTATACATAACCTGTCCGCAATATTCATCTCCGCCCATGGTGGAGAGCCGGAATAACTGGCGGGATACCTCATCCAGATCTGTGGTGAACGGAGTGATCTGTTCTACGTAACCCGCAGATGGCTTGTTGGAGGACCGCCCGTATTCGTACAAAGCAATTTCTATTTTTGGTGTATAACCATCACAACTGGATTTTCCCAAAATGCTGACCATATTCCAGAGTTGGGCCTTGGCCTGTGAAATGAGTCCATCCATACTATTGCTCACATCCAATAAGATGGCAACCTGAATTTTCCTGGAGGGATGTAGAGGAAGCGGATCCGTTGTTGCGGTAGATGCCAGCGGCAAGTCCAGCTGACACGAAAGCGGCTTGTTTTTACTGATGGCTGTATAAATAATTCCGGAGCATAACAACAATCCTCCTGCAAGTAGACTGGTTTTGAATAAGCGTGTTGGCATGATGGTGGTTTTCGGATGAGATGATACCATCCGATTTTTTTCACACCTTACCTCCTCTCTTTACCTAAGTTTTAACACATTTCACCGGTCGGGTGCCACCCGACCGGTGGCACCCGACCGGTGAAAGTTAGAGCGCACCAAGTTCGGCAGCGGAAATGTAATTGTCCTCGACGCTGGATTTACCGATGAAACGGAAATAGCGGCATTGAATGGGTGCCGGAAGTGATACCACCTGCTCAATTGGATTGGCCATGATATTCGCAAATTCACCGGAAGCGGCAGTGGACCAGGATTTTCCATCAACACTCACCTGCCATTCATATTGACCCACCACGCCCCAGGAACCTCCTGTTCTGGGCAGGTAGGTAAATGCTTTAACCTGCTGAACCCTGCCCATATCGATAACAATTTCCTGCGGCGGTGGCAGCATTTCTTTGTCATTATTCCAGGTATGCCAAATGGTGGAGGGATCATCATCAAACGCATGTAGTGCAGCACCGGCAGGAAGTTTACTCTCGGCCGAAACCGAAACAAGCTTCCATGCTTTTTTATCAAGCGCACCCGGTGTTTTTTTCATTTCATAAGAAACACCCGGCAACTGATCGGGTTCTTTGAATACAGCAATTTCACTAATCGCCAGACAAACAGGAGATTGCAAAACACGTATCCGCAATTGACTTGTCGTAACAAATGAAGGTAATCGTACCAGTCGATTGGCACCGATACTGGTAGCAGTTGCAACTTCTTTCCAGATTCCATTTTCTCTCACATCAAGGGCGATTCGTTCAATCCGTTGTCCCAGTTTTATATTTTCCCGAATGCGTATAATATTAAATTTGACAGGCTCTTTCCATTCCACTAAAATCTCCGCTTTCGTAATACTATCATCTGTAGCCCAATAGGAATACCGATCCTCATCCACCAACATTTTCGGACCAAATTGCGCAACAGCATTTCCACGAATAGTACTAACCGTTAGTTCCGCCGTGGAAGCCAGATTAGTTGCAAAGGTTTCTTTCAGTAAAGCTCCAAACCTAGTAAGCGCTTCCACATCATTCGCATGCAACAAACCTCTCCGGTCGGGAGCCAGTCCAAGGTCCAGCGCTGCACCTCTTCCCACACTTTTGAAATAGAGATCAAACAGCTGCGCCGGTGTTTTCACCCGGTGATCCTGTTCGGGATGATAAAACCATCCCGGCCGAAGAGGCACATCACATTCAGCAGGTTTCCAGAATTCGCCATTCCTGGTTCCTTCCGGCGATAACCAGTATTTCAGCTCACCGGGAGCCGCCACCGATTTACCATCGAGGGGTTGAGGGGTAAAGGTAGCCCAGGAAGTTTCGGCCGCATGTCCTTCCTCATTTCCTACCCAGCGCACATCTCCCATATCGTTGAAGATAACGGCGCCCGGCTGGAGTTTACGAACCATATTCCAGGTCGTATCCCATCCATAATAAGTTGTCCGATCGATATTCCGTTTTTCCCGGGCACCGCCATAATAGCCGTCTCCGCCATTGGCCCCGTCGAACCAGGTGATAAATAATTGACCGTAATTGGTATATAATTCGCGTAATTGTTCACGAAATGCTTTCACATAGTCATAAGAGCCATAGGCCGGAAAATTCCGATCCCAGGGAGAGCAGTACACGCCAAACTGCATACCCATTTTTCGTGTGGCGGTTTCAAACTCTTTTACCATATCCCCCTTACCTTTTTTCCAGGGACTCTTACTGATATTGTAAGCGGTGGTTTTAGTAGGCCATAGTGCAAATCCATCGTGGTGTTTGGCCACCAGGATCAACCCTTTGAATCCACCCGATACCGCTGCTTTTACAATTTGGCCGGCATCAAAAGCAGCGGGATTGAAACTGGCCGGATCAGCATCGCCATAGCCCCATTCTTTATTTTCAAAAGTAGTTGGCGTAAAATGAACCAGCACATAGGATTCCAATTCCTGCCAGCGTACCTGTCGCTCTGAAGGTAAAACACCATAAGGTGCAGGTTCCGGAATTTTTTCAGTGAGTTTGGAATTTCCTGAGCAGGCTGCCAATCCAATAAATATAGCAAGGAGGAAAATAAATCGATTTGTATACATATTGACAGATTACCCCACGAAATTCAAGCATTCTTTCATGGAAACTCACCTGCATATCAACTGATGCTGCTTCTAAATTCACAGAAAAAGAAGCCTACTATTTTTTGCCAGACTTGCCGCTTACATGGAATTGACGAATGGCTTCCCTGGACTGTGGAGGGAAAATATCAGTACCCGGTGCTTTTTCCTGCAATTCCAAAATTCGTCCTATTGTAATCTGGCGCCATTTTTCTTTTTTCGGATGCCAGGCCAGCAGAATCCAGTCTTCTTCTTCTTTTTTAAGTGCAACCGGCAAAATCGTGTAGGATTTATTTTCCTCCCCCTTATTTTGCCGGATGCAAATACGCAGGAGATGGCTGACTTCAATTCCCCTGGCCAATAAGGGCAACCATTCCGCTCCGGCAGTTCCTTCAGCGGGTGAAATAAAAATGGAACTCTCTTCCCCGGATCTCGCCTTTAATTGATCCAATACAAACCCGGCTTCAAGCATCCATTTGCAATAGCGGAAAAAATTCCCCAGTTGAATTACCGGCATTTGATCCAATACATATTTATTGGAAGCGGCATCATACGAAATTTGAATTCCCAGATCAGCCCGAAGCGATTCCAATAATCGTTGAAAGCTGCGCAGGCTCAGATCGCAGCCGGCAGCATGTAATGCGGCCATCAATTCTTCCCGGTTAGCCCCCACCGTTTGTTGCAGGTGATGCACCAGCGTATAATATGGCAGAATATAGTCCCGTGGCGACATGGGTTTGGGTTTATACTGAAATCTAGCTAAAATTTTGGATATGGAAAATCAACCAAGTGCGGGTCTGGTTGTTGCAGTATTGTACAAATAAATAAGGAACCCATATGGCAGACCAGCTTAAATCAAGATCGATTGCTGCCTTAGTAGCGATGGCAGGAGTAATTGTTGTGAATTCTCTGGCCGTATTATTACCCATCAATCAAATGAGCACGGGTGCGATTTCAGATTTGTATCCCAATTATTTTGTGCCGGCTGGCTTCACCTTCAGTATTTGGTCGGCCATTTACCTGCTGCTTTTTAGCTTTTGCGGATATGCTATCTGGTTTGCCTTTTCTCATCAGCCGAATACTACAATCAGGCAATTCTTACCCGGATTACTAAACTTATTTTTTCTCACCTGTATTATCAATTGCACCTGGATATTCTTATGGCATTATTTGCAAATACAGGTATCACTGGCAGTTATGCTGCTCTTTCTAATAACGCTTATTCTGATTTATAAGAAACTCCTTGAAAATAAAGCAGCTTTATCCGGATCAGCCTATTTTTTCCTTCAGGTGCCTTTCAGTGTTTACCTGGGATGGATCAGTGTTGCCACCATTGCCAATACTACCGCTGTGTTGGTAGCTTCGGGTTGGGAAGGAGGTTTTCTATCGCCCATTAATTGGGCAGTTGTTATGATGCTGGCAGCCGTTGTATTGGGATTACTGTTTTTATTCAGGTGGAAAGACAAAGCCTACCCGCTGGTAATTTGCTGGGCATTATATGGCATTTATTTCAAGCAGGGAGACATTTCTATACTGGCTGGAACCGCGGCAATAGGAATCGGAATTTTATTGCTGAGTTTTTTGCTTGAGTATTTCAGGCAGTCTAAAAAAAATCCCGGGTTATAAACCCAGGACTTTTGCATCCACTGCAAATTTTGTAGTTATGCTGACGTCTAAATCATCTGTAATGATTTTATCCGTAGTTAATCTTGTTTTGATGATATAGGTACCTTTTTTTAGGTAATCAGTTAATTGAACATCTTCTGTTTTAAGTACCAGAACACCATTGATATGATCAGTAAGATCTGTTTCAAAAGCAATTCTTTTTTCAGGTAACTGATCAGCATCGATAAATACTTCGATGTCTTTCAGAAAATCCCAGCTGCGGCCTAGTGGATTTGAAATGACCATTCTAAATTCCTGAAGGGTCACTGATTCCAGCATCTCTGCTTTAGAATTATTGACAGTTAATTCGCGGCTCGCTTCAGAATAGACGGGGGGAGTATAAACATCATAGGGAAGCAGGGTTGCAGCACCCGCTTCAATCTTTAATTCAGTACGATCTGTTACCGTAAACTGGGTAAGCTTATCTATTTTTTCGCAGGCGCCAAGTCCTGTTGCGGCAATTGCCAGAACCGCTAAAATACGTTTCATGGGTAGGGATTTTCTATGTTCCAAAACGGCTGTAAGGCAGCTTTAGTGTATGGAAACCCTTTATACGACTGGATTTTTCGACGAATGGAAAATATGCTGGAAGACAATCTCTGTAAACTAAGTGGAACCCATTAAAAAGGCGGACCGGAAAATCCGGTCCGCCTCAACACAAATTATAAAACTTAATTACTTAACTGTAATCGCCTTATCAATCAGGAAAACCAGGTTATTACGGTGTGCCCTGGTTTGCTCATCACTACTGGTGGCTCCGGCCAGCATAGCTTTTACTTTCTTCAATGTATGAAGAGCAGCTGCTTTGGAAGCGTTATCATAACCAGCTTTCGCATCTACAATCGCAGCCGCACCTTTTACAAACTCGGTTTGCAGGTTTTGGCGGTACAGGTTTACGCTACCATTCAGATCTGCCTGGAAGATGGATTTGGATAAATCACCCATTACTTCCGCAACACTGTAGGTATTGCCATAAAGTCCGCTGTTATTGATGCGGGTAAGTGTTACCGGATGCAGGATATGCGCCAACGTATTCAATTGAACGCTTGCAATTGTATTCGACGGCTTCACATCTTCGGTACCATTAAAGAAACCAAATCCACGACGTTGCATTTGCAGGTAAGGGAAGAGGCTGGCATCAGCAGCAAAAGCATTCGGTGCAAACAGATAGGTATTCAGCAATGCCATTGCTTTCTTCTGATACGCAACGGGTACCGGCGTAAATGGTTTGGTATTTGTTTTTTGTCCGGAAAAACTACGATCCACATAAACTCCGCCAATATATCTGCTGACCGAATTCACCATTTGTGCCCGCTGACCCATCAACTGGTAGTAGCGTCCGCGAAGCTCCGCATAACTCTGATCCGGTTTAGCGAATCGAGCCTGGAGTTTCGGTATCATTGTATTTACCAGTTTCAGGCGCTCTTCCGCATAAGCTACCATATCATTACTCATATCATTTACCATTACTCTTGGGTCGATTGCTTTACCAGGAGCTCTCATATCATCAGCATCGTTACCGAAAGTGAGTTGCGGATCGGTACTGCGGGAAAGGATTTTTTTCAGTTCAGCGTCTTCCTCTGCTGCAGATAATTGGGTATACCCATATTGGATAGCCCAAATATCGTAAGGGCCCACCTTGGTTGTATAATAATCGCCCTGTTTGGCGCGATTGCTGTTTACGTTCAGGGATGGATAATCCATAACAGAACCCTGCAAACCAATTTTGCGGGTAATGGACTGGTCATGTACTTCAGTTGGACTCAGCATCTGACTTGCCTTCATATTATGGTTCAAGCCCATGGTATGACCCATTTCATGCAGAATCAGATAATACAAAAATTGTTTGTGTAATTCTTTTACTTCAGCATTCTGGCGCTCTTCCTCATCCAGGGTGGCTATTGTAGCGATCCCAGTTTGAAACTGCAGACTTAATTCCTGTGCAATGGCGCAATTCAGGTGTGGTTTCATGCCATGAACAGCGAAGCTGCTATGATTGTGTGAAACTTCCATTGCAGCTTCCGGATTTTCCCAAGGCAGACTAACAGCAGCACTCATACCGCCATTGAACAGATCATCCTGAATAACTGCACCGGCTCCTGACCTCCATTCTACAGTGATATCAGCTCCCAGAATTTGGCCGGTACGCGGATTGGTAAAGCTTGGCCCGATTGCACCATATGGCGGGTTGGCAGAACTTACCCAGCGAATCACATTGTAACGAATATCTGCAGGGTCCCAATCGGCATCATCGGGCATAATTTTCATTACCACAGCGTTTTTGAATCCGGCAGCCTCAAATGCTTCGTTCCATTTTTCACCGGCTTCTTTAATTACCGGACGAAGCTCAACAGGAGTGGTGTTTTCTATCCACCATACGATTGGTTCTACCGGCTCACTGATAGCCGCATTGGGATCTTTTTTGACGAGATTCCAGCGATTGATTATGTCTTTATACGGCGTTGGAGAAAGCGAAGTGAGATCATCCACTTCACTACCGAAATAACCAACTCTTGGATCATCCCGACGTGCGCGGAAATCGTTTTTGGGTAATTCCAGGAAGGAATGTTGCATTTTCACGCGAACATAGCGGGCATCCGTAATATCTTTCCCTCCACCGTTGAAAGGCATAGGATTATCGTATGCCAACTCAACCAATACATCGGTATTATTCGGAAAGGAACGAACAACTCCGTATTTGGATTTTCCCGGATTCAATCCGCCCAGGTTAAATACTGCACCCGGAGGTAATCCCGGAGGCATCATTGGTTTAACCGGATCCAGTTTATCACCGAGTAATAATCCGTCAGCGGCAATCAGGTAACCGAGACTATCTTCAACCACTACCTTTTCTGCAATAATAACTGCATCACTTACGTCTACATTTTCTGCTTTGCTTACTGCATTGTTTTTATCATAATAGAAATTGGTGTTCATTTGCTTGAACTCCAATTTTTCAAAGGATTTTTCTACTTTAAACGGGAAAGTAGCCCTGATCATATTCTGGTGCAGAAAGAGTTCAGTTGGTCCGCCCATGGAAAAGCTCTGGTAGAGATACTCCTTACCCAGCTGATCTTTGCGGATAAACATTTGTACGGATCCGGTAACAGTATCCTGATACAAAGTGAACAACCCTTCGTGTTTTTTACTTGATTTTGTTTTGTCTTTAACGGTAGGTTTAGCCGGAGGTGCAGGTGGTGCTTTTTTTGTGGTATCAGCTACCGGTGTCTCGGCTTTCTTACCTTTTCTTTGTGCTATTGAACCGGTTGCTAACAGCATCGCAGCCGGAATCAGGAAGGCAATTTTTCTCATGAAAACTATTTAGACATACAATATGCCTAAAAAATCGGGTTTCAGAAGAAAAATTATATAAGGTTGAAGTTCACGGGATAAATGGCTTCAGGGTGGGATAAATTAATTGATTGTTAAAAAATTTTAACCAATTTCTTTGTTATATGGATTAGGTCCCCTATTTTCACACCGCTAAATAAAAAAAGAAGGTCCACTGTAGAAACAGTCGACCTCTAACGATTGCTTGCCATATAAAAAAATCTTCGAATCTTTTCTTTGTTCCTTTTCAGGATTCGGGATAACGACCTCTGCGATGCTTTGCTTCTAACGATTGCTTGCCATTTTTCCCTCTAACGATTGCTTCTCATTTTTTGCTTTCCGATGTGAAGCCGGGTCGTTTTCTTTTGCCCCGTTTGATGATGTAAAAGTAGCTCGGGAATTTTCTTCCTGAAAATCAAAATTTGAACCGGTTTATTACTCCAAAAAGGATATTTTTGCAGTTAAACCCTTATCCAGCAAGGATTTGCAGAAAAATAGTTAATGATGTCCAACAGATCTACCGACTCTCTTTTTCAATTAATAAAATCTCTTCACAAGGCGGAAAAACGGCATTTCAAACTATATATCAAGCGCAGCTCGGCAAAAGAAGACCTGAAAATTGTAGAATTATTCGATTCACTGGACAAATTAACCGAATACGATGAGCGGCTCCTTCTTAAAAAACTGCCTTCCATCCAGAAACCGCAACTGAATAATACCAAAACCCATCTGTACAAGCAGTTACTGGCCAGTTTACGTGATTTAAAAAGTACAGATACCCTCGAACTTCAATTGTCAGAGCAGTTGGACAATGCCCGGATCCTTTATAATAAAGGTTTGAAACACCAGGCGCTCAAAATTCTGGAAAGAGCCCGGGAAATTGCAAAAGCCAATGGCAAATTCAACTATCTGGCCCAGGTGATTTCATTGGAGAAAAAAATTGAAACCCTGCACATTACCCGCAGTATCCAGGAAAAAACGGAAAAACTGACACAGGAAGCCTTGGAAATCAGCAGCCATATTGATCGGGTAACCCGTTTATCCAACCTTGCTCTCCGGCTTTATGGCTGGTATACCAAACATGGTCATGCCAGGAATGAAAAAGACGAAACCGGAATTCGCGAATTCTTTAAAGAGCAATTGCCTTCGGATGCATTTCAACTGACAGATTTTTATGAGCGACTTTATTTGTATCAGAGTTATACCTGGTATGCATTTATTCGCCAGGATTTTCTGATGTATTACCGCTATGCTCAAAAATGGCTGGACCTTTTCGAAGAGAATGAAGTAATGAAAAAAGTGGAAATCGGGCACTATATAAAAGGCATGCATAACCTGCTGAATGCTCATTTCGACCTAAGAAATTTCCAGCTATTTGAAAAAGTGCTGAAGGAATTCGAAGCATTTTCTCATACCCCGATTGCGGAGCAGCACGACAATTTCAGAATTCATACCAGTATTTATATCAACAGCGCCAAACTGAACTGGCACCTGATGACCGGAACCTTCAAAGAAGGCCTTAAAATGGTAGATGGTGTAATTGCCAACCTGGATGAATATGCGCTTTATGTTGACCCGCATCGAATTGTTGTTTTTAATTACAAACTGGCAACACTTTATTTTGGAAGTGGCGATTATAATACCTGTATCGATTTTTTACAAAAAATAATCAACGACACTTCGGCTGATTTGCGGATCGACTTGCAGAGTTATGCACGTCTCATGCATATGCTGGCACACTATGAATTGGGGAATGATGAAATTATAGAATCACTGATTAAATCAGTTTACCGGTTCATGGCGAAAATGAAAAACCTGACCGTGGTTGAAGAAGAAATGTTCCGATTCATTCGTCATTCTTTTGGCGTTTCTCCCCGTAAAATGAAACCGGAACTGGAAAAATTTCTGAACAAAATCAAACACCTGGAAAAAAGTCGTTTTGAAACAAGGGCTTTCGCCTATCTGGATATTATCTCCTGGGTGGAAAGCAAGGTGTATGAAAAACCAATGGCCGAAATTATCAATGCAAAATACAAGGCCCAGCGGAAGAGAAGGTACGAGGAATTGGGAAGTGGGAAGTGAGAAGTGAGAAGTGAGAGTTTTCACCGCCATAACTTATAGAAATACCGGAGGATCCAGCCCAGGCTTCCGAGGAAAAACACATAACAGATATAGTTTCCTGGCTTGGGGCTGTTTTCGAAAAAGAACCATCCCGCATAAATGCCGATGGTCATATTCAACAACATCCATAAAGCACCGATGGAGAGCGTCATCAGCGTTTTATAAAGTAGATCACGGGCATCTTTTTCCATTTCACTCATACAGACAGTTTTTTCAAAGCTACTATTCTATCAACAGGTCGCGAAAATCTGTTGAGTCGCCATTGAATACATTAAAATCAACCTTACCGCGAATACCGGTAACCCGTCCGGTTTCGCTGTATTGCCAGAAAGCCCAGTTGCGGGCAATTCTTGGACGATCCTTCTGCAAATAATGCGCCACCCATAATGGATACTCATCAAACTCATCCTTCAGGTGCCGGTTATAAAAATCCACATTGGTGTAGATAATGGGCTTTACACCATAATGTGCTTCTACCCGATCCAGAAATGCTTTTACACCCGCACGTAATTTGGCCCCGGATACCCCATAGGTTTGTTCAACATCCAGTACCGGAGGGAGATCTCCTTTCTCCAGTTCTACCCTGCGGATAAAATTTTCCGCCTGCTCGGCTCCGCTTTTGGGTGCTAAAAAAAAATGATAGGCTCCTCTTGGCATCCCAACTTCTCCGGCATTTTCCCAATTACGCCGAAACTGCTGATCCATATTTCCCAACCCTTCTGTAGCCTTTATAAATACAAAGCCGATTTTGATATCCTCTGCCTTCATTGCTTTTACTGCTTCCCAGTTAATCCGTTGCTGGTATTTCGATACATCAATCCCATGAATTTGAAAATTTGTAGGAATCTCGATTCCAAAATCTTCATAATGTTCGAAATCCGGTTCGCTGCTGGTAAACCACCACCAGCCCAGAAATCCAATGAATCCAATCGCCAATATTGCCAGTAAATATTTCGGTCCGGGCTCCCGGCCCATTTTCTTCTTTGCCATCGCGCGCAAAAATAGGCATTTCCCTCACCCGGCGGGTGCCACCCGACCGGTGGCACCCGCCGGGTGAATTAAAATCACCCGTCGGGTTTATCCGTCGGGTGTATCTTTGGGGGATGCCGTTTAATTTTCGAGATTCGTTGAACCTGGCCAGGAAGATGACCGTACGCAGGGCGTGGAATGCGGTGAAAGTACTGAGCAGCTATTACCTGAGCAAATACAGCGGTAAAGCCGTACAATGGGGTGTGCCTATCTCCATTAGCGTAGAGCCGACCACCTCCTGCAATCTGCGTTGTCCTGAATGCCCCAGTGGCCTTCGGGCATTTACCCGCCCAACCGGCATGCTGCAGAGCAATTTTTTCCGGAACACCATCGATCAGTTGTATAAAGACCTGTTCTACCTGGTATTTTATTTTCAGGGCGAACCCTATCTGAATCCTGAATTCCTGGAGATGGTCAAATATGCATCCAACAAAGGAATTTATACCGCCACCTCCACCAACGCACATTATCTCACGGAAGCAAATGCCCAAAAAACCGTGGAGAGCGGTCTGGACAGACTGATCATTTCCATCGATGGAACCACTCAGGATGTTTATCAGCAATATCGTGTTGGAGGAAAACTTGAAAAAGTACTGGAAGGAACGCGCAATATCGTAAAAGCAAAAAAAGAACTCGGCAGCAATAAACCATTTGTAGTGTTCCAATTTCTGGTGGTAAAACCAAATGAACACCAGATCGAAGATGCCAAAGCACTTGCAGCAGAAATAGGTGTAGATGCGCTCTGGTTAAAAACTGCACAGGTATATGATTATGCCAATGACCCCAACCAACTCATTCCAACCAACGAGAAATACAGTCGCTATAAAAAAGACAAATCCGGCAATTATGCATTCAACAATCAATTACTGAACCATTGCTGGAGAGCATGGCATGCCACAGTCATCACCTGGGATGGTCTGGTTGTGCCCTGTTGTTTTGATAAGGATGCGCAACATCGGCTGGGGGATTTAAAAAAAGCCTCTTTCCATGAAATATGGAAGGACAACGGCTACCAGAAATTCCGATCCGGATTGCTGAAAAGCCGGGCTAATATCGATATTTGCGCCAACTGTTCGGAAGGTACCAGGGTATGGGGATAAGGATTAGAAAATCACTTATTTCATTTTACTGTAATTTTAAACCTGAACATATCTGTTATGAGTATCAATAAAGACATTAATCAACGGAAATTCAGGAATGAACATCAAAAAGCAATGATTAACCTGATTTATTCCTATAACTGGTTGATGGAAAATACCCGTAAGCACCTGGATCAATACGATCTTACCACACAGCAATTTAATATACTCCGGATTTTGCGCGGCGCCGGAGAACCGCTCAGCACCCTGCAAATCAGACAACGGATGCTCGATAAAATGAGCGACACTTCCCGAATAGTAGACCGCCTGGTAAAAAAAGAACTCGTATCAAAAGTCGTTTGCAGCTCGGACCGCAGACTGGTGGACGTCACCATCTCAGAAAAAGGACAGGCTTTACTGGCAGAAATGGATACCCATGAAAGCGACTGGGAAAGCCTGCTACAAAATCTCAATGAAAAAGAGGCAGTTGAGTTAAATATGCTACTCGATAAACTCCGCAACAGTCAGGATTAACCGAAAATAAAATCATGCAGTTAAAAAATCCTTTGCTATTAGCAATAGCAACCCTATTGACTCCAATTTTTGTTACAGCTCAGCAACCTGCAGCACCCATACCGCCTGCAATGGAAACCAACAATTCGGGAACGCGTGAATTCAGAGCCGCCTGGATCGCCACTGTAGCCAATATTGATTGGCCAACCAAAGGAAACATCAACCCAATAAAACAACGGGAAGAATATATTCAACTGCTGGACCTTCATCAAAAAAACGGTTTAAATGCAGTTATTGTGCAGGTTCGTCCGGCTGCGGACGCAGTTTACCCCTCTTCCTATGAACCATGGAGCGAATGGCTGACAGGCAAACAGGGCCAGCCTCCCGTCCCCTTTTATGACCCTCTCCAATTCATGATTGCTGAAGCCCATAAAAGAGGAATGGAATTCCATGCCTGGTTAAATCCCTATCGCGCCGTATTCAATATCAAAAGCACCATCACCGCGCAGGATCATATTACCCGCCGTTTTCCCGACTGGTTCCTGACCTATGGTGATAAAAAATACTTTGACCCCGGGAATAAAAACGCACAGCAGTTTGTTGTTAACATTGTGCGCGATCTTGTAAAACGATACCCCATAGACGGAGTTCATTTTGACGATTATTTTTATCCCTATCGTATTGCCGGAAAAGAATTCCCTGATTTCAAAACCTTTAAAGTTTTTGGAGAAGGAATGTCGCGCGATGCCTGGAGAAGAAGCAATGTGGATTCCATCATCCGCCACCTGGCCATCACCATCAAAGCGGAGAAACCCTGGGTAAAATTTGGCATTTCTCCCTTTGGAGTATGGAGAAATGCTGATCAGGATCCCCGTGGCAGTGCTACCAAAGCCGGTCAAACCAATTATGATGATCTCTATGCAGACATCCTGCTATGGCTGGAAAAAGACTGGATCGACTATGTAGCCCCTCAACTGTATTGGGAATTCGGCCATAAAGCTGCCCCCTTTGAAGTACTGCTCGACTGGTGGAGTAAAAACACCTATGGCAAACATTGTTATATCGGCCTGGGAATTTACCGGGCAGGATCCAATACTGCCTGGAAAGATCCCAACCAGTTACCGAAAATGATCCAGGCTGTCCGCAACACCCCAAACATGCATGGGGTGATCTATTTCAGCAGTAAAAGTTTTGAGAAAAATCCAAATGGCTGGAACGACAGTTTACGTACCAATTATTATCGCCTGCCGGCAACCATCCCATCCATGGAATGGATCGCACCCAATCCAGGATTTCTAAACTATTAAGCTATTTCCCTTCCAGGCGATTGACATAATCCAGAGAACCTAATCGAAACCGGAGCGGAAGCCCGGTTTTTTTTTCGAACCTATACTCCCCAACGCATATAATACCCCATTGCTGAAGAATGAAATCGGGCGCAAGTCGGGCATTTATGGGAAAAAATGCAGGCAGCTGCGCGTGATTTGCAAGTGGCTCCAGCCCCCTTAAATCAGTTGTTTTTGCAGATTTAATCCCTTTTCGAATACTTGGAGCAACTATCCTATCAAAATTTTTCAAACCTGCCGAAAACCTCTCCTGTTGTGCTTTCGCACCCAAACCAGCCATCCCAAACGGGAGCATTATCATTATTTTAAGGATTCCTTTCACAAGTGCTTGAACTATTTACGTAATTTACGGCCTGATTTTTGTGGATAGCGCGACTTTTCAAAAAAGACGCATAAACCCTGAACATAACGAATGGCATTAGGACAAAGTTTACAACAGAAACTGCTTCAGAAGCTTTCTCCTCAGCAAATTCAGCTGATGAAACTGCTGCAGGTGCCTACAGCCAACCTGGAGGAGCGAATCAAGGAGGAACTCGAAGAGAACCCGGCCCTGGAACAGGGCGATGACATGGACGATGAGAACTTTGAAGAACCCAGAGATGAATTTGAATCAACAGAAGAAGAATATGAATCCGAGGGTTCGGAGGAAGAATATGATAATATAGATATCAGCGAATATGTTTCCGAAGGCGATGACGATATCGGCGATTACCGTCTGCGTGATGAAAACTATCCTGAATTAGACGACAAACAGGTTACCCCTTTTAAAATTGAGTCTTCACTTCATGATATGCTGGCAGACCAGCTCGGCATGCTGACCCTGGACGATCGAAAACGAAAAATTGCGGAGCAGATAGTAGGAAGTATTGATGATGATGGTTATCTCCGGAGAGAATCAGCTTCTATCCAGGACGATCTTGCCTTCCGCCAAAACATTGACGCCACCGAGGAAGAAATCGAAGAACTAATCCTGCTGATCCAGCATTTTGATCCGGCCGGCGTTGCTGCCCGCAACCTGCAGGAATGCCTCCTCCTTCAGCTGGAACGCAAAAAAAATGAAGGTTCTGCTGTGCATGGCGCTATTGAGATTCTTTCTAATTATTTCGATGAGTTTACTAAAAAACACTACGATAAAATCCAGCGCGGACTCAATATCGATGATGAAGAGCTTAAACTCATTATTCAGCAAATTATCCGCCTGAGTCCAAAACCCGGCGGGAATGTGGGAGAAGTAAATAAAGCGGAAAGTTATGTGGTGCCCGACTTTTTTATCTACAACACTGGTGGCAAACTGGAGATTACCCTGAACAGCAAAAATGCACCTGATCTGCGCATCAGTGAAGGCTATCGCGATATGTTGAAAGAATATGATCGCGGAACAAAAAAAGACAAACGCCAGAAAGAGGCCGTCATGTTTATCAAACAAAAAATTGATGCGGCCAAGTGGTTTATTGATGCCATCAAACAACGTCAGCAAACCCTGATGATGACCATGCAAACCATTCTGGATTATCAATATGAATTTTTCCTGACTGGCGATGAAACGACAATGCGCCCCATGATTCTGAAAGATATCGCAGAACGGACCGGATTGGATATTTCTACCGTTAGCCGGGTCGCCAACAGCAAATTTGTGCAAACCGAATTCGGAACTTATCGGCTGAAATTCTTTTTCAGCGAAAGCCTTAGCACCGATAGCGGAGAAGAAGTTAGTACCCGCGAGGTTAAAAAAATCCTAAGCAATCTGGTAGAAGGCGAACACAAACGCAAACCCCTAAGCGACGAACGATTAACCGAATTATTACAGGAAAAAGGTTATAACATTGCACGCAGAACGGTAGCAAAATACCGGGAACAATTGAATATCCCGGTTGCGCGACTCAGAAAGGAATTATAATGAATCAACTTAATTTCGAAGCCGGAAGCATACCAAAAGCTAATTGGATCTTAAGGGCATTTGCGAACCTTATTTCCATCCTGTTTCATCCGCTTTTTATCCCATCCTATATCACGGCATTTTTACTCTATCTGCATCCCTTTGCATTTATGGGTGATACGGAACTCTATAAAAAAATTAAGCTGGTTTCGGTATTTGTGAGTACAGCATTTTTCCCTGCCTTTACCGTGTTTCTTTTGCAAAGATTAGGCTTTGCTACCAGTGTTCGGTTGAAAACACAGAAAGAACGTATCATCCCGATCATCGCTTCCATGGTATTTTATTTCTGGATTTTTTATGTGGCAAAAAACCAGGGCGATAATCCTGCCGAACTCGTACAGGTATTATGCGCCAGTTTTGTATCCAGCATCATCGCCCTTACTGCAAATAATTTTATCAAGATTAGTCTGCATGGAATAGCCATGGGCGTACTAGCCGGATTTTTTATCTACCTCGCCTGGACAAGCTTAATTCCCATGACACTGCCTTTGATGATTGCCCTCTTTATAAGCGGACTGGTTGGAACAGCGAGACTGATCCTGGGAGAGCATGAGCCAAAAGATTTATTAGCCGGATTTTTAACCGGATTAATATCAATGGCGATTTCCGTAGTGGTGATTGGATAACTTTTGCCAGTCAAAAACCCCGGATATACCAGCCAATCAAAAAGCGGGTCAGCAATGACCATAAAGTGATCGATGCAATACTGGCCAGCATAATTCCCAGCCAACTTTTCCAGCCTTTACATTTCAGCAATTGACCATAGCCATAAGCATAATAGGCGCAATGGGAAATTAGCATCAGTAATAAAATAAAATACAAACCCGGCGGGCGTTTGAACCAGGCCAGCAGAGGATAAAACAAAAGGGAACTAAACAATACCACAAAAGAAACAAAGAACACATTTGCAACCAGATGTTCGGCATAATTTCTTCCGCTTCGTCGATAAAACAGAAAAAACACCAGCGCATTAAACGGTACGGCGATGATCATCACCAGGTTTTGCCGCTTTGCCATAAACGTACTCACTTTCTGCGCCCGCTCCATCATAGCAACAGATTCAGTATCTGCAGGTGCTGCCATACCAGTTGGTGCAGTTGCCCGATGGTTTCCAGCAGATTGAAAAGTACCGGTAATATTAAGTACAACAATGGAAAAAGCCGCCACCAGCAGTAAAAAGGTAAAGGGATTAAAGTATTTCTTTCGCTTTCCATCCAGGTATTCACCAACCAGTATTCCCGGTCTGAACAACAGACCAGCTACCAACCCAAATACGGTTTTATCAGTATGCGTAAAGGCATGAAAAAACTCATGCAGGATATGCCCAAAATTAAACCGGTGCGTGGCACTCGATTGCCCGCATCGATTACAATAATTGTCTTCTTCTTTTAATATTAGCCGACAATTCAGACAGGTTGCAGTATTTGACACAAAGAGCAGATTAGTTACCCTGAAAATAAAAAGAAAAGCCCAATCTACGGATTGAGCTCTTGCTTAGGGGTGTCCAAACCAGCCTTTGTCTATGTCCTGGCTAAACGTTCAATATTTTTGAATTCGTCAGGTATTTCCTGGAAGGATGGTAAATAAACAGGCAGGAGCCCTGTTTTATGGTATGTATAATTTTGGTTGCCTGTTCTCTGGGAACAGCCGGACAACCAAAGCTTCTTCCATTCATTTTATTGGATCGCAGAAAATCAGTTCCCACATAATCTGAACCATGCACTACAATATTACGGGCCGATGCTTTATCATTAATTCCTCTTTCAAGTCCATCAATTTTTAATGCCAGTCCGTGCTCCCCAAAATAGGTTGATCGGGTTACATAAAAACCCAGGCTGCTCTGGTGCGATTCCGGACGATTGGAAAAATTTCGGGCATATTCTGATCCTGAGTTTCTTCCATGCGCCACAAAGGTTTGCATCAGCAGTTTGTTTTCCTCGAGATCAATTACATAGAGGCGTTTTCTTTTGGAAGACTGACTGAAATCGCAGATAGACAATACATCCGATCGGCGCACACGGCCCTTATCCAACAAATTTTTATACCCTTTCCAGGCATACCGGAAAGCGGGACGGGATAAGCCTTTCCGTGCCAGTCCAAGTGCCGAATAAATGGAATCTGCTACAGTATAAACAGCATCTGCTACCAGTTTTTTAGGCTGGGGAACTTTAGTGGGAATAATCTTTTTTTCGGGAAATTGCTGGCTCAGTGGCAGCATGCAGGCAGTTAAATTAGCAATAGAACCGGTGCTTTTAAACCCGGCTGCCATACTGGTGGTTACATTTACTGGAACCATCAGATGCAGGGAAAACAGCAGGAAGAAAACAACTGTTTTCAAGGTAGGATTGGATAATAGATTGTTCATGGACGCTTGGATTGTATTAACGGGCACCCATAAACAAATAGTGTGCGTATTTCTACCCAAAATCCTAAATAAATCTAAAATCGTCAATAAGCCAACCTGTCACCTGGACTCATCCGCAGTAAAGGATTCATTTTCAGCAGGAATTACTTTCGTAAATTCCAACTGGTAAATCCTTATCAGTAAAATAAAAACAGAAATAAGGAGTGGGCCAAATACCAGTCCGATAAAGCCAAACAGATCAATTCCAAGAATAACTCCAAAAACAGTAATCAAGGGGTGTACATCCCCAATCTTTTTTTGAAGCCAGAAACGAAAAACATTATCCGAGGTACCAATTACACCAAATCCAAATATCAGCATGGCTACTCCCCGTATAGTATCACCGGCAGCAAAGAATATGATGGCCAGTGGAATATAAGCGATGGCAGCGCCAATAATTGGAATCATGGAGCCGATGCAGGTGATGGCAAACCAGAGAAAGGGTTCTTTCACTCCCATAATTAAATAGCCGCACAAACCAATCACGCCCTGAATAACAGCAATCAGGGGAATTCCAATGGCATTGGAGAAAACCAGTGAATTGATTTGCTGCTGCAACTGATGCTGGTTTTTTTTGGACATAGGCAGCCACTGAAAAATATTGTATTCTGATGATCGTCCGCCCATCAGCATGAAATACAGGATAAAATACATAACTATCAGGGTAGTAAGGGTATTAAAAGTAGCTCCAAGAAGAAGTGGCAATTCCTGCGCTGCCAGCCCCCCTAGTTTTTCCAGCGACTGTTCACTAATCAATTGAAAGCCAATTTGCTGCTCCATGTTTTGAATGAATTTTTCAATAGAACCGATCGCCTGTTGCAAATGCAATCCGGATTTTTTCAAGCGATTCACCAGCATGCTTATAACTCCGGCAATAGGCATTACAATCACTATAAAGGATAATAACATCAGGGCAGAGGCTGCCAAAGCAGGTTTCCATCCCCTGATTACCAGGATCCGCATCCAGCTATTCATCAAAATAAACAAGGTAAATGCCCCTAATACGGCCGGTAAAAAAGCCCGCAATTCAAAAAAAAGGATGCCGCCCAATAAGAGCAGCATCAATAAAAAGATAACCTGACGTAGTTTATCTGTATTCAAATAACTCATGTCCTAATATAACATTATATCACTACATGTTTCCAGCGTCCTTTCAAAAAAAGAATCCAGGCTGCAATGGTGATACTTGTTTCCGCAACGGGTATTGCAATAAAAACTCCCAGCGGACCGAGACCCGCAGTTTTTGAAAGCAGATAAGCCAGCGGAATCTGGAAAAACCAGAACCCGATCAGGTTAATCCGGGTGGGTGTTTTGGTATCCCCGGCCCCATTAAACGCATTCGCCATCACCATTCCAATCCCATAAAATACAAAGCCTAAACTCATAATCCGCAGCGCTTCGGTTCCTATACGTTTTACTTCCGGATCATGGGTAAAAAAACCTACCACCCATTCAGAAGCAAATAGAAAAACGAGCATAACAATCCCCATAAAAATGGCATTGTAACGGGCTGTTGCGTTCACGGATTCTACTGCCCGTTCCGGTTTTTGGGCACCGAGATTTTGTCCCACCAGGGTAGCTGCCGCATTCGACATGCCCCAGGCAGGCAGTATAAAAAATACCATTATCCGGATAGCAGTCTGATAACCTGCGGATGCTGCGGAATGGCCGGTTTCTGCTACCAGTTTAGCCAGGAAAATCCAGGAACAGGAACCAATAATAAACTGTGCTGTACCGGGAGCTGCCACCTTAAAAAGTGACGTGATTACTGTCCAGTCCGGCAACCATTTTGCCAGTCGTAAACTTACCTGCGACTGGCGGCCAAACAAATGATATAACTGATAAGCAACACCAATTCCCCTGCCAATAGTGGTGGCAAGTGCAGCTCCTATTAAGCCCATTCCCGGTATCGGCCCCCATCCCAAAATCAGGATCGGGCAGAGTACAATATTGGCGAGGTTGGCAATCATCAGACTTTTCATGGCCATGGAAGCATCACCTGCGCCACGGAAAATCCCATTGATAAGGAAAAGCAGGGTAATTACGAGGCTGGTCCCCATCATTAAGCGGGTATAGGGAGTTCCAATTCTGACCGTTTCCGGTTCTGCTCCCATCCAACGAAGAATATCCGGAGCAAGAAACAGACCAGCAGCACTTACTACAACGGCAATGGCAATACCCACCAGGAGGGATTGCATGGCCGCATGTGCGGCACCTTTTCGGTCTTTTTCCCCTATCCTGCGAGCCACCATGGCTGTTGCCGCCATACTTACACCAATGGCCATGGCATAAACCAGCGATAAAACAGATTCTGTTAATCCAACTGTTTGAATAGTATGCTGACTATCGGGTAGCTGGCCCACAAAATAGAGATCAACGATGGCAAATACACTTTCCATTCCCATTTCAATTACCATGGGAATAGCCAGTAAAAAAACAGAGCGGCGGATACTTCCGCTGGTATAATCCTGCTCTTCACCTTTGAGAGCAGACTTTAGAAATGTCCAGATACTACCCAATCGAAGGATAGTAGTATTATTCGTTTGCATTGATAAATAATAAGAGTAAAGAATAGCCGGAGTCGGCCATTTGAATCAAAACCGGGTGGACCGGTAAATTAGAAAATCATAATTCGACGTATAAGAAAGCAAAACTAGTATTATTTTTTTATGCAATACAAGAGTTCTTTCAAATATTGTTGAATAAATTCATCCTTCTTTGAACGACGATATTGAAGAATAAACCGGGGATGAGGAACCACCCGTAGCTCATCAAACAGCTTAAATTCAGAATTAATGTCCTGCAAAAAGCGCAGGTTTTTATCCCCGCCAATACATATAGCAACAGATCTTTTTATCCCAAATTCCAGTTGGCTGCACAGTTGTTTAACAGCATAAGGCCGGATCTGCGCAAGTAAGTGGGGGTCATCATAATAATTCAGGTTTTTCCCCGCTTTGATAAAGCCTATCGGGCTAACAGATCCCAGATAAAACTGCTGGTAAAAAGCCGATGGGCCTCCAAAAGCATCAATTACCTCATATATAAATTCTGCTGATAATTCAGATGAATCACCCAACTGATGGGAAATACCACAATTTATTTTCAACTGTTTAGGCGCGGTAAAATTGATACCGGTAATTCCGGCACCGAGCCTTCCCGGATTAATCCCGATAAGCATCACCCTGGATTGATCTTCCGCATAAAACCGGTTAAAAAATTGCCGGATGAGTAACTGAATAACAGGATCCTTATGGGGGAACAGCGGTTGAACTCCGGGTGGTAACCGACCCGGAGGTTTCAATTCGCTGAAGAATTGTATTGCTTTACCGGCGAAGCCCAACTTAATACAAACTCGGATTGCTGTTGATAAAGTTTACCAGTGCAGCCGTGTTTTTAAGTTTAAGTTTTTTAAGAATATTATGCCGGTGCACTTCCACTGTTTTTAGTGAAATATCCAGTTCACCTGCAATTTCCCGGGAAGAATGTCCTTTTTTTATAAAACTGATAATCTGGATTTCCCGTTCCGTAAGGCTCTGAATATCCGGCCCCTGTGGTTCGGTTTCGGTTAATTGCTCTGATATGATATTGCGGATTTCGTCGCAGATGTATTTATTACCCTTATCCACTTCCAGTATTGCTTTTACCATTTCTTCACGGCTGCTGTTTTTGGTTACATAACCATGTGCACCCACCTGCAGCATCTTTCGGGCATAAGCCGGCTGGGAATGCATGGATACGCCAATGATACGTGTTTCGGGACTCACTTTTTTGATTTGTTCTGTAGCATCAAAGCCACTCATGGGAATCATATTGATATCCATCAGCACTACATTCGGCTTTTTTTCAGCCGCTACCTTGATAGCTTCATCCGGGTCACCACAGTCTGCAATTACTTCAAAACGCTCATCGCTTCCGAGGATGAAACTCCAGGTTTCACGGATAAGTTTGTGGTCGTCAACGATAAGGATTGACACTTTTTTCATTCTGGTATTGTTTTTTTAGAGGAATAAGGCAAATCTATAACTAAATGGCATCCTTTTCCGGGAGCCGTTATAATTTCAACTTTTGCGTTAAAGATAGCTGCACGGCTCATAATATTCAACATTCCGATCCCTTCTTTTTTCCTGGCCTGCTGTTGATCAAAACCTTTTCCATTGTCTTTTATCTCAAGTCGCGTAATTCTCCGATGATTTGTTATGCTGATTAACAGGTGGCTGGCCTCTGCATGCTTCAGCGAATTGTTGACCTGCTCCTGAATAATCCGGAAGAACATCAGCTTTTCCTTGGCCTTCAAACGCTTTTCAATGTTTTTATCGTATTTAAACTCTGCTAACAACTGGCGTGACAGATTAATATTCTCCACCACATCATTGATGGATGAAATCAGGCCCAGATCACTGATACTGGCCGGCATCAGAGAGCGGCTGATTTTCCGGATTTCATTTATGGCATTCATGATGGTTTCCGAACTCCTTTTTAACATGCTTTCCTGCATGGAAGCATCGTTCCGGGCCAGTTCAAGAAAGAGCTTAGCAGTTGTAAGTAACTGATTTACATTGTCGTGCAACTCTTTTCCAATTTCTGCGCGTTCATTTTCCTGAACATCCACCACCGCCTGGGCAATCTGCTGTTGCTTATGAATTTCCTGCTGTAATAGTTTTTCTTCCAGAAGTTTCCGCTCCGTCATGTCTTCCGTTGAACCGATCATGCGGATCACTTTTCCTCTATCATCATAAATACAGTACCCTTTATCAATCACATTGGCATACGTTCCATCGGCTTTACGGAAACGATACTCTGCTTTGTATAACCCTTTCTTCTCGCCGGATGTATATTTGGTGATTAACTTAATAACACGATCATGGTCTTCCGGGTGTATTTTATTTTCCCAGTTCAATGAACTGCCTGTATAAAACATAGAAGGATAACCGAACAGGGTGTTAAAGCCTTCGCCCCAGAAAGTAACCTGCTCCACCGCATCCCAATCCCAAATGGCTTCATTACTGGCCTTGGTGGCCAGCAGGTACCTTTCATTGCTGATCCAAAGTTTTTCTGCTGCCTGCTTATTTTCGATGATCATGGTAAGCAAATGGGTAAGCCGGCTTAAAACAGCCATTTCTTCTTCAGTAGGCCGACGTGAATCCAGGAAATAAATAGAAAATGTACCTAATACTTCATTCCCGGAACTGATCATTGGAATGGAAAGGGTGGCTTTAATACCTAATACCTGTGCTCCCTGCCTGGTGGCTTCGGAAAGGTCTGAACTTTCAACATCGGATATAGCTACCGGCTGCCGCTGCAATATCGCTCTTCCGCAAGTAGTCAGTTCCGGTTCCAGCGGAGTTGACTGAGTGAAATCCCAGAATAATTGAGGCAGACTTGGTGCCGCCAGTAAAACCGCATCCCGCAGGTTATTTTTAGCAATACAAACAGCACAATAAAAACGATCACTGATGCTTTCAACCCCTTTTAAAAGATGATCAGCTACTTCTTCCAGACTGGCTTTTGAGCTCGTATGCATTTCAAGCACCTCCTTTTCCAACTGCAAGAGGCGTTCCTGTTTTTTTCGTTTGGTAACATCCTTGAAGTAAATAAACAACCCTTCATCGTAGGGGAATGCACTGACATCAAACCAACTGGCCAGGGAATCAATTCGTTGTTCATACCGAATGGTTGAATGCTGCTGCATGGCCTGTTGCAGAGAATGATAACTGATGGAGTTCAAGGCATCCGGAAACAATCCCCATAGATTATGACCAACCACCAGGTTGTTATTGTGCAGCAGGGCTTCCTGAGCCACTGCATTGAACATGGTGATGCAAAAACTGCGGTCAACTGCAATAAATCCATCTGTTATACTATGCAGCATTCCGGTAATACGGTCGGAATAATGCTGCAGGGTTTTTTCAATTTCTATATACTCTGTGATATTTCGTAGACTAAGAATGATACCCTGAATGGAGGAAGTATGTAAACCGGATGCCGCTTTAAGTTCCATCCAAAGCCAGGTATTCTCAATATTTTTTAAACGAATCCGTAGGATCAAATCCGGATCTTCAGCCAGCAGCACTTTATTAATAGCCAGGTCAAAAAGCGCCACCTGCTCAGGATGAATCAATTCACGAATTGGTTTTTCCAACCAGTCCTCAATGGTATAGCCCAATTGCTTTTCAAAACTTGGGGAGGCATTCAGGAGCCGCCCTTCTTTTGAAATGACGAGTACAATATCAAGTGAATTTTGAAAAAGCGCCTTGAACCACTCTTCACTATGACGTAGCTTTCCCTCTGAAATTTTACGGTCCGTAATATTTCTGCTGTTTGTTTGAATATAAATCAGTTCGCCATCTTCCATAATAGGTTTGGAAACCGATTCCAGCCACACATATTCTCCATCTTTTTTTCTGTACCGGTATTGAATAGATGGAGCATCCACACCTTTAAAATTATTTTCATGGGCCTGCCGCACTACTGTTTCTGAATCCTCCGGGTGGAAATAATTGTAGGGTGATTGTCCCAGTAATTCATCTCTTTCATAGCCGAGAATCGATTGTACGGATGGAGAGATATAGATATAATCTCCATTGGGCCGGTGAAGACAGATCAGATCGCGGGAATATTCAGCCAGAAAACGAAATTTTGCTTCACTTTTGGCCAGCTCCAATGCTGCTTTTTTCTGATTTCGGATATCCTTTGCCGTAACATGAATTCCATCCGATTCTCCATTCCTAAAAATCATTCGGGAACTGATCTCAACCGGAATCCGTTTGCCTGATTTGGAAATGAATTCGGACTCATAAAAGGTAAGAACCTTATGCCCTTCTCTTTTAAGATTACCCTGTTCAATGGCCTGCTCTAACTTTTCCGGAGTATAAAACAAATGGGAGGATCGTCCAAGAATTTCTTCCTGCTCATATTCCAGCAGCTCCGAAGCTTTTCTGTTGAATGAACGAATACGGGTATCAAGATCAATTGTATAAATGATATCATGTGCATTTTCAAATAAATCGCGGTAGCGCAGCTCGCTTTCCCGCAAATTATTTTCCAATGCTTTTTGCTGCGTGATATCAGTAATAACAACGATCATTCCAGCAAAGGATTTATCTGCATACCGAACCGGCATAAAACGACAGACAAACCAATTGGATTGATCAGGAGCTGAATATTCAACCGAAAATTTCAGCAGACTGGTTCTTGCCTGCTGATAGGCATGGACCAATTGGTCGCCAATAGGGAAAGGAAATTCTGATAGTACCTGTTCAACACTTTTGCCCAGAAATTCTGCAGGGGGTAAAAAAAGCTTATTAATATCATCCACCCAGAAATTGGTAAACACACCCTGGTCATCCAATTCAAAAACGATATCATGCAGCGAGGAAAGGGTTCGCTCAACTTCATTCAACCGGTTTTCTGATTCATTTTTTTCAGGGGCAGGGAATCCAAACCACTGGTACCCTTCAGGCTGGGGGATGATGGTCCAGTAAATGGGAAATAAGACGCCGGCTTCCATTCTTAAAGAAGCTCTGAAATGTACCGGTTGCCTTGTTTGGGTGGCGAACCGAAGCAAGGCACTCGCCTTTGAGTCAAGATGCAGTAAATCATCCAGTCTATTTCTACCCGCGTCTAAGGAGTAAGACAGATGCGGAGAAAGTGTGGATGAAATAGTCAACACCCTCGATTCCTCATCGGAAAAAAGCTGATAGCTGGTTTGTTCCTGTACTACGGAAGGCATGGCAGCGAGGGTGTGCATTCTTAAAATTACACAAAAAAGGTCTGCCCGAAGGCAGACCACCTGCTGATTTCATTAGAATATTGTATTACTGGTTCTTCGTGATGCTATTCATCCATAACCCTAATTGGGTACAGGCAGTAAATTGTGGATCGATAACCAGATGAAAAGTTGGTATCTTGCTTTTAAACCATTTATCTACGGCTTCCATCTTTTTGATTTCCAGTGCACGATCTGCTACTTTATTATAATCGTCTTTCAGATTTTCCCGATGTGGTTCTGTGCGGGTTTTCAGGAAAATAAGCCGAACGCCTTTCTTACCTCGTTCATCGGTATAAACAAGTGGCTTACTTAGATCGCCGGGATTTAATCCCTTCAATGCAACCACCAGGTCTTTATCAAGCTGATCAATGGTGCAATAAGTTCCCTGTCCGCATTGTTTCATCCCGCCCGTAAATTTGGAATCATCGGATTCACTGAACTTAGAAACAGCTGCACCAAAGTCGTATTTATTGGCTACCAGGTCATTGCGAATGGAATCCAGTTTGGTAACGGTTTCACCTACTTCTGTATCGGTTATTGCAGGGATTCGCAGAATATGCCGAACGGTGGCATCATCACCCGCCCTATTTACCATCTGAATAATATGATAACCAAATTTTGATTTGAATACAGGAGACACCTGCCCCTCTCTAAGTCGAAATGCATTGGAGATAAAGGCCGGGTCCATTTGCTTTTCCGTACGGTTGATCTGGTACATACCGCCGGTATTCTTACTTCCCGGATCATCGGTATACAAACTTGCCAGGGTTTCAAACTTTGCTTTCCCTTCTTCCACCTGTTTTTTGAAATCATTCAATTCTTCGATGGCATAGAGTTCAAGATCGCGACTGGCTTTGGGATAAAGAATGATTTCACCGATCTCCAGTTCACTTTCGTAGAACATAAGGCTATCGGTTGGAATCTTATCGAAATAATCTTTTACTTCATTTGGCGTGATCTTAATACTGGCTACGATTTTCCCCCGCATCTGTTCAGCCAGCCGGCGTTCCCGAAAATTCTGACGAAAATCTTCTTTAATCTGGTAAACGGTTCTTCCGGCAATTTGTTCGAGGGCCTCTTTGGAACCATACATACCAATAAACTGACGGATCTGGTTATCAAGCATCCCATCAATTTCCTCTTCGCTCACAACCAGAGAATCTTTTTCAGCCTGAAGCACGAGTGCTTTTTGTGCCAGCGCCTGTTCCATAATGAAACAGTCTGCATTTTCGGGCACCGGTTGCCCCTGACGCTGCGCATCCAATATGGCATTTCTAATGTCCGACTGAAGAATGATTTTGTCGCCAACCACACCTATAATCTTGTCGGCAACTACTTTGCGGGTCTGTGCCTGACTACTTGTAAAAGCCAGTGTAACCAGCAGTATAAAAAAAAATTTCTGCATAATCTCGATAATCCTATTAAAGTTAACACAGGAGATGGGCTCCTGTGTTAACGCATGTATTATTTAACAAAGCCCTAAGGAAGTTAGAAGTGGGAAGTGGGAAGTGGGAAGTGGGACATTAGAGCAACACTTCATACTTCATACTTCCAACTTCATACTTCCAACTTCATACTTCTACAAGGTTCTTTTCACTTCTTCTTCCTCAATTGCCACGATGGTATCACCCACCTGAACATCGCTGAAGTTTTTCAGTGTAAGTCCGCACTCGTAGTTGTTATTTACTTCTTTCACGTCGTCTTTGTAACGTTTCAGGCTGCCCAGTTCGGCAAATGCACCTTCGGTTCTTGGATAGATAAGTACCCCGTCGCGGAAGAGCCGCACTTTGCTGTCGCGTTTGAGTTTTCCTTCGGTAACAAAACAACCGGCAACGGTAGCTTTGTCGAATTTGTACACTTCGCGAACTTCCACCGTAGCCACTTCTTTCTCCTGAACCTTGGGTTCCAGCATCCCTTCCATTGCGCTTTTGATTTCTTCAATAGCGTTGTAGATGATGGAATAGGTCTTGATCTGAACACCCTCATTATCAGCCAGTCGCGCTGCCTGTGTAGAGGCACGTACATTAAAGCCTATCAGGATGGCATCGGATGCGGTAGCCAGCAATACATCACTTTCGGTGATCGCACCTACGGCTTTATGTACCACATTTACAGCTATTTCTTCCGTACTCAGTTTGATTAGTGAATCGGACAGGGCTTCCACAGATCCATCCACGTCACCTTTGATGATGAGGTTGAGCTGTTTAAAGTTGCCCAGTGCCAAACGGCGACCGATTTCATCCAGGGTAATATGTTTCTTGGTGCGGATTCCCTGTTCACGAAGAATCTGCGCTCTTCTGTTGGCCACATCTTTTGCTTCGGATTCATCTTCAAATACCCGGAAGGTTTCACCTGCCTGCGGCGCACCATTCAATCCAAGTATCAAAACCGGCGTGGATGGAGGGGCAGAATCAAGCTTCTTATTCCGTTCGTTGAACATGGCTTTTACGCGACCAAAATACTGACCGGATACCACCAGATCGCCCTGTTTCAGCGTTCCGTTCTGTACCAGTACAGTTGCAACATAACCCCGGCCCTTATCAAGGGATGCTTCGATGATGGTACCATTGGCTTCCCGATCCGGGTTGGCTTTCAGTTCCAGCAACTCTGCTTCCAGAAGGATTTTCTCCAGCAGGAGATCCACGTTTAAACCGCTTTTGGCACTTAATTGCTGGCTCTGGAATTTACCGCCCCACTCTTCCACCAGTATGTTCATACCGGCCAGTTGTTCGTATATTTTTTGCGGATTGGCTCCGTCCTTATCAATCTTGTTGATAGCGAAAATCATCGGTACACCAGCAGCCTGTGCGTGTGAGATGGCTTCCCTGGTTTGTGGCATCACAGCATCATCCGCTGCAACCACAATCACTGCGATATCCGTTACCTTGGCACCCCTTGCCCGCATCGCGGTAAAGGCTTCGTGACCCGGTGTATCGAGGAAAGCGATCTTTTTATTATTCGGGAGATCTACGGTGTAGGCACCGATGTGCTGGGTAATTCCTCCAGCCTCACCTCCTACTACATTGGCACTCCGGATATAGTCAAGCAGGGATGTTTTACCATGGTCAACGTGCCCCATGATGGTAACAATCGGCCAGCGGGGTTTCTGATCTTCCGGATCATCCACGATTTCTTCCTCATCCATGGCATCAGCATCATCCACTCCAATAAACTCCACATTGAAACCGAATTCGCTGGCTACCAGTTCAATAACTTCCGCATCCAGACGCTGGTTGATGGATACCATCATACCCAGTCCCATACATTTTCCAATCACCTCGGCATAACTTACATCCATCAGGGCAGCGAGTTCGCTTACACTGATAAACTCAGTTACCTGCAGGCTCATATCCTGTGCTTCGCCACCTTCCATTTCAGCCATGCCGGCGCGTTTTTCCCTCAGACGACGGGTTTTCATACCACGTCCGCCTTTCTGGTTTCCACTGCCACCAGCCATTTTAGCCTGTGTTTGGCGTATTTTTTCCTGAATTTCTTTCTGATCGATTTCTTTCACCTCACGCGGCTGGTTCCGTTGACCAGGACCACCCCGGTTGGCACCACCCTGTTGTCCGCCTCTGCCACCCTGCTGACCACCCTGACCAGGACGCTGGAAGCGATTACCGCCACCTTGTTGTCCGCCCTGCCCCTGACCGCCACGGAATCCGCCACCCTGTTGCTGACCACTGGCCTGCTGGCGGGTGATATTTTCTCCTTTTTTATCAATCGGGATGCGTTTGCGTTTGCGCTTTTCATCCTGACTGGCATTGCCACCGGGACCGGCAGCCGCTGGTTTTGGACGGGTGTCGCTGTCAACAGGCAGTTGGATTTTGCCCATGATCTTCGGACCGGTTAATCTTTCAGCCTGAATATTTTCAATTGCAGGTGGCTGATTGCTGGTTTCTTCTGATTCTATTACTGGCGATTCCGGTGTATTTACCGGAGTCGGATCTTCTTTTTTGGCAACAACCGGCTTTTCGATTTCTTTGGCCTCTCTTGCCGGTGTTTTTGATTCGGGTGCTTTGGGTTCCTGTTTCTTCACCAGTTTTTTGGGACGGGTGGAAGAATCAATGGCAGAAAGATCGATTTTATCAACAATCTTGGGGCCTTCGATTGATGGAACACTGGGCTTGATGGGTTCCTCAACAGCAGGCTCTTCCTGCTTTGCGTCTTCTTTTACTTCAGGTGTTACCAGGTCGGGCTGCGCGGGTGTTTCCGAAACAACCGGAGCAACCGGCTCTTCTTTTGGTGTTTCCTTTGGTGCTTCTTTCGGAGTTTCCCTGATAGGCGTTTCCTTTACAGGAGCTTCCATCACCGGCGCTTCCGCTTCCACAACAGGAGTTGGCGCTTCCACAACAGGTTTTTCTGCGGGAACCTCTGCCTTTTTGGTTTCTTTACGGAAGAGCAATTCTTCTTCTTCCTTTTTCTTCTTTTCCTGCACACTGCCTTTAGGCAGGTCGATCTGATCGCTCTTGATTTTAGCCACTTTATCTCCCTGAAACTCCCGCTGAAGGGCATTGTACATGTCCTCCGAGAGTTTGGAAGTGGGTTTCAGTTCATCGCGATCAAAACCTTTGCTCACCAGAAATTCCACGAGGGTGTCCTTCCCAACGTTGAATTCCTTGGCGGCGGCCATCAATCTAGGTGTTGTTGTTTCTGCCATTCGTACTTATTGCGTCTGCCCCATGCAGACCTTATTTTTTTTCTTTGTTCGAACTTATTCTTTCTCGAACTCAGCCTGGAGAACTTTCTTCACATCTTCAATCGTTTCACGTTCCAGATCGGTTCTTCTCTCTAACTCGTCAACTGTAAGGTCCAAAACGCTGCGTGCGGTATCGCAACCAATGCGTTTTAATTCATCAATGATCCAAGTTTCGATTTCGTCGCTGAATTCATCCAGGTCGATATCATATTCTTCCGGCTCACCTTCATTATCGCGGAACACATCAATAGTCAGGCTGGTCAATTCCTGTGCCAGCTTGATATTCACACCCTTACGTCCGATAGCCAGGGATACCTGGTCGGGTTTCAGGAATACATTCACATGGTGCTTATCGTTGTCCAGTTCCATACTGGTGATCTTGGCCGGCGTCAGTGCCCGTTGGATAAGGAGCTGCTGGTTATTGGTGTAGTTGATCACATCTATGTTTTCGTTCTTCAGTTCCCGAACGATACCATGGATGCGGCTTCCTTTCATTCCCACACATGCCCCTACCGGGTCAATGCGGTCGTCGTAGGATTCTACCGCTACTTTGGCTCTTTCGCCAGGTTCGCGGACAATTTTCTTAATAACAATCAATCCATCAAAGATCTCCGGTACCTCAATTTCAAGCAATTTAGCTAAGAAAGACGGACTGGTGCGCGATAAAATGATTACAGGTGAATTATTTTTTAATTCTACCTTTTTTACAACAGCACGGATGGTCTCTCCTTTTTTGAAATAATCCTGCGGAATTTGTTCACTTTTTGGCAGAATCAGTTCATTCCCTTCTTCGTCCAGCAGCAGAATTTCCTTTTTCCATACCTGATAAACCTCCGCATTGATGATTTCACCAACACGATCACCGTACTTTTTAACCAGTACATTCTTTTTCAGGTCACTGATCCGACTGGCAAGGGTTTGTTTGGCTGCCAGAATTGCCCGACGGCCAAAATCCAGGATTTCTACTTCCTCATACAATTCCTCCCCAACTTCGTAATCGGGCTCAATTTTCCGGGCTTCACTGTAGGCGATTTCAGCCAGTGGATCTTCCACAGCACCATCGTCTACAATCATCCTTCTGCGGATAATTTCAAGGTCACCTTTTTCAGCGTTCACGATTACGTCAAAATTGTCATCACTTCCGTATTTCTTTCTCAGCAGCGTTTTAAATACGTCTTCAACTACTTTCATCATAGTCGGACGGTCAATATTCTCCGCTTCTTTAAAATCCTGGAATGCTTCAATCAAATTGATACTTGCCATAGTAGTGTTATTTAGAATACTACCTGAATTTTTGTTTGTTTTATATTCTCAAATAAAAGAGAGTGGGTAATCACTTCCTTTTTTTTGTTTTTCCCTTTTGTTTCTTCAACCACACAGCCATCTTCCGTTACATCCAGCAATTTGCCATTAAGCGGTGTTCCATCAAGCAGTGTAATATCTACCATGCGGCCGATATTCTTTTTGTACTGACGCCAGAGTTTCAGTGGCTCATCCAATCCCGGTGAAGATACTTCCAGTGAAAAATCTCCTTCCGGAAACCAGGCTGCTTCCTCAATTTTCTTGTACAGCGCCCTGTTAAAACTTACACACCTCGCAATTGAGATCCCTGAATCCGCGTCCAAAAACACTTTAAAATTATTGGTAGGCTTGATTCTCACTTCTACTAAAAAGCAATCCCCGTCCCCTTCCAGCAGCTCGTTCATAAACTGCCCAACTGCCTGGATATATGTTTCATTTGCCACGCTGCCTGATTTGTCAATTTCGAAAATAGAAGAAGGGAACGCTTCCGTTCCCTTCTCTTGCTTCTTTTTCCGATGCAAATGTAAGGTAAAACCCGCATACGATCCAAATGTGCTGCTCCGGGCGCCAGCCGGTAAGATTAACAAAAATGATCTGGCCATAGTTTGTACCTTTACCCGGCTATGTTAAAAACTGTTTTACTACTGTTATTGGCGTACATCGCTTATCGATTTATTTTCGGATTCGTGGTTCCGGTTACCCGGGCAACCCGAACGGTTCGCCGTCAATTCAAGGCTGCCCAGGAAGAAATGGAAGCCCGCATGCAACAACAAGCTGCCTATCGTGAAAACACCGCCCAGCCTGGCCCTCAGCGCACTACCCAGCAGGCTTCTCCGGCTAAAGGTGATTATATTGAGTTTGAGGAAGTTGGAGGAAGGGAGAAGGGATAGGGGAGGAAGGGGAGACAAAGGAGGAAAGGGAGGAAGGGTAGACAAAGGAGAAAAGGGAGACGGGGAGAGGTGAAAACCGTGTAACTGAAACGACAGACCATATAACCTCAAAAAATTATAAGAAAATAATTTCAGACAATTTAAGCGTGGTTCTTAAAGATCGACAGTTCAAAAAAAGAGGGCCCGTATTTAGCTATTCAAAAGGTGAACTAACCTATTACATCAGAATACAGAGCAGTCTGGGTTCCAAGGCTGATTTTTGTAAGATGACCGTTAATACAGAAATTAATTCAGCGTTAATTTCAAAGCTTGATGATACAAGTTAACCGATAAAACACAAGCGAAACTACACTCGACGCATCAGTATTTACTTGCACAATCAACAAGATAACTGGTAGACTGTTGACAGTCATCAGTCAGCAGAAATTGCAGCGAGTGAACTAATATCAATCATTAAAGACAAAGTCATTCAAAACTTTGAAGCATCTGGAACTACAAATGATTTAACAAGGTTTTGGAAAACCGGTGGTTATAGTGGAATTACAGAAGGGCAAAGAAAACACTTCCAAAATTTAGTGGTAAAAGCTGCCGACTAACAGGTAGCAGAAGGCAACAACGGTTAAGCTGAAGGTAGATAAAATGCCTACACTGGCAGCAAGCTGGCAAAAGGGCGCCTATATTGCAAAAATTTTTATTGAATGTTTTCAGGAAAATAGATGCGCCAATTGATGGTTAAATGAGCCAATCAGCAGAATACCCCAACATTTTTATGTATATATAAATTATTAAAAAGCAATTTAATATAATAAATATTTAGTTCTCAAGGTACCTAATTCTTCGCAATCCTAAGTAATCCTGCGTTATTGGCTTCCTTCCCTTTCAACCCAGGCCCGACCTGCCTCTAGTCTTTCAACACCTCTTCTCCTTTTTCTCCCTTTTCTCCCTTTTCTCCCTTTTCTCCTTTGTCTCCTTTGTCTCACCTTCCTCCCCTATCCCTTCTCCCTCCTCCCTTCTCCCTTCCCCTCAAATCCCCAACTCCAATACCGTTTGCCCATTGGTCAGGAAAATTCCTTTCATACCGGCAAGTTCAGCGCCTTCAATATTGGTTTTGGTATCATCAATAAATACGGTGGTAGCGGGATTAATTCCTGCGTCTTCAATCAGGGCGTGGAACGAATCAAGATAAGGTTTCCGCTTTCCCAGAATATGTGAATAATAGGCTTTCTCAAAATGCAGGTCGAAGGGTTTACCAGGATATTCTGCACTGAATTTCAGTTGGAACGCTTCATGGTGAATACTGTTGGTATTACTATATAAAAAGACCCGGTAACGATCCTCCAACCCACGCAGCCATTCAATCCGCTCAGGAGGAAAATCCAGTAACATGGCATTCCAGGCCTTCGTGATGGATTCATCCTCCACAGCAAGACCGGTTTCCTTGCGGAAATAGGTATAAAACTCCTGTTCCGAAACAGCACCTGTTTCCAGTTGCTCAAACAAGGGAGATGCTTTGTATTGAGAAAAATACTGATGAAAATTGGTCAGCCCGATCGATTCAAACGCTTTTTCAGTGGCTTCAAAACTGATATTCAGCAAAACGCCACCCAGGTCCAGAATAATTGTTTCGATTTTTTCCATGCCGCAAAGGTACGGCATCCAGTTTTAGCGCTTTAAAATCCGGATCGCCACCCGGCGGAAATCAATCTCTTGTCCCTCTGATTGCAGGGCGATGAATCCCTTCTTTAACGGGGTTCCATCAATTTTTAATTTGGGATCAAAATTATTGACAACCCCACCTCCCACCTGGGGTTTTGAATATTGAAGAACCGTATCGCCATTGATAATATGCTGAATCAGACTGTCACCCAAAACGATTGCTTCTGCGGTAACCCACTGATCGCCATCATAGGTGTTGGATCGGGAATCGATGCAATGACGGGGATCAATTTTGCCCTCATACACCACATCCGTTCCCGGCGTACACAGATTACCGGTAGTTCGGGGCTTTCCATCTCCCAATCCGCCCAGAAACTGCATTTCAATGGATATCGGCCAGTCCTGGTCCTTCAGCATAGTTCGCGGATCCTGTGAATGCATCATGACCCCGCTGTTTCTGAAGGTATATCCCGGCGCATCCTCTTTAAATTTTCCCGTAAACCGGTACTCCACCAACAGGTGATAATGGGAAAATGGCCGTTTGAAATAGAGATGGGCAAACTGATCATTAAAGGCCCCGTATTGATCGTACCGAACTTTAATCAAACCGTCTTCAACCCGAAAAGTGTTTCCAAAATTTACCCCAACTTCATGATGATTAACCTTTACCATCCAATTGCGGATATGCTTGCCATTGAATAATTCTATCCATTTTTTCTCATCGCTTCCATGTTGCGAAAAAGAACAGATGAATACAAGCAAGGCAATCGTTGCTACTGAAAAAAGCCGGTAACGGTTCATATGACAAAGGTACTCTTTTTTCTTCCACCCGCCGGGTGCCACCGGTCGGGTGAACGTTGATATTAACGGTTCCAGGTGAAGTTGGCGGTCGATACATCGCGGGAATTGGTACCGATAAATACGGTGAAATCACCCGGTTCCCAATCATACCGAAGATTATGGTCATAAAACTTTAGCAGATCGGTAGTGATTTCAAAACTCACCTCCTTCGATTCACCCGGCTGCAGAAGCAGCTTTCTGAATCCTTTCAGTTCCTTTAAAGGGCGGGTATTGGTCGCCACAATATCCCGCAGGTATAATTGAACAACTTCTTCTCCTGCGTATTTTCCACTATTGGTGACTGTTACCGTTGCCAACAATTTTTCAGCACCTTTTAATGATGTTTTATTCAGCTTTACTGCGCTATAATCAAATTTTGTATAACTGAGACCATAACCGAAAGGATAGAGGGGTGTATTGGAAACATCCAGGTAATTGGATCGAAATTTCTGAAACTCCTCCCCTGCCAGTGGCCGACCGGTGTTTTTGTAACTATGATAAATCGGAATCTGTCCAACGTTTCGTGGAAAGGTGGCCGGTAGTTTACCTGATGGATTGACATCGCCAAATAATACGTCACTAATGGCATAGCCTGCTTCGGATCCGCCAAACCACACATTCAGGATGGCAGGAAGTTTTTGATCTTCCTCAACTATAGTTAACGGGCGCCCGGTAAATAAAACCATCACAACCGGTTTGCCGGTAGCCAATAATGCATCCACCAGTTTTTTCTGACTAGTAGGCAAATTCAGATCGGTGCGACTGGAGGATTCACCTGTAAACTCAGCCAGTTCACCCAGGGCCGCCACCACCACATCTGACTGCTTCGCCAAACGCACGGCTTCTGCAATCAGGGTATCCGGGTGGCGCGGATCACGCTGCCAGGGTTTACCAAACACACTGGTTCTCGCTTCCAATGCGGAATCTTCCGAAACATTGGCGCCTTTCGCATAGCGAACCTGCACGCCGGTTCCGGCTACTTCTGTTAATCCGGCCAGCAGAGAAGTTGCTTTGGATACATCCGCCGATACCGACCAGGTGCCAACCATATTTTCTTTTGCATCAGCTAGTGGTCCAACCAATGCAATGGAACCTTTTCTAGCCAATGGCAATAGGTTTTCATTCTTTAACAACACAAATGAACGTGCAGCTGTAGCGCGGGCAATTTTGCGGTGTTCCGCAGAGAAAATTTCTTTCTGTGCTCTTGCTTCATTGCAATACCGGAATGGATCCTCAAACAAACCCAGCTTGTATTTCGCTTCCAGTACCAGGCGGCAGGCGCGATCAATTTCCGCCATTGTCACCTTTCCTTCTTTCAGGGAAGCTTCGAGCGTTGTTAAAAAGCCTTCGCCCACCATATCCATATCCAGTCCGGCTTTCAGCGAAAGCGCCGATACTGCTTTCAGATCACCCAGGCCATGATCGATCATTTCATTCACGGAAGTATAATCCGATACCACCATGCCTTTGAATCCCCATTGCCTGCGCAAAACATCCGTCAATAACCATTTATTGCCACTGGCCGGAATTCCATCCACATCATTGAAAGAACTCATTACCGTTCCCACACCCGCATCAATGGCAGCTTTATAAGGAGGAAAATAGTCATTGAACATTTTGATCCGGCTCATATCTACGGAATGATAATCCCGGCCGGCTTCTGCCGCACCATATAAAGCGAAATGTTTTACACAGGCCAGCAGGGTATTATCAGCCGACAGATCTTTTCCCTGGTATCCTTTTACCATGGCTGCCGCGATGGCCGACCCCAAAAAAGGATCCTCCCCTGAACCTTCTGAAATTCTTCCCCATCGTGGGTCACGGGAGATGTCAACCATTGGGGAAAAGGTCCAGTTCAGTCCGTCTGCCGTTGCTTCCAGCGCAGCAATGCGGGCAGACTCTTCAATACGCTGCATATCCCAGGAAGCTGCCATGCCCAGGGGAATCGGGAAAATTGTACGATACCCATGTATCACATCCATACCAAAAATGATGGGAATTTTCAGCCGGCTTTGCTGTACCGCCAGTTCCTGAATACGGCGTATCCGCTGAGGTGTTGATACACTAAAAATACCACCCACTTTTCCCTGTTTGATTTTATCTTCCACACCGGTGCTTACAACAGAACCGGTGGTAGCCTCACCGCCAACTACCAGATTGAGCTGCCCTATTTTTTCCTGAACCGTCATTTTAGCCATCAGGCCGGAAATAAACTGATTCATCTTTTGCTGTGCTGATGACGGGCTTACGGCAATCAGTTGTAAACAGAGAAGCAGTAAAACAAAGCGGCAAACAGTAGTTGTGTATTTCATGGTGGTCAATTTTTATTTTCCTTTTTTCAGATGTGGCCTGATTACCTGTTGCCAGATAGCATACCCTTTGGCATTCATATGCAGACTATCTGAGGTGAATATTTCACCAATCGGATGGCCATCGGGCTGCAGCATCGTAGGATATACATCAATGAAGGAGGTGAATTTTTGAGTAGCAAGAAAGTCTTTTATCTGTCTGTTGCCTTCCACATATTTTGGCAACAGATGGTACCTGCTGGGACTTGGTTTCATTGCCACATAACTGATTGGCACACGGGGTAAACGGACACGTATATCCCAGAATAACTGTTTGAAACGATTCACCACCGTAGTAACATCAATAGTGTCGGAAGAGGCGAAATCATTCTCTCCGCAATAAATCAGAATCTGTTTGGGTTTGTAGGGATAGATGATAAAATCCTGGTAGCGGATCAGATCAGGCAGCGTAGAGCCGCCGAAACCACGATTCACAATCTTATACCCCGGAAAATAATCCGCCACATCACGCCAATAAGTAAACGAAGAACTGCCGATCAGCAATATGGCCTTTGATGGTGGCATTTGCACGCTGTCAGCTGCTTGAAATTGTTGGATGTCTTTATAAAACGGTTTGCCATGGTGATAACTTAGTATGGGTGCTTTCCCATCGTCTTGAACAGGATGCTTTTCCTGAGAAAATGAGGAAGCCCCAGGGATGGTCAGAAAAACTGCAATTACTGCTCGAATCGCTACATAATTTTTTAAAGATTTCATGCTACTATAGAATTTTAGTTTACTGTTTGCACAGGTGTTTTATCCGAAACGCCGTTTTCATTTACCGCTTCGATGCTGTAATAGTAAACTTTTTCTTTGTCCATTCCTTTAAAATAGTATTCATTTCCATCATGCACCATGATACAGTTGTACAATTTATCAGGCGATGTACCGTAGTAGATATTGTAGGCATAGGCATTATCCACCGGAGACCATTTGATATAAGCACTGCGTTTGTCCTTCTCCGTGCGCAATACCAGAAATGTTTTAACCGGTGCCGGTAATTTGCCTGCTCCTTTGCCAAAAACCCGGAATCCCGAAATTGCAAATTTTCCGGTAGGCAGGTGGATATTTTCCAGTTTCAGATAACGGACCTTAACCGGTTCTGATAACTCAATATAATCATGCGGAACATCTTTTTGATTTTGGCTTTTATCAATCAGCAGGCTCCATTTTTTGCCATCTGTTGACGTATATAACTTGTATTGATGGTATATATCGGTTTGCTTGCCCAAAAATTCAGCATCCTGGTCAGCATAATTTATTTGAATGGCATGCACCATTGACAGTTCTCCAAGATCTGTCTGAATCCATTCGCCCTTTTCACCGGTTTTCGCACTCCAATAGGTTTTAATGGATTCATCCACCGCATTATTGGCGGTATAACTGCCTAGAGTAGACGAAACCTGAACCGGCTTTTTATAGTTCAGCAGCATCCATCCGGTAAAACGACTTTTCCGATGATCTGTTTCGCCATTAGGAAGATAATGCGGGTAATCACCAAAGGCCGTATTGCAGTACATGATACCATCCTCATCAAATCCGGCCGGCCAGATTCCATTCCTTCTTTCAAAGGTGTTTTTTACATTGATGCCCATGGTGGACACATGCCAGTAATTATTCCAGGGATCCTGATAGGTGGCTCCATGCCCCGCCCCCCTTGCAAATCCACCCGGTTTAAAACTGACCGGATCGGATTGTGGAGTAAATGGACCGAGGGGCGAATCGCCCACCACCACGCCATCTGCATAACCGCTCATTTCGGTACCCGGACCGCCCCATTGCAAATAATACTTACCCCTATGTTTGGTCATCCACGCGCCTTCAATAAATCCGTCCAGAAAAGTATTATCCATGTATTCACCAAATCGATGCCAGCCATAGCGCCAGTCTTCCAGAAAATACTGTTCCTTTCTGGTGCCGATGGGTTGAAAAGTTTTGCGATTCAATTCAATTCCATACAATGGATAACGATTGCTGCTTCCATTGTACATATAAAAACGGCCATCCTCATCCAGAAAAAATGCCGGATCCCAACCACCAATTTCAAGTGAGTCCAGCGCCTCTTTCCATTCATTACCTTTGGGATTGGTGCTCATCCAGAGTGGGAAATTACTGGTATAGGTAGACCCAAAAACAAGCATAGTGTCCCCGATTACCACTGCTGCCGGTGCACATAATTCATCATACACTTTATGGTATGGCTTTAGGAATTTTCGTGCTACAAAATTCCAGTTCAGCATATCGGAGCTCCACCAGTAGCCCCACTGGTTGGTGGAGAATAAATAATAATCGCCTTTATAGGTTACAATAACCGGATCTGCCGTAGCACGATGATGACCCCATTCACTGAAATTCGGAATAGGGGTATAACCATAATCAAGATTAATGGGATTACAATAGGTCGTTTGGGAAAGCGAAACTGTTCCTGTTTTTGGTTTTTGTGCAATGGAAAGAAAGGGTGTCAGCAGCAATAAAATCAATGGAAGTTGGGGAGAAAAGAAACGCTGATCGAGACTAAATTTTCCTGGTCCGCGAAAGAAAAACAGCAATCCTATTAATACAAATAAAAACGGATGCTGATCTCCATACCAGATTTTTCCGTTTCCTATGATGAAGGCAATGAAAAGCATGGTGGCAATCATGGGCCAAACAGCCAGTCGTGTAAATAATCCCACAGTTAGTAAGATGCCGGAAACCAGTTCTGCGGCTTTTCCTATGTAAACAAGAGCAGTTGCAGTGCTTGCTGAAAAATACGTCAGCCATCCGGCATATTCGTTCATTTTAGCAGCATCAAAAAGCTCCCATCCATGATAGGTCATGAGGAGGCCGGTTAAGATCCGAACCAGTGCCCAGCCCGGCTCCAGCCAGATCGTTTTTTGCGTAGAAAAAAATTGGCTCATGTTGGAAGGTTTATAGATTTCCTTTTTTCAATTCCTGGACGGCATAATTGGCTGCACGGGCAGTCAGGGCCATATATAAGATAGACGGACTCTGATTACCTGTGCTTGTCATACAGGCACCATCGGTTACAAATACGTTTTTACAAAGATGCAGCTGGTTCCATTCATTCAGGAGAGAGGTGTCTGGATCTTTCCCCATACGAACGCCGCCCATTTCATGTATATCTAATCCGGGTGGCTGTTTGGTATCATTTACGACCAGGTTTTTTACACCGATTGTTTCCATCATTTGTTTTCCCTGTTCAAGGAAATCCTGCAGCATTTTTTCATCGTTTTCATCGTATCCCACATCGGTTACCAATAAAGGAATGCCCCAGTTGTCTTTTTTGTCTTCATGCAGGTACACGCGATTGTCTGCTTTTGGAATGGTTTCTCCCTGCATGTACATATAAATTCGCCAGGTGCCGGGTTCGATAAGCGCCTGCTTTAATTCAGCACCCATTTTATCAGGGTATTTATCTGCGTTTATCCATTCACGATAGGCACCCGTAAAAATTACATATCCGCCGAGGAAATCCATTTCCTTATTGCCCAGGTTTCTGAAATTAGGGATGACACATTCTGCGGGGCGGCGACCTTTATAATAGCCATCTTCATAACCTGGCATTTCACCATTCATGTAACCGCGATAATTATGGAAACAGATATATCGACCCAATAGATCATGGTCATTGGCTAGTCCGTTGGGGAATCGGTTTGATTTACTGTTCAGCAGGATCAGGTTGGTATTAAGAGCGGAGGCATTGAGGAAAATAATCCGAGCGAAATAATCAATTGATTCCTTACTAACGGCGTCGATTACGCGAACACCGATGGCCTTCTTTTTTTCTTCATCATAAAGGATGGAGTGTACAACGGAATGTGGACGTATAGTAAGGTTACCGGTTTTTTCTGCCCAGGGAAGGGTGCTGTTATTGGAGCTGAAATAACCACCGAAAGGACAGCCCCGCATACAGAGGTTTCGGCTTTGACAGGCGCCCCTGCCCTGTTCCTGATGGATGGGTGCCGGTTCAGTGAGTTGGGCCCATCGTCCGGAAATCAGGTGACGTTTATAGTTGTTCCAGAGTTTTTCTTTCATGTCTTTCTCCACACAGTTCAGTTCAAAGGAGGGAAGAAATTCTCCATCGGGCATGGAAGGAATCCCGTCTTTATCGCCACAAATGCCAACGAATTGTTCAACATGACTGTACCAGGACGCGATGTCTTTGTATCGGATCGGCCAGTCTACAGCGAAGCCAAATTGTTTGGGGGCATTGAATTCATAATCGCTCCAGCGCTGGCAGCTTCTGCCCCAGGTAAGTGATTTACCACCTACCTGATAACCACGAATCCAGTCGAACGGCTTTTCCTGTACATAGGGGTGATCGGCATCTTTAATGAAAAAATGCTTCGTATCCTCTGCATACCCTGCGGCTTTGGTGATCAGTGGGTTGTTCTGGCGCTCTTGTTGTGTAATCGCACCCCGGTGTTTAAATTCCCATGGATGATTGTTCATACCGGGATAATCTTTCAGGTGTTCCACCATTCTTCCCCGTTCAAGCACAAGGGTTTTGAGGCCCTTTTCACAAAGTTCCTTGGCGGCCCAGCCTCCGCTGATCCCACTACCCACAACTATTGCATCGTATGTTCTTTGATCGCTCATATCATATTTTTTACCCGCCGGGTGGCACCCGACCGGTGCCACCCGGCGGGTAAAGTTATCGGGTTACACAATTGGCCAGCGGAAGCCGGATTGTAAGCTGATTTTTTGGCCGGTTTGGGAGGAAGCGCGGGCGGATTCGATGATATCCAACACATGCAGCGCATGTTCCGGAGAAATCAGCGGTTCGTTTTTCTCAAGCAGAGAGGCCGCAATGACCGATGCCCCTTCCTGCCAGACATAAGACCCAGGGTCAGGTACATACCGCACAGGAGTGGGTGAATCCATGGTTGCAAGGTCCACTCCAAAAGGCGCCCAGTCATAACCAACCAATCCCATATTTCCTTTTGAACCCCAAATTGAAATCGTATGCTTATCCTGGCCTTTTCCCCCATGGCCATACGGATCAAAATAGTTGAAGCCACTTTGCACATGAGATAACACACCACCTGCATGTTCCATAATTATCATCGCATTATCTTCCGCCTCCACTTTGATTTTCCCTTTGTTATCTACCGTGCGCTCCGGAGTAACAATCGTGGTCATCGCCATTACAGAAATAGCGGGGCCCAACAATCCGGTTAGTGTTGCCAGATTATAAACACCTAAATCAGGCAGGCTGCCCCCTCCTTTTTCATAAAAGAAAGCCGACCAACCCGGACCTTCATGCCCATAATGGGCATGTGCTGCTGCAAGACGACCCAGTTTACCCTCCTGAATCGCTTTACTCATAAAAGCAAACTGCGGACTATTTACCACTGCCGGCGCACCCCAAATTCTAAGCCCTTTGGAACGAGCCTGCTCCAACAATGCCTTGCCTTCTTTATAGGTATTCGCCATAGGTTTTTCGCTCCAAACATGTTTACCTTTAATGAGTGCAATCTTATTAAGCCGGCCATGCTCCTGCATATCAGTAAGATTAACCAGTAAATCAAATGGTGCACCCGCCAGTTGTTTATCTATATGATCATACACATGCTGCACATTAAATTCTGCAGCGCGTTTTTTAGCACGGTCCACTACAATATCACAGAGACTTACCAATTCAACATGTGGTGATTTAGCCAAATGCGGCAGGTATTGGCCGGATACACTTCCGCATCCAATAATTCCAACGCGGATTTTTTTATTCTCCATAACAGCCACGGCTTCCAATGAGGACAGCAGAATTGCAGCACCTGCCAATGCAGATTGTTGCAGAAATTGTTTTCTGGATAGATTTTTCATATGGCAACTTATTTTAAATGCGGACTTTCAAATCCAAGTTTTTTCAATCCATTTTGAACCTCCGGACAGGACATGAACAGATTCCAGATCAATCCGGAACGATAATTTTCAATCATCACAATAATTGGCCCCTGGTCTATGGCCAGATGACTGGATGCATACCAGTTCTGACTTTCATTAAATGCATCCACAAATCCATATTCGGACCAGATTTTATCACCCAGATTCTCATAAAAATGACGCAGGGCCTGCATAGAAAATTCGGGTGTATACGGGAAGGCAGATAAGGCAGCCGTAGGTGTAATCGTACCCTTATCATTCGTGGGCGAATGAGCATCATAACCGTTATAGGTATCACTGGCGGTTAGCCCCCAACACGCTGGTCCGTATCCTTTAAACTGATTCGGATTCCGCACGCAATGTTCTCTGTTGATGAGGGTATGATGGCGGTTTTGCATCCAGTAATCTGCGTACCTGTCTTTCAATCCGCGGGGATCCAATCCTACAAAAGAATAATGAGAAAAAAACAAAGGGCCTCCATAATCAAAACCCAGGGGCAATGGAATCCCATAAAACTCTTTTCCGTTTTTGAAAAAATTGCTCTGTGCCCATCCGTTATGATAAACAGCCGGACTAACGGGATAACGATCAGCAGAAGCAGCAAGCACGTACATTATCAGGCACTCATTAAAACCACGCACCGCAAAATTCATAGCCCATCCATTATTGGGACTCCAATGCCAGTATAAAACCTCCTGGTTATTGGTAAACCAGTTCCATTCAATATCATTCCACAGCCAGTTAATTCGATTACGTAACTCCCTTTCAACCGCGTCATTGCCATTGAAATATTGACGGGCGGCCAACAAACCCTGAAAAAGAAAGGAAGACTCAACCAGATCAGCGCCATCATCTTTGCGGCTGAATGGAATGGTTTTGCCGGTTTCACCATTTAACCAATGAGGGAATACACCATGATAGGCATCTGCTTTGGATAAAAACCGCACCATCTTCAGCAGAAACTTTGCGGCTGTATCCCTGGCTATCCATTTGCGCTCACTGGCAACAATAACCGACATAATACCAAAGCCGGTGCCTCCGGTTGTAACCACTTCCCCTCCATAATTAAATGACTCATTACTTCGCTCCCTCGACAAACCTGAAACGGGATGAGCAAAATCCCAGAAATAGCGGAAAGTTTGTTGTTGCACTAAATCCAGTAAAGCAGAATCAGACAAATTCCGGGGGCGATCAGTTGCTGAAAATGCAGGCATTTTTACCGGTTTCTTTTTTTGCGCATATACGAAGCCGTTTACCAGGAGCAGTAATGCAAGGAGGTAGGAAACTGATTTGGTTGTCATGGTATCCGTTTGATTATAAATAAGGGGCGGTAAAACCCAGCTTTGTTAAGGCAGCTTTTATTTCAGGTGCGGAGGAAAACAGCTTCCAGAGTAATCCGCTACGATGATTTTCTATCATTACTATAATGGGCGCCTGATCAATTGCCAGGAAACTGTCAGCAAACCAGGGCTGATGAAGCGAAAACGCATCAATGAATCCGTATTCTTTAAAAAGTTTATCGCCCAGTACATAATAATAAAACTTCAATGCCTGCATGGATTCAGTGGGTGTATAAGGAAAAGATGCCAGTGCAGCGGTTGGCGCAATAATTCCCATGTCATTGGTTGGCGAACTGGCTGTATAACCATTGGGGATATCACTGGCTGTTAGTCCCCATACCTGCCCACTATATCCAAAAAAATTATTCGGATTCTGCAAGCTATGCTGATAATTGATCTGAGCATGGTGTTTATTCTGTTGCTCATAATCGGCATAAGCATCTTTCAATCCGCGGGGATCCAATCCCAGAAATGAATAGTGCGATAAAAAAAGCGGACCACCGAAAGGCTGTCCCAATGGCAAATTGATACCGTAATACGCCGCTCCATTTTTCATAGCGCCTTCTCTAGCCCAGCCTTTATCATAAACTTCTTTTGGAATGGCGTGTGTGGTTGAACCGGCCGCCAGTACATAGGTTACCAGGCATTCGTTCCAGCCACGGACAGGCAGGTTTAGATCCCAACCATAATCAGGGCTCCAATGCCAGTATAACTGGTCGCTGTTATTGCGACGAAACCAATCCCATTCCACCTCACTGTACATTTCCGTTATGGCTGCGCGTAAGTCAGTTTCAGCAGTGGAAGCTCCATCAAAATATTCTCTTGCAGAAAGCAGTCCCATTATTAAAAAGGAAGTTTCCACCAGGTCAGCTCCATTGTCTTTCTGGCTGAATGGCTGGGTAATTCCGGTTGCGCCATTGATCCAGTGTGCAAAAGCACCATGATAGCGGATTGCTTTTGTTTGAAGGAAATCAACAATGGTTTTAATACGATCAAATCCCTGCTGGCGACTGATAAAACCTCTTTCAATTCCGGTCAGCAATGCCATAATACCAAATCCCGTTCCACCTGTTGTAACCAAATCTCCGGAACTGTTTCTTTCGCGCGCCATCCCACTAACCGGATGTCCAAAATCCCAGAAATAGGTAAAGGTTTGTTGCTGTACTTTGGTAAGCAGTGCATCATCGGAGATCGTTGGAAATTTTGGAGTGGAGTCGATTTTTGTAAGTATCGTCTTTTTTACAACAGAAATAAATCTTCCTCCGGATGCAGACCTGATTGAATTGTTAAGTGAAAACTGATAGGGAGTCAGAAAATCAAGATTATTATTTACTATAATCTCCAATACAGAATCCTTGTTTTGAAAACTACTCGAAAATACCGGAACCGTTACACCCGCTGGAGCAGTCCAGTTGATTGCATTGGCCACACTAAGTTTATCAAGAGGTTCTGTAAACTGAATCCTGATGACTGGCTTTTGTCGAACATCCACTGTTTTATCATCCAGTTGTCGGCCATCAATAGTAATGGAACGCACGGCTACCTGCCTTTGAACTGGAACAGGATCGGGCGATTCACCAGTGGACTTTCCGCAGGCGCTGAAAAGCATGGCAACATATAATATAGCAATGCAATTTTTCATGATTTACCAGATAAATGTACCTACTCCTCCGGCTGGCAAAGAAGTAAATGCCAGTTTCCCTTTGTATTTAATATTGAATCCTGCCAAACTGTTGCCTTCGTTTACAATAAGCATCACTTTTTTCCCATCCGGTCTTTTGAAGACTACATTTGGAAGGTTGGTAACCATATTGCTGGCAATACGCACAGAACCTGCAGGAATAAATTTGGAGGCATGTGCAATTATATAATAGCTCACGTTTCGCGTAAAGGAAGCTCCATTAATCGTCAACGCACCTTTGCACTCTGTACAACCACCGGGTGTATGCGGACCGAAACTGGTATTATTGGCAAGATTCCATTCCAACGCTACCCTGCTCCAGTTTCTCATGGAGCCAATCATCACATTTTTTACATGCCATTTCAGATCGCCGGCAAACTCTCCTTTTGAAGAAGTCCATTGTTCCGTAAAATAAAGTGCTTTATCAGGATGTGCCGTATGCACGGCAGACAATGCACTAATATCACCGGCATATAAATGAAAAGCAGAACCATTTATAAATTTCTTTGCTTCCGGATCATTTAAAATTGAAATGGGATAATTTGGATTATCACAATTGTGATCCCAGATAATAATTTTTGTTAGAATACCGGCAGATTGGAATGCAGGTCCCAAATGATTTTTAACAAAATCAGCCTGTTGTTCAGCCGACATTACCAAACTTGGATTATTACCACCATGTTGAGGTTCATTCTGGATAGTAATAGCATCTATGGTAATACCCTGCGCTTTCATTGCCTGAATATATTTCACAAAATAATTGGCATATACCGGGTAGTATTGAGGTAGCAAACTTCCCCCGACAGAGCTTTTATTATCCTTCATCCAAACCGGCGGGCTCCACGGAGAGCCCATAATTTTGATGGACGGATTAATGGCTAATATCTCTTTCAATACCGGAATTAAATCAATAGTATCCTTGCTCAAAGAAAATTTCTGTAGCTGCAGATCAGTTTGTCCTTCCGGCAAATCATTATAACTGAAGACTTCTGCACTCAAATCGGATGCTCCAATACTAACCCGAAGATAACTGACACCAATTCCGGTTGTTCCTGTTCCAAACAATTCCTGCAGCAAGGCATTTTTTGCACTGCCCATGGAATTCAGCAGATAGGCGCTTGCCCCCGTTAAGGTATAACCGAATCCATCCACCGTTTGAAAAGCAGTTGCTGAATCAACATCGATCACAGGATAACTGTTGGTAGTATCTGCAAAATAGATGACGGTGTTTTGTTTTTGCAATAAGCCGGACTGATCTGCTTTCGTCAGCCACAATTCCATTTCATTTGCTCTTGCGGGTGGCGGTGGTGGCGGAGTAACGGATGCACCCGGACCATCTTCAGAGCAGCCGGCTATAAAAAAAAGAAGAGCAGTTGCTATAACCTGATGTCCTGTTTTTAAAAAATTCATATTGTTCTTTTTACGCTAATCAGCAGTTTTAAAAAATAAAGGAGAATCATTATTCCGGCCAATAAGGAGAATCGAATCACCCTTTGCGGATCTCAACCATTTCATTTTTCTGATTTCACCACTTACTGTTGGCAATAAAGCAGAAAATTTAAGCAGGCCATTTGCATCTGCAGTTAAAACAGCCGGTTGAAATCCATCATACCTTCCTTCATATGGAATGGTTCCATAAAAGTTTCCACCTGCCAGCCAATTGGAAGAATCCAGGTTTATAAAAGAGAATACCGGTGATAATTGAAACTGATCAGGCAGATCCTTTCTTATAAATCCCCCCTTGCCATCATTTAAAAACAGAGAAGAAGCCAGTATCTCAGCTTTTTTTTCTGTGTACCCGTTGAACAAATCATAGAACATAAACTGCACCGACTTTCCAGCAACTTCACTATATTTCAAATAAGCCTTTTTAAGAACCGGCAGTGCTCTTTCCAATTCATCTTTCGCAAGAAAAGTATATTCTTCTCCTTTTATTGAATAGGTTAAAATTTGTTCCGTTGAACCGTTCTTATCAAAATCTTTAATATACAATTTAACCGGCCCATCTTTGCCGGAATAAAACTTATTATTGAGTCCCCAGTTTCCTGCCAGCAGATCCGGATTCCCATCATTATTAACATCAGCAATAGTTATGGATTGCCACAGGCCGGTACTTGCGGGAATATCAGCGGCAGTAAATTTCCCCTTTTTATTGAGGAAAATTTTAATTGGCATCCATTCACCTGTCAGGATCAAATCGGGCCAGCCGTCTTTATTAAGATCGGAAAAAGCGGCAGCAGTAACCATACCGATGGTATCAAGCTTGGCAATGGAGGCAGATGCAGTACTGAATTTACCAGTACCATCATTCAACAACAAATAGGAAGATTGGGGAAGTCCATAAATTTTTGCATCCGATAATCCTCCCACAAACAAATCAGCATCACCATCTTTATCGATATCGGCCGCCTGAACACAGGATTTGTTTCTAAGTATTGCCGGGATAGCATCCGTAGTTAGTTGCAGATTTCCTTTGCCGTCATTTATATAGAGATGATCAGAAAGCGCCGGATGGTTGTTATCCAGTTCATTGCCTCCGCTAACAACATATAAATCAGGATAGCGATCCTTATTGGCATCAAAAAATACAGCGGCTGTTTCTTCGCTTGTAATGGCAGAAGTAAAATCAGAACCGGAAGCAGGACGAAACTGTCCATTTGGTAACTGCATAAATAACTGACCAGACTGGCCGGATGCGCCACCAGCATAAAAATCATCCAATCCATCGAGGTTCACATCAGCCACTGCCATTGCCGGACCCAAAGTTGAAAGCTGGTGCGGAATCAGGTACTGTTTGTTCTGGTCAAAGAAATTATTTTCCGTATGCTTCCAGTTAATATCAAGTTGCCCGGTAAGTTCAGTAAGTGCTGATTTTTTTTCGGGGAAAAACTGATCATAATTGAATTGTCCGCCTGCATGCATTTCCTGAAATTCCAGATCACCTTTAGCAGGTACATTCCGGACCAGTTGAAATTTTTGGCTGGGCCATACTACCAACAGGCTGTCAATGTAGCGAAGACTGTCGATCCCAAAATGCAGAACCGGCTCAACAGAAGATTGAAATCCTCTGGTGAGCGCGAGTTGCTGATACTGCATTTTGCCATTGTAAAACAACCAGACTTTCGCGCCAATTCCAAAACGATTGGCATCCTTCCCTTTCAGATTAAGCTCAAGTGTGTATTTTTCCGGGTGATTGTTTTTTAAAATAATTGCTTTGCTGTTAAGACTGTTTATTACCATGTCCAACCGGCCATCGTTATTGAGATCTGCATAAGCAGCTCCATTGAAGTAACCTTTCAAATGAGCAGTTCCCCATGATTCACTCACATCTTCAAATTTCAGCGAGCCGGTTCCTTTATAAAAATAGGGATGAGAGGCTCCATCAGGCATTTCATCAATAGCTTTAGCATCTAATTCAGAAAGATTTTTTTCATCCGTTTTAGCCACCAGATCTGAAACAAACCGTACATAATCCATATCAACCGGCCGCTTAACAATACCACTTGAAATGAACAGGTCTTTATTTCCATCATTATCAAAATCTGCAAACAAAGGAGCCCAGCTCCAGTCTGTTGCGGCAACACCGCTAAGCAGGGCTGTTTCACTAAAACTTTCCCCTCTTCCATTATTTACCTGCAAACAATTTTTTGAGTATTGATGCTGATATCCGTGACGGGTTAATTTGAATTTATACGTGTCTGCATTCTCATCACTGCCATAGGTTTTAAGCACTTTTTCATCCGGCGGCAACATGTCAACGGTGATGATATCAGGGTGGCCATCATTGTTAAAATCATTGATATCGTTCCCCATACTAAAGCGGCTATAATGACGGAAATGCTGTTGTCCGCTTTCGATAAATTTTCCGTTGCCGGCATTTATATAATAATAATCGTTTTCATGAAAATCGTTTCCCACATAAATATCATCCCATCCATCCTGATTCAGGTCAGCAATAGCAATACCCAAGCCATAACCCAGTGAACTTTGATAGATGCCGGCTTCTACAGATACATCGATAAACTTACCCGTAGTGGTAATATCATTTCGAAGCAGACGATCACCGGATACATCGCTTGGTTTTCTTCTGGCTGAAGTATCGATTATATTGGCATTTGGTTTTTGCGAGTGGTTGAGGATATAAACATCGAGGTCTCCATCATGATCATAATCAAAAAAGGCAGCCTGTGTGCCCATTGCAGAGAAGTTCAAGCCGTATTTTTCTGCCGACTCCGTGAACGTATTATTTTGGTTGTTTATGTAGAGTTCATTATATCCTGTGAGGTTATGGTGTTGACTGCTAACAGTTACATAGATATCGAGGAAACCATCGCCATTAATATCGGTCATGGTGACACCTGAAGCCCAGTCAGCCGTTCCGGCCACACCAGCCGTTTTGGTAATATCTTCAAATTTAAAATCACCTTTATTCAGGTAGAGTTTATTGTTTCCTTTACTGTTGGCGGTAAAATAAAGATCAGGAAGTCCATCATTATTAATATCGCCTGTTGCAATTCCTCCGCCATTATAGTAATATAAGTAATAGAGGATATTAAAGAGTTCTTTGTCTTCCAGCTTATTTTCAAAATCAACTCCGGTTTGGGAAGAAGGCAGGTTTTCGAACAGGTATGTTTTTTCCTCTTTGCAGGAAGAAATAACAAGGCAAAACAACAAACCAATAATAGAAAATAACCGTCTAGATAAATACATGGCAGGCGATTAAAAGAACCTAAGAATAAAGGGCTGAAACAAGATATTTCAGCCCTTTCACTATAGAAGAACCAGGGCCTCAATTAAAGCTTTCCTGTAAAGAGTGCCTGAACTTCAGCGGGTGTTAACGCTACATTATATAAACGGAACTGATCCATTGCTCCTGTGTAGCTTTTAATCCAGTCATCCGTTGGCCCGGTTAAGGAAGCATGTCTGTTCCAGCCTCCCAATACCAGGTTTTTAACTGTTGAAAAGTCTACGGGACCTCTTGGATTTCCTCCATTTTTAACATTGATAGCTCCTTCAGGTACTCCTTCAACAGAAGTTCCATCAAAATAGTAGGTCATTTTAGAGGTGGATGCATCATAAACAAATGCAAGGTGATGCCAATTGCCATCCATCAATGGCTTTTTGAATTGATTATTATCGGGGAATTCAAGCCACTGATCCATTAAACCTAATTTAAGAGTAACTGCTTCAGGTGTACCTTTTTCCAGCAAAAGAAATACAGCACTGTGATGCCATCCGCTGTATTTTGCATCTGTCAGGGAAAACAGAAATTCGGTACGTCCTTTTTCTGTATTCTTCATCCAGAAAGCGATGGAGAAGCTGGTAGCATCCGTAAAATCATTCACGGTCATATACTTGATGGCTCTGCCGGCATCGGTGAACTGAACAGCCTTGCCATTTACACCTTCGGTAAGACTGAATGGATATACTTGTGCAGGATCACCTGAAATGCTGTCTTTTGCCTCATAGCGTTTTTGCGGATCATCTCCGAAGGGAACGAAGAAACGCAGCGGGCCATCTGGCAAAGGCGGACGTGAATCATCTGTTTCAAATTCACCCAGTTTAGGTCTGTCAATTTTCTGGCAGGCAGGCAGGATAAATCCCAGCAGTATGCCTAGTACCAATATTTTAGAGATTGTTTTCATTTTTCATTTATTTATAGTGAAAAACTGATTACCATTCCGGATTCTGTGTAAGTTTTGGATTACCATTCAAAGCAGGAGTCGGGATGGGGAAATACCGATGCTTGTTCTGATAACCGAGAGGGCCCAACACTTCAATAGCATCACCCCAACGAACCAGATCATAGAAGCGTTCATATTCCATTGCAAATTCCGCTCTTCTTTCCTGCTTGATAATATCCCGCATGGTAGCCTGATCAGTAAAAGTAACAGGATCCAGTCCCGCTCTTTCACGCACTCTGTTTACCCAACCGGCAGCATCCGTTCCATTTGTTCCTCCACCAACTTCATTCGCCGCTTCTGCTGCCATCAGCAGTACATCGGCATATCGAATTACTCGGTGATTGATCCAGGTGTTTTGAGCTTCGTTATTGGGAGTACCCAATCCTGCTTCAATATATCTCTCAAATCTGTTATAAACTTTCTTATTCCAATATTTGGCATTACTGAGGTTTGGAACGGTAAGTCCGTATCCGCCTGTATTAACTCCGCCATCGGATTGATTGGAATAAAGGATGGTAGCATCCTTTCTTTTATCACCAGATTCATAGGAATCAACCAGTTCCTGGGTAGGGGTATTCCATCCCCAGCCCAAATCCCAGTTACCTGATCCCCTTACACCCTGAGACTGCCCCAGGCGACTCCAGTAAATATTTCCGTCTCCGGAAGTTTTGGATGCCTGAATTTCAAATACAGATTCCGAACTCAGCTCACCTTCTTCCTTAAACACTCTCCAATAATCATTGAGCAAACCATAACCTGCCGCAGCTTCATTGTTGATCACTTCTTTCAGCAGGCCAAGCGCCTGCGCCCATTGCTGGTTGTACAGTAATGCTTTGGCTCGAAGTGCCTTGGCTGCACCTCTGGTTAAACGGCCGGCATATTTAGGTTCCCAGGTAACCGGCAGGTATTGTTCTGCGAAAGCAAGGTCTTCATCGATAAAGCTCCAAACCATGGCTGCTGGTGATTTCTCCACCTCGTTGTCAGTAGGTTTGGTAATGATGAAATCAATAATCGGCACATCACCAAAAGTCCGCACCATATCAAAATAGGTATAGGCTCTGAAGAACCGGGCTTCCGCTCTGTTCACCATGGACCGTTCATCGGTAAAATTATTTGCATCAGCGGTATTTAATACGCTGTTACACTGCCCGATCATTACATAGTGTTTATCCCAATACAAACCGGCGCCCCAATCATCTTTGGTGTACTGAAAATTATCGTAGGTCTGGCGCCAGGCGGATGCACCCGGATCTGCAATGATTTCTGCATCATCTGAACGGAAACCGTTCATTGCAATCCAGGGAATATTCTGAAGGCCATCGCCAATAAAAGGCTCACTTGCCGAATTGCGAATTGCACCATACAAACCTTTCGCCTGCCCGTCCAATGCACCGGGAATATCCTCAATGGTAGCCTGTAAAGGTTTACGATCCAGGAATTTCTCACAACTCATAACAAAAGGCAGCGTACAAATCACTACCAACGGCACTAATTGTTTACGCATATTCATGATAAATCCTTTAAAAATGAAATAATTAAAAATTAGAAATTTGCGGTCAACCCTGCACTGATAATTCTTGGCAGTGCACTTGAAGCTCCACCATAATCCACTCCCCAGAACGTTGCATCTCCGGAAAACTCAGGTGAATAACCAAGATTATTTTTCCAGGTTTTCAGGTTCTGAATGGAGGTGTACACCCGCAAACTTTTAATTGCCTTAACTTTTTTGGAAAGTCCGTTAAAACTATAGCCAACCGAGATATTTCTGATTCGGAAATAACTCCCATCTTCCACTCCATAGGTTGACGGAGCTCTGTTAATCAGGTGCGCCGCATTAACGATTGGAATAACACTGGAGCTTCCTGCTTCTGTCCAGCCCTGCATATAATTAGCCGGGTAATTATAAACTGAATTTTTTTGCTCCGAAGTACCCCATACCCGATAGATTTCATTTCCATATACACCAGCCAGATCAATGGATGCATCCAATCCCTTGTAACGAAGACTGGTTGTAATTCCATAGGTAAAATCAGGCGTAGGATTTCCAATATTGGTACGGTCGGCATCTGTAATTACACCATCATTGTTGAGGTCTTTGTACTTCAGATCACCCGGACGCGCATTACCACCATTGATGGTATTATCCGGAGAAAGCAGAATATCTCTGTTTGATTGATAAACTCCTTCAACAACAAGTCCATAGAAATAACCCATTGGGAAACCCTCTTCCACCTGGCTGGCTGTTTGTTCACTGCTTGATAATGTCCTGAAATTTGTTTCGAGATCAAGTACTTTATTGCGATAGGTAGTAAGATTACCGGTTAATGAAACGGTAAAGTCATTACTAAAGCGCTGTTCCCACCCTGCAACAAATTCGAATCCGTTATTCTGAATACTACCACCGTTTCTCAGCGTGGGCAATAAACCAGGATATCTTACTTCCACCAATAATCCTTCTGTTTTCTTATAATAATAATTGGCTTCGAAATGCAAACGGCGGTTAAACATGTCTGCTTCCACACCAATTTCTGAAGAACTAACCGTTTCCCATCTCAATCCCGGATCAACCAGGAACTCTTCTGTAAATACAGGTTCCAGGGTTGTTCCAAAAACTGCCGATGAATTACTGTTAATGGTTGGATAAGCCGGATAAGCGCGCTGCGAGTTAAAATTACCAAGCACACCGGTAGAACCTTTTAACTTCAAATAGTCAACCACCGTTTGGTTTTCCATGAACTTTTCATTGCTGATTTCCCATGCAGCACCAACCGCCCAGAAATTCTGCCATTTGTTTTTATATACCCGATTAATCTGACTGGATCCATCGCGACGGAAACTGGCATTCAGGTAATATTTGTTCTGGTAGTTATATAACACCCGGGCCAATCCTGATACAGTAGCGTATTCATTTTGATTGGAAAAAGAAGTACGGGTTGACAAATCACCAAAACCTGAGTTGATATACCAGAAACGATCATCATTCGGAATGATGTTTGTGCCCAGTTCACTCTGGTTGATATTTGTCTGTAGAAAGGAATAGTAATTGTAAAAGGTGGTAAAACCCGCTGTTGCTGAAATGGAATGATCACCCAGGTCTTTTTTGTAAGAGGCAATATAATCCTGTTGAAAAGAGCGGGTTTCTTCTTTATTGTTACCAACAGCTGTCAGGTTGTTTTTACCAATCACTTGTTCTCCATCGGGTCTGGTAGGATCATAAACGTTGTATAAAGGCGTGTAGAAGCGTTCATCTCGATTACTGATATTGGCATACCAGGTACTGCGGAAATTGAGGTCTTTGGTAATATTGATATCAACAAATGCACTACCAACATAACGGTAACGGATATCTCTTCTCTTATTCCATTCATTTTCGAGTGTTGCCAACGGATTGGCTTCAGAATTCTGAATAATTGGTGTATTGGAATAAAGTTTAAAGGTTGCTGAATCTTCAGCAGAGTAGGGATCTTTAGTAAAAAAATCTCTCGTATCTGACCGGATAATCGGCAATGCCCTTCTGGCGTTTTCAAGAGCACCGCTATTATAAGGAAGGTTTTCTCTTGATCCAATGAAATTAACCCCTACTTTAAATGTTTTACTGATCTTATATTCATCCGTCAGGTTAATCGTCATTCTTTCATATTTCACATGCTTAACCAGCCCTTCATCAAACGTATATCCCAGGCCCAAATGAAATCGATTCCTTTCTGAACTACCATTAATACTAAGGTTATTTGTAGTGTAACCTGCTGTTCTTGTAACTGCATCAATCCAGTCGGTATTACCAGTATAAGCAGACATACCCGGACCGCCAACATCATTCACAAAATTCAGGTAAGAATTATTGGTAGGATCGTCCTGAACCCGGTTATTGGCTTCAAAGGTTGCCAGTTGACGAAATTGATTGCCGTTTGCCAATTGAATTTTATCAACCAGTTTTTTGAATCCATAAACCGTATTGAAACTGATATTTGTCTGACCTGCTTTTGCTTTTTTTGTAGTAACCAATACTGCACCAGCTGCTCCTCTGATCCCAAATACAGCCAGTGAGGAGGGATCTTTTAACACCTCAATGCTTTCTATTTCATTGGGATTTACAAAATCCATGTTATTACTGAAAATTCCATCGATTATATAAACAGGATTCACCGTTCCAATACTGATGGTACCACGTATACGAACATCCGGTGTTGATCCGGGAATCGCATTATTTACAACGGAAAGTCCGGCTACTTTTGCCTGCAGGGAAGAAAGCGGATTGGTATTGGGTTGATTCGCTACCACCTCCCCTTTAACTTTTGCTACGGATCCCGTCAGGTCTCTTTTGGATGCGGTTCCATAACCGATTACCACTACTTCATCCTGTAATTTGGTGGAAGGCTGCATTACGATGGAAAGGGTTGTTCTCTCACCCACGGCAATTTCCTGATCATCATACCCAATACTGGAAATGACCAGCGTTGCATTTGCCGGAACAGATATAGCGAAATTACCGTCAGCATCGGCAGAAGTTCCTCCGGTTGATCCCTTTACTTTTACAGAGGCACCGGGGATTGGCTCCCCTACTGCATTGGTAACCCGGCCGGTTACCCGCTGTTGTTGAAATTCAACTCCTTTGAATTTGATTACCACCAGATAATTATCCAACACCTCATAAGTAAGATCCGTATTTTCAAGGAGTCGGTCTACTACCTTTAATACCTCTTCATTACTGGTATTGATATTCACTTTATTGTTTTCACTGAACAGGGCAAGATTGTACAAAAAACGATAGCTGGATTTGCGTTCGATGGTGGAGAGCGCTTTTTTAATATTTACGCCGTCCAGTTTAAGACTCACCCTTGTTTGGGAAAACACCCCGGCTGAAACCTGGAGGGCACACACCAGCATAAACAGAGCAGTCAATTTCATAATTCGGAAAAACTTTACGAGTAATGGATGGCGCATAGGTGTGCCACCATATGAAGTTTTTTTCATACTTTGAGCAATTAGGGTTACATAAACAGGTTTATCAACAGTCGAGCGTTGATAGCATCATTTGTATCCTGCGGGAAATGTTGGCGCATTTCCCGTTTTTTATTCAGGTGGAATCTGGCGTCATATGCAATCGTTTTTTATATGTTTAAGGTGAGATAATGACGGTATCGTTCTTAATGGTGTAATTGAAATTGGCAGTTATTTTCAACCCTTTCAGTGCTGTTTGCAGGGATTCCCCTTTAAAAGAACCGGTCAGGCGTATATTTTGTATTTCAGGTGACGTAAAAATGATCTTAATTCCATACCAGCGCTCCAGTTTTGGGGCCAGTTCTGCAAAGGTTTCTGCATCAAAAATCAGGATGTTTTCCACCCAGGAGGTTTCCACAATTACCTGTTCTTTTTCATGGTAATTCACCTGATCCAGTACAACCTGTGGGGCTGTACGAATAGTCTTCGCCACCTGAGGCTGGCTCGCTTTGATATTCAAACTATCAGACTCGGCAGCAACTACCAGTTTCTCATTTGGTTTCAGAATTATTTTTTCCTTTGGCCGGTTCCGAATCTGTACTTCCACACTACCCCGAATCAGACTGGTTTCCGTTGTTTTATCACCGGGGTAGGATTTCACATTGAATGCAGTACCCAATACACGTATATCCACATTTCGGGCATGGATCAAAAATGGCCTGGATGAATCTTTCACTACATCGAAATAAGCCTCCCCAGTCAGCGACACTTCCCTCAAACTGGTTCCAAAATCCTTACCGTAGGTGAGTTTTGAACCTGCATTTAGCCAAACCTGTGTACCATCCGGCAACATGATTTTGGATCTCGATCCGTTTTTGGTGGAGACCTCACTATTAAGGGCAACAATCGGGGCTGTATTGCTGCCGGAGGATCCGGATTCTTTTATTATAAAAAACCAGCCAGCCAGTAAAATAAGGGTGGTGGCAGCCATCCATTTAATCCATCCGAAGCGGGGGCGTGTTTCTTCAAATTCTATAACATCTTCATTTTCATCTACTTCCATCTCAATTCCATGCTCTTTCATGCGCTCCAGATGTCGTTCAAATGCCTGGTTGGCATCCTCCTTAAGCGGCGGTGTATGAAACCATAAATCAGATATTGTTTGCAGCGAATAATGAAGTTCCGGATTGCTACGCAGGATTTCCTCCAGCTCTTCCAGCTCATGAACGCTGGCTTCACCAGCGAGTTTCTTAGCCACTATTTCCCAAATCCTGTCTTGCATGAAGTATGTGTGAGTATATAAGACAGTAAAAGTTGGCCGGCACCCTGAAAGGAAAAGGAGAAAAAGTTAATGATTTTTATCGTTTACCGGTGGGGAGGGTTTTTTTAGGGTCGAAGCGGATGGCTTCGGCAATTCGTTTGAGAGCGATACTCATCTGAGTTTCAACGGTTTTGATAGAAACTTTCAATAGTTCGGCTACTTCCCGATACTTGAGTTCGTCCTCTTTTACCAGTTTGAAAATCAGCTTACAGCGGGCAGGCAAACCATTAACGGCCAGCTGAATCATCTTTTTCATTTCTGCCGTTATCATCATTCGTTCCGGATCGTATTGAAGAGAATGAATTTCAACAGGCAGTTCGCTGAGGTCGGTGAGCATCACCTTATTATGCCGGGTAATATAATTGATGGCCGTATTACGGGTAGCCGTGTACAGATATAACTTCAAATTGCTGACATGTTCCAGCCGGTTCCGTTTTTCCCAAATGGTGATAAACACATCGGAAACAATTTCTTCAGCGGATTGCTTTGATTTTATAAAGCCATGGGCAAAATGCAACAAGGGTGGATAAAATGCCAGATAGAGCTCCCGATAGGCCTGCTGGTCATTCGAACGTGCTATACGTTCTTTCAGATATTGTATTCTGGCGGGAGCAATCATGATGTATGGCAGCAGTTATAAAAGCAAAATCGAATTATAAATGTACAATATTGAATCAGTCGCGGAATTTTTTTTTAGGACGCTGGCAAATCGCCCGGGTTTAACTATTTTTGCGGCCTGCCAAACCATTTTGGGATGGCGCCTCGCAAGAGGAAGGGCCCTTAGCTCAGTCGGTTAGAGCATCTGACTCATAATCAGAGGGTCGCTGGTTCGAGCCCGGCAGGGCCCACAAAAAAGGTTGCTTCAAGTGAAGCAACCTTTTCCTTTTAATCCATTTTTTGTTCTTCTTATTGTTTGATCAGTTTAATCACCAATCGTTCTTTTCCTCTTTGAATTTCTACAAAATAAGTACCGGGACGATAATTACCGCCAAATTGAACAGTTGAATGATCGGCAATACCCGAACGGGATTCAATTGCTCTGCCATTGATATCGAGCATTCTTAATTTAACCTGCTGATTACCGGCACCCATCAGACGAAGCGTAAAGTCAGTTCTGGATGGATTTGGTAATACCTTCACCCAATTCCCAATAGTTGCTGTACGCTCTTCCATAGCAGCAACTGCAGAAGACGCAGCAGATTGTTCGGATGATTTCGGCACTTTCACTTCAGTTGATGCACTGGTCTGGTTACCCGATGCATCCCTTGCAGTAACAGTAATAGTATAAATTCTTCCATTCCCGTTACCCGAACGTTCTGCTCTCAGTTTAACCAGGTTATTATTGATAATTTCCCAATCAGGCGAAGTATTTCCATCTCCTGTACCATTTACCGGTTCATTGCTGGAAACCGTAACGGAGACTTCAACTGGTTCACAATTGTCGGAAGCAGTATAACTTAAAGTTATATCCTGCATTTTATGATTGGGAACCGGCAGTAAGTTTTTATCGGTTTGCAAACCCGTAATTTCCGGAAGCGTCTGATCCACTCTGGTTAGCTCGAAACTGCAGGTATCACTGTTGCCACCAATATCCGTTGCAATGAGTTTCACCGTTGTTGTTCCGGTTCCGCTTAATACAGTGCCAGCCAATGGCTCCTGGCTATAACTGATGTCTTCCTGTACGGGTAAGCTGGCTGTGAAATCAGGAACAGCAACAGCACAGTTGGCATCCAATACAAGTTCCTGATCATCCGGACAATTAATCTCAGGAAGTTGCACGCCCGCTGTATTACTGGCTTCACTTTCATTGTGCAATCGATCCAATGCTCTAACCAGATAATACCAGGTTTCACCCGGCTGAATCGAATGATCTTCATAAGACTCCTCATCCTGATTGGTAATGGCCAGCAAATTAGCCGCGTCATCCGTATCAATTTCGGGTGTGCCTGAACGATAGATCGCGAATTGCCGCACCTTATTCAGCTCATCCGAAACAGGTGCCGGTTTTTTCCATTTTAATAAATTATGACTTTCTCCAAATTTGATCACTTTCAACGCTGTAGCAGCAGCAGGCGCAACCGCATCAATCCAGGGCATGGATGGTTGTAAAGCAGGGCGACGGTAAAAATCCAGCCGAAGCGAATCACGGAATCCTAATTTAGTTGTACTCCTTAAACTGGCCGTATTGTAGATGGCCTGTCCGGCTATATTTTCCAATGACCGATTCATTCTAACCTGATTTGGAATCTGTGAAGGATTGGCCCAGTTAACCCCCTGTGCAGGATCATTCACCTTATAGCCTGCCAAACCGATATAAATCAGTCTGCCATAAGAATTGTTATTCCACCAGGGTGTAACAACTCCGTAATTGGCACCCGGTTGACCAATGTACCAATACACTTGCGGAGCCAGATAATCAATCCAGCCTTCCTGTAACCATTTGCGGCTGTCGGCATAAAGCTGGGAATAATGCTGTAATCCGGAAGTGGCCGTTCCAATGGCAGGATCCGTACTGTTTCTGTAAATACCCGATGGCGAAATCCCGAATTCAACCCAGGGTTTCAATTGTTTAATCGTCTGACTGATGCGGCTGACCAGGAGATTCACATTGTCTCTTCTCCAATCGCCGCGATCGGTTATGCCACGTGGATCAGCAGCATAGGTAGCATCATCATTAAAGGCCGCATTCGGATAAAAATAATCATCGAAATGAATACCATCCACATCATAACGGGTAACAATATCCGTAATAACAGCATTGATATGATCCCGCACTCCTTCGATACCCGGATTTAGGGTCCGTAATACACCGGTACTGATCAGCCATTCCGGATGTTGTTTAGCGATATGGTTCTCCGCAAAATTGGGCAGATTGGCACTGTTTCCCACTGCCCGATACGGATTGATCCAGGCATGTAATTCCATACCCCGCTTATGACATTCCTCAATGGCAAATGCCAGCGGATCCCATAATGGATTGGGCGCCCTGCCCTGTAAACCGGTCAGATCACTGGACCAGGGTTCAATTTCACTTGGATACAACGCATCAGCCTGACTTCGTACCTGCAAATAAATGGTGGTAATTCCGGTTGCTTTATGGTGATCCAAAATGGTAAGTAAGGCTGCTTTCTGCAGCTCAGGAGACTGGTTTCGGTTGGGCCAGTCGATGCCAAAATAACTGGCGATCCAGGCTCCGCGAAATTCCCGCTTAGGTGTTTGTGCACTGCTGTTTATGCATAGACAGAGCAGTAAAAAACTAAAAAGTAGTGTTTTTTTCATATTGCAGCATTTATCTGGTTTATGCAGGAAAATACTGCTTATTGGAAAAATATTAACCAATTTAGCGGGATTTGAACCCGCAAAAAGCCGCAATTCTATTTATTTTACCCAAAATAGATTTGAATATTTAATTTTTCACCATGTTTAGACACCGGGGAAAAGCAAGAACCCTCCGCCATAATTTAGCCATCGCCTCCCTGCTTTCCTTTGTAGCAGGAATGGTAAATGTGGTAGGGTTTCTTTCCATTCAGCAATTGACTACCAATGTAACCGGTCATTTCGCCTTTTTTATGGAGGAAGTGTTGCAATGGAAACTTTGGGAGGGACTGGCATTTTTCCTTTACATCCTTTTCTTCCTGGCCGGGGCCTTCTTTTCCAACCTGCTGGTTGAACTGAAATCAGTAAAAAAGGAAGCAAATGTTTTTGTACTACCGGTATTGATTGAAACCCTGCTATTGCTACTCGCTGCAGTAGCAGGTCCAACACTTATTTCATCCAATCCGAACCTGCTTGCCTATCTTTTGCTATTTGCTATGGGGATGCAAAACTCACTCGTAACCTCTATTTCCAACGCAACTGTTCGAACCACTCACTTAACCGGATTATTTACCGATTTAGGCATTGAGTTATCACAACTGTTTTTCTACCGCAAAGAAGAGCAGCGAAAAAAACTGACTTCATCCATCCGGCTGCGCTTAACCATTATCAGCTTTTTCTTTCTGGGAGGCATTGCAGGGGGATTGCCATTTGAAAAATTCGGATTACTCATCCTTTTACTGGGGGTGTTGGTTTTAATAGCCGGACTCCTGTATGATACAATTAAAATCCGCGTACTCCTGTATGCCCGTTATAAAAAGCAGGAACACAGAAATAGCCGGAAATCCTGAAATTTGCAAAAACCATTCTGCCATGTCCAATGTTTCAACCGCCTATAACCAATGGGCAGAACAATACGATACCAATAAAAACCGAACACGTGATCTGGAAGCCATCAGTTTACGTGCAGCTTTAGCCGACCTAAATTTTCAACATTGCCTGGAAATTGGCTGCGGAACAGGAAAAAATACCGAATGGCTGCTGACGAAAACAGGACGTATTACTGCAGTGGATTTGTCTGAAGGCATGCTGGCAAAAGCACGTGAGAAAATCACTAACCAGCAGGTACAATTTATTCCGGCCGATATTACAAAACAATGGGATTTCATAAAAGAAAGGGTTGATCTGGCGACCTTCAGTTTGGTGCTTGAACACATTGAAGACCTGGATGCTGTTTTCTCCCAACTTAGTCAGGTGATGGCACCTAACGGATATGTTTATGTAGGAGAACTCCATCCCTTTAAACAATACAGTGGCACGAAAGCTCGTTACGAAACCGAGGAAGGACTACAGATTGTTACCTGCTATAATCATCATGTATCTGAATTTTTTCAGGCAGCAAAAAAGAACGGTTTCCAATTGATTAATCTGCAGGAATGGTTTGATGATGACAATAAAGATCTGCCACGTATATTAAGTATGATTTTTCAATACCAATAGCACCCATGCATACCCGAAAAGCAGGCATTCAGGACGCAGCCGCAATAAGCTCCTTTTATGAATCGCTCAATACATCAACTAAATTATTGTATGCCCCCCATTCAATGCACAAGGATGCTATTATTCAACTGGTGGAAGATCCGGCTTACCTCCTGCTGATTTCTGAAGAAGCAGAGAACATCAGTGGTTATCAGGTATTCTTAAAAGGAACTTTTCCCTGGGAACGCGATCGTTACCAACATTATGGAATCACCTTATTACCATCCGATGCTTCCTATGCACCTGTTCTCTCCGATTCCAGACAGGGGCTGGGCCTGGGCAAAGCATTGCTGCATCAGGCCTTACCTTACCTGACAGAAGAAGGGATCCAACGCCTGATATTATGGGGCGGCGTACAATGCAGTAATGTCCGCGCTGTAAATTTTTACCTCTCCAATGGCTTTCGCATCAAGGGATTTTTTGAATGGGAAGGTGCCAATTATGACATGATCAATACAATCCATGCATCCCGTAATCACCCCGCTTCTCTGTAATGCGTTTTAATGGAATCTGCATGCCACCGGTTTGTTCCAGCCAGTCCCACAATTCATTGCGCAAACGCATAGCGGTTTCCTGATAATCCGGATGACGCCATAAATTCTTTTTCTCTTCGGGATCTGTTTCCAGATCATATAATTCACTTACATCCCACACACCCGGATAATAAATGAATTTATAACGACCATCCCGCAAACCAAAAGTGGTGGGGGTTTGTGGAAAGGAATACTCCCAGTAATACTCATAAAAAGCCTTGCTTCGCCAGGCGATTTTTGCTCCTTTCAGTAATGGCAGAAAAGAAGTTCCCTGCATTTGCGATGGCTTTTCCACTCTTGCAATATCCAAAACAGTTGGTGCAATATCAATGTTCTGAATCACGGCATCGAGAATTTGTCCGCCTTTGATATGCGCAGGTGCATACACGAGCAATGGAACTTTCTGGCTTTCTTCATACATATTGCGTTTATCAATCAGCCCATGCTCTCCCATAAGAAAACCATTATCACCCATATACACCAGGATGGTATTTTTATCCTGTCCGGTTTCTTTCAGTGTTTGCAGTATCCGGCCAATACTTTCATCAACGGCCAGTAAGGTTTCACAATAACGGCGATAGAATTCATCAAACCAAACCCGTCCATTGTACATAAAATCCACCCCATGCCAGCTGTTCCGTTGCGCCCAAACCCAGGATGGAATGTCTTTTACATTATAGGAAGGATCGGATGCAGCGCGGGCTGCCAGCGGCAGCTGAGTAGTATCGCCAAAGATTTTGCTACCCTGTTTTGCAGTAAGATTGATGGTAGAAGGATAAGGAATCGGTTTGTCTGCATACCTGCCTTTGTGGCGTGGTGCCGGCATAAACTCATCGTGTACCCCTTTATGTGAGATATAGGTAAAAAAAGGTTGGCCTTTCTTTTGTTTTTTAATCCATTCAATGGCATGATCCGTTAACAGATCTGTTATATAGGCACTGTCTTTATACTGTGTTCTGGTGCCATTGATATTCAGACGCGGATTGAAATACACTCCCTGTCCGGTAAAACTTTCCCAATGATGAAAGCCTTTCTGTGGCTGATCACCCTGGTGCCCCATATGCCATTTACCAAAAAAGCTCGTCTGATAGCCAGCCTTTTGAAGGTATTCCGGAAAAAAGCGCAGGTTCTTTGGAAGTGGAGAAAAATTATCTACAACAGTATGGGTATGCGCATACTGTCCGGTTAAGATCGAAGCTCTTGAAGGAGAACATAAGGCTGTAGTAACCGTTGCATTTTTCACCCATACACCCTGTTTTGCCATCAGATCCATATTGGGTGTTTCCAGCCAGGGAATCCTGCCGGTAAAACCCATGGCATCATGCCGGTGATCATCCGTCAGAATGAAGACCACATTCAGTTTTTCCTGTGCAGTTAATTGCGAAAAAAATATACCTGATAAAATGACTAAAAGCAACTGTTTCATATAGCTTGGTTTGGCGCCAAAAAGATAGGTATTAATTCCAAAAATGCTATCTCTTTCGAATGAAGGACGTATTTTAGCAGGTATGAGAGTAATCAATACAGGCATCTGCTCCTTTGGTATGAGCGGCAAATTATTTCATGCACCATTTATAGATAATCATCCTGGATATGAACTAACGGCCATCGTTGAACGCCATAACCAGGATTCAAGAGGATTTTATGATCATAGCAAACTGGTTCGATCATTTGAAGGACTTCTTTCTGATGACAGTATCGAATTAATTGTGGTTAACACACCCACTCAGACACATTATGATTTTACCCGCCTGGCACTGGAAGCCGGCAAACATGTGGTGGTTGAAAAGCCGGTTACCACCAATGCGGAAGAAGCGGTTCAACTGGATCTGTTGGCCAAAGAGCGAAACCTGCAGTTGATTGTATATCAGAATCGCCGCTATGATGGTGATTATCGCGCTATAAAGGAAGTGGTGGATAAAGGCTGGCTGGGTGAAATCAGGGAAGTTGAATTCCGGTATGACCGGTATCGCACGGAGCCAAGTGGAAAAGCGCATAAAGAAAAGAATTTACCTGGTGCAGGTGTATTGCATGATCTGGGCTCCCATCTTACGGATCAGACATTGCAACTATTCGGATGGCCACAGGCGGTGTATGCAGATATTATGACATTAAGAGATCAGGTGGAAAGCAATGATTATTTCGAAATGCTGCTATTCTATCCGCGCATGCGGGTGCGTTTGAAAGCAACCGTCGTGGCCCGCGAAACCGTTCCGGCTTTCGTTTTACAGGGAATGAACGGAACTTTTATCCAGGAACGTTCTGATTTGCAGGAAACCGAATTACTGAAAGGAACGGTTCCGAGCGTGGGCGCCTGGTGTCCGGCCCCTGCCAAACCGGATGGATTATTACATACCCTGATTGATGGTGAACTGGTTCGCAAAGAAACCCGCTCCTCCCCGGGCAATTATATGGGTTTTTATGACGATGTCTATAATACCATTGTGAAGGGAGCGCCCAATCCGGTACCGGTTACGGATGCAATTAAAACCATGACCATCCTGGATGCCGCTCAGCTTAGTCATAAAGAAAAAAGAGTGGTATCGGTCTGATCATTCACCTGAACAAGCGGAAAAGCCCTATTTTTGCGGTTTTTAATAACATTAACAACGTGAAGGGAGGGCTCATGCAGCCCAACCGATAGATTTGCGCTTTATCAACCGATTATGAGAAAACTTACCGCCGTCCTGTCTGCCCTCATTTTGACCCTGGCTGTTCAGGCCCAGACAGATAGCAGTGCTACACCCGCTACCCAACCTGCTGCAAAAGCAAGTGAAAAGGCCGCCAAACCCAAAAAAGACTGGAGCAAAGTGAAACTGGCCAATCGCGCAAATGATCATTTCATGTTTCAGGTGGGTTATGATACCTGGAGCCAGGTGCCGGATTCTATTCGACTAACCGGACTTGGACGTCACCTGAATATTTATCTGATGATGGATTTCCCCTTTAAAGTAGATCCCCGTTTCAGCGTTGGGATCGGTGTGGGGATCGGATCCAGCAATGTGTTTTTTGACAAACATAAAGTGGATATTGCAGGAAGCAGTCAAACCCTTGCCTTCCGCAACCTGGCAGATACCAACCATTTTAAAAAATATAAACTGGTAAACGTTTGGGCAGAGATCCCGGTGGAACTGCGTTTTGCGGCCAATCCGGAAAACACGAATAAGAGCTGGAAATTTGCATTGGGAGCGAAGGTTGGTACTATGGTGAATGCACATACCAAAGGCAAAAACTTTCAAACCAAATCAGGCAGCGCCATCAATAATTATACAGAGAAGATCAACTCCAGAAGATATTTCAACAGCCTTCGACTGGCTGCCACTGCAAGAATCAGTTATGGACCATTCGGACTTTATGGCGCCTATCAGATCAATACCCTGATCAAGGATAACCAGGGCCCCCCGGTACATCCGGTTTCGATTGGCTTAACCATCAGTGGATTATAAAGACATTATGGGTTTAGTAAAGCGGGTCAGGTGGCCCGCTTTTTTTATGCTAATTTTGCCGACCTGAGAAACTTACAACAGTACCTGAATTGATAGAAAAAAAACAGATAGCAGAAAACGAACGGACCGTGTTGGTGGGTGTGATCCAAAAAGACCAGACCGATCAGCAGGTGCGTGAATACCTCGATGAACTGGCCTTCCTGGCAGAAACTGCCGGTGCCGAAGCCGTGCGGCGCTTTACCCAAAAACTGGCACATCCCGATTCCAAAACCTTTGTTGGAAAGGGAAAGCTGGAAGAAATAAAAGAGTATATAAGCGGGCGCAATATCAATCTCGTCATTTTTGATGATGAACTGACCGGATCCCAGATTACCAATATTGAAAAGGCCCTGGGTGTTAAAACCATTGATCGCTCCGATTTGATCCTGGATATTTTTGCCCGCCGCGCAAAAACAGCGCAGGCCAAAACTCAGGTAGAACTGGCACAATACCAGTATTTACTACCCCGACTGAAAGGGATGTGGAAACACCTTGAACGGCAGGGTGGCGGTATCGGTACACGCGGACCGGGTGAAACCGAAATCGAAACAGATCGCCGGATTGTAAAGGAAAAAATCGCCCTCTTACGCAGACGCTTAAGCGAAATTGACAAACAGTCGTTTACCCAGCGGAAAGACCGGGGTGAATTTATCCGGGTGGCACTGGTGGGTTATACGAATGTGGGCAAAAGCACCATCATGAACCTGCTCAGCAAGAGTGAGGTGTTCGCTGAGAATAAACTATTCGCAACACTTGATACAACCACTCGTAAAGTGGTGTTTGATACCACACCGTTTTTATTGAGTGATACGGTTGGTTTTATCCGTAAACTGCCGCACCATTTGGTGGAAAGTTTTAAAAGCACCCTGGATGAAGTGCGGGAAGCTGATATTCTCCTGCATGTGGTGGATTTGTCGCATGCGCAATACGAGGACCAGTTCAATGTGGTGAATAAAACCCTGCAGGAATTGAAAGTGACGGAAAAGCCGATGATCACGATTTTCAATAAGCTGGATCAATACGAAAAAAACACCTTTGACGATTGGCTGGAGCCGGAAGTTAAAACCCAGATTCTGGAAGAAGTTAGAGAGCGATGGGAAAATATCACCCTCGGTAACTGTGTGTTTATCTCTGCTATTGAACGCCGGAATCTGGAAGGATTGCGAGCTACTATTTTGAATAAAGTGCGGCAGATGTACCGCGAGCGGTACCCCTACAAAACCGAATTCTTCGGCAGCTTTGAACAGAACGAAGAAGGCTTCGACCAATAGGCACCAGCAATAATGAATAACCAACGATCTTATAATTGGGTGCGAATAGCCGGCTCTTCCTCTGAGCTGGTTTTTGGCACCAATCAGATTGCTTTGTCTGAGCTGGATGGCCGACCAATTTGTATTGGCCGTTTTAAGGATCGCTTATTTGCCTTTGCGTATAAATGTCCTCATGCCAGCGGCTTGCTTTCCGATGGCTTTATTGATGCCCTTGGGAATATAGTCTGCCCCCTGCATCGATATCGGTTCAGCATTTCCACCGGATATAATGTTTCCGGCGAGGGTTATCGCCTCCGTCACTGGCCCGTAGAAGACCGTCCCGATGGCCTCTTTGTCGGCTGCTAAACTTTTCACCCGACCGGTGCCACCCGACCGGTGGCACCGGTCGGGTGGATTCAGGAATTCTAACTCAATTCTAATTCAGATTTAAAACTTTGGTAATGCTGGCATTGTAGTTTAATAATATGGGATGATCAATTTCGTCACGCAAACTACACACATGAGCTGGACAGAGGAACTCATTCAATTTGATTACACTTTATTCAGGTTGATTCAGGATGCAGGGGTATCGAATTTCATGGATCATTTTATGCTGGGTATGCGGGAAGCCAAACTCTGGATCCCCTTTTATGCCTTTATGCTGTATTGGATCTGGAAAAATGCACCCTCCAAAATGTTGGTATTTATAGCCTTAACCATCGCCAGTTTTGGTTTGGCGGATTTTTCAAGTGCTTCGATTTTCAAACCGTTTTTCGCCCGCGAGCGGCCCTGCTATGAGGAAGAACTCGAAGGCATGGTTCGCTCCCTGGTAGGCTGCGGCGGCAAATATGGATTTCCTTCCTCCCATGCCAGTAACCATTTTGCGTTGGCTTCCTTTTGGTATTGGGCCATTTATCTGATTAAAGGGCAACGCTGGTATGGGTTGTTTCTTTGGGCATTTCTGATTGGGTATGCCCAGGTCTACGTGGGCAAACATTACCCCATTGATATTCTGGGAGGTGGATTATTGGGTATATTTATCGGAACTGCCATGGCCAAGTTGTTTGAATTCTGGGATAACCGCCGAAAAAGAATGGCTCATCCCGATACGGTTCCCCTACCCTGATTTTTCATCCCGAATATTTGCTCATGACGCTTGAAAAACAGCCACCCCTCTGGCGCAACTGGTTTATTGCTCTGGTTGCAGCTGGCATCCTTGTAAATCTGTTGGGATTACACAGCAGTATTCTGGAGCCGGATGGTGCACTTTATGCAAGCATCGCAAAAACCATGGTGCAAACCGGCGACTGGGTTAACCTGATTGCCCACAACCGCGACTGGCTGGACAAGCCTCATTTCCCTTTCTGGATGACGGCGATCAGTTATTCTCTTTTCGGCATCAATGACATAGCCTATAAAATTCCGGCACTTGTTTTCTGGGCCCTGGGGGGATGGTATACTTTTCTGATTGCCCGCCGCCTGTATACCGAACAGGTTGCGCAGGTAGCCCTCCTGATTTACCTGACCGCATTACATCTCGTCATCTCCAATAACGATGTCCGCGCCGAACCCTACCTCACCGGCCTGCTCGCCGGCTGCGTGTACTACTGGCACCCGACCGGTGGCACCCGCCGGGTGGCACCGGTCGGGTGGGCTGGAGCATTGTTCCTGGCGGCAGCGATTATGACTAAGGGGATTTTTCTGCTGATTCCGGTGGCAGGCGGATTTGTATTGCATTGGTGGCTCAACGGGCAGTTGAAAACGGAACTCCTGCGTGCCCGTTGGTGGATCGCTCTGGGATTAACCGGCCTGTTTATTCTGCCGGAACTGATCTGCCTCTACCTTCAGTTTGATCAACACCCGGAGAAACTGGTCTTTGGACGCACCGGCGTATCGGGTATCCGGTTTTTCTTTTGGGACAGCCAATTCGGGCGGTTTCTCAATACCGGGCCGATCAAAGGAAAAGGCGATCCCTTTTTCTTCCTGCATACTTTATTGTGGGCTTTTTTGCCCTGGTCGATCTTATTATATACAAGTTTAGGCAACCGGTTACGCGCTTTGTATCGTCGGGAAAAAGGAGAATGGGTACTGCCAGGAATTTCGCTGCTTTGCTTTTTATTATTTTCCGCTTCGCGTTTTCAGTTGCCGCATTACATGAATATCGTGTTTCCATTTTTCGCCATTCTAACCGCCAACTGGTTATTGAAACAGGATGAAAAAAGTCGGATAATCCGCGTATTCAGCTCCATCCATTTTGGAATTTCCCTACTCTTGCTAATCGGGTGCATGGGTTTATGGGCATTGATGTATCCATCCAATTTTCGTCCCCTTGTGTATGTTCTGGCTATGGCAATTGGCTGGTGGATCCTTTGGAAACGCGCTCCCAAATTTGGCTTCGGAAAACGGCAGCAACTTATCCTTACAACCAGCCTGGCGGCGATTGCCCTCTATGGTTTTTTAAATCTCTATTTTTATCCGGCTTTGCTGCAATATCAGTCGGGCGAAAAGGCAGCAGGCTGGCTGAATCTAAATCGTTCGGGTGAAATCGTCTATACGATCAACCCTCCTTCCTATTCGCTGGATTTTTATTCGCAGGGGCCTGTTCGGTATGCTGAACGGAAAGAATTGTCCGCTTTTACAAAGGACAGTTCGATTCTAGTCTACACATCCCGCCAGCAACTCGATACACTTCAACAGGAAGGTACCCGCATACTGGTAATCGACAGCTTTCCGCATTATCATATCTCCAAATTAAAAATCGGATTTTTACTGCCCGATAAGCGACCTAAGTACCTCCAATATCGCTACCTGTTGGAAGCGGGAGCTAAATGAAATCAGCCATCCATCTCTACCATCGCCTTAATAACTCCGGTTGCCGGATTCAGCAAAGAAGGAAATTCATCAGCCAGTTTACCGAATGGAATCCGGTGTGTGATATAGGTAGCCGGATTGATTTTGTTAGCCTGCAGTGATTCTATTACCCATTCAAAATCTTCGCGCGTGGCATTTCGGCTACTCATCAGCGTTGCTTCGCGTTTATGAAACTCAGGATGCGAAAAAGAGAAGGACTGCTTTTGCAAACCAACCAAAACATACCTGCCGCCATGTGCCAGGTAATCGATGCCTTTTTCGATGGCACCCAGGTAACCGGTGGCATCAAACACAGCAGTAGGCATATCGCCCTTAGTGATGGCTTTCAATTTTTCAACCGGATCTTCCTCTGCCGGGTTGATGGTATATTCAATTCCCAATTGCTGCCGGCAAAATTCAAGTCGCCCCGGATTGATATCCTGCGCTATAATCTGTGCGCCGGATAATCGCGCCATTTCCATAAGTCCCAGTCCAATTGGTCCGGCACCCATAACCAGAACAAATTCACCTGCTTTCAGACCAGCGCGCCGCACGGCATGTGCCCCAATTGCAAGGGGCTCCACGAGGGCGAGTTGATCGGGGTTCATTCCCTTACCACTTACCAGGGCAGCAATGGGTACCCGGATATATTGCCTTAGTCCACCATTGATGTGTACGCCGAAGACTTTTATGGTTGTGCAGCAGTTGGGTTTTTCGTTCCTGCAGGCAATACAGGTGCCGCAATTGAAATAGGGAATAAGGGTAACCAGTTCACCAGGTTTAAAATCGGTGTTTATACCCTCCTGCTGATTGTCCAGCTCAACAATTTCCGCGCAAATTTCATGGCCAAGTATGCGGGGGTATTGAAAAAAGGGCTGGGTTCCTTCAAAGGCGTGGAGGTCGGTTCCACAAATCCCAACCTGTATAACACGGAGCAGGGCACCCGGACCGCTAAACGAATCAGCTGCTGAGGGGTTGTTATCCAGGTTCTCCTGCCGATAATCAAACTGTCCGGGTTGGGTGCAAACAAGTGTTGTATTCATCCTATCTAATTGATATGCAAACTACTTAGAATATGGGGTCTGACTTTTTGGAAATTGCCGATTGGTGGGTAAAAAATGACAGGAACTAACAAATTGAGGGTGAAAATTCCCTTTAAAAATTTTGTACCAATGCAAAAATCCCTATTTTTGCACTCCCCAAACGGGAAACCGGTCCGGTTCAAAAGGGCAACTTCCTCCTTAGCTCAGTTGGTTAGAGCATCTGACTGTTAATCAGAGGGTCGCTGGTTCGAGTCCAGCAGGGGGAGCGAAAGCGTTGTAAATCAATCGATTACAACGCTTTTTTTATTTAGCACCACCTTCATTCCGCAGAGAGACGACCTGAAAGAAGCCAACTAAAACTCTATTTAGTTAGCTTTTGATCTTAAATGCAAACTAACTTTTCAATAATGCTGATTTTTCTTTTTTTCAATTTAGAGGAAGTCTTCTAAAACCAACTAACTCTAATTTTAGTTTGCCTTTAAAGACCAAAACTTACTAATTTCGCTTTTAGTATCTTTTAAATCCAAAAAGCAAACTAATTTTTAATTCTGCATTATTTATGTCAATTGGACAAATTTTACAAAATACAGGAGGGTATAAAAGCTTCGTTCCGGCTTCATTCCCAGCGGATGAATTATTGCGTCTATCACCGGAAATAATTGCCAAAGCGGCAACAGCGGAAAGGTTAATTGGAAAGCTGGATGGCATCACACACACATTACCTGATGCAAATTTTTTTATTTCAATGTATATTCTAAAAGACGCCACCTATTCGGCTCAGATCGAAGGTACCAAGGCCACCATGATGGATGCGCTGGAACTGGAGGCCGGATTTCAGAACCATGAAACAGACGCTGATGATATATTATTTTACATCAAGGCCCTTAATTATGGAATCGCCCGATTAACCAATTTTCCTTTTTCACTACGATTTATAAGAGAACTACACAAAGAGCTCATGACAAACGCACGTTCGTCCCATTTTTCTGATCCAGGTGAATTTAGACGTTCACAAAATTGGATTGGCGGAACAAATTTGCAAAATGCAGCTTATGTTCCTCCGACAACTGAAGATATGCAGAAAGCTCTGACTGATTTGGAGGGATTTATCCATAGGACAGATATCATTCCAATTGTTCATGCGGCACTTACTCATGCGCAATTTGAAACAATTCACCCGTTTCTTGATGGAAATGGAAGAACAGGAAGACTTATAATTTCACTTTTTCTATATCAGAGACAAATCCTGGAAAAACCTGTATTATTTCTTTCGAGTTATTTCAAAAAACACCAACAGTTGTATTATCAAAAATTAGATGGTTACCATAACAATCAGGTGAACGAATGGCTTAATTTCTTTTTAGATGCTGTCATCGAAACAGCTAATGAAAGTATCGAAACTTCAAAAAAAATCACTTCGTTAATTGAAACTGATATGAGAAAAATCCAGGCGCTTGGAAAGCGAGAAGCAACCAGTGGGGTTGTATTGCTGCAAAGCCTCTTTAAAACGCCATTGGTTACCTCTGCTTCAGCCGCCAGGATTATGAAATATACCCGAACCGGTGCTCAAAAAGTAATAGATCGATTTATTGAACTGGATATCTTACAACCCAGGAGTGAAACTGAAAAATATGGGAAAATATTTTTCTACAAAAAATATGTAGACATCTTCAACAACTAGATCTCGGTTCAAACCAGACAGGATAAAGACTACGCAAAATTAAGCTGGCAGAATTCACCCCTAAACTTGTCGTTTTCATACAACACCTGACTTTCTTTTTCATTGCATCTTTGACCTATCAACATAACTCAAAAAAAAGTCAAATGAAAAAGAACAAACTTATTTTCTGGATAGCCACAAGTATTATTCTGCTATGGGAAGGCCTGATGCCGCTGGGCACTTTATTATTTGCTCCCGAATTTGCCACAGCCGGCACCAAGCCACTGGGTTATCCTGATTATTTTGCGTATGCATTAATTGTATGTAAAATATTGGGGGTTATTGCCATTACTGTACAAAGTACACCTGATAAAGTCAAAGAATGGGCCTATGCAGGATTAACCTTTAATCTGATCTTCGCAACCATAAGCCATCTGGTAGTTGATGGCAATATTGGATATATAATTATGCCATTAGTAGTATTATTAATACTGGCCATATCCTATGTTTATAAAAATAAAATTAAATCCCAAATGGTTTAAACAACCAACTACTCTATACGTACCCGGCCTATCTTTGTTTTATGAACAAAGCCAGTTCAGCGGACAAAGAGTTGATTATTGATATTCTTTTCAAAAGCTTTCGGGAAAATAAGAGCATTCATTTCTTACTTGGAAAAAACGCAACCAGGCCAGATGTGATCAGAAAACTGATGGCATATTCGGTCGATTATTGCACCCTCTTTGGTGAAGTCTATTTAAGTGAAGACAGGAAGGCCTGCGCCTTACTTCTATTCCCCGAAAAGAAAAAAACCACGATTCATTCTATACTGCTGGACCTGCGCCTTGCCTTTTCAGTAATTGGAATCAGCAACCTGAAAAAAACCCTGGATCGGGAAGTGCGTATAAAAAAAATACACCCTTCCACACCTTTTATTTATCTCTGGTTTATTGGAGCGGACCCTGCTGAACAGGGTAAAGGTATTGGTACCCGCCTGTTAAATGAGCTGCTTAAAAAAGCCCATGAGATGGGTAAACCAGTATACCTGGAGACTTCCACAAGGAAAAACATTCCCTGGTATGAAAAGCATGGGTTCACTCTATACAACCAATTCAACTTTGGATATGATCTCTATTTTCTCAACAAGCCTGATTAATACTCCGGTATCGGCGCATACTTTTGCAAATCAAGCCCCACCCGCTTTCCTGTTTCAGCTGCTTTATAAACTTCCTGAATAATTTCTACATCTCTCAAACCCATTTCAGCCGGCACTCTGGTTTCTTTATCGGATAACCAATGCCACCCCTAGTTTTTCTTTTGCAGCATTCATGACTTATCTTTCATCAGTTGTCCGTCTGCCGAATACATCAGCTTCGTTTTTGGTTCACCATTTAATTTTATCATATAACTGGTGGTTCCATCTTTTTCCATCTTGTAGATTTCTTCCATTTTTCGGCCGCTGTAAGAGGTACTGATAGCAGAACTAATTGCAGCAGGCAGTTCATTTTCTTTTATTTCCACACCTCTTGATGTAAGCGTACCTCCCTGGTTAAAGGATGCGATATTTTTTACACCATTTCTTTTGAAATGAACTTTATAATTCCCCTCTTTCATTTTCCACTCAGCTCCTGATGCATCTGAAAAATGAGTTTTGAAACTGGTTTGAATATCAGTGGGCACATCCTTATCCTGAACAGATTCCTGTGCATTTACTCCCAGTGCCAATCCGGCCGCCAGAAATAATGTAAATAGCTGTTTTTTCATAAAAATCATTTTTAAACAATGCTGCAATTAATACGCCAGCTCATTTCACCCTAAGAAAGACGGGGAAAAATACCCCTCTGTGTGGAATTTATTCGCATTTAATGTGTTGCAAAACCTGCGGCACAATTTTTTAACGCGTATACTGATTATCTAAAATTTAAAATCTACTTCTCATGGACAAAAAAATAGCAATTCTGGCAACACATGGATTTGAAGAAAGCGAATTGAAATCACCCAAGGAGTATATGGAAAAACAGGGCTGGACCGTTCACATAGTTAGTCCGGAAATGGATCCCATTAAAGCATGGGCAAAAACCGGCTGGGGTGGTGAATATAAAGTAGATAAGCAATTAAATCAGGTTGCAGCTTCTGATTATGACGCTCTGGTTTTACCTGGGGGTGTTATTAACCCGGATAAATTACGCACCAATAAAGACGCATTGAATTTTGTGAGAGGCTTTTTCGATCAAAATAAACCGGTTGCGGCCATTTGTCATGGACCGCAGGTTTTGATCAATACGCAGGTGGTAAATGGACGAACGCTTACATCGGTTGGGGCCATTAAAATAGATCTGAAAAATGCCGGAGCAAAATGGCTGGATGAAGAAGTGGTAGTGGACAATGGGCTGGTAACCAGCAGAACACCCGAGGATCTTCCAGCTTTCAATAAAAAACTGGTGGAAGAGATTAAAGAAGGTATACACGCATGACAGGCGGTATTCTCAAACACAAAAAAGCCACTCAAAAAGTGGCTTTTTTTCTACGGATCAACGCTTAGGTAAACTTCGAAAACTACTTTGATTTATGCATCTTCTTTTTCAGCCTCGTAGTTAATATTGTTTTCTGCTATTTCCGTCAGATTCATATCGGCCAGTTTTTCTTCTTCCAATGTCATTGTCAGTAAATCGGCTGCCTCCTTATGGCCAAGTGTTATTGCCAACTGCGCAAGAGTTCCATAGGAGGCTATTTCATAATGCTCTACTTTCTGGGCAGATGCAATAATTCCAACATCACGTGTAATGGATCCATCCTGCGTTTCGTCAATAACTGCATTGCCTTCTTTCAGCAGGCCCTCCATAGCTTCGCATTTTTTAGCCTGTGCGTTTTCTCCAATTAATTTAAAGATCCTTTCAAGTCGGCTTACATGATCTTCTGTTTGAATCAGATGATCTTCAATGGTGGACTTGAGCTGTATGGTAGTGGCCGCCGTCTGTAATTTGGGAAGAACTTCAAGTAATTTTTTTTCTGCCCAATAGAGATCTTTTAATGAATCTAAAAAGAAAAGCCCCAACCGGGAATGTCCTATGGCTGATGTTGTTTTTGACATATCGTTAGGTATTTCACTCTTTTATTCAAATAGCATACCACCCACCGTAGAAGAAAATGCCCTGTTTATCCCTGCGGCATTTGGCTCATATCCATATACACCACTTCCCATAGATGACCATCCGGGTCTTGCAGACTGCGTTGTTGCATGAAGCCCATATCCATTGGTTCTCTTGTTTCAGTTGCACCGGCTCCGATGGCATTTTCTGCGAATTGGTTCATTTCTTCGAGAGAATCCATTGAAATTGAATTAATCACTGCAGCAACTTCTTTTGTATCTGCAATTTTTTTATTGGTGAAAAAAGCAAACTTTTCTTTTGTCAGCAGCATTACATAAATTTCTTCAGACAGCACCATGCAGGCAGCCGTTTCATCCGTAAATACCGGATTGTTTACAAAGCCTACTGCAGTATAAAATTTCATAGCTTTTGGCAAATCTGAAACAGGCAGGTTAATGAAAATTTTCTTTGACATCGTTGATTTTTTAAATAGTTATTGATAACACAAAGATGCCGAGAAGAAACCAATTTGATGAAGGTCAGCCTCGACAGAAAAAAGGTGTTTTGCGACAAATAATAAGGCGTAAATTCGTATGTAATGTTATTTTTTCTTGATATAGATGGTGTAATGGTTCCTGCAAAAAGTTGGTCTGTGCCTGAGTTTTTGGAGGATGGTTTTCCAGTGTTTAGTGCCAGAGCTACTGCTGCCCTTCAGCAACTGATCACTAGTGATGATACCTTAATACTTACCAGTTCACATAAATCAAACCATTCCCTGGTAGAATGGCTGCGTATTTTCAAAAACCGGGGAATTGAGATCAAATCAATCAGGGTTCTACCTGAAAATAACAATAACATTAGCAGGAAAGATGAACTCGTAAATTGGTTCAACAGCAATGAGATCAATCAAAACTGGTGAAAACAAGTCCATTAATTGGCCTCACAGAAGAACATACAAAAACCATCAATGATATTTTAGGCAGACAGCTTCAACCTGCTAATTAACTACCGCTTCCGCATACTTTTTCGTACGGTTTCCCTATGCATCGCTCCCCATTCACTGAGAGAAGAAAGCACATCATTCAGCGTATCACAATATTTTGTTGCTTCATATTCCACCACCACCGGTGTACCTGTATCAATTTTACGACGGATAAAGCCATTCAATTCCAGTTCTTTCAATTCTGCTGAAAGCACCCTTGCAGAAATACCTTCAATCGTACGCTGCAATTCATTAAATCGTTTATTGCCCTCTCTGAGTGCTACAATAATTCGTAGTTTCCATTTGCCACCAATTACATACAACGCATCAGCAATAGAATTCAAACTCGCTTTGCATTCTGTTTCATTTACCGGCTGCCTTCGAACCTTCTCTGTTATCATGTTAAAACCTTTAACGATTACCTCCAGGTTACTACTAACCTTTTGTATAGTACTAACCTTTTGTAAGCAAAGGTAGGTAGTTTTGTGTCATCAAATAACAACCATAAAAAATTATAACATGGCAAAGACAACCTGGGCAATTGATCCCACACACAGTGAATTCGGCTTCAAAATCAGACACCTGATGATCACCAATGTTTCCGGCGTATTTGGTAAATTTGACATACTCGCTGAAACTGAAAACGAGGATTTCACAACAGCAAAAATCAGTGCTAAACTGGACCCCGCCTCCATCAATACCAACAACGCACAACGCGATGCTCACCTACGCAATGAAGACTTTTTTGAAGTGGAAAAATACCCGGAGATCCTGTATGAATCAACAGAAGTTAAACTCAAAGACGAAGAGAATTTTCTGCTCCGCGGTAATCTTACCCTGAGAGGTATTACCAAGCCGGTAGAACTGAATGTTGAATTCAGTGGTGTAATCGCCAAAGATCCATGGGGATTGCAGCGTGCCGGATTTACAGTAAGTGGTAAAATCAACCGGACTGATTTTGGTCTGAACTTCAATTCAATCCTTGATACTGGCGGACTCGCATTGGGCGAAGAAGTAAAATTACAGGGCGAGATTCAATTGGTAAAACAAACAGCTGCTGTTGCTGCTGCTTAAGTACAAACAAAAAAACGTTATGGCAATCAAAAGAAAATTGGAACATATTGATACGCCCCCCGCAAAACCAGGTTTCCTGGGTGCGGGGCATTTGGCAAGAGCAATCATTCAACGCGATTTTTCAGAAGCTGATCCCTTTATCTTATTGATGGATGATATGCTGGATAAAAAAGATAATTCGCCGGCAGGCGGACCGCACCCCCATGCCGGATTTGAAACGGTTACACTTGTTTTGGAAGGTGAAATCGGCGAAGGGCGCCACGCTATGAAAACCGGCGATTTCCAGATTATGACAGCAGGAAGTGGAATAATTCATACCGAAACAATCGAGAAGCCAAGCAAATTACGCATCATGCAATTATGGCTGAATCTGCCGAAAGCCGAGCGCTGGACTAGTCCGGGTTTGCAGGAACTCCCTTTTGAACAAACACCTTCGCTTGAAGAGGATGGTGTAAGCATCCGGGTTTACAGCGGTTCAATAGCCGGACTGCAATCACCCATCAAAAATCATGTGCCCTTATTACTGGCTGATATCAACATGAAACCATACACGAGCACTATACAACAAATCCCCGCCAATTTCAACAGCTTCCTTTATGTATTGGAAGGAAGTGTAAAAATTGGCGAGGATGAAAAACAATTGAAAGCGCAGGAAGTTGGCTGGCTTAATTTGGTTGGCAATGATACACTCAGTGAACTAAAATTACAAACCACTGAAGCAGCCACCCGCATCCTGCTCTATGCAGCCAAACCACTGGGTGAGCCGATCATGAGTCATGGTCCATTTATTGCTGACACGGCAGAAGAGATCACGCAACTTTACCGCGATTACCGGTCGGGTAAAATGGAGCATATATAACTAGTACTTCTTCCTCCTGCATCACCTACCAGTTCAAATGCACCAATTTCCAGCAAGCCCTGTAAATCTCTGGTGGCAGTTGCCAGTGAAGAGTAATATGAAACTTATTCGGCTCATATTTTGCCAATTTCTGAGCCGATTAGCTCATTTATTCGGCTCAAAGCCCTGGCTCATCCTCCAGCAAATCCGGTAAAACAGGAGGAGCCTCCACCGCCGGCAGCGATTCCACCGTACGCAATTGTCGCTGGATAGCCCTTGTTCTTGTACCCATCAGATCATCCAGCTGACCCAGACCGGTATGAATATTTTTCTGCGCCTTTTCCAGGAGTCCGCCGAATGTTTCAAATTCCTTTTTAACGCCGCTTAATACTTTCCACACCTCACTGCTTCGTTTTTGCAAAGCCAGGGTTCGAAACCCCATTTGTAAGCTGTTTAAAATAGCCATCAATGTAGTGGGACCGGCAACGGTTATTTTATACTCATCCCTTAACTGATCTACCAATGCGCTTCTGCGAATTACTTCTGCATAAATGCTTTCGAAGGGCAAGAAGAGAATTGCAAAGTCAGTGGTATTAGGCGGATCAATGTATTTATCGCGGATATCCCGCGCCATTTTCCGAATAGTGGTTTCCAGGTTTTTGGAAGCCTGTTCTATATCATCAGGGATGGCATTCTCATAGGCCGTAATTAAATGCTCATAGATGTCTTTCGGAAATTTGGCATCCACCGGCAGGTAAACCACCGCGCCTTCCTCTTCATTTTTACCAGGCAGTTTGATCGCAAATTCAACCGGCTCCGAACTGCCTTTTTTGGTCCGAACATTGGCTTCGTATTGATTGGGAGCCAGGATTTGCTCCAGCAACATGGCCAGCTGCACTTCTCCTACCCCGCCTCTCAGTTTCACATTGCTCAATACTTTTTTAAGTCCGCCTACATCGGTGGCAATGGTTTGCATTTCACCCAATCCTTTCTGCACTTCGATTAATTGTTTGCCTACTGTTTCAAAACTCTGACCGAGTCGTTCACTCAGTGTTTTCTCCAGTTTTTCTTCCACTGTTACGCGAATGCTTTCCAGTTTGGTTTCGGTGCCCTTCACCAGTTCCTGTTGCTGTTTTTCAAAGCGATTTTCAAATCCTTTAAAGAGTTCTTTTTGCTCCTGTTTTAAATCATCAAACCTGCTGCGTTGTTCCAGTGTAAAATCTTTCAGGGTTGCTCTTAACTCTGCGCGATTGTCTTTGGCAATACCGGCATTCTCTTCCCGGTTGATCCGGAAATCCTGTTTGAGTCCGGCTTCAATTTTAGAGAGTTCGCCCTGCAAAATGGCCAGTTGATTGCGTAGTTGAGGCAGTTCATTACCCGATTTGCTGCGCAATAAAATGATCAGGATAAGTACTGTAATAATTAAAACACAAACAAGCAGCAATAAGGATGTTTCCATGCCTGTAAGATCCAACAAAATTCCTATAACTACAAGATTTCACCTTAGCTTCCAAACAGCAGATGTTCCGGCTTTGCGTTCATCACTCGCACGCAGTACCAAGGTATCTCCCTGTTGCAGATCTCCGAATACTTCCATTCCTCCATCCATAGAGATACCTGTTCGAACATCTACCCATTGTGCCAGGCCTTGTTGCACCCTGATCACAAATTTTCTTTCCTGATTTGTTACAATAGAAGTGGATGGCAGCAGGAAGGATGGTTCTTTTCGTTCGAAAGCTATCTTTGCGTATGCAAAGGAACCGGCTTTTAATTGCCGGTTGGTATTGTCAACCATATATTCCCAAAGCTCCGTACGTGTAGTGGGATCTATACTTTCACTTTTACGATACAAGCGGGCCTCAAATAAGCGGGAAGGATACGCATCTACACTAAAACTTATTTTTGGCGATGGAGCACCAGCAGATACATACATTTCGGGTACCGCTACCCGAAGTCGTAATTTGTTATTATCCTGAATGGTAAAGATGGATTGATTGGTTCCAACCAATGCGCCTCTGTCTGCATTTCGGGCAGTTACAACGCCATTAAACGGAGCCTGCAGCACCAGATAGCCCGCCACCTGCTTATAGGACTGTGCAAGCTGCCTTGCCGCTTCAAAGCCGGCACTATCAGCCAGGTATTGATTTCTGCTTTGCTCTAAATCAACAGGTGCAACAATGCCGGGTGTTTTTGCTGCGGCCGCTTTGCTGAGGCGTTGATATCGGTCAAGACTATTCGAATAACGGGCTTTTGCTGCCTGCAGGGCTGATTGAAATTCTGCATATTTGGTCTGCAATTCCGGAGCTTCAACAATGGCAAGGGTTTGACCTTTAACAACCCGATCTCCCATGTCTACTTTTAATTCACGTATATAACCCTGTACCCTGGCAAAAATATCCACCTGTTCAAAGGGCAATAATTCAGCAGGCAACTCTATGCTTTTGGCAATACTGGTATCATTTAAAATCCAAACTACTACACTATCGGGCGCAGCGGCATTGGATTTTACCAGAGGACTGGTAGCATCGTCTCCACATGCAACCAGTAACATTGTAAACAAACAAACAGCCGGATATTTCATACACTTAAAATTAGAATTGATTATTCGCCATACCATTTGCTCCTGCTATCATCAGGATCAAGGGAGGCAGCTAAATATTTTTTGCGACCCACCGACCATTGATAAAGATGCGGCAGGAAAAAAAGTACCGCAATGGTTGAAAATACCAGTCCGCCTATTACAGCAATTCCTAATGGAGCTGTCTGATTTCCCGACTCCCCCAAACCAATTGCCATCGGTATCATCCCGGCAATCATAGCCAGACTGGTCATTATAATTGGTCTTAATCTGGTTTGCGCTGCTTCCAGGAAACCAGTCTGCAAATTGCCATTCATTCTGAATGATTCTGCCGAGGTAATAAACAACACCGCATTGGCAATAGAAACTCCAATTGCCATAATGCATCCCATATAGGATTGAATATTGAGGGTATTTCCGGTTAGTAAAAGCAACAACAAAGAGCCGGTTATTACGGCCGGTATCACAGAAAGTAGGGTAATGGAAATCCTGAACGATTGAAAGAAAACAGTCATCAATAAAAATATTACAATGATGGCTATCAACAAACCAAACTGAAGATTGGTGAGCGTATCTGAAAGTAATTGCGGTTGGCCGCGTAATAAAATTTTACCCCCTTTTGCCGTGGGTGCTGCTTCAATTATTTTTTGCACGCTTTTAAATGCATTTCCGGGATCTTCTCCCTGCACATTTGCGGTGATGGTTATGTAGCGTTGTTGATTCAGTCGATCATATTCTCCCGGCATGGTGATGCGCTTCCAGGCAGCTACTTCATGAAGGGTATGCATAGTACCGTTCTCTGAAGAAACAGGAATCAATTCCAGTTGGGAGGTAGCATTCATCCGATATTCCGGATACTGCACCTGAATAATATAGGCATTACCGGTAGATCGATCAAGCCAGTAAGCAGGTGCCGTAAACCTGCTGGAAGAAGTGGCTGCTACAACCGATTTAGAAACCTGATCCATATTAACCCCCAACTGACCGGCTTTTACCCGATCCACTTCAATTTTAATGGCAGGATATTCCAGTGGAGTAGCAATTTGTACATCTTTTAGGAAAGGAATTTCTTTAAGCTGTTGGCATAACCAGTCGGCTGTTTTTTTCCCCTCATCCAGATTTTTATTGATTACCGCCAGTTCAATTGGATTGGTAGATCCCAGGTTGAGTACCTGTTCTGATAAATCACCGGGCTCAAAAGAAATACTGGCCAATGGAATCGTTTTCGCAACAGCATTCCTTAATTGATCTTTAAAAGCATCCATCTTCACCACACCGGGCTTTAATTTGATTTTTGTAACCGATTCATGCGGACCGCCGGTCCAGAGATGGATATAATTAACCGGGAAGCTGGATGGCTGCGTACCCACAAAAGCAGATGTAATCAAAAGATTTTCTCTACCCACCAATCCCTCTACTTCCTTTAAAAGGCTGCGTGTGGCATCTTCTGTTCTTTCCATTCGGGTACCCACGGGCATACGTAACCGAACCTGTGTTTGTCCCGTATCTGCCTGAGGAAAAAGTTCTGTACCAATCATGGTAAACAATAGCAGCACCAATGCCAGCGAACCTGCAATAAAAACTACCGACAGCAGGCTTGCTTTAGCTTGCAACTTTCTTCCATTTTTCAGGTAGGTATCTTTGAAACGATCTAACCAGCCTGGTGTTGTTGCATGCGCTAAGTGGCAAGGTTTCATCAGCCAGTTGGCCATTACCGGTACAAAAGTTTGCGACAACAGGAAGGAAGCAATCATGGCAAAACCTACTGACAAAGACAGCGGCAAGAACATTGCTTTCGGAACCCCATTCATAAAAAGTGCAGGTACAAAAACTGCGAGTATACTGAATAGAATTAGCAATTTTGCCAGGGCAATTTCTTTTGAGGCATCCGAAATGGCTCTCGCTTTGGTTTTACCCATTTCGATATGGCGATGAATATTTTCAATGGTTACGGTGGCTTCATCAACCAGTATACCCACTGAAAGTGCCAGCCCTCCCAGGGTCATGATATTGATGGTTTGTCCGGTTAAATACAACAGGATGGCAGAGCTTAGCAGTGCCAGTGGAATGGTCATTACCACAATGAGCGCAGCTCTTCGATCGCCCAGAAACAACAACACCATCAATCCGGTAAGCAGGGCCCCTAAACCGCCTTCAAATAACAAACTCTTTAAGGCCCCGATCACATAACCCGACTGATCAAATTCATAGGAAACATGAATATCTTCCGGAATAGCAGCCTGCATATCAGGCAATGCAGCTTTCACTCTTTTTACCACTTCCCAGGTGGAGGCATCGGCTCTTTTGGTAACCGGAATGTAGACTGAGCGTTTTCCGTTTACCAGCGCATAACTGGTGGTTACATCTGAAGCCAATGAAACCGTGGCAATATCTTTTACAAAAACAGCCGCACCACTACCGGATTGCAGCGGCATATTCTGAAGGTCTGATAAATTTTCAATCACACTATTTTGCGGCGTTATATAGGTGGAATCGCCGATACGGATATTACCAGCCGGACTAATCGTATTTCCCTTCGCCAGGGCCTGAACTACCTGATCGGGTGTTAGATGGTAGTTCCTTATTTTATCAGGATCAATGGTAATTAAAACAGATTTTTGATTACCTCCAAAGGGTGGTGGTGCTGAAACACCCGGCAGCGTGGCAAACATGGGTCGTACCCTGAACAGGGCCAGGTCAGAAATTTCACCCAGTGAACGTGTATCACTGCTAAATACCAATTGACCAACAGGCACACTTCCGGCATCAAATCTTGTAATAAACGGAGGTACCGTTCCGGGAGGCATGAATGCTCTTGATCTGTTAACATACCCTACCACTTCTGCCATAGCCTGACTCATGTCAGTTCCTTCATTGAATTCTATTTTAATGATGGCAGCGCCCTGAATTGATTTGGAATCCACATATTTTACACCGGTGATGTATAAAAAATGATATTCATAATATGAGGTTACAAATCCTTCCATTTGTTCGGGAGATAAGCCTCCATAGGGTTGAGCCACATAAACAGTAGGCAGCCCAAGGGTGGGGAAAATATCAACGCGTGTGTTTCTTATGGTAAGCCAGGAAAAAAACAGAATGGCGATTACCGAAACAAGTACGGTTAAAGGATGCCTCAATGCAGCAATAATCAGTTTCATATCTTCAATTAAGTGAATCCAGAAATAAAGAAAGATTGCCCTTGGCAATTGCTATGGAAAGTAAAGAGCTCCAAACCTGCATTTGCGCATTGGCATTGCTTAATTCTGCCCTGATCAGTTCATATTGTGCCTGGTAAAGTCTGGTGTAATCAATCAATCCCGCTTCATAACTAATTTTCAAACCTTCATATACTTCGTTCGCAATGCGCAGTTGTTTCGGGGTTTTGGCAGCAATGGCTACGTTTTTTTGATAGTGCATCATTGCCTGCTCCGTTTGTTTGGAGATATCAAGTTGCGCCTGAGAAAGCCGTGCTTCATCTGACTTTAATAAGAATTCAAATTGCTTTTTCCGGATGTTTATTTTACTGAACTGCAGTATGGAAAAACTCAATTGTAACCCCACACCGGCATTCGTTCTTGAAAACTGCCAGCCTGCCCCTTTATCTACCACACCGGTTGCATCCACTCCTGAACCCCTTGCATACAGATTGCCCCAAATATCAAGCTGGGGCAGCCATGCTTTTTTTTGTTCCTTCAAACCGGCTGCTGTAATCGCTTTTTGAGATTGAAGGGCTTTAAAAAGGGGATGTTGCTGATGTTCCACCGGTTCCAATGCCTGTAGAGATATGCCCGGAATGGTATCGGTTAATACCAGCGAAGAGATGGTTGTTTCCAGGCCGGTTAACCGGCTTAATTCGGTGAGTTTTTCCAGATAATTTTTTTCTGTTTGCAATTCTTCTATTTCTGCCTGAAGAATTGCAGCCTGAAACTGAGCGCTATCAATGCCTGCTTTTAAACCGGTTTGTGTTAATACCAATGAATAGGAAAGATTGAGTTTTAACCGGTCTACAACGGCCCTGGCTATGCGAAGTGTTTTTTGCAGGTAGATGGCTTCCAGATAATGCTGAATGGCCAGGTATTGCTGATGGAACAATTGTTCATTATAATTGGCATTGGCCAGCTTAAACTGCGCGCTCGCCTTTTCTAAGGCTGCCTGTCGTTGGCCAAAAGTAATGGGGTTCCATTTTAATAAGGCACCTGCAGCAGAACCGGGAATAAAATTCCAATCGTTCCCCAGGGAAGGCGGACCACTGATGGGTAGTAAAAAACCCGGATAATTCATTCCCGTTATATTATTGAAGGTGGCTATATTGGCCTGGTAGCCAATATTGAGATCAGGAACCAGGCTGTTTCTTACAATTGCCCCGTTTTCTTTGGTAGCAGCCGCCTGTTGGCGATAAGATTCCAACAGCGGCAATTGTTGTTCAACCCGTTGCAGGGTTTCTCTGATAGAAAGCTCAACGGTTTGCGCAGCTGATGGCAGGTAATTACTGCCCATTAGAATCAGTAAGAACAACCAGCGCAACTTAATTTGCTGTTTTTTTAAGCAATGAATCCGCATGTAATCTTATAATTTGGAAGAAGTAATGTAATAGTCTGCAGACCAGCGACCGCCGCCTTTCACGATCAGAAAAATACATCCAAGCAGCATTGCCCAATCGGTTCGGCTTCCATGCAGCATTGGCCAGAAACCTTCTTTTGCCAATACCTGCGTTTTGGTGGTGGCAAGGGCAACCAGCATAATGGTAAGTAATGGGATGGCAGCAAGTCTGGTAAACAGTCCCACTAACAGCAAGGCACCACAAACTATCTCGAAACTGCCTACCAGCGGACCAAAAAAAGATGCATGGGGAATGCCTATTTTTTCAAAGCGACCAGCACCCAGTGTGTCTGCAAAAAGGAATTTCTGGTACCCTTCCGATAAAAAGACGGCACCCACCATCAGCCTTATTAACCAGGTGGTTTTATCGCCATCAGAACGGTTAAAATTTTTCACCGTTCAAAGATTTACAATCCAACCCACTTAATATGGTAGATTTGAAAATAGAATGGTAAGTTGTTATCTGGAATTGCGATAGGTTTCAGGCGTAGTGCCCACAATGCGTTTAAAATACTTTACAAAATTGGATGCATCAGAAAAGTTTAGCTTAAAGCCAATTTCTGCAACCGTATTATTCGTATACATTAAAAGCCGTTTGGCTTCTGCAATAATTGATTCACTAATAATAACCGCAGCTGATTGATCAACGGCTTTTCTGCAGGCAGCATTCAGATTTTGAGGTGAAGTATTCAGTAAGGAAGCATAGTACTGAACGGAATTTCGTATGCTATTGCCCGATTGCAATTCCAGCAATAATTGCTGATACAAATCAGGCTTTTGAAATTGATTAGGTGCCAATGGTTGTGCCACTTCCAACATGAGGGCAATGATCGCTTTTAGCAAGCCCTCTATCAATGCGGTATTTCTGTTTATTCTGCCAGCTAATTCCTTCACCAAAATATCAAACAACTGATTCAGTGATGCATTGTCTTTCATTCCAAGGCATTGGAATGCGCTGAGTCGACTGATCATATTTTGTAACTCCGCATCCAGGCAATTGGTCAAAAACTCCTTTTTAATGATGGCCACAAAACCATCTGCTTCTTCCTGCAGATCAAAATGATGCAACTGATCTTTTCTAACCAGGAATACTATTGGAGGTTTTACGGGATAATTGAAGTTGTCAATTCCATGGAAACCTTTTCCTGCCGACAGGTAGATAATTTCAAAATAACTGTTATGTTTATGCGGAGTCGTTTTCCTGATCTCCTTGCGAAACGGAGTAACTTTTATTTCTTCCTTTATATGCGTTTTATCCTTGATTTGAATAGCTGCAGCTTTCATCGAAAAATTATATGGTGGGCAAGTTAATCCATCCTTGGCAACTTGAATGTGGCTCCGCCCTGCTTTAACTCCAGTGCATCAACTTTGCCATTGGCATTGCGCATTACTTTAAAGTTGGCACCGGGAACTTCCATCAACGTAAAAGAATTCAGGTCACTGAAAATAACTTCATATCCTTCAGCAGTCTGACCATTTTGCTGAATAACCAGTTTGGCACCGATTAATTTCAGGGTGATGATATCCTTATTCAATTGATAGTTGCCTGCGTATACAGCCGCACTGTCTGCTGGCAGGGTAATTTTTTTTCTAAACTCGGGATTGAAAAATCCGACCCAGTTGTACACCTGTGCTATGCTGTTGGTCAGTTCAGCAATTATATTAAAATTATCGCCATTGATCATTATCACCAGGCCTTTTCCATCTTCCAGCGATCCATAGGAAGTGCAGAGAAATGCCTCATTGCCCCCGTTATGATTAAAGTAGGTTATGTTGTCTTTTTTCTGAATGAAAACTCCCAGGGCTGCCGCCGTATCAATATAGGGCGTCATTCTTTTTTGCATCATGGCCTGCGACAATACCTTTTTCGATTTCCCCTGGTAAGCCAGCTGGCATTCGATGATATAGCGTGCAAGGTCGGAGGGAGTAGTCCATAGTCCGGCTGCTGCCTGTTCTGGATACACATGAAAATTTCCCTTCACCGGTGTTCCGGTTTGTGCATAATAACCGGTAGCCAAATCAACGTTTTTAACCGGTGGTTGCTGGTAGGAACTGTTTTTCATACCCAGCGGCTTCAGTACTTTTTCCTGCATGTAAACCGCATAGGGCTGACCGGTAATATCTTCCACCAATAATTGGGAAATAGTAGTACCGCCGCCGGAGTATTGGAATTTCAAACCCGGTTCAAAAGCGGAGCGTACTGCGCCGGTATTGGCCGGTTTTTTGCCATCCAGAATTTCCGGAAGAGATGGCAGGGTATCCGTGGTTTTATAACCCGGAAAGCCATGCACTGTTAGTCCGGCTGTATGGCTGAGCAAATGAAACGTATTGATTTTTTTTCCTTTGGACAAACTATCATAGGGGAATTTCCATCGCTTCAAATACTTATTGATATCTGCTTCGGGATCCAGTTTTTTCTCTTCCACCAGTTTCAGCACAGCCAGACTGTTCAGGCTTTTGCTGATGGATGCTGCCTGAAAACGGGTTTCGGTAGTGGCTTTTCTTCCGGCTGCTTCATCGGCCCAGCCATAGGCTTTTGCCCATTGAATTTTATAATCCTGGATAACGGCGATGCTCAGGCCTTTGATGCCCAATTCCTTCATGCGGGTTTCCAGGTTGTTTTTGGGAATGGTATCGCCATAAATGATGGTGGGTGATAAGGAATTTTCCACCTGTTTTACAAGGGATTCGACCCTGTTCAATTTATCCTGTGAACGAAGATTTGAATGAACCAATACAAGTATCAGTAAGATAAAAACGGTGCGCATAGCGACAAATTAATTTTAATAACAAGGTATGCTATTAAAACATTCATCCCTTAATTCGGAATCATACCATGCGGATCGATCACAAACTTTTTAGCAGCACCCTTATCAAAATCCTGATAGCCTTTTACTGAATCCTGCAGGGTTATTACCTGCACATTCACCGCTTTGGCTATTTTTATTTTATCATACAAAATGGCATTCATCAGAGATCGATGGTATTTCATAACCGGGCACTGACCGGTATGAATTGAATGTGATTTGGCCCAGCCCAGTCCTATGCGGATACTCAGGCTTCCTTTTTTCGCCGCCGCATCCACAGCACCCGGATCTCCGGTAACATATAAACCCGGCACACCCAATTGCCCCCCTGCACGGGTAATTTCCATAATTGAATTCAGCACGGTGGCGGGATGTTCCTTACCGGCATCCTGACCATGCCCGCGGGCTTCAAATCCCACGCAATCAACGGCACAATCCACTTCCGGAACACCCACAATTGCTGCAATCTGATCAGCCAGTGAAGCCTCTTTTTTCAGATCGATGGTTTCGCATCCAAAACTCTTTGCCTGAGCAAGTCGTTCATCAATCATGTCACCAACAATAACAACCGCTGCGCCAAGCAACTGACATGAGGCCGCACAGGCCAGTCCAACCGGACCGGCACCAGCCACATACACAATACTACCCGGACCAACACCTGCTGTTACGGCACCATGAAAGCCGGTTGGAAAGATATCTGACAGCAGGGTAAGATCCCTGATTTTTGCCATTGCCTGGTCTTTATCAGGAAATTTGAGCAGGTTGAAATCGGCATAGGGCACCATCACATATTCTGCCTGTCCGCCTACCCAGCCGCCCATATCAACATAGCCATAGGCAGCACCGGGCCTGGATGGATTTACATTCAGACAGATGCCGGTTTGTCCGGCTTTGCAATTCCTGCATCGTCCGCAGGCAATATTAAAGGGAACCGATACCAGGTCTCCCACTTTAATAAACTCCACGTCCCGGCCAGCTTCCAACACCAGACCGGTTATTTCATGACCCAGTATCAGTCCCTCCGGAGCCGTTGTACGACCCCTTACCATATGTTGGTCACTCCCACAGATATTGGTTGCCACTATTTTCAGAATAACGCCGTGTTCACATTTCCGATCGCCCAAAGCCAGTTTGGGATATTCAATTTCACGAACTTCCACCACCCCTGGTTTTATATAAGCAACGCCCTGATTATTACACATACAAAAGTTTTTTTTAGTTAATAACTGCTGCACCGGCAGTAGCTACGAGATGATCATTTTCAACACTATCGCCCGAAACACCCACGGCACCGATTATTTCACCTGCCGCATTTTTAATGGGCAGTCCGCCTGGAAAACTAATTAATCCGCCATTGGAATGTTCTATATTGTAGAGTGATTTACCCGGCTGCGACAGCTTACCGATTTCGCCCGTGGGCATATTAAAATACCGGGCGGTTCTGGCTTTTTTCTGGGCTATATCGATGGAACCCAGCCAGGCGCCATCCATATGAATAAAGGCAACGAGGTTAGCACCGCTGTCAACTACTGCAATATTCATCAGCGTATTTGTTTCAACAGCCTTGGCCTTTGCTGCTGCAAGCACAGCTTCTGCTTCCTTTAAGGTAATGTTCATAGTTTCCGCTTTGTTGTAGAGTTAAGGTAGGTTTTGATTTTGTGAGGTATGGGTGGTATCATCCGTATTATGCGAAGGATTCTACAATTAACAGCTTTGCCTTTGAGTTTTGCCTAGCTTTAAGAAAGAAAGCTGCCATATGGAAGGACATTTATTACGCCCCATCAACCTGAGCGATTGCAGTACACTGGAGTCAAAAGTGGAGCATCGCCGCGTATTTAATTTGCCCAATTGCGAATTGAATATTTTCGAAACCTTTCAGCAGACGGCTGATGTACAATTATCGTACAACGGACTGGTGGTATCGAGTATGATGCGGGGTCGCAAAACGATGGTTTTGCAGGGATCGGAACAATTTGATTTTTTGCCTGGGGAAACGGTGATATTACCGGAAGGTGTAACCATGAATGTGGGTTTTCCGGAAGTGGATGAAAAGCATCCGGTACAATGTGCAACGGTGGCCCTGGATTGGGCGATGGTGAATAAAAACCTGAACTTTTTAAATGAGCAGTATCCTAAAAAGGAAGCGCCTTTTGAGTGGCAGTTTAATTTCAGTCATTATCATTTTGTAAATAACAAGGAGCTGGCGTCGAGTATCAATAAGCTGATCAATATCAGTATGGAAGAGAGCATGGCGAAAGAAGCCCTGGCAGATCTGGCGATGAAGATGTTGATTTTACGAATTATTCAAACGCAGCAACTGGCCTGTGTGCAACAGCATAAACTAAACAGTTCGCGGTTACAGGCGGCGGTGCGGTATATACAGGAGCATTTATCGGAAAAAATAACCATTGCGCAATTGGCCATGACGGCCTGTATGAGTCAGTCGGCATTTTTCCAGAGTTTCCGGGAGTCATTTGGTATATCTCCCTTAGAGTATGTTTTAAAGGCGCGCATAGAGCAGGCAAAAAAACTGATGGCAGATCCACAGATCAGTGTAACGGAGGTATGTTATGCTTCCGGCTTCAATAATTTAAATCATTTCAGCAAGCTGTTTAAGCGCATGGAGGGCATTAGTCCGAAGCAGTACAGGGGTTGAGGTGGTATTGTGCAATACGGGTTTCCGAAAAAAGCATGGAGAAGAGTTGATGATAAAGCAGACATTATATTTTGGTAATCCTGCATATCTGAAAACCAAAAACGAGCAGCTGGTAATTGAAATGGAGGATGTCTGCCTAATCCTTGCTTTATCTATGTCTAATCCATGTACCACCACCGGGCAAATCATGTACCATCTATGTACCAAACAGGTGCTGTGAAACTACTATCCAATTGAGGCACAGCCGAATAATGCATGGATTAAGCTGATTTGGTACATGAATGGTACATGGATCCCGGTAGTAAGCGCAGGAGTATGTCATTTCATTCCCAAAAACGTCGATTCGTTCCCAAAAATGTCCGTTCGTTCCTAAAAGCGTCCGTTCGTTCCTTTTTTTTGGAAATGCCCTGTCCCAGGTTGTATTGTTGTGTTGTAAAAAATTGCGCAAGATTTTACCAACTCATCTGAAGAAGCGGTGCATAAGTGGAGCGGGAGATGCACCCCCAATCCACTTCCTTCAAAAGATGAAACAAACAATTTTTTTACATTCTTAAAACGAAATTTTTATGTCCAATATTTCAAAAAACCTGCTCGTAAAAGGAGCAAAAGGAAAAGTAGGTGATCAGTTTGTTTACAAAACCAGAGGTAAAAAAACCTTTATAACATCCCTGCCCACCATTAATCCAAACACCGTAGCTACCGAAGAACAAGTACGTGTGCGCGAACTGTTTGGTGAAGCCTCCCTTTTCGCAAAGGGTGCTATTACCAACCCCGAACTCAAAGCTGCCTACCAACAAAAAAAAGGTGCCGGACAAACCGCCTACAATATCGCCTTCCGCGATTTTATTAAGGCGCCCGAAGTTAAACTGATAGACGTATCAGCTTATACCGGACTCGCCGGATCACCTATTGTTGTTACGGCTAAAGATGATTTCAGAGTTGCTTCCGTAAAGGTCAGCATCCATTCCGCTGCCGGTGAATTGATTGAAGAAGGCCTCGCCATCCTGAACCCAATCAACCGCAACAAATGGATCTACAGCACGGTTCGTGAGAATGCCAGCCTTAACGGCTGCATCATCCGGGCCATTGCCAAAGACATTCCTGAAAACACAGGAAGCCTGGAATTGGTGTTGCCATAAAACCGTAAAACCACCCGCATTGGCGGGTGGTTTTTAGTATGAAAGCAGTTTCTATTACACAATTGAAATCCAATATGAAAAAGTTTCTGGACGATGTTTCAAACTCTTCAGATACTTTACTAGTTACAAGAAATGCAAACAAAGAAGCAGTGGTTATCATTTCTATGAAAGAGTATAACGCTCTTGTTGAAACAGATTACCTGTTATCCACTTCCGCCAACAGAAAACGTTTGCGGGAATCGATTAAACAATCACAGGGTTCCGGCACCAATTAATTTCCTGCTATTCCTTCAATTCCCCGCAGCCAATGCCTCCGTTTTTTCTGAAAGTGTCAGCGTAATAAGCACCCTGCTTTCGGTATGAACCAGTCTTCCTCCATCGAAACCCAGACTGTGTTTGCCCGGTTTCAAAACAGGCAGTGGTTTGCCCAGTTCAATTTTTTTCAGCTGCTGCCCTTTTCGATTGTACAACGTAGCAATTCCCTCTTTCCCTATAACCAGACTTTCACCCGCATTGATGGTAACCGGCAACTCTATCCGAAATAACTGATCCAGTTCGATTACCGGTTTTTCCAGCTTTCCTTCCTCTCCTTTTACCAGCAACTGGATCTGCGGAGCCTGCTCCTGCGAAGGATTCTCAAAATCCCAATTGATCCGCGATGGCTCACCCGGCTGCAATTGTCTTACCTGATGCTCAAACATGTTTTGCCGGAATTTCTCCAGGTAATAGGTATTGTTACGGAAGGAAATTCTTGCCTCATTGGCCGGATTCTTCAGCCATTCTTTTTGCGCAGCGCTGAACAAGCCGCTGCGTTGCGCAGTGGTCCACTGCTTCATTTTTTCAATAATGGCATTCATAGCCGGATTACCCAATGCATTTTCCCGTATCACCAGCGCATAACCGGCAGAATAACCTGCGGCCCGCGCCAGCATCCAGTCAATATCATCCGGCCCCGTTGTGGCCGTTATCAGAAACCAGCCCAGCATATTGGGCATATAATTGGAGGAATGAAATTTCTGGTAATTGATGCGCACATCCGACTGGCTTTCTCTGAACCCGCCATACCAGGGTTCACCCCAATTCAGGTAATTGTTCATATGCCAGAAATAATGATTGGCCCTGCTGGAGCCCATCACCACCGGATGCTTCGACTGACGAAATACATCTTCCGCAAACTGATTGAACGACAAATCGCCCATACCAGTTGAATACGTGCCTTCGTGCCCGTCGAAATCCATTTGATCGGCTCCGGTTTCATTTATAAATGCTGCAATATTGGAAGCAATTTCTTTTTGTAAATCCCAGTCGGGAAATAATACCTGGTAAGGATGATCTATTAACCGATTGGCAACGACACCCGCGGCATGGCTGGCTTTTTTGGTTCCGAATGCACCCCGCAAACAACCGCTAAGCACATAGGGCGCCGTTTCTGACACGGCAGTGAACCGAATCAGCTCATCACCAATCTGTACACAATTCAAATCGCTCTTCATTGTAAAACTGCCCTTGTCGGTTACCGTTAGATCGGTCTCATCGGCACCTACAGCGGCCACCAGACTGGCACCACCTGCTTTTGCCAGCCGTTTATCCGGCACCGGTGTTATATAGGCATCATTTGTGGTAAGAAAAGTAGTAAGGGTGTGGAAACCCAGTCGCAAACCTGCTGCATGTGCTTTATCCACACAGGCTTTAAACCCTTTGCGGCCATTGGGAAATAATTCCTTCTTTAATTGGAAATGACCCCAGGTTTCAAAGGGATCTTCGTGGTACACACCAGCCAGTCCCATACGTACGGCATACTGAATAAAGGTATCTATATTGTTTTCGTTGAAGGTGGTAATCATATAGGGCCGACCGGTTGCGGGAGAAGTTTTGATCCACTCCTTCTGCCAAAGGGTATAGGGCATTTTATTGTCTTTCGCAATCTGCTGAATTACCGGCAATACCTCTGCATTGGCGCATCCAAACAGGGCAATGGCCGAACCGGTAAGACTGCCTTCCTTAATGCCTTTCACCGGCACATTGGGCCAGCGATCCCACACTTTTATGGTGCGGTCTTTTAACCGGTTGATGGTAAATGCCTGCAAAGAAGAGCCGAAGGGTTTGGCAACGGCTGTTGTACCCAAATCAAACACAGCCCCTTCTTCATTAATTAATTCACCACCCGTAGTTTTTGGATTGAGGCACTGAATGCCAATGGCAAAATTTTTATTGCGTACTACGCCCACTGCATTGCCAATGGTATCTGCAATGCTGTTATTGAAAGGCCCCCAGAGCACGGCATCCACCCCTTCACTGATAGCAGTGAGCTCAAGCCGCAGGTAATTGGGTTTAGGGGTTATTTGCAGGGTTGCCTGCTTTTGCTGCGGATAGCTTAGAAGGATCTGGTTGCGGCTTACCCGCATTTTTTTGGGCCGCAGCCGCACACCCCCCACCACCAGTTGAAGTAATACACCGGGTTCGGCAACACTGTAATCCTGACCATTCGATCCGCTCTTTAGGGCGGTTACAGATCCTGAGCCGTTAATGCTGACACTCAATCGTCCGGCAGTAAATGTCTGGGCCGGCAGGGTCAGTGAAAAGCAGGTTAAAACAGTAATAAGGGCAAGTAATCTAAACATATCGTCGGTTTTAAATACGGGCAGTTCCAAACACTAAAGATGATCATAATAAGGCACTGCTACTAACTGAAAACGACTATATAATGCTACCATTTTAACGTATAACCGTATATTTATATAGCATCTATAAATTATATGATATGGAATACAATAAAAAGTTATTCCTGGAATCACTGTTCTTAACCTGCTTCCTTTTTATAGGCGGATTTTCCGCAACCGCACAACTTACCGAGGAAACAGTTAGTACAGACAAATGGACCAAATACGGACAGGTAAAAACCATTGGAGTACCCAAAGCCAGCCTCGAATACAAAGCCAATAGTTCAGATACTTCTTTTATTCTTGTTCTGGAAGATTACAGGAAAGAGCTGAAAAGTTTTTTCAGTATTCGCTTCAGCAGCCGCGGCAATACACTGGAAAACCTGTACTCCCTGCTTATATCGTTTTTTGAAAAAGAAAACTGGAACAATAAAGACTATATAAAAATATTTACCCTGGGAGATACTAGGGTTACTGTTTACAAAACCGCCGGACTGGTTCAGCTAAAAACCCTTCAGCTCTCCTGTGATAAAGGCCGGATTCGTCTCACCAAAAATGAAATCAACAACCTGTTCAATAAATGATACTCCTGTATATCATTATTATTCTACTTGGTATAATTCCGCTTTGGAAAACGATCAGTTTCATCTTACTCGAAGAAAAAATAAGAAAAGACGGCATTTCAACAACCGGGATTGTATCGGATATACAAACAAAAAAATTCCATAAGGGTCCTACTACCTGCCGGATCTATATCAGGTACAACAGTATTATTGCCGGCCAATACCAGGAGGCAAGTTTCGTTACCAGTCCGCATAAATACAAAAGAGGCCAATCCATCTCCCTAAAATACCTGCCAGAATACCCCGATAAAATAATAGTAGCCGCAAAAAGAGGGTATTGGTCTATGCTGGTATTTTCAATACTGATTGCTCTGTTTGTTGTTTTTGCCATGTTCAAAATTGATGGCATGCTAAATAATTAAAGACCAATAATACCTGAAAAACCCATTATCAAATTCCGACGATCAAATCCATTTTCTGTCTCCAAATTCGGGCATCAATCGAATTCTGATCAGGAGATGCTGCCGATATTCTAGCATTGCAGGATGCATGAAACAATCGTAAACCCAATTATCAAAGACGAGGTAAGTTTTATCCAAACTGCCGCATCAACAAATGGAAGAATTAGCACCCTTCAGGTAAAACTAATGCCGGGTGGTGGCACCCCGCTGCATTTTCACAAAAACTTCTCAGAAACATTTATCGTTTGCGAAGGTGTACTTACGCTCACCCTAAAGGACAAAGTCATCCACCTCAGAGTGGGTGACAAATTTGAAGTACAAAAAATGCAGTGGCATCGGTTCTCCAATGAACACCTGTTCCCCGTACATTTTACCACCCTGATTCAACCAGGTTCGGAGGGCTTCGAAAATGCGTTGCGGATTTTATATGGACTGGCCGCTGAAAATAAAACTGACTTCAAAGGTATTCCCAATAACCCGCTTGCGCTGGCAGTAGTTGCAAACATAAGCGATATGCAGGTGGAAGGTCCGCGTTTCCTGATCAGCCCCTTGTTTGCTCTATTAAATATGCTCGCCATTACAACCGGATACAAGCGATCCCTGTTGCGGAAATTCTGCTAATTCTTCCATCGACCTATTCCGGATTCCGTCTTCAAAATCAAACGCAGGTCGATTATAAAATACCAGCGTTCTTCCATCTGCTAGCTTCGCAGCTCTTAAACCATTTCTTACTATGAATCAAATTAAAGAAAAGACATCTATTGTTAAATTGACGGGCATTCTATTGCTCTTTTTTATCAGTACCGGTTGTGAACCGGAAACAATAGAAAAAAACGACCCGGAGAAGCCGGCCAATTTTATTCCTCAGAAAAATAAAAAATACAGGTACAAAATTGAGACTGAAGGTAGTCCGGCTGCCACCTCCACCCAATGGATCACCAATGAAAAAGATTCCGCAGGAATAACCGTTTTTAACCTGCACACCGAACTGGAATCTGCCGGAAATATCCTTTTATTGGATCATAAACTCTTTTCACTTGCGGGAAAAACCTATCATGAAATAGTTGTTCCGGAGGTTTGGAATCAGACAATCAAAATGTTCGGCAGTATGCCCAATATTACCATTAAAAAAGCTGAACTCTTTGGATTCCCGGCCTGGATGACGATGGAAAATAGCATAAAGGAAAACAGTATTTTATCTCTATCCGGTCCACTATTACAGGGACAACGACTTGAATACACCAATCATGGAGATCCTTCCTCACTTGAGCAAAACCTGCTGTTGGAATCAGGTATTTCAACAGTTGAAACAATTGAAGTGCCAGCCGGAACTTTTGTCTGCAACAAATTTATATATGGTACCCGCTCAAAAACAATTCAAAAAAACAAAGACGGTGAATATACCTCCAATGGTGAAGAAACCATTTCTGTTTGGGTGGCCCATGGAATTGGTATTGTGAAGCAGGAAAATAAAGAACTCGTAACCACCACCACTTCCAAAACAACTCTACAGGAAATCAACTAAGCATACAATGAATATCAATTATAAATCAGGCATATCAATTTTATTTATCCTACTGGCGGCGGTACTATTCTCCTGTCAGAAATCAAAGCCGGGTACCCCTGCCAGCAATTCTCCAGTACCGGTAAATCATGGAACAGCTATTGGAACTGCAACAAGTAAAACAATTGGAACGGATGGCGGGCGTATTCTAAGCGCCGATGGGGCCATTCAGGTAGATATCCCCCAGGGAGCAGTCAGTTCACTTACCAATTTTACCATTCAACCAGTTAGCTTAACGCTTCCGGCAGGAACCGGAAATGCGTACAGACTGGGACCGGAAAATGTACATTTCGAAAAAGATGTAACTATAACAATCAGGTATACAAACGATGATTTGACCGGTACCAATGAAAATGATTTATACCTTGCTTATCAGGATAAAGAGGGCTATTGGCACAGGGCTGTTCAAACAACCATCGATAAGGAAAATAAAAAACTGCAAACCAAAACAAAGCATTTCAGTGATTGGGCAATTGAGCGGATTTTTTATATTAAAGCTGACAAGTATTCACTTGCTTCAGGTGAAAAAGCAGTACTGACAGCTACCTATAGTGATGCGCTTCCGGAAGATCAATTGCTGGCTCCCCTCATAACGGTACCTGATAAAAATATCGAGGGCTGGTTTGCAAACGGTGCAGGCACAGTTGACAATACCAAAAAATCAACAAGCACCTATAATGCGCCTGAACTAATAACTGCGCCTCAAACAGTTGCTGTTGGAGTTCGGATAAAAAATATGGTCAGTCAGCGACACCCCGACAGACCCGGAAATACAGGATTGGTACTGGTTCAGGTTCCCATCCAACTAAATCCTGATGAATATTTCACCTGGGAAATTGATGGCAGCAGCCATATTGGACTCTCTCTTGATGCTGCAGTACTGGGCACTACAACCATACTTGGAGGAACAGGACTGACAGGTGGTGTAAATATTACACTGAATGCGGGTAAGGCCGGAAATTATGATATGGGTTCTGCTACTAATCCGGATAATTTTAACATGCAAGTGTTCTTATCCTCACAATCAAGTGTAGTATACCAGGGCACTTATTATAATTGCAATGAATCAACACCCCGATACGGAAAAGGTAAATTAACAATTACAAAATTCGGAAATATAGGTGGTATAATTGAAGGTGAGTTAACTGCAACAGTTTATACCAGAGAATCTGATTGTTATAATAAAAGCAAACAAATAACAGGAAAATTCAGGATGCGAAGAAAAGCTTAATCAACAAACACCGGGGAGCTCTGGTTCCCCGGATTAAACTTCTCTATGCAGATTTGTTTATAATTTTTTCCTATTGGAATCTTCCTTGAAGCAATCAGAACATAGTTGGGATTGTATCCTTCCACTTTATTAAGCGGTACAATAAATGACCGGTGTACGCGCAAAAATGCCCAGATAGGTAACAGGTTTTCCATTGCACTTATTTTCTGCTTTGTCATATAGGTATGCTTTGCCGTTACCACTTTGATATAGTCCTTATCACTTTCAATCCATAGGATTTCATCTGTATCCACTTTAATCAATTGCCGGTCGATCCGCATATAAATAAAAAACGGACGATCAGGAACAAATGGCTTTGCCGGATCGGATTCGGGTAAGGTCATCGTCCTTATTTTATACTGGTTCATGACCTTTTCAATTGCCCGGAGAAAACGTTCGAAAGGAATTGGCTTAAGCAGATAATCCACCGCATTCAGATCAAATCCATCTATTGCGTATTCCATATAGGCAGTAGTAAATATAACCAGTGGAGGGTGTTGTAAACTTCTGATCAAATCCGTTCCCGAAAGTCCGGGCATATTAATATCCAAAAACAACAGATCAACTTTATTGCGCTGTAATTCCTGAAATGCAGGTATTCCACTGTTAAAGGTTCCTGCCAATTCAATTTCAGGAACCTGTTGAACATACTTTTTAATTATTTCGACAGCCCTTGGTTCATCGTCAATTATGAAGGTTCTTATTGCCATGAAGCCTGATTTCAGTTGGTTAATTGCAGGTTAAGTACGGTGATAAAACAATCCTGTTCATCAAAAAAAACAAGTTCATGTTTACCGGGATAAAGCAGCTCCAGCCGTTTCCGCACATTATCCACCCCAATTTTTCCGGATACACCCTTATCCTTCTGAAGAGATTCAGCCTTGCTATTACTGATATTTAAAGTCAGGTTATTTCCGTTAATATGCAACTGTATATTGATCCACGATGTATCAATGGTACTTCCCGTACCGTGCTTGAACGCATTTTCCACCAGCGGAAGCATCAGCAAGGGAGCAATCCGCAGCCCGTTTGAATTTTTGCAAATAAATACATTCAACTCCAGCCGCTCTTCATACCTGAGTTGTTCCAGTTTTATGTAATCGTTCAGGATGTCAATATCCCTTTTCAGCGAAACTTCCTGTGCTGTACACTCATAAAGAGAATACCGGAGGATATTGGAAATACCCAACACCACTTCAGGCGTTTTTTCAGATTTATCAAGTGATAAGGAATAAATATTATTGAGTGAGTTAAAAAGAAAATGCGGATGTAGTTGCGCTTTTAAAAAATCAAGCTCCGCCTGTAAGGCAAATTGTTTTCTTTCATGTGATAAATTAAACAGCCGCAGCGTAATTCCTATCCAAACCACTGCATTGCTTCTTTCAAGTGCAGTAACAAAATAAACCGGATGGAATAACTGTTCGGTCCGGCTCATACCTATTTTATCCCAAGTAAAATCAGGATCTGTTTTTTGATAGAACCGTATAATATAAGGATCGGTCAGAAATACTTCCACTACTCTGTATAAAAAGCTGCTGAACAATATAATTGCCATGGTTACCAAAAAAGCACGCAGGTATTCCCCTTTTACATAAAATTGTTTAACCACAAAAAAATCCAGCAGATAAAAATACAGTAGATGCACCGGCATCAGCATAGCAATCACTTTCCACCCCAATTCAAAACTTCCAAATGCGGTTCCGAAGATATAGGTCAACAAAAGAAAAGGGGGAATCCAGAAGACAATATGTCTGACGATGGGATAGCTTGAAAAAAGTCTGGTGATCATTGATGCATTCAAAATTAACCGGTAAACCGGCACTTCAGTGGAAATGTAGACGAAAGAAGGTTTTCATCGACAAAATAAAGCATACCAGGAATAATAACAGCGCCAACTATCCCTGACAAGAACCTTCTGTCTACTTAATGCCATATAGATCGATCATTCTTTTTCAACAGTTGAATTCAATGCAATATTGCCAAAACTTAAATTATCCTATTTATGAATGATTTCAGAAATTATCAGGGTGGTTATTTTAAATCACTTCTTTCACCGGAACAATCAGGAGGAGAACTGGCCGTTCTGGATATGGTCTTACCCAAAGGAGCTGAACCACCACCACATATTCATGAAAAAGAAGATGAAAGCTTCTATATCCTCGAAGGAATTATCGATTTTTATATCGAAGGAAAGCTCACCCGGATTGCTGCAGGTGAATTTATTTTCGCCCCCCGCAATGTTCCGCACTATTTTAAAATCATTACCGAAACTGCCCGCATCATAACCATTATGACACCGGGTGACCTTTGGAACTATTTTATGGAATTCAGTGAACCCTGCAAGGGAGAACCGGTAACTACCCCCATGCAACCACGCAATCAGCAGGAACTCGAGCAAATGGCCAAACGCATTTCAGCCAGGTATGCTATCAGATTAATAGTTTCTTAACTGTATATCTCCATTCATTCGGAATTTTCCGGCATTCATTCTTTTGTCCCGAGGACCGTTAATAGCTGTGTTTAGTTTTGATCCATCAAACAAACACAGCTATTATGAATAAAATCAACCGGGAACTTGTTTTCCTAAGAAGTTTTGCCGCCATCACTGCAGGAGCAGCCATTCTGCTGGCCTCCAGTGCCTTCACCGGAACAGGCATAGAAAAATTCACTGAAATTAATGTACAACGCATCAATATAGTGGAAGCAGACGGCACCACCCGGATGGTGATCACCAATGCCGGACTCTTTCCCAATGGGAATGATTCCATCAATAACAGGCCCACTAATGAGCAACGCAAAAAACGATCCGGTATGCTGTTTTTTAATGAAGACGGTATTGAATGTGGCGGATTCATCTACGACGGACAGAAAAAAGGAAACGGCCATAACTCCGGTCTTTCTCTTACCTACGACCAATACGATGGCGATCAGGTGATGCAATTGATTACCCAGGACTACCAGCAGGGCGATAAACGAATGGTGAGCAGCCGGCTGGTTTTTAATGATCGTCCGGCTAAGGAAACACAGGCCGGCATCCATGCCATTAGTGCGGAATTGGATTCACTCAGAAAAAAAGACCCGGCTGCGGCAAAAAGCAAATACCAGGATTATCTTGCAAAGGGTTTGATTGGAGGTGCTCCACGGGTAATGCTGGGAAAATCAGGAAGCGAAAACAATGGATTGTTTCTCTTTGACAACAATGGAATGCCCAGAGCCATGTTTTATGTGGATAAAGAAAACAATGCCCGGCTAGACTTCTTTGATGATAAAGGTGCGATTGTCCAATCCTTCCCAAGTCCGGTTAAAAAATAAATGGAATGAAGAACAGGTTATTGAATACAATTTATACGCATCGATTTTTCCTGTTGTTTACACTGCTGTTCGGATACATCGCATCTATCCAAACCAGGCTGGTGGCAGGCCGGGATCTGAATGCCTATCTTTTCACCCCGGAAGCTGCTCTGGCAGGTTTTATCAATGCACTGGTGATTTATTTCATTATGTCTCAGATCATGCAGCAGCTCCATAAAAAGCAGGCAGATTTCAGTCTCCGGATGGCGCTTCAACTATTGGGTACCAGCCTGCTGATTTACCTGCTGTTCAGTAACCTGTTCTCTTACCTGATTGCACTGGCTTTTGATACGGTTGAAAGAAATTTTAATCAGCAAACACTGCTGATCGTTCAACTGAACCGACTGCTTGATGTGATCATCTATGGTGGCTTCTTTCTGGCCTATAATTATTACCAGAAAAACAGGGAAAAAGCAGCAGCAATTGCCGCCTACGATTTATCTATTTCCGCCAGCCGGATTGCACAATTAAAGGCTCAGTTAAATCCGCATTTTTTGTTTAATAACCTGAATGTATTGGATCAGCTGATTGAAGAAGACAAAAACACCGCATCCGCCTTCCTGAATGACTTTGCAGAATTGTATCGCTATGTATTGGAAAGTTCAGACAGGAAACTGGTACCATTGGAGGAAGAGTGGAAATTTGCCCAACAATATTTCCGACTGATGCAACACAAATACCAGGATGATTATCTGTTGGAACTTAATGGAACAATTCCCGATGACAGGCTGATTCCTCCACTTACACTTCAGTTATTGCTGGAGAATGCAATTGAACATAATATGGGCACCCGGCAGTATCCAATAAAAATTCAGGTAGATTTTTCTGAATCAATTACAGTAAGCAATACGTATGCACCAAAACCTTCTAAAAAAACAACCGGAGGACGTTCATTGAAAAATCTGCAGCAACAGTATGCCTTGCTTTCGAGCGCTCCGATTACTATCCGGACAGAAGCGGATGAATTTATAGTATCTCTTCCCTTTATATTATCTTCCCATTCATGATCAGACTTGTTTTAATAGAAGATGAAGCACCTGCTCTTAGAAAACTAAAACGCTTTCTGGAGCAGGTAGAGGAAGAAGTACTTATTCTGGCTGAAATGAGCACTGTTGCAGAAGTTGCGGATTTTTTTAAGCATAAACCAGCCATCGATCTGATACTCTCTGATATTGAATTGAAAGACGGAAATATAATGGAGTTTTATAAAGAGCATCCCCTATCCATCCCCGTTATCTTCACTACTTCCTATAACCAGTTTCTGATGGAAGCTTTTGAAACCAGCGGTATAGAATACCTGTTGAAACCCTTCAGTATGGAGCGGTTTCAGAAAGCCTGGAAAAAATTCCTGACGTTGAGAGCACAACCGGTTAATCAGTCGGCACTGCTGCAACAACTTTCCCAATTATTGCAGCAACCGAGGCAGGATAGAAAATATCGCCGGCAATTTGCGGTAAATCTTGGACGCAGCACCTATTTTTTAAACAGCAGTGATATTGTTTTTTTTCGCGCGTCAGATGGATTGGTATTTGCCATAGATCAGCTGGGAAAAAAACATGCTTTGTCCTACGAAACACTAAAAGAAATTGAAGACGAGGTGGATCCTGCTGCATTCTACCGCATCAACCGAAGTGAATTGGTACACCGGGTTTTTATTGAAAAATTGGACAGGCCTGACAAAAATGCCATCACCATCAGCTTAAAAGGTATACAGGAACAGCTTGTAACCAGCCAGGCGGTTACGGCTGCTTTTCGGGATTGGCTGGATCGGCAAATTGGATAATCTTCTGCCGATGTGCCATTCCCCATTTGTGCATGGCTTCTACCACTTCAGAAAGGCTATTACTATATTCCGTCAGTTCATACTCTACCGTTACGGGTTTTGTATTGCAAACCCGCCTCGTAACCAGTCCATGTATTTCCATTTCCTGCAATTCTTTGGAAAGAATTCGCGGACTGATAGCAACTTCCCGGGTTAGTTCATTGAACTTTTTCTTTCCGTTTCTTAATACGGAAATCAATACCAGCTTCCATTTCCCTCCCACCACATCCAGGGTATCCTGAATGGCTAATCGGGCTTTTTTGCAGGCAGCTTCCGTATGAACTATCGGTTCATTTATCATATACTAACATTTATGTAACTACTATCCAATATGTAAGTAGTAACAAAAGTATACTATCTCATGGTAATTTTGGCGAAAACAGTAAACGATGAATGAGAAAACGAAAAACATAGTGTATTGGGGGCTAACCGGACTGGTAGCTTTTGTATTTATCGGAAGTGGACTGGTGAAATTATCGGGGGGTGAGCAGGCCGCAACAATGGCAGCGGGACTGGGAGGAAAGAGCCATGTGCAGTTTCTGGGCATTTTGGAATTGGCGATAGCTGCACTCTGGCTGGTTCCCCGAACCGGGGTGCTTGCTGCGTTACTGGCAGTTGCCTACCTGGGCGGCGCGATGGCAGTACATTTTATCAGCAGCCAGCCGATAATGGTGCCCCTCGTATTGCAGATCCTGGTTTGGCTGGTGTCTATCTACCGGTTTCCCGAACTTAAAAAGCGCCTGTTCAATAGTTGATTAGAATAACTTGCTGGTTAACCGACCAATTGAATAGTTCAACTGCTGTTATCCCTGTTTGAAATGAATGCGATTAGACGATGGTTCTTTGTCAATAGCAAAGAAATAATCGAACTATGAAATGTATTAAAGCAGTCAGTTTTCTGTTAGCAATAGGTGTTTATAGCCATCTTATCAGTTGTTCCGAAAAAGACGACGGTAGTGAAGGCAGTTCCGTGGGCAAACTAACGGGTATAGCAAAAAAGAAGGATGGGACAGCGTTGAGCAATGTGAAAATCATTGTTGACAATTCTATTTTTTTCAACTCCAATATTACCACCCGTACCAATAGTGAAGGCAATTATTCCATCACTGTTCCAACCGGATCCTGGTATGCTTTTGCCCAACATCAGGTTACCTACAACGGCAAACAGTATACTATTTACCTGAATCCCAATAATGACGATGGGTTTGGACGAGAAGGCGGAGTACGCAACTTTACCTGGGAACTGACGGGGGAGATGCCATCGCCACTGGCCGGAACATTTGGCGGACTGGTTAGTTTTGACAATTTCCCGGGTAATTTTGTGGAGAATGAACGAGCAATCAACTGGAGATTTGAACCGCTGGGAAATCTGATTGACGGATCGGCTGGGCAGGTTATTACGAGGTTATCAGCCGATGGGGATACCATTCAGGATCTTCCGATTGGCAAATATCGGATCAGTGCTACTTACCAGGGGCAGGCACTCAGGCTGCGAAAATGGAATACTGAGGATACTTTCCAATCACATCTCGACATGGATTTCGAGCCGGTTATTGATGCACAATGTTTTAATTGCATGAAACTGGAATACCGGAAATAAGCAACAGAATTTAGTATATACGTTTTAGTGCCAGGTAGTGACGAATCAAACGATTCGTCACCACTGGGCTTGTAAATTTTGTCGGGGCAAAACTAAGTAGCTGAATAATATACCATTAACGGTATCTGATAACTTATTATTAATTCCTTCTTTTCAATTCAATCACTACCAATTTACTGGTGGGCGTATTGCTTTTATCTGCAACAGAATTGATTGGCACCAGCACATTGGTTTCCGGAAAATAAGTAGCACAGCATTGTTCGGGAATTGAGTAGGCAATTACCAGAAATTTTCTGGCAACCCGCTCACGGCCTTCATGATAATTGAAAAGATCCACCTGATCCAATTGCTTCAATCCCAATGCCTGCATATCATTTTCATTCATCAGGATAACCCTTCGTTCATTTTTGATGCCGCGGTACCGATCATCCCATCCATAAATGGTGGTGTTATACTGATCATGGCTACGGATCGTCATCATCATTAATTCACCGGGTTTTAATGTGGTGACCTGTGGCTCGGCAATATTGAAATTAGCCTTTTCCGTTCTGGTTGGAAAATTACCCGCTCTTGAACTATTCGGGAGATAAAAACCTCCTCGCTGACGAACCCTTTTATTGTAGTCTTCAAAACCCGGAATGGTTAATTCAATCTCATTACGAATCAGGTCATAATTATGTTGCAGCTGATCCCATTGAATTGAGCTACCTGTACTCAGGGTAGCTTTCGCTAATTGGCATACAATAGCAACTTCGCTCAGCAAATCTTTACTAACCGGTTTCAGATTTCCTTTACTGAGTTGTACCACGCCCATAGAATTTTCGCAACTTACAAACTGTTCCACACCGAGTTGCAAATCAAGATCCGTTCTGCCCAAAGTAGGAAGAATAATGGCTTCTTTACCGGTTATCAGATGACTGCGATTCAGTTTTGTTGATACCTGCACCGTCAGATCCGTATTTCTTAATCCGGCAGCCGTATAAAGCGTATCAGGTGTTGCACTTAAAAAATTTCCACCCATGGCAAAAAACACCCGTACCTTTCCTTCATTCATGGCATGAATGGATTCCACTACATCATATCCATAATGAACAGGCGGTTTGAATCCATAATTCTTTTCAATTTTCTCCAATAACCATTTCCAGGGCTTTTCATAAATACCCATGGTGCGATCGCCCTGTACATTGCTATGACCTCTAACCGGACAGGTACCTGCCCCGGGTTTTCCAATACTCCCTTTGATGAGCAAAAGATTCACCAGCTCTTTAATAGTATCTACTGCATTTTTATGCTGGGTAAGTCCCATTGCCCAACAGATAATAATTTTCTTTTTGAATTTTAGGAGTTCTGCCAATTGACGAACCTGTTCGGGTTCAATTCCGCTTATCCGGCATAACTCAGTAAAATTCTTTGATCGAATATGGGTTGCATATTCCTGAAATCCGCTTGTTTGAGTTTGGATGAAACTGTGATCCAGAACTTTTCCAGGATGTTCATCTTCAAAATTCAGCAACAGTTGAACAAGCGCCTGAATCAATGCCATATCGCCATTGATTTTTACCGGCAGGTGCAGCGAAGCCAGCGGGGTGGACTGTCCCATTAATCCACTTATTTGCTGCGGATCTGCAAATGCTTTCAATCCGGTTTCTTCCAATGGATTGATGGAGACTATTAATGCCTCATTAGCAACCGCCTTTTTTAATGCCGACAACATGCGTGGATGATTGGTACCCGGATTTTGTCCCAGTATCAAAATGGCTTCTGCCTCATAAAAATCTTCCAGTGTTACCGATCCTTTTCCAATTCCCAAACTTTCACCCAGCGCAACGCCACTGCTTTCGTGGCACATATTACTGCAATCGGGCAGGTTATTGGTACCATAAGCCCGGATAAAAAGCTGGTATAAAAAAGCCGCTTCATTACTGGTTCTGCCACTTGTATAAAATACTGCTTCATTGGGAGAAGAAAGACTGTTGAGTTTGGTTGCTATTTTTTCGAAGGCAGCTTCCCAACTGATGGGTTGGTAATGGGTTCCCTTATCAGGCAAAAATAGGGGTTGGGCAATGCGGCCCATTTTACCGATGGTGTAATCGTCCATTTCAGCAAGTTCTGCAATGGAGTGATTTGCAAAAAAATCCGCCTTCAATGCTTTGGTCGTTGCTTCTTCTGCAATTGCTTTTGCTCCATTTTCACAGTATTCACCTAACCGGCTGCGTTCATCATCGGGGTCGGGCCAGGCACAACCCGGACAATCAATTCCTCCATGCTGGTTCAATTTATTCATGGCTGCATAAGCACGAAGGGGGCCCATCTCAGTAAGCAAATGCTGCATGGAATTCAGGACCGCAGGAAAACCAACTGCCTGATTTGAAGGCTGCGTTAAGCGCAGTCCCTTTAAAGCTTCAGGACCTTCCGGATTGGGAAGTCTGGATGGTTTCTTTTCATTCATTAACAGGATTTCTTTGGATTATCGTACATATCCGACTGGTCTTCATTGGTATTTTCCAGGCATTGCAAGTCTTTTTCTATTGTAATTGATAAGCCGCCCGGTTCACCATTCTCCTGGGTTGAATAGCGCCCCATTTCTGTTGTATCGGTAAGAATGGCAGCTTCTGTTGAAGGCAACCAAACCGTCAGCTTCCCATCCTTAAAAGAAGCGCCTACTGCAACAGCGGAATCTGCTACCATTAATGTATAAACGAATTGTTCCTCTCCGGCCACTATGGTTTTTTCAGTTACACTGCCAGTCACTTTCAAACTTTGGACATCTATTTTACTTAGGCGAAGTCGTATACTGTTTCCTTTAATTCTTATTTTCACTATTCAGATTATAGCCGAAAGTTACGCCATTATCCGCTTGGCGCCGCTGTAGATATTGAAACTATTCTGTTTCAAAAAACCAATAAGTGTGATATCAAATTCAACTGCAGTTTCAACCGCCAGGCTACTGGGAGCACCGATTGCACAAACTATCTTAATCCCCGCCATAGCAGCTTTCTGAATGAGTTCAAAACTGGCTCTTCCACTCAATAACAGAATGGATGTATGCAGCGAAAATAGAGACCCTGTTTTTCTGTTTTGAAGAAAAGCGGATCCTATCAGTTTATCGAGTGCATTATGTCTGCCTATATCTTCTTTCAGATGAATCAGTCTGCCATCCAGATCAAAGAGGGCAGCTGCATGGATTCCGCCGGTTGCATCAAAAGTTGCCTGAATCGCCCTTAGCTGGTTCGGTAAATGTAGAAATAGTTCAGCAGGGATCACATAATCAGCAGGAAGTATCTGAGCCGGACGAACCGAACGGATGGCTTCAATGCTTTCCTTTCCGCAAACACCACAGCTGCTTGTTGTATAAAAATTTCGCTTTAGTTTCTCAATGGCTCCACGTGCGTTCCCCTTCAGTAAAATGGAAATCTTATTTTCCTCTTTCTGAATAAACGCTGGTTCCTGAAGATCTTCAACAGATGTAAGTATTCCTTCTGTAAATAAAAATCCGATGGCGAGCTCAGGATCCTGTCCGGGTGTTCTCATAGTAACAGAAACCGGTACAGGCATCACTACCTCCGAAGAACTAAGACTAATCTCCAATGGTTCTTCTATTGCCAGTTTCTCCTCCTGTTGATGCAGCAACTCCTGACCCGGAACGAATTTTTTAATCTGAATTGTTTTTATCATACAATAAAATCGAGGTAATTATCGGGACTAATAACAGAGAATTCAGCATCCGGGTAAGCTTTTGCAAAACCTGCGGGTATTTTTGTCCGGTTAGGCTTCCATTTACACTCATAGGCCATCATTTCCTGTTTATCATTTATTTCCAGCAAATCAAGTTCCTGCTGATCATAGGTTCGCCAAAAATGATATTGAGGGAAGTATTGCCGGTACTGATTATACTTTAAACGTTCTGCTAAAAAATATTGTTCCCATAATTGTCCCACATCATTTCTGGCAGCAAGCGGACTAAAATTATTGATAAGTGCGTTACGGATTCCATTATCATAGAAATACCATTTTTTGCTTTTGCTCACTTCTTTCCGCAAGTTCCCGGCAAAGCCTGCCAATGGATAGATAATAAAAACTTTAGCCAGCAAATCCAGATAACGCTCCACCGTTTTTTTATTGATCTGCAAGGTATTTCCCAGCTCAACCGTACTTACTTCACTTCCTACCTGAAATGCCAATAATTGCAGGAGTTTATAAACCAGGTTAGCGCCTTTTACATTTTCATAGGCCAATAAATCTTTCAGCAAATAGCTGCTAACCATTGATTTCAGGTAAGCTGCTTTTTCCTCATCATCAGGTAACTGCCATAATTCAGGATACGCACCAAAGATCAGCCGATGTTCCAGATTACTTTTTGTTGCAATAAGGTCTTCCTCATCACTGAGTTCAGCCTGTGCAACCGGAAATAACTGAAAAATCAGTTGTCTGCCAACCAATGGTTCGCCTGAAGCTGAAACTAACTCCAGTGAACTGCTTCCTGTTGCTATAATCGTGATTCCTTTGATGGAGTCGATCATTAATTTCAGAATTTTACCAATTTCAGGCACGGCCTGTGCTTCGTCAATAACAATTAATTTCTTCTTTCCAATTAGTCTTTTATAATTAGTTATGGTACGTTTTTGCAACAGAGATGCCACGTCCATATCTTCTCCCTGAAGAAACAGAACATGCCCTTTATGATTAGCTACAATTTTCTCAATAAGTGTTGTTTTTCCAACCCGACGACTGCCATAAAGCAGTAACACTTTTTGCTTCCCAATTTGCTTTTCCAACAAATTTTCTGCTATTCGGTGAATTTCCATACTGTAAAATACACCAAAAAACGTTAATTGGGGCAGTAAAGTATCCTAATTTACGTTAATTGGGGCAGTTGACTGCCCTAATTTACGTTAATTGGGGCAGTCGACTGCCCTAATTTAGGTTTTTCAGATTAGATTAGCCGTCTGGTTTGCTTTTTATACGCCTTATAAGGCAGTCCATGCTGCTTCTCCAAAAAAGCTTCTTCGAGGCGAATTTGTACCTGGATTACAATATAGGAGCAAACCATACTGCAAAAAGTGAGCAGGTTCGGAAGCAGCAGAAAAAGTCCGGCTACACTACAAAGCATACCCAGAAAAACCGGGTTTCTGGACACTCGGAACAGGCCATTGGTAACCAGTCCGGTTTTATTCTTTTCATCAATCCCGATTCTCCAGGAGTTTTTCATTTGTTGTTGTGCAATCACTATCCAGAGGAGAGCGACATGTGCCAGTACCAGTCCGGCCAGCTTAACTACCTCCTTATCCAAATAAGGAACAGGGACCAGCCAACGGTACGCAGATGAACTAAAGGAATAGATCACCACTGCCAATACAAACAAACCAGTGAGCAGTTTCATAACAAACCCAATATAGTCGTGGACGGAATCGGTTTTTTTAAATGTTACCGGATTAATTCCTGTTTTCCGGTAGACCCTGACGCTGGGAAGTACAAAACTTATCAACAGATAAGCCAATAAAAAGAAGGGCAGGTAATAGCGAAGAAACTGGTTCATATTATAAGCGTATTTTAATTCCGCCATTTATTACAAAGCCATCCACAGGTGCATATATGTCTCTAAAATTTGGCTGATTAATGTTTCCGGTATAGATGGTATCAAACCTGGTTTGTCTCGTATCGGTAAAGTTTTCAAAATTGATATACACAGAAAGCTTCTCCCAGATTTTCTCCACCATAAAGCCCATCATCCAATAAGGCTTACCATAGTTTCCGTCGTTCAGGTATTGTTTGGAAAAATGATAGGCTTCCAGTCCTATTTTCCATTTTTCTTCCACTTCATACATCAGTACATTATTGATTCGATGGCGGGCAGTAAGCGGCATCCAGTTTTTATCCGGACCATAATGAGTATTTGCATCCGTATAGGTATATCCGACAAAAAGTTTGAAATCGCCATATACCAGGCGCAGGTTGGTTTCAGTACCCCGCGTGTCCAGGTGCCCGTTGGCCTGCTTAAATTCAAACCCTGCAGTTGCATCAGGCACCAATACCAGCGGATCTCTGAGGCGGGTATAGAAAAACAACTGATTGAGTGTAAGCCCAAGTGCTCCAATGGAGGCTGTGTAATTAAAATCCCAATTAAAGCCAATCGAACGTTCATTTTTGAACAATGCAGTGTTCAGTGGGGAAATTTTCTGAAACTGAATTCGCTCCGCATCTTCTGTAAAAATAGAAGGTGTTTTATACCCAAAGCCACCGCCCAGCCGGGTAGTCAGTTTTGGATGTATCCGGTACATAGCAGATACCCTGGGCAATAGTTCTGGTCCAAACTCATTTACATAATCTGCCCTCAACCCGCTTTCCAGTATAAGTTCATCGGTAATATTCCAGGCATTCTGAAGAAACAGTCCTATGGTATTGTAATGATAATTTCTCTTACCATCTGCCGGATTGGATTTTTCATTGAGGTCTTCAGTTAATACATTTAATCCGGCAACCCAATCTGCTTTTATTCCTTTTTTAGTTAGGGTAAGTTCAGAAAAAGAGGATTGCTGTACTGCATCAAATTCATAACCCGGAACTGCTATTACCCTGTCAAAATAGCTGAAACTGTTTTTAAACTGAAGTGTTAGTCCGTCTTTTATTTTGTGTGCAATCCCGAGTTGCGTAATAAACCGATCGGTATTATTCCGCTCATAGAATCCCGCACCATTATCTTTTATATAGGACATACTTCCACCAAGTCTGTTTTCCGTGATATAAGTCAGCCCGATATCTGCTGTTGTCTTTTTTCCATAAATAAACAATCGTGGATTGATGGTATACCGTTCGAATTGAGGAATAGCGGTGAGTCCGATATCAGCCGGATCATAGGCGCGTCCCGTATTTCTCGATGCAAATACCGTAAGCCCGGTTTTTCCATATCGTTCGCTGTAAAACCCACTCAGGTCCAGTCCCGCTGCCGATGTTCCATTCGCCAGGAAACTTAGTTCTCGTGTATCTGTGGGGGTTTTTGAAACCAGGTTTACCAATCCGGCTATTGCGCCTCCACCATACAGGGTGGAAGCAGACCCTTTGATAACTTCCACCTGTTTAAGATCAAGTGGGGCAATTTGTAAAATCGATAAGCCGCCTGCGAATCCTGCGTACATCGGGTAGCCATCGCGCAATAATTGTGTATACCGACCATCCAGTCCTTGTATACGGATACTGGCATTATAAGAAGTAGCAGAAGTTTGTTGTGTTTGGATACCGGTACTCTCGGTCAGGAGCATACGAATATCACCGGGTTTCATATTAGCCTTTTCCCCCAGCTCTTCGCCGGAAATTACTTCCACGCGGGTAGGGATGGCCGAAATAGTGCGACTGATACGCGTAGCCGTAACCACCACTTCTTCTTCCATTTCTTCCTCTTCCAGTTCCATTTCAATAATAATATAACCAGTATCTGGCAGGGGAAAGGTTAGACTCAATTCTTTCTCCTGGTATCCGGTGAAGCTGATCGTAAACTGTTGAGTTCCAGCCGGCAATTCCTCAAATTGTACTTGGCCGTTTTGATCTGCCTGTTTGGCCTGTTTCTGCTGCATCCATTCAATGGTTGCACCTGGCAGGGCTTCTTTTGTTTTATTATCCGTTATCCTTGCTTTAAAAATATGCTGCGCAGAGGCAGTCAGAACCAGGCAGCAGATAGCCATGCCTGTTAGTAGGTATTTCATATGAATTCATCTCTCCGTTAAAAAATTAATGCTTATGTCTAAATAGAAAAGCACTTTCGCGGAGGCTGAAAGAAGCCATGTATAAAGTTGGCTGAAATGTGTTCTGTTAAGCGGGACTTATGTTCCTGTACCTGTAACAGGCAAGTCTGGATGGAGAGTAGGGGAATTTGATGAACAAACCCTACACAGGTGCCGCAGGTAAAAAAAGGAGAACAGTTACCGGAATCACTTTCCTCTTCCGGGTGCGTAAGGGCGGAAGCTGCCAATTCATCTCCGCAATTATCAGCCGGACAGCAGGGTATCAGCGAACCCGCCATCACAAGCACAGAGAGAAAGAGAATAATCCATTTACGCATCCCTGCAAATTTTATAAATCATTGTTATTCAAAAAAATAAATGATTGCACTCCTGTTGCAGTTGAATAATATGCTCTTCTTATTGCTACTAATAATTGGTTAGTTGCGAGCAGATCAGGCGACTCAGGTAAATTAGCAGACAAATAATTGTTTGGCAATTGGGCATGAAGTGCATGGGCCATGCTCAATAGTTCATCATACTCATACTTTCCAGCTTTTATATCAAGCAGGAATTCCCTGTCAGATCGCCTGACATTCAATTTGCCCTCGGTTGCTATTTCTTTGGCCACCAGTAGCAGACGAAAAACATGCATCATGTTTTTTGCATCATAATTTTTACCATGTTTCATTGTACCTGCATAACGCCCTTCATTTCTTTTTTCTACCCAGTCCCAATATTCCTTATACTTTCTGCAATAAACCGAATAGCCATCCCTGTTAAAATACAGGATAGCAATAGAATTTCTGCCTTCAGGAATCGAACTGAGACAAACATCATTGGCCGTTTCTTTCCGGATTACACCCGAATATTCTCCGGCTTCCGACCGAAACAAACGATACATATCTCTGAAATGATGGATAGAAGTCAGGCCCATTTCTTCCTGTTTAAAGTTGTTTGAATTAAGATAATCTTTAAGCAGAACAGCCAGTTTGTCTACATATACAAAACAAAAATCAAGAACAGTTTTTTTCTCCTTATCAACAGGATTAATAATTTTCTTTTCCAGCCCATATGCTTTCTTTATCTGTGTGAAAGCATAATTAGCAAAGCTGCTTTCACACAATTTGGAAAGAAACTGCTCTGGCTTAATCATATCCATGATATCATGTCGATATATTATGCAATCATCTGGAACCGCCAACAATTCCAGCATATTGGGATTGTTTTTGCTTAACAATTCCAGGAATCGCTTTAGTTCAAAGTAGACTATATCATTGGTTTCATTGGAAATCTGTGGTATATATTCCATACCCAGCAGATAATCCAATGGAAGTATGAATACCCCACGAATATCTGTATCCGAGTTTTCGGATGCAAGTCCGTATGCCCTGCTTCCGGCAATAGTTTCAAATATCAACCATCCATTCGCTTTTACCTCTTCCGGTGCCATATTAACTTTCCAGCATTTGAATAAAAAAATCATTTAGGGGATGTATTCCTGAATGGGCAACACCCAGTTCTATTCCTTTTGCGAGTTTAAGAATTTCCAGCTTGGCATTCACCCAATCATGCAGCGCATCTTTTTGATGAAGGTATTTTTCCCCTACAGTAAATTTAAGACTGATCAATCGTCTAATAGCATCAGCAGCGTCTGTATCAATATGCACAAATAATTTTTCTATTTCCATAGGAACCACCGACTTATCTTTTGTTACCCAGATACAGGAAAGCAGGGAGCGAAGTAAATAGAAGAAGCTTTTGAGCTTATACGTTTCAGCATCCTTTATATCTTCCCAGAACTTTGTTGCCAAGGAATAATGATGAAAAAATACTGAAGTAGGGGAGTAAAAGGATTGAATCAGTTCATTAAAATGCGAAGAAAAGTTATTATCCAGATAAATGATGGGAGAATTAAACCGTTCAATTAGCGGAACATTTGATTTTTTTAAGAGTTGCAAACTTTTCCTGAGATCCCAACCGGTTACATCGAGATCACCCTCCATAAATTCAATGGTGTCTTTTTGTTCATGAAGCGCTAAGTACCAGTTTTTAGGGTGATGATATATAAAACGGACATCATAATCACTGTCGGGAGAAGGAAATCCCCATGCCCTGCTGCCAGTTTCGCAGGCATAGAGAATTTTAACCTGATATTCTGCTTCAATTCTATTCAAGATTGATTTTATATTGTCTATCATTTGAATTCACTTTTTGCATCAATTGATCAGCCTGTTAAAACTGATCAAGGATTTGATAATATTAAGTATAAAAATAAAGGTTACAAGGAATTACCACCGCATAGTCTTGATCTCATTGATTTCTTTACTTACTTTTAATACGAAGGAATCAACTGCTTTATTTATTTCTGCTTACTGAACACGATGCGACTGCCCGGAAAATTTCAGCCTCTTATCTGCTGTCTGTTATTTATTACTTTATATACAAGAGCAGCAGACCAACCTATTAAATATATTGGGATTGAACAGGGATTGTCCAACAATGCCGTAACTGCCATCTACCAGGACAAAAACGGATTTCTTTGGTTCGGCACCTATGATGGGCTGAATAAATACAATGGATATTCCATTGAGGTATTTCGCAACCGGATAGGTGACAGCACCACACTTACCAATAACAATATCTATACAATAAAGGGAGATCAATCCAACCGCATTTGGGTTGGAAGTGAAAAAGGCGCCTGTGTTTATCAGCCCCAAACAGGAAAATTCGTCCCACTATACTATTTACCACAGGGAGAGAAACAGGTTGCTCCGGTAAATATCGGCGTACATTGTTTTGCTCCCATACATCAGCAGCGGATGCTGGCCGGAACCAGTTTGTATGGTCTGCTGGATTATTCCGTTGATATAAAACCTGCTGTTTCCATCCCACTTGAAACCCGTTTAGGAACCACTCAATACATGGTTTCGGCTATTGAATTTGACAGTATCTCCAACAAAATATGGGTATTTGTACAGCAACGCGGACTTTATCTCTACGATCCTGAAAAAAAACTATTAAATCTGGCCAGCGATCAAATTCTTCAGGCAAAAACACTGAAAATCGGCCACGATGGAACCTTATGGCTGGGAAACCATGAAGGGCTCTTTAAGTATAACGCCCATATCCGTTCGTTTGAAGCAAATGCTATTCCAAACAGCACCAATGTTGCCCATCTGGATCTTGATAAAGCAGGCACTCTCTGGATTGGCACGGATGGAAATGGTCTTTGGAGCATACCGCCGGATTCACTCTCAGCTCAACCATTCCTCGGACCGGATGGAAGATCTCCCTTAAACAGTAATTCTATTTTTGCTGTTTATGCTGATCAGCAAAACCGTAAATGGATTGGCACCCTGCGCGGAGGTATCAATATGATTGATTCCAGAATTTTTCCCTTTCAATTAATCCTTCACAAACAATCTGAAAAAGAAAGTCCGGTTCAAAACTTCATCCTCTCCCTCTGTGAAGATCCGGATCAAAATATATGGATAGGAACGGATGGTGCGGGATTACGCTACTGGAACAGAAAAGAGCATCGATTTACCGATTACATTTATCACAGAAATCAAACCACCGGAATCAGCAGTAACTTTATTACCAATATTGCAGTAGATTCCGAAGGAGACACCTGGATCTCCACCTGGTTTGGCGGAATAAATCGAATCAACCGGACTACCAAAGACATAAAGCGGTATTCCTGTTATAATACCAAAACACGCAGTATTGAACCTCATGCCTGGATTGTTTTTGAAGACCGGTACCGGCAAATCTGGGCCAGCACCACCAATGACGGTGCATTATATAAACTCAACAGAGCTTCCGATCGCTTCGAAATGTTCGATCACTCAATTCTGAATCTGCAAAGTTTATATGAAGATCCGGATGGACAATTATGGGGTGGCAATTATTCAGAATTAATCCGAATAGACCGACAGTTCAAAAAACACCAGCGCTTTCCAATGGGGAATACCGTGCGCTGCATCTATCAGGATAAAAAAAAGAATTTCTGGCTGGGCACGCAGGGCGGCGGACTGCTACTTTTCGATAAAACAAAAGGCAGCTACAAACGATTTACTACAGACGATGGATTGCCCAGCAATACAATCCTTCGCATTCTGGAAGATGATGGCCATGTTTTATGGCTAACCACCTTCAATGGTCTGTGTAAATATGATCCGGTTACCCGCATCAGTCAGAATTTCACCCAAACGGATGGCCTGCAAAGCAATCAGTTCAGCTTCAATGCCGGCATCCGGCTCAGCTCTGGTGAAATGATGATCGGGGGAATCAAGGGGCTGAACCTGTTTCATCCGGATAGCGTTCGGTTTGGGACGGCTTTCCCACCACTGTTTTTATCCGGCTTATCAGTCAGCAATAAATCCATAGACGAGAGTCGGGTTTTTCTAACAAAACAAAGCAATACCCGGATGGAAGAATTGACCATACCATTTGACCTGGCCAATATTCATCTTGACTTCCTGGCTCTCGATTATTCCTTCCCGGATAAAATTCAATATGCCTATATGCTGGAAGGCTGGGACAAGGACTGGAATTATTCGAACCAGCAACGTACGGCTACCTATATGCGCTTGCTGGAAGGCAATTACAAGTTTAAGGTAAAAGCTACAGGGTCAGACGGACAATGGGGCGAACCGGCAACCCTTCTTACCATGATAATACTTCCCCCCTGGTACAGAACCGGCTGGGCTTACTTGTTTTACCTCCTGGCTGCAATTGGTTTAATTGTGGGCTATTCAGTGTATGCTGCCCGTCAGGCAAGGCTTATTTATGAGGTAAAACTGGCGACCATTGAGAACCAGAAAGAAAAAGAATTGCATGAAAAAAAGCTGAGTGTATTTACCCAGGTTTCCCATGAGTTCAGAACCCCATTAACACTAATCATCAATCCGGTCAAAGAATTATTACAACAAAAAAATAATCCGGAATCGCAACAGGAACTGAACGTTGTTTACCGGAATGCGCGCCGGCTCCTTAGCCTGGTAGATCAACTTTTACATTTTCGAAAAGCCGACAGTGGTGCGGATGAATTGTATATAGCCGAATACCCCATACATGATCTCTGTTCAGATATCTTCCAGTGTTTTGTTCAGGAAGCCAAATTAAAATCGATCAACTATCAGTTTATTGATAAACTGAGTGACCCATCCCAAAAAATAGCCATCGATAAGGAAAAAATTGAAATGGCTTTATTTAATCTTCTTTCAAACGCATTTAAATACACACCAGCCGGAGGCAGCATCTCACTTGAAATAGGACAGGAAGCAACTGAACTGATGCTTATTGTACGTGATAGCGGTTGTGGAATTGCGCCGGAAGAGCAGGAAAAAATCTTTAAAAACTTTCAGCAGGCCGGACCAAAAAACAAACAACGAACCAGTGGTTTTGGCATTGGATTATTCCTGGTTCATCATTTTATTACACTTCATAAAGGAACGGTATCCTGTGAATCTCAACCAGAAAAAGGAAGCCGTTTCCAGCTCCGGTTACCAGTCAGAACATCCGAAATTAATACACCCCTGCCAGCCAAATCCGATTCCGGCTTATATAAAGAATGGATGCAGGAACTGCCCGAAATAAAGCAGGATCCTGAAAAACAGGATGCTGATCCCGCCATAGCCGACCCGGTAGAAAATATAATTACCGATCGTAAACAGGTATTGCTGATTGATGATAATCCTGAAATCCTGGCTTATCTTAAAACTTCGCTGGGAAAAAAATACCTGGTTCTCAGTACGCAAAGGGGCGAAGAAGGGTACCGCCTGGCTACAGAACGCCTTCCCGATCTTATCATCAGTGATATAAATATGGAAGGTATATCAGGGCTTGATCTCTGTAAACAATTGAAAAGCTCGTCACTTACCAGTCATATTCCGTTGATTCTATTAACCGGTGAAGTTGGTTCTGAAATGCAGGTTCAGGGCATGGAAGGCGGGGCGGATGATTATATTACAAAACCCTTTGAACTGGATGTGCTGCAAGCCAGAATGGAAGCCCTGCTAAGGAGCCGATCTTTGTTGCACCAATATTTTCAGGACGAAGTAACCCTGCAGTCCAACCATGCCAAAGTGCCGGCAGAATACCAGCTATTCTTGCGCAGGTGCATGGAGGTAATTGAAGAAAATATTGATAACGAATCCTTTACAATCAAACTCTTCGCTCAGCAAATGGGGATGAGCCAGTCGGGATTGTACCAGAAGATCAAAACCATTTCAGGCCAGTCGCTCAATTCTTTTATCCGGACCATCCGGCTCCGGAAAGCGGCCGTTTTGATGTTATCCGAAAATATGAACGTGAGTCAGGCGGGATTTCAGGTAGGATTTGCCGACTCCCGCTATTTCCGCGAACAGTTCTCCAAATTGTTCGGAATGAACCCATCTGATTACATAAAAAAATACCGGAGTAGTTTCAACCGCGAATTCACCAAAATTGTCAATTTACCCCCCGTAAAATAGGGTTTTACCCCCCATTTCAGCCTGTTTTTGAGTCTAAACTTGTAGTACTAAAGCCCATTGGCGATAGTATTCATTCACTTCAAAACAGCTTGCTTTATGGAAAGATTGCTTTCTTCCGGTCGGGTTCTCCGACTATTGGGATGTCTCATCCTGTTTCTATTTTCACTTCCTGTTCTGGCTCAAAACCTGGTTACGGGCCGGGTAATTTCAAATGGCACCGCGGTGCCGGGTGCTACTGTTCAACTGAAAGGTTCGGAACTCAGCGTTCTGACTGATCAGGAGGGCCGGTTTTCTATTCAGGCTCCGGCCAATGGAGTTTTGATCATCTCACATATAGGCAACAAAACACAGGAGCTGACAATTAATGGTCAATCCGATCTGTCCATCACTCTTGAAACCGATAACCAGAACCTGGGCGAGGTAGTGGTTATTGGTTACAATACCCAGAAAAAGGGTAACCTGACCGGTTCGGTATCAGTGGTGAAAGGGGCTGACATCGTTAAAAGTCCCCAACCCAATATTTCCAACTCCCTGGCCGGACGTTTTTCCGGATTGGTGATCAACAACCGTAGTGGTGAACCCGGTTATGACGGATCCAGCTTTACCATCCGCGGACTGGCAACAACCGGAAACAATGATGTACTGATTGTGGTAGACGGGGTACCCGGACAAATTGGCGGACTGGAGCGATTGAACCCAAATGATATTGAGAGCATCACAGTTCTCAAAGACGCTTCCGCCGCTATTTACGGAAGCAGGGCAGCCAATGGTGCCATTCTGATTACTACCAAAAGAGGTAAAACAGGAAAGCCATCCATAACCGCTTCCTATAATCAGGGATTTTCCTCCCCCACCCGCCTGCCTAAGATGGCAGATGCTGCTACTTATGCGCAGATCAACAATGAAATAGATTTTTACAATAATCCGGCTGGTGGCATGAACCAGCGCTATTCCGATGAAGAGATTCAACTGTTCAGAAACGGCAGCGATCCGCTGAACTATCCGAATACCGACTGGGCTAAAGAGACCTTGCAGAAATCAGCCCTGCAGTCTCAAACCAATATTGGTTTATCTGGCGGTACTGAAAATCTGCAATATTATGTATCAGCAGGTTACCTGAATCAGGATGGTATTTACAAAAACGGGGCAACCAATTACAAACAATACAGTTTCCGTTCCAATATTGATGCCTCCATTACCAAACAATTTAAAATTGGCCTTTATTTGTCCGGCCGTCAGGAAGACCGTCAATTTCCAATGGCTGGTGCGGGAGATATTTTCCGTACCATATATCGGGCCTATTCAACCATCCCGGCTGTTTATCCTAACGGATTGCCCTCTTATGGAATTGAAGGAAACAACCCGGTTTTTATGGCTACTGATTTAGGCGGATTAACAAAAAATCCAACTCAGGTATTCAATGGGATCCTGAAAGGCAGCTATACCTTTGAATCAGTGAAAGGACTTTCTATTGATGGATTTGTGGCTACCGATAAATCCTGGTCATTCAATAAATCATTCAGCAAACCTTACACGCTGTATTCCTACAATAAAGGAACGGATCAATATACACAGCGGGTAGTTGGAGGTGCTTCGGGAGCAGCCACGCTGAATCAAAGCCAAACCAACCAGACACAACTGACCACACATATCAAATTAAACTATCAGCGCATTTTTGGAGATCACTCCATCAGTACTTTTGTAGCAGTTGAGCAAAGTAAGCTGACACGTGAAGTATTTGGAGCGTCCAGAATTAATTTTCCAACTACACAGACTCCCGAACTGTCGCAAGGCGGAACTGCTGCTACAGACCGCGATAACTCGGGCAGCAGTTTTGCGTTTACACGTCGTAGTTATATTGGCAAACTGGCATATAATTTCCGCGAAAAATACCTGCTTGATTTACAGGCACGCGTAGATGGATCTTCTACTTTTCCAAAAGGCAGTCAGTACGGGTTCTTCCCTTCTGTTTCTGCAGCATGGAGAGTATCCAAAGAATCCTGGTTTCCACAGGGCAATGTGCTGAACGATCTGAAAATCAGAGCTTCCTATGGCGTTCTGGGTAATGACAATGTTGCGCAATTTCAGTATTTCAACAACTATTCCTTTGCTAACAATTATGTTTCCGGTGGAAGTATTGTACCCGGACTTGATCTAACCAAGCTGGCCAATCCAAATATTACCTGGGAAGAAGCGGAAAAAATGGACATCGGAATTGATGGTATGTTATTCAACAGCCTGAGTTTTGAAGTGATTTATTTTCAGCAGAAGCGCTCGAATATCCTCGCTACGCGGAATGCCTCGATTCCATTTGTTACCGGTATTGTGAATCCCCATGGTGCAGCCTCACTTGTTCCATCTGAAAATATCGGACGGGTAAACAACGCAGGTATTGAGGCAACCCTTGGTTATTCAAAAAGACGGGGCGATTTCCGGTATGGCATTTCAACGAATTTCACCTATACCAAAAATGAAATCATCTTTATAGATGAAGCACCCGGAGTGCTGGATTATCAGAAACAAACCGGCCGGCCGTTAAACACCTACCTGCTGTATAAATCCATCGGAATTTTCCGGACAGAGGATGATATCAATAAATTCCCCCACTTAACAGGTGCTCAACCGGGTGATTTGATTTATGCCGATATCAACAACGATGGAGTTATCAATGCGGATGATCAAATAAGAACAGACTATGGCAATATTCCTGAAATCATGTATGGTGCTGTTTTGAATTTCGGGTATAAAAATTTCGATTTGAATATGGTATTCGCCGGACAGGCAAGAGTAAACCAATATGTTTTACCTGAATCCGGAACTATTGGAAACTTTTACAGCAGTTGGGCAGATAATCGCTGGAGCCCAACCAATACCAACGGATCTTTTCCAAGAGTGGATACCCGTGCTTCTTCTTCCATAAATGGTGGATTGTATAATAATACTTTCTGGCTGAACAATGCAGCTTTCCTGCGAATGAAAAATATTGAACTGGGTTATAATTTGAGCGGCAAGTGGATGAATACCACCAAAATCCAATCTGCCAGGCTTTATGTAAATGCCTTCAATCTTTTCACCATCACCAAAGTGAAAGATTATGATCCGGAAGGCTCTCAGCAAAGCGGTCAGTTTTATCCACAACAGCGCATCATAAACCTGGGTGCACAGATTAGTTTCTAACAATACCTGATTCAGAAAAGATTAAACTACAAAAAATGAAATTTCGTTCATTTAAAACAATAGCATTACTCGGGCTGCTGGCAACTGCAGGTTCCTGTAAGAAAGATTTTCTCGATATTAACCCAACAGACCGATTATCAGAATCTGCTTTATTGGGCGACTCCACTTTATTCGAATCCTTTGTACAAAACCGCTATCTCGGTGCGAGGTTGCAGGACAAGGAAGATATACCAGGGTTTGGACGGGGTTTCACCTGGGCTATGTGGACATCCTTAACAGATGAAGCAATCTACAACAATGATGATAATACTTGGAGCATCGTGCGTGGTTTACTGGCACCTGAAAACTTGGGAATTGCAGGTACTGTTTGGGGAAGAAGTTACCGCAGTATCAGAGAATGTAATTTCGCCCTGGGGAATATTGATCAGGTAACCATGAGTGATGCGCATAAAAGTATGCTGAAAGCAGAACTACGGTTTATTCGTGCTTATCGCTATTTTGATCTGGTTACCAATTATGGTGGTGCTGTATTATTGGGTGATAAAGTATATAACCTTGGTGATAATTTTGATGACCCAACTGTTTATACCAGATCTTCCATACAGGAAACCGTAAGCTATATATTGAGCGAATTAACTGCTGCAGCAAATGATCTGCCATTAAATAACAATTCATCTAACTGGAAGTTAGGCCGTACAACAAAAGGAGCTGCTCTGGCATTGAAAGCCCGTATGGCATTATATGCTGCAAGCCCTTTATATGCTGCAGGCACCTGGGCAGACGCAGCTGCTGCTGCAAAAGCTGTGATGGACCTGAACAAATACAGCATTTATAATGGAGGGTATCGCCAACTTTTCCTGACCCCGGAAAACAATGAAATCATATTCCAGCGGTTATATACCAGAAACGCATCTCACTTCCCCCTGGAGATAGCTTCTGCTCCAAACGGTTATGGTGGATGGGGTGGAAATACACCATTACAAAACCTGGTAGATGATTATGAAACCATGGACGGACATAAAATTGATGATCCATCTTCCGGATATGATCCACAAAATCCGTATACCAACAGAGATCAGCGTTTTTATGAATCAATTCTTTTCAATGGTGCAGATTACCGCGGAAGAAAAGTAGAGACTTTTATTCCAGGTGGCCGCGACAGTAAGGATGGTAACGAAAACTGGAATACATCAAAAACCGGTTATCTCCTGCTCAAGTTCCTTAATGATGCTTATCCGATTGATAACCCATGGGAAGTAGCCGGTTTTCAACCCTGGATTTACATGCGGTATGCAGAAGTTTTGCTGAACTATGCCGAGGCACAAAATGAAGCAGTTGGACCCGATGCTTCTGTTTATAGTGCTATCAATCAGATTCGTCAGAGAACCGGTATTAATATGCCTGTATTACCAGCCGGATTATCACAGGCAGAAATGCGCGAGCGGATCAGAAATGAACGTCGGATAGAACTGGCATTTGAAGAGCATCGTTTTTATGATGTGCGCAGATGGAAAATTGCGATGGAAACAGAGAATGAACCTGCTTATGGAATGGAGGCAGTTAAGCAGGGAAATGGCACAATTGAATACACCCGCAAAATTGCATTAACCGGCCGCAAGTTTGAAGAGAAACATTACTGGTTGCCAATACCTCGTCCTGAAATCCAGGCTTTGAATGGTAAAATTCAACAGAACCCGGGTTATTAATTGAAAAAAATATCAGCAATGCGCTTACATATAAAATTAGCACCACTTGTTTTATTGCTCATAGGACTGCAGGCCTGTGCACAAACCAATCAAACAGGAACAAATAAACGACCTGTCATAGAGGTTGTTGTTAACCCTGCTATTCAGTACCAGACGATTGAACATTTTGGAGCTTCAGATGCATGGGCCTGCCAATTTGTTGGCAAATGGCCGGATGAGAAAAAAAATGCCATTGCTGATTTATTGTTTAGCACCGATACTCTGCCGGACGGAAGTCCGCGGGGTATCGGCCTAAGCATCTGGCGTTTCAATATTGGCGGAGGCAGTATTGAACAGGGAGATGCCAGCGGTATCAGAGATGAATGGAGAAGAGCAGAATCATTTATGGATAATAATGGCCAGCTCGATTTCAACAAACAAGCCGGACAAACCTGGTTTTTACAGGCTGCAAAACTAAGAGGCGTTCCTTATTTTTTAGGATTTGTTAATAGTCCGCCTGTTGCGTTGACCAAAACCGGTAGAGCCTTTGCACAAAATGGGCAGGCTAATCTTACTCCTGAATCTTACCCTGCATATGCCAGCTTTCTGGCAGCAACGATTACCGCCATTCATGCTAAAACAGGTGTTCGATTTGATTATATAAGTCCGGTTAATGAGCCACAAAATGACTGGAGTGATGGCGGACAGGAAGGAAGCCCATATCTTAATACAGAAATTTATGGAATTGCTCGTACACTAAATGACCACTTTACAAAAGAAAATATTCCAACCAAACTGATTTTTTCAGAATCTTTTGAAATTAAATACCTGTTGGGTGAATATGATAAACCCGGAAGAGGTAATCAGCTGAAACATTTATTTACAGCTGGTTCAGGAGAGTTTTTGGGGAATTTAAAGCAGGCAGAAAAAAGGATTGCCTATCACAGCTACCTTTCTTCATCGCCCAATAGTAAAGCGATTCAGACAAGGAAAGAACTTGCACAACAGGTTAAGGGACTCGATGGATATAAAGTTTGGCAATCTGAATATTGTGTATTGGGAGATAATGAAGGGGAATTAAGAGGTGAAAAAAGAGATCTTGGCATGAAAACAGCTTTATATGTTGCCAATCTGATTCACAACGATCTGGTGTATGCAAATGCGACCGCCTGGCATTGGTGGCTGGCAGTATCTCCGTATGATTATAAAGATGGATTGGTTTATGTTGACAAAAACAAAACCGATGGCAACTACTACGATAGTAAATTACTCTGGGCAATGGGCAATTATAGCCGGTTTGTTCGTCCGGGTATGATTCGTATTGCAGCAGATCTAAACAAAGAAGATGAACAGGTAACGGTTAGTGCCTACCTGAATCCGGTAACCAATAAACAGGTTTTGATAGTGAGTAACCGAAGTTCAATGGAATGTCGTCTTCAGTTAATTTCTCAGAATGGTAACGTACAATCACTAGACGGATACGCTTCATACAGTACTTCGGCAACGCAGCGCCTGCAGAAAAAGAAAGTCAGTGGAACCAGTCTGGTTATTCCGGCTGGAACTGTTGTAAGCCTTGTGCAGGAATAGTTGAATTGTTTTCATTCTAAATCATCCAATGTGGATCAAGTTTATTCGGAAGGACGGCTTCCCTGGATCCGGTATGTCCACCAGATATCCGGCGCATTGCTGTCTGTTTTCATATTGCTTCATTTATCCAATCATCTTTTTGCCTTATTTGGAGCAGACATGCATAATCAGGTAATGCAGCTGTTTCGAAAAATATACCGTTTTCCTCCATTAGAAGGATTGTTATTACTTGCTGTTCTTACCCAATTGCTAACCGGCATCAGCCTGGCATTTCATAAATGGAAAAACCAGCCGATTATGGTGAAGCTGCAGGTTGGAAGCGGGCTTTATCTATCTCTATTTTTGATCTATCATCTTTGGGCCATACTAATGGCAAGATTTGTATGGATAGTAGAAACTGATATCCATTTTGCCAATGCCGGATTACAAACCCGGCCATCAATCTATTTTTTTCTTCCGTATTACTCACTGGCGGTAATGGCCACTTTTGTACACATTGCCACCATCCATTATAACAAATCAAGACAAGCACTATTATTTAAAAAAAGCAATCCGCCTGATCTGCTTCGTATTAAACGGCAAACCGGTGTTATTCTGGTTAGCGGACTTGTGGTAACTACCCTGATCATGCTTGGTCTGTGCGGATACCGGATTTTTTACGATATTTAATTGTTAGATTGACATTTATTAAATTTTCATCCGCATCATGAAACTTGTACGATTGCTGTTGCTATTAGCCGTTTCACACTATTCAATCGCCGGATTTTCGCAGGAACTGAGTGTTTCAAGTCCGGATAAGAGGCTAACTCTTAGATCCGGATTAGAAGACGGAAAATTATTCTATCAGGTATTGTCCGAGGGAAAAGCAATTCTTCTTCCATCCAGGCTTGGCTTACGTTTAACCAATACCATTTTCTTTGATGATCTTGAATTGGTACGGATTGGAAAATCAGAGAAAATTCAGGACAACTATACATTGGTAACAGGAAAAATTAAGCAGCCTGTTTATCAGGCAAATAAAAAAAGTATCTGGCTGAAAAACAGTGAAGGAAAAGAATTGGAGGTTATTTTTCAGGTATCCAATGACGGAATAGTATTCCGTTATCATATTCCCGAAACTTTTGAGGAGGAATTGCTGGAAGAATATACAAGTTATCATTTTCCGGATACCAGCAGAAGCTGGTTACAGCCCATGAGTGAAGCTAAAACCGGATGGGAACAATCCAATCCATCGTATGAGGAAGGCTATTTTATGGACAAACAGGTGGGTGCACCATCAAAAGCAGGGTGGGTTTACCCTGCATTGTTCCGTTCCAATAATACTTGGGTATTAATTTCAGAAGCAGCTGTTGATACCATGCATTGTGCAACCCGACTGGTGAATGATTCCGGCAGCAGCAGGTACCAGATCGGGACGCCTGATCCAAGAGAGATCTTTCCCGATGGTAAGTTATTCAGTCAGGTAAAAGGTAATTGGTTTTCACCCTGGCGTGTTATAGCGATCGGCAGCCTTTCAACAATTACGACATCCACCTTAGGAACCGATCTGGCAACCAAATCCATCATGAAGGACGATTCCTTTGTAAAAGGCGGACAGGCATCCTGGAGTTGGATCAATTCCAAAGATGATTTCATCATTTATGCGGAACAGAAAAAATACGTCGACTATGCGGCCCGAATGGGATGGGAATATTGTCTGGTGGATGTGAACTGGGATACCAAAATCGGGTATGACAGCATAGCACTGCTATCTGATTATGCCCGCAGCAATAATGTTGGCCTGATACTTTGGTATAATTCAGCCGGCAGCTGGAATACCACACCGTACCATCCGCGGGATCTGATGTTAACGGCAGCCGCCCGCCGGGCTGAGTTCAGGCGACTGCAACAAATAGGCATTAAAGGTGTTAAGATCGATTTTTTCGGTGGTGATGGACAATCCATGATAGCATATTATCACGCAATTTTAGAAGATGCTGCTGCGTATAAATTACTGGTAAATTTTCATGGTGCAACATTGCCCAGGGGGTGGCAGAGAACCTATCCTCATCTGGTAACTGCAGAAGCAGTCAAAGGATTTGAAATGGTAACTTTTGGACAGGATGCCGCGGATGCACAGGCAGCACATTGTGCCATGTTGCCTTTCACCCGGAATGTTTTTGATCCGATGGATTTCACTCCGATGAACCTTTTTAAAATCCCGACATCGGTACAACGTAAAACAAGCAGTGCATTTGAACTGGCATTATCGGTTGTCTTCTGGTCGGGCATCCAGCATTATGCAGAATCTCCGGAAGGAATGGACAAAGTTCCGGATTTTGTGCAGCAATTCCTTCGTACACTTCCCAATACCTGGGAGGAGATGAAATGGATAGATGGCTATCCGGGTGAATACGTTGTTATTGCCAGAAGATCCGGGAAGAAATGGTATATCGCCGGTATAAATGGAACCGGGCAACCAAAGATGATCTGCCTGGATCTTGCCAACTGGAAGTTTAGATCGGCGCACCTTATAGGTGATGGAACCGGAACGGATTTATTTAACTCATCAAAGTTTTCAAAGCAGGGATTGCCAGCTTCCATTACGTTGAAGCCTGCAGGCGGATTTGTGCTGAAACTGGAAGATTGATTTTCTTAACAATTTCCAGAAACCCGGCATTGTATCTTTGCCGGTCATGAAAGCAATTCCGTATTCCATACTGGAGCTGGCGGTGGTGGCAAAAGAGTCCACTCCTGCTGAAGCATTTAAGAATAGTGTGACACTGGCTCAGAAAGCTGAGCAATGGGGTTATACCCGATTCTGGCTGGCAGAACATCATAATATGATAAGTGTTGCCAGTTCGGCTACTGTGGTGCTGATTGGACATATTGCAGCTGGTACACAAAGCATCCGGGTTGGATCGGGGGGCATCATGTTACCGAATCATTCGCCTTTTATTGTATCTGAACAGTTTGGCACATTGGGACAGCTCTTCCCTAACCGTATTGACCTTGGTTTGGGAAGGGCCCCGGGTACAGATCAGTTAACGGCGCAGGCTATCCGGCCGGACAGAATGCATTCCGTTCACCAGTTTCCGGAGGAAGTAAATCAGATTCAGCGATATTTTTCTATCGCCAATGCCGGATCTAAAGTTCGGGTAGGCGTTGCAGAGGGGCTGGATCTTCCCATTTATATTCTTGGATCCAGTACAGACAGTGCACATCTTGCTGCAGCAAAAGGATTACCCTATGCGTTTGCCAGCCATTTTGCCAGCACACATTTAATGGAAGCACTTTCCATTTATCATCAGCGATTTCAGCCCTCAGCTCAATTGGAAAAACCCTATACCATTGCCTGTGTAAATGTGATTGCAGCAGATACGGATGAAGAAGCCGAACGATTATCGACTTCCTATCTTAAAATGATATTGGGTGTAATGACCGGACAAATCGACTATCTCCAGCCACCGGTTGATATGAATAATGAACTTCGGGAATTGCGCGAACATCCGGCTATGCAGTCTTTTCTGAAATACAGTTTCATTGGAAGCCGTGAAACGGTAAAGCAAAAAATTAGTGCTTTTCTGGAAGCAACGCGGGTATCAGAATTAATGATATCCACTAATCTTTTCCGATTGGAAGACCGCCTCAGGTCCTATGAAATTACAGCAGAGATTATGAGAGAAGATAAGTAATCGCGCCTTACTATTGCTTAATTTTGCGGGTCATATGGCAAACCCAAACCAGGTATCCGGATTTATTATGGCACTAATGGCTGCCATCTTTTGGGGTATTTCCGGCACCTGTGCCCAATACCTTTTTGAGCAAAAAGGACTGGAACCTGCCTGGCTGGTTTCCTGGCGTTTATTGCTGGCGGGTGGCATTTTGGTAATTTATGCATTATTACAGAAAAACACGGATGCGATCCGAATCTGGAAGCAGCCAAAAGATTTTGCATCTCTGTTGTTGTTCAGTATACTGGGAATGGTTGCCGTTCAATACACCTATTTCTACAGTATTAATTTATCCAATGCAGCAACTGCAACAGTATTACAATATATAGGTCCGTTGTTTGTGGTGGCCTTTTATGCTATCAAAAACCGACGCTGGCCGATTTTAGTTGAATACGCTTCTCTTGTCTTAGCGCTGGGAGGAACTTTTTTACTTGTTACGCATGGCAGTTTTGAGCAATTGGTAATATCGGAAGCGGCTTTGTTTTGGGGATTACTCTCTGCTTTAACACTTGCTTTTTATACTATTCAACCTGTTCAGTTACTTAGAAAATACACTGCAGCAACTATAACCGGATGGGGAATGTTTATAGGAGGAATTGTCTTCTCCTTCTTTACCAGACCCTGGCATGTTCAGGGAACCTGGGACCTAGGAACCTGGCTTGCATTTGGTTATATTATAATTTTTGGAAGTCTGATTGCTTTTTATATTTTTCTACGTTCTGTAACTATTATCGGAGCCCCCACCGCAAGTCTTTTATGTTGTGTAGAACCATTGGCCGCAGCCGGAGTTGCTGTTCTTTGGCTGGATGTCCCTTTTGGTGGAATGGACTGGATAGGAACCTTTTGTATTCTTCTCACCATTGTCCTGTTAACACTTGGCACAAAAAAGAAGCGGGTATAATTAATAAGACAGTTGAAGAAACGCATTACTTACTGCCTGATGAAGAATGGTGCCATGGTTTTCAGCGGGTAAATAATCGAAGACAGTTTTGATACCCGGGTTTTTGATTGCTTTCAATTTTTCAACCAACAAATTGGCGTCCACTTCCATAACACGTGGGTTTTTTCCGGGAGTCAGTCCCTCTTTGCCAACAGCAATATAAATAGCAACAGGGTTTGCTATCGTCTTTTCCAGCAAATCTGAGGAGGCTTCCAAAACTGCTGCATTATTCCACCATAAACTCGGACTTACAATAATATATTTATTGAAAAGAGATGGTCTCTTTAAGAGAACCTCGGTTGCCAGAAGGCCACCAAAGGATTGGCCAATCAGTGTTTTTGATCCATTTGTTTTAAACTTTTTTTGAACAAAAGGCTGTAATTCCTTTTCAATAAAATCGATAAAGCGGGCAGATTTTCCGGAAGTTGGGAAAGCTGTTCGTTGTTCTTCCAATGCAGACGGACTAGTAAAATCTCTCCTGCGATCTACAGATGCAATACCAATGACAATTGATTTCGGAATCCGATTCACCCATTCAAAAGAGTTGAACTGTACCAGTCCGGTTATATGAATAAAATCCTCATCCGCAGATCCGTCCAACAGATAAATAACGGGATAGCGGGTGGTGTCAGTTGAAATATATCCATCCGGCAAATAAATATTGAGAATACGCTTTTCGGAAAGAATAGTGGAATTCAGTTCCTCAATAACACCCAGCACAAAAGGTTTGGTTTGAGAAAACGCAGCAGATGGGAATATAAAAAACAATAGATAGATTATGTATTTCATATTTCAAATCTCTTTCTTTTATTTAAATACCAGGCGATTTAATTAATAGCCTGTTCTATCAGTATTCCATTTAAAATATGCCAGACTAAATAATGACCAAGTCGAACAAATAAGGAAGCTGAAAAGCCCGCTTTTTTATAATACCAGACCTGAATAAAATTCATGGCAAATCCGGATATAACTGCATAGATAATAAACCATAGTGGTCCGCCTGACAATTGCTCAACAGGTTCCCGAATGGAACTAAGAATGGCGATAATCCAAAAAGCAGGCAGCCAGTATTTCCCTTCCTTTATTTTAGCAAACATCAACAGCACGAGGGTTACCGGAATTAACCGATAAAAAACTTCTATTTCAAATGCACCAGAACTATATAAAAAGATCGAATAGGGAAATGGTTGTGTATAAGGAGGTAAACTGGCATGAGGCTGGTCTTGTAACACAAATTCAATCAGCAGCAAATCTGCCAGTCCGAATACAATTCCAATTAAAACCGGTTGTAGAATTCTTTCTGATAGAGGAATTTTTTTATCCCAAAGCTCGGGCAAGCGGGCGGGTTGCTGGAAAAAAAGGAAGGGAATCCCTATAGCGATCAGGGCTATATTCGACCAGGGCCATAAGCGGAGGCCGGGATATGTATTAATCAATTGCTCACCATAAATGATTCCAATAACCGCCAGGGCTATAAAGAAAAGATAAAATAAAATGGAAGAACGGTATTGCTTCATATTGGTGAAACTACAAACCAGCTTCATTTAGTAAGCACCGCTCATAAAAATCTAACGGAATTCATAACCAAAGCCCATCAATTGGGTCAATAGAGAATTGGGTGCGTCAGTTGCGGTACAACGACCTTCCAGTTTGGGTGCGATTGGTGAATTAACTGACAGGTATTCCTGAATAACACTATGAAGCGTGGCACCTAATCGTCTGGGTTCCTTTACTCCTTCAACCCTGCAAATGGTGGTATCAGGATCACCTTCCCTTTCACAGGCAACAAAGGTGTAAGTTTTAAATTTATCAAGTGGCTTTCCACCCACATTAATCCAGTTTACCCGTTGTCCTAACTCTTTTGCAATAGTAAAGTTGACCTGCATTCCCTGAAAGCGAACCACCCATCCCCCAAAACGTTTAGCAGGGTTTTTTGCGAATGCATTCTGCAATTCTTTTTCCATCCAGTTCCACAGTTGTTCGCCAGTTATGTTTCCACGTTTTGCTTCACTATCTACAGGTAGCATATTCCATAAATAATCCATGGTGATAGCTGCCTTACCAGTTTTTGGATCCGGAACCAATGGTGGACAAAAACGGAATCCATTACTCAGGGCTATATCCGGTTTAAACTTCCACATGATGGCATCCGTGATAAAGTTATCCATCGGTGTTTCTATCACATAATAGCGCACCAATGGTGTTGTTGTTTCTCCGATTACGCGATGCAGGATTTTTTTGTAGGGCTTTCTGGCAGCTTCAATCATATTTTTCATTTCCGGATCTTCCGGATATTTTTCCGGATCAACATCCAATAACTGATAGGATTGATCTTTAATTATTCCATCTTCCAGTACTATATCCAGCCTGGCCAGAAAGGAACCAAATGCACCGGGTTCCGTAACTTTTGAATACATTCCCTGAATTGGTTCACGAACTCGTTCATGGGTGTCGGCACCCAATATATAATCAGCTCCTTTTACATGTTGCAAATTGGACAAACCGATTTGTTGGGCCAGTCCCATATGCGTAAGCAGAAAAACCATATCACACTGTTCATATTGCTTAAGCAGACGGATGTATTTAGCCACATTTTTTTCAGGCGGTGTAAAGGTGATGCCATCGCTATAGGCTGGCGATTGCCGTTTGGGAGTAAGCGGATCATTATATCCAATGAATCCGACTTTTAATCCGCCTATATGTTTTACAAAATAGGGAGGAAAGATCAGGTCGCCATTTAATTCATCGGCAGTATTATGAAACATATTGGCGCATACTTTTACTCCATCATAGGCGAACATATCTTTCATCATCATTTCTTTTCCATAAACCACCTCCCAGTTTCCCGGCAACATGATATCGTAACCGATATTATTCATCAATGGAACAATGGCTCTGCCTTCAGTAAGGGCTGCAACTCCGCTACCCTGAAAACAATCACCTCCGTCTATAACAAGTGTGTTTGCGGGATTTTCATTTCTGAGCTGGTTGATCATGGTTTTGAGGGTTGCCATACCGCCTCTTTTTTTATACACCACTTTGCCATTTTCAATGAAAAACTCATCATGCACAAGCAGTTGAGCGTGGATATCTGCAGTATGTAATATGGTAAAGCGACTAGCCTTGCCAGTTAGTATTGCTTTGTTTCGTTCAATTTCTTTCAATTTTGATAGTCCTTCATCCGGCTTGTTAGCAGCGGCTGCCATTGGCGATGCCAGCAACCCTCCACCGATTCCAAGCCCAAGTCCGAGTCTTCCTGCATTGCGTAAAAAATCACGCCGACTATTTTCGCTGATTTTCAGATGCAGTTCTTTTTCTGCCTCTTGAAGTTCTTGTTGTTTACAAGTTAAGCAGTTACAATGATTAGGTTTGGAAGTTGACATGGCAATCGTTTATGAAATTTAGTTCTTCTTAGTTGCAGCTGCTTTTCTGGCGGCAAGAATTGGTTCAAATGGTCCGTATTTATGCTGCTTTTCGGAGAAGCTGTCAACAAACGGACCAAAAGGGTGATCGATGGGTTTTTTAGAAATATCCGGCCAGTCAGTACGAATATCTTTAACCGGTCTTGGCTGTGAATTCACATAAGCGGCCAGATCCCAGGCATCTTCATCGCTAAGAGCCGGGAATTGGTGTGTTGTCTGATTAAACGGCATGTTGTCCTTGATATAACCGGCAAATCGCGACAGACGATATAGACCAGCACCGGTATTATAACTATTGGCTCCCCATAATGGCGGGTAGGCATACTCGTTACCTTCTGGCGAAAGCAGTCCTTCCCCGCTGGAGCCATGACAAGACTGGCAACTGGCTTTGTAAAGAATGTTTCCTCTCACAGGATCGGCGGCGCGGTTGAGATAAGTAAGTTCGCGAATTCCGGCTCCGTCCGGTTTAGTTCCTTTTTTGACGTCCTGCCCTACCCATTTAATATACGCAACAATGGCTTTCATTTCTTTCCCTGCGGTATCAATTGCGGTACCATTCAGGCTTCTTTCGAAACAATCGTTTACTCTTTTGGGGATTGTTTCCAGGGTGCCGCTGCGATCCCGGAATTTGGGATAGGTTGATACTACCGTAGCATAATTATTACCCCAGCTGCGGGTTCCTGCATCAAGATGGCAGTTTTGGCAGTTCATTCCGTTACTGAAGCTTGCCACAGATCCCTTTGGTCCGAGGTATTTTGACGTATGTGCAATTAACTCTTCACCATAGATAACCTCTTCTCTTTCTTTTCCTTCCAGTACATTGTCGAGGTATAAACTGGGCGCCTGCCAGCCCGGTTTTTCGACCAGGCGGACAGGCTTTTCTTTCTCACGCAACCATGACTCTCCCAGTTGATATGCAACAACAACTACTACAATTGTGAATAATATGGCAGGGAAAATATGTTTCATGTGTCAGACAGGTGTTAGAACGTTGTTAGAGAGTTATCAGATATATGTTAGAACACTCTGAGACAGGTGTCTGATACCTGTCTCACTGGTGTCTGACGTCTAAAAGTTCCTTAAGGATGATGTAGATACCCATTACCAGTACAAACCAGCCAAATCCTTTTTTGAGGCTGTCTGCGGAGATTTTTTTGCTTAGTTTATTTCCGATAAAGATGCCAACGATAGCAAGACCAGTAACACTTAGCAGGAGACTCCAATCCATCGAAGCATTTTTAAGATCTCCGGTAAAGCCGATCAAAGATTTTGCAGCTATGATCAACAGTGAAGTGCCAATTGCCTGTTTCATAGGTAGTTTGCTCAACAAGACAAGAGCCGGAATTATCAAAAATCCGCCGCCGGCACCAACCAATCCGGTTAGCGTACCAACCACCACCCCTTCCAGTAGTATTAGCGGATAATTGAATCGTTGCACAGTGACTTCATCCTCCACAATTTCCTCCTTCTTGCTGCGAATCATGGAAACAGACGCAAATACCATCAACACTGCAAATAGCAACATCATCAGAATTGACTTGGTAAATATCATACCCCCGATAGTAAACAGCTCCTCCGGAATAGCCGGAACAATAAATGCCCGGGTTGCATAGACCGCCAAAATAGAAGGAATACCAAAAATCAAGGCTGTTTTCAGATTGATTTCATTACCCTTATACTTTGGAAAACTACCAACCAAACTGGTTGAGCCAACTATAAAAAGTGAATAGGCTGTTGCAACTACCGGCTGAACCCGAAACAGGTATACCAAAACCGGAACGGTAAGAATAGAACCTCCACCGCCAATCAATCCGAGGGAAATTCCAATTATTAGTGAAGCAATGTACCCTACGATCTCCATATCCTTTGTATTAGAAAACAAAGATGAAACATCGCAAATCGAATTTTGGTGATGGTAGTCACACAGCTTGTTTGACTCTAGTCACTCTCTGACAAAGCTTTCCCTGACCGGTTAAATTCATAAAGATCCCTTCTGATTAGGTGAAGTGCCTTGCTTATATGCTTTTCAACCGTACTAACGGAAATCGCCAGATGGTTGGAAATGTGCTTATTAGATTGAAGCTCCCATCGGCTCAGACAAAATACCTGGCGGCACTTATCCGGTAAGGAAGAGATCGATTTATGGATGGTTTGCTGTAATTCTTTAGCCTCAATATTTCCTGCAAAATCGATTTTGCATTGAGCGTTTAAAAAAAAATGCTGTTGGTATCGAACACGTACTGCCTGCGCCCTCATTTCATTTAAAAGCTTGTATTTCAACGCCTGCATAAGATATGCCTGAACAGAAACCGTGAATTGAACCTGCTGTTTATTCTGGTATAAGCTGATAAAAATTTCCTGAATTAAATCTTCCGCCTTTTCACGAGAACGAATCCTCCGGTAAGCGGTATCCATCAAAATCGACCAATACCGACAGTATAGTACCTCAAAGGCCTGTGAATCTTCCTGACGAACCCTGTTGAAGAGCTCCTCATCCGATAATTTTTCATACAGCAGTTTAGAAGATAGCATGCAATTCGTTTAGGTAGCCAAATTAATACTTAAATAAGGGAATAGTATAGTAGAAACATTAGAATTAATAGTTAATACGACATTTAATCCATTTTATTCCTCAATTTCCGCAAACTGAGAGTACGAAACTTTTCAATTTCTTCCTCATTTAGCGAACTGGTAAAGGAACCAGCCGAATCAAAAGAATTGTACCATTTATCCAATTGCCTGCATTCTTCTTCTGTAGCATTCCCATTCAGGTATTTTTCAATTAATATGTCTATATCAGGTGGATACATGCCAATAAATATAATATTTATTTTGAGTTCCTTTAATCAGGTAGAGTTCCGAATCACCATTTCAGGTTGTTTTAGATAATTCTCAGGAATGGTTGGCGAATTTTTATCCAGTTGTTTCATCAATAAATGGATAGCTGATTTGGCAATATCCCTGATTGGTTGCCGAATGATGGTAATGGAAGGTGAATACAAACGAAATAAATCATGATCATCAAAACAAAGTATCGCCAAGTCCTCTGGAATCTTCTTTTTGGCATTTTGCACTGCTTCCAAACCACAGATCCCCAAATAATTAGTTGCAAAAAATACTGCATCCACTTCAGGATGCTCCTTTAAAAACAACTCAATCGCTTCCACAATTTGCTCCTGACTATTCTGATAGGGCAAATTTAAAACCAGGGTCTCCTGAAAATCAAGATGCCACTGCTGTAAAGCGATATGGTAGCCTCGCTCGCGTTCTATCATCTGGATTTGATCCAGGTCAACCGTCACAAGTGCAATGGATCGATACCCTTTTTTAAGCAGGTGCTCCATCCCCATCATTGCCCCTGAAAAATTATCAACCAAAACCGATGGCACATCCAGCAACGGAAAGTACCGGTCCATCAATACCACAGGTTTACCAGTCAATTTCAGTTTCTGGACCTCTGATTCCATTCCGGGAGTGGGAGTAATCAGGTATCCATCCACCTGTTGGGAGGTTAACATGGCGATCAGCTCCCTGCCCTTATCATTATCATTCTCCGTACTGCAATAGACTATTTTATAGCCACTCGCATAGGCCTCTTCTTCAATTGCTTTGGCAAGGGTTGCAAAAAACACATTGGATATATCCTCTACTATCAGGCCCAGCGTTTTTGAATAACCGGTACGTAAACTGACAGCAGTTTGCAAGGGACGATACCCTGTTTCATCTGCAATTTTCCGGATACGATCCGCCACCTCATCACTGATTCTTTGCTCACGGGCCTTTCCATTCAGTACCAGAGATACGGTGGATGGAACTACCCCCGCCCTGGTTGCGATATCTTTGATGGATACTCTTTTCATTGTAGCTGACACAAGCAGTCAGGCAAATTACAAATTATTCTCCTCCAGTACAGCAGCCATTTCAATCAGCATGGCGCCGCTTAACTGAATCGTTAAATCCGTAGATGCACCCGGAGGTGTTTTCCAGTAGGATCCGAATAATAAATAATTCTTATCCGTACCGCTTGTCCATAAGGTTTTCGCGTTATGCTTCAGGTAATTCACATACCGACCCTTATCAGAACTCAGCATGCCCGGTGTAAGAATCAACTCTGTACAATACCGAACAAACACTCCTTTAAACAGGCCACCATCACCACCGCCTTCATCTTTTAAAAGATTATCTGTAAAATTAGTTAGTACATTATCTGACAATGTAAAATTAGCAGCCTGGATGGCATCATTCAGATAACCACTTTCATTGGTAATCTTGAATAACTCAACAGCAACCCCTACAAACAACCCCTGATTATAGGTAAACTTCCAGGTCGTATTCCGAACACCATCATTATTGTCATTTATGCCATCGTATACCCAGCCGGTACTACGGTTATACAAACTGTCTTTTATCCAGGTGTAAATCTTCTTAGACCAAACAAGATCATCCGGATTATTAAACTCTTTGTATAAGCGGGCAGCTAATATGGCAGCCGGACCATTGGCAGGTGTATTCTTATAAAACGGCATTGCTTTTCTCCAGGCAATTCCTCCACCCATCGTAGAATTCCAGCCATTTTTCAGGTCCGCCCATAAAACATCCACCGCATTTTTATATTTCACATCACCGGTAGCCTTAAACGCTCTTAACATAGCCAGTGCATTCCATCCCATATCATCATAAAACTCATTGATAAATGTATTGCCGTTTTTTACCGGCACACCGCTAAACCATTTATCCATATAGTCTTTATATACCTGACTACCTGTACGTTCATATGCATCCACCAATACATCCAACCCATGCGCCTGGGGCCAGTAATGAAAATTGGTATTGATATTTTTTTCATTAAAATAATTACCAGATGCATTCCAGAATTTGGATACCAGTGATTGCGTACTACTGTCTGCCGCGAGGGCCCAGTCAATTTCGGCTTCATTCTCGCCACCAGTACCATCATCAATTACACCTGGATCATAATCCTTTCTGCAACCAGTACTGAGCAGGACTACTATAACGCCAGCTATTGCCGTCAGTGATTTAAAATGTACAAATCTCATACTCGGGATTATTTAATGATGATCTCGTGATTGTATGCTGCGTCCGTTTTAAAATTAACCAGCATATCAACATTTTTCATGTCCGCTTCTGTCTTGAACTTGAAACAGTAATCCCATTGGTTTACATTCTGCTTGTAGATATTATACCAGGCAGCTGCGGTACCTGCATCCGGTCTTGAATTATCACGATTTACACTTCCCCAATCTTCCTCAAATTCATTTCCATCTGAACCTTTCAGTTTCATGCGGAATTTATACCGCTCATCGCGACCCCAGCCTTCCTGTCTGAATTCAATCGGTACATCCGCTGCTTTAAAAACACCACCACCCTCATAGTCAAGTTCAGCCTGCAGACTATTGTTTGGTGCAAACCAAAATCCAAGTCCGGTTATTTCAGTGATGCTAAAAGCTGCATTATTGAAATCAAGAACAAGGCGATATACCTGGGTGCCGGTTGCCGGACTGGCAACAGCTTCCCCTTCTTTCAGGAAACTTCCTTCTACCTGATAGGATGTAATGGTTCCGCTGGTTCTGTTTACAAATCTGTATGAGCCGGGTTTCAAAGAAGTATAAATTTCAAATACGCCAGCACTGGTGGATTTCAGCTTTATTGCATTTGACAGATCAGCGCCTGCTTCTGTAGCATCACCGCTAAGGAAAACCTCATTGGGGATTTCAGCAAAACCAGCCGGACGTTCCACTTCAATGGTTCTAACCAACTCGGATCTTTTCCAATTGGTTCCTTTAGAAGCGATAACAGCCCAAATCATTTTGCCGGTTTCAAGCGAACCGATACCCGCCATATCCGCTATGCGATTAAGATCTTTATGACTAAGAGACAAACGATTCTGCACACCGTTCCCATCGGATGTTATCTTATAAATTGGTTCGGAGAAATCACCTCCTTCTTCATCAAATGCCACTTCATACATTACCAACGCTCCATCTTCTGCTTTGGCATGATCCCATTCAAAACCAACAGATGCAGAAGTTGCAGGCTCTAATTTTACAAATACATTATCATTGGGTGCATAGTACTGTGTTACACCGGTAATATTCATATTAATGTCGCGATCATTCCTGGAACAGCTGATGAAAGCTGTTGCTATCAGGAGGCAACCTGTAATGGTTAAAAGCAATCTATTCATATAAGGAAGATTTATAAAATTTAAATGAGTTAGTTTTCGTAATTGGGGTTCTGCGACAGATTTCCATTTCTGCCGATTTCTGATGCCGGAACCGGCCAGAGATAATGTTTGGTTCGATCAAATGTTCGGAGCTGCGCACGGATAAATCCATTGTCAATGGATGGGTCTTCGTACTGCGCCCCGTGTGCCCATCCGTTTAATACTTCTTCAGCAATTTTCCATCTGCGTATATCATCTACCCGAAGACCTTCCATTGCAAACTCAACTCTTCTTTCATTTCTGATTATTTCTGTCAGGTCACCGGATGAAGGAAAATTCAAAGCAGCAGGATCAGTAAAACCGGCACGTGCCCGTAGCGGACGGATCGTCTGATTCCAAACTGTTTCATTAAACTGATTCAGTGCCTGTTTTGCTTCTGCATACATCAACAAAACATCCGCATAACGAATCAGAATAAGATTCAATCCCGAATTGAATCCTGCAACCGCAGTTGGATCATAATATTTTTTCCAGAAATAACCGGTGGCTGTTCCCTGTCCGGATGGATTGTATTCATTATTCGCAGCCGGATTCGGATCTGTTCCCGGCTCGATGTAAATTGTCTGGGTTGTTCCATTTGCATTGGTCCAGGTTGAACCATGGTACACTATGGTAGCTGTAAGTCTTGGATCTCGGTTTGCATAGGGATTATTTTCATCAAAACCGGAACCTGCCGCATTAATTGCAAGTCCGTTTGTCATGGTATAACTATCAACCAGCTCCTGGGTTGGAGCCAGGTTATTCCCTCTTGCTCCGGCAGAAATAGGTACAAAATCAATATGCTCACCCCAGGTACGAAGATTTGGAACGTATTGCAGATCCAGGATCACTTCACTGTTGTACTCATTAGTTGGACTAAATACTGCTGAATAAGAAGACTGAAGGCTGTACGTTCCATTCGTACCCTGATCATTCATTAGTTCTTCACAAATGGAAACCACCTCATCCATGCGATTCCCTTCATACAGCAGTACTCTTGCCTTAAGTGCTTTGGCAGCTCCTTTTGTTATACGCCCCCGGTCGCCAGCCGGATACTGATTACGGGTAGGTAATACAGCAGCCGCTGCATCCAATTCAGCTAAAATAAACTCAAGAACTTCCGCTCTCGGTGAACGTGTAATAGCTTTTGCATCATCCGGTGAAAGATCTGTTTTTATTAATGGAACATCACCCCACCAGTTCATAAGCCGGAAATAATGAAAAGCCCGAACAAACCGCACTTCTGCTTTATTTCTTTCGCGAAGTGATGCATCCATTGTGGTATTCTGATCTACATTATCCAGAAAAATATTGGCAGCTTTAATGCCGGTATAATAATAAGCCCACTCCCCCCTGAACCGATCCAGGGTCGGCGTAAAATTTCCACTTGTAATTACATCGGGAAAGCCGGCACCGATTCCCAATCTCGTGTAGGCATTATCGCTCAATGCTTCGTTGTAGAAAAAATACTGACTGGTATACATCCGGTTGTAAACATTGTTCAGGGCATTATTTACATTGGCACCGGATTGCCAGAAATTCAACTCCGTAAACCGGTCAATTGGCGTAAGATCCAGTTTTTTGCAACCCACCATACTTGTTACCAGCAACAGCACTGCACTTAGGCGTTTTATTGTATTTGCAACCATTGTTAAAGTAATTTTTGTAGTTAAAAGGTAATATCCAGTCCGGCTCCATAAAATACCGGCAATGGATAAGCGCGTCCGCTATTTGCACCTGCGCCCATTCCTGTGCTGTTCCCGAATTCCGAATTTTCGGGATCAAGAAAATTCATATCTGTGATAGTGAATAAATTCTGGCCACTCAGGTAAATTCTTGCTTTTTGAATTTTTGCACGTTCAGCCAGCTGCTTTGGAATAGTATAACCAATCTGGAGGTTTTTTAATCTTGCATACGCTGCATTAAACAGATATATATCTGAACCGGTACGGTAGTTATTTGCATTTGACGGCGTTCCTGATTCTGCCAGACGCGGCCATTCTGCATTCGGATTGGTTGGCGTCCAGTAATCTGTCTGATGCTGGTACATGGTACCAGAATAACCTACGTGAAATGGCTCCACCAATTCACCTCTTACCATTACTTCACGTATTCCCACACCCTGCATAAATACAACAGCATCAAACCCTTTCACATTTACTGAATAGGTAAGTCCAAATGTGTATCTGGGGAATGGGTTACCCAGAATAAATTTATCGCGGTCATCAATGGTGCCATCACCATTCTTATCTACAAACCGGACATCCCCCGGAACAACAGTTGCATTGGCCGGTTTAGGCAGTGTTTCCACATCTCTTATATTCTGGAAATAACCTGCCACCCGGTATCCCTGATATACGGTAATTGGAAGTCCGACTCTGCGCACAAATTCAAATTCTTCCTTACGAAGCACCAGCTCTTCTGCGCCGAATGTGTAATTCAATAACTTATTCAGGTTATCAGCAAGATTCGCATCTATTCTGTGGGTAAACAGGGCTCCGCGATGGGTATACCCCACCCGAATTTCCCAACCACGGTTCTGAACCTTTGCTGCATTATAGGGAGGGAAACCTGCTCCGAATAATTCGGGCACATCTTCTCTTGCAACCAGGATATCTGAAGTGACTTTATTAAAGAAATCGAAAGAGAAATCAAGTTTATTATTAAAGGCCGTACCATCCAACCCGATATTAAAAGTGGATGCTTTTTCCCAGGTCACTTCCGGATTTCCTAAGGAATATCCCGCCCCGCCAACAATTTCATTATTGAATCCATACGCATTGGCATAATTAAAGAAGGTGGTTTGATATTGATATGCACCTATATTCTGATTACCCAGCATACCATACGATACGCGAAGTTTCAGATCTCCAATTTTATCCTTATATCCCTGTAAAAAATTCTCCTCCGTTGCACGCCAGGCAGCACTGATGGAAGGGAATAAGCCCCAGCGTATGGCTTTTGGAAAATTTGAAGAGCCATCATACCGGAAATTCACTTCTGCAAAATATTTGTCATCATAGGAATAACCAACCCTTCCCAATAAGGAATTGAGACTGGTTTCCGAGGTACCCTGAACTGTATTATTTGAATTGGGATCCACTACAGTACCAGTTGTTGGCACGCCCCAAACCGGATCTGTAAGTGTTTTACGAACATTACTTGCTTCTGTTTTAAAAGACTCATTGGTTCCTCCAAACAAAGCGGCTATTTCATGTTTGCCCAATTGTTTTTTGTACTCCAGTAATAATTGCGTGTTCGTTAACAGCGATTTGCTATTGGCATCAAAAACTTCCCGGTCCTGACCATATCTGCCACCTGGCACAAACTCCAGTTCCAGCCGTCTGCCAAAAGAGGTATTGGATCGTACGGTTCCACCAAACACACCCCTGATTTTAAGGTCTTTGGTGATAGCATATTCACCATTTATGCTTCCAAATATTTCATCGTTATTATAGGTTCTGTAACCGCCGTTTTCCAAAACAGCTTTCGGATTGAATTCAGATGATACAGCATTGGTAAGATAACGACCCAAACTATCCTGAAAGTCATAAATCAACGGAACACGTGAAGCATCGATTATCAGGGTTCCTGCACTGGAAGAATGATCCCGTCCGTTTGATTTCGCATACCCCAGAATGGTGTTCAGTTTAAACCTGCCTATTTCAGTACTTTGATTGATACGAAGATTATATCGTTTCCAGCCATAATCATCTCCAATAAAATTATTGGCCTGGTCCATGTATCCAAATGAAACCATGTAGGAACTGGTTTGTCCACCGCCTCTAACACTTACGCTATGGGTATGCTGAGGCGCGTTTTGCAAAATATTGGAAAGCCTCCAATTACCATTTCCTCTGGCAGCCAGCTCCTGAATCTCGGTTGGCGAGTAAATAGGTTGTCTGCCTGAATTAACCAGTGATTCATTTTTATAATAAGCATTTTTCCAGCCATCAACCGGCTGAGCTGCAATATTCGGAGAGGTTACCCCATACATACCATTATAGGTCAGTGATGGCTTTTGGTTTTTACGTCCTTTTTTAGTAGTTACAAGGATTACTCCGTTTGCAGCACGTGAACCGTAAATGGCTGCTGTACCTGCATCTTTCAAAACAGAAACGGATTCCACATCATTTGGATTCAGCAGATTAAGATCCCCCCCAACAATACCGTCAATTACCACTAATGGATCGTTGTTTCCTAAGGTTCCCAAACCGCGAATATTGATGCTTAATCCCTGTCCGGGTTCAAAATTGGTTTGCTGAATAATTAGATTGGGAGATACACCCTGAAGTGCCTGGCTCATATTAACAACAGGCTTCCCTTCAATGGCATCCGCACCAATTTTATCCACTGCACCAGTAACTGATATTTTTCGTTGTGTACCATATCCAACAACGATCACTTCACCCAGACTTCCATTCTGAGCCTGCAATTGAATGGTGAAATTATCCTTGTCCAATGGTAACTCCTGCGTATCATAGCCGACATAACTGATAATCAGGGTGCCTTTTAATTCAGGTACGGAAAGCACAAAATTCCCATTGGCATCGGTAGTCGTAGCCAGTGTGGAATTTTTAAGCTGAATTGTTGCACCTGTTACCGGAGAATTTTTATCATCCATTACTTTACCCCGAACAGAAATAGTCTGTGCGAGCAGTGAGGATGCTGATATAAACAACAAGAAAAATAAAACGCCGATTTGACGGCCAATTCGGTAAACCGCAGGTGGCTTGAAACTATTCATATGGATGCTTATTTAATCGTTCGTATTATAAAGTCACTTCAAAAGAAATAACCTGCTATTCTGTTAAAAAAATTGTTTTACACCGGATGTAATCTGGAAACATTACCTGCAGCTCCAACCAATGCCGCAGATTCTCCAAGTTTTGAGATTTTGATTGTAATGGGAACACGGCTTTGCTTCAACTGATTTAGCAGTGCAGGTGCAAATAAAGAGTAGGATAATGAAATACTGCCCCCAAGAATCACGAATTCCCATTTATACTGATCGTAAAATGAAAGCAGAAATTCGCCCAGATTTTTACCAAAATCATCAAAGAGTTCGGCAACTATATGCTGATCTCCCTGTTCCGTAATAGATAGTACATCAGATAGTAAATAACCTGTTCGTTTCTGATAACTTTCCACAAACCATCTTGTAGACAAATAGTCCTCTGCTGTTCCCGCTTTAAATGGAGCACACCAAAGATTGGCATCAATGGCACCATCCAATCCGGTAACGGCGGAACCAAATCCGGTCCCCAATGTAAAACCGGCAATATTGTCTGGTAAATTTTCCTGTGCAGTAAATAGCTCGCCCTGTAAAAAACAGGCAGCATCATTAGAAAAATGAATATTTTCTGAACGTATTTCAAGCAAAGGTGAAAGCAGGTTTCTGATATTCAACTTATATAATGAATCAAACTTATTCTGATTCTTCATATAGGAAACTCCCTGTTCATAATTAAAAGGCCCGGGCATTGCTATGCCTGCTTTTCGAACAGGAAGATCTGTGAATGAAATCGCCGTCTTAATTGCCAATGCCCATTCATTCAAAATTTCAGAAGCTGTTCCTCCTGAATCAACTTTTCGCCGAACACAGGAATTCTCCAGAATTACTCTTTTTTTACAGTCAACCAGGGCTGCAGCTATATGAGATCCACCAATGTCAACACCTACAACTAAAGGAGAATTCATGATAAAAGATGTTTTCGCTCACGATAGGTTTTCCATAATAATTCCCCGAACAGGGTATTTGCCCAGGCAAACCAGGAGCGGGTGAAATTTTTTGGGTCATCCTTATGGAAAGACTCGTGCATAAACCCGGTATCCGCATGTGTTTTACGTAATACCTCAATACAATCCGCAATTTCCTTATCGCTATTGCTGGTCATTGCTTTCATTATAATTGCCATTGGCCAGATCATATCCTGCCCTACATGCGGACCTCCAATCCCTTCTGCTGCTTTTCCTTTGAAGTAAAACGGATTATCAGCTGACAGAATCATTTTTCTTGTATTCTGATATACCGGATCAGCTACCGGAATTGCGCCCAGATATGGCATCGCCAAAAGGGAAGGCACATTGGCATCATCCATCAACAATGTGGAACCAAATCCGTCAATTTCAAAAGCATATACTTTTCCATATTTTTTATGCTCCACAATGGCATATTGTTTCAATGCTTTTTCCACCTCATTGGCCAGATCCACCAAAGGTTTTGCCCCAGCACTATCCAGATGGATTGCGTTCAGCATTTCTGCTGCCTGCCGAAGACTGGTAACTGCAAAAAAATTGGAAGGAATCAGGAACGAAAAGACAGTAGCGTCATCACTTGGTCGGAATGCGGAACAAATAAGTCCGATTGGTTTAACCGGATAACCATAACCCTTCATGGGTTGGGTATCAGTAGCATGCGGGGTAGTCCGCTGAAAATGATAGGCCCCCAGGTTTTCTTTTCTCTGCTGATCACGAAAAACCGTATAAGTTGTTTGAACCGCTTTTCTCCATTCAACTCCAAATGGACTACTATCTCCTGTCATTTTCCAATAATGGTACGCCAGTCGGATAGGATAACAAAGGGAATCAATTTCCCATTTACGCTCATGCACCCCAGGCTGCATATCGGTATGATCAGTTGCCCATTCGCCCCTTTTAGCCGGATCATTATAAAATGCATTGGCATATGGATCTTTCAGAACACAACTGGTTTGGCGATTAATTACCCCTGCAATCAGGGCCTTCAGTGCCGCATCTTCTTTCACCAATTGCAAATACGGCCAAACCTGTGCCGAACTATCCCTTAGCCACATGGCATCGATGTCTCCAGTAATTACATACGTATCAGGTATGCCATTTTTTATTTCGTGAAAAACAGTTGTGTCTAACGTATTCGGGAAACAGTTGCCGAATAACCAGGCCAGTTCTTTGTTTTTAACTCCTGCCTGAAAACTGTTGATGGTTTGTTCAACCGCTTTGCTTGTAAATCTGCGTTTTGCAAGAGGTACTCTTACTTCCGGGAAAGCTTCATTTGCAGCGAATGCAGAGAACCGATTCAGTACCAGTCCGGCTCCAAGCAAACCTGAGTTTTGTAAAAAATGGCGACGTTTCATCGTTCGAAAAAATATTTAGTACTTAATAAGTCACTTCATATTTATTCTACCGCCATTCGGCCGCCCTGTTTTTTTATTTGGTCTTTATAATCAACTCACCTCCCTCTTTAAATAAGGTATGTGGTACAAAATACCCCTCCAGTTTGTTATCATTCCAGTTGATACGGGAAAGCTTGCGGGTACCTCCTTCATTTCTGATCTGCACGTTTTTCCCGTTTGGAAGGTTCCAGTTGATCTTATTAAACAAGGGAACAGAAACAATATAATTGGTATCAGCTGGTGAAAGCGGGTACACTCCCATTGCTGCAAATACGAACCAGGACGACATTTCACCGGCATCATCCATCCCGCAGAGCGCAAGGCCCTCCGGACCAACTCCATATAGACTATCCATAATAAAATCCAGGATTTTCTGCGATTTTTCAGGTTTGTCAACAAAATGATAGGAATAAGGTGCTTCATGATCGGGTTGGTTACCGTGACAATACTGTCCGATCATGGTTTCCACATTGCGGGCAATATAGGTCGGGTTCCAGGGCAGACTGAAAAGGGAATCAAGCTTGGATTCAAAAGCAGCTTTCCCTCCATAGAGCTGAACCAGTGAAGGCATATCATGCGGTGCGAAAAAAGACACCTGCCATGCATTGGCTTCCCGATACATATATTCATAATAGGGGTACTGCGGATTAAAATTCTGTATCCAGCTGCCCGTTTCGGAGCGCCCGCGCATAAAACGCGTGGACGGGTCAAATACATTTTTATAATTATGGGAACGCTCCATCAGGATTCTATGTTTGGCTGTATCGCCCAATTTAGCCGCCAGTTGCGCCAGCGAATAATCGTCATAGGCATATTCCAGGGTTTTGGAAACACCTGCCTTTCCTTTGATTTCAACATTATGGGTACCCGCAATCTCAGGATCAGCTATATACCCCTTCTCCATGTATTCATTCAGGTGAGGCCGGCTTGGCCCCTCTTTAAAAGCGTTATTTAAGAGCCCTTTATATGCCTGTTGTACATTAAATCCATCAATTCCACGCAAATAGGATCCGGCAATAAAAGGTGCGGCATGATCTCCATGGAAAAAAGTTGGAATAAAGCCGGTCTTGTCTCCCATATCAGTTAACGATTGTATGATGTCCGCCGTTACTTTAGGCGACATCATACCCAGTAATACCAGTTTATTCCGATAGGTATCCCACAAGGATGGAACTGTATAATAATTAAAGTCAGCTTTTAGAACCTGATTTTTTACATCTGTATATTCTCCATTAATATCTGACCGTAAAGCAGGCCACAAAAAAGTTCTGTATAGGGAAGAATAGAATAATTGTTTTTGCTTTTCGGTTCCGCCTTCCACCTGAATGCCCGAAAGTAATTTTTCCCAGGTCGTATTGGCGGTATTTTTGATCTCGGTAAAGGACTGTTCGCCTATTTCCTTTTCCAGATTCTCTTTTGCATTGGCAGTGCTTACATAGGAAAGGCCGATTTTAAGTTCAACCACCGGACCCTTTTCCTCCTTTAATTTAAGAAAAGCGCGTCCTCTCCTGGTATTTTCTCCCTGTTTTTCCAGCTCAAACGGACTATTTAATTTTGCATAAAAATAAACCTGCTCACCTCCCATATCCTGCACACCCTGTACTGCAGCAGAATCGACCTGATCAATTTTCCAGCTCCTTACACGATTATTAGATCTCGCCAAATCAAATAAGATGGAGCGCGCTCCGGGTTTTGCAAATTCATATTGATGAAATGCCGCACGCAGGGTTGAGGTCAATTTCACATTGATTCCAAAATCCTGCAGCACTACCTGATAATATCCTGCACCTGCCGATTCCTGGGTATGGTTATAGGCAGATTGAATCGGTTTGCTTGTATCTACTGCACCGGTAATTGGCAATACAGGCACATTGCAGAGATTCCAATGCCCTTTGTTTGTGTGTGCAAAACCAATTATTACAGAATCTTCATATTCATAACCGGCACCTGATCCATATTCTGTAATCGGACTTACCTGAACCATGGCATTGGGAAGAGCTGCACCGGGATAGGTTAATCCTGACCATGGACGCCATCCATCCGGAACCCGAAACCCAACAATGGCAGAATCAGTTAAGGGAGTAGTTCCTATAAAGGGATTCACATAGCGCGTAACACCATTCGTATCCTCACCGGAAGGTATATTCGTTTTACAGGCAATAGCGGAAACGAAAAAGACAGGCAACCATAACATTAGCAGATCTCGCATGGGCTTGAAGGATTTATCCATAAATCAATAATAGTCACTTCAAATTGATCAAACCGCTATTCATCCAATAAAAAAAGCCGCCTGCTCCTAACCGACCGGGGAACCTGCGGCTTATAACCAACTGCCAGTTAACACTACAACATAGTTTTCGGTGCTTCGTAATTAGATTTAGGAAGTGCTGTTTTTGACAGGGCAGCAAAGCCTCCCCGGATATTAATTAATTTATGATATCCTCTCGCTTTCAGGATGGACGCAGTTATCATAGAGCGGTATCCACCAGCACAATGTATATAATAGGTATTGTTTTTATCCAGCATACTCATATTGGAATTAATAAAATCCAATGGGAAGTTAATGGTCCCCTCGATATGCTGGCTCTTGTATTCAGATTCACGGCGCACATCCAGCACATTTAGTTCCTTGTATTTTTCGAACATTCTGGCAAAGGAGTCCGCATCAATTTCTTCGATCTGATCTGTAGGGAGTCCGGCTGCTTTCCAGGCGGCAATTCCTCCTTTCAAATATCCCAGCGTATTATCGTAGCCTACTCGTGCAAGGCGGATTACTGCTTCTTCTTCTTTGCCTTCCCCTGTAATCAACAGAATTGGCTGCTTTAATTCGGTTACAAGTGTTCCAACCCATGGAGCGAAATTATCATCCAGTCCAATGAATATGGCGCCAGGTAAAAATTCATTCGGGAAATCATTCTTATTTCTGGTGTCAATAACAAGTGCTTCTTCAGCTTCCCATACCAATTGAAACTGCCGGGGCTCCAGTGCTGTGGTCCCCTTTCGAATAATCTGATCAATACTGCTCAGGCCTCCGGTAACATTCATGATCACATTATGCGGAAAGTATTGTGGTGGAGCAACAAGGCCTTCCGTAACTTCTTTTATAAATTCCTCCCTTGTCATATCGGCGCGCAGTGCATAATTGTATTTTTTCTGGTTCCCCAGCGTGTCGGTCGTTTCTTTACTCATATTCTTTCCACAGGCACTTCCTGCCCCATGTCCGGGATAAACAACAATATCATCGGAGAGTGGCATAATTTTATTTCGCAGAGAATCAAATAATTGCCCTGCTAAAAACTCAGGCGTGATTTCTTTCTTTACTTTTTGCACCAGATCAGGCCGGCCAACATCTCCAATAAAAAGGGTGTCACCGGTAAAGATGGCGGCCTCTTTCCCATTTTCATCAATTAACAAATAGGTAGTTGATTCCATCGTATGTCCGGGTGTATGTAAGACCTTGATGTTCACTTTACCCAGTTGCAGAATTTCGCCATCAGTTGCGATATGTGCGGGATAACCTGGTGCAGCAGTTGGGCCAAACACAATGGTGGCACCTGTTTTAGCAGCAAGATCCAGGTGACCGCTGACAAAGTCAGCATGAAAATGCGTTTCAAGAATAAATTTTATTTTGGCCTTGTCCTGAACCGCCCGGTCAATATATGGTTTAGTTTCCCGTAAAGGATCAATAATCAGCGCTTCCCCTTCACTTTCAATGTAATAGGCGGCTTCCGCCAGACAGCCCGTATAAATTTGTTCGATTTTCATGATGGTCAATTTTATCTGTCAAAGTTGACTAGCTGCATTAATTGCTTTTGTATCCTTTGTTACAAAGCGGAGTGATTTGAATCAGTTTCAATGCTGAGGTAGGTCATGAAAAAAGGGACTGCATGTTGCAGTCCCTTTCACCTTTCACTTTTCACCTTTCACTTCATCCTCACACTCTTCCCTCCGCAATATGCTGATCAATCTGACTTTCGAGTTCTTTCTGCGCCCTGATCTCTTTCAGTTTTTTACCATATGCCAGTTTGGTAATTAACACATATAATACAGGCACCACAAAAATCGCAAGGGTCGTAGCTGCAATCATGCCGCCGAAAACTGTCCAGCCGATGGTTCTTCTCGATTCTGCCGCTGCACCTGACGCAAATGCGAGAGGAAGCACACCCAGAATAAATGCCAGTGATGTCATAACAATCGGGCGTAACCGAAGTTGCACCGCCTGTAAGGTTGCATACACCACATCAATTCCCTTATCCACTCTTTCCTTTGCAAACTCAACAATCAGGATCGCATTTTTTGCTGCCAGTCCGATAAGGGTTATCAAACCAATCTGTGCATAGATATTATTATTAAGTGCCGGCATCAGTGTCAATGTCAGAATGGATCCAAATGCTCCAATCGGAACAGCAAATAATACTGAGAAAGGGACCGACCAGCTTTCATACAAAGCAGCCAGGAACAGAAATACAAAGACCAGTGAAATCATAAAGATGATTGCCTGCTGACTTCCGGCCGCTACTTCTTCCCGGGTTAATCCTGAAAACTCGTAGGTGTATCCGGCAGGTAATGTTGCAGCAACTTCCTGCAAGGCTTCAATCGCCTGCCCACTACTGTAGCCTGGTTTGGCGGCTCCGTTAATCTGTGCAGAACGAAAGATATTAAAGTGATTGATTACCGCCGGTGTTTCAATTACCGATGTCTTTACCAGTGATCCCAGTGGAATCATATTTCCCTGACTGTTGCGTACATAGAATTTCTCCACGCCGGCCAAAGAACTTCTGTAATTGCTGTCTGCCTGACTCACCACCCTGAAATTCCTTCCGTAAATATTGAAATCATTTATATAACTACTTCCAAGGAAGTTGGAAAGCGTGCTATAAACATCCGATACCTGAACTCCCATTTTTTTTGCCTGTTCACGATCCACATCCACTTTATAGGATGGTGTTCTGGCATTGAAGAAGGTATAGGCCATGGCAATTTCAGGACGCTGGTTTAGTTTGCCCACAAATTCATTCACTACCTGTTCAAACTTCTTCACATCATCTGCCCCTCCGGATTGTTGCAACTCAAAGGAGAAACCTGAGGTAGAACCCAGTCCGGGTATGGCTGGTGGCGCAATAACCAGAATTCTTGCTTCCTTAATATCTGCCGTAACCGCCCGGATTTTATTCATCACATCCGTCGCATGCTGTCCTTTATCTTTCCTGGAATCCCAGGGCTTCAGATTTACGAATATGGTTCCAGCATTTGATTTATTGGAGAAACTAATAATATTCAATCCGGCCAAACCACCCACTACCCTTGATTCAGGAATTGATGAAACGCGTTTAATAAGTTCATTTGCCATTTCCACACTTCGGGTGGTTGAAGTTGCTTCCGGCATTTCGTAAGTTACCAATACACGCCCCTCATCTTCAGTTGGAATAAATCCGGTTGGTTTGTTTTTGAATAACAAAAACAGGCCAACAAAAAGTGCCACCATCATACCTAATACCCAGGGAGTCCGGCGAATCCAATGCCCCACCGATTTCGCATAACCACGAGTTACCTTATTAAACCAGTTATTAAAATTGAAAAAGAACTTCTCCAGTACATTTTTCTTTGCATCCGCATCTTTAGTAGGACGAAGCATCAACGTACATAAAGCGGGAGTAAGCGATAATGCCACAAAAGCCGAAATCAAAACGGATACAGCAATGGTTATAGCAAACTGCTGATACAAGCGGCCGACAATACCCGGAATAAATCCAACCGGAATAAATACTGCAGCCAGAATCAATGCAATTGCTATTACAGGTCCGGATATTTCTTTCATCGCTTTCTGAGTGGCCTCTTTTGGCGACATCTTCTCATGATCAATATTATGTTGTACCGCTTCAACCACCACAATCGCATCATCCACCACAATACCAATTGCCAATACAAATGCGAAAAGTGTTAGTGTATTAATTGTAAAGCCAAGCGGACCAAAGAAAATAAAGGTTCCGATCAATGATACCGGGATAGCCAGCAACGGAATAAAGGTAGCTCTCCAGCTCTGAAGAAATAGAAACACAACCAATACAACGAGAATCAATGCTTCTACCAGTGTATGCAATACTTCGTTAATAGACGCTTCCACAACGGTAACTGTTTCCAGGGGCACCACATAATCAATATCTTTTGGAAAAGTTCCTCTTAAATTGTCCAGTGCTTTATTGATTCCTTCATAGGTATCCAATGCGTTTGCACCCGGTGCCTGATATATCAGCAGGAAGGCAGCAGGCTTTCCACCTTCCACCATCGCATTGATTCCATAATCAAATTTCCCCAATTCAACCCTTGCCACATCTTTCAGGTAAACAACCGAACCGTCAGCCGGACGGGTACGCACAATTATATTCTCAAACTGATCCTTTGTCGTTAAACGGCTATTGGTAAGAATAGTATATTCAAATGCCTGAACGCCTGGCTGTGGATTCCCACCCACCGTACCAGCCGCCACCTGCAGGTTTTGTTCCTGCAAAGCCTGGTTTACTTCTGCAGGAGTCATATTGAGCGCAGCCAGCTTCTCCGGATTTAACCAGACCCGCATGGCAAAATCATCCGCTCTCGTAAATACATCTCCTACCCCTTTTACCCTGGTAATGGCATCTTTCACATACAGATTAACATAGTTTCCTATAAACGTAGCATCGTGTGTTCCATTCGGAGAATAAAAACCAAGTACCATCATAACACTTGGATTCCGTTTTCTAACAGTAAGACCTAACCGCTTTACCGCATCAGGCAAACTCGGCTCCGCCACACTTACCCGGTTCTGTACATCCAATGTTGCAATATCAATATCCGTCCCCACTTCAAAATTGACCGTTATACTGCTTTGCCCGCTGGATGTACTGTTACTGGTCATATAGGTCATACCCGGTGTTCCATTCACCTGCGTTTCGATGGCGGTTGTGGTGGTTTGCTCAACCGTCTGCGCATCCGCCCCAATGAAGTTTCCACTGATGGAAACGGTAGGCGGAGTAATATCGGGATATTGCGCAACCGGCAAGTTGATCAGCGAGATCACCCCCACCAGAACAATCACCACCGAAATAACAATGGCGGTGACGGGTCTTTTTATAAATATATCTGCTATCATGCTGCTTCTTTATCTGGTTCTGATGAATCTGAATTATTGTTTTGCAGGAGCGGAAGGGCTGGATGGTACGGATTCAATTTTTGCCCCTTCCCGCAGGTTCTGCACACCCTGCGTTACAATCGAATCGCCTGCCTGTAATCCACTCTTAATAATAATGTTCTGCCCGATCTGCGTACCAAGCACAACTTTCTGCTGCGATACCGTACTGCTATCGGTTTTCCTGTAAACAAAAAACTCGCCCAGTTGCTCGGTAACTGCTTTATATGGAATTAAAAGCGATGAACCACTTGTCTGGTTTTTAACCCGAAGCGTGCCATTCATTCCGGTGCGAAGACGCTCTTCTTTATTTGGGAAAACAACCCTTGCTTTAATGGTTCCTGTTTGTGCATCCACTGCACGATCCAGTAAAACCAATTTACCCGGAACCGGGTATTGATCTTCTCCAAACGCAAGTATAAAAATGGAATCTTTTGCTGGTTTATTCAACAAAGATGTAAAATGATAAATCTGCGACTGATCCAGGTTAAAATCAACCGCCACATCTCCGACTGATGACACGGTATTCAATAGTGTTTGTCCGGCGGTTACAGGCGCTCCCGGTTTAACCAGTGAAATACCTATTACACCATTAAACGGAGCAATTACTTTTGTATAACGTACACTGGTTTGTGCTGCTGCGATAGATGCTTTAGCTGCGTCCACCTGCTTTTGCGCCACTTCCAGTGCGGCATCTGCATTATCTACCAACTGACGGGCAACTGCATCATTTTTCTTCAGCTCATGATAACGATCTGCATCTTTCTGTGCTCGGGACAGATTTGCTTCCTGCACATTCAGATTGGCAACGGCCTGCTGATAATTTGCATTGTATAATTGCGCATCGATGCTGTACAATAACTGTCCTTTTCTTACTTTTTGTCCGTCTTTAAAATGTATTCCGGTTACAAAGCCACTAACCTGCGGTCTTAACTCCACCTGATCAAGGGCTGTTAAAGTGGCGGGGAATTCCTCATAATAAACCGGACTTCCTTCCTGCACCGCTTCCAGTGTAACTTTCACTGCAGGTGGTGCCATTGGTCCAACCTGCTGTGCTTGTTGTCCGCATGCTGCCAATACGATTGATCCGATAATTGCTGTATATAGTCTGTTTCTCATACCAGTAAATTAATAGTTGATTTGTCCAAGTTCTTTCTGTACATCTACCTTGCTGGCCAAAACATTGTAGAGTGCTGTATAATAATTGATGGTGGCTGTACGCAGATCTGTTTCCGCATTAATTACTTCCAGATAAGTTTTAATTCCGTTGCGGTATTGCAATTGAATAACATCGTACACTTCCCGGGCCAGTTCCAGATTTTCTTTCAGTGCCTGGTAATTGGTATAGGTACTTTTATAGGTAGCCATTGCCTGAGAATAGGCTGCATTCACCGAATTTTTTAAACTCAGCAGATCCAGTTTTGTTCTTTCCAGTTCCCAGCTGGCTGCATCAATATTCGCCTTTCTCTTTCCACCCTGAAATATGGGAAACCCAAGAGTAATTGCCGCAAAAGAGGCCGGATAATTTACATTATAGAGTTTGGCAAACTCATTATTCAGGTAATTCAAATTATACGCACCATTCAGCGACAAATTCGGCAGATAGGCCCATTTATTGTATTTCAGATTTGCTTCCTGCAATTTCAACTGCGTCGATAACAACTGAAATTCAATCCGGCTGTTTAGATCAGGCGTATCGGAACCGGGCAGGGTGATGGAGTTTTCCATAGCCACACTATCATATGTCAATTGAACAGGCGCTTCTGCCGGATATCCCATCAGCGATTTCAGGTACTCCTGTTTCGCTTTCAGAATTTCCTCATTGGCAATCTTGGAAGCTTTTGCATTATTCAACGCAATGGTTGCCCGCTTATAATCGGTTTTATCTGCCACACCTGCGTCGTATTGAAATTTTGCATCCTTCAGGCTTCGTTCAATCCGGTTGATGTTTTCTTCCGAAACTTTCACCTGCTGGGTCGTCGCAATCACATCATAATATGCTTTCGAAACTGCCACCACCACATCAATTTTCTGCTGCTGGGTATATTGCAGGGATTGCTGCAATACATCCTGCTTTGTTCTGCGAGCCAGTAAAACATCCCGATTGAAAAGTGTCTGCGATAAGGTAAACTGGAGAGCTGAAACATTATCAACACCTAGCTTAACAGGGTTGCCACCAATGATATTGGTCTGTACAACAAAGTTGTGCTGAAGATTGTAATTGAAATTTACCTGGGGATACCAATCAGCCAGTCGGCTGCGAACATTTGCCGCAGTGATTTTCTGGTCAATTTCTGCTTGTTGTACAAGGGGCTGGTGCTTTAAGGAAAATGCGATCGCCTGATCCAGATCCAGTTCTTTTGGTAAACTGTCGGGAACAGTCTGTGCAATGCCCTGTAAGCACCCCAACAGGAGTGCGGGCAAGATTAGCTTTGTTCTCATCATTTATTTTATTACGCGTCTACTATGGCCTGCCTAACCGGCAATCGTTTTTAGCTTTTTGGAGTATTTTTCAAAAAGCTCAGTATTCAGGATGTACGTGTAGTTGCGACCGGATTTTTCAGGTTCGATCAAACCAGCTTCCACCAGAGTTTTAATATGGTGACTAACAGAAGGTTGTGCCAGGTCCAGGTGTTGAACAATGGCGGCGCATTCCAATACACCCTTTTTCTTCGAAATGGCTTCGAGGATTCGGAGGCGATTCAAATCGCCCAACGCCTTTGACACTTTCTCAAACTGTTTCCAATCCATTCCACTAATTCATTGAAGGATGCAAATGTATTGATTTAATAAATGGACAAAGACAATCCATTTCCAACTATTTCAGGGAAAAAATAAAGATTGCTGGTTATTAACGTTTTATTGGGGGGAGCTGCTCAGATTCTTGATCCCCCGGAGTAGTGCGTCCGGAGTAAAGGAAATACTATCAATTCCGGCATCCAATAGAAATTGTGCAAAAGAAGGGTCATCACTGGGTGCCTGTCCGCATAAACCGATTGGCCGGCCTGCTGCATGTGCATTCCGGATAGCCATTTCAATCATCTGCCTGGCAGCAGGATTCTGCTCATTAAACAAGGGACTAACCAGTGCAGAATCGCGATCCACCCCAAGTGTAAGCTGAGTCAGATCATTAGAACCAATTGAAAATCCATCAAATACCTCAGCAAAGGCTTCCGCCAATAACACGTTGGAAGGGATTTCTGCCATTACATACACTTCCAACCCATTCCCACCCCGCACAAGTCCGTACCTGTTCATTTGTTCCATTACCTTTTTACCTTCCTCCACGGTACGACAAAACGGTATCATCAGTTTTAAATTGGTAAATCCCATTTCTTCCCGCACCCGATGAACTGCAGCACATTCCAGCCGAAAACCCTCCCGGTAGCGCTCATGGTAATACCGGGATGCCCCCCTGAAGCCAATCATTGGATTCTCTTCTTTCGGTTCAAATCCTGCTCCGCCCAGAAGATTTGCATATTCATTGGATTTGAAATCACTCATCCGGAGAATGACCGGCTTGGGATAAAATGCAGCTGCCATAACAGCAATTCCCTGGGATAACTTGTCAATGAAGTATTCACACTTATCCGGATAATTTTGTGTGAAATGAGAAATCGTTTCTCTATCAGGCGAATCATTTATCAGCTGATCAAAATGAACCAGTGCCATAGGATGGATCTTAATGGCATGGGTAATAATAAATTCCATTCGTAAAAGACCAATCCCATCATTTGGATAAAAAGACAATTGAAATGCTTTATCAGGATCGCCGGCAATCAGCATGATTTTCGTCTTTTCCGGCATTTTAATGGCACTGAAATCGTGTTCTGTCAAATCGTACAATAAAGACCCTGCGTAAATGCGTCCTGTTTTACCTTCACAGCAGGATATAGTAATTGTGTCACCATCTTTAATATTTTCCGTTGCATTTTCGCATCCAACAATTGCCGGTACCCCCAGTTCTCTTGCTACAATAGATGCATGACTTGTTCTTCCGCCCTTGTTTGTTATTATAGCGGCAGATTTTTTTAGAACCGGATCCCAATCCGGGCTGGTAAGATCTGTAACAATAATATCACCGGCTTGCAATTTATCAGCCTCTGCTGTACTTTTTAATAAACGGGCTGTACCAATGGCGATGGACGAACCAATTGCCTGACCGCTTGCTAATATTCGTGCGTCTTCCGCATGCAACCGATATTCCTTCAATAACAGGGGATTCGACCTGGAATGTACAGTTTCGGGGCGAGCCTGAAGAATATAAAGTTTTTGCGAAGCACCATCCTTTGCCCATTCTATATCCATTGGCTTTCCATAATGGTCTTCAATTAGTTTAGCCCATTTAGCCAGCTGAATAATTTCAGCATCTGACAATACGAACCTGGGACGCAGGTCAGCTGCAGTTTCTTTGTTGATGATAGCATTAGAATTATCATCGCCATACAGCATCGTCTGTTCTTTTTGCCCCAGCTTTTTCTGAATAATGGGTTGCTGAACTTTCTCCAGTAAAGGCTTGAATACCAGAAACTCATCCGGCGTAACTGTACCCTGAACAATATTTTCCCCCAATCCCCATACTCCGGATATATGAATCAGGTTGCGAAAACCTGATTCCGGTTCCAGTGTAAAGAGTACACCGGAACAGGCAAGATCAGACCGAACCATTATTTGAACTCCAACTGAAAGTGCTACTTTTTCGTGCTGAAATCCATGATCCTCCCGATATTTAATAGCTCTGTCTGTATAAAGTGACGCAAAACAACGCTTCACTGCTTCCAAAAGGGCCTCTTCACCCCGGATGTTTAAATAGGATTCATGCTGTCCGGCAAAGCTTGCTTCCGGTAAATCTTCTGCTGTTGCACTGCTCCGAACAGCTACAGCTACCGGCTCACCTTTGCCAAGTTGTTCATAAGCCTGTACGATTTCCTTTTGCAAATGAAGGGGTAATGCTGCATTCAATAATAATTTTCTGGCTGCTGCCCCAATAGTCCGCAGATTGGTATACTGTTGATGGTCTAATTGCAGCATCAGCTCTCTTAATTGTGCATGCAAACTGTTGTAAGACAGAAAATCTTCAAATGCAAGAGCAGTGGTAGCAAAGCCATCCGGAACACTGATCCCCTTTGATGCCAGGAGAGAAATCATTTCACCCAGGGAAGCATTTTTTCCTCCTACAGAAGGGATATCCGCAAGATTAATTTCATTGAAATGTCGAATCCAGGCAGGTTGCATGAAAATTAAATTTTTATCTGCTGTTTAATAAAAACGGACCAGGGCAATTTTTCCAAAGTCAGTTAGTTTTCCCGGATCTACAAATTCAACTTCACCACCTACTTCCAATACTTTTTCAATAATATCATCCACTGCATCTTTAATATAGGAATAGGGATTATGTGGCTGGAATCCATCAAAATAAAAATCACGTTCTACTACCAGTAGTTTTCCATTATGGTGCATGGCTTCTTTCCAAACTTCCGACATACCTATAGTGAGTCGTTGAACCTTTTCAGCACCAGAAAGGCGAAGCAGTACCCTTTGTTGCTGCCAATTAGCCCAGTCGTCAAAATAGGGTTTCAGTTTCTTTTCTATGTTTAGGGAATCGCGTTCTGATCCGACAAATGGAATGATATCAATAATGGAATTCGAATTTTCAGTCTGAGAACGAAAGTCTTCCAAAACAGTCGATTTACCCAAAATGAATGCCGGCAGATTATAGGCGCGAATCAGTTGCCCAAGCGTGAGATCTGCCCTTTGTAGTGCAGCCTCATCGGAATATTCGATGTGGGTGGAAAGAATCCGGGTTTGCTTTCCTGGTTCTCCCAGCAAAATATGCATTTGTTGTGGTTGAAACAGCAATACCAGAAATTGCCGTGTTATTTTTTTGCAATTGATCAGATCGCGGATTTCGAATGAATCATCAATAATAACTTTGGGAACAACATCCATATCCAGATAAAGCATTTTTTCAAAGACAGGAGAAAGGAAAATCGCAATACTACGCTTATGAGTACTGTAGTTTAACTGTTGAAACATGTTTTTTAATCGCTGGAGCAAAAGCAGGGCTAATTCAGGCGGATATTGTTTGAGCAGTGATTTCTCAACCAGTTCAGAGGCGGTTTTCAGAGAAGCAGACAATTCCTCCTTTGCTGTCATTTTTGGATTGAATGGCAACACTATTGATACTGCAGGCCGATAATGAACCGCCTCCAGTACCTTTTGAAGGTCTGGTGTAAGAACAGGATTCATAGCCGGGAAAATTTCGTTACGAAACTAGTCAGAATGGTGTCTGCATAAACTGATACTAATCAGCCTCTTTTTTGATCTTCATCAGAAGCTGGTGCATATCCTCCATCATTTCGATCTGCGTTTTTTGAATTTCGAACAATGTTTGCATCTGTTCCGTCATTAACAAATCGAGTTTACAATGCAAATTGCGTACTTCTATCTCCGATTTCAGGTTGATCATATAATCGCTGATTGCTCTTTGCCTGTCTTTTTCCTCTTTTCGGTTCTGGCTCATCATAATAACTGGTGCCTGAAGTGCAGCTACGGTAGATAATAATAAATTAAGTAAAATAAAGGGGTACGGATCGAAAGGCCGGCTTAATAAGAATATATTCAATCCAATCCAGAGCAACATCAAAAAAGTAAAACTCAATATGAACCTCCAGCTTCCGCCAAATGAAGCTACTTTGTCGGCAATTCGAGCCTGAAATCCAGGATGCTGCTCTTCCAATTCCTTTAACTTATCAGTAAGCAGTTTTTCTTCTTCTACAGATTGCCGCACCATTGAATTAAGTTTTTCCAGTTGGGCTGATTCAGTGGAAAAAAGTTCTTCCAATTGAGTTTTTGTCATATCTGTTGAATTAATGGTGCTGCTCTAATTTACGACATTAGAAATATTTCGACAGAGGCTGCCAAACTATAAGAAGCCTTGTTCCGTTAATATTGCAGAATCCCTTGAATTCTACAAAATAATCCCCTATGACAAATGAGTTACCCGATTTTCGGGAAGAAATGAGGTTGGCTGATCTGTATTCATTTGGAATACTGGATACAGAAGAAGAAGAAGATTTTTCTCAGTTGGTTGAACTTGCTGCCAATATTACCAATTGCCCAATGGCTGCCATCAGCTTTATAGACAAAGACAGGCAATGGTTTAAGGCAATAAAAAACATGGGGGTGCAGGAAACCCGTAGGGATGAAGCTTTTTGCCATTATACCATCCAACAGGAAGGAGTTTTACTTGTTCCGGATGCCAGTTCAGACGCGAGGTTTCAAAATAACCCCTATGTTATCGGAGAACCCAATATTAGTTTCTATGCCGGGGCCCCTATAAGTAGTATTTCCGGCCAAAAACTTGGGGCAGTATGTGTGCTGGATTCTGCCAATAACAGAAACCTGTCAAAATTCCAGCTAGACGCCTTACAAACCATTGCGAACCAGATAAATCGTCTCCTTGAACTAAAAAGGAAAAACAAATCCCTGATCAATTATACCAACAAACTGATTGAAGTGGAAAAATCCTTACATCGACTATCCATCAGGGAGGAAGAATCAGAAAGAAATTTTATTGCCAATCAGTTACATGAAAATTTTGCACAGACACTGGCTGCAACAAAGCTATATATAGAATTCGCAGAAACAGAAAAAGACCTGGCAACCGGATTTTTGGCTAAAAGCAAAGACAACCTTGAACATATAATTAATGAAATCAGATTGCTCTGCAACTATATCAAACCGGTTGATACCTATCAGGCAAGTCCGGCTTTACTGATAACAGAATTTATAAATGAATGGTCTGTGAACAATAATATAGAAGTATCCTGTTCCATTCATACGGAAGAAGATCTGCCTTCTGAATCGGGCTTATCCATTTATCGTTTATTACAAACCATACTTCCACTTACAAAAACGTATCGGGCAAAAAAACTGAATCTGACAGTTGATCTGGGAGCAACTGTTGAAATTAACGTACATTATCAACCAAGCAGTAATTCTACCGTAGATCCATATAAATTACTTTATTTAAAGAAATCCATTTCAATAGCACAGGCAGAAGGAGGGCAATTACTACTCACAAGAACAGCAGAAGGTGCTCACCAAATTGTGATTCACCTTCCACTGACTGAATCTATCCTGGCATCGCCATAACTTTATACCCGTCTGTGGCCATTTTTTTCCCATCCTTTGTAACCGATACAGCCTCAAACCTGGATAAATTACCTGATTTCTTATCGGTAGTTTCCATCTTTAGCATAACTCCATTTTCCATTCCTTTCATGGAAGGGAAGCGAATTGGTTTGGGTCCGGTTTCGAGCATCGCAGCCAGACTTTTAGCAAAATTTCCCATTCCCGAACCAAGTTCAGTTGTCATCCAGACAAGGGATTGACTATCATCACTTTCCACCTGAAACTGTTCACATTTATACCCAAGAATGGTTTCCGACTTGCCGGTTTTGGTAACTTTTACATTGTTAGGTCCTTCTTCCTTTACCTGGCCCTGCACCCGCTGCCTCATTTTAGCCAGGTCCATAATCATGGCCATTTTCTGGTCGGTCATAAAGGTGATCATTTTCTGGTCTTTCAGGTCCATTACCATGAAAAATCCTTTTTGTTTTGGACTTTCCATGCCGGTGTAATCTCCTTTTGAAAACCACATCCCCATTTGCTCCCCTTTTTTTAAAGACCCGTTTTTACCTGAACTGATTTCATAAGTTATACCTAAACTGAAATCATAGTTTTCCGGCAACGTTTGGGAAACAACTGCATTAGTAGACAAAATCGCTAAAAGCAATAAGCTAACGGACTTGAAGAATCGAAAAAAAGAAGCACTGGAAGGCTGAATACCTGATCGCATAATTTAAATTTTTGTGATGAATTCATCGCCTTAACCGAATGCTAAGCTACATCAATTCTTCAAAATGGTGAATTCAACGCGACGATTGAGCTGCCTGCCATCATCCGTATCATTTGATGACAGTGGTTTGGTTTCGCCATATCCCTGTGAACGAAGGCGGGACGCCGCTATTCCTTTTGTAATCAGGTATTCCATTACGGATCTTGCCCGATTATCACTGAGTTTATAATTGTAATCATCCGAACCCTTACTATCGGTATGCGCACTAAGTTCAATTTCAATAGCCGGATTTTCTGCCAGCAGTTTCACTACACGGTCCAGTTCAACAAAGGATTCTTTTCTTAATTCCCATTTATCAAAGTCGAAAAATACATTGTTTAACCGTACCGTTTGTCCGATTTCAATTGGGACCAGATAGAGGTCCTTGTGAATTTCGGTATAGCCCGCCTGTACCATGGAATCGAGGTTCAGGTTTTCCGACATGGAGAAGAAATGATTGGCAGTGGCCCGTATGCTGTAATTTCGGTTGAAGGGCAGAACAATTTTGAATGCGCCGTCAAAGGGACTGGAAAGGGCATTCCCCACCTGTACTCCATCCGGAAGGGTTTCATACAGCAGGGAAGCCGTAACCGGTTCACCGGTTTTTTTATTATATACATTTCCGGTTACCATCACCACCGGATCCGGCTTTTTCTCTTCCAGCAGGCGAACGCGTACAATATCACTGGCTCCATATCCTTCTTCACTGGTGGTGAGATACGCAAATTCCCCCCCGGCATCCATGGTAAAAAATGCATCCCAATTGGCGGTATTAATTGGTGCTCCCAGATTCTCGGGTTCTGACCATTTAGTCCAGCTATCATCCAGCCTTTTGGTTTTCCAAATATCATTATCCCCCAGTCCTCCTGTACGATTACTGCTGAAATACAGTGTTACGCCGTCCGCTGCCATATAGGGGGTCATTTCATCAGATTCCGGGGTATTGATTTTTTTCCCAAGGTTCTTGGGTTCCGTCCAGCTGCCGTCCTGTTTAAGAAAAGAAACGAAAATATCATTCAGTGCGCTGCCTTCTTCAGTTGACATATACAATAAAAGAGTTTGTCCGTCCTGCGCCATGGATGCACCAGACAATTTGCCCTTATCGTATTTGAAATAATTTTTGATATTCAAGCCTTCCGGCTGGCTCCAGCGTCCGTCCTCCTGCATATAACACATACTGATACCTTTTCCCACATAGCCCCCTTTTACGAAAGCACCACGAATCAGGATCCGGTTATTATCGGGTGAAATCCAATAAACAGCATTGTAATGCGTGGTATTAAGTGGATAAGCCAGGTGTTTGGCTTCGCTCCAGTTGCCCAGTGTATCACGAAAAGCAACCCAGATATCCTGTGAATTGGGAACAGACCGGTATTTGGTGTTCCGGGGGTGATTTTCGCAGATAAAAAACAGCAGGTTGCCATCTGCCGAAATGGTGGGTCTTAACTCCGGCAAATCAGAATTAATACCTTCTCCGAGGTTTTCAATCTTTATAATGGTGCCCTCCCTGATGACATTTTCCTTCTGGGCAATGAATTTAATACTGGTGTCAATGGAGGTTTGGGCAATAACTATTGAACAGGTAAAATGCAAAAGCAGCAGAAAGTACAGTTTTCTCAAGGCTTGGATCTTTCCTTAAAAACGTAAACCCATTAAAAATAATGTATCAGAAGAGGTTTTTTTTAGCTTTAGGATGCACTAAACACACAATTATGAAGAAAATCTGGACAAGCCTCTTTCTTTTGTCCGCCTATTTCGCACAAAGTCAGCTAAAAGCTGATGAGGTTCAGACCTTTACACTTTCAAATGGAATGAAATTTTTGGTAGTGGAGGATTTTTCCATCCCAAATGCCAATATGTACCTGTTTTACCGGGTAGGCTCCCGGAATGAGTACCAGGGCATAACCGGATTGTCCCATTTTTTTGAGCATATGATGTTTAATGGAGCCAAAAAATACGGACCAAAAGAATTTGATCGTACCATGGAGTTTAACGGAGGGGCCAATAATGCCTATACCCGGGAAGATGTTACGGTCTACACCAACTGGTTTCCGGCTTCTGCAACGGAAGTGATTTTTGATCTGGAAGCGGACCGGATTTCAAGTCTGACGATTGACCCAAAAGTTGTAGAAAGCGAACGGGGGGTAGTGATTTCTGAAAGAAGCACTGGCCTGGAGAATTCACCATACAGGGTATTGTTTGAAGCAGTACAGGGACAGGCATTTGCGGAGCACCCCTACCATTGGCCGGTAATCGGATACCTGGATGACATGAAAAACTGGAAACAGGCCGATCTGGAGCGGTATTTCAAAACGTATTATGCGCCCAATAACTGTGTAGTAGTTATTTCAGGTGCTGTGAAGTTGTCCGAAGTGAAGGCATTGGCAGAGAAATATCTTGCTCCGATACCGGCGCAGGCGGAACCTCCGGCGGTTCATATTAAAGAACCCAAACAAACGGGTGAAAAAAGAATTACGGTACAAAAACAGGTAGCCAATCCCTATATCAGTATGGCCTGGCATACGCCGGAAGCGAAGCATGCCGATTATTATGCATTATCATTATTGGCTGATTTGCTGGCACAGGGACAGTCATCCCGTCTATATTCGACCCTTGTTGATAAAAAGCAACTGGCAACTACGGTTTTTGCCCGCTATGAAGAAAGTTTTGATCCAACTTTATTTAGTATAACTGCGGCAGCTTCGCGTGGAGCAAAAACCGAATCAATTGAAAAAGAGGTGTACGATGCGTTGGAACAGATTAAAAAAGATGGCGTTACCAGCGAGGAATTGGAGAAAGTTAAGAATGCTAAACTAATCGACTTTTATAGGCAAATCGAAACCATCAATGGCAAATCCAATAATATTGGAACCTACGAAGTGTTTTTTGGGGATTATAAAAAATTATTTGATGCACCTGCACAATTCAATAAAGTTAGTGTTGAGGATATCAAACGCGTGGCAGGCGAATATTTCACCAAATCAAATCGTACGGTGGGTATAGTAACAGCAAAGGTTGATGACTAATCAAATTAATTCAAACACATGAAACATTTATTTAAGAAATATAGCCTGTTGGCGGGATTGATGCTTTGCAGTTCAGTCTATCTTTTTGCGCAATCGTTCAAATTGCCGGCCTATCAGAAATTTACACTGAAAAACGGCCTTACTGTTTACCTGATGGAACAACATGAAGTGCCGATGATTTCAGTTTCGGCTATCCTTCCGGCCGGTGCAATTTTCGATGGAGATAAAGCGGGATTGGCCGCACTGTCGGCAGCAGCCCTTCAACACGGAACCAAATCTTTTTCAAAGCAGGAACTGGATCGGGAAATTGATTTTATTGGTGCTAACATAAATAGTTATGCGAATAAGGAATATGCGGGATTGACATCTTCCTTTGCGAGCAAGGATGCCGATAAGATGTTAGGCATTTTGACAGAAGTTCTGACATCCCCCCGATTTGATACGGCTGAGTTTTCCAAAGAGAAAAGACGTGCGTTGATCCGGCTGGAACAACAAAAGGAGAGTCCGCGCAGTGTAATCGGATCCTATTTTGATCAATTTCTATTTGGTGATCATGTTTATGCCAACATTATATCAGGCACGTTGGCTACGGTTGAACCTTTAGCGACAGATGATATCCGTACTTTTTATCAGCGCTATTATATTCCGAATGGATCAGCGATTGCAATTGCGGGTGATTTTGATTCCAAAGAGATGAAGGCATTGGTGACGAAGTTGTTATCAGGCTGGAAGAAAGGCACAGCAGTAAAGGAAACCGGAGCTACAGCATCCATTGCAAAACCTGGAACCAATCGGGTATTGCTGGTGAATAAAAATGATGCTCGGGAAACCACCTTCTTTATTGGAGCGCCCGGAATCAGCCGGAATAATCCGGATTATATTGCGATTGACGTTGTAAATACCTTATTTGGTGGACGATTCACTTCTATGCTAAATGATGAGCTGCGGGTAAATACCGGCTTAACTTATGGAGCACGGAGTAATTTTAGTACGCTCAAATATGGTGGCAGTTTTGCGATCAGCACATTTACTGCTACTGAGAATACGGAGGCGGCAATTGATAAATCCATCGAGGTACTGAATCGATTACATACGAAGGGTATTGATGAGCAATCACTTACTTCGGCAAAAAATTATGTAAAGGGACAGTTTCCTCCTGATTATGAAACGAGCCGGCAATTGGCATCTCTACTGACACAGATGTTCTGGTATGGTTTCAATGAATCCTTCATCAATAATTTTCAGGCCAATGTGGATGGTTTGACATTGGAGAAAGCGAAGCAGATTATCCAGACCTATTTCCCGAAGGACAAACTGCAGTTTGTGTTGGTGGGAAAGTCTTCCGAGATCAAAAAAATTGCTGAAAAATACGGTCCGGTTACCGAGGTTCAGATTACCGGCGAACCCCGCCAGTTTTAGGTGTCAGACAGGTGTTAGAACTTTGTTAGAGAGGTGTCAGACAGATGTTAGGATAGTGTTCTAACACCTGTCTGACACCTCTCTAATACCGTTCCAACAGCTGTCTGACGTCTCTGACCTGAAGTTCCGTATCCACATAGTCGAGCATGGTGAAAAGTTCCTTGAGCTCTTCGTAACTGAGCATAAGCTGAAAGCCCTCACAAGGGGTTGGAAGCCGGATGCTCTTGACCGAGGCTAGCGCCGGCACCGGCGTGGTTTCAAATACTTCTGACAACCATTGTACAAAGGGCTTGAAATCAGGCACCCGAAAAGTAACACATACTGTTCCGAACCCAACCTGTAGATGGTTACATGCATCGCAGCGAACCACATAACCAAAGGAGGAAGTATACAAGGTTTCAAAATTACACATACAGCATAGTTTTATTTAAAGAGGCGACTGGCACTAAACAAAAATTAGTAGTATAGTAACCAAGTCAAAATTTTAATTATTCTACATAATCAGGATTAAAAACAGCCTCGTAGAAACGAGGCCGGTAGCTGATCGGTAACATGTTCTCGCAGGTCACCTATCAGAGATTTGAACGACCAATTAAGCTTGTAAGATTAATTCAAAACTGCTTTCTTTAAATTGAAGTATCGTTTATCCATTCCATTTTACCATACATTAATAATTACCTGCTAACCTGTTAGCGACCTCAAAGGGGATCAACATCTGACCTTCCTTACTGACTGCGAATAAATGAAGCACAAACATACAGGAGCAGTTGAATTGGCTGCTTACGAATAAAGGAAAAGCATTTACGAATCCCGGAAATCCATTAGGTGTCAGACAGGTGTTAGAACAGTGTTAGGACAGTGTTAGACATGTATCAGACACCTGTCTCACTAGTGTCTGACGTCTCTACAAGAGCGTTCTAACACCTGTCTGACACCTACCAATCAACAAAGGAGACACCCAAACCGAGAGTGGTTTGTTTGTGGTTATAATCGATGAGGGTTTCACCGTAACCGGTGAAGCATTGAATATGTCCACGCAGGTTATTTCTAATCGGAAACACATAGTTCAACTGGGCACTTCCTCTGTTGCTGCGGGTATTAAATGAATGAGTGAATAGCCCATAAACAACATGATTTTTATTGCCATAAATTACAGTTACCTCTCCCCGGCCTATATGATCGGTTATCAACGGATTTTCATCCTCCTCATCCGAAAGTCGGATCCATGGACGCAGCACCAACTGCCAATGTTTCCGTTCAAATCCCATATGAAACATGATTCTGTTCCAGCTTCGCGAACGAGGAAGATCTCTGCCATTGGATTGATGATTAATGGAAACACCAGCTGTTCGTGCAGTAAACCCCAATACGTTAAACTTTATTGGAAAATTCAACAGCAGCTCCGGTTCATAATTTAATTCCCTGAATACCCGGGATAATTCAGCATTATAAATTTGCCAATGTGCCACCTGCGTATACCCTAGCCACAAATCTCCAACGCCAAAGAAAGCTGATTGGATCAGTTTGGATTTAAAACTTAACTGAAATTTAGCTTCATATGCATTATACGCCTCGGGTGCTGGTAAACTAAAATCAGGGTTCTCACTTTTCGGCTGCTGATTCGGATCGGACGACCACCTGCCTGCTGTTACATAAACAGGTTTATAGGAAACAAGCCGAAAAGTTCCCTTCTTATCCTGTGGGTCCAATTCCCATCGCTGCGAGATAGTTTTGCTGATTATTTTCCCTGATTTTTCATCCGTCAGCAATTCCTGCGAAAAAGAATTGATTTGTATCAAACTTAATAATAACCCCAAAATTAATTTATGCATACAGCTTGTTTATAAGGCTATCCCCAATACAAGTCCGGTAAATAATCCCTGCGTAGTTGAATTGGGTCCATTACGCAGATCGGTATTGTTGGATTTCCATTTTGGCTCACTTACTGGAACGGAGTAACTTATTTTTAATCCAATTACAGCATTACTAATCAGTCTGGATCCGGAAAATGGCATGAAAGCCGCCTGAATCCCGGTAGTCCCCATAAATCCATTAGAAGCAATATGGTATTGATTAGCCGCTGAGCCCAGGTAATCATCGAAATCCTGTTCCGTTGTAATCGTTTTGGATAACCGCACTCCAAACCAGGTATATTGCAATCCAATAAACGGTATCAGGTGCGCTCTTGTATGTTTCACCAGATTGTAACCGATAGCGGAACCTGCGATAGTACCCCGCACTGCATTTTCCCGACCACCTGATTTTTTAGTTCCGGCATAGGTTTGATAATTGGCAAAACTGACCAACCTCGATTTTGGAAAAATGGTATAAAACCCCGCTCCACGACTGAAAAATGCCGCGGAAAGCGGATTAAATTCCCTTGGTGTCAGTTCATCATTTAAGGAAGAAAAACCAGGCAATTGAATTCCAAACTGGGAATGAAGAAACATTTTTTTTACTGGCAGATCCTTATCTGATGGACTCTGGGCAGAGCTATTAAAATAAATAGCAAACATACCGACAACCACCAATATTCTCTTAAGCATTGTTAAAACAGTTGGTTATATTACAAATATTAATCTTTTATGTTGAAATTTATCTGCCAGCTAACAAAACCAGTTGGCAATTTTTATCCAAGATCATGTTCCGCCTAATCTATTCTATCTTAATTATCGCCTTCTGCTTTAGTAACTACAAAGGAATTGCCCAACAGCAGCTCAGCGGAACTGTTTTTGATGCCACAACTGATTCCACCCTGCAGGATGTTTTTATTATCAACCTCAATACGAATCAAACTACCGTTGTTTCAAAAACCGGTCGCTACAGCATTCCATCTGCAGAAGGAAACCGGATTGTTTTCACTGCCATCGGTTATGCTCCCGATACACTGAAAGTTGAATTCCATATGTTTGTAACCGGTTACGATATTTCTCTGAAACAGAATTATAATTTACTAAAAACGGTAATTGTAACGGAACGCGACTACCAGGCAGACTCACTGGAGAGAAGAAATGAATACAGAGATCTGCTCGATAACCGGCCCGCCGGTATTACCGGTCGCAATACACCTCAAAGTGGCTTTGGCATTGTTTTAAGTCCGGGTAGCTACTTCTCCGGCAAAGCAAAACAGGAAAGAGAACTCAGAAGAAAACTCCTTTACCAGGAAGAAATGGCATATGTAGATTTTCGCTTCTCTAAAAACCTGGTTCAGCGATATACGGGACTGAAAGGAGATTCACTCCAGACATTCCTGTTACGGTTCCGGCCCAGCTATGAATTTTGCCGGCGTTCTAACCAGGAGGACATGATAAACTACATCAATGAAAAGCTTAAAATTTATCTTCGCCGGGAAGAAATCAAGTAGTTTTAGTTACCGAAATAACCATCATGATTAAATCAGTTGAATCTGCCGCCCGATTGATCTGGGACTACCATCACATGAACCATCCACTCCAAAAATCCGACTGCATTTTTGCTTTAGGCAGCCATGACCTGCGGGTGGCTGAATGGGCAGCTGAGCTCTGGCTGAAGGGATGGGCTCCTCTACTGCTGCTTTCCGGGGGACTGGGCAACTTTACACAAGGCATGTGGACTGAAAAAGAAGCGGACAAGTTTGCCAAAATAGCCCAAACGATGGGAGTACCGGAATCTGCCATACTGATTGAAAACAAGTCCACCAATACCGGCGAAAATATTCAGTTTTCAAAAAACCTGCTCACCAAACACCAACTCGATCCGCAACGGTTTATAGTTGTCCAAAAACCTTATATGGAACGGCGCAGTTATGCCACTTTCAAAAAGAACTGGCCGGAAAAAGAACTGCTGGTCAGCTCTCCCCCCATCTCATTCGAGGATTATCCTAATGAAGACATTCCATTGGAACGGGTAATCAATATAATGGTCGGCGATCTGCAACGAATTAAAGAATATCCGGCAAAAGGTTTTCAGATTGAACAGCCAATTCCCGTTGAAGTTTGGGAGGCTTTTGAGTTATTGGTTAATGCGGGATATGACAAACACCTAATTGGAAGTTAGAAGTGGGAAGTGGGAAGTGGGAAGTCAAAAGTTAAGTCCCAAGTAACCGGATGATAATATCACTGGCTTTTTCAATTTGCGAAATGGCAATATGCTCATCTGCAGTATGAGCCTGTGCAATGGAACCCGGACCAAAGACCACACAGGGAATCCCGGCTTCATGATAAATGGCAGCATCCGTTGCATAATGTGCCGTCTGTAATTCCGCCTTCACTCCTTCCAACTCACAGGCACGGATAAGCGCTTTACAATGAGCGGCATCCGGCGCATTATCCACTCCCATTGCCAGGAGATAAGGTTCGCTAATTGTATAGACTGAAGGATCTCCCAGAAATGGAATCAATCCATCCAATATACTTTGCAAGTTCATACCCGGCAGTAATCGGTTATCTATTTCAACAATGCAGGATGCAGGTACCGTATTCACTGTTTGTCCGCCACTGATTCGTCCAACATTTATTGTTGCCTGCCCCAATACCGGATGTCTCAATTCCTCCAGACTTTTTGCATAAGCTGCAATTCCATCTAATATAGGACCCATTTTATAAATCGCATTATCACCATTCCAGGGCATGCTGGAATGACAACTCCTGCCCTCTGTATGTATAAAAAAACGACACAATCCCTTGTGTGCATAAATCAGATTCAATTCAGTAGGTTCCCCTACAACCGCAAAATCAGCTTTCACTCCTTTACCAACCAGTTCCCTTGCTCCGGAAAAGGAATATTCTTCATCCTTCACAAAAGCCAGCACCACATTATGCTTCAGTTCTTTGCTTTGATGAAGTATCGTCCGAATTGCATGCAGATAAGTTGCCAGCGAGGCCTTGGTATCACAGGACCCTCTTCCATATAAAAGTCCCTCTTTAATTACCGGATCAAATGGATCAATTGACATCTGCTCCTCAGATACCGTATCCATATGAGCTTCCAGCATTATCGTATGCGACTTACCTGCATCAATGGTTGCGACCAGATTTGGCCGATCCGGGTCCTCACCGAACAACTCAGCAGCTACTCCCAAGTCAGACAGAAACCGCTGAATGAATAATGCCATATTTCGTTCAGAATAATTCGTTCCGGATAATCCCTTTCCCATTGGATTCACAGAAGGAATAGAAATCAATTCCCTGGTAATAGAAACAGCTCCATGCATACTAATTCGCTTTTTTCGGTATATACCGCCATAATTCGGTATTACGCTTGAAATATAGCGCACCTTTTTCATCTATCGCTAACAAACTGGCTTTCTCTTCAATAATAGTTACTGAAAACGTTTGCGGATCTATCCGAAATAAATTACCGCCCCCGGTTCCATAAACATTCCCATCGGGATGATTCACCAGAAAAGCACTTCTCCATACATGTCCTCCTCTGTTTGGCGCAGCATGAATACGTTGTGAACGAATGACCTCCTTTCGCAACATATCAAATTCAAACAAAACCCCATCAGCAATTCCCCATATTGTTTCATCCGAAACCCGCAGCAAACCTGTTATCGCCATAGCGCCGGCAAGCGGTGCCATATCAAATACCTTTTCTTTTTTATCGGGATCCCAGCCAACAAGGCGGGCTTCTTCTGCTTTGGCGGCAGCACCCAAACCTCCGGATATTGAACTGCCCATTACAACCATATTGCCAGCATAAACCAGACTGATGATCGACTGATCAGGCACAATATTTACCATCGCATCCAATTGTTGTTTCTCCAGATCATAACATACCAGCGCACCACCCAATTGTCCATAATCCGGAACAGTTCCAAAAAAAACTTTTTTCTTCTGCGTTAATGGCAGCACGGCAAACCCTCTGCTTTGTCCGGGTACCTGTCCCATATGTTTTGGATTTCCCTGCTTCGGATCCCAGGGTGCTTTAGTATTGTAGTAGTAGTAATGACCATGCGGATATATCCCCATAAAAATGGTATCCCCGGAATAAGCCATTCCTTCCGTTTGCTCCAATCCCTTATATGCAGTGGTAGTTTCGCTCAACGGGTCATAGGCTGCATGCCCGCCAGCCAGATAACCTCCCATCCAGATTCTGCCATCCGGCCCCTTCATCATAGACTGAATGGGAATCGGCTGCCCCGGAACATCCAGCTTCACCGTGCTGGCTTTTTTCGCAGTTATATCTACCTGATGGTAAACAGCATTGGATGTCAATAAACTCAGCTTCTTTTTGCCATCCCACCGAAAAGCATTAGACGCACCACGAGTTTCGGTTATACGTTGCGGTAAGCTTCCTTTTTTTGCCAGATCCAATTGATATAAATTGGATTTCATGGTATAATAAATTCTCGCTGTACCAGGCTCCTGCACAATGGTTTTCATATCAATCCCTTCCAGTTCTCTTTCTACCTTTTGTGTCTTAAGATTATACACCAGAGTTAATTGACCACTGGTTAAAAGTGCCAGCAAGTAATCGGGTCCTTTATCCTGGTACACCATTTCCAATCCATAAACAAACTCTTTGCCTTTGTATTTTTCAGGAAGAATTTCCTTTTTCACTCCGGTACGTGTATCTATTTCTGCAAGAAATGCATGCGAACCAACACCTGCATATAATTTGGCAGTTTTTTTATTATAGGCCAGGCTTCTGACATAGTTCTCCCCTTCTATCAAAGGGCCTTTTCCAAGATCGCTGAATCCATCTTTAGGATGATACCGGAACACCCTGCAACCAGGATAGGTAGCTCCAAATAATTCACCATCCTTCCCGGTTGTAAGATTCCAAACATAGGTTTGCCCTGGTAAGACCAATCCCAGATTCTCCACCGTTTGCGTGCCCGGTTTATGCCGGAATAAAAAACCACTTGCCCCCGGTACATACAACCAGCCATCGGAGGACCATGCCATATCCCAGGCACCATCTGCCCCTGGCAAGGGTTGATCCAGTTGAAGTTGCCCTGTAGCTGCATCATATCCAAGCAAATGCGCAGGTTCTCCACGAACCACGGTATAAATCCAGTTTCGCCCGGCTGGATCCGTTAAAAATATACTTCCCTGTATCATGGCGGCTCTGAGCTGCGGACCAAGATTGGTTAATGAAGATTGTGCCATTCCTGCATGGCTAATGATACAGGCAAGCAATAGCCCCCTTATAAAAGTTCGAATCATCTTAATTAATTAAGTCTTGTTGTTGCTTTAAAAACTCCTCCACAAATACATCATCATTCATGTATTGATAGGAATCACAGACCCTTGAAATTTCTTCTGCCTGACCATCACTCAACACCTCTTTTTCATTCAAACACCAGATTCCTTTAAGGATTCCCTGCCTTCTCAGCACTTCATGGATACCGGGAATACAACCATGAAAATGATGCGCCGGGTCAAATATGGCAGCATTCACATCTGTCAGGTGCACTCCTTCCAATAAAAGGTTTTTACTGGGCAAATGGCCATTCTGCCGTGCCAGTTTAACTCTTTCCAACAGATCAACCGCTTTGTTTGTCCAAACTGCCCACTGACCCAATAAACCACCTACAAAGTTCTTCTCCACCCATTCTCCCTTAATTTTAAATCGAAATGGTGTAATCAGGTCGGCAACAATATTGTCATCATTCCCGGTATACAATGCAATTTTATCTCTGCGGGAGGAAGCCGCCACCGCACGCACAACATCCAGTGTACAATACCTGTTGAATGCAGCTACCTTTATACCAACTACATTATCAATTTCAGCAAACCTTTCCCAGAACGAGTAACTGAAAATCCGACCCCCTACTGCAGGCTGCAGATAAAAGCCAAATACCGGAAAAATTGCTGCAACTGCCCGGGTTCTTTCCAGCAACTCATCTTCAGAATAATGCCCTAAACCTCCCATGCTCAATAAACCGATATCATACCCAAGATCTGCAGCCAGTCTTGCTTCTTTTATTGCCTGATCAGTTGGTCCACAGATGCCCGCCACTTTTATAAATGGCCGTTGTAATTTTGCAGTATCCACTTCTTCAATAGCTAACCGTAATACCCGCTCAAAGAGATTTATTTCCGGATCACGAATCTCAAACTGCGTAGAATGAACTGCCACTGCCATACCCCCGGCTCCACTTGCCATATAATACCTCGATAATAATCGTTGTCTTTTTTCATCCAATACCCTGTCAGCAGTTAACGCCAGCGGATGCGCCGGAATTACGGTACCTTCCTGTAATAATGCCGATAATTGCTCGTCTAATAATTTTGTTTGCATAGTTAGAACTGTCCGTTTCTTTCCTGAAAATGTGTTGCTTTTCCAAATGTATCTCCGCCCTGTTTTATCCATTCACTGGTGATATCAATGATATCCCGGATTGTAGTACGTGGGTATCCAAATAATTGATTGCAGAGCGATGCGTTACTCAGCAAGGCTGTTGACTCAGGCTCACCCGTAAACAAGGGTTGTTTACCAAATTTTCTGCCAAACTGCTCAGCGATCCATTGAACGGAAAGAAGTTCAGGCCCGGTTACATTCAGAATTCTTGCCGGACTGCTGCAATGCAGCAAGGATCGTAGTGCGATTTCATTGGCATCACCCTGCCAGATTACATTAACATTGCCGGAGCTTAAATCAATGGTCCTGCCTTCCCAAACAGACTTGGCTATTTCCAACACCACACCATACCGAAAATCTACTGCATAATTCAACCGGTAGATAAGTGTAGGTGTCCCATTTTTTTCAGCGAAATATTGAAAGATTCGTTCCCTTCCCAAACAGGACTGCCCGTATTCACCAACCGGAGCGGGTGTTACCGTTTCATCCAGACCGCCTTTATAAACCGGTGCAAATGGATACACATTCCCGGTTGAAAAAGCTACAATTCTTGATGCTTTGAAATATTCGGCTACTCGTCCGGGTAAGTAGGTATTCATAGCCCAGGTAAACCCTTCTCTTCCGGTGGTTCCGAATTTTTGTCCGGCCAGGTAGATAATATTCTCCACTTTTGGAAGGTTTTTCAATGCGCTTTCATCCAACAAATCAGCTGCAATTGTTTCCACGCCCGCAGCTTCCAACTCCTGTTTTAGTCCGGATTCAGAAAACCTTGATACGCCAATTACCCGTTTGGATATTCCGGCTTGAGCTATGGCCTGTACCGCCAGCTTTGCCATACTCGGACCCATTTTCCCTCCCACACCAAGCAACATAATGTCTCCCGAAATCTTTTTTAAATCCTCTATCAAAGCAGGAGATGGTGCGAGTAAGCGCTTTTCCCATAACTCCAATTCTGTCAATTGACCACTCATTTTATTTATTTTATAAATAGTTCGAAGAAATTAAACACTGCTAATGATGCAACCAATAATAATCCCAGGAAGCCAATAATCCGCTGGCTTCTGTTATTAACCTGATTGCCCATAATGGAACGGTCATTTGCAATTGCCAGAAGCGCAAAGCCAATAAACGGTACTAAAAAGATAGTAATGCTCTGAGCCAATACAATCATTTCAAGTGGCAGTTTCCCGAAGAGAATCGCAACTACAGCCCCTGTTATCATTACTGCAGCAATGAGGAACTTCACTTTTTTATCTCTGAATCCATCACCCCAGCCCAGTGCATCCCCCAGCAAACTGCCACCTACAGTGGCATTTCCAACCAGAGAGGAAAAAGAGGCTCCAAATAAACCCAGATAGAATAAAACAGCTGCATATTCTCCATACAATGGCTCTAAAGCTTTCGCCATGCCTGCAGCATTGGTTACTTTAATCTGTTGGGGATGTAATACCGATGCAGCACAAATCAATACAACTGCACTCATAATGCCCAGTATGAGAATTCCTGTAGTTCCGGAGGATTTTCCTACTCCTTTTGGATGAAGTCTTCTTCTTTCTCTTTCCAGATAGGACTGATACACGGCCCCAACAATGGAAAAGCAGGAGGCAGTGAAAGCAATTACCAATCCTATTGATCCATCAGGCAAAGAAGGAACCAACCCGCTCAGAAAGGAAGAAACGGATGGTTTCGCCATAAACAGCGTGGATCCAAATGCAAACAACATCAATCCAACAAGGGCCATCATCAGTTTCTCCAATACTGAATAAAAACTTCGGAAAAAAAGAAGACCGATGGACAATGCTGTAAATAACAGAATCCAGTTATTGGGTTTTGTATGGGTTGATTCACCCAGAGAAATCCCTAATCCTATGGCATTGCCAGCCTGAAAAGATGCAGTCACCAAAAATATGCCTGCTCCTATAGCAATGGCAACACCACCACCCCATTTCTGTCGGATTAAAGCAAGCAAACTGGCAGATGCCGTTGCACCGATCCGCGCCCCCATATTGGTGAAGCTAATCATAAAAAAAATCGCTACAACAATGATCCAGGTTAACGCATAACCATATTCAGCTCCCAACCGGGAAGTGATTGTCATTTTACTCGGACCAAATACCAGCGCAGCGGTGATTATACCGGGACCTAATCGCGATAGCCAATTTCGAATAGCGTACATAGTTAGTTATTGGTTCTGTTTTTTTGAATGGCCGCGGGTGTTATTCCACCGGCTTCGTTTGACCAGGCAGTTCGGATATAGGATAATACCATCGCCAATTCTTCGTCCTTCATAAAAGAAAAGGAGGGCATCTGATTTTTACCCTGTAATACCCGTTTCACCAGAGAATCCGAATTATTTAATACCAAATCATTTTGAACAAGTGAAGGAAAACTTGCGGTTACTCCTGATCCATTTGGTTTATGACAGGATGCACAATATTGATTATAGATTTCTGCTCCATCTTTTACTTGTACCAATGCAGCCCGCGTTGGTTTTAACAGCTCCCCTTTACTTTCCTTAGCCGGTGAAATTTTTACTATCCGATCATCGGTAGCTTTTGGGAAACCCGGACCCGGATTCCAGTCCCGGTTGCTGGTAGCCATGAATATATCCCCCTCTGGAGAAACTGTAATGGACCGAATTCTTCCATACACTCCTTCCAGCAGCACAATTTCATCCGTAATTTTTTCACCGCTTTCATTCAGTTTCAGCACCCGTAAACTCTGCGCTTTCAGACTCACCAGCAACAAACTGTTTTTCCATTCAGGAATGCGATCCTTGTTATAAAAGACTAATCCCGCAGGTGCTATGGTAGGTGTCCAGGCCTTGATCGGATTGATTCGATTCGCAAATACAGGTTTCGTTTCGTTCGCTGAATCTGCATAACCTTCTATCTGAGGCCAGCCATAATTGCCCAACGATTGAAGTAAATTTATTTCATCATCCGTGGCCTCGCCATGTTCGGAGGCATACCATCTGCCACTTGTTCCTTCCGTCAATCCCTGCATATTACGAAACCCCCATGCCCAAACCGGAGAACCGGCAATCGGATTATCCTCAGGAATGGATCCATCTCTATTAATTCGTAAAATTTTCCCATTCAATGAAGTACTATCCTGCGCATTCCCATACCGGTGTGCATCGCCAGTAGCCCAGTAAATAATCCCATCATTAGAAATTTTCAAACGGGAACCATTATGCGAATGATTGCCTGGTATCTGAAGCACCAGAAACGGTTCTACCAAACTATCCCGTTCAAGTCTGTAACGAACTAATTTACTGGTAACAATGGTGTCTTTTTGATGCGTATAATTAAGGAAGGCATAAATAGTACCGTCAGACTCTTTATATAAATCCATACCTAATAGTCCGGCAGTTCTTTTAAACCACACATCGGGAACTTTTAGTGCCGCTTTTATTTCCCCGGTGGAAGGGTCCAATCGGCTTACCTCTCCCTCCTGTTCCGTCATCCAGATTTTTCCATCCGGTCCCCAGCAAATCTCCCAGGGGACCCTGCGATTAATGGCTACTTCATACACACCTAACAAACTTCTGTCAGATTGAATGGTGGCGATTTGAGGAAAAGCAACCGAATCCTCTTTACAACTTTGCAGGCCAATACAGATCAGCAGCATTAAAATCACATTGATCCCAAAACTATTTTTGTTCATTTTCTTACTCGACGGGGTTTTTCAAACGCTTTTTTCATTTGAACAGGAAGTTGATATACACGGCCCTTCCGATCTGAAAAATACAATTTTGATTGGGATGGCTGGCGTCCATGTCCGTCGGCCCAAAAGGAATAAAAACCCGGATGAACATTTACAGGCTTTCTCGGATAAGCGTGATTATACCTGCTGGCTGCTGTCAGCTGTTTTTGTTTCCATGTTTTTCCCTCGTCCCTGCTTTCCCATTGAACCAATTCACCGCCAGTATTATAAGCCTGTGGACCTATTGCAGTTGGACCCACCACTACCCAGGCGCCATCAGCCTCAACATAAAGTGATCCCATATCGTAATTGTTATCAGACTCTGCTAATTTTCTGATTTCCCATTCCGCTCCGTTAAAATGCGCTGTAAACCATTCCTGCGGACCGGATTTCGGTCCGGCTTCATACCCATTGCTTATTATGTATAAAATGACTGGCCTTCCCTTTGCATCAAAAGCCAGGTCATTGATATAAACCAGTTTACCTTCTCTTGCATAATCTTTCACCAATGCAGGGTGTTGAATGGAATTAACCGGCAATTGAATTGTTTCTCCAGTTGCCGTTTGCCAGCTGTTGCCAAAATCAGCCGTCTCAACATAGTACAGATTGGTACGATAATTCAGTCCGTTTTCCTTTTCCTTTATGGGATGATAATTGAAAGATGTGGCTATTTTCTTACCCCACTGGCCACTGGTCTGATAATGCCCTTCCTCAATAGTGGCAATATCCATCCATTCACCGTACGACCTGCCATCCATACTCTTCATATACGAAATAGTACGGCGCGGTTTGGATGGTTGCTGCGGAATTACCTTACGGTCGTAATGTGTAAACAAATTTAAAAATCCACTATCTGGTACCACCCATGCCTGTAAATAAGAAAAATTATCAAGCGGTTTAATATCACCATTTACCTGTTTGGTAACAGGAATCCGTTCAAATTCAGCAATATCATACGGCTGCTTACTCCGATGCACATACGATACAGTGCTGGTGCCATGCGAAGTGGAAAATAACCAGATATATCCCTGCGCATCAATATTCAATACCGGGTTATCATGTGCATCATTGGTTTTTTTATCCATCACTAAAACAGGTCTTGGAACCCTGCCTGTATTGTGATCAAAATAGGACACCATATGCAAGAGGGTTTTACCTGCTGTATCCGTTCCTCCATAACAAAAAAAAGTCTTATTTACTTTCGGCGCATAAACCGAAAAAGGATAATGATTGGCGGGATAAGTACCCAATCCTCCACTATACTTATACACGTATTCATCACCCGAGGGCTGGTTGCTGTACCAGATTCCCCGATATCCATCCAGAGGCTGATTGCGCGTGATGGAAGTATCTATGTTGCCGACACATAGAAGTGTTCGGCAACATAGTACAAGTAAAACAAAAATTCGGATCAATGGAACTGTTTTAACTGTTATTGATACCCTGGATTTTGTGTAATCTTAGCGGGATTGATATCGATCTGTAACTGAGGAATTGGATAGAGCAGTTGATAGGGCTCGATTTCAATACCGTGTTCCGCCATTACGGCAATGGCTCTGTCTGTCCGAACCAGATCAAACCAGCGATGATTTTCAAACGCGAGTTCAACCCTGCGCTCCTGTTCAATTGCCAGGCGGAAAGCAGCCTGATCTGCAACCTCTAATCCAGGCTCTACATTCACAGCAGTTTTTGATGGAAGTCCGGCTCTGGTGCGAACCAGATTCAACAGATTAAATGCTTCCCCATCGGCCACATATCCCTGCTCATTCAATGCTTCCGCATACATCAGCAACACATCTGCATAACGTAACACCGTCCAGTTATTATCGGCATCATTTGCCTGGAAAGGAATATCCAGGTATTTCGTGATATATTTTACCCCAACAAAATTACTGCCGTTCATATATCCCTGTGCCATTGAAAGTTCTTTCCGGAGATCGTTTGCTTCATATGCATCCGACATATCCTGGGTTGGGATATTGTAACCCAATCCCGCTCCAACCTTACTCACAATCACGCCGGATCCACGTGGTGCAAACTGATTGGTAAATGGACTACCTTCTCCTGTTCCGCCTTTTTTGAATTGTACTTCAAAAATAGACTCCCGGTGATTTTCGTTGGTTACTTTCCAGAGATCTCCATAATTCGGTAATAACATATAGCGGTTCTCACCGGTATTATCAATTACTTCTTTCAATTTGGCAGCTGCCAGGCCCCACTGCTTGTTAGTGAGATACACTTTTCCCAGCAGGGTTTTTGCAGCACCGGAAGTAGCCCGACCAATATCTGCACCCGTGTAAATAACCGGGAGTTTGGATTCAGCATCCTGCAGGTCTGCTATGATTTGCTCATACACTTTCGCAACTGATTCACGACCATACGCATATCCTTCTTCAGGAGATTTCAATTCAGTCAGCACCAAAGGAATAGCACCAAAAGTGCGAACCATGTTGAAATACATCAATGCACGAAGAAATTTCACTTCACCGATATAACGAGTTTTGAGTGCCGCATCCATATCAATGGCATCAATGCGGGCAAGCACGATATTACACTGTGATAAACCGCGGTAGTGATCATTCCACATCCCATTCAGCAGGGTGTTTCCCGATTGGTTGGTAAAAATATCAATCTCCACCACATTCAATCCTGTTTGTACATCCAGGATCTCCGTATTATCAGAACGTACCTCTGCAACTTCATGTAAGGCACTCCAATACTGTCCGCTGTATTGCAATGCCCCATAGGCTGCATTCACTGCCAGTTTCATATCGGCAGCTGTCTTATAAAAATTAACGCTGTTGTTCTGGGAAATCGGTGCAAGCTCGATAAAATCCTTGCTGCATCCGGCAAATCCCAAACTTATCGCTGTTGTTGTATAGATAAGAATTCGTTTCATGTTTCTTCAGTTTTGAGATTAGAAGCCCAGGTTTAATCCAAGTGTAAAAGTGCGGGCTACCGGATAGCCACCATAATCAACACCAGGAGTTAATGTATTTGCACCGGTCACACTTACTTCAGGATTGTATCCTTTGTAATTGGTGAACGTATGCAGGTTTTGTGCACTAACATACAGGCGTGCAGATCTTGCCCGAACATATCCGGCCAGTTTCTCATTCAGGTTATAGCCCAATGCTATATTTCTGATTCTCAAAAAGGAAGCATCCTCAACAAATAGTGAAGTAATATTGGCACTTGCATTGCTGCTGGTATAACGGGCCAGATCACGGTTCAGTCTTGGAACATTTCCATTGCCAGGATCCTGTGGAGAACGCCATGCATTCAACATATCAGCTGATCCATTGCCAGTACCTGCATAGTTGGCATAAAAACGACGGCCCAGGTTCATTACTTCAAACCCCTGTACACCCTGCAACAGGATATTCAGTTCAAATCCTTTGTAAGAGAAACTATTATTGATGCCATAGGTCATATCAGGGAAAGGATTTCCCAAAATAGTACGGTCATCAGTGCTCAATACACCATCCCCGTTTATATCCTCAAACTTCAGGTGACCAGGTTGTGAATCAGCAAACTTTGGACTTTTCTCCAGATCAGCAGCATCCTGATAAACACCAATTACTTTGTATCCATAGAAATTACCCATTGCCTGCCCAATCTCTGTTTTATGACTGGAATTCAACTGATAATTTCCGAAGATGGGTGCCCCTTCAGGTCCAAGTGCCAATACCTTATTTCGGTTGAAGGAAACATTGATATCAGTGGTCCATTTGAATGCACCAACGGTATTCTTCGTTGCAAGGGATAATTCTATCCCGTGGTTTTTGATTTCGCCGATATTTTGTGTTGCAGAAGTAAATCCGGTTAGTGATGGAACTGGCACATTCAGCAATAATTTAGACGTGCGCTTGTCATAATAATCGGCCGTAAATACTACCCGATTATTCCAAACACTCATTTCCACTCCCAGATCCAATTGTTTATTCATTTCCCAACCCAGATTCACATTTCCAAATGTACTTGGATACAATCCATTCACTTCCTGACCGCTTCCAGTACCCAATACATAGTTTTGTGAAGACAGAAGGGCGATATGTGCATAGTTTCCGATAAAATTATTTCCGGTTACACCATAGCTGGCACGAATTCTCAGATCATCCAGCCAGTCGATACCAGACATGAACGATTCTTCCGAAATTCTCCATCCGGCAGAAACAGAAGGGAAGGTTCCCCACTTATTATTGGCTCCAAAACGGGAGGATCCATCCCGACGAATTGTTGCAGTCAGCAGGTATTTCCGATCAAAACTATAATTCACACGAGCCAGATAGGAAAGCAACGACCATTGCTGCTGATCTGAACTTCCTCCATTGATGATTCCCGCATTAATAGTTTGCACATTATCATTCGGAAAGTTTGTTGCCGATACAAAATTGCTTTCGAAATTATCTTTCTGGGCAGTATAACCAAGCAGGGCATCAAACTGATGACGATCGATAGATTTTTTATACGCCAGGGTATACTCAGACAGCCAGTTGATGGATTGGTTGGTGGTGTTGGTTGCCACCGGAATGGATGGAGGAGGCGCACCATCACGTCCTACAATAGATGGTATAAACGTGCGATTTCTTGCAGAAGAAAAATCAGCACCCACCAATAATTTAAACTTTAAATCTTTCAACAACTCAACCTCAGCAAAACTGGTACCCAGTACCCGCATGCGATTCCACTTATTTACTCTTTCTTTTGCTGACTTTACCGGATTTTCCACACTACTGAATCCATATCCAAGATTCAATGCATGTGTATAACTGCCATCTTCATTATAAACCGGTAAATGAGGAGCCATTAACAAAGCAGATAAAATTACAGCACCACCACTCCAGTGACCTTCCGCTTCCACTACATCACTGGTAGTAAATGTTGGAGTAAGGTTAGCACCAACTTTAATCCGATCAGAAATCTGTGATTCCACATTCAATTTAAAACTGTAGCGTTTGAAATTCCCATTGATCACAACTCCGTCCTGATCAAGATAACCGGCCGACATATAATATTTCGTTTTCTCATTACCACCGGAAAAACTAAGCTGAACATTCCTGATAGGCGCGGATTGGAAAATCTCATCCTGCCAGTCCGTTCCCTTTCCAAGCGAAGCAGGGTTTGCCAGGAATGGAGGAATCCGATATAACACATTGTTCCGAACAGAATTATCATCCGTAACTGAACCACCTCTGTCCACCCAGGCATTGTTGCGCGTTTCATTTATATAGGTAGCAAATCCCTCTGCATCCAGCATGTCGATTTTTTTAGCTACTTCCTGAAAACCGGTAAACATATCCAGGTTTACCCGGGAAGTGCCCGACTTGCCTGATTTAGTGGTAATAATGATTACACCATTGGAACCACGTGATCCATAAATAGCGGTGGCAGATGCATCTTTCAATACCTGCACCGATTCAATATCATTCGGATTGATGGTATTCAGCGGATTATTGGTCTGGTTATAATCACTGCTAACAGGAAACCCGTCAATTACATACAGTGGTTCATTTCCTGCAGTAAGCGAACCTGCACCACGAACCCGCACTGTTACGCCACCACCCGGAGTTCCGGTTGTTTGCGCAACCTGTACACCGGCAATTTGTCCGGCAAGGGCTGCATCCATAGAAGCAACCGGCTGGTCCTTGATTTTTTTCGAAGAAAGGGAAGCAATTGCACCGGTAACATCCCTTCTTTCCTGGGTACCATACCCCACTACCACAACAGATTTTAAGCTATTGTCATCCTCTTTCAATACCACGCGGATGTCCTGATTTTTTTTCAGTGCCACTTCCTGCATGAGATATCCGGTATAGGAAATAATCAACACGGTTCCTTCCGGTAAATCAGGAATGGAAAACTCTCCATTTGAGTTGGAAACAGTGGCATTATTGGTTCCTTTTACCCGCACTGTTGCGCCGGGCATTGGATTACCTTTTTCATCCACTACGCGTCCTTTGATATCAACCGGAGGCAATTCAGGAAGCGGATTATTTAATCCGGTTTCCTTCCTTACCACTACAATCGTTTTATTGTCGATTGCATAGGTAAAAGGCAGGTTGCGAAACAATTCTTCCAGGGCTGTTTTTAGTGGTACATTTCTGAGTTTTACAGAAAGCGGCGCCGCATTCTTTAACTCGTTGTAGCGGTAAAAGAAAAAATAGCCGGACTGGTCCCCGATTTCTGCGAGGGCCTTTTCCAGGCTGATGTTTTTACCTGTCAGTGTTACATTCTGTGAGAAGCCATTGGCACTTAATTGCAGGCATCCCAGTAATAAAAAAGCAGCAGTCAGTTTCATGTACAAAACCGTTTTGAGAGCCGGTTTTCCGATCTTCCGTCGGAGCCGGCCGATAACGTTAATTTGCATACATTTGAGCAGTTTGGGTTAAGAAATAGAATCTTTCGCGAGAATCTTTACAATCTGATCCAACCGACCTTGAATGGTCAGAACCGGTTGTGTTGGTAGCACTTCCGGTTTTTTGTTTCAGCCTGTCTAATAGGTTATTTTGGTCCTACAATAATGGTTCGGTTTTCAATGCTGAATTGTACTTTACTCAATTCCAGAATGCGTAATACACCTGAAATGTGTTCACTTCTGTTAATCTTTCCAACAAATAAATCAGAAGGGATGGCACCCTTATATTCAACCTTTACATCATACCAGCGTTCAAGCTGACGCATGATGGTTTGGATATCTGCCTTATTAAATTTGAAATAGCCGTTTTTCCAGGCAACCGCTTCTTCTGTATCTGCTTCCTTCACTTTTATTGATGTACCGGTTGAATTAGACGCTTCCTGTCCGGGCTTGATTACCTGCGCTGTTTCACCTGCCAGCACTTTTACTTTTCCTTCCAAAAGAGTGGTTTTGGTTAGTGCTTCATCCTCGTATGCATTCACATTGAAATGAGTGCCCAGCACTTCCACAGACTGTTTAGGCGTCTCAACAATAAAAGGATGAGAAGCATCGGGAGCCACTTCGAAATAAGCTTCTCCGGACAACTTCACTCTGCGTTCTTTACCGGTAAAACTGGCCGGATAATGCAGACTGGTTGCGGCATTCAGCCATACTTTTGTACCATCTGACAGGGTTAAACGATATTGACCAGCTTTGGGTGTGGAAATAGTATTGTAAATAAGCGGAGCCAGGTTTTTTTCTATCTGATTTTGCATCTCATACACAACCTGGCCATCAGCAGTTTTACTTATTACTGCACCGGCCTGTTTTGATAATTCTCCCTGTTGTGCATCATCCAATAAAACAGCACTTCCATCCGCCAATACCAACACAGCGCGATTTGTGCCCGGTTTAATATCAGCAGGTTCAGCCGGTGTATTATTTTGAACTACAGGTTGGTTGTTTTCTTTTCCATTCATCCACCAATACAATCCGGATCCTGCTGCCAATACCATAAAAGCAGCAGCCAGCCAGTTCCTCAAACGCAGCCGGCGTACCGGCACCCGGTTCTCCTGATGAAAAATTGCCTGATCAATGGCATATTTCAGGCGCCCTTTCCGCTCATTCAATTGTTGTTCTGATTCAACAGAGAAATCATCCAGCTGATCAAATGCATTATAATAGGAATGCAGGAATGCGATTTCATCCGGACTCGCTGTCCCCTCCTTATATTTTTTCAGTAATTCATGTAAAAAAGAGTGATCCATACACTACACAGCTTTCTATATAGACCGGAAAAGAAGAAAAACTCCCATGCTGAACCCGTTTATTTTATTTCATCAAAAACAAGAGCGCCCAGATAAGCAGAGATTCTTTCAAATGCTGCACAGATTTTCCCAATTGATTCTGTACCGTTTTTCGCGATAGGTGTAATTGCTCCGCAATTTGAGCTGTGCTAAGGTCCTGTTCGAAACGCATGCGGAAAATTTGTTGTTGTGCTTTGGGAAGGTTGGATATAATAGTTTCGTATAAGCGCTTCAGGTCCTTTTCAATCAATGCAGCGTCTGCAGCTCCTTTATTTACTGAAATTTCTTCCAGCAGGTTATCTACTGCAACAATTCGTTGCTCTTTCTCCAGTCGTTTCAATACATTGTTACGAACGGAAGTAAGCAAATAGGCTTTGAGGTATTCTATTTGCAAGTCAGATCTGCGCAGCCATAGTTGAAGGAAAATATCCTGCGTAATATCCTCTGCAGCAGATTCATCCCGAAGACGTTTGAAGGCGGCCTGGTAAACCATCAGCCAGTACCGCTCGTACAGGCTGTCGAAAGCCTCGCTGCTGTTGGCTTTCATCGCTTCCAGCAGTTCGCAGTCGGTTAATATGAGTTGATTTTCCTGGGGCATTCGGGTAGATTGTTTCAAATGTATCATTTTTCCGAACACAGCGCGCCGGCTATTTTTTACTGTTCAGGTATCGATGCATTGCTTCCAGAAAATAATAATCTGCATAGATGAGCGGCACATTGATTTCTCTGCCAGCCGGGAAATTCCCCACACTTCCATTCAGTAAAAAATAGGGATTTGCTTTGTTTGTATTAAGATAGGGTTCCTGACTGAGCGAAACAATCATATCAGTTGCAGCATTTTTATAATATTGTTCTTCCTCTCCCTGGCAATAGGTACTCAATTCAAACAATGCGGAAGCCGCTATTGCTGCAGCAGAAACATCCCGCGGAATTATTGGATACACAGTTGAATCATAGTTCCAGTCGGGCTTAAAGTCCGGTTCCCCCACATTAAAATCCCACAGGGGAATTTTATCAGCCGGCAGGTTTTTATGACGGAGAAAGAAATTGGCGAGACCTTTTGCAGTAGTAAGAAAACTGGAATCTTTTGTAAAGCGGAAGGTGCTGGTAAACCCATAAATTCCCCATGCCTGTCCGCGGGCCCAGGTAGACTGATCAGAGAAACCCTGCAAGGTTTGCTGATGCAGAACTGCACCTGTAGCAGTGTCATAATTGACTACATGAAAGGTTCCAAAATCAGAACGTATATGATTTTTTTGCGTTGTTTTTGCATGCTGCACTGCAATCTTGTAAAAATTGGAATCGCCGGTTTCCTGAGCCGCCCAGAACAACAACTCCAGGTTCATCATATTATCCATAATAACCGGATAATTCCATTGGTTTTTTTTATCGATAGAAGGCCGGGCATTCCAGGACTTTATACTGCCAACGATGGGTGAATAACGTTCGCAAAGTGATTTGGCCGATTGAATCAAAATGGGTTTATACGAAGTATCACCGGTAATCCGCAAACCATTTCCATAACTCGAAAACATCATGAAACCGATGTCGTGGTGCCTGGTATTATATTGATTGGATTCAAGGGAGGCAGTCCAGCGAAGAGCAGCCTCTTTCCATTTTTGATTCCCGGTATATTCAAACATATACCAGAGGGCTCCGGGCCAGAATCCACCTGTCCATTCATCTATTCCAAAATAAAAAATTTCTCCTTTCTTGGTATAGGAATGCGGATATTTTGTCAGATCCGATGCTGCTACCAGCAGGCTGTCATATCGCTCAGCAGCTACCTGGAAACTATGATCAATCCGTTCTTCAACAGTAAGTGATTTACAGGACCCAATAAACCCGGTGAGGGTTATCAAAAGAATTACCCGGAAACTAATCAGTCGCCTTCTCATACTAGCAGCATTTGGTATTTAAATACAAGGGCTTTCTATTACAAGACCGGCGAACCGGGAAAACTCCCATTTGATGGAAAAAAAATTATTCGCTATCCGGTACAACCAGGAAGGGGTGTCGGGTGAGATAAGCCATGTTTCGGGTAAAGCTTTCAAAGAAAAACCGCTGTAGAAAGTTCTTTTTTCGCCGAACCATGGCCAGGAGATCGTATTGGATTTCTTCATCCAGATGCTCCAGGGCATCAACCACAGAAGAGGTTGAAATCAATTGAAAGCTAAAGGAATCGGCTTTAAATTCCTGTTTAAGAAGAGCTGTATATTGATCAAATCGTTCGCGTTCCAGGTCCGCATCGTCTTTTGTCATATGACCGCTTACCAATCGCACAACCGTGACGGATGTATTAAATATTTCTGCAATTCTGGTAAGAATCGGAAGAGCAATCCTGTCTGCGGGTTGATAATCTGTTGCCAGCACAAGTTTTTCCGGCTGCTTCCACTCATAAAATTCGGGAATCAGCAATACCGGTAAATCAGTTTTTTCAATAATACGGGATGCGATGGTACCAACCAGGGTTTTCTTTAATCCACTCGCTCCCTGGGTGCCCATTATAATACTATCAATCGCATTATGTTCAGCAAAACCAAGGATATTATCAATTATGGGTGCATGCCCAATTATGGTGGATACTATCACACCAGGATAATCTGCTTTGTATTTTGTATTTAATCGGTTTAATTGTTTTACCAAATCTGTTTCCATCTGATTATTGTAGGCCGTTCGTTTGGTTTCATTGTCAATATAACCAGCTTCCAATCGTTCATATACATGATATAAAAGAACGGTTCCGGAATTGCGTGATGCCAATTCAAGCGCAAATTTGAAGGCCCTTTCAGCTGTTGGTGAAAAATCTGTTGTTACCAATATTCTTTTAAGCATAGGTTGTCTTTAATGGTGTGCAATAAAAACCGGATTATTTAAATCATGCAAGAGCATATCCGCCATACTCGATTTAAACCACCTCGATAAATCAGTTCTTCTGTAAGCGCCTACAACCAGTAATTCATTACCTGCCTGATTGCGAACATGTCCTTTTATTTGGTCAGCTGCATTTCCGGTTAAAATGGAATAACCGGCTGTTGGAAAATGCCTTTCTATAAATTGACGCATGAGTTTATTGTTGGGCAGGTGGGTTGATTTTCCTGGAAGCTGAACGGTTAATACTTCTATCGCTTTAGAAGAAGTTAAAGCCGGCAATAGATAGTGAACCATTTTTGTAGCAAAAACCGACGATGGTTTTCCATCATAAAGTAGAAATATTTTATCGACAGGTATATATTCAGGTGGTACAACCAGGACCGGACAAAAACTACCAGCCATCAGATTTTGTAAGAACTCTGAAGGAATTTCCTGTTGAAAATTGGTGAATCTTTCCTGCTTTCCAATAATAAGGAGATCTGCATAAACAGATTCTTCTATTATAACCTTTTCAGCAACTTGCCGGTCATGGTGAATGGAAAATGATATGCCGGCTTTTTCGCAGGCGGATTGAAATTGCCGGGCAGCTTCTTCGCGCTTTAAATCATCCAGCTTATCCAGGTTTTCAATGGTGCGATCTACATCCGCTGCCTCCATGATAACCTTATACATATCATAACTGCGATAAACCCGCTCCTCCAGAAAGACGCCAACCAGATGTGCATTTTCCAATTTTGCCAATGCAATAGCATACTTCACTGTTCCCTCCGCCAAATGAAAGCCATCCAGTACTGCCAGATATTTTTTCATACCATAATTTAAGCCGCTCCGGACAGGTAAAACCTGATCCTGATCAATGCGCCCACTGATTTCTGGTTATCCGCAAATTTTAACAAAACGCGATGTTATTCCTAGTATATTTGTAGACATTTCTATTTGCGAAACAACTTACATTTAAATCCTCTTAATTATGTCAAAGCAACTCCGGTTTGAAACCCTGCAGGTACATGCAGGCCAGGAACCTGATCCCGTAACGAAATCCCGGGTAGTTCCAATTTATCAGACAAGTTCCTATGTATTCGACAGCGCAGAACATGCTGCCAATTTATTTGGTCTGCGGGAATTCGGAAATATTTATACCCGCCTGATGAATCCTACAACGGATGTATTCGAAAAAAGAGTAGCAGCACTCGAAGGCGGAGTGGCGGCACTGGCTATGGCATCTGGACAATCAGCCCAGTTCATCACCTTTCAGAATATTCTACAACAGGGCGATAATATTGTTTCTTCTTCATTTTTATATGGCGGAACCTATAATCAGTTCAAAGTAACCTTCAAGCGCTTAGGCTTTGAAGTTAGATTCGCCAATGGTGATGACCCGGCAGATTTCGAATCCAAAATTGATGCCCGTACCAAAGCACTCTATGTGGAAACAATTGGTAATCCGGGTTTCAGCATTCCGGATTTTGAGCGCCTGGCTGATATAGCAAGCAAACATAATATTCCTCTGATCGTAGATAATACGTTTGGTGCTGCAGGTTACCTGTGTCGTCCGATTAATTTTGGCGCCAACGTAATTGTGGAATCTGCCACCAAATGGATTGGCGGACATGGAAACAGTATTGGCGGAATTATTGTGGATGGCGGAAATTTCAACTGGGGCAATGGCAAGTTTCCCTATTTCACCGAGCCGGATGAAGCGTATCATGGTATGAAATTCTGGGATATTTTCGGATCAGGCGGACCCTTTGGAAATATTGCTTTCATCATCCGTGCAAGGGTAACCGGATTGCGAAGTTTGGGCCCTGCTGTCAGTCCATTTAACTCCTTCCTGTTCCTTCAGGGACTTGAAACGCTCAGTCTGCGGGTACAGAGAACAGTTGATAATGCACAGGAACTTGCTGAATGGCTGGAAAAACAACCGCAGGTGGAATATGTGAATTACCCCGGATTGAAAAACAACAAATACCACACACTGGCAAAAAAATACCTTCGGAATGGCTTTGGCGGGGTGCTTTCATTTAAAATTAAGGGGGGTAAAGAAGCCGCAGATGCTTTCGTAAACAAACTCGAGCTGATCAGTCACCTTGCGAATGTAGGTGATGCCAAAACGCTCATCATTCATCCGGCTACCACCACCCACGAACAACTGACGGAAGCAGAACAAAAATCAGCCGGAGTTGAACCCGGTTTATTGCGAATTTCCCTGGGCATCGAACACATCGATGACATCAAAGACGACATAACCCAGGCTTTCGCATAATTTTTTCACCCGACCGGTGGCACCGGTCGGGTGAAATACTACAAAAAACGATGCATGCGCCGTTATACTATTCTCTTTCTGATTTTCCTACCCTCCATCCTGTGTGCACAACCCGTTAAAAAATATGGGCAACTGAAAGTAATTCAAACCCAATTATGCGACCAGCAGGGCCAGCCCGTAGTACTAAGAGGGATGAGTTTTGGCTGGCATAATTTCTGGCCAAGATTTTATACAGAAGGAGCGGTAAGCTGGTTACATCAGGACTGGAAAGTGGATCTGGTTCGTGCAGCGATGGGAATTGAGCCGGCTCCCCGGGGATACCTCCATGCAAAAGAGAGTTCAATGAAGGCCATTGAAACCGTTATCAATGCCGCTGTCAAAGAAGGGATATATGTAATTGTAGACTGGCATTCCCACAATATCAATCTGGAGGAAGCCAGGGCTTTTTTTAAAGACATAGCCACTCGGTATGGCCATCACCCCAATATTATTTATGAAATCTTCAACGAACCGGACAGGGAAAGCTGGTCCGAAGTGAAAGCTTATTCCATAGAACTAATAAACACGATCCGTGCCATAGACAAAGACAATATTATACTTGTGGGAAATCCGCACTGGGATCAGGATGTACACCTGGTAGCGGACGATCCAATTGAGGGTCAGCAAAATATCATGTACACCCTGCATTATTATGCGGCAACGCATCATCAGTCGCTTCGCAACCGGGGTGATTATGCGCTTTCTAAGGGAATACCGCTTTTTATTTCTGAATCTGCCGGAATGGAAGCAACCGGAAATGGCCCGCTGAATGAAACCGAATGGCAACGATGGATCGACTGGTCAGAAAAACACCGCATCAGCTGGGTAACCTGGTCGGTTTCTGATAAAGACGAAACCTGTTCTGTTCTTCTGCCCTCTGCCTCTTCTGCCGGAAACTGGCGCGATAGCGACCTGAAAGCTTCCGGCACCAAAACCCGCGCCTACCTGCGTCAATTTCACCGGTCGGGTGCCACCGGTCGGGTGCCACCGGTCGGGTGGCACCCGACCGGTGAAATTGGAAGGTTTTAACAATTATCTAAATTTGGATGCGAATGAATGTTAGTAAATTTGCATCACATTTATGAAACGGATTCTCGCCATATTAGCCTGTTTGCTATTTCTTGTAGCAAGTTTACCGGGAACGGCTATACAGCAACTATTGGATCCGACTGCTGTTTCTGAAACCACCGCAACAAATGAGCAAAAAAGCTCTACAGAAGAAAAAACAGAAGAGCATTTTCTACACACCCGGACAAGAGTTGCAACCGCTCAACAACCAGTTTCCTGCAACCAGTCATCTTCAGGGAATTCTGATCAATTGGTTCCTTCCAAAGAACCCATTAAGGATGCTGGCTCCTTCACTGAGCCAACCCCTCTATACCTGCAACACAGCAGTTTCCTGATTTAGTCGATTTCTCTATTACAAACAGCTCATTTCATCAGAACCACCTAAAGGTTCTGCCTCCTTTTGTACCCCTAATTCGTAAACATATAAATCACTCTGGTATGAAAAAGAATATTTTAACTCTTTTAATAGCCGCTTTTACCTTAACCGCCAGCACAAGTATTGCACAGGATAAAAAACAGGTTAAGACCGCATCAAAAGGCTTTTATTCAATGAAAAAAAAGGCTGCACAGTTACCTGCCAATCAGCAACCGGTTACAGAAACCGCTATGAGCAGGAAAGCGCCAACAGTTAAAAAAGGATATTATTCGATTGGTCGCAATAACGAAAAGTTACCTGCACCAACAACCATAATTGCCATTGGAGATATCTCTCCGGTAAGAAAAGGATACTACAGCATTCAATAAGTTTCAGGGTTAAGTGCTATCCATATACAGGCTAAAAACAAAGGCCGTTCGCGAAAAACGAACGGCCTTTTTCAGGAAAGGGTGGAGTGTTAGTATAAGTAAGCAAGGGCGGTTTTATCGTTATTATTAAAGGGTCGGTTCTGACCACTTCCAATACAGGCCAGCATCCAGGAATTGGGATCCGGACCAGTTGGTGTACCAGGAATATGAATGGCCCCAACGGTTGAAGCACCTTCATTGGCCGTTCCACCGCCACAGCTATATGACCGATCCATATAATCAGTATGACGGAAACCAATGCAATGCCCGATTTCATGAGCGAGGATGGTAGCTACTGTTGCCAATGGTTGATTCCCGATCTGACGAGTGGCTACCAGTACCTGTCCATATGGATTTCCATTACTTGTAGGAAATCCTGCAGATGCCAGATAGCGCGCATTTTTAGGAGCAGCTTTAATAGCGATACTCGCTCCGGAACTTACCCGCTGAAAACTTAACTGCAAATTTTGTGCATTGAAGCGTGCAATCGCCTCATCAGTTGCAGCAATATATGAACTGGGTAATTTCGAATCTACCGAAATACTGATGACCCTCGGCAATCCCGTTACCAGATTGGTGGTTCGGTACTGCTCCGACTCTCCCACCCTCAAAATGGTTCCATTATGCGACCGGGTTAACTCGCCTGCAGGAAGGAAGATATCCCCCTCTACAATAAATCCTCCCTCCGTCGCCATCATGTTTTGCGTTGAAAAACCAAGGGCTTTTACACTGTTAATAACATCATTGGTGATTGGATCAACCTGGTCAGGAGCATCCGTTTTCTGGCAGGAACTTAGGCCTACCACCAGCAGAATAGCAGCTGCTGCATAGAATTTGTTCAACATAGGTGTGTGCTTTTTAGGACTATTAAAATAATGTTAAATAACTAGATAAGTTAAATAATTTTTGCAGCATGGTTGCAGCTGGCCAGGCCAGTCAGGATTTGCCTATTTTAGACAGACCAAACAGCTTATGAGAAAAAAATGCTGCTTATTATTTAGTGCCGGATTGAGCTGCTTTCTGTCAGTTCAGGCACAAAAAAAACCTGCCCGACTACCCGAGCCGGAAATTTTCCTCCAAAAGGAAGGGGATTCGGGCAGTGCTACCAGTCCCTTTTTTCTACTGGAGGCTGATCAGGTGCCTTCCGAGTTAAACGTACTGCGAAAAATATCTACAGGTCAGTACATCGTTTCTTATCGTGAAAATCCCACCCGCAGAAATTTCCTTTCATTAAAATTACGTCCTGTTAATGCCTTGTGGAAATTATCACCTGAATTATTAGTGCGCTATCAAAGCCTCACTCCTTCCTCCACAGAAATGAACCTGATCATTCAAAGTTTTGGAAACCGCACACTTAAAGCATTGGAGAATAAAGGCCAAATCCGAATCCTCGCACAACATCTAACCAGCAGCACTTACCTTATAATTGCGCCATCGTCTTTACTACCCATTTTGCTGGAAGATACTTCCATCTATTATATCGGAAATAAAACCCGGCCTGAAGTTGAACGTGAATTAACCGGCTTCGATCTAAGTTCCAATAAGGTAAATGCCGCCCATTCCTGGTTCCCTCAACTAAAGGGAACAGAGCAGGTGATCTCTATAAAAGAAAACAAACCCGATACTGCTGATATTGATTTTGCAGGACGATACCTTAGCTCCTCCAACGCCTCCCCACTGATAGAAACACATGCAACCAATATGGCTACCATTGCAGCCGGTGCAGGAAACACCTTCTTTACTGGCACCGGTGTAGCAAGAGGGGCGGGCATCCGTTCATCCAATTTTGCCAGCTTATTGCCGGATGAAAATCAATTGCTTAAAGACCAGGGGGTCAGTGTTCAAAATCATTCTTATGGTGTTGGAATTGAAAACTATTATGGCGCAGATGCTGCTGCTTATGATCAGCAAATGAATGAAGACACAAGTTTGCTTCATGTTTTCTCTTCTGGCAACAGAGGCACCGAAACCAGTAACACGGGTCCTTATGCTGGTATAACGGGATGGGCTAACCTGACTGGCAGTTTCAAAATGAGTAAAAACAGTCTGGTTGCAGGAGCAATGGACTCCATTGGAAATATAGTGTCAATAAGCTCGAGAGGGCCTGCGCATGATGGACGCATCAAACCCGAATTAATTGCTTATGGTGAAGATGGCACATCAGGTGCCGCTGCCCTGGTATCCGGATCGGCCATCCTTCTTCAGGAACTTTACCGGAAACAAACCGGCAACCCTGCTCCTTCTTCCCTATTAAGAGCAGTTCTTTGCAATAGTGCAGATGAAACCGGATTAAAGGGCCCTGATTTTGAATCGGGATTTGGTGTATTGAATCTGCCCAAATCAATTGAAACAATCCAACAACATAATTTTGAAATTGGAAGCATCAACTCTAATGCAAGGATTCAATTTCCATTAGTTGTAAAAGAAAATAGGCATCAACTTAAAATCACCCTGGCATGGAATGATCCGGCAGCTTTAAGTAATAGTTTTCCCGCCCTGGTAAACGATTTGGATTTGAATATCCTGGATCCACTTGGGAACCGGATCTTACCCTGGATACTAAGCCACCAACCCGATGCGCTTTCTACTGAATCACCTACGACACGAGGAAAAGACAGTCTAAATAATATTGAACAGATTACACTGGATAATCCGATAGCAGGCAATTATACAATTGAAATAGACGCCGGACAATTAACAGCAGGCACACAACATTTTGCAATTGCAATTCAGCAGGACACAATAGACGTCTTCCGGTTTACCTATCCGGTAAAAAATGATGTGTTGGTCCCCGGTTCCGGAAATATGCTCCGATGGGAATCAACTGATACAACAACTGGCAGCCTGTATTATCGTATACCCGGACAGGAATGGCAACTAATCCAATCAGGACTTGATTTACGAAACGGATATTACAGATGGACTGTCCCGCCATTTTTACATCAATTGCAATTCCGTATGAGTAGAAACAAGGGCGAAGAAATTTCCGACACAGTTTCTGCATCAATAGAAACAAGACTTTTTACTGGATTCAATTGTCCCGATTCCTTTCTTCTTTATTGGAATCCGGTACCCTCCGCCATTTCCTATCAGGTATATCAATTAGGATCCACTTCTCTTGAACCATTAATTACAACTACTGATACGCTATTGATTCAGGCAAAAAAAGACAATCCTGCAACGCATTTTTCTATAGCACCGGTTTTTGAATCAACTATTGAAGGACGAAAAGCGTATGCATTTGCTTATAATAATCAATTGATTGATTGCTATATTCAGAATTTTCTCGCAGATGCGGCTGGAGCGGGATTGGCCAGATTACAAATAGAATTAGGCAGTACCTATCAGGTAGCTGCCATCCGTTTTGAACGACAACTGAATAATGGTATAACAATCCTGGAAAATACAACAGTAATCAATCGTCGCAAATACGAATTGACAACACCCGCATCAGATGGATTAAATCTCTACCGTGCTGTTATCCGACTTCAAAACGGACAGGAATATACAACCCGATGGGAAGCAGTATACCAGTTTACCAATAGTAGCTACTTTTTATTCCCTTCTCCTGTTCGACAAGGTATGCCTTTGACACTCCTGTCAAAAGATCCGGATGAAACGATTTTACTGATTACTGATATGACTGGCCGAACTCTAATAAAAACAATTGTAAACGAAACCGTTCAATCTATTCCAACCAGTCAATTATCCACCGGTATCTATATCTATACTATTTACCAAAATAAGCAGCGGGTAAAAACAGGACGCATCATAATTCAATAAAAATTATTCTCAACTATTTTGAAATACAAAAAATTATCACATCTTTGCATTCTCAATTTTAAAAACAGCAAAATGCCCCGCTTTAACAAACATACTAAACAACCTGCTGGAAGCCTTACTGGCTCTGCATTTCAGCGCGGGGTGTTGTTTGTTCCGAATAGTTAAAAAGGACAATTAACATACATCAACCCCGCTTATCCAGGCGGGGTTTTTTATTTCCCATCAATCAATTTTTTATGAACACAAGGGTATTTTCTGCCATCAGGCAGCTACAGGAATTCTTATATACATTACTGAACAATTCCCAAAAAATAACAGGGTCTGATTTGTTCTATGGCAACTATGCAGATGTAAAAGAACTCTACGTAAAAAAATTCAGGCGGTTGCCTTCCGTGAAATTTATCAATCATATTGATCCGGAAAAAGCCTATGAATTCTTTCAAAATAAGAATGCCGGAAAAATACGCCGCACGTATCGACGAGCGTATTATAACTGGCAGGAAAACAAACAGGAATTCAGTATTTCAATTATTGAGTTATCCGGACAATTCCTTATTGAATTGGGGAAGGAGTATGCCGAATTTCTTTTCCATCAACGGGATGCTGAAAGAGCCGATCAACTGGTGGAGGCACTGCTTGCATTCCGAACAGAAAAAGAAGAAGGCGAGCATCAGATCAACATCATTAACCAGACAACACAGGGATTGGAATTAAAAGAACTAACCATCCATCCAAGTGAACTGGATGTTGAGCGATATTACAATGATGATTTCATGGAAGTTGATGCATTGATTAAGGAGCGTCTTAAAAAAGAACAGGATAAAGGCATTGTATTGCTACATGGTTTACCGGGAACGGGCAAAACAACCTATCTGCGGTACCTGATTGGACAGGTAAAAAAGAAAGTATTGTTTTTATCACCATCTGTTGCAGGCAATTTGATGAATCCGGATTTTATTGATCTGTTAATCGAAAATCCCAATTCCATCTTGGTGATTGAGGATGCAGAAAATATAATCCTGGACCGAACCTATCGGTCGAATCATTCAGTCAGCAATCTGCTGAACATAAGTGATGGTTTACTCAGCGACTGCCTCAATGTACAAATCATCTGCACGTTCAATAGTGCATTGAACCTGGTGGACAAAGCCTTACTCAGAAAAGGAAGGCTGATAGCCCAGTATGAATTTGGAAAATTGTCTGTAGAAAAGGCAAAACAACTGGCCATTGATCTCAACCTGGATGTTTCTGTGGAAACACCTATGACACTGGCTGAATTAACCAACCCTGCCACTACAAATTACGAGACCCCTAAAACAGAAATTATCGGGTTCCGAAGAGTAGTAGCAACCAATTAAAAGCAATGGAAAATAGTATACCATTTGAACGATCTCAAAATACACAGGGAATTCCGTTCAATATTTATGGCCGAAAACATATTGAAGAATCGGCCCTTCACCAGATGTACCAGGCTGCACGGCTTCCGGTTAGTGTGGCAGGCGCCCTCATGCCGGATGCACACAGCGGGTATGGATTACCGATAGGTGGAGTTTTAGCAACCCGAAATGCAGTCATCCCGTATGGCGTTGGCGTGGATATCGGTTGCCGCATGGCACTTAGTATGTACGATATAAAAGCAGCTGAACTCAATCAGAAAACCAGTTTTTTTGAACGCATACTGGAAGATCAAACCCTGTTTGGAAGCAGCAAACAGTTTGATCGTTCACCTGAGCATGAAGTGATGGATAACCGGCTGTTTTTTGAAATGCCACTGCTGAAACATTTGCATACCAGGGCATGGAAGCAACTGGGATCCTCCGGAAGCGGTAATCATTTCGTTGAATTCGGAATGGTTCAAATCAACGAAACCGATCCCTTACTGGGAATGCCACCGGGAGAATGGCTGGGTGTTTTATCCCATTCCGGATCGAGGGCATTGGGGGCCAATATCGCGCAGCATTTTACCAAAATTGCGATTTCAACCCGCCGGATCAATGATAACACCAAACACCTGTCCTGGCTTTATCTCGAAGAGGAAGCAGGTGCCGCTTATTGGGCAGCTATGAACCTGGCAGGTGATTATTCCGCTGCCTGTCATGAAGTGATTCATAAAAAAATTGCCAAACAGCTGGGCAGGAAACCAGTGGTCTCTGTCCAAAATCACCACAATTTTGCCTGGAAAGAGCAATTGAATGGAGAGGAACTGATCGTTCATCGGAAAGGCGCCACGCCAGCAGGCAAGGGGGTTCTCGGCATTATTCCGGGTTCCATGACAGCGAAAGGTTATATCGTAAAGGGACAGGGGGTAGCAACTGCCATCCATTCTGCCTCTCACGGTGCAGGCAGGGCCATGAGCAGATCGGTCGCCAATCAGTCGATCACCCGATCTTCCATGAAGCTCTTGCTGAAGCAGGCCAAGGTTACCTTGATTGGCGGCGGCATTGACGAGGCACCACAGGCATACAAAGACCTGGAAGAAGTAATGGCCTGTCAGACGGATCTTGTTTCAATTTTAGGTAGTTTTCAACCCAGAATTGTGCGTATGGATGGACATAAATTTGTGTAAATATGGAATACCAATTTTTTGGAAAGACAACGGATAAAATCAGCCGGATCGGATTTGGCTGTATGTCGCTCAAAGCCGGACAGTCAACCGCCGCTTCAATAATTGATGCCGCCCTGGATGGTGGCATCAATTATTTTGATACAGCAGACCTTTATGAGCAGGGTGCTAATGAAGAAATGATCGGAACCCTGCTGGCACCGCATCGAAACAGGGTGTTCATTGCTACCAAGGTCGGCAACCAGTGGCGAAAAGATGGAAGCGGTTGGGATTGGAACCCCCGCAAAGAATATATTCTCCAGGCTGTAGAAGCATCACTAAAGCGATTAAAAACGGATACTATAGACCTCTACCAGTTACATGGTGGAACAATAGCAGACCCAATTGATGAAACTATTGAAGCCTTTGAAACATTGAAAGCTGCTGGCAAAATCAGGTACTACGGAATTTCGTCCATTCGTCCGAATGTGATTCGGGAATATGTTTCAAAAAGCAACATTTCCAGTGTAATGATGCAATACAGTTTGCTGGACCGCCGGCCAGAGGAAGAGTGCCTTCCCTTATTGGAAAACCAATCCATCACTGTATTGGCAAGAGGTACACTGGCCAGTGGATTACTACTTGATAAAACTCCAAAAGACTACCTGGGACATTCCATTGCAGATATCCGCAAGATCCGCACGAAATTGGGTGAAATTGCTAAACAATATCAGGTACACCCTGCTACTGTTGCCATTCGTTTTGCTTTGAATAATGCTGCAGTTGGAGCTGCGGTTGTTGGCATCCGTACTATGGAACAATTAGCCGAAGCAATTCAGGCCATTCAGGAGCAGGTTCCGGAAGAAGCATTGATTCAATTGTCCAAATACACAAACGCAGGGTTTTATTCAGATCACCGGTAATAAAAGCTGCTTACTCTCCTGAATAAAACTCCAGCAAGGAACCTACATACACATCATCCCATCCCTCTGCAATTTCATCAAAAGCTTCATCTGGAATATTGCTTTGGCGCACTTCCAGGGAAGTACCCTGTTTGTGCTCATGAAATTTGATGGTTACGATGGAAGCTTCTTCCTGCTCATCGCCAAAATACCATTCCTGCACAATCCTTTTACCTTTCTCAAATTCAAGGTTTTTGCCTACAATACTGTCATCCCACAAAGAGAATTCAGAACCAGGCTCTTCCGACATGATTGCTTTTTCGCCTGTCCATAATTCAATAGTAGCCGGATTGGTTAGTGCATTATATAGTTGTTCGGGTTCAACCGGAATAGTGTAGTATTTTTTAAAGTCCTTCATAAGGTAAAAATAAAGAACCTGCCGCATCAGGCCGCCAGTTTATTCCAAAGGCGCTGGTATTCGTATTGAAGATCTTCGTGCAGGGATTCAATCAGTTTTTTGGCTTTTTTCAACTGGCCAAGGTATAGATTCATCAAAACCGGAGTTTTAGAAACCGGGAGCCCGGAATCCTTTAAAAGGCGCAGGTAATGCAATAAGAGTTCCACTTCAGCCGCCTTATCCGTCATGTATCTTGCCTGTTTATTAATGTTCCGAAGAATTTTACGCATGGTCTTTTTCGCAAAATAGACATGCGATACATTCATGCCGGTAAATTCGGTATCCATCTCATTTTTTAACTCTCCTACATACCGGCTGGTATCATCCGATTCAAACAGCAGATAACTAAGCAGTTCCTTGTTTTCCTTCTTGAATTTTGCCAGCCGGAGCGTAGTTTCCAGGAGTTTGCCCGGGGGAAGGCTTTGCAAAGCCTCTTTGATTTCGTGTACTGTCGCCGCTTTCATCCTGATTTTACTGCTTAGTTTGGGGCAATTTACCCCCTTCCAACAAACTAAAGTAGCTTTGCGCCATGTCTACACCTTTTTATTCGCTGGAAAATATTCTTGCTGCCCTTAAAATCAAATCGCTCAATGCTATGCAGGAAGCCTCCATAGCAGCCAATCAGGAGCATGAAAATATTATCCTCTTGTCCGCTACGGGTTCTGGTAAAACCCTTGCCTTCCTGCTGCCCATCCTGAATCAGATCGATCCGCAGGTCAAAGGAACCCAGGTACTGATTATTGCTCCTTCCCGGGAGCTGGCCCTTCAGATTGAAGATGTAACCAAAAAAATGGGAACCGGATTGAAAATAACAGCCTGTTATGGCGGACATAAGCGCGAAATCGAAGAGAATAACCTGCTGGAAGCACCCACCATTATCGTTGGCACCCCGGGTCGTTTGGGTGATCATATCAGAAGAGAAAATATCAATACGGCCACGATTCATACCCTGGTGCTGGACGAATTTGACAAATCGGTGGAGTTTGGTTTTGAGGAAGAAATGTCTTTTGTGGTAGGCAGTATTCCGGGTTTGAAAAAACGCATCCTGGTTTCTGCAACAGAAGCCATGGAATTGCCCCGTTTCTTAAAGATGGCCAAACCGCATACCCTCAACTTTCTAACGGGGGAGCCTTCTGAAGCGCTTGCCCTGAAACTGGTCAAAGCGCAGGAGGCAGATAAACTGGAATCGCTGTTCCGGTTGATTTGCGCATTGGGTAATCGCTCTACGATTGTTTTCCTGAATCATCGCGATGCGGTGCAACGTACCAGTGAATACCTGAAAGACAAGGGTTTGGTGAACGTATTTTATCATGGTGCGCTCGAGCAGCCCGAACGGGATGCCGCTTTATGTAAATTCAGAAACGGCACGTCCAATATACTGGTTACCACCGATCTGGCAGCACGCGGACTGGATATTCCCAATATCCGCTACATCATCCACTACCATTTACCTTTAAGTGAAGAATCCTTTATTCATCGGAATGGTCGTACCGCGCGGATGGAAGCCAGCGGAACCGCTATTTTACTGATGGGACCTGGTGAATCCATCCCCGATTATATAGACCCTGCAACGGAATGGATGGAGCTGCCAACTACTGTGGAAGTTCCGGAAAAACCGCAATGGGTAACCCTTCATATTGCCGGCGGCAAAAAGAATAAAATCAATAAAATTGATATTGTTGGATTCCTTGCCCAGCAGGGCGAACTGAAAAAAGAAGATATCGGCCTGATTGAAGTGAAAGATTATTTTTCATTTGTAGCAATCAGAAAATCCAAAATGAGCCGCACCCTGCCCCTGATTGAAAAACAAAAAATCAAAGGCCAGCGGGTTAAGATTGAAATTGCGAAATAGGTAAGTTAATTATTGACTATTTAAATAGCTGAATTGCGTCCGCAGTGTGGACGCAATTTCGTTTACTTCCCTTTTTGCTATTACTCCTCTTTTTTCCATTCATTCTCCATTCATCCTCCATTAATCTTCCATTCACAAATCGTTCTAAAACGGTAGATGAATGATAGATGAATGGTAAATAAATGATAAGTAAGACCAGGAAACCACATGGAAGGAACCATAAAAAACGGCCCGAATAATTCGGGCCATCGCTTTAGCTGGGTTGGTTTTTCGAGTGTCCTGTACTAATCAACTATGAGCCGCAACTGATGCAGCCATCCTGCATCGTGCACACCGCACCCTCCTCAATAACTGTCTGTTCTACCACCGGTGTCATATTTTCGCCACCCTGCTTCTCTACGGTAAACTGAACCGCCTGTGCCGCTGCCTGCGTACGCAGGTAGTACATACCGGTTTTCAATCCTTTTTTCCAGCCATAAAAATGCATGGAAGTCAGTTTGGAAGCAGTTGGATTACTTACAAATAAATTCAGGCTCTGGCTCTGGCAGATATAAGCCCCGCGATCTGCTGCCATATCAATCAGGGTTCGTTGTTTGATTTCCCAAACCGTTTTATACAGCTCGCGGATCTCTTCCGGAATGCTGGTAATCTGCTGAATGGATCCATTCGCTGCAATGATCCGGTTCTTCATCTCATTATCCCACAAGCCCAACGCTACCAGGTCCTTTAACAGGTGTTTATTTACAATTACAAACTCACCACTCAATACCCGGCGACTGTAAATATTAGAGGTATAAGGTTCAAAACACTCATTGTTTCCGAGGATTTGAGACGTGGAAGCGGTTGGCATGGGCGCTACCAGCAAAGAATTGCGCACACCAAATTCCATTACTTCATTTCTCAGTGTCTCCCAGTCGTGCCTGCCAGACGGTTCTACCTTCCATAAGTCGAATTGAAATTTACCTTTCGATAAGGGCGATCCCGCAAAGGTTTCATAGGCCCCCTGGGTTTTGGCCAGGTCCTTACTTGCTGTCATGGCAGCGAAATAAATGGTCTCGAAAATATTCCGGTTCAGGATGCCTGCCAGTTCAGATTCAAAGGGTAAACGCAGCAGAATGAACACATCCGCCAATCCCTGTACGCCCAATCCAATGGGACGATGGCGCAGATTGGAACGCTCCGCTTCTTCCACCGGATAGTAGTTGACATCGATTACCTTATTCAGGTTGAGGGTCACCTGATAAGTAACTTCATATAATTTCTCGAAATCAAATTTGCCTTCGTTTACAAATCTTGGCAATGCCAGGGAAGCCAGGTTACATACCGCTACCTCATTGGCATCAGTATACTCCATGATCTCCGTACACAGGTTGGAACTCTTAATGGTACCCAGGTTTTGCTGATTGGATTTGCCATTCGCTGCATCCTTATACAACAGATAAGGAGTACCTGTTTCAATTTGTGCATCCAATACCGCAAACCAAAGTTCCTGTGCTTTGATTGTCTTACGACCTCTGCCCTCTTTCTCATAGCGCTCATACAAAGCCACAAATTCATCTCCAAAACAATCCTGTAAACCAGGTGCTTCATTTGGACAGAACAGGGTCCAGTCGCCATTGTCTTCCACTCTTTTCATGAAAAGATCCGGGATCCATAAGGCATAAAACAAATCACGGGCTCTTAGTTCTTCCTTACCATGGTTTTTCCGAAGATCCAGAAAACCGAATACATCTGCATGCCAGGGTTCCAGATAGATAGCGAATGCTCCTTTTCTTTTTCCTCCACCCTGATCTACATAACGGGCAGTATCGTTGAAGACCCGTAACATGGGAATAATTCCATTGCTGGTTCCGTTGGTACCGCCAATATAACTACCGGTAGCACGAATATTATGAATAGCCAGGCCAATTCCACCGGCGCTTTGTGAAATTTTAGCTGTTTGTTTTAAGGTATCATAGATGCCGTCGATACTGTCATCTTTCATGGTCAGCAGGAAGCAACTTGATAATTGTGGCTTTGGTGTACCGGCATTAAACAAGGTAGGCGTTGCATGTGTAAACCAGCGCTCACTCATCAGGTGATAAGTTTTAATCGCCTGCTCCATATCGCCTTTATGAATCCCGATGGCCACCCGCATATACAAATGCTGCGGGCGCTCGGCTATCTTTCCATTAATCCGCAACAAATAGGATTTCTCCAGGGTTTTGAATCCGAAATAATCGAATCCGAAATCGCGATCATAAATTATGGTACTATCCAGTAACTCAGCATTTTCGTCAATTACTGCCATTACATCATCAGCAATCAATGGCAGAATTTTTCCGGTTGCTGCATCTTTATAGTTATACAGTGCACGCATGGTGTCACTGAAGGATTTCTTCGTGTTTTTGTGAAGGTTACTCACCGCAATCCGGGAAGCAAGCAGGGCATAATCCGGGTGGCGGGTGGTTAGAGAGGCAGCCGTTTCAGCAGCCAGACTATCCAGCTCGGTGGTACTAACACCATCATAAATTCCTTCAATCGTTTTTTTCGCGATATCGTGCACATCCACCAGCGAACTCAGTCCATAAGAGAGTTTTTGAATTCTTGCGGTGATCTTATCAAATTTCACCGATTCTTTCCGGCCATTTCTTTTTATAACAAACATGGTTAAACGCTTTAATCAATTTTAAAAATCTTCATCAAGAGAGAAGGTTTGTCCGGCTGATCCGCCCATCACACCTGATTTCTGGTAATCACCCACTCTTTTTTCAAAGAAATTGGTTTTACCCTGCAGCGAAATCATCTCCATAAAATCAAAGGGATTGGCCGTATTGAACATTTTAGGGTAACCCAGTTCACCCAGCCAGCGGTCGGCTACAAATTCAATGTATTGCTGCATCAGGCGGGAATTCATCCCGATAAGGTCTACCGGAAGGGCATCGGTAATAAATTCCTTTTCAATTTTAACCGCATCTCCAATTATTGCATAGACTTCTTCCTGGCTTAGCTTCTCCGACAACATGCTATACAAAAGGCAGGCAAATTCGCAATGCAGGCCTTCATCGCGACTGATCAGTTCATTGCTGAAAGTGAGTCCGGGCATGAGTCCGCGTTTTTTCAACCAGAAGATGGAGCAAAAACTACCGCTGAAGAAAATACCTTCCACTGCAGCGAAAGCTACCAGGCGCTCGGCAAAGTTTCCGCTTTCAATCCAGCGTAAGGCCCATTCAGCTTTTTTGGTAACTGCAGGAACCGTATCGATGGCATGAAAGAGGCGGTCTTTTTCAGCCGGATCTTTCACATAGGTATCAATCAGCAGTGCATAGGTTTCGGAATGGATATTTTCCATCATGATCTGGAAACCATAAAAACACCGTGCTTCCGGCAATTGCACTTCACTCATGAAGTTGACCGCCAGGTTTTCATTTACGATACCATCGCTGGCGGCGAAAAAAGCCAACACATGAGAAATAAAGTGGCGTTCCCCGTCGTTTAAGTTGGACCAGTCGGCCAGGTCAGCACTCAGGTCAATTTCCTCTGCTGTCCAAAAGCTGGCTTCGTGCTTTTTATACATTTCCCAGATCTGGGGGTATTTTATCGGCAGGATCACAAACCGATCCTTGTTTTCCTTCAACAACACTTCGTTTTGCATGCTAGTATGTTTAGATAGATGTATCAGTTTTCCGCGGTGCAAGGGCCGATACATCAAGGGCCTGCTTAAGAAAGCATTCCCGATGCGTGTTGCCTATGCTGGTACCTTACGCGGGAAGGTCCAAACAATACAGTTTCCGGCAGGTATCTGGCTTTTCACCCGAGGCGAATTACAGTTGCCCGTCAGCCCGCGATTTACACGCGGTTCCCTATTAAGCAGCAAAAGCTGGCTTTTGCTGCACCGAAAATGTACTGGAAAGAACTGGACACGAAAGTAGGTGTATACCAAAAAGGATGGTGCTGAATCTTTTTCACACCTGTGGAAAGAAAGTGCAAACTCATATGGAGTGCAGGGTTAGCCAGCTTACCAGCCAACGGTAAGGGATAGTCGAAAAGACCAAACCGGTTACTAAGGACAGGGCACCGAGCCACCCGATCCATCCCTTGCGGTTTGGAAACCTGCGAAAGGCAAATTTGACCTGTATTATCATACCGATAAGAAAGGGCAGGTTGAACCAGATAGGGGGTACCCTAACCGGGAGCCAGACCAGGATTTTTGCATAAAGCACCATCACCAGCATAAGAAAGGAAAGAAAATAAAGGGCAAAAATGACATGTTTGCCATATTGCGGATGTTCTTTACCACCGAAGGGCCAGCTAAACAGTGCAATAACCGGCACCAGCAGAATTACAAACAGTTTTGAAGAATTGACAACTTTTGCGTCATAGAGCTGGCCAAGTGCACTGATATCCATGTTTTTTTCTGTTGCAATCCTTTCAGCAATCTGCCTTATTCCATTGCCATAATTGTAATCAATAAAAAACCATTTTGCGGGGATATGAAAAATATCGTAACTGCCCAGGAAAAAAAAGAAGAAGATATTGCATAAAAAGAACACCTGAAAGGGTTTCATATACGGTTTTCGGACGCCTCTGATGAATTCAGCGGTCAGTAATCCGGGGTAAAAAAGAAGCGCTTTTACAGACTTAAATAATTTAGAATCCAGATGAGTAAATACATCAATACCCTGTTCGAGTAAATGCGAGAGTTTGAAATCAGCGGAGTTTATTTTCTTTTCTCCACAGGCAGAACAGAATTTTCCCTGTAATACAGCACCACAGGAAACACAGGTAAAAACAGGCTGGCTCATAATAGAAATATACTCAAAAATCAGCTTATAACTAAATTCCGGCTCGGCATTGGCTGCTCTGCTTAAGTCGTTTTTGAACAACTCATTCCTTTATTTTTATGCCTGTGCCAATATTTTAATAACAGTAAAGTAATGTGCCGAAAACGGTCATCTTCAGGGAGGATTCAGTAAATTAACGGCATATGTGGAACCGGAAACATTTTGGATCAACCAACCACCAGCAACAACTCGGCACCGTTCTATTGGCTTCATTCGCTGCCTTTACCACTTATTTCTGCATGTACGGCTTTCGTAAATCGATCAGTGCCGGCACATTTGAAGGATTGACCGCTTTTGGGATCAGCTTTAAATCAGCCATTGTTATTGCCCAGGTGCTGGGGTATATGACTTCCAAGTTCATTGGGATCCGGTTTATATCAGAAATCAATCCCGCCAAACGGGGTTTTTATATATTGAGCCTGATAGGAGGAGCGCATTTTTGCTTGTTATTAATGGGATTGATTCCATTGCCCTACAATGTTTTCTTTTTGTTTCTGAATGGCATGTGTCTGGGATTAATATGGGGATTGGTTTTCAGTTTTATTGAAGGCAGAAAATACACAGATTTAATTGCCCTTATTCTGAGCATCAATTTTATTTTCAGCTCCGGTGTGGTGAAAACAGTTGGACGAATCAGTATAGAATCCTGGAAGGTGAATGAATTGTATATGCCTTTTGTTACAGGATGCCTGTTTTTACCCTTATTATTTTTGGCAGTTTATCTGTTAAAGAAAATACCCGCGCCCGGAGTGGAAGAAAAACTGGAACGGGGAGAGCGGACTCAACTAAACAAAGAGCAACGACGCGAATTATTCAATTTGTTCCGGCCTGGACTGATTGCCGTAATTCTGATCAATTTGCTGCTTACTATTTTACGGGATATCAAAGACAATTATGCAGTTGAAATGTTGCAGGTGCTGGATCCTGGCGCACCGCCCGGTATTTTTGCACAAATGGAAACCATTGCTTCCATTGCCGTATTTTTTTTGTTGTTGACCCTAACGGGTATCCATAACCATTTTAAAAGTTTATATCGCCAGCATCTGGTAATTGGACTGGGATTTATTACCATCCTGCTTTGCGCTTTTGGCATCATGTATCAACTGGGTTCTCCCATTTTCTGGCTGGTCAGCTTTACCATTGGTTTATATTTAAGTTACAATGCACTGCAATGTCTTTTTCTGGAGCGATTTATTGCAGCATTTAAAATCAGAGGCAATATTGGTTTCTTTTTTTACCTGATGGATTCAGTGGGCTACCTGGGTAGTTGTTTTCTTATTTTACACAAAGAATTATTTAGTGCAGCTACCAACTGGTTGCCTTATTTTATCCGCATCAGCTGGTTGTTTGGAATCAGTGGAGCAATCCTGGTAGCTTATAGCTGGTATTATTTTGGCAAAAAATACAAATCACAACCTGTACTTACACTATAATTATGCAAGCAACAAAGTATGACCTGATCGTGATAGGTGCCGGCGTATTGGGAACTTTTCATGCTTACCATGCAGCCAAAAGAGGCTGGAAGGTATTGCTGTTGGAAAAAGACGAAAAACCCTCCGATGCAACGGTACGAAATATTGGCATGGTTATTCCATCCGGCATGAGTCAGGGTAAGTGGAAAGAACATGGACGGAGAAGCACGGAGATTTACAAATCCATTCAGTCCGAATTTGATATTACGGTGCGATCCTATGGATCGGTTTATCTGGCATCCAACCAGACAGAAAGTATATTAACTGAAGAGCTCGCCACACTTAATGAACAGGAAGGATATCCCTGTGAGATGTTGTCAAAAGAAGATTGTCTGGTAAAGTATCCTGGTTTGCGCGCCTCCTATTGCCAGGGTGGGTTGTTTTTTCCGGGAGAATTAACCGTGGAACCCAGACGCATGATTCATCATTTAATTGCTTACCTGCGAGAACAATACAAACTCTCCTATAAACCCAATACATTGGTTAAAAGTATTGAGTACAAAACGGATCGTTGTTGGGTTGAAACAAGCGGACTTGAGAAATACAGCAGCACGCATGTTATCCTCTGTTCAGGCAGAGAGTTTAAATTGTTGTATCCGCATCTTTTTTCCAAAAGCGATATTGAAGTATCAAAATTACAAATGTTGCAAACCACCCCAATGCAGGAATATGTACTGAATGGTGCGGTATTAGGCGGACTCAGTATCCGGCGTTATGAAAGTTTTCGCGAATGTCCTTCCTATGAACCTTTACAAGCGGGTGAAATTGACACCGTATTTAAAAAATGGGGCATCCATGTTTTATTCAAGCAGGCGCAGGACGGCAGTATAATAATTGGCGATTCCCATGAGTATGCCGATGTAAACAGTACCGATGCACTGGGCTATGAATACAAACAGGTAATTGAAGATATAATTCTGCAGGAAGCACAGCGAATGTTCCGATTCCCGCACTGGAATATTGCCCGGCAGTGGAATGGATTTTATGCACAGTGCAAAGAGAAAGATATTTTTCACCATCAGGCAGATACCAATATACAAATCGTCACAGCCATTGGTGGAAAGGGCATGACGGCAAGTGCATCACTGGCAGAAACCACTATTCAAAAGCTGTTTAATTAGCCTGATTTCTTGCAATGATATAATTAGTGAGTTTTTCTTTTAGCGTATTCATATCAGGCAGGGGTTTGCCTTCAATTTTAGCAGCCTCATCCCAGGTCCGCATCCGGATATAAAGATCAAAAAGGGGATCCGACTCAAAGGCTTTGGCCTCTGCTTCTTCCATTCTGCCACCCTGGTATTCCAGTGTTTTTTTACTGGCTTCTGAAAGTTGTTCGTAATAAGAGGGGTATTTCCAGGTGAGGTATCGTTTCGCATTAACATGGGAAGCGATGAGTTTGCACATTCTCTCTCCCATTCCTAAGCCCAGCAGCCAGTCTGCCCCCACTTTTTCATGATCCATCACCCCATAACCGTCCATAGTTTCGGAAATATCATGTACCGGCAACAGATGACCCACATCATGCAGAAAGGCAGCCAGTACCACTTCATCATCATAGCCTTCTTCCATGGCGAGCTGGGCAGCCTGTACCATATGTTCCAGTTGGGATACTTTTTCGCCGGCATATTCCTCTGCACCAAATTGTTCGTACAGGGAAAAAATTTCGTTGGTTAATGTTTGGGGAGAGTTCATAACACCAAATTTAATCTGAATAATAAAAACCTGAATAGTAATTAACGCAATTGAACAAACAAAAAACGCAGGATTGAAAAAAGCAAGGCGACCCCGGTGAAGGAATCGCCTTGAGGGGTTGGTTGTTTCAAGTTATTTATTAACCCAGGTAGCTGTGTTTTGTGTATCCTCACCCTGACGCGAAACAGCTTCGTTCCGGTTGGTAGCGTTCAGGGATTGTTCAGATTGAGGATAGATGTATCGGATGGGCACTTTGTTATCGTTCAGGTTAGCCGGACCGGGAATAACTTCCGGCATACGGGTTCTGCGCCATTCGAACCAGCCTTCCAGTCCGTTGAAATAAAGCGACACCCATTTCTGCAGGGCTATTTTTGCCAGTTTTTCGGAAGGGGTGCCAGTATATGCAACACCTGTCTGTGTTAGGTAATTCGCCGGCATGGTTAAATCGATACCATATTGAGAAGGAACTACTGATCTCCAATAGTCGAAATTGGCATTGATACCATTCAGGTAATAGGTTTCTGCAGTACCGGTTGTAATGAGATCTTTCTCCCGAGCTTCAGCAAGCAGGAACTGTAATTCAGCGTAGGTCATCAGCAAGGCCTGTGGCGCATTGGGAACCGGAACAGCCTGACCATTGTCGTTACAAACCAGGCAGGCAAACGTATATCCAACCCGGCTAACACCTTGTGGACCGCCATTATAGTTAAGTGCAGCAACATCACCCAATCCATTTGGAATGCCTTCGATTCTGGGCGTACCTGCACCAACAGATGCCTGTGAAGGACGGCCGAAAATATTCAGACGGGGGTCATCCAGCGCAGTAAGACGATCATCGAGCGTTTTACTTACCCGGAACTCATCAAAAGAACCAACGCGGGCGCCATATAATGGCCATTGATTGGGGGCCTGTGCTTCGTACTTAAGTACTGCGTTGTCAGCATTACTGGTAAAAATGGGATTATTGGCCGGGTCACCCAGGATTGCCTGCATTTCAGCTTTCACATCTTTTTTGGCAGATATACGCAACAGGTACCGTAAGCGTAATGAATTGGCCAGTTTTCTCCATTTGGCCAGGGAAGCCGGGCCACCGCCATACATGATATCGCCTGAAATACTGGTGGTACTAACAGCCAAAATATCATTTGCCGTTTTCAGATCAGCGAGGATGCCATTATAAATGGATTCTTGCGTATCGTATTTAGGCGTATAAATGGCACCTGTTTTAGCTTTTCCAGCTTCAGAATACGGAATATCGCCATAGGCTTCCGTTGCCTGCGCAAAGATCCAGGATTTGAGGATCAGGGCAACAGCATTGTATCCATTGGTATTATCTGCTCCAACTTTAGCAAACACGCTTTGCAGGTTTCTGTAATTTCCATAGGTCATATTCCAGATACCATTTTGTTCATTCCAGAGGTAACGATCCTCGTTCACAAATTGGATTTTTGCGTGGTATTGCACCACAATATTTCCTATACCCCAGGCTTCATTCACCTGCTGGTTCATCGTGTTTCGGATAACACCCCCAATTAATAAATCGGGTGTTACATCGATAGGAACATTTTCACTTGTGTTTATTTCAGCAAAATCTTTGGTACATCCTACCATCAACACTCCTGCAAGCAGCAGCGGGGTGGCAATTTTAAACAACTTCATATAATGGAGTTAATGGATTAGAGATTATAATTTGAAACTGAGGTTGATCCCATAACTGCGGGTAGATGGAATACTCATGTATTCGATACCAGGCAATGCCGTACCACCACTATAACTCATGGTTTCAGGATCCACATGAGGAACATTGTCCCACAGGAAAAGATTCCGACCAACCAGTGTTACAGACGCGTTACGGAAAGGAAGTTTACCCCAAACTTTATCAGGAATATTGAATCCAAGCTGAAGCTCACGTAATTTGATAAAGCTGGCATCATACATTACACCTTCGGCAATGTTACGACCACCAGTCCAGGCTGTATGCCACTCGCGCGCAGTTACCTTTGTAGAATTTTGCGTGAAGCTGCCATCAGCATTTTGAACCACACCTTCACCAACAACACCATTTCCCGGCTTGGTTAAATCATACCCATCAGCACGTCCTTCCAGAGTTTCTGTAATAATTCCCCCTTCTCTACCTACTACCTGAGTTAATGAGTATAATTCTCCACCACTGCGGATATCAAACAGGAAACCAAATCTGAAGTTTTTATAGTTAAAGCTATTCCTAAATCCCATCAGCCAGTCCGGATTATAGTTGCCTAAAAAGATCCTGTCAGTAGTTCTTACAGGACGGCCATTAGAACCATAAACCATCTGACCGGCATACTGGCCACTTGCATCATAATAAGGTGCATCCGGATCTTTGCTTTGAACGCGGGCAAATCCAATTCCATATAAATTACCCATTCTTTCTCCCACCCGCGCTTCCACGCTTACACCGCGACTAGCCTGAACATAGGTAGATAAACCATCGCTTAATTCTTCCACACGACTTCTGTTGGCAGACCAGTTAATATCAACATTCCAGGTGAGATTTTCATTTCTTACCGGTACGAGGTTAAGCATTGCTTCGAAACCCCAGTTTTTAATAAGGCCTGCATTAATTGCTCTGGAGTCAAATCCACTGGTATTTGAAAGAGGAATACTTAAAATCTGGTTGATTGTTCTGCTATGATAATAGGTCAGATCCAACCCAACCCGATTATTAAAGAAACGAATATCAGTACCAAATTCGAGCGCTGAGCTAATCTCGGGTTTCAGACTAAGATTAGCCAAAGCACTTGTTTCACCATAAATCTGGGTAGAACCATACGGCGTGCTTGGATTATAGGATTGTGTAAATGTGTAAGGGCCGGTATCGTTACCTACCTGTGCAAAACTACCTCTTACTTTAAGAAAGCTTATAAAATTGGGCAGTTTCAAAACTTCGCTCAATATGCCACTTAAAGCAATTGAATAATAGTTGTAAGAATTATCTTCCTGACCAAATTCCTTCAGGGCTTCTGGTAAAGTAAGTGCAGAGCTCCAGTCATTTCTGTCTGTTAAATCAAGAAAAAGCCAGTCTTTATACCCAACAGAAATAGATCCGTATAAGCTGTTAATTCTTTTCTCAGAAAAGAAATCATCTGATACCAAAGGAATTCTGCTATTGGTCAATTTGTATATTCCGGGTATATTCAATTGCCCGGCAACATTTTCAAGAGTTCTCGATGCCTGGCGCATCTGATTTCCACCAAGCGTTCCTGTAAATGTAAAATCACCATACGTTTTGTTAGCAGTTAACAGGAAGTCAGTATTTCTTTCTTCATTGGTTATATTAACCTGACGGTATTGACCAAAAGGAAATCGTTGCGTGCTAAATGCACGTTTGTACTCACGTCTTTCCTGACTCCAGTCAGTGGCTGTTCTGAATTGCAAGTTCAACCAGTCAGTAAATTCATATTTCAAACTTACATTTCCTACAATCCGATCATAATACTGACCGTTAGTATTTTCCATAACAGTCAGATAAGGATTGTCATGGTAATTATAATTCCAACTGAACTGTCGCAATCCCTCAGCACCTCTCATATACAACCGTTTCATATCTTCTACCCGAACAGATGCCGGCAACCAGCAATTGAACAGATACATCAGGCTTTCTGTTCCATAACTGATAGAAGGGCGATTATCACTTTCACTTTTGATATAACTTACAAAAGCACGTGCGCTTAGTTTATCGTTAAAGTTATACCCTCCAGTAAGAGATATTGTATTACGACGAAGGTCTGTATTGGGAACAATTCCTGTTTGGTCAAGGTTGGTATAACTTAACCTAAAGTCTCCATTTTTGTTGCCTCCAACCATTGCAACATTATTTGTAATTGCCCGGCCGGTTTGCAGAAAATCTTTTAGATTATCATTATCCGGAAGCCATGGAGTTGCAGTAATTACAGACCCTGCAGGAGCATTTAAATCGCCCCCTAAGAACTCAGTTGGCTCTCCGTTTAAGGTTCTGGGTGAATTATACTGAGGATAGGATTGTCCACGGAATGATGGACCCCAACCTTCATCCGTACCATCTGTTAATCCGGCGCCACCACCGTTTACAAATGCAAAGTCTCCACCATTACCATTTCCCTGGCCATACACCTTTTGATACTCTGGTAGTTTGAGTGCTGATTCTGCAGTAATATTACTGTTTACCTCAATTCCAATTCCTTTTTGTGCCCGGCCAGACTTTGTTTTAATCAGAATTACACCATTATTTGCCCTTGAGCCATACAAAGCAGACGCCGCAGGCCCCTTCAACACTGACATCGATTCAATATCGTCCGGGTTAATAAAAGATGCACCATTCCCAAAATCAACTTCCAGATTATTTCTTCCGGATCCGCCTCTGATTGCATTACTGATTGGAACACCATCCACCACATACAAGGGTTCATTTGCTGCAAGGTTTAGGGATCTTTCTCCCCGGATTGTTACTCTCGCCGAACCTCCTATACCGGAATTACTTCCCACCACTGTAACACCCGCTACTTTACCAGCCAGCTGGTTCACCACATTGCTTTCCCGGGCCACTGTCAGGTCTTCACCTTTTACTTCCTGAATGGCATACCCGAGTTTCTTTTTCTCCCGGCGAATACCCAGTGCAGTTACCACTACTTCGTTCAGTGAATTACTATTGGTAACAGCATTGATGATGATTTCTCCGGTACCACTAACGGTCACTTCCTGGGTGGTTATCCCAACTCCACTGATAACCAGTACATCGCCCTGTTTGGCGGCAATTCGAAATCGTCCGTCCACATCTGTAGCAACACCTTTAGTACTGCCTTTGACCAGAACGGAAATGCTGCTGAGCGGAGAATTATCCCGCTGCGATAATACCCTTCCGCTAATTTGATCCTGTGCGAGAAGAAAAAGAGGCGAGATCAGGAGCATAAGAAGCCCCATCAGGCCCACGGCTCGATGAAGAAATGGTTTTCTCATAAACAAGTAGTTAAATTTTTTGAGGACCCAAAACTATTCGCCCAATATGAAGCCTGTGTTATTCCCATTTTACTAAAATGTAAAGGTTTAGGCTAAATAAACGGCGGTTTAGGTTAACTAAACTTAACAAAAAATTCACATTGTACAAAAACTAAATCGGAGAAAAACCAAACAAAAAATGCAGGTCAAAAGAGGTAAATGATGAGCAGTAGAGCGTTTGTTTTTCCAATGTTTTTAATCCGGTGCGGATGTCTTCCATCAAAAGCGAGGGAGTCGCCTTCGTCCATTTCAAACTTTTCCTTATCCACCTGGTATTCAATTTGTCCCTGGATCAGATATTTCAGTTCATAGGCTTCTGTAGTAACCATTTGCCGACGGGCAGCACCTGGTTTCATTTCCAGCAACTCCATATCAAATGCCGAACTACTAATTGCCTTTGAAAAAATTCGTTTATAGGAAAACCCCTTTACCGGTTCCCGGCTGACTTCTTTTGCCTCGCCTTTACGAATCACAAAATATTTCTGGTCCACCATCTTTGCCTGCAACCCTTCAAAAAAGCCCTTCATGTTTTCATCCAGGCAATGCACAATGCTCAATAAAACCGGAAGAGATGGTACCGTCCGGTTGTTTTCAATCTGGGAGATTAATCCTTTTGTAACACCTGCTTTATTGGCTAACTGTTCAAGGGTGATATTCTTTTCCTGCCTTCTGGCACGGATCCGTTCCCCTATCAGTAAGAGAATCTCTTCTGTCATATGGCAATATTAAGACGCGCTTGTTACCCCTTGTATTAAATCTTGTTAACATCAAAAGGGAGTCGTCTGATTCGTTTTCCGGTGGCTGCAAAGATGGCATTACATAAGGCTGGCGCCAATGGTGGTAGTCCGGGTTCACCCACGCCTTTGATCTTCTCCCCTCCTTCCGCTAAAATATGCACTTCAATCGGTGGCACTTCCGGCATCCGGAGGATCTGGTTATTATGATAATTGGATTGTACCGTTCTTCCCTTTTCAATCTGGATGCCCCCTTTGATAGCAGCCGTTATTGCCATCACCACAGCCCCTTCCACCTGTGCTTCTACCGTATCCGGATTCACCACAGTTCCCAAATCAATCACAGCATATACTTTTTCAATTTTGATACCCTCCCCCTTTTTCGACACCTCTACCACATTGCCCCCCAGTCCGGCAAAAAACTCCCACTGTGCAACTCCCCTTCCCCATCCGGCGGGCAGGGGCTTATCCCAGTTCGATACTTCCTTCAGTTTTTGGAGCAGTCGATTGGTGTCTGTCTGTTTTCCATCCAGCATGGATAACCGAAAAGCCATTGGGTCCGCACCCGCTTTTACTGCCATTTCATCAATAAATGATTCGTGGGAAAAAGCTAGTGTGGTAGATGTAACTGCTCTCCAGGCTGCCAGCGGCACATGCATATCAGCGTACACATAGAGGTTCTTCATGTTAGGAATCTCATAGGCCTGTTCGCTGATGCCTTCTGTCATACCCCCATCAGACTTTGTTTTATCATAGTTGGCATTGGAGGAGGCGCCAATTGAAGGTGATATTACCTTATGCTGAAAAGCAATCGGTTTATTATTGGCATCCAGTCCGCCCTTGAATGCAGAAAATGTCATGGGGCGATAGGGGCCCTGTTGGGTATCATCCTCCCGGGTCCAGATCGATTTCACCGGCTTGCCCGCCTTCTTCGATAACTGTACAGCTTCATGTACATAATCGGGATATAACCTGCGGCCGAATCCACCCCCGTTAAATTGCACATTCACTTTTATATCCTCGGGTTTCAATCCATATTCTTTTGCAAAACTGTTTTTAATACTGAAGGGCACCTGGGTGGATGTCCAGATTTCCAACTGTCCGCCTTCTTTCCAATGGGCCAGGCAATTCATGGGTTCAATGGGTGAATGGGATACCATAGGCGTTTCATAAAATGCTTCGAGTTGTACAGGCGCATCGGCCCAGGCTTTTTCAAAATCCCCCTTAGCATGATCTACAACCCCATCCGTTTTAGCGAGCTCCCTCAATTGCTGCTCGTAAGCTTTCAGGGAGAAATTTTCATTTCCCTGGTAATCCCATTTGATCTGCAAGGCTTTTCTTCCCTGAAGGGCTGCCCAGTAATTATCTGCCAGTACGGCCACTCCTTCAAACCGGTATTTTCCGATCAGTCGTTCGCAGGTTATGACCTGCTGTACTCCTTTTACTTTTTTAGCTGCTGCATCATCAAAACTTATCAGCTTTCCCCCAAAAACCGGACATCGTTCGATGCTGGCGTAAAGCATTCCCGGAACTTCCACATCAATCCCAAAAACTGCTTTCCCATTAGATTTTAGCGGAACATCCGGACGCTTCACTGCTTTTCCCAGTAATTTAAATTGAGCTGGATCCTTCAATTTTGGATCCTTCGGAACTTCCAGTTTCGCTGCTGCCTCCGCCAGTTCCTGATAAGTAGCAGAGCGATTACTTGCTTTATGATGAACTTTCCCGTTTTCTGTTGTACACTCTGTTACCGGCACTTTCCAAGCCAGACTGGCGGCTGTTACCAGCATTTCCCTTGCCGCAGCACCTACTTTTCGATATTTTGTATAGCTGGTACGAATAGATGCAGATCCGCCGGCAAACTGATCCGCGCCTAATTCTTTTTCACCTCCCGACTGGCGAATGGTGATCTGATCAAGACTCAGATCCAACTCCTCGGCAATCAGCGAAGGAATCGATTGAAAAGTACCCTGCCCGATTTCTGGTTTGGTATTATAAATGGTTATTCCACCTTTCGGATCAATCAGGACAAAAGGAGTTACACCAACCGGATTGGCCAAATTACTCAGGTTTACCAACTGGCTTAAAGCCTTTCCTTCCGCAGCTCCCAATCCAATAATAAAACCTGCACCGGTAAGTGATGACAATTGCAAAAACCGCCGACGGGATACTGTCGTACGCATGGAAATTCGTTTATAGAGTAATTAGAATGGTTTGGACTTCATCAACTCGGCTGCCCGATGTACTGCCTTCCTGATCCGTGGATAGGTACCGCATCTGCAAAGATTCCCCTGTAAAGCTGAATCAATCTGTTCGTCGGTGGGGTCGGGATTCTTTTTCAGTAAAGCAACGGTTGTCATGATCTGTCCAGACTGACAATAGCCGCATTGCGGAACCTGTAACTCAATCCAGGCCTGTTGTACCGGGTGCTCCACATTCTCCGACAGCCCTTCAATGGTGGATATTTTTTTATTGGCAGCCACACTTACCTGTGTGGTACAGCTGCGGATAGGGTTGCCATCCATCAATACCGTACAGGCCCCGCACTGCGCCATGCCGCATCCAAATTTGGTTCCCTTTAACCCCACAAAATCGCGAATCGCCCATAGTAGCGGCATTTGAGGGTCCACATCTATTTTATATTGCTTGTTATTCACGGTGAGGGTGATGGCAGCCATATTTTTCAATTTATACTGCCTAATTTACCACTATTTTCCGATCTCCACTCACCCGACCGGTGCCACCCGACCGGTGCCACCCGGCGGGTGAATGAAATGATGCACCTTTGGAGGAAGAACAAAAATGAATTGTATGATGAAACAGATTTCAACCCTGATAGCTCTTGTACTGTTGGCCGCCTGCACAGGTGGCGGCAACAAGGAAAGCCATATTGAAGTTGAAATCAAAACGGTGGAGGGCACAATCATCGCAGCGCTATACGCCGATAAAGCCCCGGAATCTGTGAAAGCTTTTTTGGCGATAGTAGATCAGGGACTTTATAAACGCACCCATTTTTATCGGATCCTGAGCGATGAAAACCAACCCTCCAATGCGCCTAAGGCGGAACTGATACAAGGCGGACTCTGGAGCCGGACTAAAGCCAGGCCCAATCTGCCAAGGATCCCCCATGAAACTACCCAACAAACGGGCCTCACACATACTGAAGGCACCCTTTCTTTCGCCCGGGAAGAACCCGGAAGCGCTAGCTCCGAATTTTTCATCACCCTCAGTGATTTACCCGGATTTGATTTCGGGGGAGAAAACAATGCAGACGGACAGGGATACGCCGCCTTTGGGAAAGTCATCAGCGGCATGGATATTGTTCGCAAAATTTACCGAAAACCCGAAACCGACCAATATTTTGACCCTCCCGTTATGATTGTCGATATTCAACGACGATAAGACTAAACCATGAGTTGGAAAACCCGATTATTTGAAATTATTTTTGAAGCAGAAACAAAAGCGGGACGAAGATTCGACCTGGCTTTACTGATCCTGATTATAATCAGTCTGGCTGTTGTTATGCTGGAAAGCATGCCCTCCATAGCCGTACAATACGGTCAGGAATTAATTATATCCGAATGGATAATAACCGGGCTATTCACCATTGAATATATTCTTCGGTTACTGGTGGTAAAAAAACCTGCGCGTTATGCCCGAAGTTTTTATGGGATCGTTGATCTCCTATCCATTCTCCCAACTTATTTAAGCCTGCTATTCCCTGCTTCCCATTTCTTATTATCCATAAGGGCTCTCCGCTTAATGCGTGTTTTTCGCATACTCAAGCTGACCCATTTTGTTTCAGAAGGAACCGGTATTGTACTGGCAATGAAGGCCAGTGCCCGCCGAATTGGCATCTTTCTCAGCTTTGTACTCCTGCTGAGCACTATACTCGGTACAATAATTTATGTTGCAGAAAATTCGGCCAATCCGGATTTCAGCAGTATTCCTCAAAGTATTTACTGGGCGATTGTAACCATTACAACTGTTGGTTATGGAGACATTTCTCCCATTACCCCCATCGGCAAAATGGTTGCCTCGGTCGTAATGTTGCTGGGATATGCCATCATCGCCGTACCAACCGGTATTGTAACAGTAGAACTCTCCAAACAATTCGGACGGAAAGATAAACTGACAGAATCCTGTCCGGCTTGTGGGCATGAAGGCCATGATCCGGATGCCAAATTCTGCAAATTCTGTGGCCACTCCCTGTAAAAATCAAATCAGTTGAATTCCTTCGTTTTCCAACTGCTTGTATTTTTTCTTATCAAATACATAATAGAAAGCGCCTTTTTTGGAAGAAGCTTTTTCTTTTTCTTCCAGCCGCTGGAGGATTCCAAGTGATAAAATCTTTCTGGTAAAATTGCGCTTGTCAAAACTTCTTTCAAAAATCGCTTCATACAAAGCCTGCAATTGTTGCAGGGTAAATTTGTGTGGCAATAATTCAAACCCGATCGGATGATTCGAAACCTTTTGCTGTAATCGCTCCTTGGCCAGTTTGATCATTCTTTTATGATCAAATACCAATGGAGGTAGTTTTTTTAAATCAAACCATTTTGCCTGATGAGATTCCAGTTTTTCACTGTCTGATTCATCTATTTTGATTAGGGCAAAATAAGCAATGGAAACAACCCTGCCACCCGGATCACGATCCACATCACCAAAGCAATGCAACTGCTCCATATAAATTTTATCGAGTCCGGTCAGGTTTAGAAGAATCCGCGCCGCAGCATCGTTTACACTTTCCTGTTGCTCAGCAAATCCGCCCATCAAAGACCATTTACCTGCTTCCGGTTCCAGTCCGCGTTTGATCAGCAGCGCCTTCAATCCGGATCCATCAAACCCAAAGATAATGCAGTCCACTGCCAGCAGAAAGCGATCGTATTGTTTGTATTCTATTCTAGCCATACTGGACGCAAATTTACCAGAATTTAATGTACAGGGCCATCAAAATCAGCAATGTGATTACAATTTGCACCACCGTAGCCGGTTTAACACTAAACATTCCCTTTTCATGAATAAAGGCTTTGGGATTGATTTTCGGTCCGACCAAACTCATCGCAACCATAACAGCTACAGTAAAGAAGAAAGCTAGTCCCATACAGATGAGGAAGGGAATTTCGTATCCGCCTTTCCCGTTGGGATAGGCTGTATAAAGCAGGGTTTCATTTCCAAAAATTGCTGGAGCAGCTTCGTTGAAAAATACAGAAAGGATAAAGCCAACCAGGATCCCTGCAATGGCTGCCGCACCGGTTGTTCTTTTCCAGAACATTCCGAGGGTGAATACAGCAAATACACCCGGACTAATAAACCCTGTATATTTCTGAATAAAGGTAAACCCGCCTTCGCCACCGATGCCCAATAAGTCTTCCCAGGTGAAAATAAGTGCCACCAGCATGGAGAGCACAACAGTAAGTCGTCCTGTCCAAACCATTTTGGTTTCGTCTGCATCCTTTTTGATGTATTTCTTATAAATATCAAGAGTGAAAATAGTCGAGATGCTATTCGCTTTCCCAGCCAGTGAGGCTACAATAGCTGCCGTTAAAGCCGCTACAGACAAGCCTTTCAGGCCGGATGGCAGAAAGCTTAGAATTGCCGAATAGGCACCATCCATCCCTCCAACCAATTCCGGAAGATGGCCATTTTTATACAATACATAAGCGGCAATACCTGGTAACATCACAATGATTGGCATCATCAGTTTCAAAAATCCTGCAAACAGAATTCCGGTGCGGGCGGTATGCAAATCTGCTCCCAGCGCACGTTGCGTGATATACTGATTACATCCCCAATAATTCAGGTTTACAATCCACTGTCCGGCAGCATACATCAGAATGCCTGGAAGAATCAGGTATTTATCAATATACTCCTGGGGTGATTCACTGGTTGGCTTATCAAGAATCATATGAAAATGATCCGGCGCATCCTTCATCAGCATTTTGAAGCCTGCAATTGCATCTGTCCCTAATCCGAATCGTTCACTTACAATAGTAAGTGCCATATAGGTTGTTGCCAAACCCCCAACAATCAATACTGCTACCTGAATGACATCCGTATAACCGATAACTTTCATGCCACCCAGCGTAATAATAATGGCTGCCATGGCAAGTCCGATCATGATCACATGGAGGTATTGTCCGCCAAGCAATCCATCAATTGCAATGGCGCCCAGGTATAATATGGAAGTCAGGTTTACAAATACATAAAGAAATAACCAGAATACCGCCATGATCAGCGCCACTGTTTCATTATAGCGCATCGTCAGAAACTGCGGCATTGTATAGATCTTGTTCTTCAGGTAAATCGGGATAAACCAGACAGCGATAATGATCAGGCCAAGAGCTGCAATCCATTCATAGGCAGCTACCGCAATACCTACAAAAAAACCATTGCCACTCATTCCGATAAACTGTTCGGCTGAAATATTGGAGGCAATCAGTGAAGCACCAATCGCCCACCAGGTCAGCGATCCTTCAGCAAGAAAGAAATCCTTGGTATCGGTAACTGCTTTTTTCTTTTTGTTGTAAATCCAGAATCCATAGGTTCCTACGATAACGATATAGGCGAGGAATACCAGGATATCCGCCGTTGAAAGTGAATTATTCATGACAAGCTGCTCGTTCGGTTTGATTAAGAATTGATTTGGTAATATACGTCACTCCAGCGCAAATCATTCTTGAATTGATAGAGATTTGTTTTTTTTCCAATCAGGACAAATTCAATTTCCGCCATATCCGCAAAATCTTCCAGTTGTTCGGATGTAAGGTTTTGGCTATAACAGGTGTGATGCGCGCCTCCTGCCAGGATCCAGGCAGTACAGCCCGTTTGCATATCTGGATACGGTTTCCATAATACCCGTGCAACCGGTAATTTGGGCAAATCATGTACCGGCGAAACTGCCTCCACTTCATTTACAAGCAACCGGAATCGATTACCCATATCCACGATGGAGGCATTCAGGGCAGCACCCCCATCCACATTGAATACCAGACGAACCGGATCAGCCTTTCCACCAATTCCCAGTGGATGTACTTCACAAGCCGGTTTGCCATGGGCAATAGACGGACAAATTTCCAGCATATGTGCACCCAGCACCATCTGATTAGCCGGATCAAAATGATAGGTATAATCTTCCATAAAGGAATTACCTCCTTTTAAACCATGCCCCATCACTTTCATTGCGCGAACCAGCGCGGCAGTTTTCCAATCACCTTCTCCACCAAATCCATATCCATCGGCCATGAGTCGTTGTGTGGCAATACCAGGCAATTGAGCCATACCGTGTAAGTCTTCAAATGTATCCGTGAATCCTTTAAAACCACCCTGTACAAGGAATTGCCGCATCCCTAATTCAATTCTTGCTGCTTCGGTTAGGGAAGACCGTTGAGCTCCGTCTTTTGACAAAAGCCCCGACAACTTGTAGGTATCTTCATATTCAGTGCAGAGTGTTTCCACTTCTGCTTCCGTTATTTCATTGATGACTTTTACCAGATCACCTACACCATGCGTATTTACGGAGTAGCCAAATTTTAACTGCGCTTCTACTTTATCACCTTCGGTTACTGCTACCTCCCTCATATTATCACCAAATCGTACGAAACGCGCACCCTGCCAGTCGGCCCATCCGGCAGCAGCTCTTGTCCAATGATTGATTTGTTGCTGAACCGCCGGATCTGCCCAATATCCGGTTACTACTTTTCGACGCATCCGCATTCTGCTCATCATAAAACCGAATTCCCGATCACCATGCGCACTCTGGTTCAGGTTCATGAAATCCATATCGATTTTCGACCAGGGGATATCCCGGTTGAATTGTGTATGCAGATGTAATAATGGTTTTTGTAAAATTTTTAATCCGCCGATCCACATTTTTGCAGGTGAGAACGTATGCATCCAGGCAATCACACCAATGCAATTTCGGGAGTTATTTATTTCCTGGCAGATGGAATAAATTTCATCGGGCGATTTCAATATCGGTTTGTAAACTACCTTAACAGGTATATTCCCTGAGGTATTGAATGCATCCACTATTGCCTGCGAATGTTCTGCCACTTCGAGCAGCGTTTGCTCTCCGTATAAATGCTGACTACCTGTGAGAAACCAAACTTCGAAAGAAGAAAACATGATTGAAAAGTTAAAAGTTAGAAGTAAAAAGTCAAAAGTTCAAACAGCCTGATATATGCAACAGTCAAAGGAAATGCAACAAAAAAAATCAACAGCCTTCCTGCCCGTAATAGGCGTTAGAACCGTGCTTTCGTTGCCAGTGTTTTTGGATAAGGGATGGTTTTAAACGGGGTGCGGATGGATTAATCTGTTCAGTCAGCAAAGCCATTTTTGCAATAGCCTCAAGCACAGCACTATTATAAACAGCTTTCGCTGCAGTTTTGCCCCAGGTAAATGGAGCATGATTCCCTACCAGCATCATTTCCACTTCCCGATAATCGAGTTTTTTTGATGCGAAACAATCCATAATCTGAAAACCTGTCTGGTATTCATAATCACCTTCAATCCTCGCATCTTCCATTGGAGGCGCACAGGGAATATCCACCGTGTTATGATCTGCATGGGTGGTTCCAAAAATCGGGATATCCCGAACTGCCTGCGCCCATGCCGTTGCATAGGTAGAATGCGTATGGACAATACCACCAATTTCTGTCCAGTGCTTATACAAAACAGCATGTGTTTGCGTATCAGAAGAGGGGCGCATTTCACCATCTACCATGTTACCATCAAAATCAACGATCACCATAGAGGAAGGTGTTAATTCTTCATATGGCACACCACTTGGTTTAATCGCAAAAACACCTTGCCCCCGATCTGCCGCACTTACATTTCCAAATGTAAAAAGCACCAGCCCCAGCTTTGGCAACTGCATATTGCCTTCATACGCCTGTTCCCTAATCTCTCTATATTTCATACAATATCTTTCACCTTTCACCTTTCACCTTTCACATTCTCTTATATCTCTCATACCTCCTTTCATAGTGCTCCGCTTTTGAATGATCCGGTTGATATTCCACATCAAATCCCTGTCCCATTTTTTGCATGGCAGTTTCCACATTGGGATAAATTCCTGCCACTGTTGCAGCAAACATAGCCGCACCCGCGGCACAGGTTTGTTCACTGCGATGAATGCGAATCGGCATCTGCATAACATCTGCCATTACCTGCATGATATAGGGCGATTTTTTTGCAACTCCGCCCAACCCGATCAGGCCCTTTACAGGAATTCCCTCCTCCCTGAATCGCTCTACTATAGCTTTTGCTCCAAAACAGGTGGCTTCTACAAGTGCTTTAAAGATCCGGGGAGCATCTGTTCCCAAATGCAGTCCGGTTATGGTTGCTTTTACGCGTTGATCTGCATCCGGCGTTCTTCTTCCATTCAGCCAGTCTACCGCTAATTCATCCGATTCTTTTAATGGTAAAGCCGCAGCAGCAAGAGTCATTTCCCGGATAAACCGTTCATTCAGATCCTGTTCCAGTTGTGCTGCCAGTTGCGCGTCAATTAGTGATGAGTTCTTTAATAATTGTCCAACCGGCACGATGATTAACTTCCGAAACCAGGCATAAACATCTCCAAATGCAGACTGTCCTGCTTCCAGTCCCATTAAACCAGGTATAACAGAACCCGGTACCTGTCCGCATATTCCACGTACCAGCGTATCCTTTATTTCTTCCATAGGTGCCACCAGCATATCACAGGTGGAAGTACCCATCACTTTGGATAAATGATAGGGTTCAATTTGTCCCCCTACTGCTCCCATATGTGCATCAAAAGCACCGATTCCGATTTTGACATCGGTTGATAAGCCCAGTCTTGAGGCCCATTCTTCACACAATTGTCCGGCTGCCTGATCTGCAGTATAGGTATCTTTAAACAATCGGGCGGCTGTTCCATCCAACAAAGGATCCAATGTAGAAAAAAAGTCATTTGGAGGTAATCCACCCCATTCGGCTGACCAAAGGGCTTTATGTCCGGCAGAACAAACTCCTCTGCGCATATTCATGACATCTGTTCCACCGGTTAACAAAAATGGAATCCAGTCGCAATGCTCTACCCAGGAATGGCAGGCAGCGCGAACTGCTGGATCTGCACGCAGAATATGTAACCACTTCGCCCAAAACCATTCAGACGAGTAAATGCCTCCAACAAACTTTAAATAATTTATCTCGAAGCCGGTTGCATGGCGATTGATTTCTTCCGCTTCCAGCAAGGCTGTATGATCTTTCCATAATACAAACATGGCATTCGGATTCTGTTCAAATCCAGGCAGGAGGGCCAGCGGCATACCTGCTTCATTTACAGCAACCGGAGTAGAACCTGTTGTATCTATTGAAATTGCTTTTACCAGCGCAGCACTGCCAACACCGGTTTTTTGAATACATTCCCGAATAGTAAATTCCAAGCCTTCTATATAATCCAGGGGATGCTGACGAAACTGGCTGGTGGCTGCATTACAATATAGACCATCTTTCCAGCGGGGATAATAAAATACCGAAGAAACAAGTTCTTCTCCATTGGAGGTATCCACCAATACCGATCGAACCGAATCAGTTCCATAATCTACCCCAATCACGAAAGATTTCGACATAGTCTCTTTTTATGACAAGCTTATTGGCACAATATACAATTTAAATTGTTTTAAGTGTATGATATACATTTATTTTTTTACGGTGGTCAGAATCTACAGCAGGCCACTATAGTCCTTCATAAAACCTATGGTATTTGGGTAGGAAACAAAATCCTGCTTTTCATGCAGGGTGGTTAAAACGATGCAGTCCATTCCGGCTCTCCATGCGGCCTCCACTCCTTTTGGCGCATCTTCAAAAACCAGACAGCGCGCAGGATTCACACCCAGAGCAGACGCGCACTTCAGATAAGTATCCGGATCAGGTTTACTTATTTCGACATCATCCGCACTAATAATTGCATCGAAAAAAGCGTGTAATTCTAGGTTATCCAGGACAAAATTTATATTAAACATATTGGCAGCCGATCCGATAGCCATGGGGATTCGGGCATTTTTTGCCAGCTTAAGCACCTCATCGAGCCCGTCAATAAGGCGAAGCTGAGGGAGGAAGGCCGCCTGATAGCGACGCTCCTTTTCCATTGAATACTGCAACATCTCTTCCTTAGAAAATCGATCAGGGCCAAAAACACGCACCAAAAGTTCTTCATTTTTACCATACATCTGCGCCTTTACTTCTTCATAACTGAGTTTCGCCCCCAAATTATTGTTCAGCATGTCTGACCACGCCACCACATGATATTGCATATCATCAATCATCGTCCCGTTCAGATCAAATAAAAATGCTTCGTACGATAGAAGTTGTTGCTGCATGAATTCTATTTAATAACTCCCGCTTTGTAGATAGTCTCTGTTGTATATTTTTTTCCCGGTTCAAGAATGGTGGAAGGGAATTCTTTTTTGTTTGGCGAATCAGGGAAATGTTGGGTTTCAAGACAAAGGGCTGTCCGTAATTGAACAGGCGTTCCGGTATGGTTGATAAACTTACCATCCAGGAAATTTCCGCTATAAAACTGAATGCCCGGTTCTGTTGTCCATACTTCCAAAAATCTACCGCTTGTGGATTCAGACAGGGTTGCCACTTTCTGCAGTAATCCGGTTACAGTATTGATAACATAGTTGTGATCATACCCTCCCTCAATTGAATCAATTCTGCTGCCAATGGTAGTTGGATTGCGGAAATCGAATGGCGTTCCGGCTACCGGGCGAATTTCTCCTGTAGGTATAAGTCCCTTATCAACCGGCGTATAGGCATCTGCGTTAAGCTGTAACTGGTGATCCAGAATGGTTTGCTTTGTATCGCCTGTGAGATTGAAATAACTGTGGTTCGTTAGATTAACCGGTGTGGGTTGATCCGTCGTTGCTTCGTACTGAATCTTTAATCCATCTTCATCAGTCAGACTATAGGTAACTGTAACCTGAAGATTGCCTGGGTATCCTTCTTCACCATCTTTACTTAAATAAGATAATTGAAGACTCGGAATACTATCTGCAATTGGTGCAGCCGTCCAGATTACTTTATCAAATCCAACAACACCTCCGTGCAGATGATTAGCTCCGTTGTTGGTTGCCAGTGTATAATCCTTCTCGCCAATCCGGAATTTTCCCGCACCAATGCGGTTGCCATACCGGCCTATCAACGAACCAAAATAAGGAGGTGATTGCAGATAAGGACCAATACTATCAAATCCAACTACAATGCTGGCAATTGAATCATTTTTGTCTTTGGTTAAAAAGGACGTGACGATCCCACCATAATTGGTAATGGTAACAACCGTTCCTTTAGCATTCCGTAGCGTATAAAGATCAACCGGCTGACCATTCGCTTCACCCCATGCTTTTTTAGTAATTCCGGCTGAAGGCAGGGTGGTTTCAGCTTCTTTTGTTTCATTATTACAGGCAGTTCCACCAATGGCAAGAAGTCCTGCTGCGGCAAAAAATTTCATCCATTTCATATAAATCGTTCTGAATTTTAACAGGGAAAATAAGTTTATTTCATGGGAATTCTCCATACCACAAAACTATGTGGTGGCAAATTCGCATTCAGACCTCTTTTGGGAGCAGGCATAGTGGATTCAACAGGTGCAACCAATCGGGGACTTATCAAAGAGTTGGATGCTGCCAAAGAATCTGATTGCACGATAAAAATCTGGATGCTGCCTTTCTTTAGTTGTTGCTTTCCCTTAAATTCTATTGGAAGCTGTACAGCTACAGGACCCGCATTTACCATTTTTACAATTACTTCTTTGCTTGTTTCATCCCATACGGAAGAGACATAGATACTGTCTTTGCCCGCCAGTGGCTGACCGCCCTGCAATGCTGTTAATACATTGCTCCCCCTGTTGGTTGAAAACAACTTTTGTACATAATAACTGGGCGATCCAACCGATTGGAGGTTATCTACCCAGATCAGATCCGGATTCCATTGCCATCCTTCAACATGCGCAAAAAGTGGTGCATAAGAGGCCATGCGAACGATATCAGCATTCCTTTCCAGTCCCGTCATAAAGGCAGCTTCCGAAAGGGCGGCAAGCCAGTTATTCCGTTTGTCTGCCTGTAAATTGCCCTCTGCATGAGAAGCATATTCTCCTGCAAAAATTTTAGGGCCTTTCCGATCATAGGTATCGTATCGCCGGGCATTTTGTAAAAACCATTCCGGTTTCCGATAATAATGCTCGTCGATCAGATCTGCCGGAAGCGCGCGAAGTTCTTTATCCAGATAATCAAATAATTCGCCATTTGAAAAGGGGCCGGCACTGCTGATGATTTCTATTTCCGGATGTTTTGCTTTAAGTGCTGTTGTAAAAAGTTTCAGGCGCTCTACGTATTGAGGTCCCCAGTTTTCATTTCCAACGCCCATGTATTTCAGGTTAAAGGGCCTGGGATGTCCCATCTCAGCACGTAACTTTCCCCATTGTGTGCTAATATCGCCGTTAGCAAACTCAATCAGATCCAGCGCATCCTGAATATAGGTGTCCAGTTGATCCAGCGGTGCGAGTTCGGCCGTATTAAACTGGCAGGCCATCCCACAGTTCAAAATAGGGAGTGGTGCTGCCCCAATATCTTCAGCCATCTGGAAATATTCAAAGAAGCCCAACCCGAAAGATTGAAAATAATCTGGTGCAGAACGATGCGCGAATTCGGTATTCCATCTGTTCACAATTACCTGTCGCTCTTCTACCGGTCCCACTGTTTTCTTCCACTGATATCGGGTATCAAGTTCATGCCCTTCAACTATGCAGCCTCCGGGGAAACGCACGAAACCCGGTTTTAAGTCAGCCAGCATTTGCACCATATCCGCCCTTAGTCCGCCTTTTCTTCTTTTCCAGGTGTCTGTTGGAAAAAGTGAAATCATATCCAGATCAAGCTGCCCTTCCCCTTCTATCCATATCCGCATTTTTCCTTTTGGACTGGTAGCCTTACTAACCAGATTGGTTTCCAATTTGCGCCAGTCTGAGGATGTCGGAAGCTGCAGGCTGGATTTACCAATTACCTGATCGGTTTCATCCAGCAATTCCAGTTGAAGCATTGCGGCTTTACCTTCCAGTCGGTACCAACAGGAAAAATCATAGGGCAATTTTTCTTTTAACCCCATTCCCCGAAACCCTTCATTTTCCAATCCAAGTGCTCCGGCACCTGCATTATTTAATTGTATCCTTAAGAACCGGGGATTCTTTTCGGCAGCCAGTCCGCGGTTAATCACCAAAAAACTGCCTTCTTTTTTTTGAGTTCCCAGGGTTTTCCAACCCATTAGTGGCTTATAAAATTCAAAGGAGCGATTCTTTATGAGTTCGGCATAAATACCACCGTCCGCACCCAAATTGATATCTTCAAAAAACACCCCCCACATGGTGGATGCGATAGGTGCTCCTTTAGCTGTCAGATCGATTGTAACAGGTTGTTGCTCCTGTGCCTGTGCAACTGTTGCCGTTAACAAAGCGGCAAAAAGTACTGATTTCAACATTAAAAATAATTTATTGTAATTCAAGAACTATCACAGAAGCTGGCGGCACCTGCACACTCAACAGATTCCCATTCAATTTAGCATCTTTAAAAGACTGCGGCTTTATTTTCTCGGGTTGATCAAAACTGTTATGATCCTGAAGTTTGGCGGAAGTTAGGATACGACCGTTCACCGTTTTCTTTCCTGAGCCAAGGTCCAATTGCAGGGTTTGTTTTTTTGAAGGATCAATATTGACAATAGATATATATGTTTTTCCATTTTTATTTACAGATGCGGAAACAGAAATCGCATCCAGCGTGTCTTTTCCTCTTGTAAACTTCGGAGAGCTGAATTGAACAGGAATCAATTTTGAATCCTGATGCACATTATACATTTCCATCACATGGAAGGTTGGAGTTAACAGCATTTTTTCTTTATCTGTAAGTATAACCGCCTGCAATACATTGATCGTTTGCGCCAGGTTTGCCATTCTTACCCGGTCTGCATGATTATTGAAAATATTGAGTGTAACTCCGGCTATCATGGCATCCCGCAGGGTGTTTTGCTGTTGCAGAAAACCCGGATTGGAGCCAGGCAGTGGATCGTACCAGGCACCCCATTCATCCACCACCAATGCTACTTTCTTTTTAGGATCATATTTATCCATGATTTTACTATGCTCCCGAATCAGCTCCTCCATCTTTAAGGTCACCCGCATATTAGCTGCATAATCATCCCCTGTAAACTCAAGTGAAGATCCTTTTTTGCTCCAGTTCACCACTGCATAATGATGCAGGGCAATGCCTTCCAGCATGTTCAACGGTATATTTTTCATCAACACTTCGGTCCAGTTCAGATCTCCGGAATTGGCTCCGGAAGCAATCCGAAACATTTTGGAACTGTTATTCCAATCTGCCATGAATGTGGCATATTTCCGGTATTCATTGGCATAATATTCAGGGGTCATATTTCCGCCGCAACCCCAGGCTTCATTGCCTACTCCCCAATAACGGACGGACCAGGGTTTTTCTCTGCCATTTTCTTTTCTCCAATTGCTCATAGGGCTTACACCGCCGAAATTTACATATTGTACCCAGTCTGCCAGCTCCTGAACGGTACCACTTCCAATATTACCCGCCAGATAAGGCTCAGCCCCGATGGTTTCGCACAGATTCAGAAAATCATGGGTTCCGAAACTATTATCTTCCGTTACTCCTCCCCACCACTGGTTTACTATGGTGGGTCGTTTTTCTTTTGGCCCCACCCCGTCTTTCCAATGATAGGTATCGGCAAAACAACCGCCGGGCCAGCGCAGGTTGGGAACTTTTAATTTTTTTAAGGCAGCTATTACATCATTCCGAACGCCTTCTGTATGTGGCACCAGGGTTGATTTTTCCCCAACATAAAATCCACCATATATGCAGGTGCCCAAATGTTCGGCAAAATGTCCGTAGATATGTTTATCAATGAGGGGGGCAGTTTCTGAAGGTTTCAGTTGAATGGCGATTGTTTGTGCCTGAAGGAAACCGGATGAAAAAAGAAGAAAAGTGGCAAACAGCAATTGCTTACTTCTCTCAGTAAAATAAATGGACATGGCAATCAGTTATTTTTAAATGTACAATATACACTTTTAAACAAATGCGGCAAATAAATTCTGACTGAATTTGAAATAGTTTTAATTTGTTCTTGTATGAAAACGGAATTGCTGCATAAAAAAATACAACTGGAAAAAATCCCCGGTAAAGGTGGATGGACTTATGCTCCTTTGCCTGAAATTGCACCGGGGAAGCATACTCCATTTGGATGGCGTAGTGTACATGTTGTAATAGATGGAATTGAGCTTCGTCACTACAAACTGATGCCAATGGGAAATGGTCAGCTTTTTCTACCTGTAAAAGCTGCAATCAGAAAGAAACTAAAAAAGAGTGAGGGAGATTTTGTGGAAATTATTATATATCCCGAAAATGAGACGGATTTAACCATTCCGGGGGATTTGCTGGACTGTTTGAAAGATGAGCCAATTGCCTGGAAAAAATTTAGTGGCCTGACTTCTGATGAAAAAATCCGCCGGATTAAATGGGTGGAAGCACCAATAGGTGAGAACACCCGAATTAGCCGGATTTCCCATCTGATTGAAGAACTCGTAAAAGCCTGATGTATCTTTGAAGGATGACAGCTCCCATGCGATTATCTCATTTATGTGAATTAATTCAGCTTACGCTGCAGGATCAGTTTGTCCAGCAGCAATTCTGGGTGATGGCGGATATTAGCAACCATAGTTATTATTCACAGCGGGGGTTTCACTATTTTGATCTGGTTGAAACAGAAGAGAAAACCAACCGGAGCCGGGGCAGCCTAATTGCTAAAGTTTCGGGGGTGGCATGGCGGGAAGGGGCAGTCCGAATAAAAGCATTTGAACGTGAAACCGGGCAGGTTTTTGGAAATGACCTGCAGGTTCTGATCCAGGTTTCGGTTGACTTCCATCCGGTATATGGATTAAAACTAACCCTGCTTGATATCGATGCCCGTTTTACATTGGGCTTGCTGGAGCAAAAAAAACAGGCGACTATCCGGACATTAATTAAAGAATATCCAGACTATGTATGGGATCAGGATGGTCAGCTTCAGAGTTTTAACCAGGAACTTTACCTTCCACCTGTTGTACAACGGATAGCCGTTATCAGTTCCAAAACTGCTGCCGGATATGAAGACTTTCTGCATAGCCTGGATAATAATCCATTTGGATACCGGTTTGAAATACACCCTTTTTTCGCAAGTGTTCAGGGAGAAAACAATGCAGCGGAGCTGGCGGCTGCCCTCGATTTAATTCAGACAAGAGCCAGCGCTTTGGAACAGGATTTCGATGCGGTGATTATAATCAGAGGGGGCGGGGCGGCAACCGACCTGCTGATTTTTGACCAACTGGAGGTTGCGGCAGCCATCGCCGCCTGCCCATTTCCTGTATTTACAGGTATCGGGCACCAGAAAAACGAAACAATTGCCGATCTGGTAGCTCATACTTCTTTTAAAACACCTACCAAGGTTGCGGAATTTATTATAGAACGGAATCGTGGCTTTGAAACAGAATTGTTGCGGGCACATCAGACGGTAAAGCAACTGGCCAGACAGGTATTGTCAAATGAAGGAGCAAACCTGCAGGAAGCACGCTTAGCCATAAGTACGCAGGCAAAGGATATCCTGCATCACCAAAAGCAGGTGCTTCGCGATTCAATCAGACAGATCCGAATGCAACCGGGTGTCTGTATCGGGAATCGAGTACTTGCCCTTCAGCGAACTAAGCAGCAACTCAGTGCTGGCACCCGACAATTATTGAAAACAAAAGAAAAAGATCTTGAACATCTGCAGCGTTTATTACATCTTGCTTCACCGGAAAGAATACTGGCAAGAGGTTTTGCACTCATTAAATTAAATAATGCAGCAGTAGCAGATGCATCAGGAATTAACGAAGGCGATAAACTTGAAATTCTATTAGCCGGCACAAAAATCGATGCACTTGTACAACAAAAAACACCCTGTCATGGAGATCCCTTTAACATATGAAGCAGCTTATTCCGAGCTGCAGGAAATAGTAGCAGCGCTTGAAAATGAAACAATTTCAGTAGACGAGCTGGCACTTAAAGTGAAGCGTGCTACCGAATTGGTAGAATTCTGCCAATCCAAACTAAAATCCGCCGAAACCGAAGTCGGCAAAATCATCAAAAACCTCGACTAACTCCCACCCGTCGGGTAAACCCTACGGGCACACTATCCCTGCAGCGAGAAAATCAGGTTCATGGGAACCCATTTTTGATCAGGTGCTGCCCATGGCAGGCGTTGTTGGAAGGTATCCATCAGGGTTTCCCACTTCTGTACTTTGGGATTGGAAGCATCCGCGGCAGCTTTGGCAGCACCATCGAAAGTTTCACTTACCTCCATGATCATAAACAACCGGTTTCCTGTGCGGTAGATTTGCATATCTATAATACCCGACTCCCTGATGGAGTCCAGAATTTCCGGCCAAACCGCCTGATGATATTCCTCATAGCGGGCAATCAATTCGGGCTCGTTTTTTAAATCCAGTGCCAGACAATATCGATTCATGACAAAAAAAGTTATATGCTAATTTGCATTATTAAACCATTCCACATGAAGTTTTATACTACCTTATTTTTATCCATTTTTCTGCTTACTTCAGGATACGCTCAACAGAGTGTTGTTGAAAAGAAAAAATTTCACTTCGGTCAGCCCAATGATCAGGACAGCTCAGCGGGTTACGCCCAGGCCATTCTGGCTGATAATATTCTCTACCTTTCAGGTACGGTTGCTGCAACCATCGATCCGGTTTCTATTGAGCGACTTTATACCACTATTGAAAAAACCTTGCAGCACTATGGAGCAGGATTTCAGCATGTAGTCAAAGAGAATTTATATACCACAGATATCGAAGCCATGAAAGCCAATAATCATATCCGAAAACGATTTTACAGGAATGATTATCCTGCTGCTACATGGGTGCAGATTTCAAGACTCTATATGCCGGGTTATCAATTAGAAGTGGAGGTGATCGCTCACCTGCCAAAAAAACAGTAAATTTTGCTTCAATCAACCAAGATGTATAACCGAAAAAAAGCATCCCCTTTCCTGATTGCTGTTTCCCTATTACTGAGCACCATCTGCAGCAGGGGTCAGGACTATGACCTATTGCTAATCAACGGAAAAATAATTAACGGAACAGGAAACGCCTGGTTTTATGGAGATTTAGCTGTAAAAAACGGAAAGATTGCTGCAATCGGTCAGCTTCAATCAAAGACAGCAAAAAAAATTATTGATGTAAAACAACTTGTAATTGCACCTGGATTCATAGATGTTCATGGCCATATAGAAGGAAGTATTTTTAGAAGGCCAACAGCAGATAACTTTATATATGACGGTGTAACAACTGTTATAACAGGAAACTGCGGATCAGCATCTGAAGATCTTCAGGATTTCTTCAGGAAGGTGGACAGCACCCGAACTTCGATAAATATTGCCTCGCTGGCCGGACATAATACAATCCGCCGTCAGGCTGTTGGTTTAGAGAATATTCCTATAACAGACACCCATCAGCACAAAATGGACAGCCTGATGAACAAAGCCATGCTGGATGGAGCTGTCGGACTTTCAACCGGATTAATTTATCTGCCCGGTATGTATGCCAAAACAGAAGAAGTGGTTAGTCTGGCAAAAGTAGCAGCAGCCCGTGGAGGAATTTATGCTTCCCATATCCGTAATGAAGGAGGAAAAGTTGCGGAAGCAATTGAAGAAGCTATTGAAATAGGAAGGCAGGCAAAACTACCTGTTCAAATTTCCCATTTCAAAGTAGCCGGAAGAGCTAATTGGGGAAGGTCAATAGAAACCCTTGGGTATATAAAAAAAGCCAGATCAGATGGCTATGATGTTACCATTGATCAGTATCCCTATACGGCAAGCAGTACCAACCTGAATACGCAATTGCCGGACTGGGCGCAATCAGGCGGATTGGATTCAATTCGAAAGCGTTTAGCCGATCCTGTTATAAAAGCAAGAATTGAAAAGGAAATGTTGGAAGCTTTAAAGAAAAACAGGTACCCGGATTATAGTCACGCTGCTGTTGCCAGGCACGAGGCTGACAGCAATTACAATGGAAAATCAATTACAGAAATCAATCTGCTTAAAGGGAGAAAAAAGAAACCCAGGGAAGAAATAAAAACCGTACTCGAACTGATTGATGCCGGAGGTGCACAAATGGTTTATCATAGCATGAATGAAGAGGATATTCGTTACTTTATGGCATACCCTAACAATATGATAGGAGCAGATGCAGGTGTATCGGATGGAACAGGCATGCCCCATCCGCGAGGCTATGGGAGTAATGCCAGAGTATTGGGTAAATATGTACGGGAAGAAAAAATTATTCCACTTGAAGAAGCGATCCGCCGTATGACCTCACTGGCAGCTCAAAAATTCAACCTTCCATCACGCGGATTATTACTGGAAGGGATGGCAGCTGACATTGTAATATTTGATCCATCAATCGTTACAGATAAAGCCAGCTTCTCCAATCCGCATCAGTTTTCAGTAGGATTTCAATACATCCTGGTAAATGGAGAACTTGTATTGGAAAATGGAAAACATACCGGTATCCGATCAGGCCAGGTATTGCGAAAAGGAGATTAACCCATGGAAAATTTATTACCACAGGATGGGGAAGTTTACTTTTATCCGGATTTTTTCTCCAAAGAGGAAAGCGATCAACTGTTCATAAAGCTTCAAAACGAAGTGAACTGGAAACAGGAGCCGATCAAAATTTTTGGTAAAGAAATCCTGCAACCCCGTTTAACCGCCTGGTATGGAGAAGAAAATAAACCCTATTCCTACTCCGGCATTACGATGGTTCCAACCCAATGGACTCCAACTCTTTTGCTTATAAAAGAAAGAATTGAAAAAGTATCAGACAGCCGATTTACCAGTGCACTATTAAATTTTTACCGAAATCAACAGGATAGTATGGGCTGGCACCGGGATAATGAAAAAGAACTGGGACCGGACCCAATTATAGGATCTGTTTCATTTGGTGAAAACAGAGAATTTCAGTTCCGCCATTATTACGATAAAACTCTAAAAAAAGCACTGCTGCTTACTCATGGAAGTTTCCTTTTAATGAGAGGCAATACACAGCATTTTTGGGAACATGCATTACCCAAACGAAGCAGAACCATGGGAGGAAGAATCAATCTGACATTTCGAAAAATTCTCCCGGTCTGATTTATGGGCAAGTCCTTATAAAATCTTTCGCAACAAGAATTGCTTTTGATTTATTTTCAGCAGCATTTTCCAATTCTGCCAGAACAGTAAATTTTACACCTCTGGAAAGCACATATAATTTGTTTTCAATTATATTCCAGACTGCTGCATCGCCAACTCCTGTCACCTTTACATAGGCTCTGCTAACCTCTCCAATCGTGCTCAAAATGGACCCTGCAGCATCTTTTTGTTCCTGTTTACGAACACCTGTCTGATCAGCCTTATCTGCAAGCTGGTCCAATTGCTCATTACCAGATTTTTTATCCAACGCTTTCTCCGTTTCTCTTTTCGCCGCTGCCATTTCTTCTTCAGTAACTGCTCTGTATATTTGTAGAAACCGCTTTGCTTCCATGATCTGAAGTTCACCAAAGCCCAGGATTATTTTTTCCTGAAGTTCATAGGTAGATCCGGCTATTTTTTTTCTTACCATCCGGCCTGTTTTCCATTCATATTTACAATCCTGATACGCCGGATTTTTCATCACTTTTGAGTAGGTAAACGTTGCTTCACTGGCTGGTTTTCCTATGAAGGAAGCAGCTTTTGAAACAGTTAACCAGTTATCAAGTTTTGTACTATATGCAAGCAGGCAGGAGTTGTTATACGCTTCCTTTTCATTTTGGATTATTGGCTGAGTTGAATTCATTGCCAGAAGCAAAATCAATAAATTTTTGATCATAGGATTATTTAATGGTTAATGGTATTGAGATTATTGTTTTATAAATTCAACTCTCCGATTGATTGCCTTAGACTCAGCACTCGTGCCATTATCAACCGGTGAACTGCTTCCCTTTCCATCCGTACTTAATCGGCCTGATTCAATGCCAAACTCATTTACCAAAACTGCTTTTACTGCCTCTGCACGCTGTTTTGACAAAGTCAGGTTGGAAGAAGACTGACCATCGCTATCCGTATGTCCGACAATACTCACTTTCACAGCGGCATTATCTTTTAAAACCTGTGCTATTTCTTTTATTACACCATAACTGGCAGGCTTAACTATTGCTTTATTAACATCAAACAGAATAGCATTGGTAACCAACCTGCCTTCAGTAATTAATTTAGATCGGGTGTCAGGTAAGCCTTCTGCAACTCTAAGACCAGAAATAGCATAACTCAGTTCTTCATTTCCATATAGCTTGGCATGAAAAAGTAGTCGGTATGATTTAGTAGCATCAAAAGCACGTGGCAGGTCCACCAGCTTGGCTTCATCCATGTAAATTCTCAACCTGTTTTTTTGTCTCCATACAGATACCCTTGCCTTCCGTTTTGATGCAGATGTCCAGATCGTATTCCTGGCAATGCTATTATTGATAATTTCATTCCCTTCCGCATCCCTTACTGTAAAATCCACACTTCCATCTGCTGAAGGATTAAAAGAAACCCAGATGGAAGAAGGCTCTTCAGGTATGAGCAAACTAGTTGATTCTTTCACAAATCCCAATTGAAAACTTTCATAAGTTGGAGAAAAATCACCCAATGCCAGCAAATCAAACTCAATGGTCGAATTTTCCGGCAAAGCCTTAACAAATTCAGGATAAAAAAAACCAACTTTTGTCATGTTCAGCCATTTGGTTTCATCACCGCTTACCGTAATGATTTCACCCGATGCATTGGTATTCCATCTAGCCGGGAAATCGCCGATGGCATCCTGTGAAAAGTCCTCAAACGCGGTGATTCTTTCGCCAGGAATAAAATCAAATTTGCTATATCGCTTAAATTCTGCTGCAGGTTTAGCATTGCTGTTTGTACCTTCCTTCACCGCTTCAGTCACCTCTGTCTCCTCTCCCCCGTTATTTTCCTCTCCTCCTTCTTCTCCCTTTTCACCCTTCTTCTTATTTTTCTTCTTAAACAAGCCATTTATCCCTTCTTCAATTTTGTCCAGACTTTTGTCAATCCCCTCTTCCGTCTTTTGATCAGCCCGTTGGGTGGTTTTCCGCTTCACTTTTTCTTTTGGATCAATAGTTTGGGCAGCACTCTGCATTACACCAAAAAGGCAAGCCAACCATACCAGTAATAGTTGTTTCATATATTTAATCGGTTTTTATACCTGATTCATTGGTTAGTAGCAGAAATGAAAAAAGGTAAACATCTATGTGAAAATTTTTTTTATGTTTACTTTTAACGGATTTATTCACTAAAGAAGAGGCATTGGACCAAATTGAGCAATTGAAGGCGGGGAACACTGATATAACCAAAATGGTTTATCAATCCAATAGGGAGGGCTTTTTTGCATTTCTGAGAAAACTGGGAGCCCACGATGAATGCTTGCCGGATATGTATCAGGATGCCTTTATCATTTTACTGGAAAATATTCGCAAAGGACGGCTTGATCAACTGAATGCACGACTGAGCACCTATTTATTTGCTATTGGGAAGTACAGACTATTGGAGTCAAAGAAAAAGCCCGGTTGGATACCCCTTGAAGACGACAATAATGCTCCATTGTATTGGCAACCCTTTGAAGACAGTCTGCCTAATGATTTTGAAGAAGATCTGAAATTACATTTTAAGCAACTTGGAGAAAAGTGTCGCCAAATTTTGAAGGCTTTTTACTATGAAGAAAAAAAGCTGGATGAAATTGTACTCCGGATGGGGTATGAAAATAAAGACACTGCTAAAAGTCAGAAATCACGTTGTTTGCAACAATTAAAAAAACTGATGGGGCATACACTTTATGGATAAGCAGGAATTACTAAACCGATATTTCGAGCACTCGCTTCTCCCGGAGGAAGAAGCAGTTCTGCTGAATGCACTTGAGGTTGATCCGATGTTGCGACAAGAATTTGAATTCAGAAAAAACCTTCAGATCGGATTACACAGAATTCAACGCCAAACAGACAAAAAAATGCTTCAGGATTGGGAATCCGAAATAGTTTTACCATCTGATAAAAATATCAGGCCGGTCCGGGGTATCCGTCTTATTCAGATTGCTGCAGTTTTCACCGGATTGCTTATTTTCTATTGGCTCTATCAATCCGGATCAAGCTACAACGCCCTCTATCAGCAATATTACCAGCCCTTTCCAAATATTATAAATTCATCCGTCAGAAGCAACGCCAATAACAGGATTTCCGACTCACTCGCAAAGGCTTTCCAATTATATGACGCAGGTCGCTACAAGGAAGCATTTAACTATTTTCAACAGCAAAATGAAAATAACCGGCAGGAATACACGTATTTCTATGCAGCAATCTGTAAAATGGAAACAGGGAATATGCCGGCAGCAATTGAATTATTTCAAATTGGAAATTTCACGAATGATACACTTGGTTTGGAAGGGTGGTCATCCTGGTATACAGCCCTTGCTTATATCAGATTAAAGCAGCCCGAACAAGCTGTTGTTATATTAAAGAAACTTTCGCAGCAAAATCATGTTCAGGCCCCATCTGCCAATAAACTGCTAAGATCGATTGAGTAAATAATAGCGAAGAAATAGTCCGGTCGAAATCACCAGCAGACTAACAATGACCCAGGGCCAATACCTGGAAGCTCCATTAACAATGGGGCTACTATTCCCATTTATTATAAAGCCGGCCCAGAAATAAGGGTGCTGTTTGGAGGGATTAGCATCCAAAAACTCCTTTTTTGCCAATTGTAACGCAACCGATTTATCAAATCCTTCAGCAAGTAATTGATAAAACCGGGTAATTATTTCAGCAGTTTCCTTATCCGGCACTTCCCATAAAGAATAAACGGATGACCGAACTCCTGCAAAACTAAGTGCATGTGAAAGGCTCATTAGACCTTCTCCTTTTTCCATTGCACCGATCCCTGTATTACAGGCGCTGAGAACCACCATTTCTGCCGGAAAATCCAACTGATACAATTCATGAAAATATAATCGTTCATCCTTTGAAAAAATCAGGTTGGTAGATTCATAGGATATACTATCCAATTCGGCATGCATTGCCAGATGGTAAATATCAAATGATCCCAACTGTTCTAGAAAGCTATTCCTGTCAGCAGCCATTCCATTAACCAAAATACCATTAAAAATCGTGGTGATTTCCCTTGCCTCCCGGGTAGCAAATTCAAGTTGATAGAGATCCTCTCCCCTTTTGGCCATTGATTCGGTACCATCCTGAGCTGTTTTATATTCAGGTGCAAATGCAATGAGTTTATTCCTATTCCTGAATTCCGGATTTCTTCCCAACTGCTGATGTATATGAAATAATGGAAGAGAATAAGAATAGACAACTGCATGCGAATAGGCCAATGGTTTACCTTTGTCAGTCATCAAAACTTCAAATGGCAAAAACCCCAACGACTCATCCGGAACCACTATGTATTGACGGATTTTATTCAAATCACGTAAAACAGGTTTTAGCAATGATTTTGATAAAGCAGTCAACAGTTCTGAATAATCAGGCCGCAAACCTGCAATTCTGTGGTGGAGCAACTTAGTTTTTTCTATTAGATTTTCTTTCTCCCCTAATCTGGTGAGCACTAAATTCTGCTGACTAATCTGCAAAAGAAAAATTGAACTGTCTGAAACATAATAGCGTAATATTTCCTGATCAGGTTTCAATTGAATCTGAATAGCTTCCACTTTAAAATCAGATAAGATTCGCTTCTGGTCAGGAATCAAATCCTGCTGGTATCGGTACAGGAGTTTTTTCCAGGTATGCCGGGTAGCGTTATTTTCAATTTTATTTATTATAACCTGCAAATCAGAAGCTGTCTCGCTGATAGCAGCTTGTGTACTGAGCAAACCTTCCATTATCGACCGGTTCAATCCATCAAGATACCTATTGTATTGTCCCTCCTGGTAATATTCAGCAAACATATCCGCTGCCAGCAGAAACAAATTCCGGCTTCCCTTCATTTTTGAATTTTCTGCACCAGACAATTCTTTCACCACCTGACCTGCCTTTGTCAATACCTGAATAAAATTATAACTGGCAAGTCCTCTTAAATCGCTGCTGGTTAAAGTACCGATGGTATGCCAGCTCATTGGTTTGCGCAACAATCTGGAAAGTAACTGCATTAGTATAGCTTCCGATTTGTTTCTCTGGTCGAGCCGTAAACAGAGTTCTGCCTCCAGCACTTTCAGACTATACCAGCTGGAACCGGACCAACTTGTATCAATAAGGGAAATGGCCTTCCGGGCATATTGTAAAGACGGATAAAATTGTTGCCTGTCGTATTCCAGGATGGCCCTGTTTGCTGCTGCCTTCATCAGGTAAAACGGCTGTTTTGCCCTGGAGCCGGCCATTTCATAATAATAGGCTGCGTCATCAAAATGCGACTGGTTTTTCAACGTATATCCTACCGTTTCATACGCAGACAAAAGATAGTGCAGAAATGCTTCACGCCGACTTACCGGTGCATTTTTGAACATTTTTTCCATTTCCGTCATGGAAGCCTTCAAATATGATATAGAATCAACAGCAGCAAAATACCGAATGGCAGCAAGCCTGGTTTCGCACTGACCACCAAACTGAAAATCAGTATAGCGCTTATTTGGAGCACTATATTCCCGGGCTGTTTGTTCATTTAATTCCTCCAGATAGGATTTGGCTTCTTTGAAAGAACCATATTCTGTATGTGCTTCCACCAGATTACCAAGAACCGTATGAATATTTCCAATCGGATGCGGTTCACAGGTTTTCCAAATCTCAAGTGCTTTTGTATAATAGCCAATCTTCTTCTGCTGGCGACCAAGTTTATCCATTGCAAAAGCCAGATTATTGTATAAAAGCCCCAATTGTTGAAGATCCGGATCTCTTACACTTTCAAATCCTGTTTTCGCCAGTTCATAATAATGAACTGCACTATCATGCTGTTCATTTTCGGTACACATGTAGGCTAAATCAAACCAGAGCTGCGAAATTCTTTTCGGATCTGCCCCTTTAATTTCGGCCAGACTTAGACATTCTTTCCCAATAGCAAGTGCACTTTTCCAATCACCTGAACCAGCAATTTTATGGTAATGTTGCGTATATGCATCAATGATACTATCAGCCGCAGTCGATTTTGACTGCGCAGTAAGTAGAAGTGGGCTACTTATTCCGCAGAATATAAAAAAACTGAAGAGCAGACGTTTTAAATTAAATACTCTCACCTGAACAAAATAATACATTTCAGGTAAAATTCAACTCATCTGTTTAGTCTGTTTCATAATCCGCGAACTTTAGTAACCACTGATTTCCATAGCGATCCGTCAAGCCGCCAAATAAAGCACCCCAATAAGTTCGTTCAATATCCTGGGTGCATTTTCCACCTTGCACCAGGTTGTCAAAACAGCGGTGCATTTCTTCTTCAGAATTGCATTCCAATAAAATGGATACGGTATTTCCTCTTATCAATCCCTCATCGGCAACCATATCGGTACCCATCAAAATCCAGTCGTCCTTCATCAGGCTTGCATTAAGAATATAATTTTGCACCGAAACGGGCAACTTTTTAGCCACCGGAGTTTCACCAATTGTTTGCCAGCTTAACTCTCCACCAAGGCATTGTTGGTAAAACTGCATAGCTTCCCGGCAATTGCCATTAAAGCTTAGATAAGTAATCATCTGGTGCATCAGCGAAATCATTTGGTGTAAAATTGTCCTTTTAATTTTAGAGATGGAGTTGCCGATTGCGACTGATTTGAGGGTGGTTTCCGTCATTGTTTTAGCGTAATTTCAGGTCATGAAATCAATTTCAATCCTGGTGCCTGAAGGCGCTGTAATGGAAGCTGTTGCCGATCCGCGTTATTTATTTACAACTGCCAATCAGTTTTTGGAAGCAGCTGGAAGGGACCCATTATTCAAGGTGCAGCTGGTTGGCTTAAAAAAGCAGACTCAATTATTGGGCGGTGTCTTTTCCATTCAGGCAGACTTGTTAATTGATGAAGTTCAAAAAACAGATCTGATTATCATTCCGGCTATTTCAAGTCCGGTTGCTCATTCAATTACAGCAAATCTTGAATATATCCCCTGGCTCGTAAAGCAACGCCAAAATGGAGCAGAAATAGCATCCCTTTGTCTGGGTGCATTTATTTTGGCTGAAACCGGTTTGCTGGAAGGGAAAAAATGTTCCACCCACTGGGCATTTTACCAGGAATTCAGGGAGCGTTATCCGGAAATAACCATAATGGATGGTCATATAATTACGGAAGAGCAGGGAATTTATTCAAGTGGTGGTGCTAATTCCTATTGGAATCTGTTAATCTATCTTTTGGAGAAATATACCAACCGGGAAACAGCTATTCTTGCATCAAAATATTTTGCAATAGATATAGACAGAAACAGCCAGTCTGTTTTTGCCATTTTTAATGGACAAAAAGATCATGCAGATGAGGAAATAAAAAAAGTACAGGATCATATAGAGAAAAAATACACAGAAAAATTATCAGTTGATGAATTAGCCGGATTGGTTGCAATTAGTCGCAGAAGCCTGGAGCGCCGCTTCCGACATGCCACCAATAATACAGTTGCAGAATATATTCAGCGGGTGAAAGTGGAAGCTGCCAAAAGAAGCTTTGAAGCTACACGTAAAAACATTAATGAAGTAATGTATGATGTTGGTTATACCGACACCAAGGCATTTCGTTCGCTATTTAAAAAAATTACAGGTCTCAATCCAATAGCTTATCGAAACAAATACAATAAACAACTGGCAACAGCTGAAAACTAATCATTTTTTTCAGAAATAATCTGTCCCTGATTAACAACTGACTGATAAGTTGTTAAATCAATTGCATTTTCCGTTTTAGCTACAATAACTGTAGCCACTGAATTTCCAATAAAATTTACAACAGCCCTGCCCTCACTCATAAATCGATCAACTCCTATCAGCAGTGCCAGACCTTCCAACGGAATTATTTTCAATGCTGTTAAGGTAGAAGTCAGCACTATAAAACCACTGCCGGTTACCCCTGCTGCTCCTTTGCTTGTAATTAGCAGGATCCCTATCACAGTTAACTGCTGAGCGAGACTAAGATTAATATCAAAAACCTGTGCCAGAAAAATAACAGCCATGCTTAGGTAAATGGTGGTTCCATCCAAATTAAAAGAATAGCCGGTAGGCACTACTAAACCTACTACTTCTTTTTCGCAACCTGCCCTGGTCAATTTTTCCATAAGCGAAGGAAGTGCTGCTTCACTGCTGCTGGATCCGATTACAACAAATATTTCTTCTTTAATATAAACCAGCAGTTTCCATAAATTAATCCGGTAGTAGAGACAAATCAGGTTGAGTACCACAAATATGAAAAGGAAACCGGTCAGGTAAAAAGTCATCATTAATTTTCCAAGAATCGCCAGTGTTCCAAAACCATATTGTCCAATTGTATATGCCATGCCTCCAAATGCGCCAAGCGGACTAAGGCGCATTACAATATGTAAAATATTAAAAAGAACTTTATTGATTTTTTCAAAACTGAGCAACAGGCTGTTCCCTGCAGCACCGGTCATTTTTAAACCAATGGCAAATAATACAGAGAAGAAAAGGACCTGTAAAATATCTCCTTTGGCAAAAGCATCTATCACATTAGACGGAACGATATGGGTAAAAAATGCAGCCCAGTCCATTTCATTGGCCTGCGCTGCAATTTTTTCAACCTGCTGATCGGGACCACCGGTAAAATGGACTCCTGCACCTGGCTTAACCAGATTGGCCGTTACCAATCCTATGATCAAAGCCAGTGTGGTTACTACTTCAAAGTAGATAAACGCCTTTAAACCTACCCTGCCCACTTTTTTCAGATCACCTGCACCTGCGATACCTGCTACTACCGTAAAAAATATGACAGGTGCAATCACCATCTTTATCATATTGATAAACGTATCACTGATCAATTTAGCCCCTGGAGCAAAAGAAGGAAACAATGCACCAACCAGAATACCAAGCAGGATACCGAGAATCACCTGCACATAAAGAGGACGTAGAAATTTCATAATGGCAATTTAACTGCCAAGGATTTCATCAAAATTTTTCTGATGCACCCTGATCAGTTCTTTAACTGAATAGTTATCTGTAAATGTAGTGGAGAATTTCATTTTTGCTGATGGATTCCATTTTATTTCAAATGCAGTCATTTCATTCCCCTGCTCTTCAATCAGATCGATTTCCTGTTGCTGGGTGGTTCTCCAGAAATAAAAGGATTTTTTCTCATTCTTGTTATGTATGAATTTATACCGTTCACTGATTATAAAATTTTCCCACAATGCCCCTATATCTGTTCGGTTATGCAGCGGTTTGAAATCATTCAGAATCGCATTTCGAATACCACAATCAAAAAAATAAACTTTTTTCCCTTTTTTAATTTCATTTCTGACATTTCTATTCAATGCGGGTAATTTAAATACAACAAATGCATTCTCCAGTAAATCAAGGTATTTTTCTACTGTTTTGGGATCACTTCCAACAAGTTGCGCCAGCTCTGCATAATTTACTTCTGCCCCTACCTGAAGCGCCAATGCCCGTAACAATTTTTCCAGCAGAACAGGTTTCTTAACCTGTTCCAGCAACAAAATATCTTTGTATAAATAACTATCGGCCAGCAATTTTATCCGCTCCTCCGCTTCTTCCGGGTAGTTAATTACTTCCGGATAATACCCATACACCAGCCTTCGCTCCAATTGCCTTTTCTCTTCGAGCAAACCATGGTGACCAACCATTTCCTCAAAACTGATAGGGAATAGGGTGAATTCAAATTTTCTGCCTGTCAGCGTTTCTGCTGTTTTATTATTAATATCCAGGGCCGATGACCCTGTGGCAATTACCTGCACATCCTTCAACTGATCGGTAATTAATTTCAGCGTTAATCCAATTTCAGGTATCCGTTGTGCTTCATCTATAAAAATCAGCTTGTTATTACCAATGATCGACTTCAGCCTGGTTGAACCAGGGTTGGATAACAGCTCACGCACATCTGCCTCATCCCCATTAAGGTAAACAGGGTCGAGCCCATGTTGTTTCAGGAGTTCTTCCACCAACGTAGATTTCCCAATTTGCCTGGCACCCAGTAAAATAATGGCTTTACCCTTATGAAACCGCTTAAATAACCCCTCCGCAATTGTGCGTTTTATCATCTTCCACCACTGATTTTATGCAAAATAACATAATAATTCGGGATTTAATTCCAAAATTATCATAACTATTCAGGATTTAAATCCAAAATAAACATAATAATTCAGGATTATAATCCTTTTTTATTATAATTATTCGGGATTTGACAAATCTATCCGGTAAACATCTGTTTGATTTCGCGCGATGTTTCTGATCATAAAACCACCTGGTTCCGGGATGATTTCAGCAAAATCGAAAGAGCTGCAACTTTTTGGCAGCGACTCAAAAACCAGGGTAAACCGGATGGTTTGTCCCTGTACAATCGGCGTCCAGTTCGGAGCAAGTGAAATATTGCTGGCAAGTAACAACTGACTTCTGTGGCCCGCAACCTGATCAATCAAATACGTTGTTTTCCAAATCCGAACCAGCTCCCACCAGGCTTTACAGGTTATGCTTGCATGAATTATTACCTGACCAGCTTCCTCAATGGAACTAAGCAATTCCTGATCAACGGAAGTCTCCGGCTTAACAACCGGCAAGTCTGTATGTGTAGACACGGGCATATAACTGAATAATCAAGTTACAATAAATTTTTGCCCCGAATTGTAACGAATGAGGAAATTGAGCGACTATCTAAAAGAATCATCGGTAGTATCACAACTGTGGCCAATCAAGCGGAAAAAGAATTTTTAGACCGGATAGACATGAATCGGGGTATCCTGATTAAGGTGTCCAGAATGTATATGGATACAAGTGAAGACAGGGAAGACCTGATTCAGGAAATCATTTTGCGTCTTTGGACCAATTATCAAAGTTTTGAAGGTAAAAGCAGTTTTTCTACCTGGATGTACCGGGTAGCTGTAAATACAGCCATCACATTTCTTCGAAAAGATAAACGACGCCCGAAGACATCTGCTGAACTGGAGCAACTCCCGGAGATAAAAGCAGAAGAAACTGCTACCGGTCAGGCAGAACAAATGAAGCTATTTTATAAGGCAGCGCATTACCTGAACTCAATAGAAAAAGCCCTGATTTTCTATTTTATGGAAGGATTATCTCACCGTGAAATCAGTACACATCTGGGAATATCGGAAACCAATGCCAGAGTAAAACTCAGCCGGACGAAAGAAAAATTACAAGAAATTATAAAACAATTAGGTTATGAATCTTGATGAATTACAGGAAGCCTGGAAACAGGAAGGAAAGGACAGCGATCCGCTGCATACTGAATTGGATAAATTGAAGCAGGTAAATCAACCCCTCGACCGGATCCGCTTCAATATGAAAAAGGAACTGATCGTTCAGAGTTTTGCCATCGTATTAATGGGGTTCTGGCCGATTCAATTCCGGTTTAATCAACAATTCAGCATGGCCTATTACTGCATTTACTTTCTACTTCTGATGGTTTCTCTCTACTATTTTTACCGGTTTTACTGCTTTTTTAAACTAATGCATAATTATTCCGGAAACTCAAAGGATAGTTTATATGAGCTGTATTATGAAATCCGCATTAATATGGAAGCCTATAAATCATTTTCATTTTTATTGGTTCCCTTTGCAATGATAGCCGCACTTTTAATTGTATTTAACTCAAGAATGCTGAAATATCCTGAAAAACCATTACTTACGGATGCTGACTGGATCTTTATCCCAACTGTTATGGTTTGTATGACAGTGTTTATAATCTGGGCAACCAACTGGTGGGTTGATCATTTTTATGGAAAACACGCCCAACAGATTCGCAAACTGCTCGATGAGCTGAAAGAACCTGAGTAGCAATAATTACTTGTAGTGCAATAGCGCTTCTTTCAGACGGCCATGTATCCGACCTTTCAAAGATTCCGGTGCCAGTACTTTCATACCCTCTCCAAATCCCAGGATTTCTTTTTCCAGTTCATGATTGAGCTGTACCCGAAGCTGTATAAGAATCCCGTCCAATGTCCGGTCAAGCACTACCTGACTGGAATGCAATGGTTTTGTTTCCACATAAGGTGCTGTAACAGCATTCACCCAGATTTTTACCAGATTTGGTTTTCGTTTATTATTCACCGTTACTCCAATAACATCTCTGTAATATTCCTGAATGTTTTTATCTGTTGCCGGTATATAGACCTCCGACTTTACTTCTTCCAGCAATTGAAGCCGGTCGAGTGCGAGATTCATTTCGAATCGATGATCTTTCCGAATACCAATTACAAACCATCTGTTTTTAAACTCCTTCAGCCACCATGGATGCAAAATAAATTCGCGGGCTTCCTTCGAACGGAAAGACTGATACCGAAGACGAACCGGCTTTTGCTGAATTATAGCCTGGTAAAGAGGTTCCAGAAACTCCAGCCCTTTCAATTGATCATTTTTCTCAAAATCAATCACAGAACTTGTATGATGTGATGCCGCATATACATGGTCTTCCAGCTTTTGAATTACGTTATTCAATTGATTGAAATGAGAAAAACCCTTAAACTGCCGGAGCATTTCCACTGCTTCATTCATCCGCTGCAAATCGAGCTCATTTAATGGAATCCGGGTAATACTGTACTCCGGATTTTCGTACGTATAGTATTTCTTATCCAGAACAATAATTGGCGCATTATAACCCAATTTATCACTTCGCATTATTTGCAGGTCGGCCTGAATGGTTCGCCGGGAAATCCCCTTATCCACACCTTCATATTCATAAAGCACATCCGAAACAGCCTCAATCAACGCTTCTAATGTCCATTTGCGACGTCTGTTGCGCAGACAGGAATCAATTGTTTTATAACGAATCAACGCATTACGATTTACCGGCATCCTTAAAATTTGTGGAAACTTAGAAAATATTATCTACTGCGCAAAAACACTGCGCAGATGCCCCTGAATTTTGTGTTATACTTAATAAAACGAAGATAAATGACACAGGAATCTACTCCATTATCATTGCGTAAGGAGACCGTACCGATTCATGCTTATGGGTTGGAAGGAATTGAATCAGGCGCCCGTCTTCAAATGGATACTGCAGCCCGTCTGCCGGTTGCCGTTGCAGGTGCCCTTATGCCGGATGCACACCAGGGCTATGGATTGCCAATCGGAGGAGTGCTGGCAACCAGAAACGCTGTCGTCCCATATGGTGTTGGTGTAGATATTGGCTGCCGGATGAGTTGCTCGGTTTTTGACATCCCTCTTGAACATTTTCTAGCCAACCCGGCCAAATACAAACGGGAACTGATTGCCCAGACGAAATTCGGGGCAGGAGCTGGATTTACAGGAAAAGAGCAGGCAGACCATGAAGTATTAACCAATCCCGCATTTGAGGAAATTCCACTGCTGACCAACCTGAAGGACAAAGCAGCTCACCAATTGGGTAGTTCTGGCGGAGGTAATCATTTTGTTGAATTCGGATTTCTTGAGATATCCAAAAAAGACAGCCAACTGAACCTTGACCCGGGAACTTATCTGGCTTTGCTGACCCATTCCGGATCCAGAGGATTCGGGGCAACAATTGCGGGATTTTATACAAAACTGGCAAAATCATTGTGCGTGCTGCCGGAAGAAGCTGCTAACCTTGCCTACCTTGATTTAAATTCAGAAGCTGGACAGGAGTATTGGATAGCAATGAACCTGGCGGGAGATTATGCAGCTGCATGTCATGCCATCATTCATAAAAAGATGGCAGCCGCAATTGGGGCACAGGTAATCGCCAATATAGAAAATCACCACAACTTTGCCTGGAAAGAGTCGGTAAACGGAGAAGAATTGATTGTTCACCGGAAAGGTGCAACTCCCGCTGGTATAGGAGTATTGGGAATTATTCCCGGCTCCATGACAGCCCCGGGATTTGTTGTTAAAGGAAAAGGAATCGCTGATTCTCTAAACTCTGCTTCTCATGGTGCCGGACGAAAAATGAGCCGGACAAAAGCCAACAAAGCATTCACTGCTCAGGGATTGAAGAATGAACTGAAAGCAGCCGGTGTACAATTGATCGGTGGCGGACTGGATGAAGCACCAGGTGCTTACAAAGATATTCACCAGGTGATGACTGCGCAGGAAGAGCTTGTTGAAATCATCGCATCTTTCCATCCCAAAATGGTTCGTATGGCTGATGACGGAAGCAGGGAGGATTAATGATGGCATGATTGTTTTATATACGTATCGTAAATCAAATTCAAATCCATTAACCAATAAACCTATTTGTATGCCAACAAAAAAAGCAGCAACAAAAAAAACAACTCCAAAAAAGGCCGCAAAAATTCCAGCTAAAAAAGATGCAGCAAAAGATCTTTCCTCCTTATTCGAAGATGGCCTGAAAGATCTTTACTGGGCTGAAAAAGCTTTGGTAAAAGCACTTCCAAAAATGCAGAAAAATGCATCTGATACAAAATTGAAAAAAGCAATTGGCGACCATTTGGAGCAAACAAAGAACCATGTAAGCAGGCTGGAAACCTGTTTCAATGCACTTGGGAAAAAGCCACAGGCTAAAAAATGTGACGCCATGCAGGGACTGCTGGATGAAGGGAAATCTATTATGGAAGAAACTCAAGCCGGGTCAGTACGCGACGCCGGAATTATTGCCGCATCTCAAAAAGTGGAGCATTACGAAATAGCAAGTTATGGTACAATGGCTGCATTTGCAAAAGTCCTGGGCCACAAATCTGCTCTTCAACAGTTGTTAAAAACACTAACAGAAGAAAAGAAATGTGATGAACTGCTTACAGGTATTGCAGATACCAACCTGAATACAAAAGCACTATAATACCGGGAATAAATTTCCCCAATAATTAAAGGTCCTGAAAATTTCCGGACCTTTAATTTGCTACTAAACTATAATATCTACCGAACTACATAGGTAATCGTTCCAAATGTGGGAATATAACCAGACGCGTCCGCAGTTCCACTCAATGTTTCCTTCACTTTACCTCCGGCAGACAATCGCATGGTCATGGTTTGACCGGTTATTCCGGGTTTGGCTACCACAGGTGAGAAAGAAAATCCCACACCCGAAACGGAAGAAGAAAGTTTCACCTCTTTTTTCCATGGTAAAGCATTCACCGTTTCACTAACCGTAGAACCTGTTGCATTGATATAAACTGCTGTAATGGAACCAGTATAAGTTCCCGTAAACTCATAGATCAAATCCCTGTTATTGCCAGGTTTATCATCCGATTTGCCGCAAGAGATAATTAAAAATGAAGCAGCTAAAAAAAGGGTATAAATCATTTTCATAAAGGATAGCTATTATTTAATCCGGAAATTAGTCACTATTCAAACATCCCAATCTGCCCGTCAACAAACAACCGGAAACCACCCATAAAAAGCAGGAATTTGTCAATATTCATCCAAGAGGGTCGCCCAGCATTGACAATACTAATTCCTTATAACTCCGTCCTATTGGAATCTGTTCCCCTCCAATTTCCACTTCCGCTGCATTAAATGCCCGGATTTTTTCCCTTGCAACAATGAAAGACCGATGAATCCTGATAAATCTGGCTTTATCCAATTGCTGATCGATTTCTCCCAATGGATATTTAGTAAGATAGGATTGATGTATTGTTACAATATTTATATACTCCTTTTTGCTTTCAATATAGAGTATATCTGATAAATATATTCTGACCCGTTTCTTATTTACATTTACTAATAAGTAGGGTGCTTCCAATTGCCCCATTACCTGTCTGGAAACCTGTACAGACTCCTGTTCTACCTGCTTGCGAACTTTATTAATCGCAGTAAGAAATCGATTGAATCCAACCGGTTTTAATAAATAATCCACCACATTTAAATCATATCCTTCCAATGCATATTCTCTGTAAGCAGTCGTAATTATAATTTGAGGTCGGTTTTTCAACGTTCTAATAAAATCATAGCCCTTTAATTTCGGAAGATGAATATCCAAAAAGATTAAATCAATTGTATGCTGTTGCAAAAACTCCAGCGCATAAATGGCATCTGAGCAAATGCCTGCAAGTTCCAGAAAAGGAGTCTGCTTAATATAATCCGCCAATACTTCCGCTGCCAGCGGCTCATCTTCCACTATTATACAACTAAATTTTTCCATAGCTCATCAGGTTAAGATCCAATTTTATTTTAAATGAATATTGATTAGCTTCGCGATGTAACCGATGCTCCTTATAAGTCAGCTCCAATTGCCTTTGTGTATTATACAGTCCAATATTCCCCACTTGTATTTCCTGTTCTTTTTTTTCAACTGAATTTTCAATTACAAAAATCAGTTTCCCCTCTTTTAGCTTAAGGTCGATATGCACGAAGGAATCAAATCTGCTTTCACTTATTCCATGTTTAAATGCATTCTCAACCAAAGGCAGAAATACTAACGGTATTATCCGTTGGGTTGGATCATCAATTTCTTTATTGAAACGAATAGAAAGTCGCTTATCATATCTTATTTTTTCCAATTCAATGTAATCTTCCAGTACCCGCACTTCTTCCTGTATCGTAATTGTATCTACACTGGATTTATACAACATAAAGCTGAGTAGTTCTGATAATTTCATCACAACTTCAGGAGCTTTATCAGATTTTTTCCTGGTTAATGCATAGATATTATTCAGTGTATTGAAAAGAAAATGAGGGTTAATCTGATTGCGCAATAATTGTAACTCAGCACTCAATTTTTCCCGGATCAATTCTTTTTCTCTCTCTTTAAATTGCAACTGCCGCCTGGTAAATTCAATTGCCAACAGCAAACCACTTGCAAATACGATATCAACGAGTAACAATAAAATTCGTTGTCCACCCAGAACGGGCGTTAATGGCAACTGATTATGGTAGGCAAATGGGGCAACCAGATTATGCGCAAGAATTCTCATGCAATAAATCGTGACAGATAAAACCAGTAAAAGTTCAAGAAAATAAAAAAATCGGTACTGACTCTTTTTTAAAACGCGATCCAATCCAAAACAAAGTAAATAATAGGAAAACAATACTTCAGGTATAAGGTAAACTAATGACGCAACAAAGGATCCGCTCAACAATTCAACAGGGGCTAACCCGGTGATTACGCCTTTAACCCAGAGGTATTCAATTAGAAAGCGTACCAACAGGTAAATTAACCAATAAATTACGTGAATAGCGGAACCTCTCATATTTTTCAAAAATCGACAAAAAACAAAGAACCCGGAAAATCAGCTCCAAACGGCAGGAATCTACCCACCAACGACGCTAAAACAGCTTAAAATACTAAAAGCAAGGTAGTTTTTTTTAATTGACACCTACAAACAAACCAAGTAGACCCATAGACAAACCCATTTGGAAGAAAGCCAGGAACTACTTTCGATTTCCCAAACAAAACTGTATGAACCTATTTGAAAAAAAACAATACCTGGGAGTTTTTATCTATCGGATATTTCTAAGTCTTCAGATATTGTATGGTGTTCAGGATAATATTCTAAGCTGGAGCCGAATGCTGGCTTTTCGCGATTATCTCCTTTCTCAGGGCTTTCCAATTCCTCTGACAAGTGCCCTGGCTTCTGTGTATTCCCAGTTAGCAGCCTGTTTACTGCTTTTAATCGGGTTTAAAACAAAACCTGCTGCTGCAGTCCTGGTTTTTCATTTTATGATTGCGGTTGGTGTTCATATTCGTGCAGGTGATGAATTTTCTGCCATGTTACCCGCGCTTAATATTCTTTTTGGTTGCCTGCTTTTTCTTTTTCATGGCGCTGGCCGGCCGTCAGTTGAACAAACAAATTAACACCCGGATCAAACAAGTTGGTTTTATCTTTGTTAAAAGAAAAAAACAATGAACAGTTTTGAATACCGTAATCCCACCAAAATTCTGTTTGGCAAAGGGAAAATCCAGAAACTTAAAGACAATATTCCAGCCAACGCCACCATCTTATTTGCTTATGGCGGCGGAAGCATTAAGAAAAATGGAATCTATTCCCAGGCAATGGCTGAACTCGGAGAATATAAGGTAATTGAGTTCAGTGGCATCGAAGCCAATCCAAAGTACGAAACCCTTATGAACGCGGTAGAACTGGGCCGAAAAGAAAAGATTGATTTTATCCTTGCTGTAGGAGGAGGTTCCGTGCTGGATGCAGCCAAATTTATTGCTCTGGCAATTCCTTATGAAGGCGGAGATCCCTGGGAAATACTGGTAAATCGTACCGCAGCAAAACAAAAGATCGCAATTCCAATTGGAGCAATACTCACGTTACCTGCAACAGGATCAGAAATGAATGGCAACTCTGTAATTAGCCGGGAATCATCCCGTGAAAAACTATCCTTTGGCTCACCACTGGTTTTCCCCAGCTTTTCCATTCTGGATCCAACGGTTGTAAGCAGCCTGCCTAAAATCCAGATAGCGAATGGCGTAATTGATGCCTTCAGCCATGTATTAGAACAATACATGACCTATCCTGCAGACGCTCCTATTCAGGATAATTTTGCAGAAGGCATTATGCGAACCCTGGTTGAAATTGGTCCGAAAATTTTAGATAACCCTTCTGATGAAATCAGTGCTGGCAATTTCATGTGGTCCTGCACTATGGCACTAAACGGCCTGATTGCGCAGGGAGTTCCAACAGACTGGGCCACTCATATGATCGGACATGAACTCACAGCCTTATATGGTATCGATCATGCCCAAACGCTGGCCATAATTGGCCCCAATTTATACCGCGTGATGTTTGCGAATAAAAAAGAGAAACTGGCGCAGTATGCTGAACGGGTATGGGATATCCGTGAAGGCACATTAGAAGAAAAAGCAACCGCAGGTATTGAGAAAACGGCTGGCTTTTTCCAATCACTGGGCATTAAAACTAAATTATCAGAATATACTGCAGATTATAAACAAACTGCCGGAATTATCCAGGAAAGATTTACCAATCGCAATTGGCTTGCATTGGGGGAAAATGGTATTGTAACCATCGAAAAAGTAAAAGAAATTGTTGAGTTGAGTTATTGATTTCTGATTATAAATGATCAACAGAAACCATCTGTTGATAAGAAAGGCCTGTTCGTTGAAAATCGGACAGGCCTTTTTATTCTTACTGTAGTTTAGCACTGGTTACATACTTACATACTAATTTTCTCATGTTACATTAATAATGATTTGTAACGTTCTCGGGATGTTTCTACATCCCGTTTACTTTTTCTATCAGCGCTTGAATTTCAGTTATTTCAATACACATGCCGCTCATACTTTAATCAATGTTATCTGTAGGGTGTTTTGGTTACCTGATTGAATCTGTCCAATCAGGATTAAACTGCCCGCTAATTTCAATGGTTCAATTAACCAATTCTAACAGTATGAGAAGTAAATGCATGATCGCACTATTGTGCCTGTTTGTCTTTGCAGGACAGGCTTTGGCACAAGACAAAGAAGTAACCGGAACGGTTATGGATTCCAAAGGAGAACCTCTCCCCAATGCCAATATTCTGGTCAAAGGAACCCGGATAGGAACCAGTACAGATGGTGCCGGAAGATTTCGTATTCTGGTTCCCAATAATGCAAAAACATTGGTGATCAGTGCCGTAAATTTCAGTTACAGAGAAATTGGCATTTCCAATCTTCCATTGAGCATTCAGCTCCAAACTAGTACTGACAACCTTTCTGAAGTTGTGGTGGTAGCCTATGGATCCTTAAAAAAACCGGAACTTACCGGCGCCATCAACACGGTAAAAGCAGCCGATATAGAGAACCGCCCCTTTACCTCCATTGATAAAGCACTGCAGGGTGCGGTACCCGGACTCCAATCAGCAGCAGCATCCGGCGCCCCAGGCTCCATTCAACAGATCCGCCTTCGCGGGATCGGATCAATAAACGCCAGCTCAGAACCCCTCTGGGTAATCGATGGCATTCCTGTTAATACAGGTGATGCATCACGCGCTACTACATCTGCAAACCTTCTGAGCACATTAAACCCGAATGATGTTGAAAGTATTTCAGTTCTGAAAGATGCTTCAGCCGCTTCTGTATATGGATCACGAGCTGCAAATGGTGTAATCCTTGTTACTACCAAAAAAGGTAAATCAGGTAAAACCAAATTTCGGTTGGATCTGGAAGCTGGCCAGAATGATATCGCCTATTTCAATGAAAATTATCGTCCATTAAAAGCGGCGGAATATTTTGATTTAACAAGAGAAGGTCTTATCAATGCAGGAATTGCTAATGCCGGCAATGTAGATGCTATTATGAGTAGCAATTTCGGTTTTGGTAATGGTGTCGATTTCAACTGGCTGAATGCTACTACAAGAAAATCTCCACAGCAACAGATAAATCTGAGTGCCTCGGGAGGAAATGATCGTACCACATTTAATATATCAGGAGGGTATTTCAGGCAGGATGGAACCAGTATTCAAAGTAGTTTCAAACGATCTAATGGAGCCATCAGTTTGGTAAACAAAGCAACAGAACGACTGACCTTGTCGACAAATATAACAGCCGGATTTGTAAATCAGTCCTCTCCACTTGCAGGTGGCGCATTCGGTAACCCAATCCTTACTTCTTATTTCCTCTTACCATCACGTGCGGCTCGCAATTCAGATGGTTCACTGAATATTACAGCACCTGATTTTGGTCCGGGCGCCCTGTTTAATACCGTTGCTACAGCAGAACTGGACAAAAGAAGTCTAAAGCAACTAGGTGTTAGAGGAGGTTTCAGTGCCGAATACAAAATTCTCAATAACCTTAAATTCCTATCCAGGATTGGCACTGATTATAATGTACTTGAAGAAAATAACTATGAAAATCCATTCCACGGCGATGGTCTGAATACCAGTGGCCGTGGATTCTCCTTCTACACACGCATCTTCAACTATACCTGGAGTAATTTATTGGATTACCAGCAATCCTTCAACAAGGATAAAGATATTACCCTGAATCTCCAATTGGGATATGAAGCCCAGGATTCAAAAACTTTCCAGAGTTCCATTCAGGCAGAAGGCTTTCCTGCAACAACTGAACTCACCTTACCAGTAGTAGCAGCCACACCAATTACAGCAAGTGCAACAGGATCTGATTATGCATTCGCATCTGCATTTTCTGTTTTGAACTTCAATTTTAAAGACAGATTTATAGTTTCCGGTAGTTTCAGAAGAGATGGCTCCAGTCGTTTTGGAATAAATAATCGATTTGGAAATTTTTGGTCAGCAGGTATTTCCTGGAATCTGGACCGGGAAGTATTTATTCAGTCAATGGAGTGGATTGAACAGCTTAAACTAAGGGCTTCTTATGGAACAAATGGAAACGCTTCAATAGGCAATTACGATTGGCAGCCGACCTATGCATTTGGATTTAACTATAACCAGCAACCAGGAAGTGCACCCAATACAATCGGGAATCTGGACCTCACCTGGGAGTTAAACAAACCAATGAACATAGGAATGGACCTCGCATTTCTGAAAAACAGGATTACCCTGAATGCAGATTATTATATCCGAAAAACAACCGACCTGCTACTTGACGCGCCGCTTTCACGCACTTCAGGGTTCTCTACCATCCGTGGAAATTTTGGCTCTATGGAAAACAGAGGGATTGAATTGAATCTTGGACTGGTACCTGTACGAACAAATAACTTCGAATGGAATATTGCAGTTAACTATGCGTATAACAAAAACAAAATCCTTGAAACGGTAAATAATCAGGACATCCTGGCCGGTATTTTTATTCGTCGGCCAGACTTTGATTTTCAATCCTTTTATGTTCGATTGTGGGCTGGTGTAGATCCTTCAAATGGAGATCCGCTCTGGTACACCGACGCATCCAAAAAAGAAACCACCAATAACTGGAATGCTGCTCAACGTACCATTTTCGGATCGGCCTCTCCAAAATATTTCGGCAGCATCAATAATAGCCTGCGCTTTAGAAACATTACACTGGATGCACAACTCTATTACAATGCCGGAAATTATATGCAGGATACATGGGCTGGTTTTTATATGGGCAGTGGAAATGGTGGCGCATTTAATAAAGTATTGCGTCAGTTCGAAGAACGCTGGAAACAGCCAGGCGATCAGGCTGTATTGCCACGATATGTTTACGGTGGAAATAAACTGGCACAAAATGCCTCAACTCTTTATCTCTATAAAGCAGATTATATACGGCTGCGCGATATTACCCTGAGTTATCAGCTGCCCTCAGATATATTGAAACGCATTGGTATTGGTTCTGCCAATTTTTATGTTAGAGGAACCAATCTATGGACATGGGTTCGCGATAAAAATCTTCCATGGGATCCTGAACAGGGAATCAGCAGTCAGACCAATCTGAACATTTTTATTCCTAAATCCCTCACTGTAGGATTGAATCTTGGATTTTAAAAAACTTAATAATGAACATTATGAACCGAATTCAAATAAATATATTGATCACCGCTTTCATTCTCACGGCGATGGCTGGCTGTAGTAAAGATTACCTTGAGAAAAAACCCTACAATGCCTTACCCGTGGAATCTGCCATCCAGAGTGAAGCGGATCTGCTGATTGCCGTGAGGGGAAGTTATGCAGGATTACGCAATCTCGATCTTTATGGAAGAACCATTCCCCTATTAGGCGATCTCCTGGGTGATATAACCTATCAATCTGTTTCTAATTCCAATCGATATACACTGTACAATCAATATGCAATGTCGGTAGCAGATGGAAATGCATTGAATATGTGGACAGCCGCCTATAATGTGATCTTACGAACCAATAATATCATCAATGCAAATATTCAGGAAACAGACAATGTAAAAATCTACAAAGGGGAAGCTTATGCTATTCGGGGTTTAATTTATTTTGAACTGCTTCGATTTTTTGCGCGGCCTTATACTGAGAGTCCAACCGCAGATGGCGTTCCAATCATACTTGAATTTAGTCCCAATACAAAACCATCCAGAAAGACGGTAGCTGAAGTATATACACAGATACTTTCCGATCTGGGTCAGGCATATACATTACTAGGCAGCTACAGTAATTCATCCCGTATCAGTAAATTGGCAGCAAAAGCAATCGAGGCAAGGGTACACCTGACCAAAGGGGATAAAACTGCTGCCCGCACAGCTGCGTTGGAAGTGATCAATTCCAATGAGTTTACTCTAGTAGAGGGCGATAATTATGTGGCCTACTGGAGAAATCCGGCACCGCTAACCACTAAACTGGAGACCATTTTTGAAATCTCCTCAGATGGAGTTTCAAATCTGAGTTTTGATGCGCTTGGTTATATATACAATCAAAATGGATATGGAGATTTTTTATGCGCAGATGATTTGTATGCACTTTTTTCAGATACTGATGTAAGGAAATCATTGTTAGCGGAAGGTACCCGGGGCGGAACTCCGGCTATTTTTGTAAACAAGTATACCAATATTACCACCGACCGGGATGACACAAAGGTTATTCGACTAAGTGAGTTATACCTGATAGCAGCAGAAGCTTCTCTTGGCACCGATGATGCAGCAGCCCGCAATTATCTCAACGAAATTGCAACCCGACGTGATCCTTCCTTTACAGGCTACACTTCGTCCGGAGATGTATTATTGGAAGATGTTCTGACCGAGCGCAGGAAAGAACTGGCATTTGAGGGGCAACGGTTCCATGATCTGAACCGTTTGAAGCGTCCGATTATGCGGAGCGCCAATTTCCCTTCAACTGCCCGCGATATTCCTTATCCTTTCAACAAACGTCTGCTGCCCATTCCGCAGGCTGAACGGGATGCCAACCCCAATATCTCACCCAACCCCGGGTATTAGGTGTCAGACAGGTGTTAGAACAGTGTTAGAGAGGTATTAGAGAGGTGTCAGACACCAGTAGCTACTGGTGTCTGACACCTTGCCGTTTTTATCCCCCTATTTAGCCGAATTAATACCCCTGTAGACAAGCGGTTTGAGGCTACTTTAATGGAACTAAAACGACCTGCCATGACTTTTCTAAAAACCCAGTTCGCTCTAATCCTACTACTTCTTTCTCCCCTCAGCCAACATTTACAAGCTCAAACACCCTCCGATTTCACCACTATAATAGACCGAATCAGAGCAGGTTTCTCAAATGGAACGGTAGCATCCCATGATTCCAGCGTTTTAAGCCTTCGATCCACCCTGCAAACCAACGGTTCCTGGAACGATATCAATTACAGTTCAACGGCCCAAACCAACTGGCAACCAGGAAATCATTTCGCCAGAATAAGCACCCTCTCCAGAGCATATTCCCGTCCCGAAAGCAGTTTTTATGGAAACGATACACTGCGCCAGCAAATCATCAACGCCCTCCAATACTGGCTAACCCTATCACCTGCACCAACCAGTACCAATTGGTTTTACCTAAGTATTTCCGTCCCAAAAGACATAGGCACCATTCTGATTGCCATGCGTTATAGTCCAAATCCTCTTCCTGCCTCACTCGATTCCTCTATGATCACCTGGATGTCCAAAGGCACCCCCATCACCCAGTCGCCTGCCAAAGACGGATCTAACCTTACCGATGTTGCCCAACATTATATTATGCGTGCCTGCCTTACACAAAATCAATCACTGCTTAACGAGGCAGTAACGGCAACCTCCAATTCCATCCTGGTTTCAAGCGGAGAAGGTATCCAGTCCGATCATTCCTATCGTGCACATGGAGCCCAACTTTATCTTTATGGATACGGGCGTGAATACATTTCTGGTATTTCCAATATCGCGGCCTATGTTACAGGCACCGGCTATGCATTCAGTTCCGAAAAAATGGCTCTTTTCTCCAATATGGTTCGGAACGGTTTCATGAAAGTGAGCCGGGGCGGATTCGCTGATTTTAATGTTTATAATCGTGGGATCAGTCGCCCTAATACCGGACGCGCAGACTCCTCCCTTATTCGTAAAGTTCAGGCCATCGATTTACCTCAGTATTATGATTACTATGAACAAACGCTGAATCGAATGAATGGGAACCAGCTTCCTTCCCATATGGTTAATCCCGAAAACCTGCATTATTGGCGAAGCGATTACACTATACACCATCGTACATCTTTCCTTTTCTCCGTACGATCCGTTTCAAACCGAACCGTAAAAGCTGAAATGGGAAACGGCGAAAATATTAAAGGTTATTACCTGAGCGATGGTGCCAACTTCATAGCTGTAAACGGTGATGAATATTTCAATATCTATCCTGTCTGGGAATGGAATAAAATTCCTGGTACTACTGTTCCTGAAATAACGACCTATCCGGTCCGCAGTTCCTGGGGTACCAATCCCGGTACCGCCAGTTTTGTTGGTGCAGTGTCCAATGGTCAATATGGTGCATCCGCATTTGCCATGAACGATTATTCTACACAAGCAAAAAAAGCCTGGTTTTTCTTTGACAAAGAGATTGTTTGCCTTGGCACGGGAATCACCTCAACTGCCAGTCAGCCAATCAATACTACGCTTAATCAATGCCTGTTAAATGGACCCGTCAACATAAAAACAAATTCCGGTGAATCAACTTTATCTACTGGCAATCACAATTTTAATGGCAACCTAAACTGGGTACATCACAACCAGGTGGGATATTATCTGCATACGCCAGGCAATCTGCAATTGAGCAATCAATCGCAATCCGGAACTCAAAAAAGTATCAACACCGGGTACAGCGATGAACTGATTACAAAAGATGTATTCAAGCTTTGGTGGAAACATGGTACCCAACCTGTTAATAACAGTTATGCCTACTCGATTTTACCCGGAACCTCCCTTTCAAACCTTCAGCAATATGATACATCAGCTATTCAGATAATTTCCAACTCGCCTGCAATTCAGGCTGTTTACCACGATTCACTTCAACAACTTCAGGCTGTTTTTCACCAGGAAGACAGTTTGCAATTCAATGGAGTTAAGATCAAAGCCGGTCAGCCCTGTATCCTGCTCTTATCAAATATACACTCTAGTACAATTCAATTGAGCATTGCCGATCCCACACAGCTTCTTCAACAGGCATGGATAGCCGTAGAAAACCCCGCACTTGGCACTATGCGCAATTTTCAAACATCCCTGCCGCAAAGTATGTATGCCGGAAGCTCAGTTCAGGGCGAGATCAATCTTTCCAGTACGGTATATATACCCCCTACCAACTCTCCAGTGCTTGCAACAATTATAGCCAGTGCAGATGCTTATGTGAGAGATGGTACCTATGCAAATACCAATTATCCAACCGGAAATCTGGTAGTAAAAACGGATGGCAGCGGTTATTCGCGACAAGCCTTCCTCCAATTTGATCTCTCCAATTTTACCGGATCAGTGGACAGCGCATTTCTACGCCTTTTTATCACAAATGCCAACACGACAGTTCAAACCACCAATTGGGAAATCCATGAAATCAGTAACAATACCTGGACAGAAACCGGTATAACCTGGAATAATCAACCAATAGCCGGGCAATTGATCACAACGGTACCCGGACAATCAGCCGGAAACACCCTGCTAATTCCGGTTACCTCTCTAATTCATTCAACGCTGGCCGGCAGTAAAATATGGGGTATCCAGATTAGTTCCACAGCTATCGGCAGCACCACCGATGCACAATTTGGTTCCAGAGAAAACACAACCACCAACTATCGGCCTGCACTTTTGCTACATGGCAGGGAGGGTCAATTTCAATACCAGTATGACACCCTGGTTGCTTCCCGTGATTCCTGGATCCGTTCCGGTGCTGGTGCAGCAGATAAAAATTTCGGTGCCGCGGGTTATATGGCAATTCGAAACAATAGCTCGGATCATCAAATACCCTATCTCCAATTTGACAGAAGAGCTGAAGTTGGTAAGACACTCAACGCAACCCTGCAGGTTTTTGCCACATCAAGTGATACCAGCATTCAATTCCAACTACATCAACTTAATAATCATAGTTGGCTTGAAGGCACAGGGAATTATCAGGGAGCTAATAATACGACTAGCGGGGCCCTTACCTGGAACAATGCACCCGTCACAGGTAGCCTTGTACAAACAGCCACCAATATTCAATCCAATCAATATATCCGTTTTTCCTTAAATCTGAATGATCTGATTATGAATAGTGATAGTGCCCTTTCCTATCGGATAATCAGCAATAAGAATATTTATGCAAGTTTTGCCAGCCGGCAATCGGGAAATTCCAGTCAATATCCTACCCTGATCCGATTAATGGAAATACCCGGCGGGCATACAAGCGCTGCCGCAGTGATAAGTGCATCAATGGAATCAATAAGCAGTCTTACATCCCATCCTGGTTCCATAAGATTCTTTCCAAACCCCGCCAGGCAACAGATAACCACTGAGGCTAACTACCCAATCCAACAAATCCGGCTTTATTCCAATACAGGGCAATTGATAAAACAAGAGAACGGAAATTTGTCTGGTCTACAGACCATAAATCTTCAAGCATTACCAGCTGGCATGTATAATCTACAGGTAAGTGGGAAAAAGGAGATCAATACTTGTAAAATTATGATCCTGCCTGATTAAAACGTTATGTATTCTTAAAGGAGTAAGGATGAGGGTAATAACAAAATTACCACTCATCCTTATTTATATACATTGTTATACGATGTATTACATTAGCTGATATATTTGTATTGTGAAAAATGACTTTATCAAAAACTGGGATACTCAATTAAAAAAAGGGCTGCTGCCTTTTTACGTATTGATGGCTTTGAATCTGAAGGAGTTCTACGGGTATGAATTAATTCAGGAACTTAAAACCGGGTTTGGATTGGAAACAACGGAAAGCACGGTTTATCCCTTACTGATTCGATTAATGAAAGAGGACTTACTGGTGCATGAATGGGTGGAACAGCCATCAGGCATTCCTAGAAAATATTATTACATAACGAAGGAAGGCCGAAAAACGCTAAAAGATATGAAGAAGAGCATGGCGGATTTATTAGGCAAAATTAAAGGGTTATGAAACGAATCGAATTTAAAGAGGAAGCTGCTGAACGGATTTATTCAGACTATCTCCGTCGCTCAGAACGTAGCTTGAAACGCCTGAGTGAAAAAGATCGTAATGAAATTTTAATGGAAATCAACAGCCATATTTTTGAATACCTGCAGGATCATTCAAAAGAAGATGAATTGAGCGCTTTGTTAAATGTTATCGAAAGGCTCGGTGCACCCGAAGAAACATTAAGGGAACAAATTGCTTCCAGGAAAATTGATCAGGCCATCCAAACATATAACCTGAAACATCTTTTGCAGGCCCTTGTTTTGAATATTGGAAATGGAATCATTTATATACTCTTATCCATACTGACACTTATAACAGCCTGCTTTCCTATTCTGGTTTTATTAAAATTGATATTCCCTGCGAAGACAGGTTATTTTCGTGGTCCGGATTACAATAATTTCGGCTATATCTCCGATGCCGATAAGAGCCATGAACTATTGGGTAATTGGTTTATCCCAATTATGATTATTCTGGGTGCATTCTTTTACTTTCTGGTTTTTCTCCTGTTAAAACTGGTGCGAACAAAAAAATAAGTCAACAAATATAAACTTCTCTTTTATGAAGAAATTAATTTGCTTCCTGGGTATCTTATGCTCTTTACTCAGCTTTAGCCAGGATAAAAAGCTGCCAATCCTAATGCTGGTAAGTAGTTATGGAGCCGGAGAAAATCGTCCGGGTTTTGAATTTGATGAGTTCACTCAGGCTTATCTCATTTTTAGAACAAATGGATATAAAGTAATTGTTTCCAGTCCAAAAGGAGGGGCAGTAAAACCTGATGAATACAATAAATCAAAGTCGTATAATAAAGTGGTATTGAACGACAGTTTTGCAATGCTTAGTTTACAAAACACATTACCTACCAACAAACTTAAACAAGGTGACTATTCCGCCATATATATAGTTGGAGGTAAGGGAGCTATGTTTGATCTACCATTTGACACTTCCTTACAGGATTATTTATCCGATTTTTATTTCCGTAATAATGGGATTATTTCAACCTTATGCCATGGTCCAGCAGCGCTTATTAATGTCCGTGATAGTGCAGGAAATTACCTGGTAAAGAATAAAAAAATTAGCGGTTTCACCAATGAAGAAGAAGAAAAATTTGGCAAGAAATGGGTGAAAGAATTCCCCTTTCTGCTTGAATCCAAACTGATTGAACGCGGCGCACAATTTCACAAAGGGGGAGCGATGTTGCCATTTGTTATAGTGGAAGATCGTTTAATAACCGGACAAAATCCCTATTCAACAACAAGTGTAGCAGAAGAGCTGGTAAAAGCACTGGGGAGCAATCCTGTAGCCAGAGAACGCTTTCCGGACGAAAATTCTATGTTCCTTTTGAAGAAAGCACTAGCAGGCGATTGGAATTGGGCAAATCAGGAACTTCATCAAAACGGTAAAAGCTACGATATTGAATTGATTGCAGTATATGGTTATTATCAGATACTGGATGATAAAAAAGATACCGGAACTATCCGTACTGCTTTGTCCATTATTGAACTCGCAACTCCCTTTATGTATAATGAAGCCTTACAGTTCGAGATGGCCAAAGCCTACAATCAAATAGGAGAAAAATCAACAGCCATCCACCTATTAGAACAGTTAATTAAAAATACACCCAACAAGCAGAAAGCAAGAGACTTGCTCAATAAACTGAAAAATTCGAAATAATTGCTTCATCCGAAGATTCAGTAATCATCAATCGAAGCTGATCGGTAGAAAGTGGTTCATCCAAATGATGAATAAATTTATGTCCAATGGCAGATCCTGTAAAAAGGGTCTGCCATTTGCCTTTAACTAAGCCCTGGATTTGAAAAGCGCTAACCCGGTGCCCCTCGCGAATATCTTCCTGAATTACAATATCCTTAATTGCCGCAGGCTTCTTTAGTTTAAGCTGAATGATTTTTCCTTTTCCTGATACTGCAGCCAGCGATTTGCCAAATCGCTCATCGATCGCTTTTCCCCATTCCTTCAATCGTTGCAGATCCAATTCAGGAATCAATCCTCTGTTATCAGGCGTGAGACCAATTATCAGTGTAGAATTGCGCCCCACTGAATTACAATACATCTGCATTAACTTTTCTAATGGGAAGATAGAACCCTCATCACCCGGTTCCCAGAACCACTCATGCCGTCCATTATAACCCCTGAGTGGCGCATCTGCCATGGCCGGCATCCAGTAGCGCCCCTCCGGATCTCCCTGTTTAAGTAATGCATAGTCATTTTTTGCAATTCCGGGTAGGGCAGACTCACCCGAACCTGTATGCGAATACGGAAAGGTGGACCAACAGGGATAAGCTACTGTACCGGACTCTGATCCGCCCCATCGGGCTTCCGCCAACTGATCATTATGATAAAACAAGGCATCCGGCTGATACTTTTTTACAATTGGTAAAACATCAGGAGCTCCTTTAGCAGGATGACTGGCGCCACCATCGAACCAGATTTCAAATAAGGGTCCGTATCGGGTACAGATCTCCGTTACCATGGATTCAACCATTCGATTATAATGTTCCTGCCGGTATTTTTGCATGGCAGATCCGGGAGCACCATCCACCACAAAATCATGTACCCCATAAAAGGAATTCCAGCGAATCCCGATATAAACGCCCGGTTTAATCCCATGCTTGCGGCAGGCATCAACGAAATCTTTCAATAAGTCTGCTTTACCATTTCTCCATTTTAAAAGTTTTACATTATATGGATTGGCATCAGAAGGGTAGAGTGCAAAACCGGTTTCATGAGTTGCTGTTATCAATGCAAACCGGGCACCTGCAGATTTAGCTGCCAGCACCCATTGTTCCACATCCAAGGCTTCCGGCTTAAATTGATTATAGTCAGCAACCGGTCGGATCCGATTATCGGATTGCCGGTATTTCGATGTATCAAATACATGCAAATCATAGTGAAATATCATGCCGAGTTCAGCTTCCTGCCAGGCCAGTTGTGCAGGATTGGGTCGCGGTTTGGACGGCATCCCTATTTCATTTGGCCAGGGCACCTGTTTCCCACTTGCTTTATAAAATGGCATCGGCGCATTTAATGTTTTTAATTGATCACTAAGCAGATTTGCCAACTGCTGCACTTTTTCCGGATGCCTGTGGGCAAGATCCCGCATCTCACCAATATCTTCTTTAAGATTGTATAGTTCCAGGGAAAGCCTGCGCATCGAATAAACCAGTTTCCAGTCGCCCAATCGGATGGCACTGAAATAATTGATACCCGGACCATCCACCCGTTGCCATTTATTTGGAATATGCCAGATCAATGCACGATCCGCATCATTTCGGTTATTGCTATTTGTTAGTACAGGTACAAAACTTTTGCCATCAATCTGCTGAATCGTTCTGCTTCCCTTTATGCCTGCCATTTCAAGAATGCTGGGAAAAAAATCTTCAATAATTACCGGATTATCAGTGCTTGATCCGGCCCTTACTCTTCCAGGCCATTTAACCAGCATCGGCTCACGGATTCCACCTTCATAAACAGAACCTTTACCGGCTCGTAGCGGGTAATTCTGCGTGTGCGCGGCACCGGCTCTTGGAGGTGTGTAACTTAAACCACCATTATCACTCATAAAAAGAATAATAGTATGCTCAGCAACTCCTTTTACCTGCAAAAAATCCATCAGGTCACCCAGACTTTTATCCATTCCTTCCAACAGGCTTGCATAATTTGCTTCTGCAACCGGCAATCCGGCATCCAGGTATTTCTGCACAAATCGCTGATCCGGCTGGATGGGATCATGTACTGCATAATGCGCCATATGAAGAAAAAAAGGACGCTGGCCGCGGATCGGATCTTCTATCGCTTTAATTGCTTCAAGGGTTAACGCTTCTGTCAGAAAGGTGTCTGTACCATGGTATTCCTGCAAATCAGGAACCGCCTGCCAGGATGCTTTACCGGGTATATTTCCGTAATTATCTTTTCCCTGGTAACTCTGTGGATGACCCGCTGCGTGGCCGGCAATATTTACAAGAAAGCCAAGGTTATATGGATTGGCGCCTGCTGTTCCGGCCGACCCCCAGTGTGCTTTACCAACATGAACGGTGAAATAACCTGCATCACGAAGTAATATCGGCAGCGTTGTTGCCTGTACAGCATGCGGCGTAGGCGTTAAACCCGAAAGTCCGTTGTAATTCCAATCTGCCCGGTTATATTCTTCATCAGCCTGGTCAGTGGGGTTGTTCATTTTGGGAGAGGTCCAGCTGGTGACGCGATGTCTGGCGGCATTCATGCCAGTCAGCAAACTCGTTCTGCTGGGTGTACACACCGGTGTTGCATAGGCATTGGTAAATTTCATACCCTCCCGGGCCAATCGTTCCATGTTCGGCGTATGATAGCGTTTATTCAGTGGATATATACTATCTCCAAATGGAACGGAGGTATCCATCCACCCCATATCATCGAGCAAAAAAACCACAATATTGGGTTGTTTTTGTTGGGAAAAAGCAGTGATGGAAAATACCATCACTGCTGCTGTCAGAAAACATTTTTTATATCGCATATATAGTTGTTAGTATCCGGAATTTTGCTCCAAATTTGGATTTGCATCAATCTGTTGCTGTGGTATTGGAAATACTACCTGATGGGCCTGTGCATTATATCCTCTGGATTGAGCACTGGAAATAAATTTTCCATGCCGGATAAGATCTTCTCTCCTTAAACCTTCTGAAAAGAATTCGCGCCCCCTTTCTTCAAGAATAAAGTCTCTGAATGCTTCAGTAGATCCAAAATCACCAATAGATATGCGATCAACATCAGCCCGGTCGCGCAACTGATTCAATAAATCTACTGACTCCTGATTGGGTCCATTCATTTCGTTTAATGCTTCAGCACGACTCATCAAAATATCTGCATATCGGATATAAACTATATCATTTCCATTGGCTTCGCCAACCGCAGCCGGGTCCGGCATATACTTGAAGCTTCGTGCATTATTCAGGGCAGCACCACTCGCATCTTCCACCAATTGCCGCAATACTCCTGAATTATCGGTATACGATCCAATTATCAGGGTTCTGCGCTTATCGGATGCCTCAAAGCTTTTATAGAAAGAAGTATATGTCCGGAACTGTGCACCAAAATTCACCCAATTGGAAAGAATCGGATAATTCGGCGGGAAGGCATGTGGCATATAATTATTGTGAAATCCATTTTGAGCTATACAGGGTGCCCGATAGATATATTCTTTATTGCTCTCACCAGCAACCGAAAAAAGGGTGGAATACTCCGGCCATAAACTATAATAATTCAAATCGAGTAAACGCTGGGTAGTCTCAATAACCTTGTTCCAGTTTTTCTGATGTAAGTACAATTTTGTCAATACTCCAAGCGCTGCGCCACGTGTTGCCCGTCCTATTGGATTCTCAACAATGGGCAGGTTGGATGCTGCGAAATTTAAATCGGCTTCCAGATATTGTACAAATTCATCCAGTCCGGCTCGGGGTGTTGATTTTCCAATTGCCTCAATTTCATCAGGCGAAGCATTGGCAGGAACTTCAATAATAGGAGTTGGACCAAAAATATTGAGTAGAAAATAATAGGATACTGCTCTGATAAAGCGTGCTTCTCCTTTTACACCATCGATGGTTTCCTGAGACAAACCACTTAATCCATCCACGACTCCAAGAACTGTATTGGCACTCGCTATGGCAGCATACATTTTATTCCAGTGGCCATTAAGAAAAATATCCGTTGGAGTCCAGTTGAATTGAATATAAGGAGCTGCATCCCGCTCCAGCCCACCACCCGTTTCAAAAGCGATATCAGTAGTGAACTCATTCATTATATAGGTATAATTGCGACTATCATATGCAACAATCCGGGAACGGGCATAAGCTCCAGTCAATAATGCATCCACGCCTGATTTATCTTTCAAAAAGGCAGCCGGGTCATACTGTGTATATACTTCTTCTTCCAAAAATTTCTTACACCCTGAAATAGATATAAATGCAGCTACCAGAAGCAGTATATTAATTAGATTGATTCGTTTCATAAAATAAGTAATTAAAATTGGAGATTAACACCCATTCTGAAGGTGCGATTTAACGGATAACTGTTATAGTTCACTTTTGATACCGCTTCACTACCGGTATTACTGGCATCCGGATCAAATCCCTCATAATCTGTAATAGTGACAATATTATCAGCAGCCAGGTATACCTGAATGGAACGAAAGGTTTTCTGTGATCGAAGCGGTACAGAATAACTAAGGTTGGCCGTTTTGAATCGTAAAAAAGAGGCGTCCAGGATTGTAAAGGAATTGATCGAATACGCTCCACCATAAGAGGATGGGTTTACACCGCTGGGATAAGTGGCATTCGGATTCTGCGGCGTCCAGCGATCTTCATAATATTTCGCAATCCTGTTGCGATATTCATTCGTTGGATAAAACGACTCAAGGACATTCGCATCGAGCGTATTTATTCCGGTAACCAATTGAAAAAACAAATCCAGCGAAAACCGTTTATACCCAAATCGATTATTGAGTCCGGCTGTAAAATCAGGAAACGGATCTCCTAAAATCACCCGGTCATTGGCATCAATTTTACCGTCCTTATTTTGATCTCTGAATCGGATATGGCCTGGCTTGGCAGCTGGCTGTGCCGAGCCGGCAACTTCTTCTTCTGACCGGAATACACCATCTGCCTTATAGCCATAAAATGACTGCATGGGTGATCCAACTGCAACTATTTGGTAGTTACTAATAAACCCACCTGTAAAGCCGGTGATGATTTGTGGAATTGAAGGAGGCAGACTGGTCACTTCATTTTTAAGAAATGACATATTGAAGGAACTGCTCCATGTAAAATCGGTTTTGTCAATATTAATACTATTCAGTTGAATATCCCATCCAGTGTTTCGAACTGCGCCTGCATTTATCATAATGGAGGTAAATCCAACTACCGAAGGCAATGGCTTACTGAACAACTGATCTTTTGTATCACGTATATAAAAATCAACCGAACCACTAATCCTGCTGTTCCATAAACTGAAATCTATTCCTGTATTGAATTCCTGTGTTGTTTCCCACCTAAGATTTCGGTTTGGTATCCGTGCCGGAACCACACCCTGAGCAATTGAATTTCCAAAAATCGCAGCGCCGCCAGCCACCAGGGTTTGCAGAGTCTGGTAATTCCCGATTCCCTGATTTCCCAACTGGCCATAACTCAGCCTGAATTTGAAATCAGAAAACTGGGGAAATAAATTTCTGAAAAAAGGTTCTTTTGATACTCTCCAGGCGAAAGCACCCGACGGGAAAAAAGCAAATTTTTGTGCATCAGAGAATCTTGATGTGCCGTCATTTCTGAATGATGCAGTTAAGAGGTACCGGTCTTTAAATCCATAATTGATTCGACCAATAATACCATTCAACCGGTTACGGTCTTTGTAAGAGCTTACATTATCACCCTGATCATTATCGCCACTTTGTAGCAGATCAGCTCCAGTTACATCCGATAGAAACCGGATGGAGCTTGCATTCACCCCCTGATACAAAAACTCTTCAAAAGTAGTTCCAGCCAATACGGAAAGTGAATGATCCCTTCCCCATTTTTTATCATATTTCAACAAAAATTCCGCCAACCATTGAGAATTATCCGCTCCTGATCTGGAACCGGCACCTCTGCTGGCCAATCCGTTTAAGGTGCTGCGATCACGATAAGAGGATCCCATCGAACTGGATAAAGCACCTCCCAAACGAACCGTACCAACCAATCCTTTTATCGGTTCAATTTCGGTAGTGAAAGTTCCGTACAGATTATTGCTAAGGTTTTCATTGGAAATCCCATTGATCAGTGCCATCGGATTATCCAATGCAATAAATGAATTCGCATAATATTTTCCTTCCGGATCAAGTCCAATCGGGATTGTTGGATCAAACTGGATGGCAGCATTTATCGGGCCGGCTCCTTCATTTACACCATTTGTAACCAATATAGAATTCTGAATGCCACGTGTAAAATTCATATTCAGTTTAAATCGCAAAAACTCTTTTGCATTAAAATTGAAATTGGTTCTGAAATTAAGTTTTTTGAAATTTGAATTCTGTACCAGACCGGCCTGATTGAAATAGTTTAGGCCGGCATAATAGTCGTGTTTGTCACCACCTCCGGAAATCGATAACTGGTAATTCTGAACAGGAGCAGCACTATTGAACACCTGATCCTGCCAATTGGTGCCTGTTCCAATGGAATCTATTTCGCCCTGGGAAAATATTAATGGCTGTCCGCCATCGGCCCGAATAGCATTTAAGGTTTCCATATACTGATGACCATTTAATACATCTATTTTTCTGGCAACCGACTGGATTCCATAACTGGCACCGAAGTTCACCAGCATATCTCCTTTTTTGCCGGATTTTGTAGTAATCAGAACAACGCCGTTGGCAGCCCTGGTTCCATATATAGCGGCCGAAGATGCGTCTTTCAGAATCTCAATGGATTTTATATCATCCGGACTTATACTGGTTGGGTCAACTCCGGGTAAGCCATCTACCACCACCAATGCATTGTTGCTTGAATTGATTGAGCCTGCGCCTCGGATCTGAATTTTTGTAGAAGCACCTGGCGCTGAACTGGTTTGGCTGATATTGACGCCTGAGGCCCGCCCGTTTAACAACTGCAATGCATTCGTGTTGGGTCCCTGTGTGAAGTTTTCACTGGAAAGTGAAACCACGGATCCGGTAACATCTGATTTTTTCTGTGTCCCATATCCAACTACCACAATTTCATTGGCTGTTGATGCTTCCGGCTCCATTTGAATGGATAGTAGTTCGCCAGTGATTTTTTCTTCCTTTGTTTTGTATCCTATCATGGAAAACTGAAGAATTTCACCTGCATTTGCCTGTATCAGAAAGCTGCCATTATTGACAGTACTGGTACCCCGTTGAGTACCTTTTATAATTACTGACACACCTGCTAATGGCTGTTTGTTTTCATCCAGGACAGTTCCCCTGATATCAGCATAAGGAGATCTGATTTCTTCCCTTTTATCATCATTTGTTTTAACCGGTCTTTCCTTAACAACTATGGCCTGTTCAATGATGGTGAATGTAATTGGCAGATTTTTGAAACATTGATCCAATGCATCTTCCAGTGACGCATCTTTAATTTGAATTGATACTTTCCCTGCTTTCCGAAGAAAATCATCCTTGTAAAAAAACTGATAGCCGGTCTGCCGGTTGATTTCGCGAAAGACTTTTACAAGCGTTACATTTTTTTCAGAAAGAGTGACTCGCTGGGCATATCCATTTGCACTAACCTGCAAACAGAAAAGAAGTACTAAAAAAGCAGTGAGTTTCATAACTAGCAGCATTTTGGCGATTCCTTTCCACTCCGGGAGCAGAATCCTGGCAAACATTAAATTCATACTTTTGCTTTGGTTGGGTTAAACAGTAATTACCGGTTTGTATTTAATGGGTAGCCCAATTTTCTGCAGGGAGTGGTGCAAACACTTCCTGCTTCTTTTTGACCCCCCTCGATTATTGCATGACTATTAGTTTTTTTCCATCAAGTTTAAAATGAACACCCCCTGCTTCCAGAATTTTCAACACCTGGTCAATTGAGCTGGTCTTACTTACCAGGCCGGAAAAGGTTTCTTTGTTGAATTCCCCCTGATAGGCAACTTCCACATCATACCAGCGACTGATTTGCCTCATTATGGTTTGAACATCTTTTCCGTTAAATTGAAAGAGTCCATTTTTCCATGCGGTGACTTCCTCGAGGTCCGGAGCTTCTTGAACAGAAATGGAGTTGCTTTGAGAAATCCTGGCTTGCTGTCCTGGCAGAAGCATAGAAAACTGACTGTTTTTTTCTATTCTGACAGAGCCTTCAACCAGCGTGGTTACTTGCACTGGTTCATCTTCATAAGAATTGATATTAAAACTGGTACCAAGAACCTGAATAGAGGCAGGTCCAGCATGTACAATGAACGGATGATTTTTATCATGTGCAACTTCAAAATACACTTCTCCCTTAACTTCAACTCTCCTTACTTTCTGGTCAAATGCTACCGGATATCGAATAGAGGAGGCTGCATTCAGCCAAACTTTTGTACCATCTGGAAGTACTATACGATATTGCCCTCCCCGGGGTGTTTGCATAGTGTTGAAGATCGTTTTCCCTGCTGCATTGTTTGAGTTGGCATAGGAAATTTCGCCGTTCTTATTTTTTACTATTTGGGAAGATCCTTGTGTAGCAAGCACGCCATTGGCACTATCATCCAACACCAACTGACTGCCATCCGATAAAGTAAGTATTGCTTTTTCAGAACCTGGCAGTATACTTTTATAAAAATGGGTAGAATTAGTTCCAAGTTGAATTCCTGCGGATTTTTCCGGAATATTCTGAAGATATATACCACCCAATGAAAGCAATACGAGTACAACAGCCGCTACCTGCACCCATTTTCGCCTATACCATTGTAATGGTATTGCTTCTGAAAGCTGATACGAAGGCAGGGACTTATGAATTTTTTTCCAGGTGCTTTCGAGCAACTCACTATTGGTTCCAACAGTTTTTTCCTGTGGCCTGTTCAATTCAAGCAGAATCAGGGCACCCAGACGATCTGAGTTGGCCTGCTCCCCAAAATACTGCAGCAGGATGGCAACTTCCTCCTCAGAGCAATTGTTTTCCAGATAGCGATTAAATAGTTCTGATAATTGTTGCTGATTATTCAATATTCAGGTATTTCTTACCTGTATATACGTACAACTAGAAGCCTTCCTCTGCTCAGGTTTATTTTTTTTGAAATTAACTGCAGAGATAAACCGTCAATAACCCAATAGCATAATCCGGATGCCTGAGCAGCCGTTGACGGATTTGTTTGGTGGCTTTTACAATATGATCACTGATAGTGGAGGATGATACATTCAGTAATTGCCCTACTTCATCATAGGACCGGCCTTCAATTTTAATCAAATGAAACACCTGTCTGCGTTGCGGTGGCAGACTTTCAATCAGGGAATGGAGTAGTTCGGCATTTTCTTTTCGATACAATGACTCTTCAATAGAATCATAAGCCGATACGGCTGCGTATTTGATCGAAGCCATCAACTTGCGATCTCGGGAAGCTTTTCTGAAAAAGTCGATCGCCATATGCTCCACAATTGTATTTAAATAGGCGGAAAACGATTTTTCAGGGTCGAGATTTTCCCTTTTGTTCCAGATTTTCAAAAAAGCTTCCTGTAATAAATCACTTGTGTATTGCTCTGATTTGGTAATGCGCAACAATTTTGCGGCTAAACCCGGACTATACTGCTTGTATAATTGTTCAAATGCCCATTCGCTGCCAGTCGACAATTGACTGACCAGCTCCATTTCATTGTATAAAGAAGTGGTTGGCAAAGCAGTTTGGTTATGTTTCAAATTGAATGTCTTTCTTTTTTATGATTCCACCAAATGCATACGATTGCACAAAATTAATATGCCAATGCTGCAACGCTGTATTTCAGTGTCCTGTCAGATGCAGCATGAAACCTCTACTACTAATCGCCGCAGTTTTTATGTTTGGCTGCCAAAAAGTAAACAGTAAAAAATCCAGTCGTAGCATCATCGGCCGCTGGGAATTAATTCAATATGCAGGATTTGGGATCCCAAACAACCCGCTCCCAAGAGAAAATGGAAATATCATTGAATTGAATGAAGATGGTGTATACCGTCGTTTTGAAGACGGCGAAAAAAAATTTGAAGGCACCTATTCCATCCGCCAGCATACTGCCTGCAGTTACACAGGAAACTTTTTTAAGACCAATGAAACATCAATAGATCTTGAATCGATTATTTCACTTCAAACGGACACCCTTTCAATTATGAGTTCACCCTGTCTAATGGATGGAGGGGGTGGATTGTACCGGCGTTTATAATCGAACACTAGGAGAATTCGCACACAGTTCGGCCAAGCAGTTTCAGTTTGCGATCCAGCGTCTCATTCCACAACATTCCATAACTGAGCCGCATACAATGATTAAACTGATTCTGCAAGCTGAACATTCTTCCTGGAGCAATACTAATGGATTGCTTTAACAACTGATCAAACATGGTGGCGCTGTCAATTTTTTTATCCATTTCAACCCATAAAACAAACCCACCATCAGGTTTACTCACTTTTGTATTGGCAGGAAAATAATCGCCAATGGCGCGAATGTATTGAAGACAATTCGTGTGCAAGGTCTGGCGGAGTTTTCGCAAATGGTGTTCATATCGCCCTGATTCAAGAAATCGCGCCACCACTTCCTGAGTAATACTGGTGGACGAAATGGCATGCAGCATTTTCAGACGCAGGACCTTTTCTTTGAAACGCCCAGGCGCCACCCAGCCAACCCGATAACCCGGCGCCAGGGTTTTTGAAACCGATCCGCACCAGAGTACCAATCCGGCTTTATCGTAGGTTTTACAGGAAGCGGGACGATGATTTCCGAAGTACACATCCCCATATAAATCATCCTCAATTAATGGAATATTGTTTTTTTCCAGCAGCTCAACCAATGCCTTTTTGTTTTCATCGGGCATTAAACTCCCAAGCGGATTATTAAAATTTGCCACCACAAGACAACAGGAAATTTTAGACAACTCTTTTTTTAGTGCATCCAGCTCAATACCGGTAATCGGATGGGTGGGAATTTCCAGCACTTTTAACCCTAGACTGCGCGCAAGTTGCAGAATCCCAAAGTAAACCGGACTCTCCACGGCAATGGTATCACCGGGTTTTGTGACTGCCATAAGAGAAAAAGAAAGGGCATTCATGGTACCTGCGGTCGTAATCAGGTCATCGGCACCCAATTGAGAGCCCCATGCAAATGACCAGCGTGCAATTTGTTGCCGCAGTTGGAGATTTCCCTGAATTTCTTCATAACCGGTACCGCTGTCGGGCATTTCACGCATCGCCTGAAGCATGGCTTTGTTCAATTTGGGAATCGGTAACAATTCTTTGGCAGGTGCTCCCAGCGAAAATTGAGTCAGGTCTTTTTTCCCAAGATGGCTATATACGCGGTCGATTAATTCCGTAACCTGCTCATCACTCGCGGTTTTTTTGGGGCGACTGGTAGCTGGTACCCCCATCCGTAATAATGGGGATCTGCTAACATAAAATCCTGACTGTGGCCTAGATTCAATGAGCGCTTTTCTTTCCAGTTCCAGATAAGCCTGCATAGCAGTACTCATGCTTACACCCTGCTCCCGGCAGATCGCCCGGATAGAAGGTAGTTTATCCCCCACTTTCCAAACTTCCTCCCTGATTTGTTGCTCGATATTTCCGGCAATTTTCTGGTATAATAATGATTTGTTACTTATCATGCTTAAACTGTACTGGTCAAATTTACCATTTTTGTATCTGTATTTAAAAACTGTTCTGTTGGAAATTTGCCTAATGAGAGCATATCTGGCATTAGCGATCGTATGTGTGGTTTGGGGGACCACCTACATGGCCCTGCGAATTGGGGTAGAGAGTTTTCCTCCGTTTTTGTTTTCCGGTATTCGGAATACAGCAGCGGGATTAATACTCCTGCTTGTTTTGTATCTGTCTGGCAGACTTCCTCGTCTGGGATTAAAGGAGATTACAACACAATTAATACCTGGAATTTTAATGGTTGCCATCGGCAATGGGTTTGTTGGCTGGAGCGAGATGTATATTCCGAGCGGGCTGGCAGCACTCATTGTTTCCATCATGCCGGTTTATGTGGTGCTGATTAATTTTGCAACCGACAGTAAAAAGCAAACACCCTCCTGGTCCGTTTTAGCCGGACTGGCACTTGGTTTTGCGGGCATTGTTCTTATCTTTCGCGACAACCTGAAAGAGTTGGACAAGCCAGGTTATTTTATGGGAATTGTGCTGAGTTTTATTGCAGTACTTTCATGGGCAGCAGGGTCAATAGTTGCGAAAAAACAAAAAAGCAGCACAGATGCTTTTACCAATGCTTCTTTGCAATTGACCAGTGGCGGTCTGGTATTGTTATTCCTGAGTCCGTTTATTGATAATTATGAAGGAGTGCCTGCAATTTCCAATTCCGGTTTCTATGCGTTGATTTACCTGATTTTTATTGGAAGTATTCTTGCATATAACTGTTATCTGTATGCGTTGAAGCATTTACCGGTAACCACGGTATCCTTATACACCTATATCAATCCATTCATAGCGTTACTGCTGGGAGTATTATTCCTTGGAGAAAGCACCACCTGGATAACCTGGCTTGCATTGGGTTCAACACTTTGCGGAATATTTTTATTGACGTTTAAACCCCGAAGACGTCAGACACCAGTATAGACTGGTGTCTGACACCTCTCTAACACCCTTCTAACACTGTTCTAACACCTGTCTGACACTTAAGGGTACAACAAGTAGTTTTTCCGCATCTCCTTGTATTGGGATAATCCAGGTTCCCAACTTGCCCGGATTTCCGCCGCTGATTTCCCCGCCTTTATCTGCTGCTGGAAAAGATCCGTACCCGCCAGCTTATTGATATCGCCCATCTGATTACTCTGGCTGCGATCGAAAAATTTCTCCTTATTGGGATAGGCATTGTATAATTCAATCATCCAGTTAAGATTGATCCTTCCCGATTGCCGCATCAATCCCGCATCATAGTTCATCAAATCAATACCATAACAAACCTGATTCATGTGCAAAGGTGTTTCTGACATGCCCGGAATGCTTACCGGGGTAAACTCATACCTGAATTTTCCCTTTAAAGCCGGTGCTCCCAATTTGGTAAACGGTGTTCTGGTACCCCGACCCTGACTTATAATAGTCCCCTCAAACAAGCAGGTTGCCGGATAAAGATCAATACTCTGTTGCGTATTAAGATTCGGTGATGGAGGCACAGGCAGCGTATATTCCATATCATGAGAATAATTGGCCATTTTGATGATTTTCAAACGGCAGGGAGGCAAATCACGCAACCAACCCTCGCCATTAATCATTTGAGCAAACTCTGCAATGGTCATTCCGTGTGCAATCGGAATAGGAAATTGCCCGATCCCGGACTTAAACCGCATATCCAGAATTGGTCCGTCTACCAGATAACCATTCGGATTTGGCCTGTCAAGGATCATTAATTCTTTTTTATGCTCCGAACAGGCTTCCATCACATCTCGCAAAACATTGATATAGGTATAAAACCGGCACCCTACATCCTGAATATCAAAAATCATCAAATCAATATCGGACAAATCTGCTGCTGAAGGTTTTCGCTTGGCGCCATAAAGCGATATGATCGGCAATCCAGTTGCTTTATCAACCTCATCCTTTACTTTAGCCCCATTACTTGCGTTCCCTCTGAATCCGTGCTCCGGTCCAAATACTTTCACCACCTGCACCCCTAATTTCAGCAAACTGTCTACCAAATGGCTCTTCCCTATAATAGTTGTTGGATTGGCCAGGATTGCAACCCGTTTCCCTTTTAAATAAGACAGATACTGATCCGTACGTTCTGCTCCTGTTTGAACTGATGCAGATTTGCTAACGCCGCTGTACAAACGCAAATAAATAAACAGCGGGAGAGCAGCCAAAACCGCAATAATAAGTAGACGTTTCATTTTTCTAAGGTATAAAATATCACTCTTCTGTTCGTATCTTCGCCAGGTCTTTAACACTTCCGGCATGCCAAACGAAATCGATCCAACCGAATCTGGCTGCTTGCTACCACCTGACTTCCGTTTAACGGATGAATTGAAGCTTTTCCCTCTGCTCACGTCTCTATTGAATTGTTTATCCACTAATACCTATTTGTATGGATGTTGAAATTCTCTCCCGCATACAATTTGCCTTCACTATTGCATTCCATTATATATACCCTCCGCTTAGCATTGGGTTGGGTTTAATTCTGGTAATAATGGAAGGTCTTTACCTGAAAACCGGTCAGAAAATTTATGAAGACATGACCAGGTTCTGGATCCGGATCTTTGCCCTCATATTCGGACTGGGCGTTGCAACCGGCATCATTATGGAATTTGAATTCGGCACCAACTGGGCCACCTATTCCAAATATGTAGGAGATATTTTCGGTAGCGCGCTTGCTGCAGAAGGGATTTTCGCATTTGCCCTGGAAAGTGGATTTTTGGGTATCCTCTTATTCGGCTGGAACCGGGTGAGTTCAAAAGTGCATTTCTTCTCAACCATTATGGTTTTTCTGGGATCAATGTTCAGCGCGGTCTGGATCGTTGTTGCCAACAGCTGGCAGCAAACTCCCGCTGGCTATCATATTGTTGGTGAAGGCATGAATGCCAGAGCAGAAATCACTGATTTCTGGGAAATGGTATTCAACCCCTCCAGCATGGAACGCCTGAGCCATGTCTGGATCGGCGCTTTCCTTGCCGGAGCCTTTCTGGTGCTAAGTGTCCATGCGTATTATATCAAAAAGAATAAACACCTGGCTATTGCCAAACCGGGATTTAAAATTGCCCTTGCCGTTGCTACTATTTTTTCCCTCGCTCAATTGTTTACCGGGCATAAAAGTGCTGATGGGGTGGCGAAGAATCAACCTGCAAAACTGGCAGCACTCGAAGGTCATTACGATAGCAGCGCTACTGCCGATATGTACCTGATGGGCTGGGTCGATAACAAATCGCAAACAACAACCGGTATCAAAATTCCAGGTGGATTAAGCTTTCTTTTACACCAGGATTTCTCAACTCCTGTAACCGGATTAAACGCCTTTAAACCGGAAGACCGTCCCAGTCAGGTAAATGCAGTTTTCCAATTTTATCATATTATGGTAGCCATCGGCATGTTGCTGATTGTGCTTACCTGCTATGCCAGCTGGCTATGGTGGAAAGGAAAATTATTTGAACATAAATGGTTGATGGGAGTTTTCGTTTGGGCAGTCTTGCTACCGCAAATAGCTAATCAGGCGGGATGGTTTGCGGCTGAAATGGGCCGTCAGCCCTGGGTGGTGTATAACTTATTGCGAACATCAGATGCACTTTCCAAATCGGTTAAAGCGGAACAGGTGCTGGTTTCACTGATCATGTTCACGCTCGTTTATGCAACCCTGTTAGTATTGTTTTTATACCTGCTGAATAAAAAAATAAAACACGGACCGGAATCACAGGCACCCTTAGACGAAAAAGCGGTGGAAGCAAAAAGTATCCGGGAAAACCCAATCATGAATTAATACAATTACCATGTTCCTTGGAATAGATTATACTACCTGGTGGTTTCTTGTTTTTGGAGGAGTTATCAGTGGGTACGCCATCCTGGATGGATTTGACCTTGGTGCCGGCGCATTACATCTTTTTTTAAAAAAAGAAGAGAGCCGCCGTATTGCTTTGAATGCCATAGGTCCCGTTTGGGATGGCAACGAGGTTTGGCTGGTTATTGCAGGTGGTGCATTATTTGCCGGATTTCCGATAGCCTATGCTGCAGTTTTTTCTGCATTTTATCTCCCCGTTATGATATTCCTGATCGGCTTGATCTGGCGGGCTGTGGCAATTGAATTTCGAAGTAAGGAACCGGGTAAAATCTGGCGGCTCACCTGGGATATTGTTTACACGTTCGCCTGTGTGGTAGTTACACTGTCACTTGGTTTGATGCTGGGAAATATTGCGTTGGGATTACCACTTAATGAAGAGAAAGAGTTCATCGGTACAATGCTTTCCTTTTTCAACCTGTTTTCCTTTCTGGTTGCCATCACAACCCTTGCTCTGTTTATGATGCATGGGGCAATTTATCTTGCCATGAAAACAGAAAACCGGTTATACGTAAAGCTTACAGTACTGGCCAAAAACTTTACAATATTCTTTCTGGTTGCTTTTTCGCTGACTACTCTTTACACCCTCTTGTATATTCCTCATTTAAGTGATAAAATTCGCAGCAACCCCCAGTATTTTATTTTTCCGGTTATCATGATCTTTGCAATTGCTAGTATACCGCGACAATTAAAAAGAGGTAATTACCGGCTGGCTTTTGTGTTTTCTTCCATCACCATTGCGTCTCTTTTGATTGCCGTTGCTGTCGAAGTTTTTCCAAATCTGTTATATGCCAGCAATAATCCGGCGAACAGCATCACCATCCAAAATGCTGCTTCTTCCCGGCAAACCATGAAAACTTTATTGATCATTGCACTAATCGGCACCCCCCTGGTTGCCACCTATACCGCTTTTGTTTTCTGGACCTTCAAAGGCAAGGTAAAACTCGATGAGATGAGTTATTAAATTCAAGAGGTGTCAGACAGGTGTTAGAACAAAGTTCTAACACCTGTCTGACACCTCTCTAACAACGTTCTAACACCTGTCTGACACCTAAAGAGCAGGGGTAATCGTAATATTGCGGAATTCAATCGGACCATGGTCACCCTGAAAATACAGCGGACCTGGCTCCCCTTCCTTACTGTCAAGCGCACCACCGGTTATTCCCGGAATCTCCTGATAGTATACAATCTGCTTGCCATTTAAAAAAACAGTTACATATCGACCAACAAGCGTAATATCATAACTCTGCCACTCTCCTGCCGGCTTCGCCGCCATCTCAACAGGAGAAATAAACCCATAAATCGCACCCAGCAAATCTTTCGCCGGATCCTTTCCATAACTGTCCTCAATCTGAACCTCATATCGTCCACGCAGATAAACCCCACTGTTACTTCCTGTCGGACAACGGAATTCTACATGCAATTTAAAATCGCCAAACTTTTGTGCAGTAGCCAGATTTACACCTGATTTCGGACTCCTCAACACGCCATTTTCCACTACCCACTGGTTATTAGAACCCATTGGCTTCCAGCCATCCAGATTTTTACCATTAAACAGGGCCACCGGCTTTCCCCAAGCTGGCGCCTTTGTCGGACGCAAAGCTGGGGCCTTAACCCCGGTAAATGGCCATACCTTCCCATTAGCCTCCACCATTGTTCCTGTTAACTTTCCATCGGCCAAAACCGCTTCAAATTGCTGGTCATTATCCTCCGCTTCCCACTGTGGCGGTAAACTGAAACTTAACTTACCATCAACAAAAAACACCTGTGAAACCGGACGGGCACTTCCACCCATTCCAACAAAATGCCCAACCAGCCGTTTATGACCCGAATGGTTGATCTCCAGCCAGGACGGCTTCGGTACCCCATTTTCAATTACCGTCAAATCCCAGCGACCCTCAATCTGAGGAGCAGCCGACTTTACTGTTATATGATCCTGGGCACTTGCAGACATCCCTGTTGCAACCAGCCATCCCATAACACTCACATACTGAACAAATTTTTTCATTTTCGATCGATCTTGTTGGTTCACAATTAAATGAGCTACAAATTAAGCCTTTTACCGCTTCTACCATGAGCAACTAACAGACCGGTCACCATTCAGCCTACCCTTTTTTCATTTAAACCCCTGAATCAATCATTTCAACCCATCACACAAACAGTTTGATCTTTTCACCTGTCAACATTTCAAACCAACATTCTCTCATGAAAAAAATAATCCTGATCAGCTTTATGGCAGGTCTGGCTCTTTTCCTCAGCTGCCAAAAGCGCTATCCAGCCCGGTCAAATCCACATCCGGATACAGCCAGCCAACCTGCACTTTTACGTTCCATAAGCTGGGAAAATGGCATGCATACCATTTTTGAATACAAAGCCGACAGCTCCCTTCAACTTAGAAAAGATATTTCAAATTCAAGCAATCAATCGATCCATTTTATCTGTAAGGAAGGTCGGATGATTGAACATTTCAACGAAATAGCCATCACAACCAATGAATACATCTATAATGCGGAAAATCAAATAACTAAAATTATTCACCGGCTAAAAAACAATAATCCAAACAGAACGGAGGTTGAATTTGGGTACCTTCCTTCCGGCCATGTAGATGAATTGCACTATTTTGAATTGTATGAAGATGTCAAATCCTTAACAGGCAGATCAAAGTACCTGTATGATGCCAACCAGGATTTATATCAAATTGAGAATTTTGATCACGATGGGAACCTGCGACTAATCTACCATATTGAAACCTATTCACCTCCCTGCAAGTTACTTCCATGGGTATTCATCTATCCAGGTATCAATCTTAATTTTGCACTTTATAATTATCCTGTTCTTCAAAAGATGAACAGGTTCCCGGCTTATATCCGGCAATCCGCTTACGATCTAAATGGAACTATTACCAGCCAGTTTATTTTAGAACATATTCTCACACTGGATAGCAGTACCGTAAAATCGCTGGAGATAAAAACCACTTATCCGGGTTCACCACAAAACAATAGTTCGATATCTGCAGAATTCTCCTACTAACCAGCAGGCCTTTATTCATCACGTTTATAAGTCTAATATGAAAAAAAATAAAATCAGCTTTACTCTTTTAACAATTGCAGCACTTTTAAGTCTGCTACATCCTTCCTGTAAGCGCGATGAACCAGTTGAACCCATAATTCCAACAAGACAACAATACCTCCTCAAATCAATTCAATGGGAGGAAGGCACAAAGTCTGATTTTTTCTACAATCAGGACAGCACCATTAAAGAAAGATCAGACAGATCTGGCCAACAATCAGGCAGTACCAGATTTCTTTGGGAAAACGCCAGGATGACACAACATTTTCAGGAATCTTCCTTATTTACTAATATTTACTCTTATTCACCGAACGGACTAATTACAAGTATCCGCAATCGTTACAAAGAGATTCAATTAACCAATGGGTATGAACTTAAATTTCAGTACCAGCCAAACGGACTCCTGTCAAAAATGCAATATAACCAAATCAATGAAGCAGGTGAATCACTAATTCTGGAGGCCATTTATCAATATAACAATAAGGAGCTGATAAAAATTCAGGGATTTGACAAACTCCGGCGTTTAAAAATTGAACACAGTATCGAATCCTATTCCGATTCCTGCGACTTCCTGCCATGGGTGTTCATATCATCAAGCCTCCAGCCGCTCTATCAAATCTATAATTACCCGGTTCTGTCAACTATGAAAAAATTTCCGACACGCATTGTCCAAAAACTTTATGACAATAATGGAATAGTATCGTCTACTTATATTTATATTAATCGGCCGGTTATTGATGGATATGCAATTAAAGAGTTGAAACAGGAGGTTCTACATCCTGAAAATCCAACGTATAATTCCTCGGTTACAGGATCGTTTTTATATTAAATCAAATTCATTTACTGATACGCAGGTTCAGGAAGATCAAAATAATCACCCCTGGTTTTATCCAACAAATCTGATATCAGCTTAAAATTCGCTGTTACCGGCTGAAGATCAATATATTTTGCTACAATTCTTCGATGCCGGTACAAAATCAGCGTTGATTCCGCACTGGCATCAATCTTATTCAGTATCATTTCCGTTTCAATATCATCAACAGACGGAACAAACGTAAGCGCAACTCTTTTTAAACCCAATTCCTCACCAAGTTTCACCAATTCCTTTTCTCTGTTTTTTTTCGAAAATCCCTGCTCATTAGCATATACAAAATATCCTTTCAGATACTGTTGCCGGGATGTTGATTCCTTTTCCATAAATACAAGCCATTTGCGGATGGCAGCCCAATCAGGCCGGTTACCTACAAACAATATCAACCCATGATATCGCCCATACTTACAAACCGGACATGCCCTGCTGCCCCTATCCGGTCCATATGCATGATAAGGTATAAAAGATGGCTGGTCTTCACCTACCGGCAATCCCGATACAACCGCGTTCGTCATTTTTTTCGGATAATTCGGGATATTTAATCCCAGTATGATATCGTGTACTGCCACCTGATGCCTGCCATCCATCAATACCCTCAGTACTCCGCTGCCTCCCCTGTTTTCCAAAGGATATTTTTTTTTATGCGGAATCAAAAGAGGGTCATCATCAAATACCAGATCATCCACATAATAGGGCAACCTACTGCCCGGTTCAAGAATAAATAAATGTATATGAGCAGGTAATTGATCATTGGGGTAGGCACCCGGACGATTGGTATAAATGGAATATCTGCCCTTTTCGTCGGATTTTACCCAGCCCCGGATCCGCCCATGTTGTTGGGCATCTGCAGGCAGACCCGGCCCCTTGGAATAAAGGCCCTGTTCATCCGTCTGCCAATAATAAATAAGAACACCGGATGCCGGATCGACCCCGTTGAGTTCAAATACAGTTCCAGTAATCAGAAGTGGTTGTTTTGCGTTGGGCCATCCCACACTTGTATCCACCGAATTTATCTGTTCAGGCATTCCTGCAAAAAATAATTCACATCCTTCGCAATTTCCACCCACCTGCCCATTTACCGTTACAGGTTCACCTGTTGATTGCCCCTTACAGGAGAAAGTTGTGGCCAGTATGACAGGGCCAAATAGTAATACAAAAAGTAAAAAGCGGGATTGAGTTATTGTCATCATAGTTTACCAATTTTCAGCAAACTACCCTTCCTCTGGCCCGATTTCCAAACAGAATCAGGTATCCTGTGTGGAAATTAGGCTATCCTGAGTACCAGTGCTATAAGCCTTCCGAAAAGCCGGCACATAATTTCTGCTCAGCCGCACCACTGTATTATTCATCAGAGTCAGATCATAATCACCATTCTGTCTGGATGAATAAAATCGTATCGCTTTCAGATTAACGATAAATGATTTATGTATGCGGATAAACTGAGCAGGATCCAACTGTTCTTCTATACCTTTAAGTGTTTCCTTATGAAGGAATTTTTTCTGTTCAAGATAAATTTGAATATAGGGTGAACTAGCTTCCATATACATGATCTCCTGCACCGGAACAGGTATTTTTCTGGTTCCATCTGTAAGCAGAAGGTAGGAAATCCGGGCAGATGGTACCATGGTCTTTGGCTCCTCCTGAATATCCATCGTTCCTTTACTCCACCTGCTACCAATTACCGGAATACTGTATACCGCCAACAATACATAGAGATATTCTGTGATGGAGAACCAAATAGTTTGACTTATTTCGAATTGATGTTCATAAAACAACCCGGATATAATCCAGATTAAGACGGAAAATAAAAATAAATGAAGAAAAACCGGGACTATTCCCACAAGCACCAAATCCAACAGGCTATTCCGTTTAAAACCAGCCAATACCTTCAACTGAAGAACCAACAAAGGAATAAATAAGATCCAAAAGCTGCTGAACAAAACGGACTCCTCCGGATAATAGGCACCACCCTGAAAAACAGTGCCGAGGTAATCCTGCAACAGCGTTAACAGGACAAGCATACCGGAAAAAGCAAACAACCACTTACTATTTACAACTCCTTTTATTGATATGGTACGTAGTGAAAACATGGTTCAATTTCAATCTGAAATTTACGAAGAAATGAGGAGCCTCCCTGAATTCGCCCTATATTTGAAATGTAATTGGTTCAGCCTGCAATCAACAGGCCGATTAAAAGGGAACCCGGTGTAAATCCGGGACTATCCCCGTAGCTGTAAGCTTCCAGCCAATTGTTCAGTCCCGCAGCCACTGTCCGCCATAGCTTTAGTGAAGTCGGATGGGAAGGCCCTGAACAAGGAAGCAAGTCAGAAGACCTGCCAGTTCAATTTTTAGTAACCGGCTTTCGGGTGAAAAGTCAAAAACAAACAGTTATGTCAATATCAAAAAAACAGCCTTCATTTGCCTTTCTGCTTCTGCTCATTACAGTTATTGCCCTGATGCGTTTACCAATGGAAGCAACAAAATCCTCCCTTGCCAATTTTACTCCTGTTGGAGCCATGGCATTATTTGCCGGATCCTGTTTCAAACCCTGGTGGAAAGCCTATCTGTTCCCCTTACTCATCGTATTTATAGGTGATCTCCTGATCAATACGCTGATTTATAAAGGACAGTATGGCCTAATGTATAAAGGCTGGTACTGGATTTACTGCATTTATATTGTAATTACCTTTATCGGACAGTACTTTCTTACCAGACCCGGCATTTCAAAAATTTTCCTGAGCAGCATTGGTTCTTCCCTGCTGTTCTGGATGGTTGCCGACTTCCTTGTTTGGGCAGGCGGCGGCACCGATCTTCGTACGATGCAGCCACTTAGCCGTGATTTATCCGGACTTTTACAATGTTACTGGCAGGGATTACCATATGCATTAAACTTTCTTTTAGGAACCAGCGTTTATGCATGTCTGTTATTCGGAATCAGCCATCTGGCATTCAGGCAATCCAAGACTCTTCAAACCATTCACTAATCCAATAACCTGATGCATTCAAAGAATTGTCTCAGCAGCTGGAGCGGAGGCAAGGACAGTGCTTATGCACTTTACCTTGCTGTTTCAGGTGGCTTTGTTCCAAAGGCCCTGCTAAATATGATGAATGAAAATGGACGCGTCAGCCGCAGCCACGGTCTTCCTCTTGCTATTCTTAAGCAACAGGCAGATGCACTTTCTTTACCGCTGCATGCGATTCCAAGTTCTTGGAATGCGTATGAAGCCAACTTCATAAAATCGCTCCAATATTTAAAAGCAGAATATGCTGTATCGCAGGTAATTTTTGGTGATATTGATCTGAAACCACATCGAGAATGGGAAGAAAAAGTATGTCAGCAAGCCGGTTTACAGGCACAACTACCCCTTTGGCAGCGGAATCGTAAGGAATTGGTACTTGAAATGCTGGCAGCAGGATTTGAAACAATGATAGTCAGTTGTCAATCATCCATGGGACCAGACTGGCTTGGAAGAACACTCAATACTGCACTGGTTGATGAACTGGAATCAATGGGTATAGATGCGTGTGGAGAAAACGGAGAATTTCATACACTGGTTACCTTTTGTCCACTCTTCAAAAAACGAATACAACCCCAAATAAGCGGGAAAAACAGTCACCAGGATTATTGTTTTCTTGAATTTAAAAGCTAATCTGTATGATCATCCTGATTACCGGAGGCACCCGAAGTGGAAAATCTTCCTATGCGCAGGAAAGAGCCCTTAGTATTGAAGCAAATCCGGTGTATCTGGCAACGGCAAGAAAATGGGATGATGAATTCAACCAACGTATAAAAATTCATCAGGCAGATCGGGACGATCGCTGGCATAACCGCGAAGAAGAATTATTCCCATCCAGTGTGCAATTACCAACCAATACCTGTGTTATCGACTGCGTGACACTATGGTTAACAAATATCTTTCTGGATAAGCAGGAGGACATAAATAACTCCTTAATCGATTTTAAAGCGGAGGCAGACAAACTGGCTAAAAGTAATGCTGCTTATTTTATTGTTACGAATGAAATTGGGATGGGGCTTCATGCAGACACCGAAATGGGCAGAAAATTTGCCGACCTGCAGGGTTGGGCCAATCAATATCTTGCAAAAAAAGCAACCGAAGTTGTATTTATGGTAAGTGGAATCCCGGTAAAGATTAAATAATTAATCAGAAACTGTCACTGTAGAGACGGTACCAGCTTTTAAACCGGGAATCAAAAAAGGCCCTTTTGCATCTTTTATTCTTCCATTTTCATCTAAAATAAAATTCATGAAGATGGCATTGTTTTTTACATTTCTGTCATTTTCATGTTGTGACATTTCAACTTTGATTGTATACCATAAACCGGGAACAAGAAAAACTTCTTTATTCCCTGTTTGTACTGCAACTTTTTGAACTCCACGAACAACTGGAACAGGTAGTGGATATTTAACAAATATGGCTTTATTGGTTTCTTTCCCCTTTACAGGAATCCATAATTCTGCCAACTGGCCTGATTCCAGGTAATAATCGACTGCTATTCGTGAACCAAAATACCAAATTCGATTATAATTAATAGTTGTTCTTTTTCTAAAATCGAAAAGTCCTTCAAGGATGGAAGCACTTATAATAGTATTTCGAAATGCCCATGTTTCCATTCCCTGGTTATCAACCCCGAGCCTAAGTTTTATTTCGTTCGAAAATAATGCCTTTTTCCCCAATTGGGTTTCATAATTCGATCCGAACGGTTCAAGATGTTTTTTCTTTAACTCTTTTTGAACCGGAGAACCAAAATCAATATTTAATTGTTCCAGAAAGCCAATATCAAATTCCGGAATCCCAGTCCCTTTACCTTTGACTTTTGCTGGTTTCTCAGGTTTCCCCGGTTTATTTTTTGATCGGCTACCTGACTGCGCAAGAATGGGTAAACTGAATAAAAATAAAATCACCACAGAAAAGAAAATCTTTGTTTTCATAAACATAGTTTATTCACCACTTCTTTTATACTTCTCTTTTACAAATTCATAAAACATATATCCATACCGGTCATACCAGTCCGGAATGCCAAACTCTTCTTCACAAACAGCCAGAGCAATCAGGCTTTCCTGAAGTTTTCCAATCAACTCTGCATATTTTAAATCATAGGCATTTTCCAGGTTTTTGACAGATCCTTCAATTTTTACCTTTTCCGCCTGCCATGCCAGTCCTGATATTGCATGAACACCTGAAGTATTGTCACCAAATGCTATGGCCTTTTTTGAGAAGTCTTTTGTACACTTATAAATAACCCGCAACTGTTCCAGATTGTAGCGCACTTTATTAAATTCATCTCTTGCCTCCACAAAACAACGCGCACAATCACCTCTAGAGTCACTTACAGTACTTACTGCTCCTTCTGCCTCATCCGGACAAAAACTGGGTATAGCCGGCATTCCGGGTGGCATGGGCAGATCCATACAATCACCAATTCCAGTATAGGATTCCAGCAATTCTTTTATTGAAACACCCTGCTTTTTTAGTTCTTTTAATTTCTTTAGGATTTCTTCGGCTCGTTTGCCCTCCATAATTTCTTTAATCTGCGATAAGTGTTTTTGCATCTGCCAGCTTTGCGCAAATAGAGGCTGCGTTTGAAGCAATATGCTGATTGGTAATAATATAACAGCCGCAGGACCTTTTTTACTTTTTAAAATATAGGCAATAACAAGGAGCAGAAGAAGTACTATCCCGCCGGCAATCCAAAGCAAGTAGGATGCAGAACCAGCTTGCGCCTCTTTTTCGTTTTCGGTTTTATGACCGGAGGTTTCATTTTCTTTAATCGCTGTATTATTCTTATTAACAAATGGTGAAGGGAGACTATTCTTTATTTCCGGACTTGCATACACTACCAGTTGATAATCCCCTTTATCAGCTGGCGAAAAAACACGAATACCAAAATCTCCGTAAGATCTCAATTTCAGGTTCAGGATTCCATCCGTTGCATCTGCAGTGGAACCCTGCATTTCAATATCCTGCCAGTTATTTTTTACGATTTCCAAACTGGCAGTTTTCCCATCCGGACCAACCAGGAATACATCAATTGGCTGGTACATGGAACCGCCTTTTACATAAAAATATTCCCCCTTATCTGACAATCTTCCAACTCCTGCAATCGCCTTCGCTCCTTTCCAGTCCTTTTGATTTTCCAGTTCCAGCTTAATTGGTTTTAACTTTTTATCCAGGGTAAACGGCTGAGCTGAAAGATATTGAACACTGACCAGGCAGAGACTAAGCTGATACAAAATAAATACAATATAGATTTTCATTGTGTCAATTGTTTAAGTTGTGTACCCCAATCCATTGCAAGCTGAAGAATCTGGTCTTCAGAAAATAAAATCCCATCAGACGGCTTGCCTGTATTTTCAATTTTTGATTCCAAAACACATTTATACATGCCGGCACTAAATATGGCTCTTATCATTTCGCTTTTTGTACCCTTTTCATGAAACAGACTTCCACCATCACCTGCATCAATTAATCCAAGGTACCCCGGCATATAGGACAAATTAATAATGGTCCTTTTCAACAACGCTGAATCCTCAAATTTTTCAAGATTAATCCAAAGCGAAGATTTTGCTTTTTTGTTATGATACATCTGATTACAAACATTAACCGTCTGAATTGCAATATCCTGTTCCAGGTTCTGTGATTTTAATTCTTTATCCAATCCTGCAGGAAACAAAAAACGACAATGTTCATTTGGTGGAATTTGCTCCTGCTTATCCGATTGGGGTTCAGACTTATCACCCGATATCATCTCAGAATATTCCGCCTTCTGTTGCAAAGCCTGACAGCTAATCAGGATAAAAAGCAGGTTTATAATCAACAGTCTTTGCATAGCAACTATTTAATTAATTTAATTTCCACTCTTCGATTTAATGACCTTCCTGTTACCGTAGAATTATCGGCAACAGGTTGCGTAGCGCCATACCCTTTGCTTAATAGGTTAGAAGTGCCGGACATCTCCTTTCCCAACCAATCCAATACAGCTTTAGCTCGCTTTGATGATAAGTCCTGATTATAGACCGCATCTCCTTCTGAATCGGTATGACCGGCAATCTCCAATTGCCAATCAGGGTGATTCCTGATTATTTGCAATACCTGTTTAAGCGTTTTTTCTGATGCCGGCTTCAAAACTGCTTTGTCCGTATCAAAATAAATTCCATATAAATCCAATTTCCCCTTCTCCTGAAGTTCTTCCGCCAAATTATCCTGCGTGGCAGGCTCCAATTTTATTAGCAAACCGGTCATTGCTTTTAGCTGAAGAGATTCAACCAGTTTATTATTCTTAAAACCAGGAGCTGCTGCCTGAATTACAATCATTCCAAGTGGCACATTAGAAATACTGAACTTCCCTTCTAAACCTGTTTGAACTTCTCTTCCACCAGATATTTTAACCATTGCATTTTCAATAGGTGCTTTAGTTTTTGAATGAACCACTTTACCTTCAACTGATGAAACGGGAATTTTTATCGGATTAATCAAAAGCCGCACAAAGTCAATCCCAAAGCCGTCTCCGGCATTTGTATCCGGACCATCAATCCGAATCTTCAATATCCCGGTTTCCACTTCCTGCAAAAATTCCGGTAAAACCTGAATGGAAAGCAATTTGCCAATTGGTCCCCCTTGTTTTAATTCATTGAGATAACTGTTGATCCAGATAGCTTCCCGATTATTGATCCAGACTCTAAATTTTGATTGATAAGTAGCTGGCTGAAAATCATCCAGAAATAGTTGTAATAAAGCGTTCTGAACTTTTCGTCCGCCCAGCTCATATTTTAATTCTAAGTCCTGTGGCTCATTATAAGGACGCTCCGTAGATTTGGTATAGCCATCCACCTTATTGGGCTTGGAATAGGTGGCTTTGTCATATTCATACCCTGATATTACCATAATCCTGTCTGTTCCCGGCAAATCGTCCGGTTCGGGATAAAATGGATAATCATGTCTGGGTGTATGCTCTCCTGAAAATGGAGTGAAGCCGGCTGGCCAACCATAGCCAAGATTATCCATATCACCATATCTATATTCAATTTCAGCATGTTCGGTATCGAATTCAATAGAATAAGGCTGTTCCCATCCGGCCGGTATATTGGGTTGCTTAACTGAATACTTTGATTTTTTACGTTGTTCTATTAGCTTTTGCTTTTGCAACATGAAATAGGCCGTTGCATCAGGCAGGGGTTGGCGATATATATTTTCCATTCGATCCTTCCCTTTTTCAGCATATTCTTTCACAGATTTGAAATAAAGTTTATTCCTCTCCATATGACCTATGTAGATAGTATCGTCTTCTCCAATTACAGGAATAGAAGCGGTATGTGCAGACTTAACAGAAGGGTTCGAAATGCTGGCAGAAGAATCATTTCCGGACTGTATGCTGGTTTTTTTTTGTGTTTGGTTTGCACAGGCAATCAACACAATATGCAGAAATACAGAACAGGATTTTAGCATGGTCAATTAATTTTCGCTGCTATAGCAATGGCTAATTTCTTTAAGTTCTCCATTGAATAACAGGGACAGGGAGTTTTAGGACTGGCACTTTCTTTTGTTTTCAATTCGATGAACAGATTTTTTTTCAAGAAAACCAATTGATGTTCCTGGCGACCGGTAAGTTTATCTTTAAAATCCATTGTATAAGCCTCCTCACCAATTCCAGATACTGTTTTCAACCCCTTTTCTGCATACGCTTTCTTAAGATAACTTAAATCCGCTTTACCGGGTGTTTGCGTAACAATGAAAATCAGGTCATCACCCCATCCTTTTCCTAAACGATACGATCGATTACAGTTTCGTCCTGCCTGCTCCACTGAAGTTTTTCTTTCAACAATGCCATTCATTTCACATGACTGCTCAACCATGGAACTTGTCAGCAGATCATTACATTCAATTGTGGTGGTTGCAGGGAGAACAGCTGTTGCCAGAGATACCGGGGGAGTATTAATTTCCTTAAAGGAGCTTAGGTTCAAAACTACACAATAAAATAAAATTGACAATCGCATAAAAAGGATTTCAGCTTATTATAGATCGAAACCTAAAATTGCTATATATACGATTACTGCACAACACATGATTATGCAGGTAACTAATTTTATATGAGTCGATTTTTTATAGCCATCGAAACAGCCTCCGTGGCGCTGTTCACATGCAGCTTAGTATAGATATTTCGTATATGAAAACGAACAGTATCCACGCTAATTTGCAAGTTATGACCGATTAATTTGTAACTATTCCCATCAACCAAAGATTGCAATACCTGTTTCTCTTTGTCGGTCAACTGAAAATTAGTGGAACTTATATCAACTGGCTTATTTCGGGCGAAAAGATGCAATATTTTCCGGGCAATACTAGGCGTCATAGGAGATCCGCCTGCAACTGTATCATACATTGCCTGAACAATTTCATGTGGAGCTGTACTTTTTAACAGGTAACCATCCGCTCCGGCCTTAATGGCATCAAAAATCTTTTCATTCTCCTCAAATACAGTAAGAATTAAAATAGCAAGATCAGGAAAAACTGCTTTTATTGAACTGGTTGCATCAATTCCATTTACAACCGGCATATCAATATCCATTAAGATAAGCTTTGGCTGGGCCGTATAAATACGTTCAACCGCTTCCGCACCATCATCAAAAGCTCCAGTTACCAGTATGTCAGGAAACTCCTGAAAATAGAGCTCGAGGCTTTTTCTATAAGCTTCATTATTTTCAAATATGACAACCGGCAATTTTAATTTTTCCTCCCCCATAGAATTAAAGTAAGCATTTCATCGGTAGCACTTAAACAACCTGCATATTTATGCAGGTATTCATATCATGGGTATTTCCACTTCTATTCTTGTTCCATTACCCGGACTTGTTTTTATAAGCATTTCTCCGTTTAACTCCTTTATTCGATTTTCCATATTCTGCAGTCCGTTCTTTCTCGATAATTGCAGGAAATCAAAGCCCACTCCATCATCTTCAAAACTAATAAAAATACGCCTGTTTCTTAGCAGGCAGTTAATTCGAACTCGTTTTGAAGACGAGTGTTTAATACAATTATTGAGTGCTTCTTTCAGAAACAAAAATAAATTTCTTTTCTGAAGGACACTTAACTCAATGCTTTTGCAGAAGCTGGAGGCATGCACTTCCAGCTTACTATTTTTGGATGCAAGAATTGGTTCCGCATACCTAACAAAGCGATTCAAAAGCGGCTCAGCATTCATATTAGAAGGCTGAATTGCCCAAACAATGTCCGACATATTCTGAATCATTTCTTTCGACTGACTCGCTATTTCGCGAATAATTTCTTTCCCCTTTTCATCCTGAACTTTGCTGGCAAGAACAGTACTATAAATTCCAATGCTGCTCAATGTGGAACCAATATCATCATGCAAGTCTCTGGATAGCTGCCAACGAAGATTTTCCATTTTCTTTGCAACCCTCTTTTCCTTTTGAAAACTATAAACCAGGGGGAATAAAATAAGTATAGCCAACCCAACATAAATCCACCATTTTTTCCAAAGTGGTTGATGAATGAAAAATGAATAAGACAATCCTTCTGTCTGCCAATTTTCATTTAGCCGACGATATTGAATTTGTAATTGATAGTCACCCGGACTTAGCTGATCAAAAACCAGGGTGCCTGAATTTCCCATATAAATCCATTCCTCTTTTTCATTATTGAGCTTATAACGATATTGTATGGAAGCGTTTTGTGCATAATCCAGAGCTGCAAACTCAAACCGAAGAGTATGCTCATTCCAATTAAATTCATGATTTTTTTTCTGATCTGTAGATTGATACCGGGATCCTGCAACAATCTTTGTAAATACAATCGGAATAGGATCCGGTTGTTTTACTTCTACATATTGGAAATATTGAATTTTATCCTTTAATAAAAAACAGAAACCAAATCTGCTGTCTGGATAGGCATCACTAAATGCATTGTATCGTTTATCGTGCAGAACCGTAGTAAATACCTGGTCAGCTTCGGGCTTCAGGTAGTTGAATCCATTGGGTGTTTTAATCCAGACGGTGCCTTTGTGATCTAAGTAAAGCGAATGAATGGTATTGGAGAGCAAACCGTCATTTGTACTGATTGTACGTTCTATTTCACCCATTTTTCCTATCTGTTTCAATCCTTCGTATAAGGTTCCAACCAGCGTCTTATTTCCAATAGACAAAATTGCATACTGCCCTCCCCTGCAGGAAAGATTTGCTATTAACTTCCACTTTCTATGGAGAGGATCAATTTGATACAATGCGGCTCCTGTATCAATCGCTACAATCTTTCCGTCTCCAGTTGTGGCCCAATTACATATGAATGTATGATTGGTGCCAATTTTTATGGAATCAATAAAAGACCCGCTCGAATTAAAGAGATAAATTGCTGATTTACCTGTAAAAAAATGAACAGAATCAACCGTTATGCTTTTTATGTCAAAATGACCAAGTTTTCCACCGGGAATGAATGATTCAAAACGATTGCGGTTTTCATTAAAACAAAGCACGGCATCTGAAAACCAGGGATTCAAAAAAATCCGGTCTTCGTCTGAATGAAGAAAATTGAGATAGCCAGACCATTTTCCAGGATAAATATTTTGTTCGAGAGTAATCAACCGGTTAGATTCCAGATCCCAGTGAAAAAGGCCACGGGACCGATTATTAAGATAAATCGATCCGGATTCTGCCACTATAACCTGGCTTGCCGCATGCTGATAGTCAAACTTAAAGTCCTGAAGATTGAGTTCTTGTGCAAAACCTGGATTCACCTGCCGGCAAATAAAAACCCCCTGACCGATAGAAACCCAAATATTCCCCTCTTTATCACAAAAAATAGAGGCAATTGACTCCAGGTCATACTCGTTTCCATCGATTGATATGGCAGAATAATCCTGTAACAGCTGCATATCGTTATTGTACAAATAAATATGTCCACCTAAAGTTGCCATCCAGATATTATCCGTTTTATCCTGAACCATCGAAATTGGGATACTGAAAAAATCATTGTCAACTTTCGTGTTTTTTGGAAGTGGAACACTATCCAGCCTGTTTTTCCTTGTATCATAACGATATAAATACCTTTCCTGATTTTTTATCTCCCAAGAGCTGTACCAGATAAATCCATCCCGATCTATCATACTGGTAGAAATATCCAATGAATGGTTAAGTATCTTTTTATCTCGTGGATTGAATGAAGAGGAATAAAAATCGCGAAGGCTGTCAAGTTGCAAAAATCCATGAGATGAAGAGACCCAGATACTACCTGCCCCATCTTCCATTATATTCCGAAGATTCGCAAATACCTGGGGTGATAATTTCCCCAATCTGTTTGGATACATTTGAAAAGTCTGCTCTTTCCATTCCTGTAGCCCTGCAACTGAACTAACCAATATTTCATTACGGCTTGTTCGGAATACGGTATGGGTTCGTAAAAAATCTTTGCGACTGATTTGTTTATTGAATGCTTCCAGCTGACCAGTTTGGGGGGAATAACGAACGGGGCCCTCGTGTTCCGTAACAGCCCAGATAAAGCGGTTGGCATCCTCTGTAATACCAAAATTCATTATTGAGGATGGCAGGGATTGAGTTGGTTGTTGCGGATCATAACTTAAAGTAAAAAATCTAGTACCATCATAGCGTTGCAAACCGTTTCTGGTATTAAGCCAGATCAGTCCCTCACTATCCTGAAAAAAATACTTAATCCTGTTGTCAGCCAACCCGTTTTGTGTTGAAAGCTGTTTAATTGCAGGCAAAACGCCGCCATCATTGGATAAAACGCAATGACATATGAAAAGCAGATATACAAAAATCTTCCAACCCTTCATATCCCCAATATACTAATCCAACACCATAAAACTAAACATCCATTTTACCGGATTCTGCCAATCTGTTCCTTTGAAGGAGCCTACTGGCAATTTAAACAACACATCATTCCAACCTTTTTTAAAATAAATAGAGCTCGGCTGACGATAGTAGTAATCCTCATTTGTTAGGGGCGTTTCGGCCGTAACAGATTTGCCGGCTCTTTTCCAACGGGGCGGTTCAATACTCTTATTGTTCATCCAGATCTTTGATCCCCGTTCATCCCAGGAACCGTTAGATGGAGCCCTGGTATTCATAGAACGTGAATAATTGGAAAAACCGATCCAGCAGTTTCGAAACCCTGCACTGTCTGCATAAATTCGGGTGGCAGCATACCAGGTTGTGTTTTCCATTGGTGCTGAAATATGGCCGGTAATAGCCGGAGCCCACCAATGTCGCAGTATAATTGTTCCGCCAACTGCTTCTGTGGAAGGTTTCGGATTTCTATTTAAAAATCCGGCAGATTCCGGCTCAAAACCCCGCCCGGTTTCACCTTCATTCACAAATGGCCCAAAAAATTTCCATTTATAACCCGATTGTGCCCAATAAGGAAAATCATCTCCCGAGAAATATTTTCCTTTATGCTCCATCAGTCTTTTCTCAAAATTTACAAATGCTTTGAACTCATCTGAATCATTTGACCCAATAACTGTTGTCCATTTTTCCAAGCCCCCTCCTCCCCAGCTTCTCTCTGCAAATGCCAACATAGCCGGATAAACTCCATTTAACAATAGATGAAAATTTTCGTTGACCAGGCGACGATCGTTCCATACACAGATAATTCCTCCCAACATAGTGCCATCTGCTGAAATCCGATCGCCAATCCGTCGATGAAAAATGGTTACCACCGCCTCAAGTGGATCCATATGATTCAAATAAAGATGCCGCGAATCGATGTATTGTTTTCCTTTCTCAATTGGTGCATCGGTCATCCACAACTGATGAATGGTTGATGTTGGGATATTACCACCCGGACTCCAGCCCAGGTGCTTAATTCCTAATGAATCAAGGTGACGGGTAACCGCCGGCAGAAATTTTGTGTTAGTTATTTTAACTTCATCTCCACCTATGTGCAAATATTCAGGTGCATATGTTTTGGCAACACTTTCTAAGATTTTTTTCACCAGTTTGGTTCCTTCTTCACTCTGCATGGAGACACCTGTCGCCCGCTCAAATGCTGCACTATGTCCGGGCATATCAATTTCCATGACAAACCGGATATATCGGGCTTCACAATACTGCATCAGTTCCTTTATTTCTGCAATCGAATAATACATCCCAACATCGCGCAACATAGTGGAATCGGCAGTCAGTTCCGGAAATCCTTCCACCTCCAATCGCCAGGCAATATCCTCCGTTACATGAAAATGAAACGTGTTCAGTTTGTATTGCGCCATCCGATCTATCTGCGCTTTCAGCAACTCCATTGTCTGGTAATTTCTTCCCACATCCACCATATAACCTCTCCAGGGAAAGGCAGGCTGATCAATAATTTCAGCTGCCTGCCAGCTTTGATCAACATTCAATAATTGCCTGAGCGTTTGGATTCCATAATAAATTCCGGTGTCTGCAACTGAAGTCAGTTGAATGCCCTGAGCAGAAACAGCTAATTGATACCCCTCCGTTGAATTAATTGTATTACCCTGTTGTTGCTTATGAAGTTGAATTGAAGGGCCGTTATTTGCTTTTCCAATTTGTATAGCTGGATTAGCTCCCTGCCCCTCCATATACTCTTTTAACTGATTGGCGAGTTGCAAAAGGCTGGTATCCTGAAGCCGAATGGACCTGATGCTCCTGATTGGCAGTTTTCCCTCTTTCCATTGTATTTCCGAAGGCATTGGAAGCAAAGATGGTTGCTGGGCTCCAACTCTAAATGCAATAAAAAAAATTGAAATAACTACAAACACTGGTTTCATTTCTTTCTGATTTGTTTCTTGAATGTAGAAGCAGGCAGTCCGGCTTTATTTATAAGATTACCGGTTGAATAGGGTGTCCATCCATAATAAACAACAGTTGGTAAATGGATAAAATTTATAAGAATTTTTTTCTTTCGAAGAATAGCCGGACTTTCTGTTTTTCCATCTAAGGAAATGCCTCGCAGATTTAATCCATCGCTGGTTTGCAGACGACCTGCAGTATAATCAAAACGCAGGATCAACTTTTTCCCCCTAATACGCACTGAATGCAATAAGGGGCCCGATGCAACTACTGATTTTTTTCCATAGTGTTTATTCAGAGCCCAGGCTGCCAGTCGTTTACCAACTGTTCTTTTATTCCGGGGATGAACATCACCGGGATTTCCGATATCACTTGAAACAGCCATTCCGCTGTATGGTATGGAATCAACCAAGTCCCGCTGCAGGTTTCTGAAAGCAGGCCAATATTTTGCCGCATAATTCGCAGTATCAATCGAAGATAGCTGCACCCAGTAAAATGGCAATTTGGAATTCTTCCAGTAATCTCTGTAATTCCTCACCAATAACTGCATCAGTGACCCATATTCGAAAACACGATCTTCTTCAAGTGAATTGCTTTCGCCCTGGTAAAATAAAACTCCGGCAACAGGCAATTTTGATAACCGGGGAATAGCCGCTTCAAAAGCAAATCCTGGTTTATAAGCATGGTTTGGACCGGAATTTTCAGAACTTGGAAAAGCTAGCAGTTTTGCCAGATTCTGTCGACCTCTTTCTCTGATCCATTCCGGCAATGCTGGATTATACAACCAATTGCCTTCCAGTTTTTGTTTAAAATCCGGATGGGATGCGATGGCCGCTTTATCTATAAACGTTTCAATTAGGGCACCTCCTACTGCCAAATTTATAATTCCAATGGGAACCCCGGTATTTGTTACAATTTCCTTTGCAAAATAATAGCCGATTGCAGACATTGCCTGTACGGTTTGATCGGTACAAACCATCCATGAACCGGAATAAAAGGAGTCAACCTGCAATCGCTTTAAAATAGAATCAGAATAAGGAACTCCATAAACATATTTACCAGCAAAACTGGTATTGTATAATCGAATCAGGGGTTGATTCGTACTTGCTGCTTCCTCTTTCGCAAATTCGTCGCGTGAAAAGGCCCACTCCATATTGGATTGTCCGGTGCATATCCAGACATCACCAATTAGAATATCCTGCCGGGAAATCACTTCATTTCCTGATCGTATAAGCATTTTTTCAGGCTCGGCATTGGCCTTCAATGCTGGTAAAACAAGTCTCCAGGAGGAGTCCTGCTGTATCTTTGTTTCGATTTTAATATTCCCAAATTCAAGTAATATCGTTGCTTCCGGATTGCCCTTTCCCCATACAGGATTAAGTTGGTTCCTTTGTAATACCATATGATCTGCGAAACAATCAGCCAGCTGAAGCTGTGCAGATACAGAACCCGACATGCAGAAAAACAACAAAAAAAACCAATGCTTCATTTTTTAAAAATATGTATTATGTAATACATATTAAAATGAAAATAAAAAAACCGGGACCTGGTCCCGGTTTTGCGCCAACTATTCAAACAGCACCGGCATGCTGACCCGCCTTCCTGTGCTTGTACTCACAGTCAGGTAATAGATGCCGGGAACCCAAGAATACCGTGGAATTTGCAGAGATTGTGAACCAACTCTGCCAGAATACACCACCACCCCACTTGCATTGATAATTTGTAGAGATGCCCCGAGATATAGCTCGGCAACCCAGATTCGCAACTGCCCGCGAACCGGATTTTGTAAAATTCGAATCGATTTTTCCACCTTCGAGCGAATCATCAATACCGAAGAATAACTGAATCTGCCATCCTCATCTACCTGTTTTATCCTGTACCAGGTAGTTGGCTGTTCAATAGGTCCTGTCCAATTATAGATATTTAAACCGCTACCCTGCCTTCCGGCATTTACAATACCAGCTCTTTGATAATTGCTTCCATTTACACTCCACTCAACTTCAAAATGACTGTTTGAAATTTCCAAACTTGTTTTCCATTGCAACTCCACCTGCCCCCTTTCGATATTACCGGTAAACTCAACCCAGGTTACAGGCAATATTGCATTTGCAGGTAAGAGTAAGCTGGCGGCATTATTAGTTTGATACAGCGTATTGGAGCTTCCAAACTGATTATATTCAATAATTTCAAAATGGTAATCTTTTGTACCATCCAGATTCGTTAACACCACTTCACTTTCAGTACCTGCATATAAAATATAGTTTCCATTCCCCAGCGTCGGGCCTGAACCAAATGCCGGATTTCCCAAATAGGTTTGACCATTCACCGGAAATGCATCTACGGCAAGTTCCTCTTTGCCAATTACCAATCTCCGATGTCCGTTTCCATTGGTCCAATGCAGGCGAATGGAACTATTTGATAATACGGACCAGGCCGGATTACTTGCAGGAATAGAAGGAGCACCGGTAGTAGTAAAACTGCCCGATGGAGCAGATGCAGTTAAATACACTGGCGCACTTGTTCCATTTAGTTCAAAAACTGAAACAAAATACTGAACTCCTTCTTCCAAACCGGTGATAGAAACAGCATTTCCGGCACCCTGAAATATGCCAAACTGATCCGGACTAAGAGCTCTTTGTCCATAGATCGAACTAACGAGATAAGCAGTATAATCAACCGGTACAAAACTGACCGGTTCATTCGCACGAACCACCACCAGCCTTCTGGATCCATTTCCCGGTGTCCAGTTTATGGTTGCAGAACTGGCACTAATATTACTAAACAGGATGTTTTGGGCCGGTTGTTCAGGTCGGGGTAAGGTTTGAAAATTCCCTGTGCCAAATAGGCTTGTTAAATAAGCAATGGTTGCTCCTGTTCCCGTATATTCAAATACAGCAAAATGATAGTTTTTTCCAGGTTCCAATCCTTCCACCTGAACGGAATTTGAGGTACCATCATAAACTACGAATTCATTGGATGATACTTCATCTCCCTGCCCAAAAATTGCATTATGTGAATACGAAACGGCATCCGTTGGCAGAAAGCTTACCCCGGTATTCTCTTTCGCAACCACCATTCGCCGGCTGCCATTTCCAGAATTCCAACTTAGCTGAACCGAATTTGGCTCCACCTGCGTGAACTGAAGATTGGAGCTGGGAATTGTAGGTCTGCCTGAAGTGGTTCCGGAAACAACAGCAGGATCTGTCAATTTATAAACTGGCGCCAAATTACCATTTGACTCAAAAACTGCAAAATGATAGGTTGTTCCTGCACTAAGCCCATTGATGGTAACATTTGATGACGTACCATTATACACTACATAATTTCCATTTCCAAGATCAGTACCAGTTGCCGGATTATTAGTTGAACTATAATAATTCAGATCAACCGGTAAAGCATCAACCGGACTCCCTGCTTTTATTACCATCACCCTTCTGGCACCATTTCCATTTGTCCATTGAAGGGAAATTGCATTATTTGTTTCGGCTGAAACCTGCAAATCTGAAGTGGAAATAGTCGGACTACCAACCGTTGATCTATTGCCACTTAAGAAAGAGCTAAGCAGGTATTGCCGGTTCGAACCACTGCCTGAGTATTCAAATACAGAGAAATAATAGATGTTGGCAGGCAACAAATTTTGAATATCAACTGAATTTGCAGAACCGCTATACAAAACAAATTGTCCGGGTGCGATCTCATCCCCCTGACCAAAATTCTGATTGGCAGAATAGATCACACCGTCTGCCGGTTGTGCTGTTACTGCAGAACCTGCTCTTGCAATGATGATACGACCCGCCCCATCACCTCTGTTGAATGAAATCCGCATACTATTCCCTTCTATAGAGGTAAATGTTAAATTGCTTGCAGGTATCGTTGGTCTGGACGAGGTTTCTGCACTTGCTATCGCAGGGTTATTCGTCTGATAAACGGGGCCATTTAATCCATTCGATTCGAACAAAGCAAAATGATATTCACCACCCTGCTGTAATCCGGTAATTGTAGCAGCATTTCCATTTGACCAATATAATACATAGTTATCTGTCTGAATTAATGTTCCATTCCCATACGTGGCAGATGCACTATATGTTCTGTACTCTTCAGGAACTACTGTTATCGGAGCTCCGAGCCGTCCTATCAACAATCGCCGCGAGCCATTACCGTTTGTCCAGTTTAGTTGGATAGAATTAGCAGTTACAGTATTCACTGTCAGATTGCTTGCCTGAACAGAAGGAGCAGCTACCGTGGTTCCTACAACAATCGGATAGCTGGCAGTAAGGTAACGTGGTTGTCCGGCCTGATTCAGGTCATATTCGAACAACGCATAGTGATAGTTTGAATTTGCTTCCAGATTCAACACATCGGTCTGATTACCTGTTCCCTTGTAAAGGACAAATTCACCAGGCGATAATTCCATGCCCTGCCCGAATTGCGTATTGGCCGTATAAGAAACCAGGTCTTGCGGTATTTCTGCTACCGGTTCATTTTTTCTGGCTACCAAAATTCTTTCGCGTCCCGAACCAATAGTCCATGTTAACCGCATCCTGTTTCCATCTGTTGTAGTTACCTGAAAATTAGTGGCTGGCGCAGTTGGTCGATCAGCGGTTGTAATAGATCCAATCGCCGTAGATGGACTAAGAAATACAGGTTGAGAATTCCCGTTATATTCGAAAATAGCGAAGTAATAGGTTAAACCGGTTCTTAAGTTGGAAATTTCAACGAAACTGGTGTTACTTTTATAAACAACGAATTGACCAGTACCAATTTCTGTTCCGGATCCAAAACTGGCACTTGCAGAATAACTATTTAAATCAGTAGGTATCGAATTTACCGGCGCGCCTTCTCTCACTACCACCATCCTGCCTCTTCCGCTGCCATTCGTCCAGGATAGTCGTACTCTGTTTCCCGAAACATTCGAAAAAACCAACTGAGATGCCTGCATTGTCGGAGGGGAGGCTGATCTGGTACTTGTGGCAAGAAATGAACTAACAAGATAAGCCGGACTGCCTGAAACAAGATTGTATTCGAAAATTGCAAAGTGATAATCTGTAGAAGTTTCGAGATTTCTTACAGTAATTGAGGTTCCTGAATTTGCATAAACAATAAACTCACCGGGTGCCAGCTCAAACCCCTGACCAAACTGATCACTGGCAAGATAACTTACTCCATTCTGAGGGGTTGCTGTAACGGGGCTCCCTTTTTTTGCCACAACCAATCGGCGGGTACCATTGCCATTCGTAACACTGAACGTAAGGTAGGATCCTTCTTTCTGATTTTCGTTAAAAATCGGCTTGAAGGATTGGTCGGAGCCTGACTGTAACCAGAAATATAATGGAGAAAACTGAAGAGAACAAGTAAAAAATACTTCATGGATCGGGTTAAGTGATTGACAAAATGAATAGACACTAATGACAGGCAACAAACCCGAAACGTTCCACAGTTGAGCCGCCGAAACTGACAGTTAAAACACGAAATTGAACATATCAAAAAAGCCGCCCGCAATTTTGCGAACGGCTTTCTGCCAATCTATACTGCTAACTATCAGAATTCCGGCTTAAACAATACAGCATCTGCCACCAGCTTACCAGCTTCACCAGTCCCCTGGATCATGACATTTGCGGCCTTAGCTAATTTGAATGTTCCAATTTTCTTCCATTCACCGGAGGTTTGTCCACTCACCTGTAACTGATCCCGATTAATCAATATCACCTGTTCTTTTTTTCCATCGTTCACGACAACTTTAGTGTTTGCAGCAAGACCGGGATATTTCGGCAACACATAGACGTATACAGAATAATTTCCTTCTTTTTTTATACCTGGATTAAATCGTACGGACGCCGATTCCCCCGCATTTTCAGCAACTAAAAAATCCGGACCATACCCGATACGTACTTCCTTTTTCCAATTGCCTTCCATTTTGACTGCAACCGGATCAGCATTATCAACAAAAATTTCCGGTGTTGAACCATCTGCCAGAGGATCCGATTTAATTTTATTTTGCAATGCCTTTACATCAATTTCCTGCACTGCTTTTTTACTGTCAATTGCCATACTTGCCGCAATGGCACTTGATTGCCCAAGTACCATAAAGACCGGCTCCATCCGGATAGATCCATAAGCAATATGACTTGCACTCAGACAAACAGGTACCAGCAAATTTGTGCAGTCTGATGTTTTTGGTATTAATGATCGATAACTGATCGGATAAGGTCCAAATCCACCGATCTGCACATCGCCCTCATTTTTAACCATTCCATTTACCACTACCCGCTGACAATTATGTGAATCCATTGTATAGGCGGCCATCCCCACTCCATCAGTAACCACTTCCCGTGCCTGACAATTGGCTTGTGTCATAACATATTCTCCAATCATCCGGCGGGCCTCACGAACATACATTTGTGGAGACCAATGCCCGAACTCAACATATTCATCCTTTGGATAACCCCACTCCTGCATCTGCTTTCTGTGATGCTCAGGCATGCGGGGATCATTACCAATAAAATACAGAAGTCCTTTTACATAATTGGTATGTTGTTCCGTGATTTCGCGGCGACGTGCATAATTAGCTTCCGGATAATCATAATTCATCCCAATCATATCAGTTGAAAAAGGTCCGTTATTATTGATATCGGTTTTGTTATTTGGCATCCTATCCATTTTAAGGAAATGATTCAGATCACCAGCCCCTCTGTAGTTGAGGTATCGCAATAATAATTCATATCTGTCTGCAACATAATCTGCAGGTTTTTCTATGGGAATCCTGTTGGCAGGATCACGTGTGAGGCAAATACGGAAATTATAGGCCTGCACTTTTTTATCTCCGGTACCATTGGGATCAAGTGCGGCCGGACTGATTCCCCATACCAATCCGCTGGAAGGATCTCCTGGCTTTTTATAGGGATCAATTCCATCAGGAAACTGATGCTTATTCAATAACTGAACGCCATTATAGGTTTCGCCATATAAGCTGTTGGCTTCTCTTCCTACTGTATAACTAACCCCTGCCTTAGCTAATAAGTCGCCTTCATAAGTGCAATCCAGGTATACTTTTGCCCGAACGATCTGACCTGGAGCAGCTGATTCATTCATTGGATCAACCAGACTTATCTCTGTAATAGCTCCCTTATCTTTCTTTACCTCCTTTAAAGCCAGTTGATACCAGACTTCCACATTCGCCCGCTTAATATATTCCCTGAACAAAGACTCTGCCACAGATGGTTCAAAAATCCAGGATTCAAATTTTCCATAGTGCTTTCCAAGTCTCCTGTAATAATCAAGCGCCAGTCCCGATATGGCAAATTTGTTGCCGATATCAGTATAACCAAGGCCCCCGCTTGTTAATCCACCTAACCTTTTTCCAGGTTCAATCAGCAGCACTGATTTACCCATTTTTTTTGCTGTATAGGCTGCCATTACACCAGCGGAGCTTCCTCCATAAATACAGATATCAACTGTTTTTACTTTCTGTGAAAAAGTTACGGAAGGAATAAATATCAACACTATAAGTAATCGTTTCAACTGTTGTTTCATGCTAATTCATTTTGATTAATAGCCGGGGTTTTGATCTGCAACCGGATCAATGGCTTTATTATAATTCGTTTCACTAACCGGAATAGGCCATAACAGGTGTTTCTCTGCTACGGTTTTACCCTTATTGGCAAGCACTGCTTCATTTACAATTCCCAGCCGTTTTAATTCATGCCATCTTTTACCTTCATACATTTGCTCATACATTCTTTCCTGTACAACCAAATCCACAAATGCATCTGTTGTCCCATAATCAGCCAGGATAAAATCATTGGTGGCAGGCTGATCCATTGGTAATCCATAGGATCTGCGATGAATTTTATTTACCCATTCCAGGCTTTCCGCAGTTGCTCCGTTATTGATACGGCCATCTGCTTCTGCATACATGTAGATAACATCTGAATACTTATACATAGGGTAATCGTTGCCTCCATTGTTGGCATTCGTTGCCTGCCGGTCAAAGAATTTTTTATTCAGGATCGTATTGGGACCAAGTCCAAAGGTTTGATTGTACCAGTTATACTGGTAACGCAAATCATCCCGATCCCAGTTTTTCATCAATGGATTCGCTTCGGCATCACTGTAATTGGTATAATAACCACCCGGAGGAAAATATCCCGAATTCGGATAATGCGCATACATGATATAACCAAATCCCTGGGTATTTCCCTGACGGGAAAATTTCAGATAAAAGACTTCTTCCGTACTGGTAACCACATCCGCTCCATAAATCTTTTCATAATCAGTTGCCGTGTTTATGGGCACCAGTGAATATTTACCTGAAGCAATGATTTCACCTGCTTTTTGCTTCACCTCCGGCCAACTGTTCAGGTGCATGTAAACATCTGCCAGTACCGCTTTGGCCGCCATTTTATTTGGTGCCCCGGCCAACCTGGACTGATCAGGCAATCCGGTTTCCGCAGCCAGCAAATCTTCCAGAATCTGCGCATATACTTCTTCCCGTGTGCTCCTCTTAACATCAATGGCATCCATATTTTCAACCGTACGAATGGGTACACCTGCCCAGTTTTTTACCAGATGAAAATAACTGAGGGCACGTAAAAACCGGGCTTCACCAATAGCAAATGCTTTATCCTGATCGCTCATACCAGTTGCTCCTGGTGCACGATCAAGAATAATATTGGCATTTCGGATGGCGGTATACAATTCTCTCCAGGAACCGTCCGTTCTGGATCGATTGGTATTATCCAAACCGGCATAGTCGCTTAACATTGCATGACTTCCCCGGCCATACATGTAATCAGCATAGGTTTCTATCTGAACGGTATATAACCCACCCAACATACCACCTGATCGTAAAGGAGGATAAATTGCATTCAGGCCGGCATCTACTTCCTCTTTGGTATTATAAAATGTTTCTACTGCTATGGATTTTGGTTTTTCATCCAGTTGCCTGGTACAAGAAGCCAGTAGTAAAACAGCACCTGCAAATATTAATCGATAGTTCATGATTTTCTGTTTAACTGTGATTGAATCAGAATCCACAACGAATTCCAAATGTGATAGCCTTCGAAGTTGGATAAGAAAAATAATCAATCCCCATATTGATGGAATTGGAGCCACCAAATGAGCTGATTTCAGGATCAAACCAGGAATACTTTGTGAATGTGATCAGATTTTGTCCGCTTATATACAATTGTGCATTACGCAACCATTTTGCACCTATCTTTTCACCCCTGAGGTTGTATGCCAATTGAATATTCCTGAACCGCAGGAATGAACCATCTTCCACAAACCGATCAGACATATTATTATTCAACAATCTGGAAATTTTCGGGTAGGCTGCATTTGTATTGGTTGGGGTCCAATGATTTTCATATACTTCAACCGGGAGGTTAAGCCCCATGCCCAGATCAAGCGTAATAGTTTTGTTCAGGTTATAGATATCATTACCCTGGGATCCCTGAAGGAAAACGGTGAATTCAAAATCTTTATATGTTAAAGTACTATTGAGTCCGTATATAAAATCAGGATTGGGATTTCCGATATAGGTTTTATCAGCAGCACTTATGATTCCGTCTTTTGAAAGGTCTTCGTATAGAAGATTGCCGGTTTCAGAATAACCAGCTTCCTTGTACCCATAAAAAATTCCGAGAGGTTGTCCTTCACGTAAAAGATTTACATGATCACCAATGGCACCCGTATAAAAAGTCGAACCCAATATATCCTGTCCGCCATATAATTTGAGCACTTTATTTACACTTCTTGAAAGATTGGCGGTAAGGTTCCATTTAAGATCCGGCGTGCTGATAACAGCTGCATCCAGACTCAGTTCAAAACCCTGGTTCTGAATTTCTCCAACATTTTGGACCGTGCTGGTATAACCCATTGAAGCCGGCAACTGAACAGAATTCAGAAGATCTTTGGTTATTTTTTTGTAATAGTCGAAAGTGAAATGCAGTCGGTTTTCCAGGAAGGAGGCATCCAGACCAGCATCAAACTGATTGGTAGTTTCCCATCTTAAATCACCAGGTAATACAGACCCCGGGGCCAATGTATTGTAAAGGGCATCACCAAAAATAGTTTTACCCGAGCTCAGTTGATTCAGTGTCTGATACGGACTGATGGCTGTACTTCCTGTTGAACCATAACTTACCCGTAGTTTTAATTCATTCATGAATTTTACCGGCTCGAAAAACTTCTCATCACTAACTCTCCAGGCAAATGCAGCACTGGGAAAATTTCCCCATTTGTTATCAGGCGAGTAGCGGGAGGATCCATCGCGTCGTATACTCACGGTGAACAGATACCTGTCAAGCAGGCTGTAATTAATCCTTCCGAGATAAGATAATAAGGTCCATTTGCTGTAACCGGAACTTGGAATTCCAGGTGTTGCTGCTCCCTGCAGATTGGCTGTTTCCAAAACATCACTCAGGAAACCATTTCCGCTGGCATTCATATATTCACTGGTAAAGTCCTGGTAAGAAAAACCACCAGTTGCAGTTAATGCATGTATACCGAAGGTCTTGGAATAGGTGACGATATTTTCATTCAGCAAACTGAGATTGCCGGATGTTCCCACACTTGCACTTCCGATGGAGTTTGTAGAGGGTTCAATCATGCTATAATAATCAGTCCGGTCAGAGGAACGTTCCACGCCCCCCGAAATCCGGATCGATAATCCATCCATTGGTTTGATGGTTAATGCCGCATTGGCGAGGATCCGGTCTGCCTGAATCCGATCCGATATTTTATCGATGGTTGTCATCGGATTAATCAACACGTTAGAAATAAACGGATAGGCCGTATTTAAACGGCGATACGTACCATCGTCATTAAACGGACTGAGTGTTGGCGGTGCCGTCATCATTCCCGAAATGAGATCTCCCCCACGATTACCCCTGCCTGAATTTTGGCGGTAGCTACTTATACGTGTTAAAGCCAGACTGGAAGAAACACTAAAAATTTTACTGATGGTATGATTGAGATTGGTCCGCAGGTTATAGCGGTCAAAATCACTGTTTTTTATAATTCCATCCTGAAGAAAAGCACCCGCAGACAAAGCAAACTGTGTTTTTTCATTTCCGCCACTTACAGAGAGATTGGTATTGGACATTGGTGCTTTCTGCATAACCTGATCCTGCCAGTCTACACTTTTCATGGAACGAAATCCGTTGATTTGATCATCGGTGAAATAAGGGGCCAATCCGTCATTAGCCGCCTGTTCATTGTAAAGCAGGGCATATTGTTCTGCATTCATTAGCTTAATCTTCTTAGCAGGCTGTTGAATGGAATAACTGGTTTCAATATCAACCAGTGTGCGTCCGCCTTTTTTTCCATTTTTGGTTGTTATGATAACAACTCCATTTGCTCCTCTGGAACCATAAATCGCAACGGAGGAGGCATCCTTTAATATTTCAATGGACTCGATATCTGCATTTTGCAGAAAGGTAGGGTTGCCTGAAAAAGGGAAACCATCAATTACATACAGCGGTTCATTACTACCGAGAATGGAATTGGTACCACGAATTCGAACACTGATGGGCCCACCCGGTGCACCATTATTCTGAATTACCTGAACTCCTGCAGCACGGCCGGTTAAGCCCTGGATTACATTGGTGGTTGGAAATGCATTCAATTCATCGGCACTGATTTGTGCAACGGAACCGGTCAGGTCTTTTTTCCGCCTTGTTCCATATCCTACTACCACCACTTCATTTAATCCGCGGATATCATTCTGTAATTGTACCGCTATTTCGGTTCTTTTATTAATAGGAACTTCAAGAATTTTATAGCCGATGGAAGTAAATACCAATGTGCCATCCTCTGGTGCATTAATGGTAAATATTCCGGAGGCATCTGAATAAACACCTTCTTCTTTTCCTTTAATGGAGATGCTAACCCCCGACAAGGGCATGCCATTGGCATCACTTATTTTACCCTTGATGGTGAGGATCCCATCCTGTAATGGGGCAGAAAGCGGTCTGTTCTCAAGGCTTTCCCCCTCAAACAACCCGGAGCGATCATCCCTTATTATAATTATGGTGTTGTGCTTCACGAGGTACTTCAGATCGGTACCTGCCAGCAAAAGATTCAATGTTTGAGCCACTGTTCGATTTCTTTTGGGAATATGAAGATTCCCGAATGGAGCCAGATTGGCTTCCACAAACGCAAACTTGAAGTTGGTTTGGCGCTCAATCTGAACGATTGCCTCTTTCAGTGATGCGCCGGATAAACCGACAGATACACGGGTTGATTCAAGTGCCTGTGCCTTGCCAGGCTCTGCCGTCAGCAATTGAACGCTAACCAATAGTACGGTAATCAGGATGCAGCTCACTCTCATAATGAAACGCCAATTTTGGGATGGGGTGATTCGTTGGGGCACAGAAAATGCCTTCCCCCTTACGAGAAATCTCATAACTTTAAACTGTTTTAGATGTTACGCAATATTTAAAACAACCGGCTACCCTGGTTTCCGCTTAGGGTAGCTTTTTTGTTTCCTCTATTATAACGGTATCTCCCTGTTTCCGCCAGGAAGTACCGGTTAATACACTGATGATATCCATAATTTCTACCAAACTCTTATCACTGAAATCAGCTGTAAACTGCTGGTTCATTACTACTGAATCCTTTATTTTGATAGACACGGTAAACTTTTTTGATAATATGTCCGCTGCCTCGGGTAAAGATTGATTGTCAAACAATAAAGCCTCATTTTTCCATTCTATTACTTCTTCGATATTTGCTTTTGCTATAAATCCGGTTGGTTGATCCTCTTCTATCACCAGTTGTTCACCAGGTGATAGAACAGCCAACGGTTGTTGCTGACCGGCTTTTTCAACCTGAACCCGTCCTTTTGTTACTGTGACGGAAACCTGATTTTTGTCCGGACTTGTTTTTACATTGAAACTAGTGCCTAATACCCGTGTTATGATTCCATTGGCATGAACCAGGAAAGGCCTGTCTGCGTCATGCTGTACATTAAAAAACCCTTCTCCACTTAGAAATACCTCTCTTAATCCGGTTGTAAATCGGATGGAATCAATTTTGCCTTTTGTATTGAGTGAAACTATAGAACCATCCGGAAGCGTTTGCATGCTGGGCTGCATTTTTGGAATTGTTCCAGCGATAACGGGTTCTTTCGAAATGAGCACATCTGCAGGACGATTGAGCCAGAATAAACCTAGTAAAAACAGCACGGTTGCAGCAACAGCAAGCTGCCAGACAGAACGTCCAACCGACCGAACCGGTGATGATGACTTAGTTTTTTGTTGAATTATTTTATATTGTAATTGCTGGTAGGCTGATTGTACCTGTTCCGGTGCGATGGATGCTTCGATAGCCTGCCTGTCCCATAGCTGGTGCAACTCTTCTGATACCAGGTCATTTTCTGAAAGTTCGGATAGCAGGTTCCAGAACTCCGGTCGCTCTTCCGGTGTTAATTTGTTCTCCAGGTATTTGCGCAGCAAATACTGTAATCTAATCGGATTCGATGACATGCAGGCAATCGTTTACTACCAACTAGGACGTTTGCATAAAGAGGGTAGTACTATCGATTCCAAAAAAAAATTAAACAGAAATATATGCCAGCCAGAAAGCAACCCCATCTACCCCGTGCTTTTGTAGAAAATCACGCACCACTTTTAATGATTCTACGACTGTATTGCGCACGGTATTTCTTGACAACTGAAGTTTTTCTGCAATCTCCTCATGCGTTAAGCCTTCCACCCTGCTCAACGAAAATACCAGTTTACGCTGCGGCGACAATTGTTCTATTGCCTTCGAAAGAAGGGTTTGGTATTCATGATCCAGCAATTGGTAATCTGCCGGCTGGTTTTGATAGCTATTTAATTCTTTTTCAACGAGTTTTCGTATATTCTGTTGCCTTGAAGCTGACCTGAAAAAATCTATTGCCTTATTGGTTGATACTGTTCGTAAAAATGCCGGCATGGAATGAATATCTCCAATCATTTCTTTTCCCAACCATAATTTCAAAAAAATATCCGATGCAATTTCCTCTGCGATTTCTTTCGACTTTACAACCCTCAGCAGATATTGATAAACAGTAGGATAATACTTATTGAACAACTCCTCGAAAGCGGGTTCGCTTCCCTGCGCAATTTCTTGTATCAGAGTCTGGTCCAATTTCATGGCAGCTATCTTTGGTCCGCTTAAAAGTAAGAAAGAATTCCAAATTGATGTACTTTGAATTGAAATATGAATGCTTTATCATATATCGGATTAGTCTTATGCGGTGGAAAAAGTTCCCGCATGAAAACAGATAAAGGATTATTGCAACAGGATGGAATAGCCTGGGCTCGACATGCCAGAAACAAATTACAGGCACTGAATCTTTCTGTCTATTTATCAGTCAATGAAAGCCAGCGGGCAGCCTATACCAGCCTGCTACCGGAAGCACCACTGGTGTTTGATAATCCGGACCTTCCGGTTCATGGCCCATTAAATGGGTTGCTTTCTGCTCATTTGCAATTCCCTGAAAAGGCAATTGTATTATTAGCCTGCGATCTTCCTGATTTACCTGAACGAATGGTAGATCAACTATTGAAACATTTCATTCAATATCCTTTCCCTCCGGCCATCTGCTATTCCATGAATCAGCTACCGGAACCCATGTGTTCAATTTTTCATCCGGATACGCTGAAGGAAATCTACAATCGGGCGATCCTGAATAAGCTGGAAAAATTCAGCATGCGGTATATTTTGGACAGCTTTGGTTCGCAGGTAATTGAACTTGCCATCTCCGAGCAGGTTTTTTTTAAAAACTATAATTCACCGGCAGATTTATAGAACCCTTCCAACCCTTCCTCGCAAACGGAACAACTGTATGCTTCCGGCAGTTTATCAAACCTGGTGCCTGCAGGAACTCCGGCTTCAACATCTCCCAGCCGGCTATCGTATACTGTTCCGCACCCTGAACAGGAATACAATGCCAACTCCCCGGTAACGTCCTCCCTTTTCCTCCCTTCCTCCCTTTTCCCCCTTTCCTCCCTTTCCTCTCCCTTCCCCCTTTCCCTGTAATACGCCACCACAGCTCTCCTTAATTGCTCATACAATAACCACCTGGGATTGGCTGCACTCACCAGCTTTTCAGACCGTTGATTGGGATTGTATTCCTGTGCCATTACTATGTCATAAACCTGCCACCACTTCAGCCATCCCATACGGAATAAGGGACGCCTTCGAATCAGCAAACTGCTGTAGATCTCTGATTTGTTTCTTGTTTTGATACCCAGACATAAGCCAAAAGTTCGCAAATCGTCGCGCAGAATTCGTTTAACCAAATATTCCTTCAAACCCAGGGCTGCCGAACAATCATCTTCCACCTGGAAATTCAACTCATTGGCAGCATGCCTGACATTCAGGCGACAGGCGTCCAGCCAATTCGTCCATTTTTCCCGATCTGCTTCCTGAATCCCTTTTATAATGATCGATTTCCAAGGAGTGGAGCAGATCTGACCAATTTTGGTATCAAGACATAGCATGGCAAGCTCCTTCAACCAACCGGTAGCAAACTGTTCATTTCTTCGATAAATCCCAATCCAGTAATGTTGTCCCCATTTATTTAACCCTTCATAATAAGGCAGATTAAATGCTGGCAGCACACATTTTTTATCGGCTGTCCTATATAGAATAGTATAATCACGGCAGATCACATCCAATAATTCCTGCATTTCCATTACAAACCGTTCTTCCCGAAACTCAAGGCTCTTCAACTTCCATTCCAGTATTTCTGAGAAACGGGCCAGATCATTGGTATACACTTGTTTTGTCCATTCCATCAAAGCATTTGTTTTAGGAAAACGAACCTGCAAATGCCAGTAATGCGGATGAACCGGATCCGCAATCCAGTTGATATTTCCGGTAACAAGCGGAGTAAAACTCTGATTGGGTGCACAAATATTGATCTTGATTTCGGGCCGGTATTGAAATGCATCCAGCACATCTTTGTACACATTTTCCGTAAGCCAGCCTGCTGTCATCAAACTTTCTACAGCAGGATAAGAGCTGGTAATATTGGGAAAGCGGTCGCCCTCCGATTCATATAAAACTTCCAGCCGATCCAGTTCTTTAACCAGAATTTCAGCACTTCCTTCTTCCAATGGTAATATGAGTTGTTGCCGAAGACCGACTTTCACCCAATGAATTCCCGCCTTCTCACAGGCAACCATCAGGTTGTATAATTGTCCGGGTGATATCATACCTCCCTTGAAATTGACCTTAATACTTTTCATTACAGCAGTATTTTGTCGGTGGATGAAATTGGTTTTCGTTGCAATTGCTCTTCCAGCAATTGCTTCACTTCCGGCCGGCAACTTCCACATCCCATACCGGCACCGCTTAGCTGACAAAGTTGTACCAGGTCGGTACATCCTTCCTTTATTTTCTGCTGGATGTTTCCACGGCCTACATTATTACAACTGCAAACCAATTTACCCAATACAGGTTCTGCAGTTTTTCCGGATCGCAGTAACTGAAGTCGTTTCTCACTTAATTCTGTTCCCTGTTCAATCAGATTCTTGAATTCAAGAAATTCTGTTTTATCTCCGATCAGCAAAGCCCCCACCAGCCGGTCTTTATATACAATACATTTTTTATAATACCGCCTTGATTTATCAAGGAAAAAAATTTCTTCATAACCTGGTTCACCCGGACATTCAACCATGCCCATGGAACAAAAATTAGCCCCCGGGATTTTCAGAATATTCATCAGCAGTGAACCCTGATAGGGACGGGCAATATCCCCTGCTAAAAAAGCAGCTACCACCCCCGCCTGTTGTTCCGCTGCAGCCGTTATTCCAAATAATTGTTGTTGCCATTCCGCAATTTCACCAATGGCAAAAATCGACGGATCACTTGTTTGAAGATAATTGTCTACCACCACACCCCGCTGAATAGACAATCCGCTTTCCCTTGCCAGTTCAGTATTGGGAACCGTACCAATAGCAATTACCATCAGCTTACTGGAAATAAGGATACCGCTTTTCAGCCGAATTCCATCCAGTTCCGTACTGCCCAGGTAGCGATCTATTTCGTCGTTATAATAAATATCTACTCCTTTTTCAATCAATGTATCATGCAGGAACTGACTTCCCAAAGGATCCAATTGCCGGTCCATCAACCTTGAAATCCGTTGGATCATAATTACTTCCCGTTCCATTTCCCTCAATGCAACAGCCAGCTCGATTCCCAATAATCCGCCACCCACAATTACAACCGGGCCTTCTTTTCCATTTAATTCCTGCTGAAAAGCATCCGCATCCTTTTTGGTTCGCATGGTATAAATCCCCTCCAGATCAGGCACATCTCGTAACAAAGCAGCGCGACTACCGGTAGCCAATATCAAAACATCGTAGGAATGTACCAGACCATTGCTATCAACCACCGTTTTCTCTTCGCGGTTAACTTTTTCAATACTTATACCCTTATGCAGAGTCGCATCCAGTTCAAAGACCTCTTTATCACTTAACTTGATCAATTGCTGCCAGGGCAGGTGACCTGACAGGTAGTCGGGTAATAAAACCCTATTATAAAACGGAAGATCTTCCTTGCTGAATAATTCAATTTTATCCGTTTCATTCAATTGCCGGTAGGATCGTAAAAAACCACAGGCACCTGCACCAGCACCAGCTACCAGAATTTTTCTGCGAGCCGGACGATATGCTTCCACCTGAACCGGTGTGAACTTAAAATCAGGCTCCTTACTTTCCGGATCAACCAAATCATTTGTCAGATTATTGGCTCTCAGCAAATCCATTCCATTGGTTTTCCCCCAGTGCATAGGAAGAAATACCACCCCTTTTTTGATGGTGTTATCTAATTGCAGGATTACCCGTACCGATCCAAATCCCGAATTCACCACTATCATCTGCTGATCATTCAACTTTCGTTCCGCAGCATCAAATGGATGCATCGATAAAACCGGAACTGGAATATGTTGTTTCAGCTTATTGACTTTTCCTGTTTTACTCATTGTATGCCATTGGTCTCTCAGCCGGCCTGTTGTCAGGATCAATGGGAATTCCGGTGTCAGCGAAATACTTTTATTTGCATCCGGAACCGATTGAATCCTGGCTTTTCGGGATGGTGTAAAAAACTTCCGGTCTTCAAATAAGCGTTTATCCGTTTGTGTTAGTTGAATTGTGAAATCTCCTTTTTTAAATGGCCATTGGACAGATCGATACTGTTGTAATAGGGAATATGTAATACCGCTCAAATCCATATTGGTTCCGGCTGTTAATGCTGCATGTTCTTCAAATATGTTGGCCGGTGATTTAAATTCAAATCCGGGATAACCCATCACCTTTGCAAAACGTTGAATAATTTCAGCATCCGGCAGGGCTTCGCCCGGAGCTTCAATAATTTTTGGAAGGTGCGTTATTCTCCGTTCTGCATTGGTCATGCTGCCTTCTTTCTCTGTCCAGGCAGCTGCCGGAAAAACTACATCAGCGTAGGCAAGGGTCTCTGCTTTACTGGTAATTTCCTGCACCACCACAAATTTTGCTTTTTTCAATGCCGCTTCTGCTTTTCGTACATTGGGTAAACTGATAAGCGGATTGGTACAGATAATCCATACAGCTTTTAATTTCCCTTCCTCCAATGCATCAAACATCTCGGTTGCAGTTAACCCCGGTTGTGGCGCAATTTTTCCTGGCTCAATTTTCCAGAATTGCTCTACTTCCGCACGGTGCGCCGGATCCTGCAGGTTACGATGCGCTGGCAACATATTTGATAATCCGCCCACTTCTCTTCCACCCATGGCATTTGGTTGCCCGGTAAGCGACAAGGGTCCTGCACCCGGCTTTCCTATTTGACCCGTAATTAAATGCAGATTAATCAGCGAAACATTTTTATTTACACCCACCACACTTTGATTCAGCCCCATGGTCCACATCGATAAAAAGGTATTTGATTCACCAATCCAGCCTGCTGCCTGATAAATATCGGATTGCTCCAATCCGCAAATAGCTGCTGCTTCTTCTACAGTTTTGGAAAAAACCTGCTCCTTGTATTCCTGGAATCCTTCGCAATGTTCTTCTATAAAATGCATGTCCAGATAGCCGCCTTCAATCAGAATCCGACCCAGGGCATGATGCAACGTGATATCTGTACCCGGATAAATCGGCAGATGCAAATCAGCCAATTGCGCAGATTGTGTTTTCCTTGGATCAGTGACAATGATTTTCATAGACGTATTAGCCGCTTTAGCCGCTTCCACCCTCCTCCATAAAACAGGATGGCACCAGGCCGGATTTGCACCTGCTACTAATATTGTTTCCGCCAGTTCAATATCATCATAACATACCGGAACACTATCTTCTCCCAAGGTTTTTTTATAGCCTGCCACAGCGCTGCTCATGCATAAGCGCGAATTGGTATCAATATTATTGGTTCCGATATACCCCTTCACCAGTTTATTAATCAAATAATATTCCTCAGTCAGACATTGTCCTGATGCATAAAACGCAACGGCATCCGGACCATATTTTTGAATCAGCGTACGAAATACTTTGGCGGTACGCTCCATGGCAGTATCCCAGCTAACCCGCTCCAGCGGATGATTTCGGCTCCAGCGCATTTGAGGAAACAGCAACCGGTCCTCCCGGTTATTAACGGTATGGTGCAGGTTCATCCCCTTACTGCATAACTGGCCCCGGTTCACGGGATGATCCGGATCTCCATCCACCTGCAACAATCCATTGGTATCTTTTTTAACCAATATCCCGCAGCCAACTCCGCAATAGCAACAGGTTGTCCGGTAACCATTCGTTGTTTCTTTTCTATTCATAAATATATCAGGCCACCGCTTCCAGACTGGTGGTCATTACCTGTGTTTTTGATTTGGCAGCAAATCGGGTAAAGAAAACAAGCAGTGATACACCAATTGCAACAAAGCCGATGTATTGAAATGCCTGCCAGTAGCTGATACTGGTGCTTTTGAATAAAAACCCGAATAACATTCCACCCAGATTACCACCCGCTCCTACAATACCACTAACCAATCCTACATTGTCTTTATTGATAAACGGCGTTATTGCATAGGTGGCCCCATTCGCCATTTTTAAAAAGAGTGCAAATCCAATCATGCTTATTATTGCCATGGTTAATGAGCCGGCGGCAGCGAATAAAATAATACCCAGCCCCTCCAGCAATAAAACAAGAGCCAGCAATGCACCTTTCCCTTTTAAACCATGGTTGCGACCCACTTTATCTGCCAGCCAGCCACCCAGTGCACGGGCAAACAAATTCATAAATCCAAAAACCCCTGCCCAAAAGCCTGCTCCGGCCTGCGATAGCCCAAACTCTTCTACAAAATAGAGTGCTGCCACATTATCAAAAGTGATCTCCATTCCAAAGCAAACAGCATATGCCAGTGAGAGCGACCAGATTCGCCAGTCGAGCAGGATCCGATAGTCGGTTTTAGAGGCAGCTTTCTTCTCTTTATTCAATTCCGAGAAATTTCCCCGGGGAGTATCTTTCGTATAACGGTAATACAAATACGCAGCCAGCAGCATCAGCGAGCCCGGTAAAATCATGGCATATCGCCAGGCTTTCTCAGGTACAAATCCGGCTGCAACAATTACTGCAAAAACCAGCGGCATCAACATATTGGTGACTCCTCCACCCAAATTGCCCCAACCTCCTGCCACCGCATTCGCCGTTCCTTTAATGGCAGGTGCAAACATCTGTGAAGTATGATACTGGGTTATCACAAACGATGCGCCTATAACACTTATGGCTAAACGAAATAATAAAAAACCGGTATAACTCTGTGCCAGTCCAACCAGAAATACCGGAATAGAACCGACCAGCAATAAAAGAATATAGGTTTTTCTCGGTCCCCATGTATCACATAAACGACCTATCAGCAGACGGGCAAGAATGGTACCTGATACGGATGCAATCACAATATTGCCGATCTGGCTCTTGGTTAGACTAAGATCCTCTTTAATGGTTGGCATCAATGGTGCCAGGCCAAACCATCCGAAAAAACAAATAAAAAAAGTAAGCCAGGTAACATGAAAGGTTTTCATTTGTATTCCTTTCACGGATAATACCGGTAGATGATCCAATGGTTGATTCGTTACTGCCATAACTACTATTTATTGGTTGTTGATTGATTAAATAAAAAGGGACGGATATTGATTTGCAGATAAACCCACCAGGCTGTTCGCTGATAATTACCTGCTGGTTGTGCTTTCGCAGTTGCCATCGATTTACCAGCAAATAACAGGGCTGTACCTAATTCAAACTGGGTAATTGTATTGATTTGATAGCGTTGAATCCAGTCAAGTTCTGTTCCCAGATAAGGTGATAATTTTATTCCATTCAAATCCGCCTGCCGGTTGGCCAGTGCGAAATAATGCAACTCTGCAGCGGACTCATAGTTCTTCTTTGATTTGTACACATATTTCAGGTACCCGTTATTTAAACCTCCTGCGGGCGATCCTGTTCCGGCATAGAAAAAATCCATTTGTCCCCAGAATTTATGCGGGGTGCCATACAAGGGATCAAATCGCCTTGACTGATTCTGTGCTAATCCGGTTTTATTTCCGGAAAGAAAATCCCATCCTGCCTGCCAGTTCGATTGTTTTTTCTTCAGGTTAAACTGAAGAGTAGAAGTGAACGCCCGGAGTTCCTTTCCATCAGGATCTTTACCACCCTGAAAATAGAAGCCAGCAGTAACAGCAAGATGATTTTTAGTAAGTGGCTGTTGTACTAATATCCCGGTAGTAATTCTTGTATTGGATCCACTGGTCTTATAATTACGGCCATACACATACGCAGTTTCACCATTATAATTATTGGATACAGAATCCAACCGGTATTTTTGAAACTGATCTGCCAACAATAAAAATGATATTTCATGTGCTCCTTTTTTATTATTCAGGTGCAAAAACTGAAGGGATTTATAATGCTGCCGCAATGCATTGGTGGAAGGCGGACCTGCCAATGCCGGCTGTCCATATAGACTGCTGATTCCCTGTGCATTTATAAGTGGAATAAAATTCGCGGGTACCGGAACCAGTTCTCCTTTTGAGTTTTTTACACTGGATGCCAGGTTACCCGGAGTATAATAGGTTCCGTCATACGAAAATGCATCTGTATTTTGATTGAAAGCCACTCCCAAATCGGCTTTCCAATTTCCCCTACTCCATTTTAATAGAGCGGCATCATGGCGACGGGCCTGTTGAAGCCAGTCCAGATTTCCCAATAAACGACTGTCATCATAGAGTAATTCCTGCCTTCCTATTTTCAGGTTTAATTGCCCTGATTGAGAACTCAATGCACTATCAGTGGATTTTAAGGGGATCATTGCCCATGCTTCATGTAATCCCAAACGGTTACCATCAGCCGAACTTATAGAAGACGCATCCTGTCCCCATACCCGAACATCCTGCAAACTGGTAAAAAAATGAATGCCCACATACTTGTAGGAAAGATTCAGTCTGGTTCGTTGTGATGTAAAAAAAGCAGTTGCCTGTTCTTTTCTCAGAAGATTGCCTGTTCCATGCCGGAGTTCAGAGCGGGTTCGCAATTGGGCACTTAGCTCCAGTTGCGCTTCAGAAAATTGGGGGATCAGCAGGTATAAACCGATTACCACCCCCCATTTGGCATCTAAAATTTTAAGCATAGTTTTGATTGATTTTTGGTTACTGAAATCGGAAATCAAAATCGCCCGGCCAGACTGCCATCTGCCGGGCTTCTTTATAACAGGCAATCATTCGAGGCCGATATACACCATACCCTCCTCCACTTTAACAGGATAGGTACGAAGCGAACATTCATCACCATTCAGGCATTCACCTGTACGGAGGGAAAATGATTTTTTGTGAAAAGGGCAGGTAATCTTGGGCTCATCAGCCTGCGACCCCAGCAAACCACGGCTCAATGCCATTTGTTTGCGATGTGGACATTCATTCTGTGTGGCATACCATTCGCCACGTCGGGTGAAATGATAGAGGGCTATCTGCTCCTCTTCCAGTTTTACACAGACACCGCCGTTCGAGGGAACATCGTCCACGCGACAGGCAGGCATCCATTGGATGGTTGTTGTTGGGTTGCTCATATACCGATAGTTTAGTGATGGTGTATATGGGCAGGCAATCGTCAGCCGCTTATTTCCATTCCATGGCGCGTTTCTGACTGCGCATGGGATCAAATTGGACAGTTGGATCTTTTTCTCCGGGAGCATTCACAAAATGCTGAAAGCGCTTGCGGATTTCCGGGTTATTAATGGCTTCTTTCCACTCGCACTGGTAATTATCTACCAGTCCCTGCATTTCTGCTTCCAGTTCTTCTGCAATGCCCAATGAATCTTCCAGAATCACTTCTTTCAGATAGGCCAATCCTCCTTCGAGTTTATTCAGCCAGGTGGCTGTACGTGTAAGCGGATCAGCCGTTTTGATATAAAACATAAGGAAGCGGTCGATGTATTTTATACAGGTTCCTTCATCAATATCAGAAGCAAGCAGGAGGGCATGTTGAGGTTTAGAACCACCATTTCCGGCAACAAATAAATTCCATCCTTTTTCAGTAGCAATCAGTCCAAAATCCTTGCTTTGCGCTTCTGCACATTCACGGATACATCCTGATACAGCCGATTTAATTTTATGTGGTGCGCGTATGCCCCGATACCGTTCTTCTATCCGGATGGCAAAACTTACAGAATCATGTAATCCAAACCGGCACCAGGTACTGCCGACACAACTTTTAACAGTGCGAAGCGCTTTACCATAAGCATGACCACTTTCAAATCCGGCATCAATCAATTCCTCCCAGATAAAGGGTAGATCATCGAGGTGCGCTCCGAATAAATCAATTCGTTGTCCGCCGGTAATTTTTGTATAGAGGCCATATTTCTTCGCTACCGATCCAATTACCAATAATTTATCCGGGGTAATTTCTCCACCCGGAATACGGGGTACCACAGAATAGGTACCCCCTTTCTGGATATTAGCAAGAAACCGATCGTTACTGTCCTGAGCGGTATCATTCCCTTTCTTCAGGATCATATCATTCCAAATGCTGGCAAGCAATGAAACCACCAGCGGTTTGCAAATTTCACAACCATCTCCTTTTCCTAGTGTATCAAGTACTTCATCGTAGGATTGTAATTTTTTAATTTTGATGATGTCGAACAATTCCTGGCGACTGTAGCCAAAATGTTCACATACCACTATCTTACCAAGCTTTCCTTTGGCTTTTAATTCTGCCTGCAGGATATCTTTAACCATTGGCGTACAGCCACCGCAACCAGATCCGGCTCCGGTACATTTTTTTATGGCTTCGAAACTTTCATTTCCCTGGTTAACTGCATCGATGATTAATTTTTTAGAAATGCCTTCGCAACTGCAAATAATAGCATCCTCTGCCAATGCGGCTATTCCTGCTGCTGCAGAACCACCCGTTTTGGAACCAAGAATTAGTTCCTCCGGTTTTTCGGGAAGCGGCATGAACCCTTTACATACCTGTACCAATTGGTTGTAGGAGGATGCATCTCCAACCAGTACGCCTCCAAGGAGTTTTTTCCCGTCTGCACTCAGGTTGATTCGTTTGTAAACACCATTGATGGAATCAGCGACGCGAATAATTCGGGTCTCCGGCCCTTCGAGCATCGGATCACCAAAGCTTGCCACATCCACGCCAATCAGTTTAAGTTTGGTACTCATATCAAAACCGGTGAAGTGCCGGTTATTTCCAGCCAGTTGCGAAGCAAGAATATCTGCCATATCATACCCCGGCGCAACCAATCCATAAATCATTCCATTATGAAGGGCGCATTCTCCTATGGCAAAAATGGAGGGATCACTGGTTTGTAAGAGATCATTCACCAATATTCCACCCCGTTGACCAAGTTCAAGTCCGGCTAATCTTGCCAGTTCATCTCTTGGCTTGATGCCTGCTGAGATAACGAGCATATCCACCTGAAGGCGGCTATCGTCCTGAAAACGCAAACCGGAAATCTGCTCTTCTCCTTCAATTTCCGCTGTTTGTTTGGAAGTATGAATGGTAAGTCCCAGTTTCTCAAGATGCGAACTCAGCATTTCCGAACCGGCTGCATCAATCTGACGGGGCATGAGTCGGGGAGCGAATTCAATAATATGGGTATGGGTAATTCCGAGATCCAGTAAGGCTTTGCCCGCTTCCAAACCTAATAATCCGCCTCCGAGCACAGCGGCTGAGCGACATTTTTTACTCCAGTCGCGGATCAAGTCCAAATCCTCAATGGTCCGGTAAATAAAGACACCAGGTTTTTCCGTTCCGGGAATCGGCGGAACAAAAGCGGATGAGCCGGTTGCCAGTACGAGATAATCGTAGTTTATTTCCTTTCCACCGTGGGAAACCACCATTTTTTCTTCCCGGTTGATTAATACCACCGGATCTCCCAAATGCAGTGTAATTCCTTTTTCCTGGTACCAGCTAACCGGGGCCATTTCCAACTCTTCTGCATTGAAATGGGAAAAATAGTCGCTTAGATGTACCCGGTCGTAAGCCGGACGGGATTCCTCCCCGAAAACGATCAATTCAACCTGATCGCGTAAATAATGGAGCAATTTTTCACAGCATTTAAAGCCAACCATGCCGTTACCAATGATTACTACTTTCATATTAGTTGATTTAATAGACAAGTAGCAAGTAATCGTATGAGTATTTTGTGAATATAATAATAATTTCAAAAACAATCAAAATATTTATCAATTTAATATTATTTATATCATATTTAAATGGCTTTTATGTAGATTTATATTGATTGTCTGCTGTATTTTATTATATATAATTATACAACATATGATAAAATCCACCTTATACTTAGTAGGTGCAGGTCCGGGAGACCCGGAATTAATTACAGTAAAAGCCGTTCGGATTCTTTCTGATGCTGATGTGGTTTTATATGATGCGCTGGCCAATCCCGATTTACTCCGGCATTGCAAATCAGGAGCAGAGCTGGTATTTGTTGGCAAACGATATGGCTGCCATGCACTTCCCCAATCCGAAATCAATGAGCTGATAATTGAAAAAGGCCGGATGTATAAAAAGGTAGTGCGTTTGAAAGGAGGCGACCCCTTTGTATTTGCCCGGGCACAGGAAGAAATTCAGGCAGCCCGGATGAATGGAATGGAGATTCAGATCGTTCCCGGAGTGTCCAGTGCGCTGGCCGTTCCCGCCATGCAGGAAATTCCCCTCACCTGCCGGGGCATAAGTGAAAGCTTTTGGGTAACAACCGGCACTACAAAAGAAGGAACCATTTCAGCGGACATCAAATATGCCGCACAATCCGGCGCAACTGTGGTTATACTGATGGCAATGAGTAAGCTGGAAGCTATTATGGAAATTTTTGCTGAATATGGGAAGTCAGAAATACCGGTAGCCATTATCCAGTCCGGCACTACCAAAGGGGAGAAACTGGTTATTGGCAAAGTGAACGACATCGCATTTCGCGCGGCCGCAGCAGAGCTTTCCAATCCGGCTATCATTGTGGTGGGTGAGGTGGTAAACGCAAGGCCAACAGAATGGAGGGTGATGGTGCAAACTGAGCTAAATTGCAGCCAAAGCCTTTGACCACTTATGCGGAAAGACAAATATGCCTGCGACCTTGCTACCTGTACCTTGTGTAAAGAATGTTTACCCGAATGGTTACCTGCAGTAGCTGCACAAAAACAAAATATCCGTATTAAAAAAGGAGACCTGATCTTTCGTGAAGGTGAGCCTGTGGAAGGAATCTGGTTCCTGCATAAAGGATTGGTAAAAGTGCACAAACATTGGGACGATGAAAAAGAACTGATTCTTCGTTTTGCAAAAGACGGACAGGTACTGGGTCACCGGGGATTAGGGGGAGAATTAACTTACCCTGTTTCAGCAACAGCCATTGATGATACCATTTTATGCTATTTCCCACTGGAGTTTTTTCTTCAATCGCTCAAAGTCAACAGCCAGTACCTCTATAACCTGCTCTTCTTTTTTGCAGATGAATTAAAGCAATCTGAAAAACGAATGCGCAACCTGGCACATATGCCTGTAAAAGGCAGAATGGCCAGCGCTCTTTTAAGATGGGAACAACAATTCGGAACAGATGCTGCTGACTGCATCGATCTCCCCATTAGTCGCCAGGATTTTGCTGCCTATGTGGGCACTTCCTATGAAACCCTGTTTCGATTGCTGAATGAACTCGCCGATGAACAACAGATCCAATTGAAAGGAAAAGGAATTCGCCTACTAAACCATACAAACCTTTCTGTTCTGGCGAAAATTCAATCCTGAAGAATACTCCGCAATTCACGCATAAGCTCAATTAGAGGGATTGCTGTAACCTCCTTGCTAATTTGAAATCGTTCCTTCCCGGAATAAACCACAAATCGTTTTGAAGCCTTTATGTCTTCACAACCAAGATGAAAGCCTTTTGTTAGTGCTGGCGACTTTGATCTTTTTATTTCAATTGCATAAACTTCCTTCCTGTTTTTCTCTATAACAAGATCAATTTCCGCTCCTGCTGCTGTTCTGTAATACAAAGGATTAATGCCTTGCGGTAAACAGGACAAAAGATTTTCTATAACAAACCCTTCCCAACTGGCTGCAACAACCGGATGCGAAAGAACGGCATCCAATGTATTCAGATTTAGTAAGGCATGCGTTAATCCGCTATCACGAATATAAACCTTAGGTGACTTAACCAGACGTTTGTTTATATTTCCTGACCAGGGTCTTATTGTCCTGATAAGAAGTAAATCTTCCAGCAATTCAACATATCGTTTTGCCGTAGGAGCCGCCACATCTATATTTGCACCCAGTTGAGCAATATTAATTTGACCACCCTGACTATTTGCCAACATCGTCCATAATCTGCGTAACGTTCCAGCCGGAATTCTTGGACCAAACTGAGGTACATCTCTTTCGAGATATGTATTAATGAAGTTTAATCTCCACCTTAAGCTTGCTGCATCAGATTTTGCAAAGAAACTATCCGGGAACCCACCTCTTAACCATAGTTTATCTGCCCCCATTTCAGTCGCAGGTTCAATTTCCTCAACGGTTAAACCAGTAAGCACTTTATAAGCAATCCTTCCGGCCAGACTCTCTGCCGATTGCTTCAAAAGATCAAGAGATGCTGAACCAAGAAGTAAAAACTGGGCCGTTCTCTGACCAGATCGACGCCGCTGGTCAATTATTCCACGTAATGTTGTGAACAACTCTGGAATTCGTTGAATTTCATCCAGTATTATGAGCTTTCCTTTATGCATTTCGAAATAACTCTCCGGCTCACTGATTTTTGCCCGATCTGACTCCATTTCCAAATCCAGATAGACAGGAGAAGGATCAAAATGCTCAGCAATATTTACAGCAAGCGTTGTTTTGCCTATTTGACGCGGCCCAAGCACACCAACAGCCGAAAACTCTTCCAGCAATCCGGCAATTTCAACTTGTGCAATTCTTTCGATCATCCTTGTAAATATAACACTAAATATTCGTTTTGCAAGGACAATTAGCCGTTATCTGAAGAATTAATGACAATTTTTAAATTCACCAATACTAGGCGAATTTTCACAAGGCGATGTGCTCTGCCTGAATTATACTAAGTTTATTTCAGGGCCCGGGATCACCAACGACTGCTTATGCCTGCTAAAAAAAACCAAGAAGAGGAAATTTCCGCCTGGTATGAACAATACCGCGACCAACTTTCGCATTTCGCTATGCGACTGGGTTGTCAGCATTGCGAAGCTGAAGACCTTATCAATCAATTGTTTCTGGAACTTTGGGAAAAGCAACCGGATCTTTCTGCTATCGTGCAACCCAAAACATTTCTTCTTACGGCACTTAAAAGAAGAATGATTGACCAGTTTCGAAAAAAGAAAACCAACTTGTTTGTTGTAACGGATGAAATGCAGGAGGCAGATGTGGAACCCGGCATTCAATCCAGGCTGGAATTACTGGAGGATCAGGAACAACTTACAAAAAAGCTGGCCTCCGCCTACGCGCATTTACCAAAACGACTCAGGGAGGTTGTGTATTTAAAGTATTACAAAGGCTATTCCACGAATGATATTGCTTCAAGTTTTGGGATCTCCCATCGCACCGTATACAACAGTCTGTTTGAGGCGATTAAACTATTCCGATCCAAACTTTCAAAAAAATAAATCAAAATAATCCATTTTCTTCCGGTAAATCAGAACGGCAGGTACGACTGTATAGGTACGTATTGCCGCCATGAATCCAACCAAACGAACAATTGAGGACCTGCTCCTGGATGATAGTTTCTGTAACTATTGTTTTAAAACCAATGAAGAGGATCTTCTTTTTTGGGAAACCTACATTGAATTATATCCGGAAGAAAAAAGCACCCTCCTGGCAGCAAAAGCCATGGTACTCGGACTTAAAGATGCCATTCAGCATCAAAAAACTGGAAAACGATTTTTTCTTCAGCCCTGGTTAAAATTTGCAGCAATAGTATTGATTGCAGTTGGAATCTATTTCACCTATGAATGGATAAAACCAGCCGCCAATCAAAATAAGCTAACCCGGCAGGTTGCAGATTCCAGTCAATCCAATTTTATTATTTATACCACCGCTCCGGGCGAACGAAAAAAAATCAAACTACCCGATAGTACGATTGTTGAATTAAATGTTGCCTCCCGCTTACAACTAACCAAAGATTTCAATAATACAAACCGCGATATTTATCTGGAAGGAGAAGCGCTGTTTGATGTAACACACAATGAAGAACTTCCTTTTATAGTTCAAACCACGACCTATGAAGTTCGGGTACTGGGAACTTTATTCAATGTTAAGGCTTACCCCGGTGAGGCCATAAGTGAAACATCGCTTATAAGAGGGAAAGTGAAGCTTTTTAAAGCTGACGGTGGTCACCTAACCTTACTCCCTTTGCAAAAAGTGGTATTCGAAAACAATACCAAATCAATACAAACCTATCAACAGGAAGCCGCTCCTGAATCAGGCATTCAACATATTATGCCGGTAACAAAGAGCCTGGAAGGTGAAATCAATGAAATATCCTGGACAGAAAACAGGTTGCAGTTTCAAAATGAATCCATGCTGGAGATCAAAGCTAAACTGGAACGCTGGTACAATGTAAACATCGAATGGAAAGACTCCATAATTGGCAGCTACCGTTTCACTGGAAGCTTTCGGGAAGAACCCATTGAAAAAGTACTGGAAGCACTTCAATTCAGTTATCCTTTCAATTATGTTATTGATCAAAATACAATCGTCTTATCAAAATAAATAAGGAGAATTGGTTGCAGCCAATCCTCCCTAAAGTTGCTGCTCATCCCCTAAGTAAGAATGAGCGCTATTGTTCATAAATAAACCATACAAAGGTATGAAAATTTACTGCCTAATGTTTAGTCCGCCTCCAGGTAGGCCCGGACTAATCAAAATGATGAGAATCATGAAACTGACTGCCCTGCTGCTGCTAGCCGCCACCCTGCACGTCTCGGCCAAATCCTATTCCCAGAAAAAGGTGACGGTCGACTTTAACAAAATTCCATTAACGGAAGCATTACGATTACTGGAACGCAAAACCGAATATCGGTTTGTTTACAGCAACTTTGTTTTGGAGGATGACAAACTGATTAGTTTTTCTGCCCGAAATGTTCCACTTGAACTGGTTCTTGACAGCTTGCTTTCCAAATCCAACTTACGTCATAAGCAAATAACCAATAACCTGATTGCAATTCGATCAACCATTGCTTCCTTATTGCAGGACATAACAATCAAAGGAAGGGTAACAGATAGCAAAGGAAGTCCGCTTAGCAATGTCAGTGTTTTTAATGAAAAAGGCGAAGGGGTCTATACCAATGATAATGGCGAATACTCCATTACAGCGGAGGAAACCGGAAAACTCACCTTCAGTTATGTTGGATTTGTATCACAAACTGTTTCCATAAAATCACAAACTTCTATTTCCATTTCACTTCAGGCAAGTAATAATGAATTATCTGATGTGGTGGTGGTTGGATATGGCACGCAGAGTCGCCGTAAAATAACCGGTGCTGTTTCAACAGTTAGTGGTGAAACCCTTAACCAACGGGTTGCAACCAATCCGGCGACTTTGTTACAGGGACAATTACCCGGCTTACAGGTAATTCAGGGATCAGGCGAACCCGGAGCCGAGAATGTTAATTTCCGTATCAGAGGTGTCGGTACATTTAGTGGAGCAGGTAGTTCACCGCTTATAATTGTGGATGGTTTGCCAGGAAGTATTACTGCGTTAAATCCCAATGATATTGAATCAATCAGTGTATTGAAAGATGCCGCATCTGCAGCCATTTATGGATCACGCGGTGCAAATGGGGTAATTGTAGTGAAAACAAAAAAAGGAGGTAATGGATTTTCACTCAGTTACAATTATAACCTGGGTATCACAAATGCCACTTCATTACCCGATGTAATAACCAACTCTGCCGAGTATATGGAACTATATAATGAAGCTCGGACCAATTCCGGACTACAGCCACAATATACACAGGCACAAATCGATCTATACCGCAATGCAACTGACCGCGTTCAGTATCCCAATCATAATTGGTTGAATGATTTATTTAAAACTGCCATTGTTCAGAACCATTATCTTAATCTTAGCGGTGGAAAAGAAGGAACCTCCTATCATGTTGGTATAGGTTTAACGGATCAACCCGGTACCATGATCGGATTTGATTTCAAAAAGTACACACTTGATTTCGGATTAAGTTCAAAAATCAATAAACGCATCACTATCGGATCAAATATCCAGATGCAATACGGTAATAAAAACAATCCGCGTCAGGGAGCCGGCGATCAATTTTTATCTACCCTTGCACAATCACCTTTGTATCCACCCAGAGCTCCGGATGGCCGCTGGATCAAGCGGGCCTTTCCCAATGAACAGGGAAATAAAAACTCCATTGCCATTGTTCATGAAGGCGCCACCCGTCAAACTGAATCCTACTACCTGCAGGGCAACCTGAATATGGAAGTACAGCTGTTTAAGGGATTAACCTGGGAAACCCGTGCAGGCGCCAATTATGCTGCCGGCAAATACAATGATTTCCGTCCAACCGTACAGCTTTTTTATTATAATGATATGAGTCCGGCTGGCAATCTTGATGTAGGTTCACCCGGATTAGATGTTGGACGGGATGATAATATCTACACCGTATTCTATAGCCAGTTCAATTATAAACGGGGCTTTGGTGAACATTCCATCAGCGGCTTCGCCGGATATCAGGAAGAACACAATGTTGCCAGCAATATCAATGCATTCCGGAATCAGTTTACAACTAATATTCTGAGAGAATTGAATGCAGGTCCGACCAATGGCATGACCAACAGCGGTAGTTCCAATGAATGGGCCCTTCGCTCCTATTATGGTAATGTGAATTATGATTACCAGGACAAATACCTGGTGGGATTTAGTTTACGAAACGATGGCACATCAAGACTTCCATCTGACACCCGGAGAGGCTGGTTTTATTCTGCATCTGCAGCCTGGCGTATCAGCAATGAAAATTTCCTGATGAATGTAAAATGGTTGAATGACCTGAAATTAAGGGCCTCTTATGGAAAGCTCGGCAACCAGAATATAGGTATCTATCCATACCAGGCCACCTTACAAAACAGAGATTATGCTTTCAATGGCTCGGTACAACCAGGTTATTCTGCATCTACTTTAGTTGACCCATCCCTGATCTGGGAATCAGCCAGTGTATTTGATATCGGACTTGACCTTACCGCATTTAATAATAAACTCACGGTAACTGCTGACTGGTATAATAAAAGCACCTATGATATATTGAGGGAAGCGCAGATTCCATTATGGGTTGGACTCAATGCGCCAACAATAAATAATGGATCCGTTCGCGATAAAGGATTTGAACTCGCTGTACAGTATCGTGATCAAATCAATAAAGATCTTGGTTACTTTATTGGAGGAAATATTCACCGTTACAAAAACACCATTGAAGATTATGGAAGTACTGATATTATTGGTCGCAATATCCGGAAAGAAGGAATGGAGCTGGATGCTTACTACTTATATATATGGGATGGCATTTTTCAAAGCCAGGAAGAAATTGACAAATCGCCCACGCAACCGGTTACACCAGGACCTGGTGACCTGAAAATCCGGGACATCGACAACAATGGTATAATTAATGATCAGGACCGAACAAGAGTGGATGGCAAATACCCAAGTTTCCAATATGCCATGAACCTTGGACTCACCTTCAAACAATTTGATTTCAGTGCGCAATTATATGGCTCAGCCGGACAAAAAATTTATGTGAATGGATGGGGAATTGAGCCATTTCGTCAGGGTTCGCTGCCCACTACTGATTGGCGCAATCGCTGGACGCCGGATAATCCCAGCACCACCATGCCGCGGATTTATGTGGCAGACGGCTATGCACCCGTTCAGAGCTATGCGTCCACCTATTTCCTGAAGGACGCCTCCTTCATGAGGCTCAAAAACATACAACTCGGTTATACATTACCGGGAGCTATCCTGAAAAAACTCACCATGAAGTCAGCCCGGCTCTATTTCACAGCAGATAATGTTTTCACCATCAGCAAATTCCCCGGACTGGATCCTGAACGCGTAGGCGATGGCAACTATGTTACTTATCCGCAACTCCGCACCTTCACATTTGGTGCCATGGTACAATTTTAAACAACAAAAAAACAAGCATGAAACCGATCTATAAATTAGTATTCGCCGGCATTACAGCAGCTGCATTAAGCAGCAGTTGTAAAAAAGATTTGCTGGAAGTCAATCCTCGTGATCAGTTGTCCACTACCGTTTTCTGGAAATCAGAAAAGGATGCAGACCTCGCACTAACCGGACTGTATAATTACCTCTACGCAACCGGTGGCAACTGGGGCTGCTCTCAGTATGAAATCATGGGATGGGACGGATATACTGATGATGTTTATTCCCAGCATGATTATGGTGGTGGCCGGGCGGCTACATCATCCGGAATTACACCCAACAGTGGAGGATATGTAGCTAACTACTACGCCAATAATTACCGGGCGCTGGCAGCTATTAATAGTTTTCTTGCCAATGTAGATAAAGTGCTGACCGGCGATAAACTTGCTCAATACAAGGCTGAAGCACATTTTCTTCGTGCTTTCAATTATCTCTACCTTGCACAACTCTATGGAAATGTTCCTTTGATTACCGAAGACCCCTTTACACTTGATTTTAATCAGGGAATTGCCAAAACATCAAAGACAGAAATTCTTGAATTTGTATTGGATGAACTGGATATCGCCATTGCCGGCTTACCCGATGCAGGATACACAACGGGGCATGCGGTAAAAGCAACGGCCTTGGGATATAAAGTGCGGGCCTTGATGGAATTGAAACAATTTGCACCGGCAGCAGCAACAGCAAAGCAAATAATTGATGGTAATAAATTCAGTCTGCATACAAATTATGCTGCTAATTTTTATAAAGCTGGTCAGCGGACCAGCCCGGAAATAATGTTCTCTGTTGTTTATCTGGCACCCAATATTGTTCATGCAGATGCTGCTTTAAATGTTGCCATGCATCGTTGGGGTGGTTTTGCCGGTACACAAAACCTGATTGATGAATATGAAGACGGTGATCCCCGTTTAACCATGACCTGGTTCTTTCCCGGAGATGGTGCCGATAAGGGTTGGCCATTTGATGATCCTGCAGTGGCATCACCTGGATCAGGAGAATGGCCTGCTAATTTTTATATTCCAAAAAAATGGCTGACACCAGGTGTTCGAAATCCTGATTATGGTTTGCAAGGAGATAATGATTATGTTTTGCTTAGGTATGCCGACATCAAACTACTCTATGCGGAAGCACAAAATGAAGCAGTGGGACCGGATGCAAGTGTTTACCAGCAGATCAATGAAGTTCGGGATCGGTCCGGTGTTGAAATGCCTGCACTTCCTGCCGGTTTATCGCAAACAGAAATGCGGGAAAGAATCCGTCATGAACGCAGAGTAGAATTACCGCTGGAAGGAATCCGTTATTTTGATCTCAGAAGATGGGGAATTGCAGAGGAAAAAATCAATGGATTTATTCCAAATCCCGCCTTTCCTTCGATTCAACTCAAATACGAAGACAAATATGAATTCTGGCCGATTCCACAAACTGAAATTGATCGGAATAAAGGAGTACTCGAACAGAATCCGGGTTACTAATAATCAGCCAACATTTTCATACACCGAGGTCGCCTTCAAAGAAGGCGACCTTTCTATTGCACCGGTTTCAACAACACCGCATCCGCCAGCAATAACCCTTTTTCCCCTGTTCCCTCCAACGTTATTTTTGAACCAGGTGCTAATTGAAATTCTCCGAGCCGATGCCAGATCCCGGAGGTTTGTCCGCTCACCTCAATTGTTGTAAGATCAACAGTTACCTCCTGCGATTTTATTCCATCCCAAACAAGCCAGTTCATCTTTCTGATATGACCAGGATGGCGTGGCAGGAGATAGACATATAATTCAAATTTCCCCTTACTGGACAAACCCGGCTGATAAACTACCCGTCGGGTGGAAGCAGCATCACTTATCTCCAGCAGATCCTTTCCAAAACCGATATGCTGAACCGGCTTCCATTCTCCTTCTATCTTCACCCTTGCTTTATTATCATTATCCAGCAAAATTTCCGGCCTGGATCCATCCGCCAGCGGATTTCTTTTCAATTCTTCCTGTAAAGCTGTAACATCAATATCCTGTACCGCTTTCGATTTATCAATTGCCATTGCTGCTGCTACAGCGGCTGATTGCCCCAGTACCATAAATACCGGTTCCATTCGAATCGATCCATATGCAATGTGACTGGCACTCAAACAAACGGGTACCAATAAATTTTTACATTCTTCTTTCTTTGGAATCAGTGACCTGTAACTAATCGGATAAGGTCCAAATCCTCCAATCTGCACATCTCCCTCATTCTTCACCATGCCATTGATGACAAGGCGTTGTGTATTGTGCGAATCCATTGTGTAAGCTGCCATTCCAACTCCATCCTTCACAATTTCTTTGCCCTGGCAATTGGCCTGTGTCATCACATATGCACCAATCATTCTTCTGGCTTCCCTTACATATAACTGTGGTGTCCAATGATTTGATTCCAGGTATTCATCTTTCGGATACCCCCAGGTTTGCATTTCTTTTCTCAAATGATCCGGCATCCGTTCATCATTTCCGATAAAATACAACAAGCCCTTAATGTAGTTGGTATGTTTTATTTCGATGGCTTTACGCGTTAAATAATCTGCTTCAGGATACTCGTAATTTTCACCTATCATGTCCGTCGAAAATGGACCATTGTTATTGATATCCGTTTTATTATTCGGCATCAGGTCCATTTTCAAAATGGGTCTTAAACTGGCTGCCGGCGTTTTTTGAAGATGCCGCAATAATAATTCATATCGCTCAGGCCGATAATCATCCGGTTTCGTAACGGGAATCAGGTTATCCGGTTGGTTGGTTAAACAGATCCGGTAATTATAGGCCTGTACCAGTTTATCTCCTGATCCAATGGGAGCGAGTGAGGCAGTACTTATGCCCCATAATAATCCGCTGGATTTATCACCCGGAATTTTATACGGATCAATACCATCCGCAAACTGATGGTATTGATGTACCTGCACTCCATTGTAGGTTTCACCATATTTTGAATTCGCTTCTCTTCCAACTATATAGGATACGCCAGTCTTCGCCATCAGATCTCCCTCATAACTGCAATCCAAAAACACCCTGGCCTGAATGCGGCGTTTTGCCGCAGCCTTCTTATTCGGATCAGTCACCTGAATTTCCCGGATGAATCCTTCCTCTTTGGTCAATTCAACAAGTGCCGATTCATACCAGATTTCTATATTCCCCCTTTTAACATAGGAATCAAAGGTGGCCAGTGCAACTTTTGGTTCAAACAGCCAGGATTCAAATTTTCCATAATGTGCCCCAATTCTTCTGTAAAAATCAAGTGATAGTCCGGTTACAGCAAACTTGTTACCGATATCAGTATAACCTAATCCGCCACTGGTTAACCCACCAATCCGTTTACCGGGTTCAATTACAACCACCGATTTGCCCATTTTGCTGGCCGTATAGGCTGCTATGATCCCTGCTGAATTGCCTCCGTAAATACAGATATCCACTTTTTTCAATTCCTGCGCCCTGCTTAAGAATGAACTACTGCAGAAAAAGAAAATTATTATACGTCTCATACAAACCGGCTTGATTTAATTAACTGATTTCGCAAATGCATCATCTGTCCATTCAGGATACGCTGCTGCCACCCGATCCAATTCTTCTGCTTGTCCGGATGATAATTTCTCCTCCGGATTAAGGCAATAAACACCATTCAATAATCCCTGTCGGTGCAATACTTCATGAATACCGGCAATACAGCCTTTGAATTTATTGGCCGCATCAAACACCACTGCATTCATATCTGTTACTGCTGCTCCTATTGTTAATAATTCAGCGTGGTTTTCTGCAGCATTTGTTCGGCAGTCTTTAATTCTCTTCAATAACTCAACCGCTTTACTTGTCCAAACTGCCCAATGCCCCAATAATCCTCCTGAGAATTTCTTCTCCACCATTTTACCGTTGATATGGAACCGGTAAGTGGTGAGCAGATCTGCCACAATATTATCATCGTTCCCGGTATATAAACTGATCTCCTGATTTCGTGTACTTCCTGCAACCGCCCGCACCACATCCAGTGTCTGGTAGCGATTGAAGGCGGCTATTTTAATTGCCATCACATTTGGAATTTCCGCAAATGCCGACCAGAACGAATAACTTAATACCCTTCCGCCAACTGCAGGCTGCAGGTAAAATCCAAATACGGGAAGAATTGCGGCAACGGCCCTGGTTCTTTCCAGCAAATCCGATTCCGTATAATCAGCCAACCCACCCATACTTAGTAACCCTAAATGATATCCATACTTTATGGCTAATTTTGCTTCATCCACTGCCTGTTCAACCGGGCCACAAATCCCTGCCACTTTTATAAAATCACGGGACAAGGCGTTTTTTTCGATTTCTTCCGACGCAATTTTCAAAATGGGTTCAAAAAGTCTGAACTCCGGATCTCTGATTTCAAACTGCGTGGTATGTACACCAACTGCCAGTCCGCCTGCGCCACTAGCCATATAATACCTGATCAGTCTCTGTTGTGCAGCTATATCAATTTGAAGTGAATCTGTTAGTGCCAAAGGCAAAGCAGGAATAACTTTCCCTTCTCTCAGTTGCTGTATCCAGCCGGCTGGTTGCTTTTCCCTATTCATGTTTACGGTTTAATAAATTAATATCGTCCTTCTCTTTCCTGAAAATGTGTGGGCTTGTACACAGTTGCCCCTCCTTCCAATAACCAGGCGCTTACCAGATCAATCATCTGCAAAAGACTCACTCTTGGATAACCAAAAAATCCAAAGGATTTAGCAGCATTACTGAGTAAAGCAGTTGGTGCGGGCTCGCCCACCAATACAGGATCTTTTCCAAAACGCTGCCCAAATTGTTCTGCTATCCATTCAACGGCAACCGTTTCAGGGCCTGTTATATTCAGTTTTGCAGGCGGATTGGAACAATGTAATAAACTACGGATGGCCATTTCATTGGCATCACCCTGCCAGATCACATTTACGTGCCCCATTCGGATATCAATGGCTTCTTCATTTTTTACCTTTTTAGCAATCTCCAATAAAACACCATAGGATAAATCAATGGCATAATTCAAACGATAAAGCAGCACCTTCGTCCCGTATTTCGAGGAGATATACTCAAACAGACGTTCCCTTCCCAAACAGGATTGCGCATACTCACCCAATGGTGCTGGCGGATTTGATTCATCCAATCCGCCTTTTGCAATTGGAGAAAGCGGGTATACATTGCCGGTAGAAAAAGCCACTATCCTGGAATTTTTATACTTTTCTCCCACTCTTGCCGGCAGGTAACTGTTCATTGCCCAGGTAAAGGATTCTTTTCCGGTGGTGCCAAATTTTTGTCCGGCCAGGTATAAAAGATTAGGCATTTCGGGTAAGGATTGCAGCTGCTGATCATCCAGCAAATCCACGGCATAGGTGGCAATTCCGAAGGAGTCCAGCTTTTCTTTTAAGCCTGCTTCAGAAAACCGGGATGCGGCAGCAATTTTTTTATTTATTCCTGCTGCCTGTACAGCTTTTACCAGCAGTTCTGCAAGAGCCGGGCCCATCTTTCCGCCAGCTCCGAGAATCATAATATCTCCATCAATGGCAGTTATATCTTTTAAAAGCGCTCGTGATGGTTCCAATAAGGAATGATAGAGTTCTTCCGTTTTTGTCATGATTGAAAAATTTCATTTAGTTTAAAAACCAGGACTTAAAATTCAATGCAGCCAATGTAAGGATGAGCAACAAACCGAGTAGTCCCGCCAACTGCTGCCATCCTTTGTTTTTTGCAGCTCCCATAATAGTGGCATCGTTCGCTATCAGGTAAAGTGCCAGTCCGATTATTGGCACAATAAAAATGGTAATACTTTGTGCAAACACAATAAGTTGAAGAGGTAATTTCCCGAACAGGATGGCAACCGAAGCCCCAATAAGCATGATGGCTGCAATCAGCAGGCGGGTGCGGGAATCTTTAAATTGTCCGCCCCAACCCAATCCATCTGATAAAAGAGATCCGCCAACTGTGGCATTCCCAACCAGTGAAGAAAACCCGGCGCCAAATAATCCAATCAGAAAAATTGCAGAAGCCTTTGATCCAAACAATGGCTCCAGTGCTTTGCCCATATCACTGGCAGACTGCGGATTAATCTGACGGGGATACAAAATATTGGCAGCAGCCAGTAAGGTGATGCTGCTCATCAGTCCAAGTAAGATTATGCCGGTAACCGTTCCATTGGTTTGTCCCGCTGTATCCGGACGTACGCGCTTCCTTTCCTGCACCAGATAGGCCTGATACAATGCACCAACCAAAGAAAAACTGGATGCTATAAATGCAATAACCAATCCCTGAGAACCAACTGGTAATCTGAACTGAAATCCCTTTCCGATCAATTGAAGCGATGGAGGCGACCAGAACAAAGTCATCACAAAAGAAGCCAACATCATTAGAATCAAAAAGATCATCAGCTTTTCCAGTACTTTATAAAAGGATTTAAAGAACAACAAGGCAATACTTATTACTGTAAAACCTATTATCCAGGGGCCTGGATCCGATCCTGTTAACTCTGCCAGTGCTATACCCACCCCTACTGCATTACCAGCCTGAAAGGAGGAACAAACCAGAAAAACACCGGCACCCACCAATACAGCTGCCCATCGTCCCCATTTCATAGCCAGCAACTCTAAAACGGTATGCGGAGAAGCCAGTCCGATGCGGGCAGCCATACTTGTAAATAGGATCATAAACAGGGTGGCTACCAGCACTATCCAGAGGAGATCAGTGGAATACAGCGCCCCCAGCTTGGAAGTGATGGTCATTTTACTGGGACCGAAAACAAGTGCCGCGGTTATCAAACCCGGGCCCATCAGGTGCAACCAGCCGGTAATTCCATTTGAAGCAGTTGTTTTGGAAGCCATCAACACTATTTTCCTCTAAAATAGAATAAAATAAGGTTTCGAAAGAAAATAATTCTCTATTCGAAATTATTTATAAGTCCTGAATGGCTTTTTTGAAGTAGCTATTGATTTCTTTCGCAGTCGGTTTTTTTAATGGCCGTACGATCCGGAAACCTACAAAGGAAGCATCCGTCATCCACCAGTTGCTTTTTGGCAACTGCGGATCGCGTTGTTTCCAGGAGGGATCAGAGCCTTTACGGGCAGCAGACCGCAAATCAGCCGGATCATCATCCCAGGATCCGCCTCTAACAGAATGCGGGTATAATTTGGTTGGTTCTGCCCATGCATTGGGTTTGCTGGCTGCAGTGCTTGAATAAAAATCGGGCAGGTACTGGTCGAGGGTCCATTCTGCCACATTACCATGCATATCGTGCAAGCCCCATTTATTTGGCTTTTTTTGTCCGGGTTGCTGGTATTTTTCCTTACTGTTTTTGCTGTACCAGGCATAGTCGGTCAATTGAGTTGCATCATCACCAAAATAATAAGCGGTAGTGGAACCTGCTCTGCAGGCATATTCCCATTCCGCTTCGGTTGGCAATCGATAGAACTGCCCGGTTTTTTCAGTCAGCCATTTACAGTAATACAATGCTGCATGCTGGGTAATATTCACTGCTGGAAATCCCGATTTCCCCATTCCAAAACTCATATCAGTAAAAGCTGGGGATGGCTTGGTAACGGCATCTACATTTTCTGCTCCCACAAACCGTTCAAATTCATCCCAGGTAACCTCATATCGTCCCATCCAGAAAGCATCAATCTGCACCGTATGAACAGGCCCTTCATCAGGCCTTCTTCCTTTTTCGCCAACCGCGCTGCCAATGGTTGCTTTTCCGGCAGGAATTGGTAACATTTCGAAACGGATGGAGGATTCAGGAACCGTTCCGGAATAGGGTTGGAAGGGATCGCTCTTGGTAGCGGCACCCGGACTTGTGCAATGAAGTCCGAGTAATCCAGCCAGACAGGAACCCAGTAACACATAACCAGATCTGGAAAAAGACAGGAATTTGATCTGCATACAAATAGATTTATTCAGTAATCAGATAAATGGCAAGTACGGCAACCACCAATCCAACAAGGGTTACGGGATGTGGAACCACACTATAAAGCAACAAGGAAATCAGAATGGTTATCACAGGAGACAAACCGGTTAAAGGAACAACTATAATCGCTTTCCCGTACCGGAGTGCATAGACCAGTGTTAGTGCACCGATGGAATTCAACAGATGAATACCAGCAGCCAAACCGGGCCCTTTCCAACCCCAGTTAACAGGAACAGAAAAATCGGTCATATAAAGCGCAACCGGAACCAGCAAAACACCGGCCACTGCCATGTAGAAAAACAGGGATTCAGCCTCCATGGTGGTATTGGCCACTTTCATCACATAGGCCTGGATACCCCACATAAAAAATACAAGGGCGGCCAGCAGCAGCCACAAATACGAGTTGAAACTATTCTGACTGGGTGGCTGATAGGCGAGCAAAACGATGGCAACCAGAGCAAGTACAATTCCAATTTTTGCTTTCCCGCCTGCGCGCTCCCGCAAAAAAAACAGAGACAGAAAAATCGTAACCACCGGAAAAAGAGAGATGATCGGAAATACGATATAAGCCGGTCCGTCGCGAAGCGCCTGGAAGAGAAGTAATTGTCCACCTGCACCCGTTAATCCAACCAGCAGGCCATAGAATACATTTTTGGTTTCCGTATTGAGTTTCCAGTTGATTCGGCGAAGGGCAAAGAGTGCACAGGGAATCATGGTCAATGCCCAAACCACATAACCTAATGTGGCGGGGAAGCCGGCTTTTTCCGGAATTTCAATAAAAGCCCCCCATACACCCCAGAAGAGCGTTGTTACCAGGGCGTATAAGAGCCATGGTCGTTTGTTTATATGTGTCATTCGTTGGGATTAAACAATCATCACCTGGATCCCGGCATTTTCAAGTTTTTTCTGATCTTCTGCAGGGATACCCGGATCTGTAACTATTACATCAATTTCAGTAACCGGGGCAATGAAAGCAAAACTTCGTTTATGGAATTTACTTGAATCAGCTACTACTATTACCTGTTTGGAGATGGACATCATAATCCGATTAAGATGTGCCTCTTCCACATTAGGGGTGGATAAACCATGGCTTACACTGAATCCGTCTACAGCCAGAAAAAGCTTATCACAGAAATAGTTCTTGAAACTTTCTTCTGCGGTTGCACCAACCAGGGATAATGAATTTTTCCTCAAAAACCCACCGGGAATAATTACATTGGCTTTGGGATGTTCAGCCATTTGGTTGGCTATATTCAGCGCATTGGTTATTACCGTCAGATCAGAAATGGATCCCAGATTACGGGCAATTTCCATGGTGGTGGTTCCTGAATCAAGAATTATGGTATCACCATCTTCGATAAGGGAAGAAGCCAGTTTTCCGATCCGTTTCTTTTCATCGAGATGTTGTTTGTTCTTATCTGAAAGGGTAAAATCAATCCCTACCCGGTCTACTTTAATGGCTCCGCCCCGTGCTCTGATCAGTGCATTTTTCTGTTCCAGACGTTTCAAATCGTTTCGAATCGTTACCTCACTTACCTGAAGATCCTTACTCAGGGAAGTTACATCAACCTGCCCCATGGATTCCAGTTTTTCCAGTATCAGTACCCGCCGTTGAACGGTTGACTTATGTTCAGATTTTTCCACTTGTTTACATTTTACAGGATCAAAATAAGCGTATTCATCTCATTCGAAGGTTTTTTTGCTTCATTATTTATTAAAAATAGCTTTCGAAACAATAAAATTAAGAAAAATATTATTTTATGAAAGGTTTTATTTAGCTTTAACATAATTTCGAAACGAAATGAAATATAAATATGTCGTCTTCTTTTCATAACCTGACTTCTGAAAAAGATTCGAAAAGTTGTCTTTCCGGCCTGAAAACTACAGAGTTAATGAAGATGGGTGCATTGCATACAGCCACCGAAATCCAGCAACAACCCTGGTTATGGAATCGGATATATGAATTAGCTGTAGAACGCCAGACAGAACTGGAAGCCTTTATCAACCAGGCATTCGAACACGCAAACCTTCGAATTATTTTAACCGGAGCAGGTTCTTCTGCTTTTATAGGAAACGTATTGGAAGGACCCTTGCAGCAATCCACCGGCAAAACCTGCACTGCTATAGCAACTACAGAATTGATAAGCCACCCGGCCCATCATTTCACCAGTCACCCTACTTTGCTCGTCTCCTTTGCCCGATCGGGAGATTCTCCTGAAAGTCTGGCTGCGGCACAATTAGCAGCCTCCCATTGTACCACACTATATCATTTAATCATTACCTGCAACCCTAATGGTAAACTGGCCAATGATTTGAAAAACGGGGTATCCCATGTATTTCTCCTGCCCTCAGAAGCAGACGATAAAAGTTTAGCCATGACCGGTAGTTTTACCGGTATGTTATTAAGTGGGTTACTGATCTGCAGAATTCATGAACTGACTGAATTGAAAGCAACTATTCAGCAACTGTGTGCTTATGGCGAAACAATTCTTAACAGTTATTGCCAGCCGATTAAGGAAATTGCCTCCCTGCCTTTTGACAGGGCAGTGTTTCTTGGATCTGGTCCAATGAAAGCAATAGCCAATGAATCAGAGCTGAAAGTACAGGAACTTACAGATGGAAAAATTGTTTGTAAGTTTGACTCCTTCCTGGGATTCCGTCATGGGCCAAGAGCAGTGGTTCATCCGCACACCTTGTTAGTTTACCTTTTTTCCAATAATTCCTATGTAAACCAATATGAAACAGATTTGGTAACCGCAATCAATAGTGGTGAGAAAGGGATTTGCAGGATTGGCATTGAAGAAGCTGCCACAGGTGGCCGTCCGTTGGATTTACATATTCAATTGGGTGATGAATCAGGAAATCTGGAAGAAGTTTTTTTATGTATCTGTGCTGTACTACCGGCTCAGCTGCTTGCTTTTTTCAAATCGATTCAGTTAGGCCTGCAACCGGATAATCCATCACAAAATCAGGCAATTACAAGAGTCGTAAAAGGAGTAACTATTTATCCATATTACCAAACTACCCCTGTTAATGAAATCCATTGATGTAACAGTTCTCGGTGAACTTAATATAGATCTGCTCTTTAATAAACTGGATCAGTTTCCCGAAAACGGAAAAGAGATACTGGCAGAACAGATGGAATTATCATTGGGCAGCTCATCTGCCATATTCGCTTCGAACCTGAGTGCGCTTGGCACCAGTGTTCAGTTCATGGGAAAACTTGGAAATGATCTATTCGGACAATTCATACTTCGATCATTGGAAGAACGAAAGGTGAATACAACAACTATTTTGATTGATTCTAATGTAGCAACCGGGGCCACCGTAGTGATGAATTATGGACAGGACCGTGCCATGTTAACACATCCTGGTGCAATGGCAGCCTTTGATATAAACGATATCGACTGGAATGCAATGTCTAAGAGTCGCCATCTGCATGTTTCCTCGCTGTTTCTTCAACCAGGATTAAAAAAAAATATACTATCCATTTTCAAAAAAGCAAGAGCAGCCGGACTCAGCACTTCACTGGATGCCCAATGGGATCCTGAAGAAAGATGGGAGCTTCCACTTGCTGAACTACTACCACTCGTAGATTTATTTCTTCCTAATGAAAAGGAACTTTGCCTCCTAACAGGTGAAACCAATCTGACCAGTGCAATAGCTGCTGTTGAACCACTCCTCAACATAATGGTGGTTAAAATGGGAGAAAAGGGAAGCATGGTAATAAGCGGACAGAAACAGCGATTGCTTTCAGTAAAAAAATCCAATTCATTTGTTGATGCAATTGGCGCAGGCGACAGTTTCAACGCAGGCTTTATTCATCAATGGCTTAAAGGAGAATCATTGGACAATTGCCAGGAATTCGGAAATACCTGCGGTGCTTTTTCAACAACCGCTGCTGGTGGAACCAAGGCATTCAACAACATTAAAAAACTTAGTACCGATGTCACAGCGCTTGCCTGATATTCATCCTGCCGATCTTACAGAACAACTCACCAATTTTCAAAATAAGGGAAAGGCCATTCTGGCAACCAACTTTTATAATTATGAAACGCTGCGGGGAATTTTGCAGGCTGCGTCCACAATGGAACAGCCGATCATTCTTCAATTAACAAAGAGCTCACTGGATTATATGGGTTTGAGTTCTGCGGTTAAAATGGCCAGAGCCGGATTACAACAATTCAATATTAAAGGATGGCTTCACCTGGATCACTGCTATTCCTATTCCCTGATTCAGCAATGCCTGGATGCGGGATTTGATTCGGTTATGATTGATGCCAGCGAGCGCCCTATGGAAGAAAATATCAATATCACCCGCCGGGTAGTTGATCTCGCCGCCCAATACAACGCCAACGTAGAAGCCGAACTGGGTTATGTTGCCAAACTCGGACAATCAACCGATCAGGTTGGTTTTACTGATCCGGATGAAGCCAAACAATTTGTTGAAGCTACGGGTGTTCATGCACTGGCAGTAGCCATCGGCTCAGCTCATGGATTTTACAAACAGGAACCCAAACTAGATATCGAATTATTAGCTTCCATAAAAGAAAAAACAGGCATTCCGCTGGTATTACATGGTGGATCCGGCATTCCGGCACCAGCACTTCAGGCTGCCATAAAAAATGGAATCTGTAAAATCAACCTCGCAACCGAAATAAAAAATATTTTTATACAAACCTTACAAGCATGTTTAACCGAAAATGCGGAAATTGATCTCCGCATTGTATTTCCGCCTGCAATAAATGCAGTCAGCGATCTGGTAAAAGAAAAATTAACCATCATTAATCAGCGATAGGATGAGATATCAACTTTCCAGTTTTCTGCCTTTATTTTCCAGTTTCGTTTTGATTACATCCTGTTCAGATGCAGGATCAGCGAAACAGGATGCTGTCTATTATTCAACGGACGACTTCAGGAAAGTAAAAAAAATTGATGCGCATGTTCATGTTAATACCTTCGACACTACCCTCGTAAGTCTGGCAGAGGAATATGGTTTCAACCTTATCAGCTTGAATGTTGGCGCGCCTGAATATCCATCCCTTTCAAAACAACAACAATTTTCCTTATTTCATCTTCACAGAAACCAGGGCGCATTTGCCTACACCACCAGTTTCGATATGAAGGAATTTGAAGCCTCCAACTGGCAGGAAGATCAATTAAACTATCTCGCCCGTTCCTTTGATAGTGGTGCTGTGGGTGTTAAGGTATGGAAACAAATCGGCATGGAACTGAAAGACAGTTTGGGCAAATTCATTATGATTGATCATCCCCGGATGGATACCCTCTTTAAATTTATTACTGAAAAAAATAAAACACTGGTAGGTCATTTGGGTGAACCCAAAAACTGCTGGCTTCCCCTGGATAAAATGACGGTTAAAAACGACCGGAATTATTTCAGTAAACATCCGGAATACCATATGTTTCTGCATCCGGAATTCCCCTCCTATGAAGACCAGATCAATGCCAGAAACAGCTTACTGGAAAAACACCCATCCCTTCGTTTCGACGGAGCACATCTTGGCAGCCTCGAATGGAGTGTGGATGCAATGGCAGAACACCTGGATCGTTTTCCTGCAATGGCACTGGATATGGCAGAACGGATTTCGCATTTACAATACCAGTCGAAAGAAAATCGGCAGAAAGTAATCGATTTTATTACCAAATACCAGGATCGTTTAATTTATGCAACGGATATTGTTCAGGATGAAACTGCAGATCCGGAAGCATTGAAAACGTATTGCAAATCAACCTGGGAACAGCACTGGTTGTATTTTACTTCCGACTCCATGATGGAGGCTCCTGAAATTGAAGGCTCCTTTCAGGCCTTACACTTACCCAAAACCATCATTGATAAAATTTATCGCTTAAACGCAGAAAAATGGTTCCCGGATGCTTTCCGCCCAACACCATAAAATAACGCAACTGCAGACTATGCTCCTGCTTGGCTTTTTTCTGCTGCTGGCCTGTCAGCAGAAAGAAAAGAAGCGAACAGGTTATATGGTAAAAAAAACAACCGATTTTATTGTTAACGGAGCCGGCAACGCGGCCAATTGGAAGGCAACGGAATGGACCAGTCTGACATCCCTTCCCAACTACCCTTCTGCTTATTCCACTGATTTTAAGTTATTGTATTCACCAAAAGGCCTGTATGTCCTGTTTCGCTGCTCAGACAGTTTGCTTACCAACTCAATAAAAGTAGACCGGGCTGCACTTTATAAGGAAGATGTACTTGAACTCTTTCTGCAACCTGACACCACCCGCTCTCATTACTTTGAATATGAATTATCGCCACTTAATTTTGAAACGCCTTTGCTGATTTTTAATACCAATGGCGATTTAAACAGCTGGCAACCCTTTGAGCAGACAGAGAAGCGGAAAGTAGTGCATGCAACCAGTGTTACCGGAGGAATAAAGGAAGGCGGAGCAGCTGTTTCCGAATGGACCGGAGAGTTTTTTATTCCTTTTGATCTGCTTCGTCCGCTTGGTGGAGCCGCACCTAAATCAGGCGATAACTGGAAAGCCAACCTTTACAGAATAGATTACGATAAAGGAGAAGCATTGTGGGCCTGGAAATTAAACAGTGGAAATTTTCATGAATTCCAGCATTTTGGGATTCTTCATTTTGAATAAACCGAATGATATGAGTCAACTTTCATTTCAAGCTGAAAACGATAACAAAAGAAGGTCCTTTATAAAAAAGACCGGCACCCTGCTGGGTGGCTCCCTGCTCATAGGTTCGCTTCCGATTTCTGCCAAAGGATTTTCCCTTTCCTCCAATACGATAAAAATTGCGCTTATCGGATGTGGAGACAGAGGAACCGGAGCAGCAGTAAATGCGCTGAGAACCAAAGGAGCCATAGAATTGGTAGCTATGGCCGATGTTTTTCGCGATAAAATTGATGATTCTATTGCCCTGATGAATAAAATTGAGGATCTCAAAGGAAAATTAAAGGTTCCGGAAGCCAATAAATTTGTTGGATTTGATGCCTATGAAAAAGCCATCGCTTTAGCAGATGTTGTTTTACTGGTTGCTCCTCCGGCATTCCGGCCTCTTCATTTTGATGCTGCAGTAAAAGCCGGAAAACATGTATTTATGGAGAAACCACTGGCGTCTGATGCACCAGGCATTCGCCAGGTATTGGAAACCGGAAAACTGGCAGCACAAAAGAACCTGAAAGTAGTTGTTGGGTTGCAAAACCGGTATGATCCGGCATTTATTGAAATGGTGGATAAAATGAAGCAGGGAGCTATTGGAAAAATAATTTCTGCCACTGATTATTATATGATCGGGCCATTAAAACAGATCAAACGTACAACCGGGCAAACAGAAATGGAATACCAGTTGCGTAACTGGCGCTACTTTAACTGGCTCTGGGCAGGTTCACCAGCCGGATTACAAATCCACAATACAGATGTGGTGAACTGGTTCAAAGGTTCCTTTCCGATAAGAGCGCAGGCAATTGGTGGCAAAACCATGCAGGGCCAGCCGGATCAGGGTGATATTTTTGACAATTTTGCCATTGAATATGAATACGAGGATGGCTTTAAATTAAATAGTTATATCCGGCACCTGCCTGGCACCTATACCAAAGGGGGCGCATATTTCCAGGGAACAAACGGCACCGCAAGCATTCATTCCGGAATCAGAGATGCCAGTGGCGAACGGATCTGGAGAAGGCAGAGCGGATCAACAGATAATGCCTATCAGATTGAACATGACAAATTATTCGAGGCAATCAGAAATAATACGCCACTAAATGATACAGAATGGGGTGCCCTGAGCACGATGACTACCCTGCTTGGCAGAATGGCAGCTCATTCAGGCAAACTGGTGGAATGGAAAGATGCCATCAACTCCGAACTAACCCTGCTGCCTAAACGCTTTGCATGGGATGCAGCAGCTCCTGTTATGCCGGATAAAAATGGATTGTATCCTTTCGCAATTCCCGGTAATTCGCCCGTTTTGTAAACCCAAGAACCGAACTGCTGTCATGAATAATTCATTATTGGTACTTGCTGTAACCGGTACGCTATTAAATTCCTGTAGCTCAACCAGGTTAGCTTCGAGTAGCGGGTACCGTAACCTTTTTTCAAATGAAACAGGTTTGGAAAAATGGACCTCAATCAACGCCCCCTATAGTGAATGGACATACAAAAACGATAGCCTTAAAACCGAAAACAAAGGAATAGGATACCTGCGATCTCCAAAAATTACGGGCGACTATCTTTTAAGTTTTGATGCTTACAGTGAAAGCCCTGAATCTGTTGATATCGTGCTGGCGGCTACGGCACTGCCGGAAAAAGGAAGTCCATATCCTGATGGAGTTCCCCTCCGCCTGCAAAAAAACAAATGGGTACAGTATCTGATTGAAGCAAAAAATGGACAGTACAGGATTTTTGAAGATAAAAAGCTAATTAAAACAATTAATGCATCGGACAAATCAGCCGGCTTTATTTGTTTTCTTAAAGACGGATCACCAAAAACATTCGCCAATATCCGTTTCTCCGAATTCGAAAAAGGGCCCCCTGATCAACAGGTACATACAGCAATGGATAACCGCTTCCTTGCATTGTACAACGGTGATCAGTTGAGTCAATGGCAAATGAAACCCGGTCATGAAGGGCATTGGACAGCTTCCGGCTGGACAATTGATTATGACGGACTCAGCAAAGAAAAAGACAAGTGTTTATGGACAAAAAAGTCTTTCCGTGATTTTGAAATGATTGCCGATATCCGACTGACCCGCGAGCCAACAGCTCAATTAAGTCCGGTTGTTTTACCGAACGGAGAGGAAGCCCGAAATCCCGACGGAACGGTTAAACAGGTAACAGAACTGTATGCAGGTGATACCGGCATTTACCTCAGAGGTCATTCAAAAAATCAGATCAATATAGGGTATCGGTATCTTGGTTCCGGTGAAATTTATGGTTACCGGGTTGATAAAAAAATGCCGCCGGAAGTTCGGGAAGCAGTTACGCCAAAAATTAAGGCAGATAATTTCCCGGGACAGTGGAATCGCTTTTATATCCGCCTGATAAAAGACCGGCTGACCGTTAAATTAAATGGCATCACCGTAATTGACAATGCACAGCTTCCGGGGATTTCTCCTGAAGGGCCAATTGCATTGCAGGATGATCATGCGTCTAATAATACCTTTCAGTTTGCCAATCTCTTTATTCGGGAATTATAAAATTGATGTATGAAATATGTATTGCTGGCATCTATGCTATTGATGGAGCTTACCGGATCTGCACAGGTTAATCTGGATTTGGAACGGTTTATTTCAGTGCAGAAAGAAGAGCTGATTGGCTTTTATAAACAGCTCCATCAGAATCCCGAATTATCCTTCGAAGAGGCATCCACCTCAGCATTATTGGCAACTGAGTTAAAAAAATTAGGCGGGAAAGTAACTGAAAACATTGGCGGCTTTGGTATTGTGGGCGTATTGGAAAATGGGAAAGGTCCAACCATTCTTGTGCGAACTGATATGGATGCATTGCCCATAAAAGAGGCGACAGGGGCTGCATATGCCAGCACAAAAACTGTATTGGATAAACAGGGAAATAAAATTCCGGTTATGCATGCCTGTGGGCATGATTTCCATATGACGGCCTGGCTGGCTGTTGCCCGCTTTATGGATACCCACCGGAAATACTGGAAAGGCACCCTGGTCTTTATTGCGCAACCCGCAGAGGAAAAAGCCGCAGGGGCAAAAGCCATGCTGGCAGATGGGTTATATTCCAAATTTCCCAAACCGGATTATGCCCTTGCACTTCATGTGAACTCCAAATTACCTGCCGGCACCGTGGGTTACTGTCCGGGTGGTGCCCTGGCAAAAATCGATCTGTTGGATATAACCGTAAAGGGGAAAGGTGGTCATGGCGGCATGCCGAATTTTTCCAAAGACCCGATTGTGCTGTCTGCACAATTGATTACCTCCCTTCAAACTATTGTAAGCAGAGAAATTAATCCGGCTGAACCGGCCGTTTTAACAATCGGATCCATTCATGGGGGTTCTAATTCAAACACCATCCCTTCCGAAGTGCAATTGGGTGTGACGATCCGTTCTCTCAATGACAGTGTGCAGGCTGCCATGATCAAAAGTGTTCGTCGAATTGCCAATGGTGTGGCACTGGCAGCCGGTTTGGAAGAAAAAGATTTTCCGGTTATCCATCTCCGTGATGAATCCAGCCCCCTGGTATATAATGACCCAATCCTGAGTCATCGGATTGGAGCCGTATTTCAGGAAAAATTCGGTAAAGACAAGGTAATCCTTTTGCAACCGGAAATGTATGGGGAAGATTTTGGTATGTACCGGCAATCTGAGCCACCCCTTCCTACGTTGATTTATTCAGTAGGAACTGTTGGGAATGGCCCCTTTGTTTCAACCCATTCTCCTCTTTATTTGCCAGAACTGGATCCTTCCCTGGAAACAGGAATTAAAAGTTTAGCCTGGGCATTGTTAGATTTGCTGAAACCGGCAAAAAAATAAACCAGTGAATCAGCCTTTATTCAACCAGGGTGGTGCCATGCCAGATCGTATTGTCCTTTTAAATGGACAGCCACATTTATTTTTTAGTGGAACCGCCTATCTCTGCATGAACCATAATGAAGCGTTCACCCAACTGATTCAGGAAGGAATGCGGCTTTATGGAACTAATTATGGCAGCTCCCGTTCCGGTAATTTTCAAATTCCGGTGTATGAACAGGCAGAAGCGGCAATGGCAGAACGCTTTCAATCGGAAACCACACTCACTCTTTCGTCCGGTTTTATGGCCGCCCAATTGGTGATTCGCCAATATGAAGGAGCCGGGGCTTTTATATATGCACCGGATAGTCACCCTGCCTTACTAAGAACAAACAAAGACTATACAACTGGTTCATACGAAGAATGGGCAGGTAACCTGCCAGAAAAAGTAGCCACTCATTCCTCCGGGGAATTGGTGATTTTATGTAATTCACTGGACCCTTTAAAAGCCCGGAAGCATGATTTCTCATGGGTAGATGCTTTGCCTGATAATAAATCAATTACACTGATTGTAGATGATTCCCATGGACTTGGAATAACCGGAAAAAATGGAGAAGGGATTTATGCCAGCTTAAAAAATAAACCTGGAGTTGAATTGGTGGTAGTGTCATCACTGGGTAAAGCAATGGGTTTGCCAGGTGGTGTAATTATCGCTGAAAAAGAGAAAATTTCTCAATTTCGGAAAAGCCCCTATTTTACGGCAGCTTCTCCAATGGCCCCTGCTTATTTATATGCATACCTGCACGCGGCAGGATTATATAAATCAGAACGGGAACAATTGCTGCAGAATATTCTTCAGTTTCATTCAAATCTTCCGAAAAATGGCGGTTTTGTAGTTGCTGAAAAATATCCGGTTACTTATTGTAACAATTATGAATTAGCCGCTTTTCTATTAAACCGGCAAATACTGATCAGCAGTTTCGCATATCCAACCCCGTCAGATAACACCATCACCAGAATTATCATCAACAGCCATCACACAGCAGAAGATATTCAGGAGCTCATTCATGCATTACAGTCATTTAACTCATCATGAAAAAGATTCAACTCAGCGGATTACTGTTAATCTCACTGCTAGCCGGTTGCCCGGTAGTTTTCTGTCAGCAAAAAATTATTGTCCGTCCACAGGAATCTTCAGAGGTGCTGATCAATCCCGGCATAGGGTTCACTACATTTCAAATGTTCAATGGTGATAACCTGCCCTATCTGGATGTAATTGATAAAACAGATATCCAACTTTACGGCAATAGCAGGTCCAGTCAAAACAGGAATTACCCGCTCTCCAGCCTTGCCTATTTTCGGTTTCAATGGCGTTTTATTGAACCGGAACAGGGAAAATATCGATGGAATTTTTTAGACAGTTTACTGGATATTGCAAAAGCAAAAAATCAGAAAATTACTTTGCGGATTTCACCTTATAAAGGAAAACCGGAAGGTGATGTGCCGGATTGGTACAGGGCACTGGTTGGACCGCAACGAAATTTTGCACATGCTAAATGGGTGGTGGATCCGGAAGATCCGAAGTATGCGAAGCATTTCGGAAATATGATTAGAGAACTGGGAAAACGTTATGACGGGCATCCCTGGATTGAACATGTTGATCTTTCTATTGTAGGTTTTGCCGGTGAAGGAGGTGGTACCGAATTATTAACAGAGTTAACCATGAAAGCGTTGGTAGATGCATATCTGGAAAGTTTTACCAAAACGCAGTTGATAGCACTGTTACATGGTAAAAAGCAAATTGAATATATAAAAGCAACTGCCCGTCAGCCAATTGGTTGGAGACAGGATTGTTTGGGTGATCTGGGTTTTTGGGCAAAGGAACAAAATGGCTGGACGCACATGTATGACTATTACCCACAAACGATATTGGAATACGAAATGCAGGATGCCTGGAAAACCGGACATGTGAGTTTCGAAATGTGCGGCTTGTTCAGGAATTGGGATATAATGGAAAAGTATTCTGATGAACAAATCCAATACATTATTGACCAATCGCTCAAATGGCATATGTCAAGTTTCAATGGAAAGTCTTCAGAAGTACCACCCCGATGGAAATCAATGATGGATGACTGGCAAAAGAAAATGGGTTATCGCTTTGTACTGAGACGATTTGCATATCCGCCGGTAGCCGGAATCAACAGTAAACTGGATATTGAAACCTGGTGGGAAAATAAAGGGGTAGCACCCTGTTATGGTAATTATCAATGGGCTATTAGGTTAAAGAACCAGGGAAATGAACAGATTTTTCCAATTAACTCCAATCTTAAAAACTGGTTACCAGGTGATATTGTAGAGAATGTATCCATCTATCCGCAAGATTTTCGCCCCGGGACGTACGAAATTGAAATTGCTATTATAGATCCTCTTACCGGAAAGCCTGCCATTCAGCTGGCAAATAAAGGGGATTTGAATAATGGATGGTACAGCTTGGGGTCAATTCAACTGATCAGATAATCTGACAGAACTTAATTGTTTTGATAATTCATCTATAATCCTGCTATGTTTTAGGGATTCATATAAATTATTAAACTCCTTTGGATCATTTTCATGATCATATAGTTCGATACCCGCTTTTCCATTATCCCATTCCGTGTACCGCCATTTCTCCGTTCGAATACTATTCCCAAAAATTGAACCCCGTTTAATCTGCGTAAATGCAGGATGGTTCCATTTTGCAGCAGGATTTTTCAGGAGGATGCTGAAATCATTTCCGGCCAGATGAACCGGCAGGGGAAGCTTACAAAAAGAAGCCAGGGTCGGATACAGTCCAACCAGTTCAACTGTTCGGCTGGAGGTTGCAGCTGCTCTTATACCGGGACCTGCAAGAATTAACGGCACTCTGGCCACACCTTCAAATAAACTTTGTTTCAGCCATTGGCCATGTTCACCTAGATGATATCCATGATCACTCCAAAACACAATGATGGTTGATTTCATCAGATCAAGTTCTTCCAATGCATTCAGCAGTTTTCCTACCTGTTGGTCCAGTAAAGAAATCGAAGCGTAATAAGCACGCATTGCGGTAATTCGCTCCTCTGCAGACAAACCCCAATGGGCAGGTTTGGTAAACAAGGCTGCATCCGGAATATCATTCCAGTCACTTCCAATAGAATCCGGTAAACGGATTTTTTCACGTGGATACATATCAAAAAACTCTTTCGGTGCTATATAGGGCGTGTGGGGTCGAAAAAAACCAACCGCCATAAAAAAAGGCTGATCTTTCATCGCTTTCATTAGACGGGCTGCTTCATTGGCAATTTTTCCATCGGTTTGTTCATCGGCTGTTCCTTCTGACTGGTGCCAGGCAAGGGCTGCACCAAGCGATCGTTGCGGAGTCAAATTTTTCACTACTGCTTCCTCTATTTTATCTCTTCCTATCGGATTGATTACGGTATCCCAGCTTGGCTGATCGTCCAGTCCGTTTGTTCCAATTTCAGCCGGTACGTGGTAATGGTAAATTTTTCCAAGACGTGCAGTTTTATATCCATTCATCCGGAACAGTTGAGGAAGTGTGATGATATCCGGGAATCTTTCTCTGAAATGCGTATCAAGGTCATAGATTTTGAGCTGCTCCGGCCTTAATCCTGTCATAACAGAAGCTCTGCTGGGATTGCAAAGCGGATATTGATTGTAGGCAGCATTAAACTGAACGCCCATTTTAGCCAGGCGATCGATATTGGGCGTTTTTATAAGTGGGTGACCATAACAGCCCAGGTCATTATTCAGGTCATCAGCAGCAATAAAAAGCAGGTTTAATTTTTTCGGTTTTTGTTGACCCGCGACTCCAAAAGTTAAACCTATAAGAAAAGCGAAAAAAAATAACTGTTTCATATCAGTCCATTTTAATCATTGGAAATAATTTTCGAAGGGCGGTTTCATCAGGTTGCGTTCCGTATTCGCATATTTCAAAAAATTCAGCCTGTTTAATTGCCGGCATTTTTTGCTTCCCATAATATTTTTCAAGTATAGTCAATTGTTCCAGATTAAACTTTACCTGATATCTTTTTGCCAGCCATTTTTTACGCTCCAATGAATCAGAAGGAACTTCATTAACATACCCTCCTATCCAGGGCAGCCATTCATAAAACTGAGAGGGGTGTGCGTCCAGGCCATGCATCTTTTTCTCAAAAACTGCTGTTATATCAACGGCAATATCCGCCCGAAAGGGATTTGGGCGTTTGAAATAATCCTGCGCATATAAGAAGACCGGATTCTTTTTTAAAGGCGGGCAATCAGGAAGTATATTCGGCACTCCAACCATATAGGCCGCATCCTGAACAAGAATTCCGGTATATCGATGATCGGGATGGTAATCATTGGGTCTTGGTGCAATTACCAAATCTGCCTTCCATTCCCGAATTCTTCGAATTACATCCAACCGGATAGACAAACGGGGTTCCAGTTCACCATCATGATTGTTCAACACTTCATATTCAACACCGAACCGTTTGCCCGCTTCTTTAGCCTCTTCTGCTCTGCGGCGTGCCAATTGTCCGCCGCCCTGAATATGATGGCCCGCATCTCCATTGGTGAGGGATAAAAATTTTACTTTATGGCCCAGGGATGCAAATAGCAGGGCAGTTCCTCCTGCATCCAAATCACAATCATCGGGGTGAGCACCTATTACTATCACGCTGATTTGCTTAGCTGTTTGCTGCGCCTTCAGACTCCATTCACAAGTTAAAAAAAAGAAAGCTGTGATAAGTATTAAGCGAGTATGAAAAGTAATCATTCCAGTAAAAATTAAACTGTAATAAATTGATACAGGCAACCATATAATAAAACAGTACGGCTGATACTCAGGCCGTACTGTTTTATTATAAATACTACAAAGTCAGCTTAATAACAATAATCTCCTGTAAAACTGCCTATTACTCCACCACTTAGGGTATAAATTTTCCCATCGGCTGGATTCATAATAAGGGTACCCACCAATGGAGCAGTAAGCCCGGGATCCCAATATACTTTTTGGCCTGTATAAAAACCACCGGATGCAACAAATCTGTGCTGAGGTTCGCATAGCCCCTCTGAGCCTCCGTTAAACCCAATTTCTAAAACTGCATAGATAGCTGGTTGTGCCTCAAAAAATTCCGTAGAGCAGGTCATAGTGTGAAACATGAAAGAATCCGTAACACTGGCATAGGGAGTATTTTTCATACTTCCCCAAAAAGGCGATTCAGTTTGAAAGCTACCGTCCTTCTGAGCATACAGATTTGCAAATTGGGCAAGCAAAAATGTGAATAGCAAGATTTGCTTTAATTGAAATTTTCTTTTCATAACATTTGTTTAAATTATTAATCTGGTTATCAGTAACCACTACTTAAAAAACATCAGAAATTTTACAACCAATTCAATTACTAATCATTACGGTCTCTTTCCTCATTTACAGCATTACTTGAACGAAATTTAGAAAGTGCATTGCATTTTAATAAATCTCCGGAGGAAACTGGCCTTGTCTTGGGTGAAGGAAAGGCAATCCCGGTTTAGCATCCCACCAGATTCTGCTGGTCATCAGATCACCGCCCTCCAATCTTGTAATTGCTGACCGCACATTATTCTCATTCAGTGAATATTCCGATTGCGGATAGGTTGCTCTGCGAGGTATTCTTCCGTTTGTGCTACCCAGGTCGCTACCGGTCCAAATTTCAGGATAACCGGTTCTGCGATATTCAGCCCAGCTTTCTGTTCCCAACCAGAAGTTGGCAAGATATTTTTGAATTATAATTTCCCGAAGCTGTTCTTCTTCTGATCCTTCAAGAGAACCATACTCGCCTGCCAGATAATCAACAATATCCCCTGCAGCAACATTATACTGACTCATAGACAGTTCTATTCCATTTCTATACATTGCTTCTGCATCCTCACTGGAAAGCCCAACCAGAGCAGCCTCAGCCCGAAGGAAAGCGACTTCCGCCGCATTCATAACCTGAATATCAAACACCGGTGTCCGGAAAAAATAATCCAGATAGGCCGTATTGACGTCTCCATAGGGAGGTTTTTCATCTGTGAACAGGCACATGGGACGGCCCTTATATCCGGATACACCATCTGTAGCAGGATCGGCAAATTTTTCCAATCTTGGATCATCCCGCTGGAGAAGATTCTGCGTAACGGTAAACCCAACCCATAAAGGATAACCATTTGAACTAACGAACGAATTATAAAGCGGATTGCGGTTAGCAACTTCTGCACCGTCAATGGTACGCAAGGTAGCAGCCTGATTATTTGCAACTATGAGCGGCTTGGTAATTACATCTGAAATATGTTCCTGTGCCAGGCTTTCATTTGCATAACGAACGCGTATGGCTAAGCGAAGACGCAAAGAATTGGCGAAACGAACCCAGCGCTCTGCATTTCCATTAAAAAGAATATCAGCAGAACCGAAAGACGCAAGAGCGGGCTCTGCAGTAAGTTGTGCAGCAGCTTCTTTCAACTCTTTCAGCATATCCGTGTAAATCGCTTCCTGTGTATCATAAACAGGCTGATTGATTACTTCATTTACATCCAGCAGGGCTTCAGAATATGGCACATCACCAAACATATCAGTAAGCTGGTGAAATTGCCAAACCTTCCAGATTCTTGCTACAGCCTGTTGATTTTTCAAAGCCGGGTCATTACCCGTTAACCGGATAACTTCCGAAATATTTATCAGATCGCCGGTATAATTGAAACTTCCTCCCCAATCACGCGCCTGAAAAATAGTACCGGATGCCTGGTTGGAATAATAGTTACTGTATTCATTCAGGGTTCCATTACTATGATTTGCAAAAATGGTATTCTTCAATACAAGGGTAAACATCATGGATGGACGAATCACCTCTTTTGTAATCAGAATAGGATTGGTATTTATCTGTTCAAAGTTTTTTGTACACCCCGCCATAATCAGGGTTATCATCCCGGCCGAAATAAGGTGTATTTTATATTTTCTGAGTTTCATACGTTCTGATTAATCGGTTAAAAAGTAAAGGATAGATTAATTCCAATGCTACGTGTTGTTGGAACACCTTTTGCTTCGTATCCCTGAGCAGAAATAGTGGTATTATAGGCTGACTCAGGACTAATACCCATAGCCTTGAACTTGGCATCCCGGTGGATATAGAAAAGGTTTCTGCCAATGAGTGAAATCCGGGTTCCTTTAAAATAGGTTTTGCTTAACCATCTGGAAGCTCCGATATTATACCCAATGCTCGCTTCACGAAGGGCTGCATAATCAGCGTCGATAATGGCATCCGTTGCAATATTTCCCCAGCTACTTCTGCCGGCATAATAATCCTGAGCCAACAGTACGATATCACTTGGTGTATATTTTCCATCCGGACCTTCAATTACCCCTTCTGCAATCAGATTTGTTCTGTTTTCCGTGAACTTACCCATTCCTTTTGCACTCTGATCATCATAAGATTGAGAATAAATCTTTCCACCTTTTCTGAAATCAATCAATGCACTCAGAGTAATCCCTTTATATGTGAAACTGTTGGTTATTCCACCCAGCCAGTCTGGCTGAATATTTCCCAGTATAGTCGCTTCATCTGCTCTTTGAAATTTCCCCTGCTCGGTTAACAGAATGCGTCCGTCTTCCGTTCTTTTATAGTCGTACCCTATTAAATTACCGAATGCTTCACCAGGAGTTGCCTGAATAGATACACGCGTTGCCGACAGCATCATGTAGGTTGAAATTCCTTCTGTCAATTCAAGTACCTTCGACCGATTTCTTGACAGATTCAAAATCATATCCCAGCTGAAATTTTTAGTTCGTACCGGGCTTCCGGTAAGCAAAATTTCCACTCCCTTATTCTGAATTTCACCTGCATTGATCATTCTGGATGAATATCCGGTTGCATTTGACAAACCAATGTTGATGATCTGATTAAACGTTGCTGAACTATAATAGGTCAGATCGAGACCAAGCCGGTTGTTTAAGAATCGAAGTTCAGTTCCGATTTCAAAACTTCTTGTCAACTCGTTTTTTAAGTCTGCCAAGGGAACAGTTGAATTTATTGCTGCAAAAGGCTGCCCATTAAAATTCAGATTGGATAAATTATAGCCACCAGTTGTACGATATGGATCTGCGTCATTTCCTGCTTCTGCATAAGAAACACGAAGTTTTCCATAATCCAGAATTCCTGTATTGCTACCCAAAACATCAGAAAATACAAAGCTTGTACTAACGGATGGATAGAAAAAGGATTGATTTTTTAATCCAAGAGTAGAAGACCAGTCATTCCTGCCGGTTACATCGAGGAATAGGAAATTTTTATACCCAATTTGTCCGGTGAAATAAGCAGAGTTAATTACTTTTTCACTTATATTATTTCTGGTCGCTTTTGTTTTTGCATTGTTGATATGATAGAGTCCCGGAATATTAAAGCCGGTACCAGTAAAACCAACCTGCTCCTGTTCTCTTTTCAGGTGATTGCCACCCAGGGAAAAAGATCCGGTAAAATTTTTGGACAGGTCACCTGCTGCAGTTAATAACAAATCACTATTTGATTCTTTAACCTGGTATTGATCATTTGCTATACTTCCATCCAGGGTTCCGGGTGTCCCTATTCCAATTCTAACCATCCTGTTTTCTGTATAAAAATCAGTTCCTGACCGTGCTTGCAGGCTAAGCCAATCTGTAAATTTATACCGGGCAAGCACATAACCGATGATCCTGTCACGGGTATCCTTACTAATCAGTTCATTCATCAGCCAGTAGGGGTTATTAGGGCTGCCATTTTTATAGTTGATCTGGGTACCATTGGCTCGTTTATAGTCTTTTTGCCAGGCAAGATCAATGAAACGCGGTGTTATCATCAAACTGGCAATCGGAGATGTAAGTAATCCACCTACTTCAGGACGATTATACCCACTTTGGCGGATATAGTTCACTTTTGTTTCAACAGTAAGCCTTTTAGTTACATTCAGCGAGGCCAGTAAATTAATACTTTGTCTTTTCAATGAGTTATTTGGAATAATACCTTCATTTCTCATATCCGAAGCGGAGAGACGATACGTGCCTTTTTCGCTGCCACCTGACACGGCAACCGTATTGGTAAATGTTTTACCCGTACGGAAAAAAGATTTCAGGTTATCTGAGGGTTGCGGCGTATACGAAACGACCCCAATTTCCGGCCATGCATCAAAGGCGATTTTTCTACCGTCCATTCGTCCACCCCAATTATCATTCATCCAGCCGGGCCAGCTGTCATATTCAACTCCATCAATTGTTTTTTTATTGAAAGAGGTATAGTTATCATCGTATCCGCCACCCCATACATTTTGGAATGTTGGTAAAACATTGGGAGATTCAAAGGTTGAATTGGAAGTAATATCCACGCGCGCGGGGCGGCCTGATTTTCCTTTTTTGGAAGTGATCAGAATTACACCGTTTGCACCGCGTGCACCGTACAGTGCAGCTGCAGCCGGACCTTTCAATACTGACATAGACTCAATATCATCCGGATTGATATTACCGATACCATCACCAAAATCACGTTGTCCGCCAAATTGACCTGGTGTACCTAATGTCTGATTATCAATCGGCACACCGTCGATAACATACAAAGGCTGATTATTTCCCTGAAGAGAAGATGCACCTCTGATTACAACAAAACTGGATCCCCCGGCACCTCCAGAAGAAGGATTGATGTGCACTCCGGAAACCTTGCCTTTCAAGGCATTTGCCACGTTGAGGTCCTTATTTTCTGACAAACGGTCTCCATCAATGGTTTGCATGGAATAACCCAGCGATTTTCTGTTTCTTTCTACACCAAGAGCAGTAACAACCACTTCTGATAGTTGTCCGTTGGAAGCAGATAATGTTATAGCGATATTCTGACGCCCATTGATGGGGAGCTCCTGCTGCTGAAAACCAGTATAACTAACAACCAGCGTACCATTGGCAGGGGCATCGATGGAGAATTTACCATCCGCATCGGTAACTACCCCACGGGTTGTACCCTTGAGAAAAACAGAGACTCCGTTTAGCGGCTTTTGATTCTCATCCAAAATAGTCCCGCTGATCTTTGCAGTTTGCGCGAAGGCTGTTCCCCCTGTTACAAACAACAATAAGATCAGTAGCAGGCTACTCATCAATTGATTTCGTTTCATTTGCAGTGTATTTGGCATTAATAAAAAAAGAAGGTTACAAAAGGTTTTGTCGGTATTATATTTTCGTTTCCTTTCCTTAAAAGTAGGTTTAATTCATTATTTAACAAAATAAAAATAAATTTTTTGCTTTTTTTATTTGCGAAACCTTATCAAACTCTGATACAAGAAAAGAAAACAGCAGATTTGATAGAATCAGAAGGGTCCCATCTTATTATTATAGGCAGCATTTTTACCCGCCCCCGGCATCATTCCCCTTTTCTGATTGGCAGATAAGCGCTCCAGCGTCTGAGCATTATACCAATCTGAGGTAAGTTGATTCGGACAATCATCGCCGGTTTGGCGGATCCAGCGTTTCAATACCTTTTGCAATCGGCGGATCTCCTTTCGAAAAGAAGGATCATCCATCCGATTGCTGAGCTGCAGGGAATCTGTCAGGGTATCATAAAACTCCTCCTCTGCGCGCGGACTTGTATAAAGCGACTGTTGCAAAGGCAATAATTCATTCCGGTTCCTGGCAATCCGCAGGTCCGTCACCGCCGCCCCGGCTTTTACATCCAGCGGACCTTCCTGATTAAACTGCGGACGATTATTCTTAATATATAAATACCGCTCAGTTCGAACCCCACGCGCATGGGCTTCAAAGTCGTGCCAGTTCTGCTCAAGAAAAACATAGTTACGAAAGCGCTGATCCGGCTTTTTCAAGAGATCTGCAAAACTTCGGCCCTGAAATTGGTGAGAAGCTGAAACTCCTGCCAACTCACAGAATGTTGGTGCCAGATCAATGCTGCTGATCAATGCATCGGAACCTGCTCCCGGTTTTGCAATGCCATCAGGCCAGTACAACAATAGGGGAGATTGAACCCCGCGGTCGTACAACAGGGTTTTACTACCCGGAAAAGGACGCCCATTATCAGTAACAAATAATACCAGGGTATTTTCCAGGATTCCTTTCTCTTTCAACACCATCAATAATTTTCCTACATACTGATCCAGCCGATAAATTTCATTATGATAGCTTGCAATGTCCTGTCGGGTACCTGGCATATCCACCAAATGAGGAAACACCTGCACATCTTCAGAAGTAACTGGTCTATCTGATTCGTTATCCCAGGGTCGATGCGCATCATGTGCTGCCAGCCAGAGAAAAAAAGGCTTATTTGCCGGAGTGGCATGTACCAGCTGCTCCCATTGTGCTTCTCCACCAGCTCCATTATTCTTCAACAACATAGTATCATACGCTCTGGCCGTATTTGGACCCTCATGCCATTTCCCGGCAAGTGCTGTGTAATACCCCGAATTTTTCAGCAGCTCCGGGAAATAAGCAAGATGCGAAGGAACCGGGCTGTGCAATTCGGCTGCTCCCGTGTTGTGCGGGTAACGTCCGGTTAGCATACTGGCTCTGCTGGGACTACAGGAACTTGCCGTAACAAAAAAACGATTAAATTTTAATCCGCCCTTAGCCAATTTGTCCAGATTTGGTGTTGGTAAAGCCAGCTTATTATAACAGGAAAGATCATCCACACTGATATCATCCCCAATAATCAGAATAATATTGGGGCGAGGAGCCACTGCCTGTTGTGCATTCGAAACCGGATTCACACAAAACAAAAAGAGTAACCCACCCAGTAAAACAACCGTATTTCTCATTTAATATTGATCTCCCTTTGCAAACTGATTGGTTCGCTGCATCCATTGACCACTGGAGAAGTCCGGAAAGTCCACAGTTTCATTACCAAGAGCAATGGAAGTTTCGCTTAGCGGAGTAATCGCACTCCAGGCTGCCGCATCGTACACATCCATGGGAGTTGGCTCTCCTCGTTTTGCAGCTTCGACAAAAGCATGCAGCACAAAAAAATCAATTCCATCATGTCCGGTTTTGGTGGCTTCCGTTCCCCATTTTTTCCAAAGCGGATGTTCGTATTTTTTAAACCACTCAGCCGCATCATCCCAGCGTTCATGATCGTATTTGCTTACTCCTTCGATGTACATGCCATTGTTCAGATTCATCCAGATACCATTGGTACCCTGCACCCGAAACCCAAGCGAATAGGGTCTTGGTAAATTGGTATCATGCTGTAAAAAGATGGTCTCTCCGTTTGCGCAGGCAATCTGTGTGGTTACCACATCTCCCAGCTTGAATAACTGTTTTGCATTGGGATGATTGGCACCGCCCTTTTTAACTATATAATTATGCAACCCTCTTGATTTGGTTGCGAATGAATTCAGCGAAACAAAACGATTACCCCGATTAATATCAATGAGCATAGCCAATGGACCAACATCATGTGTCGGGTACAGATCACCGTTCCGATGAACCGAATGAGTTGTCCTCCATTTTGCTTCTGAAAATCCTTTCTCTCCAAATTCTGCACCGCTGTTATAGGGAGTTATGCCATCATTAAATTTGACTCCTCTCAAATCATGCTGATAACCACCCTGCAGATGAATGATTTCTCCAAATAAACCCTGTCGGATCATATTCAGGACAGCCAGAATATCGCGACGATAGCAGGCATTTTCCAGCATCATCACATGGGCTTTGTTTTGTTCTGCAGCACGCACCACTTCCCAATGATCTTCCAGCGTTATGCCCAATACCACCTCAGTTGCAATGTATTTTTGTCCGGCTGAAATACTGTCAAGTATCATAGGAGTATGCCATTCCCAGGGTGTTGAAATCACCACTGCATCGAGTTTGCCGGATTCCAGCATTTTTTTATACGCGTATACATCACCGGTAAATATCTGGGGTGCTGTTTTCCCGGATTTTTTAATCAGGTCTCCTGCCATTTGTAACATGCGTGAATCAATATCACAGATAGCTGTCACTTCCACATCAGCGCGATTCAGACTCATGGCAAGATGCGCCTGCCCTCTCAATCCAGTGCCAATAAAACCCATACGTAATTTTTTCTGCGGTGCTCCCAATCCGGCCATAAGAGGAGTTCCCAGAGTAAGTGCAGCAGTTGAAAAAGCCAGCTGCTGAACAAATTTTCTTCTTGGTTGCATGATCTATTGAGTTAGGGTTGTAGAGTTGGTTTGAAACGCTGATGAAAATACTTGTTATATGCTTTTAGTTTTTCCAGATAGCCTTCCAGATCGAGTAATTGTTCATCATAAATCAGGTAGTCCATTCCGGCAACTCTGCTGGCAAAATGCCGGGTACGCTCCTGTTCAAAAAAGTATTTTTTGTCAGGCGTTGACATGCCTTTCGGCAACCGTGTTTCTTCCCATTTATTACATAGGGAAGAAAACACGGATTGCCTGCGGGCTAATTGACCACTTACTATTTTTTCTGCATTCAACAAATGATAGTATGATGAATCCGTATTAAGGAATCGCTGCAAATGTGCTTCTTTGATGGTTGCCTCCAGTTTTTCAAGATCGAAATAAGTTTGAGCTGTATGTTTTGCCAGTTCAGCCAGAGTTTGTAACACTTCAATATCATATGCATTTTGTGCTCCAGCTTTTAAATTGGTGGTGCAGATCGCGATAGCTGAATCCATTTTTGGCAACATGAGTTTAGAAGCTTCCAAACGGTCTGCATATTCCCTGGTCCAGAATGGATCGTATTCCAGTGCATCTCCTCTTGGCAGATCCGGTAAGTGTGTCTTACCGATATCGCCCCAGGCCCAGACTCTTCGCTCAAAACTTTCCATATAGAAATACGCTGCTTCATTCAATAGCCGATACAGCGTTGTCATTTCATCTTGTTCTGAACCATACCGATTTCGCATAAATGCAGTAGTAAACTCATCCATGGTGTACCCCTTTACATTCCATGAATAAGCTGCTGTGGTAGCGAAACATAACATCCATGCCTGCATTGGCAAACCGGAATCGTCCCAGTTGGTACGGATAACCCCGTCAAAAACATTTTTACCCAGGTTATCCTGCAAAAATTTAACGGAAGCTTCCAAAGCACCTTCTTCATATTTACCCTTGCCTTTTTTCACAAAAAAATAGGGGAGGAAGAGTTGCTCAATACCGGGATTCGGATCATAAGCGTATACAGAATAGCCCAATGCCTTTGCTTCCTTTGCATATTTCAGATCGGGTGTTTCATAATTGTACGATTCCGTCATCACCAGCAGCTTATGCGGCACCACTGGAGCATGCTGAACAGTCTTATCTTCTCCATGATAAATATTCAGTCTGCCCTTTGCCCAGCCCATCGGCGCTTCCCAGGCCATCACTTCTCTCTTATAGGGTTTCAGCAATTCTGCACTCTTTCCGAGGAATAAATGGTAGAGCCCGCTTCGCCCTATTTCTGCCTGTTTTTTACTACAGTTTTCGCATTTCCCGAGTTCATAGGTTTCATCCGAACCAATATGAATAAATTTTGCTCCCGGTGTGGCTTCCATCGCATCTTTCCATAAGTCCATCAACAATTCGTACGAGCCTTCTTTCAATGGGCAAAATTCAAAATTGGATGCAGGCACTTCTCTAAGATGTGCAAACTGCGGCCATTTCAGAATAAAGCCCACATGCCCCAATCCCTGCACCAATGGTACAATCTGAACATGGTATTGCTGTCCGTATCGGGTCAGTTCCTGCATCTCCGCCATGGTAAAAGCACCCGGTGCCCCAATTTCAGGGTGACTGGGATAGAGAAACTTATCTTCCCATTCCCAAACCAGCATATTCATTTTATAGGCTGCCAGCTCACGAATGAATTGTTTTACATATTCTTTGGTATCCTGGTGGTGTTTGGTATCGTAATGTGCTGCGCGTACTTTGGTATCGGGCAAGTCGCGGATCACAACATCTCTAATAGTTGCAGCCCCAGCCTTCCCCTGGACAAGCTGCAAGAGGGTCTGTACACCATAAAATAAACCAGCTTCCCCCGCAGATGAAATGGTGATGCCGGTCGGCTGTACCGTAAGCCGATATCCCTCTTCACCCAGACTTTTATCCTTAATTCGCTTTAACCAAATTGACTTTTGTTTTGAAGATGCGACTATGGAAACTGTTTTCCCCCAGTTTTTCTGAAGGGATTCCTGAAGCATTTCCGCCGCAAACCGATCTGCCTTTCCTGCCTTTCCGGATAAAACGATTTGCGTAAACTCCTCCAGTTGAACACTGGTTGCAGCAAAACTAATTTCCCGGGGATACGGTACCAGGGCCGGAAGATCCTGCGCAGGTTGCGGGCTGGCAAGAATTGAAACCGACCATCCTATCAAAAGGAATAGAAAAAAGTAGCGGATGCAGGTTATTGTCAATTGTTGCATGAGGCTTGATTATTTTAAGGAGCTATAAATATAAATAAGCCTTATTATCTTTCAAAATATTTTGTATTTAATATATTTTCTTTCATTTCCTTATTTTATTGGAAGAACCTATCTTTAGTAAAAACTCCCCCATGCGAACTCCTGCCTTTCTCGTGCTTGTTTTTTTCACAACCGTTTTAAATGCAACCAGTCTGGCTCAATCCTGTTCACCCTGTGATTCTATTCAATTTCAGCCTGGTGTCATTTTTTGCGATGATTTTGAATCGGATGAGCCAATCGGGAACCGTTATTTTGGGTACGATACAGATGAAGGAGAGTTTATCCGGCTGCCGGGTGTTGGAAGAGCGGGAAGTCATGGGATGCGTGTGAAATTTCAGGCAGGAGAAGTAGGAGCAGGTGTGTTGCAAAAAGCAATTGGACGATCTCCGGATTCAGGTATGACACACAGGAGTATGCCAGACAGCAATTTTAAAGAAATTTACTGGCGGATCGATATCCGGAATCAACCCGGCTGGGAAGGCGGCGGAGGCGACAAATTAAGCAGAGCGACTGTTATTGCAAGCAAGTCCTGGCAACAGGGAATGATTGCCCATGTTTGGTCAGGTGGAAAACCGGATACCTGGGATTACCTGGTGATGGATCCTGCCAGCGGTATCAGTACAGACAGCAAACTGGCCAGTAAAAAATACAATGATTTCGCTAACCTGCGCTGGATGGACGGGACGCATGGACCAACTCCGTTGTTCCGGAAAGACCTAATCGGACAATGGAATTGTGTGGTGGCGCATGTAAAACTCAATACGCCGGGCATTTCGGATGGGGTATTTGAGTTGTGGGTCAATGGCAGGTTACAGGGTGCGCGATATGACCTGAACTGGCATGCGAGCTGGAACCTGCAACCCGATTCCTATGGAATCAATGCTGTTTTTTTTGAAAATTACTGGAACAAGGGATCGGTAAAGGAGCAGGAGCGCTATTTTGATAACATCCTGATCAGTACGCAACCTATTTCCTGTAATTGCCTTCCGCAATAGGGCCGATATATCGCTTTGCCACTACCAGGTGATCGTATTTAGTATAATGGTTTTCGCCAAGCGGACTCTTGCTGTCATAATGTTCGATCCGTAGAAAGTTGAAGTTTAAAAGCGGGTTGGAACGCCATTGAAATCCTTCGAATGGTTGTCCGGAAGGATCATTGATCCAGCGGTCCTTTACCCATCTGCCTTTTGGAAAACCTGCTCCCCAGTGGCCCACTTCCTTCCCATCCTGCCAGATCCGGATAGATCCGTTTCGGGCGGTGGCGGGCTTATTTAGTTTTATCATTATCTCAATGCAGATCCATTCATCCCATGTTAAATCCTGGGCAGTACTGCTTTTATTCACCAATGTATTTCCATAACAACTGGCACCATCGTTCCAGCTACGCATTTCCCCCCAGTAGAGGTAAGCGTCCATTTCCGGTTCATTATTGGGTTCATAGGAAATGGAGAATCGCTTGTCGCCCTGTCCGCAGGTGCCGGCCTGGCCCATATGGTACGGTATAGCGGGATAATTCCCGCCAATTTTTACCGCTTCATGATGAATATACCCTTTTGAAATGGCCGGATACTTAACATAATAGCGGATAAACAGACTGTCATCCCAACCGGGCTGGATCATCTTATACAGATGCGCTCCATCGTTTTTGCCTCCTGTATTGGTTAAACGAATGGATTGTTTGCCATTACTACCTTTTGGTACATCCGGATCAGTATATATCCCCTTCCTATTCTTTACATCATCGTAGCGTGAAAAAATTACTGCTGTATCATCTTCGAATTGTTCAGTAAAGAGCACATTGGGATCCTTCTCCATACCAATGTCATATGGATATTGCTGAGATAGCGGATCCGTTTCAATTTTATCTTCCCAGAGTAAGGAGGAATGAAAAATCGGATTGAATAAAATCAAAAGATATATATACTTCATAAATAAACGCCTACAGCTTGCCGGATTTTTGGTAACGAAGTAACGCTTCAATGAAATAATAATCGGCATAGATCAGGGGAACATCTACTTCAATTCCACCTGGTTTATGACCTACTGAATGCTTTAGCAGAAATCCACCCTGTTCTGTTCCCTTGTTCCTGTAAACCGGACTACATAAGGATACTAAAATTTCTTCCGCCCAATTATGGTACATCAGACTTGCGTTCGCGGGCACATATTCCATCAATTCCAATAAGGCACTGGCCATAATTGCAGCTGCCGATACATCCCGTTCTTCAGCCGGGATAGCAGGGGCATTGTAATCCCAGTAAGGGATTTTATCAGCAGGCAATGCAGGATGGTTGATGAGAAAATCAGCAATCTTTACTGCCTGTTGCAGGTAGCGTTTATCTCTTGTTTCCCGGTACATCATGGTAAATCCATAAAGTGCCCATGCCTGTCCACGTGCCCAGGCAGATTCGTCTGCCGCTCCCTGATGCGTCTTTTTTGCCTCCACTGAACCATCAGGAGCATAACAAACTACATGGTAACTGCTGAAATCCTCTCTAAAATGATGTGTAATGGTCTGGTCAGCATGTGCAGCAGCAGCAGAGTAAAATAAATTGTTTTTTGACTCCCTCGCAGCCCAGGTTAAATAATCCAGGTTCATCATATTATCAATAATAACGGGGAAACCATACCCTTTGAACTCATCCCATGATTTAATTACATTTCTTCGTGCATCAAAGCGGGTTAAAAGTGATTTTGCCCCCTGCAACAAAATCCTGCGATACGTAGTATCACCGGTGAGCCTGTATCCATGGCCAAATGGATAATAGACCATAAATCCAAGATCATGAGTGGTCGTATTATATTGTTCTCTCTCAACAGCCATCGTCCATTTATGCGCTGCCGCCTTCCAAAATGGTTGTTGCGAATACTCATACAGATACCAGAGGCTGGCACCAAAAAAACCACTGCACCACCAGTCTGATGGTAAACTTCGATAGGTTCCGTCAGTATGAAGTGAATGTGGAATTTTTGAAATATCCGTATGCTTTTTTAGCAGGTATTTATACTGGAACTGAATTTTTTCCAATTCTGCCGAAACATCTATTTTTTTCTGACCGGAAACCAAAAGAGAGCTTGCGATCAATATACCAAGAAGGGTTTTTTTCATTTTAACTTGTTTTCCTGTAGAAATTGATGATAATAGTTCTCTCCCTGCAATCCCTTAACCGGCTTATTGAAAATCAGGAGTCTGTAGGTAAGAAGCAGGCCCTCATCCGGTAAGTTTATAGCATCAGGCCCCGGAAACATATTATTCTGCATACTAAGACTGTTTCTTAAAACCCATTTATCGGAGTTGGTTTGCTGACCATTATCTGCCAGCACTAAAATAGTTGAAAGCGAATTTTGATCCGGCATAATATCGAATTGCATCCAGGGTAGATTGGTAAGAAATGCTTCAGTCGGAAGGATCTGCTTCTCCTGTTGTGAAAACCTCAACATTGTTGGATTTATCCAGCGCATGCAAAATCCGCCATATCCCTTATGATCATCCGATCCGCCAATAGCTACGTCGGATTGCAATGGACGTATGTGAAGGAAAATATCAAGTTGACGATACAGCTTACCTTTTGGATGAATAATTAGGGTAGCTTTTTCCTCCACGAGTTTTCCTTTTTCCGGATGTATCCATTGAATGGTACTATTCAATACTGCCTTTCCCTTTCGCACAGTTGCCCGGGTGGATATGAAATCATATAACAGATTTTCAGAAACCCAGCCATCGGCCACCCAGGCACCTTCTTTTCTGACCTGGTGCCAGGCCCAAAAAATACCACGGTGATAGGGATGATCTGCCGGCCCGTTTTCCGTCAATATGCGACCTTTAGCATCATACAGGGGATGAATAAAAGGAGCCCTTTCATACTTGCCGTTTATTGACTGAGGACGGACCTGAAAAAATAAAATGGTATCGCGTCCCTGTCTGACCCACCAGCCATCAAATGTTGAATCAGTTGTAACAGACTGGGCTGTTAGCAGTTTGGCAAAACAAACGAAGACTCCGATAAAAATAAACCGCATACGATCTAGGGCGTTTTAATAATCCATTCAAGCTGCTCATCTTTCTCCATTGTAAGCTGCTTTTTATCCTTTCCAATTTCAAGCGTATATGGATTTTCAACCAGGTTTTCATGCTCGTTAAAGGTATATGCAGGAAGTGTAACAATCAGCTTCCCAACCGAATCCGTTTTTAATTCTTTGACAATTTTTCCTGTTGAATTTTTGATTACAACCTGTTTATCTGCCAACTGTTTTCCCTTTTTATTGATTACCGAAAGATCCAGTTGCCAGTTTACTGAATAACTATGTGCTTTTTTATCCTGTTTAATCCAGAAACGATCGCCTTCAACTTTATTAGAGCTAAATTCAACCTGTTTTGCCATACAATCTGCACCATCGCCAAAACCCATTATAACCGGAACAAAATGTTCCCCCGCACCGGGAGCTTTGGTTATGGTATTATTTTTTATAATCGAATTAATAGTTCCTCCATAGGATCCTGCCAGCCAGAATGCCGATACATTCGTTGTAATACGATTCCGATAAAAGCGGCCGCCAAAGCCTTCCAATCCACCTCCAACAAAAACGCCTGTTGATATTGCTTTCGTACCTGGCGCTTTATGATTGATTACAATATCGTTTTCAAAGAAATAGTTATCTCCTCCGCTTGCGCTGCAAAATATAGCCCAGGCTAATGGTGTATAGGGTTTAGGCTCTTCAAAATTCAGCGCGGTTACTTCTATTCGGTTATTATATACTTTGTTACCGTATGCACCTCTTGCAGAGCCCGGCTTAGCCCGATAATCAGCAATGCGTATGCCATTAACACTATAATCTTCCCTTCCGTATTCACAGGTTGGAGGAGAGGATTGAATCTTAATAAAATTGCTGAAGATTTCAATATGTTTTCGGATATAAATTTCAATACCCGATCCACGGTCGGGAGTTATCTGGTTCTGAAAAATAATGGAACTGTCTCCCATTGCCATTATACTGTAATGATTCGTAACCGCCTGCTGATTACGAAAGGTATTATGATGTATGGAAGAACGATTTCCCTTAAATACAAGACAGCCCTGTCCCCCGATAAAGGTCGAAAATGAAACTTCTGATGCCTGATTACCTCGCAGATCCACCGCATAAAAATTACTTCCATGTCTGTTAATCAGAAAAGGGTTATCTACTTCGAATAAACAATTGACGATGGTAGCCATGGGAACATCAACCGCAATGGCATTTATTCCGCTTGTTTTGATATGAACATTATCCAGTACCATTTTAACATCCGTTGCGGAAGATTGAATTCCCCAACTCACTATGGTAGCAGTACCATTTTCAATTTTTCCATTCCGGATGGTAACTGATCCCTTTCCTTTTGAAACAGGTATTCCGTCAATAGGCTTACCCGTTTTATAATTAGCTGTGTAGTCATAAAATGAACTGAAAACACTGCTGTATAAATGATCGTAATGCCCATAAGGATGTGTTTGTTCAACTATACCGATACCCACATCCATAGCCGGTCGTATATCAAGTTCATCGATCATGCAATCAGTTTCAGCTTTCACTGCTATCCGGTACTTCCCTTTAGGAAGCTTGTTGAGGTGGGCAAATAAGAACCCGCCACCTAAACGGGGGCTCCGGTTAATAAGAGGAGAACTCTGTTTTAATGAATCGCCATATTGGGTAAGACACTCCACCATATTCCCTTTTTCATCTTCCACATATACACTCACCCTCATTTCATTGGCTACATTCCTATTCATTTCAGGATCCGTATAATGCCATCCGGTTACACCACATTGAGCAAAATAGGATCGATTGGCTTCTACCAGATCGCAGAAAGGAGAACGGACAATGTCTCCTTTTTTCATACGAAGCAATTTATCACCAATAAAAACATGCACATCTGCCGTATTCGTGATTTTTGAACCGGGGGCCTGTGTCAGATCCCATCCGACAGCTCCCTCTTCAAAACCTCCATTCGGAATATGCTGATAACCTGCATCGGCAAAACGGATGGTATATCCATTAAGATCCAGTACAGCATCCTTTGCCAGGAAAAAGGCAGAACGCGGAGCACTGATATCACGGGTAAGTACATAGGTAGACCCTTCCTGAATTAAATTGCCGGGTTCACTAACCGGAATTTCTCCCGGCCTTAACGCCCGGTGTTCAACAGGCTTAAATTGTGCAGTCAGTGATAATGAAAGGAAACAAAATGCAGTGGTTAACCAGTTCAGATAATCAGGCCTTTTCATTATTTTTCTTTTTTTGAAGCTGAAGAAAATAAGGGATCAATAATAATACAGGAAGTACCCATATTGCGATATAAGAGAATCCTTCGAACCAGTTATATACATTGTACACATACTTGCGTTTTCCAAAAATATCCACCATTAATTCTGTTGTATAAGGTTCTTTAGCCTCCGAATAATACAGATTGGCCATTTGTGCATACGGCGCTCTGGCTAATTCCGGATTTTTAGTCAGTGCTGCAGTATCATACGGAACATTTACGCCAAAATCCGGATCGAGCAGGTAGGTTGTGGTATCATCAATTTCTGCACGAACTACTACATGGCGTCCTCCAACATCCAGCAATTCAGCTTTTATTCCCTGCTCTTTAAGATATCCTTTCAATACAATGGAATGTCCGGAACAAACTCCTGCGCCTCTTTCCAATCCTTTTTTATAACTGGTAAACTCATAGCGTTCATATTTTTTGGGATTAATAAATGAAGCGACATACAGCATATAATTTTCCCAAATTGGTACCCTCAAATAAAACCGGTCAATTCCGGGAGTTTTCCAATAATGTGCAAATCCATTGTGAATAACACCATTGATTCGAACCGCATAGTCCACTTTTGATTCATCTGATTTTCTTTTCAGGGAATCTTTTATATCAGGGTATTTTATTATCACATCATTTTTCCGGTTTTTAATTTCGTTTTCCAGTGTATACAATTCCGGATTACGCATTGATTTGAAAAGTCCTACCAGATTAATGACAAGTAGCAGCACGCCAAGTGCAAACAATAGTTTTTTTAGCATAATTGTAAGTTGGAAGTTAGTCAGTTATTTAAATGGAGATAAGAGATAGTCCTGCGCATCCTGCCAGTGGTTCAACATTATTGAACGTTTCAACTGAAGTTGTTGCAGGAGATCTGGTCCTAATAAAAAAGCATCCTCGTATTTTTGATCGGCCGATTTTACGACCCAGGGAAGTCCGCCGTTTTTAAGCAGGTCTATCAACTCCACTGTATTATCGAGTTCATCCCGAAGAATATTGAACAACGGAATATAATCGGGATGCCCCGTCATGGTGGATCTTTTGTCAGGTTCCGGAAAAGGGCCTTTCAAAGCAGTTGCGTTCCGATCGCGGATTTCCTGAACGGCAGAAAAATTTCCGCAGGATCGCATTATACTGCCATACATACGCAGGGAGGTACCAAGTTGACGAAAAAACTGTTGGTTGCTCCCATTCCCGGGAATGGATTCCAATAGTTGGGCTGTCTGTTTGACCCGTTGAAGAAATTTTTCAACATGAGTACGGTTTACATTAACTCTTCCGCCATGTACATCTGCAAAATCCATTCTGGCTTCTTCTAAAGATGTGTTGAAAACAAATGGAAGAAAATAGGCTTCTTCTTTTTTGGCAAGACGGTTTGGAGCTATTACGAGGGGTCTGTTGATCAATCGCTCGGTAGTTCCCCAATACAAAGAATGCACCTGAGGAAAACTGATTTCTTTATATTGAAATGTTTCGTTTACAGCTTCGAGTGCAGTAACCAGCGCAGGTGCGGATTCAACGCCCACCCAGTCGGCTGCCTTTTCCTGTAACCATCTTTTCCCATTGACGGTACGATCTGTGGCTTTCAACTTTTCGACCAAAAGTTCCATAATAAATGAGCTAACAGCCAGCGGTTCAACACCACGGTCATAGGCTGCTCTCAATTGTATAAAAATGGTCTGGTTAGGCGTTTTGGAAATTTCAGCAATTCTGTTTAAAAGCGAAACCGGATTAAGAATTCCTTTTACGGGATAAGTACCGGACAATGAGCCACTGATTGTTAGAACAGGCCTGTCTTCAGTACTCATAAAATAACAATCAGCCGGTAGTTTTGACTGAATATCTGCTTTTTCATGAGGTAGAAAATTGGAATTGCTTTCATCCACATATATAGCCAGTTTTCTTCCTAAACGACGGGCACCCTCCTGATAAGCTGAAAGGAGCAAACGCATCGTTTCCCCTATTCCGGAACGCCGACAGGCTGATGGGCCATTAGGTCCGGTATACAGGTATTCGGCCCAGCACATTCCAGCTCCTGCATCATTTGTCTTAAACGTGAATGCCTGTATTTCCGGCGCCTTCTTTAATAACTCCTCCATCATCCCGGCATACATTTCTCTTGTTTTGCTCTGATGAATACAGGGGGCAAATGCTTTTTGTGTACTCCTTCTCGGATGATCGACCCTGGGACCCATCAATTGCGGGTTCGCTGCAAAAAATTCATCCGGAAGAAAATTGGGTTCATAACCCATAAACGAGGCTTCCAGCCCAGCACTTTGCAGTATTCGAACTTTTTCATGCAGGAGCGTACGGTTTTTCTGAACAAAATCAGCCGGTATAAACGGTGCAATTTCTCTGGATGGAAAAAATTTATAGGGTGTAGGATTGCTGCTGGCGTATTCATGCCAGGAACTGCCTTGTGATGGTATTTCATGGAAACTTTTATCCGCCAGCGAACTTACATTCACCAGCACTTTTCCGTAAGGAGCCAATTTTTTTGCGGAATTAATAAATATCCGAAAAGAGTCCAGGTTGTTATAGGGTGCATTAATTATAAAAACTCGGCCATCGTTTTCCTGTGAAAGAACTGAACCTGAAACAGTTAATAGAACTACTAATCCAACTAGTCGAAAACAACCGGAATTCGAAAAAATACCGCGCATGATCTTCGTAAATTTAAGGTATTGAAAGATTTATTTGTTAAATATAAGATATCGAAAGGTTTTATAAAAGACTTATTTTATTATTTTTAAAAAATATAAGGTTCCGTAAAAATATTATCGATGCGTATTCAGTATTTGACTTTCTTATTCTTATTGTTAGTAGGCTTGAAGCTGGTTGCACAGGAAGATCATTCCCATTACAGTAAGGTTTTCGAGCGATCCAAATCCTACAGGGTTTATTTTCCGGAAGCCTATAAGCTGGAGCCAACCCGGCGTTTTCCGGTGGTCTATTATTTTCACGGCAATAAGGGTGATCATCGACTGTTCTTTGAGGAATTACCTGCTTTGGTTAAATCCGGAAACGCCATACTTGTTGCCTGGAATGGGCGCTCGGTGGATAGTGATATCCGCCCCTACAATATTGGCTACCATTCCAATATTAATTACCCCTATGAATTCAGGTATTATTTCCCGGAATTGGTGCAACATATTGACAGCCAGTTCAGAACCAAAACAGATCGTTCAAACAGAGGGGTGATTGGTCATAGTATGGGTGGATTCATGTCTTTTTACCTGGCAGCAGCCTACCCTGATCTCATCGGATCAGCCGTTAATTCAAAGGGTTCTCCGGAGTTTTTTATAGGAATGCCAAACAGGCATACCTTATATCAGCACAGGTATATGTTTCCCTTTCTTCGTGGAATCCGGTTGAGGTTTCAAACAGGCGACCCGGGTGAGGAGCTGCATTATCTGAATAATGAAGTACATACAGGGGCGCAGCGAACGCCCGGTCTGTCCTACGATTATCAATCATATCCGGGTGTACATTTTTTGAATTTCCAACAATTTAAAGATGCCTATAAGTTCATACTGCAATCTTTTGCAAACCCACCCGATACTCCTGAAAGCTGGTCATACGCAGCTGATGTGGCCTCTTTTTCTGCCTGGGGGTACACTGTACAATCGACATTAAAAACCCCAGGCTTCATATTACTTGAAAATGTACGTCAGACGGGCTTTTCAGTTAGAACGCAGAAATGGTTCCCATTGGGTGCCCCACTTCAGGAGCTTGCTATAAAAATTAAGACGGCGCCCCGTTACAAACCGGGCAAATCCTATCAACTGCGCGATTATCAACTGGCCACTGGTAAACAAACAACAAGATCGATAAAAGCGGATGAAAACGGTTCATTGCATATTGAAACCGACCAGCATGCGCACAGCTTTGGAATCAGTAGTGCTGATATGAGTGCTGATGTGCTGGTAGTTGCCAACCGTTCCTCCGCTCAACAGAAGTTTTTGAACCATCGAAAACCAGCTTCACTTGAATTACATCTCTTAAACAGAGGTGGAACCATATCCAGAAACATTCAGATTAAAATCAGTACACTGCATCCCGGTGTTCGTCTGCTTGATTCCATCCATACAATCAGGCAGCTTGGTGCAGGTGAAGACATTTGGACGGAAGCTGCCTTTACAATGCAAATCGATCAGGAACCTCCAACCGACGGCAGCAGCCCGTTTATTCGTTTTCAGGCAGAGATAAGTGACCAGGCTGGAAATAACTGGAAGCAGGATCTGGAAGTTCCGGTTGCTTACGATGTTCCCGAATTTAAAGAAATTGGAGTGGATGATGGTGACAGTGAAATCTTTGGCAGTGGAAATGGAAACAATATTGCAGAACCCGGCGAGCTGGTTATGATATACCAGCACAGCCACCGGACACGTCTTTATTTTGACGACCCATACGTTACTGAAGAAAGATTACATGATGATCTGCAGCCGGATAAATGGGGGGATGGGTATGCCCTGAGTTCTTTGATCCGGATTGCCCCCAATTGTCCGCCTGATCATGAAATTGAGTTTCTGGCCAGTTATGAAGTGAAGGAATGGAAATCAATCAAACGAAATGTACATTGGGGGCGTTTCAAAATCAAAGTTGGAAAATCAGATGCAGGTATCAGCACTCAGGGAAGAGTGGAGAAATTGCCCAATGGTCAGGTGAAACTTTTTTGGCCCGGGACTGCTGTGGGAATTCGTTTCTTTGGTCAGGATTTAGATGCCTGGCTGAATGATGCCGGCGGTAAAAACAATTATTATATCCTGATAGATTCGCTTCAACCACAACTTCTCCAAACAAAACCTGGAAGCAATCGGTACACTTTAGCCAAGGGATTACCCGCAGGAGAACATTATGCCCGCCTGATCCGTCTTACTGACTGGTTCAATGGTACAACCATATTTGAACGATTTGAATTCAGTCCGGGTGGATACGCACTTCGTCCGCCAGACAGCACTCGTAAATGGATTGAATTTTATGGAAATTCCGTAACCGTTGGAGCCGGACTAAGAGAAAGGCCATCGTCTTATAACGGCCCCTCCACCAATCAATACCTAAGTTATGCTGCATTAACAGCGCGGCATTTTAATGCCGGCTATCATTGTATTGCTTCAAGTGGAATTGGCCTCACTGTTAGTTGGGGTTCCCAAATTATGCCGGAATTATATAATCGGCTTGATCCTTATGACAGTACAAAAACCTGGGATTATACGCAAAGCAGGCCGTCCCTCGTAGTGCTAAATTTATTTCAGAACGATGCGAGTCTGGTTAATCAATCCAATCATAAAGAGGTTGTACGCAGATTTGGGAAACAACGGCCTGATGGAAATTTTTTCATTCAGCGATATGTTGATTTCTTAACCAGGATCCGCTCATATTATCCGGGTGTTCCTATTATTTGCACATTAGGCAGTATGGATGCAGCAAAAGAAGGAAGTATCTGGATAAATTACATAAAGCAGGCTGTAGAAAAAATGAACGATTCATCCATTCATGCCTTTTTCTTTACACCGATTAAAGGGAATGGACATCCAAACCCGGAGGAACAATTGAAAATGTCTGCAGAGTTAATAGCTTTTATTGAAAAGATGCAGTTATGGTAATTGGGAGGCATTAAATAGGTTGTGCAAATAAGGCCATATACCTTCTTTATAGTATCGATGACCTCCCTGCCCTTCATACAGAAGGGCATTATTTTCAACTCCAGCAGCCTTATAAATTTGTTTCAGGTGCTGAAATGCTTTTCTTGCTGATTCAATTGGATAGATCTCATCTTCTACTCCATTGATCAGGTAAACCTGTCGTGGTGCAATCATTCCTGCAATATCACTGCATTCAAAATCCTGTAAAATCCCCGGAATATAATTGCAATCACAATGTTCAATCCTTCCAATGCTTTCAGTAAAAACAGTGAAATAGGCAGAAGGAGCGGCAACTTTGATTCGTTCATCCACAGCTGCTGCAAATAAGGAAGTGGTGCCTCCTGCCGAATTTCCGGTTATGGCAATTTTAGCTGTATCTATGGGAAACTCCTGTAGCGCCCAATCGAGGATACGAGAAATATCCCAAACCCGATCCCCAATAGGTGTTCTTCCAATCAGAAGATCATGCATAAGCTGAATTCTGCAGGAAAAGGGTTTATCTCTGGGAATATCAACACTGGCCCGGGTTGCTCCAAATCCACGTGTGGTTGGAACAATGGCAATATATCCTTCCCGAACTGCCTGAACGGCAATATTTCGGTCTGTTGATTCAACATATTCCTGTTGAACTGAATCAGTATATATTCCGGCATAATCTACGGTACTTCGTCCATGTCCGTGTGGCGTAACCACCAGCGGCCATTTTTGATTTGCTGTTTTCGGAACTAAAACAATTACCGGTAAGGGGATGGTGGGTTCCGTCCAAACAACCCAATGCTGTCGTTGAAAATCCGGCAAATTTTCTACGCTTTGTAATTTTGAAACAGGTCGATAGTTTGGTAAGGATGATTCAAGCAAAAGCAGTCCAAGTCTTTGTTTCAACTGCTTTTTAGCCAGTTTTCTCCATTGGATAAAATCATCCAGCTTATTTCCTTTAAAATGATAGGCTCTCTCCGCTTTATTATACCAGGAAGCAAAATGCTGATCAGATGAATACTGCTCCTGCAATTGCGCATTGGCAATTTGCAGGAGCAGTAAGGAAATTATAGTTAAACTAATATATTTCATGCAGCGTTTATTCTATTTCAGGTGGATACATCCCTTGACGGGGATGAGCAACAGGAACACCTGCTTTTTTATCCCACCATATTTTACTGGTTAATAAATCGCCGCCAGGTAAACGATTAGCTGCTTCTGTTACATTGGCCTGATTTCTAAAAAACTCATCATATGGATAGGTAAGCCTGCGAGGAATCTGTCCCTCTGTATCACCCAAATTTCCTCCGGTCCAGATGCGTGGGTATCCCGTACGACGAAATTCTGCCCAGCCTTCATTGCTATTGTAGTAAATGGCAATCCATTTTTGAACAATAATTTGCTCCAGTTTTTCTTCATCTGTACCCATAAGAGTACCACCATTACCAGCAAGAAAACTGGTAATATCAGCAGCCGCAACACCATATTGTTCCATTGAAGCCCGGATACCTAACGCATATAGCTCTTGGGCGTCATCACTGGTCAATCCGGCAAGCGCTGCCTCTGCTTTCAGGAAATAAACTTCTGCGGCAGTCATCACAAACAATGTCATAATTGGTTGTAAAAAAGAGGCGGCCATTCTTGCAGTTGAATCACTGGAATATCTGTTACCCTCTGTACCTGCCAATTGCATGGGTACGCCACGATATCCGGCTTCCGGAATCGGTGATGGAGTTGCAAAAACAGAGATACGGGGATCCTCGTACTTTTTGAGATTTTCAGTTAATGTAAAAGACACCACCATATTGTTAGGTGAAGTCTGATTCTTTGTAAAGAACTGATTCACATTGGCTGTATTTCCGTCATTAACGGTAGCCAATTTTACATTTTGGCTATTGGTTTCCAGAACGGGACTATTTTGTAATTCCTGTACAATCTGGCGCGCCAGTTCAGGCTCCACAAAACGGATCCTGATTGCCAAACGCAAACGAAGTGAATTGGCAAATCGTTGCCACAATTCAACATTACCTTTCATCAATAAGTCAGCATTGCCATAGGAAATTTTGTCCGCTGTTGTAGCCAATGCTGCCTCCGCTTCCTTCAGCTCTTTCAACAAATCTTTATATATGGATTCCTGCGTATCATATTTTGGCTGTAATACCATTTCACTAACATCTTTCAAGGCATCCGTATAGGGTATATCACCATAGGCATCCGTAAGCTGGTGAAATAACCAGGCTCTCCAGATTCGTGCCATATGGTGCTGGTTACTCAAATTAGGATCAGTTGCAGTGAGTCGAATAATCTCCGATGTGTTGATAAGGTAGGTTCTGTAAAACACATTATACGGGTCGGCAAAATTTCGCACCTGAAAAATATTACCGGATGCCGGGTTTTTATAATACCCTGCATATTCCATTACCGTACTATGATTATTAAATACATTAAAGACAGCCTGCTTTTGAACGGAAGACAGGAGGAGTGCAGGCCTGATTTTATCTTTTGTGATGAGTGTCGGATCGGTATTTGTTTCCTTAAAATCTTTGGTGCAGCCTGCTACTAATAAACAGGCAGACAGGAACCAGCCGGAACGGGAAATTATATTGGGCTTCATGAATGTCTGATTTAAATATTAAAAATTAAAAGAGAGGTTTACACCCACGCTACGGGTTGCGGGCGTACCCGGAGATTCAAACCCCTGGGCTAATGCTGTAGGCGCATAGGATGCTTCGGGTGTTATTCCCATAAGCTTAAACATGGGGTCTCTGTATATATACAATAGGTTTCTGCCAACCAATGAAAGTTTGGCGTCTTTCAGAAAACTCCTTGGCAATAATTTCCCAATTGTATATCCAAGGGAAACTTCTCTTAACGATACGAAATCCGCCGGAATTACATAGTATTCGGAAATACCACCCCATCCCATTGCTGAATAATATTCCTGACGGCCAATTACCTGCGTATTTTCAACAAATTTTCCATCGCCATCCTGATAATAACCAGGAGCAATCAGGTTATCTCCCTTTTCAGTAAACTTACCAGACCCTCCGGTGGTTTGAATAAATTTCGAATTGGAATAAATTTCACCACCTATTCTCATATCGATCAGCGCACTCAGAGAAAAACCTTTATATCGTATAGTATTGGTAATACCGGCAAGAAAATCGGGTTGGATATTTCCCAAAACAGACATGGTATCTGCTTTCTGAAAACTGCGGGTAGATGCGTTCAGCCAATAATCACCATCTGGTGTACGTTTGAAATCATATCCCACAATTGTCCCATAAGGCTGGCCGGGTCTGGCCTGAATGGTAGCGCCTTCAACACTTCCCATAGATAAGGTATTGATGCCCGGTGCCAGTGATACCACTTCTGAACGATTTCTTGAAAAATTCACCAGTACTTCCCAATTTAGATGCTTGTTTTTTACAGGAGTACCATATAGCAGAAATTCAAATCCGCGGTTTCTAATTTCACCTGCATTTATCAGCTTGCTATTGAATCCGGTTGCTGCGGGAACATCAATTCCAAGGATCTGATTTTTTGCAGATGCATTATAATAAGTGAAATCCAGACCAAGCCTGTTTTTAAAGAAACGAAGCTCAGCTCCTAACTCAATTGAAGTTGTAAGTTCGTTTTTAAGATCAACCAACGGAACACTGCTGCGTATATTTGCAAATTGCTGGCCATTGTAAGTAACGGTTGATAAACTGTATCCGATTTGAGTCAGGTATGGATTCGCATCTTTTCCTGCCTGTGCATAGGAAACCCTGATTTTTCCAAAGTCCAGCCAGGGAGTTTTCAGATCAAATGCATCTGTAAAAACAAAGCTGGTACTGAAAGAAGGGTAGAAAAAAGAATAGTTGTTAATGCCTAATGTAGAGGACCAGTCGTTTCTTCCTGATACATCGAAAAACAGGAAATTATCATATGCTATCTGACCGGTATAAAACAGTGAATTCATTTTTTTTCGCTGGATCGTATTGGACGGAACAACCAATCCTGCATTTATAATATTGTAAACATCCGGGATATTCAGGTTATTGCCCTGTAAAGACATGGCTTCCTGGGTTCTGTTTAAATGATTACCTCCAAGAGAAAGTGACCCTGTCCATTTGGATGCTAGATCTCCGCTGGCGGTTAAAAGAAGGTCCGTATTTTCTTCCTTCACTTTTATGAATTGGTCATTAATTTGTCCGCGGCGAAGATTACCCGACCCTGTAGGTGTTCCAAAACCAATTCTGGCAAAGCGTACATCGGTATAAAAATCAGTTCCGGATCGTAGTTGAAGGGATAACCAATCATTAAATTTGTATTTACCCATTACATACCCGATCATACGTTCACGGGAATCATTGCTGAGAAATTCATTTAATATCCAATATGGATTAAAGGGTCGTCCATCTGTCCAGTTATTCGCTCTGCCATCAGGCATTTTATAATCTTTCAACAAATCCATGGAAAGAAATGCCGGCGCACGGGTAAGTGCTGTTTGTACCGTATTAATTGACAATCCATTTCCGGGCCTGTTCTCTCCACCCTGCCGTACATAGTTTAATTTACCTTCAAAATAAAGACGGCTCGTTGCATTAAATCCAACTTTTAAACTTACTGTCTGACGCTTGAGTTTGGAGGTTGGATAAATACCACTGTTCCGCAGATCAGAAAGAGAAAGTCGGTAATTTACGCGATCAGAACCACCTGAAACACCAATCGTATTGGTATAGGTTGAACCGGTTTTATAAAAGGCTTTTATACGATCTTCATCAATGGGTGAGAACTTAAGAATTCCTGCTTCAGGCCAGGTAGCAAGTACAACATCTGAGCCATCGAAACGCGGACCAAAACTTTCACCACCAGTCCAGCTTGGAAAGCGCTTAACAGGCACCCCGTCAACAACCGCATCTTCGTAAGAACTAAAGTCGTTGCCATATCCCGGACCCCAAGTTTTCTGGAAAACGGGGGTGGTATTAATCGTTTCGAATGTGGCATTGGAATTAAAATCAATTTTAGCAGTTTTTCCTGCCTTTCCCTTTTTTGTAATAATAAGGATAACGCCGTTTGCTCCTCTTGATCCATAAAGAGCAGCTGCATTCGGCCCTTTCAATACAGTTATGGTTTCAATATCGTCTGGCAGAATATTACCGATTCCATCTCCGAAATCTTTCTGTTGTCCAACGGAATTGTTAGCATCCGGTGCTCCGATGGTTTGATTATCGATGGGAACTCCATCAACCACATATAAAGGCTGGTTATTACCCCCTAATGAACTTGCTCCACGAATATTTACATAAGAGGAACCGCCGGCGCCTGTATTGGTAGCACTTACAAATACACCGGCAACACGGCCTTTTAATGAATTCGCCACATTGGTTTCACGCGCCTCAACAAGGTCACTGCCTTTTACAACCTGCGTGGAATACCCAATAGCTTTTTTCTGTTGCTCCATACCAAATGCCGTTACGATCACTTCGGAGAGCTCTTTATTGGCATCGGAAAGCGTAACATTTATGGAAGACCTGCCATTAATAGATATAGTTTGAATAGCCATACCTGTGTACGAAAATTTAAGGGTACCCTTCAGGTCTGGTACCTGGATGGTATACCTGCCATTTTCATCGGTCATTACAGCCCGGGAATCTCCCTGGGTTACAGTTACTCCGGAAAGTGGCTTTCCATCCTGTTCAGATACTACCGTACCGGATACAGAAGCCGTTTGGGCAAAAACGCCCAAACTCATAATCATCGCCAAAACAAGAGATGAAAGATTTAGCAGCAATTTTAGTTTCATTTTATTTCGAATTTTGGTTCGTTCGAATAAAATTAAACTTTTAATAACATTATGTATATTTTTTACTTTCGTTATCTTATTATTTGATACCTCAAAATTAACATAAAACGAATCTTACTTATCTATAACACTATTCTAACTGTTATATGCTATTATTAAATCGTGGATATTTTCAAAAAGAGGCGAAACACAAGGCTATTGGAGGGCATATCAGAAATCGTAAGATATAATAACGAAGGAAAACGAAGGTTCAGCCTTTAGCATACTTTGTAAACTAAATATATACAGTGTAATTCAGCTAATTATAACATTGAAAAATCGACTCAAATCCCAAAATAATCAGCTCAAAGCACGCTTATTTGGCTCAAAATTTCCCCTCATTGGTTTATTTTCGCTCGCTTTTTCCTTCAACTACCTAATCTTACGGATTCGAATCTTCTTAAATAAAGCAGTATTGATTTCTTGCGACATATTTTCATTATTGGAGCGAAAATCAAGCTGTAACTGATGTTTTCCTCTATTCAACTCTACCCGGATACAATTACTGTAACCCCAATCCTCCCAGTTGCCCTTTCCCCGCTGCGGAAAAACCAGCACACCAACTGCTTTATCATCCAGCACCAGTGTCCGCACCGCACATTTATTATCGGTATTAACCGGCCCATTGCCATTGGCATATTCCATATCAATATCATATATTCCCGCCTGCTCGATATCAAGCTGAACAGGAACGGTAACCAGTCCATCCATTTTTACCGGAAACTCCACCGCACTGAAATATTCCACCGGCTCACTGGCAAAAGATTCTACCCCTGCCTCATCCAGGGCCGATAATTGATACCGCCCCGGTTCCGAAATGGTTTCGCTGGTGGTATTGGCACCAATCAGTTTCAGCAGTTCGCCATTCCTGAATAATTTATACTGCTTAACTGAAGCCTGTGGTAACCAGTACAATTTGTTTTTATCCAGGCCCAGTTTGGGTTCCGCCAAACTGGTATAGCTGCCTGGTTTATAAATGGATTGTGGCGGGATAGCATCTCCCAATTCGATCTTAATGGAATAATGTCCGGTTAGTTCTTTATTAATAAAGGCGGAATCAGCCTTCACCCCATTCATGGTAACCGAAACAATTCTGTTTCCAGATCCATTCACCTCAATATCCAAAACAGCTCCGCGATATTGAAAATTCTTCAACACCCTCTTCCCCGTTAATGCTTTAGGAATAAATGGACGAAACAATAATCCCTCTTCCATAAACTGTATTCCAAATAAGACCTTATGCACCATCCCAATTTGTCCGGATAAACTCCAGAGCATATTACTGGAATTAATTTGTGTTCCTTTAAAATCGCCATTCTCTGCAACCAGGTTTTCTTTATTGGTAAGAAACAGTGCTGCCGGCCGATATATCGCCGCAATACTTTCCAGAACTGCAGCCTCATTATTTACTTTTGAAGCAGCCATTAACCAAAAGGATTGTACAAATGGCCATACCGCATTATTATGATATGGAGGAATTCCTGGTATATCCGGATAAATACAGGGAATACCAAAACTTGTAACCGGTGTATTCGAAACTATTTCTTTCTGCTGATCCGGTGCTGCAATATCAAACAATACACATAATGCTTCACCAAGCGCATCTGCCCTTGGAGACCTTAACTGATCACCTCTTCCATACAGGTACTGGGCATAATATTTCTTTCCGGGTACCCATAAATATTGATTGACCGCATTCTTTATACCCTCTGCCCGCTTTGAAAACTGACCGGATTCTGTTGCCTGATTTAATATCGCGGCCATTCTTGAAGCAATGCAATTGGCCCGATAATGAACCGCATTTGTACTTAATGATTTCGACTCAAATATATCAGCCGGTTTCATCCAGGCCGGATAAGTCTGTTCTCTCCAATCGAGAAAAGAAGACTCTCCTTTTACCAAACCTGATTCCGAATCATAAATCGTTAGATAATCATCCTGCAGGGAATTTGAAATAATTTCATACGCCCGTTCCAGCCATTTCAAATCGCCTTCAACCAGATAAATTTCCCAGGCTGCTACTGCCCAAATCAGCCGGTCGCTCGAAACCGGCCAGGCACCGCCGGTTCCGGTATCCTGAATAATTTTTTTCTTCGCATTTACTTTTCTTAGCAAACTGTTTTTGGCAGCTTCCGGTTGCATATAGGCCATGGACAATAAAATACTGTAACTCACATCTCTGGTCCATACACCGGCCCACTCCTTTCCAGTTCTTAATGTCGTATCCGGCTCAACTGCATTCAACATCTCTTCCAATGCCATATTATACAATGCATCAGACAACAAAAAATCAGATTGAAGAGTGGGATACCTGCTGAGATCTTTGGTGAGTACCCATTTTTGCTCGTTCCCGGTTTGTGCAGACTCCTGATTGATCTCCAGCAACACTTCATAAATTCCGTCCCCATCCGCATCTTTTAATTCCAATTCCGGATGTTGTGCCAGCTGACTAAAATCCCAGGTCAACGGCGCCGTACTGCCGGCTATATACACTGATTTAAATTCCTCTTTTTTTAATCGTTCACCATTAAACAATTCGTAGTAACCAAGTTTGGAAAAAGAATCCAATACCTCCCGCAGATCCAGTTGTACCAGCAGTTTTGTATTGGGTTTGATATAAGCCGACTCTTCATGCTCCCGCAAATTCAATTGCTGTCCAAATTTAATAAGCGGTGTCTTAACGATTGAATCAGCACCCAATACATTAAAATGATGATCCAGCCCAGACACCATTTCATTATCGATTCCATTAATCGCAAATTTGAAATCAATGATTGATTTTTTATACGGATTAGCCGGACTCCGGTAATTCGATACCAATTCTGTGGCAGAAACAGCCTTGGAAACAAATACTCCCTGCACTACCTGATCCTTAAATAGCTGGTAGGCAGCAGATGAATAAACAGCCTGATTGGAATCCGTACATGCCATACTGAAAGTTACAGCCAGCACAAACAGCAATTGAGATAATTTGAACCGCATCCTTTACTTTTTGATAAATTCCAGCAACAGATCTGAACTCGCATATGCCTGCACTATGGTACATACCCGGGTTGCTGCATCCCAGCTGAACCGTTGTTTCTTTTTATTAATCAACACCTGCTTTGGTTTTGCATCCAACTGAATTTTAATTTCCCAGGAACGTGTTCCAACCGGTGTATATCCATTGTTAACAGGTGCTTTCACCAAAACTTCGGTTGCATGCGATCGTACTGAACAGCTGATTGAGGTGATACTGTTTTGTTTATTCAGATAGGCGGTTGTTTCGCCATCATCTTCATACAGTCGGAAACTGGCAGTTTGCCCTAAGTCCGGTGGATAAACCAACAGGGTCATCGGATAATCCGTTTTCTCATGGATGTATTGCATCACCGGCATCATTGGAATAATGGAACCTTTTTTTACCAGCATCGGAATCAGATCTAACGGTGCTGTATAATCGATCACCTGTCCGCCTTCAAATTGAATAGCCGGATTATTAAAATCGATCCAGTTTCCTTCGGGCAGATAGATTTTTTTTGTCCGGGCTCCTTTTTTCACAACAGGTGCAATCAGCAATTCTTTTCCAAACATAAATTGCTCATCCGCCGTATATCCATTTATATCTTTAGGAAATTCCAACACCATTGCACGCATCAGCGGCATTCCGGTTTCATGCGACTCTCCTGCATACGAATAGATAAAGGGGAACAGGCGGTATTTTAATTCAATGGATTGTTTGCTGATCCTTTCCGCTTCCGCACCAAATAACCAGGGTTCCACCGCATTATTACCTTCATGGTGGGCCCTGCTCAATGGATTAAATACCCCAAACTGTAACCAGCGCACGTACAACTCAGCCATAGCCGGGTAATCTCTTATATCACCGCAGTAGCCTGATATATCAGTTGCCCAGAAAGGAATTCCTCCCATACCGGCGGATAAAGCCAGTGGAATCTGATTGGCAAGATTCGACCAGCCATCCAATACATCGCTTCCATTTCCGGAATCACCCGACCAGCCGAAAGTATACCGTTGCAATCCCGCATAGGCAGCCCGGGTCATCTGAAACACCCGTTTACCCGGATTGTGTTTGTCAAATTGTTCTTTCACTACTTTATCCCAGGTAAGTCCATATACATTATGAATTTCATCGTGCATTCCCAGATGATGTTTCATATTCAACCGGTCCGGGGCATCTTCGTTACTCCAGGCTGGTTCGCCCATATCGGTCCAGAAGCCTCTCACACCAACGGACAAAGGTTTTTGCTGCAAGGTTCCCCACCAGTCCGCCACACCGGGTTTCGTGAAGTCCACCACACCGCAATTACCCCCCCAGGGCCAGGGCATATCATAAGATTTGCCGGTTCGCTGATCCAATGCAAAATAGCCGAGCGAATCTGCCTTTCGCCATTGCGCCTGATTCGATTGTGATACAACCGGATCCTGTGAAACAATAACCTTAAACCCTTTTCCATCCAGGTCCTTCAACATCGATGCCGGATTCTGGTAACGCTCCGGATGCCAGTCGAAACTTTGAAGTGCATCGACCCAGCCGATATCCTGATAAATAATATCACAGGGAATATTCCTGGAACGATAGCCGGCTGCAATTTCACGGGTCAGTTTTTCATTCGTCAGCAACCCCCTGCTTTGCGAAAACCCAAATGCCCATTTCGGCGGCAGAATCGGTTGGCCTGTTAAAGCAATGTATTGTTGAATAATTTCTTTGTAATCTTTCCCGTATAAAAAATAATAGATCAGTTCTCCACCAGGTGCTTCAAAGGAATAATATTGATCAGATTCGGTACCAAAACGAAACACGGATTTATAGGTATTGTCAAAAAATATTCCATACTGATAACTACTCATAAAAAAAGGAATACTCTTATAAAGCGGATCATCCATATGGGTGTAACAGGGCCGGTCACTGTTCCACATGGTGTAGGTGCGGCCTCTTCTGTTTAATGGTCCGGCTTTTTCTCCCAAACCAATAAACTGTTCATCGGGTCTTAGCTGCTTATACGAAACAATTCTTGCAGCATCTTTCTCCAATCCTCTTTCTTTAAAATCACTCATCAGCATCCGCTGATATTTATCAAAAACCTGTAACTGAAAAGGAGAACGGTTCACCCGAATTCTCAACTGATCAGTAAACAATTCATAGGCCTGCGCCTGTTCATGTATTTGCAAACTACCTACCGCATCAATGGAATCGGTAATCACAGCAAAAGATTTATTTTTCTTTTCAAATCGACCATCCGGAGAAAACCAGATCTGAAAAAGTCCGTTTGCAAGCAATTTCAATGAAACTGCTGCCTTATTATCTCCTTTAAATACTACCGTATTTCCGGTTACCTGATAACCAATACAATTACCGGGTGTTCGAACTTCCTGCGCTGCTCCAGACAGGAAAGCTATTATCCCACTCAATAAAACAAGTATCTTTTTCATAAGCACAATTATTCAATTACAATCATTTTCCAATATAAAAGGGATGGCAGCGTAAATACCAGTTCATTCCCTTCCTGCACAAAATTTATTTCCTGTGGAGCACCCTGCAAATGATCCGGAGATGCCACCCATACTTTAGTTACTTTCTGTTGAATCGTACAACGCAAAATTGCATTCTCCACCAAATCCGGTTTCCGTTGCCGGCCATCAGTATCTCTCCAATTCAGATCGATTGCCTTATTAAAATTGAGCAGATGCAATACCTGACGCCCCTCGATTTTTTTACTTAACAAACTTATATTGCCTGTAACTGGCGGCCATTGATGGATGGTCATTTTCTGGTTCGTACAGGCTACTGAGAGTTCATTCCATTCTCCGCCATCACGAAGCAGGTTTTCATAAGCCACCATAAAATCGTAGTATTTCATCAATGCCATTCTCAACTCATCGCGAACCTGCAAATTTGTATGAGGGAAATATTCTTTGCTTAATATATGTTCCCCTAACTCAAGGTGCGCCCCACCAAGCGCAAAAATTACGGCATCTGTCAATAAGAGTCCGGGTGTATTAAAATAACCGGGATTATCTGAAAGCGCATAGTTCATATAGGCCGCCAGTACAGTCGGCTTTCCATCACTCAGAAAATAATTATTGGCTAAAATAGTTGCAAGATCAGCATAGGTTTCATTGGGGTGCCATACTTCCGTATACAAAAATTCTATGGGAGCTGATGCTATACTTTCTCTCTGTCCATACTGATTAACTGCATTCATTACCAGTTTCTTTGCAGGTGCTGCATTTTTCATGGCAGTCAAAAAGGAACTGAAATCTGCAGCCTGATTAACCTGCTCGCCATCAAAATTGTATAACCGTCCTCTGTCGCCCAGTGCATCCACATGATACCCGTCAAAATCAAGCGCCTGATAAACCTGCTTATTCTGATTGATCAAATAATTCTGCCATTCACTGTTGCCTGCATCAGTAAGAAAAATATCACTTTTGAAAAATGGTTGTGGCAGTACATGTTTATCTTTCTCAGTATGATTGGCATCTTTAAACAGGTACCATTCTTCCTTAACGCCATCTGCCGCAGCATCTTTAAGCGCACCAAAAGCCAGGTTGTAAAACATGGTTTTCATACCCTTTTCTTGCGCCAGCTCTATATATCTTTTCAATGTATTCAAGCGTACTTCCTTATTGGCAATATCTGTCCAGCTTTGCATAGGCAATGCTCCTGTACCTGCCAATGGCTGGTGGTGTTTGTATTGCCAATCGTAAAACTGCAACCCATTTATATGATGCCTTGTCAGTTGTTCAATTGTCTTTTTCATTTCTGTTTCCTGGATCGCTCCAAATTTGGAAAGGAAACCATACCGTGGAAAGCGATGCCAGTCAGATGATACATCCACCCCGATACTTGCCTGAATGATTTCCTTTCCTTCCTTTATTTCAACGAGCTCAACCAGGTAGCCTTTGAAATCCTGATTCGGCAACGTTAAGCTCAATGAATTTCCTGTAACGGGTTGCTCCAGAATTATTGAACTAAGGTGCCTGAATCGGATTTTCCATTCTCCCTGCAGATTGCGATTGATTGAAAATCGGGCAGTTTCGCCCGGTTTATACACCGCTTTTTCTGCAAAGAGATTTAAGGCAAAAGAACTTCCATAGGTTATCGGATCATTGGAGGGTTTGTCTTTTTTACAGCCGGTTGCCAGAAGTAATACATATAAGGGTACAAAAAAACTAAATCGACGCATCACTATTGTTTTTGAATCTGGATCGTTTCATACAGCTGGTTAATGGTTATTTTGTAATTACCAGCCTGCGTTATTCTCCATTTATTATCGGGACTACCACTTTTAATAAATTTCATTTGAGTGCTGCCCATTTCAGAACCATTGATAACCGGCATAAAATAATCACAGCCCCAATTGCCGGTATCCAGCGGAAATTTGAACTCCCCGGCAGTCATCGGGCCGGTAAAGCTGAATTCATAGGGATTACCGGGTGTAGGCACCAACGCAACCGGATTATCGATATTCCAGCCAGCCGGAGTGGCATCCCCTACCATCCAGATTTCCGTATAAGGAGTGAATGGCTGAATCTGCATGGTCATGCCCTGTAAATCAAGCCTGATTTTATACGGACCTGCATTGGTAACCTTCCATTTATTATCGGGATTGCCACCTGGAACCAATTGCACACCGGTTTCGGTAAGAGGCTGCTGATTTACCAATGGCATATAATAATCTGTTTCGAAATTTCCGGTAGCAACAGGAATTTTAAATTCACCCGCTGTCAATAAGCCCCCATAAGTAAATACAAACAGATTGGATGAATCAACGCGCATGGGAGTTGGATTGTCAATATTCCAACCCGTTGGCACGGCATCGCCCAATAACCAAAGTTGTTTGTAGGGAGGCTCACTGGAAGCAGTAACCGAAATAGTTCCATCCAGCAAACTCACTACTACATCGTATAAGCCGGAACTCGTAACACTGAACTTTTCATCCGGATCAGCATCTGCTGTTCTGTACACCAGACTGGCTTCGTTGGCTCCTTTATTATAGGAAGGAAGAAAAGCGCCCAGTGTTGTAATCAGTTTGAACTCTCCAATGGATAAAATTCCTTTCCATGAAAAGAAACCGGGTTGTGCAGGTACAGGGGTAAGTGCTGTAGCATTATCAGCACTCCAGCCATTTGGAGTGGCATCTCCCAATAAATAAAGCGTTTCACTGACGGGTTGGAAAGGGGTTACCAGAAATTCAACTACTGAAGTTGAATCACCATGTACTAACCCATCTGCAACAGATGAAATAATCTGCGCTTCAAAAGCAGCGGCTGTTCCGGCTGGTATTCCGAATTGAGTTGCCAGTGTATTGAGTTCGCCAACTGTAAATTTTTTCGATCGTACACCTGCACCTAAAGGTTCTATTAAAGCCGATGAAAAATTATTCCCCTTTTTATCCAGTTTGAGCGTATAGGAAATTGCTGCATTGGTTCCCTGATTGGAACCCGGTGTCCAACTTAAAACAATCGCATCCTGTGTTTGGTTTTTTTGTTCCAGTACAATGGCTGATTTGTCAGCTGTTAAAGCAAGGGGCAGTGATCCCTTATCCAGCTCTCTCAGGTCCTTCACACAGGAAATTCCCAGCGTCATCAGGAAGAGAGCAACTAATTGAAGTATCCGGTTCATAATAATTTGTTTGGTTTTGTTAAATCAATAGCCGGTATTCTGTGTAAGATTTGGATTGGCATCCCGTTCTTTTTGCGGAATGGGCAGCAGCAGATGCTTCTCTGTAGCATTCACTTTTCCAATGGAATGCAAAAAGGAGATACCATATGCACCCTGGTTAACGCGGATCAGATCAAACCATCGATGGCCTTCAAATGCCAGTTCCATTCTTCTTTCCTGCAGAATTTTTTCTCTTAGCTGGGTTTGATTTAATCCCTGTACAGGATCCAATCCCGCTCTTAGCCGTACGCGGTTAAGCGGTCCGCCGGTAGATATAGAACCCGCCGGTGCCTGTGCTTCTGCTGTTTTGCCTGTTTCATTGAGCGCTTCGGCATACATCAGTAAAACATCTGCATACCGTAATACCACCCAGTTAGCGGGATTGGTATCATAATCGGGAGATACTGTTTTATCAACCAGAAACTTCCTAAGGTTATAACCGGTAGCAGAATAAGAACTGCGATACGCTTTACCATCAAATTCCGGTCCGCCCTGATAGAGGATGGTCTGGTCCTTTCGCAGATCACCCGCTTCATAGGCATCTACAAATTCCTGCGTAGGCTGGTTCCAGCCATATCCGCCAGCAACAAAATCAGCATTACGCGGACCAGTAAACGTACTTACCCAGGAACTCTGGTTTTCATTGCTCCAGAATCCGAAATTGGTCTTACCCATAAACTGAACTTCAAACAGCGACTCCACTCCATTTTTGGAAGCCGGATTGAAATTATCACCGTATTGGGGGTGTAATGCGTAACCCATTGTCTGAAGAGTTTCGCAATGGCGGATGGTTTCTCCATAATTCCCAAGTGTCAGTTGCACTTTTGCCAGCATGCCGAGTGCGGAGCCCTTCGTAGCACGACCCAGATCAGTTGCTGCCATTTCATTTTTTGCCGGTAATAAGTCCACGGCTTTCTCCAAATCACTCAGGATTAACTGGTAAACTTCAGCACTTGAATTTCTCGCCGGACGTAAATCATCCTGAGGTGTTTGAGCTGTTGTAATCAGAGGTACATCTCCAAACAACTGAACAAGAATAAAATAATAATGTGCGCGTAGAAAATAAGCTTCGCCCAGCACACGGTTTTTGATGGATTCGCGAATATCCATCGCCGGTACATTCTGAATAACAAGATTTGCACGCAGTATTCCGGGTGCCGGTCCGCGCCAGATATCCAGGGCCGCCGCATTATCCGTTGAGGTTACAAAATTGGCTATATCCTGTGTTTCTATTCCATCGGTACCACCACCGGCACCCACCACGCTGTTTCCGGCCCAGATATCGGTGGTCCACATACGAAGATTATAGAGTTTCGGCCATTGCAGGGGCTGATAAGCGCCATTGATGGCAGATATGGCATCTTCTTCTGTTTTCCAGTAATTCTCGGTGTTTACAGAATCCAGTGGTGCTTTATCCAGGTATTTTGAGCAACTGCACATCAACAGGAGGGCAACTGACAGGAAGGTATTTTTTAAAGAAAACATAGCATTCGTTTTTGTAGTTAGAAACTGATATTGATTCCTCCGCTGATGATCCTAGTTACCGGATACACGTTTAAGTCAACTCCGCTGGAGGGTACTTCAGGATCAAATCCGGAATATTTGGTAAAGGTTACCAGGTTCTGACAGGAGAAATACAGACGGGCGCCGGACATTTTAAGGCGTTGGATAAGCGCAGATGAAAACGTATAACCCAGTGTAATATTCTTAATTCTCAGATAAGACCCGTCTTCAATAAAGCGATCTGAAATCCGGGTGTTTTTGTTTGGGTCATTAAATACTGCCCTGGGCATGGAATTACTACTGCCTTCACCATTCCAGCGATCCAGTGTTGCCGTCGTCTGGTTTTGAGCAACAGCCATTCCTTCCTGATAAATCCGGTTCGCATTGAAAATTTTATTTCCGGCAATGCCCTGAAGGAAAATGGACAAATCGAATCCTTTATACGCAAAACTATTATTCATGGCAAAAATGAAGGTTGGATTTGGATTGCCTATGAATGTTCGGTCATTATCATCGATTATGCCATCATTATTCAGATCGCGGAATTTAATATCGCCCGGAGAAGTGCGATTATTGGGATCAGCACCCGGAACCTGCTGCGCATAACCATCCACTTCTTTCTGATTCTGGAAAATTCCATTGGTTACAAATCCATAGAATTCATTGATCGGATATCCTCCGGGATGCTGAATGGCAAGGTTTTGATTCAGGCCAATACTTCCGGTATATAATGGCACACTATCATTCAGGCTGATTATTTTATTCTGATTATAGGATACATTAAAACTGGTATTCCACTCCAATGCACCGGTTGTGTTGCGGGTGTTGATAGTAAGTTCTATGCCCCGGTTTTCCACTTTCCCAAGATTGATACTTGGTACCACGATATCAGAATAACCGGTGGTAATTGGAACTGCCATCGGAACCAGCATGTCATTCGTGGTTTTGAGATACGCATCCAGCGTTGCAGTTATTCTGTTATTAAACAGACTTGCATCCACTGCTATATTTGCCTGCGCCACTTTTTCCCAGCGTACACCCGGATTAGGGATAGCCAGCGGAACAATTGCTGTAGCCGGCTGTCCATTAAAATTGTATTGTACCGTTTGCAATACAGAAGCGTAGGAATAATTTCCAATATTCTGATTACCGGTAACACCATACCCTGCTCTTATTTTCAAATCATTTACAACACCACTATTTTGGAAAAAATCTTCTTCAGAAATCCGCCAGGCTACGGAAGCAGAGGGGAAGGTTCCAAATCGGTTCGACTTGCCGAAACGAGAAGAGCCATCACGCCGAACCGTTGCCGTTAACAGGTATTTTTTCTGAAAGTCATAATTAATACGACCAATATATGAGAACAGTGCCCATTCATTGGCACTGCCACCAACTGTTGGAAGGGTGGTACCATTGTTCAACTGCTGCGTGGCATCGCTGGCGAATTGCTGAATGGAACCATTCATGAAATCATAGCGATTGTTTTGCAGACTGGTACCTGCAAGCACCGTTATATAATGATCCTCCGCAATCTGCCCGGAATAGGTAAGCGTATTATCCCATAACCAGGTAAGGCTTTTGTTGTATTGACTATACAGATAGGAATTTGGTTGTGGAATCGGTTGCCAGTTGTATTTCGGAGCCCAGCTTCTGTTATCCCAGAAAGATGCCTGTACCCCACCGGTTGTTTTGAATTTCAGGAAAGGAAGCAAACTGATTTCTGCAAACATATTGCCTACGATATTATATCCGTTTGTTCTGTTTTTATTGAGGGTTGCTTTCCCTATCTGATTGGGGATATCACCCACCCAGGATGGTTGTCCAACCGGTCCGGCATAACCGCCATCTTCGTTATAGATGGGTTGGGTTGGAAGTGCCGCCATAGTGGAGCGGATATCATAGGAACCATTTCGTTTTACATCGTGATTGAAGCTGAGGTTATTTCCGAAGCGCAGCCAGTCAAATACTTTGGAATCCGTATTCATCTGAATGGTGTAGCGGCGATAATCTGTATTCAGTACAATTCCTTTTTGATCCAATACAGAACCGGCCACATAATAGGTTGATTTGGCATTACCACCGGCATAAGAAATCGCATAATTCTGCATGGGAGCAGATCGGAATAAGGCACCCAGCCAATCTGTGCCGCTACCCAAAGAAGTGGGGTCTGCAAACGCCGGATTCTGCGCCTGCCCATTATTACCCATCATTTCATTATGAAGAGAAGCAAATTGAGAGGCAGTTAAGAGATCAACCATGGAGGTAGCCTGCTGATTACCGAAAGAGGTTTTGAATTCAAGCGTATTCTTACCAGAAATGCCCCGTTTCGTACTGATCAGCACTACACCATTGGCGCCTCTTGAGCCATAGATAGCTGCTGCTGATGCATCTTTCAGGATTTCGATGGAAGCAATATCATCCGGACTGATGGTATTAAGTGGTACATCGGTTGGAACGCCATCAATTACCAATAGGGGATCACTGTTATTAATCGTGCCAACTCCTCTGATTCGAATGGTGGCATTGCTTCCCGGTGCGCCGGATGAAACTACCTGAACACCGGCGGCTCTTCCCTGTAAAGCATCACCGGCATTGGTAACAGGAAGAGATTTGAATTCTTTACCACTCACAGAACTTACCGAACCTGTAAGATCCCGCTTGCGCTGGGTTCCGTAACCAACCACCACCACATCATCCAGCGATTTATCAATTGCAACCAGACTGATTTGCCAATCGGTTTGGTCACCAACAGGAAGTTTCAGGTCCTCATATCCAACATAGGAAAACAATAAAGTATCAGATCTACCTGCAGAAATCGAGAAAAGACCAGCATTGGAAGAGCTGGTTACCTGGCCGGATGGCAGCACCTGAATGGTGACCCCTGCCAATGGAACATTATCCGATTTTGAACTGACTTTTCCTGAGATGACCCGGTTCTGTGCGAAGCCTGGAGAATAAAAAACAGCACAAACCAGGAGGCAGAGAATGCTTCGGATACAGCAATGCAATCGAGCTGGCATAAACAATCGTTTTGATTTAGTAATACGGAACGAAACAACTACAAGTTTTTCAGATTTACCTATCTGTACGTTCCAATTAGTTTTCAAAATGTGCCAAATTCCAAAACGATGTATGGTAAATAAAGAGAAAGCAGTAACTATGTAGCCGTAGTTTATTTTAGTTGCATGCCTAAACGAGTCCACGCATATTTATTTGTCGCATATATGTTATGTGGAATCCTGAATGCGCAAGTCCTCTTTTCTCAATCTTACTATTTTAAAAATTACCAGGTACAACAGGGATTATCAGGTAATACCATCACCAGTATATTACAGGACAGAAAAGGATTTATGTGGTTTGGAACAAGAAACGGATTAAACCGATTTGATGGAACCCATTTCAGGATCTTTAGCCAGGACGCTGAAAATCCAGCCAGTATAGGCAGCAACTCGATTCTGAGTTTGCATGAAGATATGAATGAAACGATCTGGGCAGGTACGTATAAAGGCGTTTTTCTATATGATGCAAAAACGGAAAGCTTTCGTCCTTTTACAAAAATTCCCCGAGGAGAGGTTCGGCATATCAAAGGCGATTCGGCGAATACCATCTGGATTATTTCAAATTTTCAGCTCTATAAATATAATATAGCAACGGATGATCTGAGATCCTATCAGGCCAACAATATGCAATCAATCGCCTTACATGTAAGTGGTAATGGCACTGTATATGTGGCAACAACAACCGGACTTGTAAAAATTTATAATCCGGATAAAGATCAGTTTGAAACCTACGATATAGCAACCATCAATGGCCAGTCCATTACCTATATCCAGGATTTGCATCCGATTAATGACAGCCTGTTGCTGATTGGGACCATGAATAAAGTATTGCTGTTAAACCGAAGGCAGCAATCCATTCAAAACATTTTTGAAAACAGCCAGCATACCGGAAATATTCAGGTGCATTCCATTCTGAGGCAGTCTGAAACCAGTTATTGGCTGGGAACGGAAACCGGTATTTATATATGGGATTTAAATCATGGAATCCGAAATCATATTGAAAAACATTTTACCAACCCTTATTCCATCAGTGATAATGTGATTAATACATTCTGTACGGATCGGGAAGGTGGAATCTGGATCGGAACATTTTTTGGGGGTGTCAACTATTATTCCGGTTCTTTGAGCAGCTTTCAAAAATATTCACCCATCAGCGGGGATAATAAGCTGAGTGGAAACCTGGTGCATGAAATCTGCAGAGATGATGCCGGATTTATCTGGATTGGAACAGAGGATGCCGGACTCAATAAATTGGATCCTGCAAGTGGTAAAGTGAAACATTTTATGCCAGGGATGGGACCTGGCAGTATCGCCTATCAAAATATTCATGGATTGGCTGTAGCTGGAAATGAATTATGGATTGGCACCTACGAACATGGACTGGATGTGATGGATTTACGCACAGAGAAAGTAATCCGACATTATAAAGATGGTCCGGGTTCTACGGATTTAAAGGGGAATTTTATAGTAGCCCTGCATAAAACAGGGAGAGGAGAAATTTTGGTAGGTACCTGGAACGGGCTGTTTAAATATAATCGTAAGGAAGATAATTTTACACAGTTGCCTTTTTTCAATACACAGATTCAGGCAATATATGAAGATGAAACTGGTACCATCTGGGCCTGTACTTATGGAAATGGCGTATACTACTATAATTATAAAACAGATAAAGGCGGGCGCCTGCTGCACGATTCACTCAATCAGGCGAGCATTCCAAATAATTATGTAAACAATTTATTTGAAGACAGTAAAAAAAATATCTGGTTCAGTACAGAGAGCGGGATCTGCCAATTGAATCCTAAGACAGGCAGGATTACCCGTTATACGGATGGCTACCTGAACAACCAGACATTCCGGATGCTTGAGGATAGTCTACAGCAATACTGGATCAGTACAGCAAAAGGCCTGGTGAGATTAGATCCTGCAAGCGGACAAACCAAACAATACAATACGGCAAATGGATTGTTGTCTGATCAATTCAATTATAATTCAGCCTATCGGTCGCCAGAGGGAGATATGTACTTTGGCACAGTAAAAGGGATGATTCGATTCAAACCGGAAACTCTTCCCAAAAACAGTTTTATCCCGCCGGTTTTAATAACAGCTATCCAGATAAATAATCAGCCGAGAACTTTTGCAGCAACAGACAATGGCAGCCTGGTACTTCCCTATGACAGTTCATCCATTAGTATCGACATGGCTGCATTAAGTTATATGCTGCCTGAAATGAATGAGTATGCCTATAAAATGGAGGGCGTTGATAAAGACTGGACGTTCATCAAGGCAAACCGAAGAATCTACTACACCAAATTATCACCCGGGAATTATAATTTTTTATTAAAAGGATCCAACAGTGGTGAAGTATGGAATGAAAAAATCACCCGCTTAACAATAACCATTCTTCCGCCATTTTGGGCAAGTGCCTGGGCTTATTTAATTTATGTGCTGGCAGGATTTGGAGTAGCCGGATTGATTATCCGGTATTATTACCTGGCCTGGACAGAAAAAAACAAGCGCCGGCTGGAAACAATGGAAATGGCAAAAGAACGGGAAATCTACAATGCCAAAATTGAATTCTTTACCAATGTGGCGCATGAAATCAGGACACCATTAACGATGATTAAATTGCCATTGGACAAAATACTTCAGATGCAAACGAATAATTCACTTATAACGGAAAGTCTATTGACGATGAAAAAAAATACGAATCGATTAATTGATCTGACTGACCAGCTCCTGGATTTCAGAAAAGCAGAAGCCAATCATTTTAGTTTAAATTTTATCTCAACCGATATTACCACGCTTTTAAAGGAGCTGGTTGGTGGATTCAGGACAATTGCAGAAGAGAAAGAAATTTCTTTGAAATTGGAAATACCCAGAATCAGTTTACAGGCTTATGTGGATACGGAAGCATTTCGCAAAATTCTACTTAACCTAATCAATAATGCGATCAAATATTCAAAATCCACCATACTGGTCAAACTGTTGCCTTTTAATAGTGAGGATACGGTATTTACAATTGAGATAAGCAACGATGGATACCTGATACCGGCCGACCAGAAAGAAAAAATATTTGAACCATTTTATCGGTTAAAGGAAACGGAAAAGCAACCCGGAACCGGTATTGGACTTTCCTTGTCAAGATCACTTGCAGAATTGCATAAAGGAGTGCTGGAATTAAAGGAGCCCAACGGGGCATTGAATGTTTTTCAATTAACAATTCCTATTCATCAGGAAAATGAAATAAATTTTCTGGAGGATTCATTTGCAGAAGAAACTATTTCGATTTCAGATCTTAGCCCTTTGCCAGTTGAAAACAGTGCAAAATTGCATATTCTATTGGTAGAAGACAATAAGGAAATTGCAGTGTTTTTGCAAAAGGAATTAACAGCGAACTATTTTATATCCAGAGCAAAAAATGGCGAAGAGGCACTTGATATCCTGGCAGGTGAAAACATTCAATTGGTCATCAGTGATATAATGATGCCCGTAATGGATGGAATTGAATTATGCCGACATATAAAAACAAATATTGAATACAGTCACATTCCGATTATTTTATTAACAGCAAAAAATACGCTGAATGCAAAAATAGAAGGACTGGAAGTAGGTGCAGATGCCTATATAGAAAAACCATTTGATTTTGAGCACCTGCAGGCGCAGATAAGCAACCTCCTGAATAATCGAAAAATCATTCGTGAATATTTTGCCCGCTCCCCTATTACCCATTTGAGAGGCATGGCAAGCTCTAAGGCAGATATTGATTTTCTGGAGCGATTAAATGCAGCCATTGAAGAAAGGATTACCGATCATGCTATGGATGTAGACCAGCTGTGTCGCCTGATGAATATGAGTCGCACTACCCTGTACAGGAAAATTAAAGCCATATCAGATTTAACCCCGAATGAACTGATCAATATCACCCGGCTTAAAAAAGCTGCTGAATTACTGGCATCCGGTAATTACAAAGTGAATGAAGTGTCTGATCTGGTTGGTTACAGTCTTGTCAGTAATTTTTCACGTGATTTTAATAAGCAGTTTGGGATGACGCCTTCGGCTTATATTAATAGCTGATTTCCAGGAGAACTCCTTTACCGGCAGGTATATTGATAGGTTCTTCCGGCTTAAACTTCTTCGCTTCCTGAAAGTTTGGTATGGCTGGTTGAATGATTGATACGCTGGCTGGTATCCGTCCAATTTTCCTCCAATCAATGGTAAGCTCCATTGGCAAGTCATTTTCTGCCCAGGATCCAACAGAAACAAGCAGTTTATTCTTCCGCTGATATACTGTTGACAGTAATTGTTTGTTATTTGTTCTAACCGGATTAACAGGATCCCAGTATCCAATCATTCGGGCATCCTGAATTCCAAACCTGTCCCACACCTTCCAGATATCTCTGGGATCGCAGGTAACGCCTTCTGTACCCCAGGGATACCGAACTGTCATTCCATATAAGGGACCTTTCCATGGATTACCACCGCCATGCAGCATATCTCCCATTAATCCAAAAGGAATACCACTGACTTCCACCATCCAGTTTTCCGGTGGCATCTTATCATATTGAAAACTTTCACCAAACCATAGTTTATTGATATACGGAAAATACTCTGTGTATTGTGTAGCCGGCCCCTTGGAAAACCCCGTATTTGAATGAAGATCAATCAAGCAACCAGGTTTTACCTGATCCATAACTTTTCGCATTCTTTTCAACATGGTACGATCAAAAGAAACATCATCCAGATACAAGCCATCAATATCAAGGTTCTGAACAAGCCACCTCAATCCTTCAATATAATAATTGTACCAGCGCGATTCTCCACTGGTTAAAATGGAAGCATCACATTCTTCGTACCCGTTAATTTTGTTAAACCATTGCACATTGTAATTACTCATCAGGTGTTCCTGTAACCAGGGAAACCCTCCTCCCTTTCCATCCCCAAAAATTTCAGACCCCAGGCTGCGTAACGCCCATAATTCAGGCAACTGGTTGGTTAATTCCCGAATAGTGTAATAGATTTTTACTTTCAAACCTTTTGCATGCCAATAATTTACAAAATTGCGCATGCTGTCTACAGCTATAAAAGGATAATTGATATACGGATTAATAGGATTGGCATGATGAACATTGGTAATCTTAATACCGTTCTCCAGATCACTGAGCTGTGGAGCTGGAATATTTCCATTATGGTAATATCTGTTTACAAACTGATCTTTTGTATTCAGGTTCTTAACCGGTGTTACAAGAAGCTTGAATTTAAATGGCAATTCATCTCCTGCTTTCATTAATCGCTGTCCGGAATAGACGGTATTAAGTACCCTGCCATTTTTAGTTTCCAAACGAAATCCACCCTTGTTTTCATTATACCAGGATGGTGGAGGAGCAGGTTTATAAAGATTCAGCAAAGGGCCGTTATATGTTGCCCCCTGCAACTCGACATGAAGTCCCGCATTCACATCTCCGATCCAAAAAGCATCCTGTGGCCCTTTCCATTTCCAGTCATGTATTTGAGGACAAGCTCCACCCGGAAGTCCCATTCCCATAAAATACCGGGAAACTGATGTGTCAATTGGAACCACCAGTCGGATATCTTCTATTTCCAGGTCAAGTTTTGACTTCACATAAATATCATACTGAAGCGTGCCATCAAATTCCATTGTTCCATGGAGTGTCAAGTGGAGTCTTTCGTTGGACGCTTCCTGTTTCCAGCTGATCGTTCCTTTCGTTTTTTTAACGAACTGACGCTTACCGGCTTCCAATACCTCAAGCCCTTCTTTGGATTGAATTTCAAATTGAATCGGAGCGGCATTGATTTTAGTTTTACCTGCTACCAGCTGTTCAGGAAATCCTGCATTATTTAATTCAACCTGAGCCGTTTTCGCCTGAATTAATTTGCCCTTTAATAGCAAAGGTGCATACGGTTCCACAATATCATCATTAATACCCAATCGGGAATTCAGCCATCGTAAACGGGAATGGCGCCAGGGTTCGCTATCTCCCCTATCTGCTAATACCTCACTATCAATATCTATAGTAACATCAATAGTTTGTGGAGCAACCTGGTCAGATTCTACGAATACCTTAAAATTTAGAGGAGCTGCTGCTGCTTTGTCAGAAATATCTATACCAATCCACATAGCCTGAACTGAACCTTTGGGAATATTAACCTGTTTGGTAAAGTCACGGCCTCTGGCATCCACCCCGCCTGTATTGAAACAGGTAAAGCCGGGTATATTGCTATTCAACTTTACATTAGTCAGCATTGAATCTGAAGCAAATACTCCAATCTGAAATACATAGTATTCATTTCGGAGGGCGGTTCCATGGAAATGTTGGGCAGGCCCCTTTAATATCCACCTGACAGGCAAATCCGTTGTCATTCTGATGGGAAATTTTCTGTCTTCAGGAAATAATAACATGGATTCGGCATGTGCAGTAACCAATTTTTCCCGTTCTTCTTTTGTTGCACAAACTTCCATTGGATAAAAACTATCAAAGGCAGTTCTGGATTCCAGCTTTTCTACCGCTGCTATTGGAAGTTCACTTATTCCATCGGGTTTGTTTTTGACGGAAATAGTGGCAAGCCACTCTTCCGTGGCAGATGATTCCGGCTTCAGATAAGCACCTTCCCACCAGCCTACATTCTTTTTGCCTGTAAAAGGCATATAATAGAGATAATAAATACCTGCACCACTTTGCGGCTGAAACAGTATCTCTGTTTTTTCCCGATCCATTGTTATCGGAACAATATTCCTTATCTGACGTCCGCCGGCATCCAGCAAAATCAGTCGTTTCAATCGGGGATCAGCATCGCGTCTTCGCCAATGGATGATTGTGCGAACTATTTCAGCAGAATCCTTCACTTGCAGTACTGCCCTGTGATTACCCAAGGACTCCTCCCAGGGTTTTTCTGCAATTCCATATTTTTCAACCTGAGTAAAACCTGTAATAGGTACAAATAGTAACAGTATACAATATGCGAAATAAAATTTTTTCATGAGAATACAACTATTTTTACAGATTGGACTGAATCGAAATACCTTTTGCCTGAATAGTACGCTTATCCATTTTAGAAATACGGATCAGTGGCTGCCAGGGTATCAGGAATTTGTTATCACGTATGGATACATTTTTGCAGGCAGTTAACTGGAATCCGGATTTTCCCTCCGTTTTAGGGAGCAGGTCAGATTGCTCAATAGTATTTCCAGAAAACTCAAGGCCGTCTACAGATCGTGCAGTTAAAATTGGTGAATCATATACTTTAAAATAATTATTCCGAATCCTGATATTCCCATGTACAAACCGATTAGGGGTTAACTCATGGTTCTCCGGAGCAATAGCAATTATATAATTTCCGGGAGAAGAGTTATATCCGCATTCCTCAAATCGATTATTTTGAATCAGCACATCCTGCACCGGCCCCGACTCAAACCAACTGGATGCATCATTTGCAATAAGAATGGCATGCATTCCGGTTCGAACGAAACGATTGTTTTCAATAACTACTTTCTTTCGGGTAGTAACTAAAACCCCTCTTGTATTAGTTCTTTCAAAATGAGAGTTCCGGATGGTAAGTTCTGGTGTCCAGCTAATATTCTCCAATACATGTTCATTACTTATTCCTGCTGGAATGGGTTGTTCCATTTCCAGTTCCATTATTCTTTTATCGAGCATTTTAGCGCGTTTCACTTTGCCAAATCCGGCTGGCAATAAACTTGAAGCCTGTACATAAGCAATGCTGTCCCCCTTAAAAAAAGCTTCTATTCCATAGGTTTGATGGTGCATAAAATCCAGGTGCAAAGTAGTTGGATTCACCTGCTCTCTGATTTTAAGATGAGTCCCATGAACATTTATCGGGTCATCATGAGAACCGGAAGTAAAACATTGGTCAATCAGAATTTTCCCTTTACAACCGGAAAAATGAAAACAGTCCGCAAAAGAACTGATAATGCGATCAGACCCCTCCGGAGGAGCAACACGTACTTTTTCCAATGTTATATTTTCAGAAAATTGAGAAACAATCCCTAAGCCATGCATATAATGCATGGTCAGGTTCCTCAAGTACGTATTAGTTGATTTCCAGATAAGTCCACCCACATTATCACGATAGGGATCGCGAACTGACAATCGATCTCCTGCCTGCCATCCGGTTTTTGAGAAGTCGCCAGTGAACAATAGTCTGTTCAACGCCAACTCTTTTGCAACGGCCAGTTGAATGGATTTGAAACTGCTATATTTCATTAAACCGGTTTCCGGTTGAAACAAAATAGTGTGGTAATTATTAGATTTCCAGCCTTCCCCAAAGAGTACCAGTTTGCCATTTTTAATTTCATATCTGGAAGAGGCATTTACTTCCAGTTCAACTTCATTTTTGGATATTGACTTTACTCTGAATTCTGACATGGTTGGCCGCTCATAATCAAACCGGATACCTTCCAGACTGATTTCATTACAATCCAACAGTGCAAAGGAAATCATTTTACCATGTAAAACAATTACCGTGTTTTGCCCGATTATCTTAAGGTTTCTGAACCCTTCCAGAAAAAAACCGATGCTCCGCATTTTGGAAATTGTATCATTCTCCGTCCCATTACTTATATATAGTTCTTTTTTTGCTGCACCTTCCGGCCAAAGATCAATTCTGCCTTCCGGCAACAAAATTGTAGTACCCGGCTTTCCTTTACAGTATAAAAGAAGGCGCTGAATAGCCGGACTGGCATTTTCATAGCTATCCGGTTTAATACCGAAATCAATAGCACGAATCAGTGTGTCGGAATTGGCTGTACTGGCATAAACGGAAAATGTCAGCAACACAAAAACCAATGCAGCCAATTGTATTATTATTCTCATTTAATATAATTTTATCAGTACCTGTTGATCTTTATTAAGTGAAAGTTTTAGAGACGACTGCCTTATTTTTTGTTCACCAATTTTTCGAATCCCATCTTGCCCAACCTCAAACAACAAGGCTTTTTTATACCGTGTAAAATTGGCGGGAAGCTTCCAGATGCGATTAATATATCCCTCTTTACTATAGGCAATTAAAGAGGGGTCTGGTATCCAAAGCGCCGGTAGTAATATATTTTCATTATCTGCCAATTTAATGCCTGCCTGCTCCAAACTGAAATTGGATCCTTTCAACCGGGTGATTACATTATCTGTATAATGTACTTCTTTTGAATTGTCCGCTTCTACCAGAAATTTCCGCTCCAATCGATTTAGGAAATACCAGATAGCAGATCTTGTGCTAAACTGTTCTTTAAACCCAGTTAACCCGACAGGATCTTTTTTAATAATTTCCTCCCCATGCATGCTGGTTCCAAATAATTTTCCCCAATCACTTTTATCAGCTCCTCCAGTGTAAACAGAAGCCGGCCATTTTAAATAATTCTCCTTCTGATTAAACCACCAGGCCATTGACTGATAGGATTCAAACGGCTCTTCTCTTAAAAAATCAACACCTTCACTGGTAATATCGATTCCTTTTGAAGCCCAGTAAGCATAGATATTTTTTTGTGCAGCAGTTTCATCAGCAACCGTATAAGAAAGATAGGGACTGGTTGGTTTTTTTTCCAGATCAACACCCCATGTTCCGTCATCCTTTGGCAAAGGAATTGGTGGCCAGGTATGAAAGGCGTCAATATGAACCGTTCCTGTTTGCTGAATCGGAAGCAGGGAACAAAGGCTATCGATTCGTTTTTGTGCGAAACCCGTTGCCCACTCCTGCGCATAACTGATGGGATAGCCCCATTCGCCTCCAAGTAATGAACCATCTTTCCTGCGGGCTATAATATTATGCTTTACATAGTCATCCCATAGTGGACTGTCTTCATAGGCATCAAACATATTGATATGTAAACTTACCTGGGTATGATATTTTTTGGCTTCCTGCATCAGCCAGCGCAGACTTTCCATTGCGCTGGAATCCTGCGGTCGTTTCAACGCTTTGTTTGCTTCAAACCAGGCAGGGTAACCTGAATCATGTCCATTGTATTGCCATCCTACCAGATACACAATTTTTGGAATTCCCAGACTGAATGCGTCCATTTTTTTAATCACTTCCAAAGCCTGTTCAGCATTTAAAAAAACTTCGGTTTTGCCATTATCCCGCCGCTTGAATTTTCCATCAAATAAAGCCTGACTCATAAATAGTTTCATAGTCAGGGTTTGGTGATAAGCCGGATGATTTCCAATTTTTTTAACCTTATTATGGCGTATTATGATTGTATCTCCACCTGCTTTACTGTTATCCCCTAATGGCGTAAGTAGAACTGCAGTATGCGCCTTTAAATCCAGTTTAAGCTGTCCGGATCGAATGGGCAATACGGGTCCTTTTTCAAGTCCATTTTTCGTAACCAGCCAGGACTGAACAGCACTGAATGATTTCCACGATTCGGGTACGATCTGATTTATTTTTTGTTCAGCAGAACTATAGACAGCATAACTATTATCTGATCGCCAGCTTACTGGAAAAAATACCTGGTTCTTACTGCGGTAGATAAGTTCATTTCGCCGTACTGTACTGTCATTGAGTGAAACCTGTACCTCATTTGAAAAAAAAGCAACCCGATTCATTCCAGTACCTTTTACGTTCAATCGTTTCAAGCGGTTGAGAAAATCATATTGCAGAAAGTTCAGAAAAAACTCCTGTTGGAATGCCTGCTGCCAATTCGATTGATCTGTTTTCTTTCGGCTATCCGGGAAATGATTCTCGCCGTACATACTCGTGCCGAACAAAAACTCTAATCCAAAATCACTGTTTTTTAAATCCGGATTCATTTTACTACCTGTACATTCTGCGGCTGATTGTTTCAAATAATCATCCTGTGTACGTCCATTAAAGTGCCAGTAATATGGCACCCGGCCATGCATGTAGTCCATTACCCATTCTGTGGTAACATCTATTCCTTTGGTTTTCCAATAATCTGCGAGCTGTTTCTGAAAAGATGCTTCATTAACCAAAGATTCCCGATGGCCTTTACTATCTCTGGCAATCCATGCATCCAGGTGAATTGTTCCGGCCTGTTTCAATTCAGGAAGCAGCTCCAATAACAGATCAACTCTTTTTTGAGCATAGCCATTTTCCCATTCCCGCTGGTAATTGATCTGATAGGCTTTTTTGCCATTGTAATTGCCAATAACCAATAAGGAACCATCTGCATTTTTAGAAAGCATGTCCTTTTCTGCATAGGTTGTCCAAAACGGACTATCCTCGTATGCATCAGTCATATTGATATGCAGACTTACCGTTGTATGATATTTTTTTGCTTCTCTCATCAACCAGCGGAGGCTCTGCGTTGCCGTTGTATCTTCCTGCCGTTTTAAAGCCGGATTTACTTCAAAAAATGCTGGATACTGATCATCATGGCCCCTGTATTGCCAACCAACGAGGTATATAATTTTCGGGACTTCCAGTGTCAACTGATCAACTTCCTTAATTATCTGCAATGCACTGGTAAAATTTTGAGAAACATGCGTACCACCCTTATCATCTGGTATAGATAAAAATAGTTTCATCACCAGTGTTTGATGATAGGCATGTTGAAAGTTGTTTTTATTCTGCGCTGCAAGTTGTGATGTTGCGTACAACAGGAATAAACTGCATAAACATGGATATAAATTTTTCATTATTGATTTTTTTCTATAACCTGAACGGGTTGATTATTCCTTGCTATTAAAATGAATTCACGGGCTGTGTTTGATCGGCCACCTGAAATTTTTCGCAATTCTCCTTTACTTACCCAACCTGTTTCATCGGGGCCTGCTACATTAAATCCAGCTTTACCATCTCCTTTTAATATCCAACCATAACCTGCATCATATTGGCCTTCATATGGACTCACACCAGAAAAATTCCCGCCACAGAGAAAATCCGGATGGCCATCTTTGTTAATATCCGTCTGATAAAATGAATAAACAGCTGACCATTGAATTTGCGCTGGTAAGGGTTTCGCTTTAAATGATTTACCAGGCTCATTTAAAAAAACCATCGACCTTAATTCAGTAATCTCCAGTTTTTTAAGCTTCTTTAATGCATCACCAAAGACCTGCTCAATTGATTCATTGGCAAAACTTGCATAATTGGGATATTTTTTTCGTAAAGGGGCAGGAAATCGTTTCTCCAGTTCCTCCTTTCCAAAAAAACTTACATATTGTCCCTGTCGATATACAGCAAGCAGTTGATCATAGCTTTGCGTACCTGATAAGGAGCCGTGGTAGAGTATCAAAGGAAATTGGTTAGTAGCATTGATCTTGGAATTTGTCCCCAGATTTCCTGCCAAAAAATCAGGGTATCCATCTTGATTGATATCTGCAATACAAATCGATTTCCAGAAACCAGTTGAAGTCTCCAATCCCGTGAAGTCAGTTTTTTTGAGTTGGCCTTTTTCGTTCATAAAAACCATCACCGGCATCCAATCACCTACTACTACCAGATCCATCCACCCATCTTTATTCAGGTCTGCAAATGCTGCGTCTGTAACCATTCCGATTGAATCAGAGGAAGCTGAAAAAGAAGAGTGGGGGCGACTAAAGTTTCCTTTTCCGTCATTCAGTAATAAATAAGAAATTGGTGATCGCCCATATTTTCCAACTGCTGATCGACCCCCAATAAATAAATCCATATCACCATCCAGATCTATATCAGCTGCAGCCACAGAACTTTTATTAATAGCTTCACCCGGAAGGTTTACGGAGGCCTTAAGGACTCCTTTACCATCATTTATATAAAGTCGATCATACAAAGGGACGGCACCTTCAAAGTATTCATTCCCGCCACTTACAACATAAAGATCAGGATCACCGTCACCATCTGCATCAAAAAAAACTGCATCAACATCTTCACAGAGCCGATCCTTAAGAAAGACTTCATTATTTCCTTCAACAAAGGAAGTCTGTTTTGTTTGCAAATAGAGTTTACCGGCCTGTCCTTTTGCACCACCTATAAAAAAATCTTCCAACCCATCCCCATTTATATCTCCAATGGCCAAAGCCGGGCCTTCGGTAGAAAGTCTTTGTGGCATGAGTTCCTGAATAGTCAGGTCATTAAAGGCATCTTCTTTGTGAACAAAATCAATGCCTGTGTATCTAACCTCTCTCAAAAATTTCTTATCGTCATTTTTTTGGGGCCAGGCAGAATTATTTGAAGCCCTACCGGATCCAATGGAAAGAGACAGTCTCCCGGATGAATAAGGACCTTTAAACAGTTCCGATTTCCCATTGGGCCAGTCAATCATCACCTGGTTAATAACTGAATCCTTCCCAAGTCCGACATGCAGCCAACTGGAAGAGGCGCTTTGAAATCCGCGCGAAGCAGTAAGGTGGAGAAAAAACTGCCTGCTTCCTGCATCGACCCGAATTTTTGCACCATATGCAAGTGAATTCAGACTATCTCCTCTGAGCCGGATCTGAAGAGCTTTTCCTCCCTTTAGATTGGAACTATTTTCAAATATTCCTGCTGGAGAATTGGTATTATTTACAACTATATCCAGGTCTCCGTCTCCATCCAGATCTGAATAGCAGGCACCTGTTGAAATGCCTGCTTCCTTAAATCCCCAGTTATTCGTCTGCTCAGTAAACCTGTATCCGTCAATTCCTTCATATATTTTATTCGGCACTTTTCCTTCGGGCATTTTTTCCAGTTTATCACGATCATGTTTCCGCATTTCTTCAGGAGCATGCAGACTGGCCTGGTGCCCTGCATACTTCAGGAAATCAAGATTATTCGGACGCTTCAGGATACCATTCGAAATAAACAAATCCTTTATTCCGTCATTATTAAAATCTGCCAGTAAAGGTGCCCAGCTCCAGTCAGATGCAGCTGTTCCGGAATACAAAGCAATATCATAATATAACAAACCGCTCTTTCCATTCAATTGCAACGCATTTCTTGAAAATTGGGGATGATATCCCCACCGTCTTTGTTTGTGTTCGTAAATAGATAGCGGATCATCCGAAAGAGATTCTTTCACAATTCGTTCATTGTCAGGCAGCATATCAGCTGTAAATATATCCAGCCATCCATCATTGTTGACATCTGCCATATCGCTGCCCATGGAAAAACGGCTTTCATGCGCAAATGCCGATTTATTTATTTCCTGAAAGCTGCCGTTTTGCTGGTTTATATAGAAATAATCTTCCTCGTGAAAATCATTGCTGACATAAATATCTTCCCAACCATCATTGTTGAGATCACCCACAATTGCGTTGAGGCCATAGCCAATTGTACTACTGAAAATTCCCGACTCTTTTGTAACTTCTACATACACCGACCGTCCATTAAGCCGATCATTTCGAAACAGTTTATCTCCTGAAGCCGGATCGGGCTTATAACGTATACTGGAGTCCTGCATACTGGAAGGTGAATGAACTGAATGATTTACCAGAAAGCAATCCAGATCACCATCCCGATCATAATCAAAGAAAACGGCTTGCGTATTGAAGCCTTCAATAGCTAGTCCATATTTTTCTGCCTGTTCGGAAAAATGGTTATTTCCCTCATTTATAAACAATTGATTGCGGCCGGTAAAACTGTTGTATCCGCCCACAGAGCAAACATAGAGATCAACCAGTCCGTCGCTGTTTACATCTGCGAAAGTAACACCTGTGTTCCAGTTGCCATTTCCACCGACTCCGGCCGATTGGGTAATGTCTTCAAATTGTAAATTTCCTTTATTAAGGTAGAGTTTATTAGACTGCTGATTGGAAACAAAATACAGATCATCCAGTCCGTCATTATTGATATCGCCTGCCGCTACACCTCCTCCATTATAATAATATAAATAATCAAAAATATTAACTTTCGCATAGGGGTCAATATTGTTTGAAAAATGGATTCCGGTTTTGTCTGCTGGAACCTGCTGAAACAAGGTTGCAGGTTGCTTCTGTTGGCAGGCAATCAGCAAGCAGAAACAAATAAAAATTGGAATACTTTTCATATAGTACTAACCAGAAAAAAGTCGGCTGCAAATGCAGCCGACTGAACCAAACCAACTGCTAATTGGTAAAAGAAAAACGCTGTTTAGTTATTTAATAAGCTGATTGACACGAACAGTCCATACGCGTATTGATCCATCAGCGGCTTTTAGCTGATATTTTCTTGGCTGAGAGAAGTCACCCGGAACACCCGGACGGGGTGATCCTTCAATTGCTGACATCGTAGCTGCCGTAGAAATATTGGTCATGAATACCAGGTTAGTCAGATTCACTTTTGTACGTTCAGCTTCTGTGAATGAGCCTGAGGCACCTGGTACCTGAACATCGAAAATAGCGGAGTCAGTTACTGCACCCGGATTATCTTCTAATTTTTTAAACTGTTTTGCACTAACATTCAGGTTAACTATTCGCACAACCGGGCTGCCGCCTGAAGTAGCAGTTGGGTCTTCGAAGCGGTATTCCATGAAGACATCCGTGATGAATGCATCTTTGAATTTGGGCAGGTTATCATCCAATCCTGCTTTGAGGCAGGAACTCATCGAAACTATCAGAATACCAGCCATTAAAAATAAAATCCTTTTCATATTGTCAATATTTTACAGATTACCAATTGGGATTTTGTTGCAGACTTCCATGCCGTACAATTTGAGAATTCTGAATCGGCAGCAGGTAACGCCTTGTTTCGTCGAAGATGCGCTGGTCGTTCTGGTTGAAGCTAATTCTTTCAACCCTGTAACCACTTCGATTTGCATTAATTTCAATAAACGTAGGTATTTCTTCCAACTCAGGAATGGTGCCACCCGGAGCAATGCCATGGTTGGCAGTTCCACCATATTTGCCCCAACGTAGTAAACTCCAATAGTAATCCTTTTCATCAAAAAGCTCAACCCTTCTTTCCCGCTTATAATCGGTCCAGGCACTTGTACTGTTGGCAGCCAGAGACGGCGGTAGTCCACCATGAAACTCGCGAGTAATATTCATGACCTGTACAGCTTCCCCGATTTTATCCTGGCGTAAGAGCGCTTCTGCTTTGTTTAACAGAACCCGTCCCAATCTGAAAATAACCCAATGATAGTCTGTATTAACATTAAAGAATGGTCGAGGAGCTACTGAGTACATCCCCTTCCGGACAAAAGCGTTCGTTATCGGTGTGCAACATCCAGAACTTAAAGATCCTTTGATCAAACGATGTAAATTTCCATTTCTATTGGTGGTAACCGTTTCACCGTACCATGCCGTTGAATCGTACACAATGGAAGCAGCTAGGCGGTTATCACGATTCGCATATATAATACTGTTAACCGAACCTCCTCCTGTAACCTCCGCACTGTCTACGTATGAAGACCCTCTTTTTGTCATATTCGCTACGAATTGAGAAGATTCATCCCAGCGAACTGCTTTGGTAGGATCTGCAGCGTCAATTACCAGGTATTCGTCCATTATATTTTGTGTAGGTGAAAATCTCCCCCAGTTTTCAAATACCTTGTCCTGCTTGAATAACGGAGTTCCTCCACGCAGATTCAAGTCATCATTGTTTACATTCGGGAGGGTTCCCTGCATGTCCTCGATATTTGAAACCACCGTATTTGACTTGTCGCGATAAATTGCAAGAATAATTTCACTGGAGAATCTCTTTTTCTCGTTGAACATGCCTTCATAATCTGATTCCAGTGCATGGTCACCAATTGCGACAATCGCATCAGCTGCGTCAATCGCCTGTTGGTAATATCCAGCCTCTCCGGTATAGGCAGCCGCCTGTAATGCTGCCTCCGATTTCAAAGCATAGGCAGCTGATTTAGACGCAAGTCCCGGAGTAACGGTTTCGGGCAGTCCTGCAATTGCATCGTTGATATCGTTCATTATTAGCGTATACGTTTCTGCGACACTGGCTGTTTGCGGAAGCGCATAGGTTTCTTCATCTTCCGTCAACACGCGGTCCACATAAACGACCCTGCCAAATCTCCGCGCTAGCCAGAAATACGTCATTGCGCGAAGAAACTTACCATGTGCTACCAACTCAGTCTTTTCCAATTCAGTTAAACCGGAAGCCTGTGCTTTCTCAATTATTATATTACAACGTCTGATTTTGCTAAACTGGTTAAATCCGTAATCATCATCGCGCGTAATCTGATCGCGGGTAAATGCCATGCCATCACTGGCAAGCACATTACTGGTCCAGGCATCATCTCGGATATAATTGGTAAACAGATTGAGTACTTCACCATACGCTCCATTCACAAAAGTCATTGCATTTTTTTTGGAGCTCCAGACAGCTGTTTCCTCAAATTTGTCAAAGGGACTTGTTTCGTCTAATTTTTTACAGGAACCTCCTACAAGAGTCATTAAAAGCAGGAAGACCCCTATTTTTTTATATATATTTTTCATACGTTCAGTTTGTTGGTTCACTAGAATCCAATGTTCACATTTAATGAGTACACTCGTTGAGAGGGGTAGTCATAGTTGTTGGCACTTCCTGTTTCCGGATCCAACCCAAATTTTTGGATCTCGGAGAATGTCAGCAGGTTGGTACCACTTAAGGTCACACGTAAATCCTGTACAAATCCCAAGCGGTTAACAAGCAGTTTTTTGAAATCGTACCCTATCTGGAGCGCTTTCAATCGTACGTAGCCTGCATTAACAATCCACCAGTCGGAAATTTCACCATTGTTACCACCGTTTACACCACTACCGGAAACCATTCTCGGAAACTGTGCGCCAGCATTGCCGCCTTTTCCGGCTTCCCAACGATCTTCCAGTTGAAAATCATACCGAATACTGGTTGAGTAATTACTCTGGAACACATCGCCCAGGTACACACTTCGGTGGCCGCTGCCCTGCCAAAGCATATTCATAAACCAGTTACCGTATTTAAGGTCTGCAGTGAACCCAAAATTGGTACGCGGAAAACCATGTTTGCCCGCTCTTCTCAAGTCATCAGAGTCGATCTTCCCATCGCCATTGGCATCCCGGTACATGATATCACCAGGTGCCAATACAGAGGTTCTCCGTCTTGGATTATTGATAATATCGGCCGAATTCTGATATAACCCACCCGTCAAAAGTGCGGTTTGTAAAAATCCTGTTTGATGATAGGACGTTGTATAGGGGTTCTTTAATACCGAGCTGTCTTCATTGGGATTTACTTCCCAGAGTTGATCAAATTTGGTAAAATTCGCACCTACCGTGTACTGTAGTTTGCCCGCACTATTGCTGTATTTCAAATTAAAGTCAAACCCAGCACGACGGAATGCTCCATTGGAACGACGGGTAGGCAATGCCGTACCCAACGGATCAGTATACCCCTGGCCAGACGGTGATGCCAGGAATCCGGTAGTACGCAGGTAGAAATAATCCAATGCTCCGCTCAACCGATTGTTGAGGGTAGCAAATTCAAACCCTGTATTAAAGGATCGTTGATCAAACCAGCTGATATCCGGACTTGGAATAGCAGGTGGGTTTAAGGATGGCTGTAATACACCGTTTACGACATAGCCGTTACCCTGTATATACCCAGGCAAATAGGAAAAATAACCAATTATCGGATTTCCATTGACATCCCTTTCAATTTGCCCCACACTACCATAAGAAATTCTGTACCGCAGGTAGTTTAGAATATTTTTGTCATTCAGGCCCTCCATAAATTTCTCATTGCTGATTACCCAGCCAACTGCTGCACCGGGGAAGAATCCTCTTCTTTTTCCGGCAGGGAAATAATCGCTTCCATCACTCCGGAAACTTCCTTCAAAGAAATACTTGTTCTTATAATCGTATACCAGGCGGCCCAACCAGGCATTTCTCACTTCTTCTCGCGCGGAACCATTATTGGTAGCGGTTGATTGCGGGCCTGCAAATAATTGGTCAAGACCAAATACATACCCATTTCTTGCTGCAAGGAAATTTTCAGTATGCAGATATGCTTCCTCATAGCCAAGCATGGTGCTTAAATTGTGTTCACCGAAACTGCGCTTGTATTCACCAAATCCCTGTAAAACATAATTATAGCCGGTGGCAGTGCTATTTTGAAGATTCGGAGCATTGGATGGAGCTGGCACATCAGAGCCAATAGCATATTGCGGAGCTGTTGCATTCCAGGACCTTCCATAAAATTGTGACTGGCGGTAATTTCCATTGGCTCGAAAAGAAAGCCCCTTGACACCCGGTACTGTCCAATTCAATATTACATTCGCATTATTATCCCGGTCCTCATTTTTTACATACCCGCTCCTTGGATCAATTTCTACCAACGGATGATCTCCTTTATTTGCATATTTTGTCCGCTCCAGGTCTGCAAATGCGCGCTCCATCGGTGCTGAGTTTTGGATATGTCCCCATACAAAATAATAGCCACTGCCATAAGTACTTGCAGCGTCTCTACGGGTTTCAGAGGCTCCATAAATTGCAACAGTAGCTTTTAATCCAATTTTCTCAAACTCACTGGTTACACTTAAGCGATAGTTATAGCGTTTCATCCAGTTCGTATTAAATGTATACAACGTGCCCTGGTGCTGATAACCAAGTGACGCATAGTATTGCAATTGCTTATTGCCGCCTGTTATAGAAAGATTATGCCTGGTAGTAGGTGCAAAATTTTTCAACACCAGCTTTTGCCAATCATTATTAGGATAGTTAAGAGGATCAGACTGATCTTTAAACTTCTGGATTTCCTCCGGATCATAGCGACCAACATTTCCTTCCAGCTCGTCTACCTTATTTATCAGAGAGGTAAGTTCGAAGGAGCTTATTTTACTTGGTAAAATGGTCGGTTGTGCCAGATCATGACCGAAGCTATAATTGGCCGCCATCTTGCCTTTGCTACCGCGCTTGGTTGTAACCAAAATGATTCCATTCCCTGCTGCTACTCCGTAGATGGCAGTTGCCGGGCCATCTTTCAGGAAAGAGATGTTTTCAATGTCATTGATATTAAGTGTCTGAAATTGAAACTCGGTAGAAATAATATCATCGATTACATAAACCGGTTGACCACCCCCACGGATAGATATTGCAGGACGTTTTCCAACTCCTCCTCCACTGGCATTAACAATAATACCCGATACCCTCCCTGCCAGTGCTTCGCCTACAGAAGTAGCCCCAAGATTCTGAATTTTATCTGATTTTAAGGTGGTAACAGATGTAATATTTTTCGCACGAGTGGTTGTACCATACCCTACCACAATAACTTCTCCCAAATCATTGGGTAGTTTTTCCAGTGTGATATTAAAACTGTTGATTTTACCAACTTTGATGGATTGCTTTTCATACCCAACATAAGAGATCTCAATGGTTGAATTTTCATCCACTTCCAGGCTAAAATTGCCATTTTCATCAGTGGTAGTTCCGGAAGATTTGCCTTTTTGAAGAATTGTTACTCCTTCCAGAGGAACACCTGCCGCATCCGTAACGGTTCCTTTAACAGGAACAGCAACCAGTTCAAAGGGATCCTTCTCTTCAGTTGGCTGATTAACTATTCCAGCCGGGCGGAGTATGATGGTCTTATCCACAATTTTGTAGGATAAGCCATGTTTATTTAATACCAGTTCAAGTGTTTCACGAAGGGATAAATTGCTAACGTGAATGGAAAAAGGTCTTGTCTTCTTTAACAATGCATCATTGTAAATAAAATTAAATCCGGTTTGCCTGTTGACTTCCGTAAACAGTCGTTCCAGGCTTATTTTTCGTTTCGAAAGGGAAATGGACTGTCCAAATCCATTTGCCGAAACCTGCATTGCAGTAGCCAACAATACAAGGGCGGTGATTCTCATATACAATAGCAGTTTTGGTGGTGCCTCCGGTAGTCGCCGGAAATAGCAAGCTGTAGCTTTAAATTGCATACATTTGGGTTGTTTTGGTTAATAAATAATTCCTCGAAAGCGTTATTTTTTGCCAAACAATTGGGCAGGGTAGTGGTACCAACACTCCCTGCTTTTTATTTGACAATCAGGATACTCGTTTGATTTTTTTGCCTTGAATGTTAAATTGAAGTCCGCTACTTATTGATATTAATTCCAGGATTTTGGATACGGGTAAATCCCGGCTGATGATTCCCGATAATTTCAAATTGGGAAGTGCCTGCAGCTCATCCAGCTCTACATCATACCATTCACCCACCTGGTGAAGGATATCTTTTAACTCCATTCCCTTAAAATTGAAGATATCATTCGTCCAGGCGATTGCCTGTGCCGTATCTGCCTGGTTGATCACATCAATGGAATTTGCCACGATTGCTTTTTGTCCGGGTTGCAGGATATTTCTTTCCAAACCCTTTACAATTTCTACAGACCCTTCCAATAGTGTAACAGCCATTTCATTTCCTCTTTCGTCTGTATCCACATTAAAATGAGTGCCCAATACTTCGATCAGACCATTTTTTGTTCGAACTTCAAAAGGCTTTGTTTTGTCTTTGGCTACCTCGAAATAGGCTTCTCCTTCCAATTCAACCCTACGATGCGTGCCGGAAAAATAACTGGGATACTTTATTCGGCTCCCGGCATTCAGCACCACTTTGGTTGCATCCGATAAATACAGGATTAATTGTTTACTTCCCCGTGGATTGATCAATTCATGCGTACTCACTTTAGATTCTGGAACAGTACCTGAAATTTTTTCATATTCCACCACTTTTTTTCCATTGATTTCAAGCACCTTCAGGCCAATGGCAGGTGTTGATTTCTGTAAAGTCTCTACCTCTAAGGTTTGCGCATCATCCGTTGCAAGCATTGCCAGGCTCCGCGATGGCGGAGCTACATCATCTTTTACCCGGGTAAGGCCAGGGTTTGCAACTGACAGATCTTTCTTATTAAATAAATAAAACCCGCCGCCCAATAATAAAAAAATGGATGCAGCTGCCATCCAGCGACCCCAATTTTTCCAGATTGTTTTCTTATTCTCCAGTTCATGCACAGATACTGCCACTAAAGAAAAAAGCTGTTCCGCTTTCTCTTTGGACAGTAGTTCCGGGAATAATTTTGATCCGGAATCCATTGTCCAATGCTTTTCCAGAAAATCAAGTATTATTTCTTTGTATTCCTCATGGGAAAACAACTCTACCAGACGATCTTCCTCTTCTTCTGAAGTCGTTTTTGCCGCATAGCGCTCTAATAATTGTATAAGCTCCTGACTTGACATAGCTATAACTAAGACAATACAGCCAAATCAAAGGGCTAGTCTTTTTTAAAAAAAACAGGAAAAAAATATTCGGGTTGTACATCAAACAGCGTAACCTGCCCTGTTTTACCGGCAGGCGTATTTTCCTGACCTTTAATTTTAATCGTTACGGATTTTTCAGGCGGCATTGCCTTAAGGTAAAATTTCCATTCCTGACCATGGTTAAGGTGATCACTAATTAGTGAGTCTTTATAATAAAGCACACCAGAATCACCCAGGTACTTAAGCGTTACCAACCAGTCAGAAATGCCCAGCCGCAATTTGCCGGGAGTTGAAAACACCACTTCATTGGAACCAGTTCCTGTATGCTTTATGGAATGACGGATGAGTGGTTGAGCCTGGCTGAATTCATCAAACCCGTTCTTTGATTTTACCCGGAACCCTGAAAAATTGACAATTGAACTGATCTGCCCTGCCGGAAGTACGGAGATTTTAAGCAGCGGATTATTTACCTGCCGCCATTCTAAACCGCGTTCATTTTCCTGAAGATTGGCGGATGATATCAGAAGTAATTCTTTACCTGCTTTATTTACCCTCCAACTCTGAAGGGCCTGATCTTCTGATAACAGAACAAGTTCCAATTGATTATTATTAATTGATTGGAGAAGCCTGGATTCCCCGGGTTTCAAAATCAATTCCTGTGTTACATTTCTTGTTTTGCTATCTAGTTTAAACCGGGCTTCCACGCCTGGCAAGGCCGAAAAAACGAGGGTAGTTCGATTCCCATTTTCTAATCGGGCCAATGGCTGTGCTGTAGCATACTTTATTACTATTCCACCAGCTGCTAAATTAAACGGCAGAATTGGCGACGTTTGCCCCTTTAAAAGAAAGGGAGGGAACTGGATGGATTCATCTTTAAGTTTAACTGACAGATTAACCATTTTATCAGGCATAGATACCCGAACCTGTGCATTACAAAAAAATACGAAACCACTGTTATTGTTTTCCCTGGCAACGTATCGTACAGATTGGGAATCCAATTCATTTCGAACCGGATTTTTTGGTTCTACTACCCGCATTGCCGCCAGATCTGAACCAAAATCACGTAAAAAATGATGTATAATTTTAAGATTATGGTAGGATGGTCTTACTACTCCAAACTCGCCAACAGGTGATTGAAAATCATAGCTTTCCGGGTGTCCGGGTTCTTTCAATCCGGGCGTTTGTGTACCGCCGTGAAACATATAATAACCAATGAGATTCATACCTCTTCCAAGCTGATTCTGCAAATGCGCCTCCACAATATGCGGCTCCACAGTAAATCGGTTGGCATAGGTCATCTGGCTGCCACATCCCTGCTCACAAAGTCCGCGTGGAAAAAGGCTTATATCATAATATAGCTTACCCAACGCATCACTCATTATCCATTGATCATTTCCATAGAGAAAATCTTTCGTAGCCTTTCCTCCGTTTTTTTCCCAGCCGCGATAAGGATAAGAACCCTGCAATGGAATAACCTCCAGCTCTTTGTCTCTGAAAACGGTATTGGCTGTGATGGACCAATAAACCGGTTGTATGCCTGCTCCGGTTGCAATTTTTTTAAGTTCATGAATATGATCGGGATCACCGGAAGCATATTCATTTTCTAACTGCACTCCAATAACAGGCCCTCCGTCTTTAAAGAAAAGCCCCTTCGCTTGTTTTCCAATTTCAACAAATAAACCCTGCGCTGCTTTTAAATAGACCGGATCGTTGGATCGTTTGCCTTTCATTTTATGAATCCATTCAGGGTGCCCGCCATTCAACTGTTCCCCATGGCACCAGGGACCAATTCTCAGCCAGACGTATACTCCATTTTTCTGGCAAAGCCTTATAAATTCGCGCAGATTCCGGCGTTTTGTCCAATCAAAAACGCCTTGTCGGATTTCATGTTCGTTCCAGAAAACATAGGTTGCTATGATACTTAAGCCGCCTGCTTTCATTTTCCGTATTGCCTGTTCCCAATCATTTTCCGGAACTCTGTTGTAATGAATTTCACCCATGACTGGAAGCCAGGGTTTTCCATTTTTCAGGAAATACAGGTTATTAACAGCTAATTTTTCACCCTTCGGTGAACTTCCCTCAAATGGTAATAAATGAACGGGCATTGTAGTGCCCGGATCACTGACATCAATCAGGCAGTGCTTCATTTGAGCATTCAGCAGATTAAGGGAACAAAAAATGCCACAACAGCAAAGAAAAAAACATTGAATATATATTCGCACAAGTTTTGAATTGTACCAAAAAGACAATTCAAATGCGCAAAAGGGCTATGATCCATCAATAAAATAAATACCAGAAGGAGAACAAGAGGAGCGATGATATATACCCTTTTAAATACGTCTTAATTGAAAACAACGCCGCTTTCATATGATTCTTTACGGTATTCAGACTGATACCCAGGTTATGAGCAATCTCTTCGTGCTTTAGTCCATCTTTCCGACTGAGAAGGAACACTTTTTTTTGCTGAGGAGGTAATTGATTAACGGCTTCTTCATACAGCCGATCATATTCCTTTCCCAGTATAATTTCCTCTGTACTGTTGGTGACAACAGGGCGAAGCTGGTAAATTTTCTTCAGATTTTTTTGCTCTAATGCGTTGCTTTTCAAATAATTGTACACTTGATTTCGAATTAGTACAGTAAGCCAGGCTTCAAAATTATCAAGTTTTTTCAACTCGGCTCTTTTGATCCAGATTTTTGTGAAAAGTTCCTGGGACAGGTCTTCAGCCTGTTGCGTTGAGCGGGTTAAAAAATAGCTGTAGGAGTAGACTTTCTGGATATACCTGTTATATAACTGTTGAAACGCAATAAGATCACCTTCGGCTACTGCCAGTATCAGATCGGACAGGCTATTTTTTTCGGCGGTCAGCATGCAGTCGTCAGGTGTTAATAATCGTTTGTCTAAAAAATGGCTGAATAAAAGTACCATCAAGCATAGGATCCGACTACTCACTAATTCTCTAATATCTGTTTAAAATTCACTTACACTAAGATCAATCGGATCTGTCAGACAGGTGTTAGGACACTGATCTAACATATATCTGATACTTCCCTAACAGTGTTCTAACACCTGTCTGACGTCTTTATGCGTTCCCCGTTTTCAACGGCATAACCCAGTTGGACAGCGCGCTGGATTCCTTTATCAATAACCGTTTCAACAAGTGTTCCGATTCGCGAATAACCAAACAAGCGGGCGGTTTCTTTTAAGAGATCGGCGCGTGATAAACTCACCTGATTCAACAGGACCTCCCTGACTCCTACAGCTATTTCCTCCGGCGAAATATCCTCCGCCGAACGCCTGAATTCATCCAGTTTTGAAATACGGTAGGTAGGGAGTTCCTGTTGCCCATGCGCCCAGAAAAATAAATTATACCCTTCATCCACCTCATGACAACCTGTTAATTGGATTAACTGCTCAAGATGTGCATTGATCCTTGTACCCAGACGCGAGATTCCCCACGCATTCAGGATCCGCTTATATAAAAGAGATTTACTTACAGGTGCTTCAAATTCCAGAATATCTCTAAGCTGCTCCAGAATATAGTCCTGATTGTTTTCGTAGGTAAATTCATCAGAAAAAGTATCCGTTTTTCTTCTGAGTATTGCAGGCCTGTATGCTGCCTGAAAGGATACAGCTTTTCGAACAACCGGTAAACTCTCCGGTATTGGATCTATTGGAACTTCCGGTTCAACTGCTAGTCGCTTTACTGATCCATTCTGTCTGATCTCCTCCAATACTGCCAGTAGCCTTGATAACACACGATCCGGTTTTTCCCACCATTCGGTCGACCATAATTTAAAAATATTCCACCCCAAAGCTTTCAGCACATCTATTTGTACAATCTCTCTATCCCGACTGGTTCCTGCCTGATAATAATTTTCCCCGTCGGTTACAATTCCCAGTAAATAATGGTGCTCATTTTGTGGATCCACCACAGCTATATCAATTTTATAACTCGATGTTCCTACATGTGTGTGAACCGTATACCCATGCTGCCTCAATGCAAGTGCAACTACTTCCTCGAAGCTATCTTCCTTCCTATTGGGATGAATTGTGTTCACCGCCAGGGACATTTTTCCTTTTTCAGCATAAGAAAGAAATGCTTTAAGATTAGCAACCCCTTCCGAAGCAGTCCGTCGTAAATCAATCTGATCGGATCGTAGCGAGGAGAAAACCAGCATCTCCTCCCGGGCCCTGGATACGGCCACATTTAATCTCCTCCAGCCTCCCTCCCGGTTTATTGGACCAAAATTTAAACTGATTTTCCCATCTGCATCCGGGCCATAACAGGTAGAAAACAGAATGATATCCCGTTCATCTCCCTGAACATTCTCCAGATTTTTAATAAAAAGCGGCTCTTCAGATTCCATTGCCAGTTTTTCAAGATCCGGTCTTGCTGACAGCACCTTGTCCAGCTGATCATTAATCAAAATTTGCTGTGCTGAACTAAAAGTTACGATCCCGATACTTTTTTTTGAACTAACCGGATCGGATAACCGACGAATCACTTCATTTACGACCGCCTCTCCCTCTATTTTATTCTGCCTTGTATTGGATCGGTCATATATTCCATCTACAGGAATATATTTAACCCTCGACCGGATATCATCCGGGGAGGGAAATGTGAGCAACCTGTTTTCATAATAATTAGCATTGCTGAAAGCAATCAGACTTTCATGTTTACTTCTGTAATGCCATAACAAATATTGTGACGGCATTGATAAAGCCAGACAATCATCCAGAATGCTTTCCAGATCTTCCTTTTCAATATTCTCCTCATCAACCTGATTGATACTGAAAAAATTGGTTGGCGGCATTTGTTTGGGATCTCCAACCACGATCACTTTTTTCGCTCTTGCAATTGCGCCAATGGCTTCACAAGTGGGCAATTGCGATGCTTCATCAAACAGTACCAAATCAAATTCGATTTTCCCCAGTTCAAGATACTGCGCCACCGAAATAGGACTCATTAACATACAGGGCTTTAATTTAGGAAGCAAGCCGGGTATCATATCAACTAATTTCCGGATGGACATTCCCCTTCCGTTACTTCTTAATGCTCTTTGAAGAATTCCAATTTCAGAACTTTGAGCAGCTTCCTTTTCAAAGGCAGGTATGGAGGCTGATAAACGGGCCTGAAGTTCATCTTTTGTTAAATCCTGAAACAGGTTGCTTATTTCGCGAAATTTCCGAACCTTCTGATCAAATAATTCTCCATTAAAACTCACGAGTAGCTGAGATTGATCAATCACCCATTCTGCAGCAGAACGAACCCATCCTTTTTTGAATTGCAGTAACAGATCGGAAGTTTCAAATAAACCTGATTCATATGCCTGAACTAACGCCATTAATCCCGCCAGTTTAATCCTGGTTCGAACCTCTGTATAATTGAACCAGTCTTTCAGTTTATTGCTATGAAAAAGCCATTTTGTACAAAGCACATGCAGGTTTTCTTTCCAATCCATGGTGGATCTTGCCTGCTTTTCCCAATCAAAGCCAAGCAATGATTTAGAATGGTCCAGAGCGGCAAATAAATCATTTAAAATACGTCGGTAATTTTTCAGACTGGCAGCATGCAGATCAATATAATATTTACTGCCCTCAACAAATTTTTCCGCTACTGATTTTCTCCATTGACGGATTTCTTCAAGCGGAAGAATACTTGCAATTTCACGGCCCATTACCTGCAGATGCGTTATCGAATCTTCCAGATTTTTCCAGTCGGGATGGCCATCATTCCAGGCAAATCCAAGTGTTTCAGGCAACCAGCCCGCATTTTCTAGAATCTCCTGCTCTTCCTTATGCGCTATAACTTTTTGAAGCACCGGAACAATTGCATCTTTTGTCAGTTTCCCTGCTTTCGCAAACTGACGTACAGAACGGGACAGTTTATTTTGTTTTAACCAACGGGATAAAAACCATGCCTGTTCAGCCGCCTTCCATTCAGCCAGAAGCCCTACAGCATCAACATCCAGCAATCCTTTATTGAAATCAGTCAACAGGTCATTACGGATTTCGTCCCGTTTCTTTCCATTTGGAATCAAGCCAGTCAATTGCACCATTCGTTGCTCAAATGACTCAGCATTCAGGAGGCTGGCCGGTGTATCAGGAAGTTTAAGTAATCCGCTGGTTAGTCTTAATACTGCTTCTTCCTGCGAAAGGGTGGTAATTTTAGTATTCAAACCGACTAATTCTGCCACTTGTTTGGAAGAAGGCTTAAGTTCTTCCAACAAGACTTTGATTTTTCCAATCACTACAGTTGCTTCCGCTTTTATCTGACTATTATATCGGGGAAGATGAAGTTCTGCCAGTCCATGATCCTTTGGGTGCTGAATAATTGATCCAACATCCTGCAATTCTGCTGTCAAATCCAGCCATTTACTAAATTGATCAGCCGTACTTCCATTGATTGATTCGGGAGGAAAAATAACCAGATCATCTGATTTGGGAAACTGGCTGTATTGAGTAAACAAATCGAAAAGCGAAAGCCCAAAACTTTGTTTATGATGTAGTAATTCCACATATTGATGCAATTCGGATCGCATTTCAAATAGTCGGCTGGCATCTCTTTGGAATGATTCCGGCGCTCTTTTTACAGCCAGTTCGGTACTTGTTTTTAACTGGTCCAGTACTGCCGATTTTTTTGCTTTATTGGAATGCAATTCCAGGCAAAACGGACCAACTCCAATCGCATTCAGGCGGCTCTCCACCACCTCGAGGGCAGCTTTTTTTGCGGCAACAAAAAGAACCCGTTTGCCACTGTATAATGCATGGGCAATTATATTGGTGATGGTTTGAGATTTACCAGTTCCAGGCGGACCGTGCAACACAAAACTCCTGCCTCTTGCGGATCCGAGTATCGCCTGTAATTGGGAAGAGTCGGTTGAAATCGGCAGGGCCAGCTCCTCGGGACGCAGTTGTGCATCACTGATATCTTCAGGACTTATGGAAGTTTCGGGTTCCGTTACCAATTGTCCGGTTAACAGGCTCTGCACCAATGGATTCTTTTGCAGGAGATCAGCATTCTGATGAATATCATTCCATAGAATAAATTTGCTGAAAGAGAAAGTGCCGAGAATAGCGGATTCCTCGATATCCCAGCGTGATTGTGTCATTACAGCCTGTCGGATAATTGAAAACACTGCCTGGATATTTACACCTTGTTCGTCGCGTGGAAGACTTTCCATGCCAAGGGAAATACCAAAGTCCTGCCGAAGCATTTCCAGTAGCGTAATATTGAGAATGGTTTCTTCTTCCCGGCTGCGGATGACAAAACCCTTATGACTGGTTTTTCTGATTATTTCAACCGGCATAAGAAGGATAGGAGCAAAACGAGGCTGTTCGCTAAGCGATGTTTCATACCATCTTAATAAACCAAGTCCAAGATAAAGCGTATTGGCACCATTCTCCTCCATCGAAAGACGGGATGCACGGTAAAGATTGGTTAGGTTAATAGTTAACTCTGGGTCAGACAAATAGGACCTGAGCCGTTTCTGGCCGAATTCTTTTTCTAGTAGTTCTGCAATAGGATCGGATTGATGAAGGGCGCGGTACAATCCGGCATCTCTTCCGGAATTGTCCCAATCAACGGGTTTTGGCAAAATCTGAAACTCTGTATTTTGAGAAAGTTCATCTTCCAGTTTTGAAATATCAGCTGACATTAACTGGAGCATGGTTTTGGTGAACCGGATATTCAACAGGTTATTTCGTAAACTGAGATCAAGTAGTTTTCGTTCCCAGATTTGTTGTTTGGTGACATCTATTTTGGAGAGCTGGATAATTGTGGGACCGGAAACAATATCTTTCGGTAGCTGGTTGTTGCGTTGGTTAATCTGCTCTTGTTGAATTTCCCATCCATCACTTGTAGCGATGCGAAGAGGGAGTGGACGAATACCTGCGAAACGTGATCGCTTAAGGTCTACAAAAAGCTGAAACTCCTCTGTTATTATTAAATGTTGTTCTGCTTTCCAGATCGCTTTTTCGAAGTCGGTTGATTGTCCGGCATTCATGGAAACTGTCTCTACCAAAACGATTTCATTGATTCCGTTCGCCATTCGTTTGGTTAAAAGAGAGGGGTCATCATTAACTGAATCAGCAAATGATTCCTCAATTAACCAGGCACCTGCAAATGCGTGGCCTTTAATAAATACCAGGATCGGATGGAGTCCGATAGCTTCGAGACAGGCGGTATAAAGAAGTGAGATATCGAGGCAATTAGCGAGTCTGTCTTTAAAAATTGCATCTGCCAGGCGAATTCGTTGTCCATTTTCTTCAAAACTGGCTGCAACTGAACAATATATGAATTGATATTCTGCAATTGCTTCAAACACTGCGGCCATTTGTTTTCTTACCCGGTTGGGGTTTTTCGATTGGTAGGCATCTAAAGACGGGCTGCCGGTCCAGGTTTCGAGAATGGCGGCTGCTCTTCGGATGATTGCCGGAATCTGTGGGTGATTTGGGGTAGAAAAAGCGGAAATCAATTCCGGGAGATGGGTGAGGCCGTTCCAATGATCATAGGGTAAAATTGCAAGGGGATGAGTTTGGGAAATATGCGGAACCGGCTCTGCTTGCTGAGGATTTTCATTTATGCACAGGGAAATCTCCAAATTGGCATGCAGGCGTTCTGTAAGATCAGCCAGAAATTTCGTTGAAACAGTAATTGCCAGGTTCTTTAATTCATAGGATTCGCCGGCTTTCAGTGTATCAATGGAATAGCTAAATGGCTGCGCAAATGCAGGGGAAGGAAGAAAAGTTAATTGCAGGTGATTCCAATCATTTTCAGACGTATTTGTGAGTGTCAGGCTGCGGATCAGGGGCACCTGGTTCTGCTGTGATGCGAAATTGATGGCAGGTAAAACGGATATTTCCAGCATACTCGAAGTTGAATATCCAAAATACGCAAAAACCCAGATAGACGTCAGACAGCAGTTCTAACACCTGTCTGACACCTCTCTAACACTGTTCTAACACCTGTCTGACACCTAAGCGGTATACGGAAGGAGGAACGCCAAACTGGCGGGCAAACTGTATGCGGAAATATTTAATACTGGATATGCCCACCTGATAAGCTGTCTGATTTACATTAGAATTTGTATGAATCAAAATTTCAGCAGCCCGCTGTAATCGAACCAACCGGATAAACGCATTAACAGATAATCCGGAACTAGCCTTGATTCGCTTATACAATCCCGAATGACTCACCCCAATCCGGGAAGCCAGCAATTTCACATTGAATTGCTCATCATCGAGGTGCTCTTCTATCACCTGCAAACATCGTTTCACCAATTCCTGTTCACTCATGATCCATTTTTTCGAGTTTTTATCTTTACCGGTACTATCCCCCGGTGTGTAGGTTTCACCGGAATTATTCGCCCGGCATCATCAAACTTCAAAACATCCATACAAACCTCCCTGTTATAACCGGCCGACTCCCCCATGGTAATTCCCTTTGGGAAATTAAAGCGATGGTACACTATATACCACTCATCTCGTCCAGGCAGCTGAATCACCGAATTATGGCCCGTACCATAAATCCCGGCTGCTGTATCTTTCTGAATCACCAAATTGTCCGGGGGCACCTGAATTCCTCCCAACGGCGAAGAAGCTGTTCCATACCGAACCCGGTAATCCGGACTCCGGGTATCATCTTCCGACCACATGAAATAATAGCGGCCTGCCCTATAAAAAACATGCGCTCCCTCCCTGAAACTGGCATCAGGAGTCAACACTTTAATCGTCTCCTTTTTCAAACTCATCATATCCTCATTCAATTCTGCTCCTGCCAAATATCCATTCCCCCAGAATAAATAGGTTCGTCCGGTTTTCGGGTCTGTAAACACATCCGGATCAATCTGCTGTCCGCCTGTTACCCCGGGAGGAAATGCATCAATCAACGGATGCCCCAAATCTTTAAATGGTCCGGCTGGATGATCTGCCACAGCTACCCCAATTTTCTGTGCAGCAGTGAAATAGAAAAAGTATTTATATTTCCCGTTGATTTTTTTCTCCAGTATCGAAGGCGCCCAGGCATTCCGCTTGCCCCAGCTAACCTGAGTTGGTAAATCCAGTATCACTCCCTCCTCTTGCCAATTCACCAGGTCTGTGGAAGAAAATGTTTTAAAGGATGTACCCGACCAATTCGTATATCCATCACTGGTAGGATATAGGTAAAACCGCTGAAATTTTTCAGAAAACAGGATGGAAGGGTCGGCATAATAGCCGGGCAGCACCGGATTATTGGTACCCCATTTTGCCTCCAGTCGCTTATATTCTGATTCATTTATTGGCAATACCGTTCCATGCCTTGGATGAAAAGGAAGGGAAACAGAATCGTCTATCACCCGAAAATGTTCCAGATCTGCCGATTTCGTAAACTGATAGCGGCCTTTCGTATAAACATCATACATCAGGATCCACTCCTTACTATCTTTCAATTGGAAAATACCAGACCCTTCAACCGGATCGCTTGTCTGATGCAGGTAGCGATCCTCCAACACATATCCTTTTGTCAATTGCCCTGACACTGCTTTTTTAATACCCGCCCCTTTTGCTTCCGTTTTAAAAAACAAATGAAACCGGCCATCTTTCTCTATAATATCGCCATCAATACAGGCATCATTGGAGGGATGATAAAACAATTGTTCAGGCCTGGTTGCCAGATCGGTAAAGTCGGCGTTGGCATAGGCATAATAAATGATATCCGGCCCGGCTCCATGTTTCATAGAAAAATAAACCATAAATCGTCCGGCCTTATTATCATAAATAGTTTGCGGTGCCCAAACCCGCAACAAACTATCATTTCCCGGAAACCGTTTCTGAATATTTACCACACTGGAAGTCCAATTAAGCAGATCATTTGATTTTAGCAGTACCATCGCCCGGTTACTATTCCAACCATTTGCTGATACCATATCCGTAACCACCATGTAAAAAGTCTTTCCATCCTTACCACGTACAATATGCGGATCACGTACGCCCCCGGTTGAACTGATTTGTTCACTGGGAATAACTGCCTGATTCGCATTCAGTGCGCGATATCGGTATCCGTCTCTGCTCAATGCAAATCGAATCGCTTCTTCGCCCTTGCCATTGCCGGTAAAATAAGTAAAGAGATAACCTCCTGATTGTGCAAGCAGGCCAAATGGAGAAAATAACAGCGCTGGCAAAGCAACTTTTTTCCAATTCATACGCTCAATTTAAGAATAACCGGGAAGTAGACACTTCCCGGTTCTATGACTGCTTATTAATGAAAAAATCAGTAACCGGTATTCTGCTCCAATACCGCATCCTTATTCAGATTGATTTCTGCCTGCGGAATCGGCAACAATAAATGTTTATCCTCAATACCCACAAGCTGGTTAATCGGACTCACCGCGTTCAACCGACGAGTTCTTTCCACCAGGGTTTTCGTCCGCATCAAAGTCATGCGTCGATTCTCTTCTCCCACCAATTCCCGCACCCGCTCATCCAGAATAAAATCCAGATCAACATCCGCAGCAGTAATTGCAGAAGCATTAGAGCGACCCCGCAACAAATTCAGCGTGGTTGCTGCTTCTTCCAATTTCCCCTGTTTGAATTGCGCTTCCGCTTTAAACAGATAAGTTTCACCCAATCGCATCAGGATGATATCCTTTATCATGGCGAATCCAAACTCATCCTTCGGATCAAATTGAAACCATTTGGTTGTATGCGGAGCTACCCGAAAGATTGTATCAAACCCTGCATAAGGAACGGGTTGTCCGAAAGTAGCCGGACGTGCAGGATCATTATAGGTATACCTTCTGCGGAAATTAAAAGAAGAATTTCGCATATCCTGCTCTTCATACAAATTATACACCACCCAGTCATTCAGACGTAACCGGGCCAGTCCTCTGCCCCCCAGCGAATCTGCCAGCTTCATGCCTGTAATCTGATAATAAGCGGCGGTCCATACCCTGCGATGCTGCGGACTATTGGTGATTCCACCAACAACGGAAGCCGGATGCTCCATTTCCAGTGTCCATAATACTTCCCTGTTTTGTTGCGCTCTGCGTTGTTTACCATAAATAAACAGATCAGAAAAAGCATCACCAGGCTGGGTAGTACTTCCAAACCGGGCGGTATTCAATGAAAACAATCCGCTGCTGATTACCGCTTCCGCCTGTTGTTCTGCCAGCTCATTTTTGTCCATGCGCAAATAGGCTTCCGAAAGCAGGTGCATGGCCATATATTTATGTGCTCTGCCTGCAGGCTTTCCCGCTGAATTGGTAGTTGCACCCAATCCGCCCGGATTCGGCAAATTGGTTGCTGCATAAACAAGATCTGTTTCAATCAATGCATTCACTTCATCCAATGGCGCACGGGTGAAATCCGTTTTTGGCGCAGTAAGCGGCTCAGTTACCAATGGCACCCGTCCAAAACAGGTAGCCAGTACATTATAGGCATAGGCTCTTAAAAACCGGGCTTCTCCATTTATGAAGCCTTTATTCTCTTCTGAAATACCAGACAACGCAGGATCTTCAATATTCTTAATAATGATATTGGCATTATTGATCATGCGATAGGCCCAGCTCCAGGTAAAAGAGGCAGCTGCATCCGTTGATACCAGTAATGGATAGTTGTAGTAAGGAACTTCAATTCCTTCCTGTTGCGCCGCATAGGCGATATCTGTTCCGGTTTGCCAAACATTCAGCCAACCCTGACGGTCAGATGTTGTGTGAAACTGACTGAAATGATTATACATACCTACAAGTGAAGCTTCAAACCCCAATGCATCTTTAAGTGTTGTTGGTGCATAGGATGAATACACTTTTTCATCCAGAAAACTTTTACTGCAGGATGCCGTTAATAAAATTCCTATTAGTCCCGGCAGCAATATGGTTGATAATTTCTTCATGACACTGATTTTTGAACATTAACGAAGGGAGATATTAGCTCCGAATACAAAGGACCGAACAGGCGGATAGTTGTTTACCCAATCCCCTGAACCTCGGAAAGTGAAATCCTGTTCCGGATCCCAGCCCTGCCAGGAAGTAAATGTGTGCAGGTTTCTTCCGCTTGCATAGAGTGTTAATCCCGCCAAACGGATTTTACTCAACACCTTCTCCGGTACAGTATAACTAAATGTGATATCCTTGATGCGGGTATAACTTGCATCTTTCGGGTATCCATAACCGCGATTCGCTGCAATTGCACCGGCATTTAAGGAAGGGCGGTCATTGATCGGATTAGCCGGTGTCCAGTAATCAACTTCCCTTGGAATATTGATTCGGTGTGCTTCATCCGCAAACGTCAGATTAACATTGTTCCGTAATCCACCCTGTGATGTTTGAATAAAAATATTAAGATGGAAATTTTTATAGTGAAAAGTGTTGGTTAACCCTCCGGTCCATTTTGGAAGGCGGGATCCTAATACACTACGGTCATTTGCATCAATTTTTTTATCACCATTGATATCCCGGAATTTGAGGTATCCTGGTTTGGCGGAAGGATCCACGCTGGATGGGTCTTCTCCTTCCTGCCACACACCATCCAATGTATAATCAAAAATCACTCGAAGCGGTTCTCCTATAAACCAGCCATTTCCAATATCACTGATTTCTTTCCCATTCTCGTCCAGATTGCCATACAGACTAACGATCTCATTACGATAAGAAGCAAAATTGATGGATGATTCCCACCTGAAATCGGTGGACTGAATATTTACGGTATTCAACATGAGTTCGATACCGGTATTTTTTGTTTTACCAAGATTGTCGAGAATATTTCCATAACCTGTAATGATGGGAATATTTCGCCTTAAAAGAATATCAGTGGTATTGGTGTTGAATACATCAATGCTACCATTGATCCGGCTTTTCAAAATAGAGAAATCTACCCCAACGTTCAGTCCCTGAGTTTCTTCCCAATGCAGGTTGGCATTTCCAAGATTATTTGCCAAAACACCAATTGTACTTACTCCATTGAAAGGGAAGCGATTGGTTCCTGCTGTTGTAACCGTACCATTGATATTGATGGCTTCATTTCCTGTTTTACCATAGGATGCCCGCAGTTTCAAACTATTAATCAGGTTTACACCTGTCATGAATTTCTCATTGTGAATATTCCAGCCCACTGCCATGGAAGGGAAAAGTCCGTATTTGGAAGTATTCGCACCAAATACAGAAGACCCGTCACGTCTGGCAGTAAGTGTTAGCAAGTAGCGGCTGTCATAGGAATAATTGATCCGGCCCATCTGGGAAAGATTGGATTTTCCATCCTGAAAAGAACCCGATGTTTGTGTAGCACCGGCACCCAGATTAAAAAAAGACAACTGATCGTTTATAAAACCGGTTGCAGAAGCACTGTTTGAGTAATACAATTTTTCCTGCGCACTGTACAAGGCAGTAAGATCCAGATGATGCTGTTCCCAATCACGGGAATAAGAAAGAATATTTTCAATTATCCAGTATTTGGATTCTGAATTGAATGTATTTGCTGTACCCAACTGATTATTGATAGTTCTTCCTTCATAGCCGCCAGTTCTGGATGTATTGTAGGTATATGAAGCATTGATCCGATACTTTAATCCTTTTATAAAACCGGGACTAATTTCCGCATACGCGTTACCTGTAAGGTTATTATTGCGTTCAATGCGATCTGTGGTGGTACCCAGTAATGGATTCAGGTAAAGCAATTCCGGACTCATGGGGAAAAGCGTATACTGGCCATTAGCGTCAAATAGTTGTCCATATGGACTCATATTTGTGGCCAGGTAAAAATTTGCTCTTCCGCCATCCGTATTATTATTATTGAAAAAGAAAGAGGTTCCTGCTGTTAACCAGTCGGTTATCCGCACATCCAGATTGGAGCGGAGATTGATCCGCTGGTATTGATAACCAACCACGGCACCTTTCTGTTTCAGGTATTCACCGGAGATATAATACTTAGCATCTTTGGTTCCGCCGGAAATACTCAGGTTATGATCAGTAAGCCTTCCGGTTTGAGATACGGCATCTACCCAATCAGTGGTTTTACCGGCATAGTAATTATTCCGTTCGAAAAGGTTTGGTAAAATACTGGTATCTCCCAAACCATTCTGTGCTTTGTAATCGGCCCATTTTTGAACATAGCGCTCGGGACTACTCGGATTCAAGGTCTTGATAATATTTTCAACTCCTGTGTACACATTGTAATTGATCATTGGCTTTCCTGTTGCACCACGTTTGGTTGTAATCAGGATTACGCCATTCGATCCTCTTACACCATAGATGGCAACCGCCGATGCATCCTTCAGAATTTCCATTGATGCGATATCATTTGCATTGATATCATTGGTACTGGCATCGGGTGCCAGCGGAATTCCATCCAATACAATTAAAGGGGAATTGTTGGCAGTTATGGAATTGATCCCTCTTACCTGAACAGTTGCTGTACGGCCTGGAACTTGTGAGGGAGTGCTCACATTTACACCGGCAACGGCACCCTGGATAGCCTGCATGACATTGGTAACCGGTAATTGTGAAAAACGGCTTTTAGGAACAGAAGCTACTGCGCCGGTAATATCGGAGCGTTTTTGGGTACCATAACCTACTACAATTACCTCATTCATTCTGGCAGATGCTTCATCCGTTTTCAGGGTGATATTTAGTTGCTCCTGCGTTCCCACATCAATGGTTTGACTGGAAAACCCAATGGAAGAGAAGGTGATTTTAGCATTTTCCGGAATCGTAATTTCATATTCACCTTCCGCATTGGTGGAGGTGCCGGTAGCTTTTCCAGATACGGTGATACTGACCCCGGCAAGCGGAACTCCTTTTTCGTCCGTTACTTTCCCCCGAAGCCGGATATCCTGCTGGATCAGGTCAGCCGGTGAAAGAACCACCAATGACTCACCTACCAGCTTGAATTTCAATCCGGTATTGAGTAGAATTTTTTCCAGTATTTCCTTTACCGGAGTGTCTTTTTCAGTCAGGGAAAGAATTTTGCCCTCCGGCAGCATTCCCTCGCTGTAAAGAAAGCGCAGGTTTCCTTTCCGTTCCAGCATGTTTAAAGTCTGTTTAAAGGAAGCATTCCGAACTTCAATACTTACTTTGGTGTTCTGTGAGAACACATTAGCAGAAACTTTCAGGCAGGCAAGGAACATAAAAATGAATGTCCATTTGCACATAAGCAATAGTGTTTTGGTAAAACCCGGGCAAGGCGGGTAACCGGTTAACGGTTTTTTCATAAATTCACATCATTAGGTTAAACAATCTGGTTAGTGCAGGCATGCCTGCGTTAATCGATTGAACTTCAAACGGGGAAAGGTTCCAGCTTTTCCCGTTCTTTTTTCAACCGATGGTATACTTAAGGGATTAAGTAGCGGTGTAGTTTGCTGATACTTTTTAAGGGTTATTCAATTAATACCAATCGTTCATCATTTATCCGGTAGCGAAAAGGCTCAATCAATTGCAAGGCTTCCAGGGCTGCTTCCAATGGCTCCTCTTTAAATATGCCGGTAAATCTTCTTTTTCTGAGTTTATCTGATCGAATCTCAATTGTAACATTGTACCATCTTTCCAATCGGGGTACCATTTCTTCAAATTGTTCATTTTTAAATACCAGCATGTCATTGGTCCAGGATGTTTCCTGAACAACAGCAACTTCTCCTATAGCCACTTCTTTAATATCTTCCAGGATAAGTTTTCTGTCAAAGGTTTTGGATTGAGGAGTTCTCCCAGATTCCTTTGCCTGTATATTTTCAACAATTGATATTTTTTCAGATGGCCGTAAAACAATTTTCTGAGTTGGCCTGTCCGTTACCGTTAGTTCTACCAGTCCGCGGATCAATGCGGTTTCTGTAATACTATCTCTCGGGTATGCCTTTACATTAAATGCAGTTCCGAGCACTCTTATACTAATTTTGTCGGTAGTAATAATAAATGGGTGATCTTCATTATGCGCCACATCAAAAAATGCTTCTCCTGATAATTTTACCATCCTTTCCTGCCCTTTGTTCATGTTTTCATCATAGCTAAGATGCGTATCACTATTGAGCCACACCTGGGTGCCGTCGGGTAAAGTGATTTTTTTTCTCGCTCCTTTGGATGTTTCTATTCTGGTAGTGCCGGCCAGAACCTGAGGATCCTTACCAGGTGGATTTGAATCCGGCCAAAAAAGAACAACAAAACATCCTGTAAGTACGGCAGCAATTACCCAGTAAATCAAGTTTCTATTGTTATCTGCTGGCGGAATGATAAAACTTTGTTCCGGCTCACCATGAATTTCCAATTCTTCCAGTTTTGCAAACTCATTCTGAAAACGAAGCCGGTGTGCTTCATAAGCCAGCTCAGTTGTCTGATCTTCATTGAAATCAACCGGCCTTTGCCATACATATTGCAGCAATTCTTCCTGGTAGGAAATATCCGGAAACATAGCCTGAAGCCTCTCCAGTTCTTCCAGTTCTTCCGCACTGGCCTCACCCGCCATTTTACGTGCCAATAATTGTATGATTCTCTGTTCACTCATGGAAAAATCCAGCCGGTATCCATTGTATTGACAACAGGAAAAACAAAACTCCCTATAGCTTTGAATAATTTTTTTAGCGGGAGCTTAGGCCGTATTGTAATTGTACGGCAGAAGTAATTTTCCGAATGGCTGTAACTAATTGGGCGTCCACCGTTTTCACTGAAATATCCAAAATACGGGCCACCTCATTATAACTGAAACCATCTACTTTAACCAACCGAAATATAAGCCGGCATTTGGGAGGAAGCTCAAGAATAGCGGCTTCCAATTTTCGTTTCATTTCCCTGGTTACAAAGACCTCATCGGGATTAATTGCCGGAAGAGAAACATCTACATCAATTTGATCCAGGCTAAGTGATTGCAGTCGGCGTTCTTTTTTTAAAAGATTGAGACAAAGGTTTCTGGTAATTGTAAAGAGCCATGCCTTGAGGTTATTTATTTCAATTATCCCGGCACGAGAGCGCCATAATGATATAAGTACATCATTGGCAATTTCTTCCGCCCATTGCGGATTTTTCACAATAGATTGTGCAAATTTTCGAACATCCGGATAAAAATGAAGAAATAAGCTACGATAGGCAGCTTCGTCCTGCTCTACAGCAACGCGATAAATGAATTGTTGAATATCGGCAACAGGTGTTGGCATAAGCAAGCAGTCGTGACGCAGGAACTAAAATAATCATTCGAAATGAAAAAACCAAAATATGTGTATTTATGACATTTATTTAGATTTCCACACTCGTACATAATCCACTTCCATTCGTCTGGGGAAACTCGTGCCGGATGGATCTCCTCCATTCATTCCCCCAATTGCAAGGTTCAGCAACATATAATGTGGTTGTTTGAAGGGATTAAAACCAGATCCGTCCTGATTTTTTAATAGTAACATAGGAGCCTTAAGCAATTGTTGATTATCGACATAAAGTGTTATGTATTTTTCATCCCAATCCATTCGCCAGGTATGGAATTGAGCTGCCCATTTTTTTCCTCCCAAACTATCAGTGAGGTGGATGGAAGAAAACCATTCCGGTTTTTTGTCAGCACCTAAACAGGCAATGTTGGCCAATAGCTTGTCTTTATAATATTCCATAATATCAATTTCCCCGTTTGCGGGCCAGGGTTTGCTGATACCCAGCGTCCACCAGGCAGGCCATAAACCGGCACTGATATCGATCCGGGCACGCATTTCAAATCGACCATATAACCAATCTGTTTTACCTTTTGTTATCAGGCAGCTTGATGTATAATTTATCTCCTTCCGATTTTGGCGCCAGTCTTTACTATCCTTATCAAAATAGGGATTCGGTTTAGTTTCCCGTTTGGCTTCTATTACCAGCAAACCATTTTCGCAATATGCATTCTCCGGTTGGTACCATTGTAACTCATTGTTGCGGACAAAGCCATACTCATAGCTCCATTTTGTGCTATCCGGACGACCTGTCGAATTGAATTCATCTGACCAAACCAATTCATAGTTTTTGTAAACAGGTGGTGGTGCAGGCTCAAAACGGATTAGTTTTTCCAACCCGTTCCGGAAACGAATCCGAACATTGGCATTGTTTTTTTCCGGCTTAACTGATTTTACCGGAACCAATTCATCTGTTGTCCATTCTTCCCCGGATTTCTTCCATAATAGTAATGTTGCGTAAATGACAGGACTATTTTTTGGGCGGAAATTGTTTCTGGCATTTAGTACCGTGCTTTCTTTTGCTTCCGGATGAACGTCTCGGGTATCTATTGCCACCACAGAATCCCAACCGGATAATGGGATCATTGCCAACTGATAATTCCCGTTATCAATTATCCGCACCTCAATTCCATGAATCCGGCGGGTGGATTTATTAATTTTCCCATTTATGGCTGGTAATGCGTAATGTCCCAGCCGGATTTCAGCGGCAATTGTACTCATATTCCGGTCAATCCTTAATATACCATTGGATAATGGCATATCTGCCAGTTGCATACGAATGGAGGAGTCCGTCTCCAGGATCACATCGCGATAATATACCTCTTCTTCAAATTTTTTAAACCTGTATAGTCGGAATGGCTCCCATTGCTGACGAGCATTTTTAACTATATAATTCATGGCAACAGCACCACTTACACTGTCTGCCTGCCAGGGGAAAGCACTGTTATAGGATAATCGATTGTAGTTTTCACTGGCGCGAAATGGCTCCCGTGCATTAATCGCTTTTACATGGCACCAGGATCTGATCTCTGATGCACCTATACCGGGATAATCAGTAAGCAGGATATTGGAGCCGGGCTGAAATTTATTAACCACCTGTTGGGATTTAAGTTCCTTTTCCCAGGGCCCTTCATTTTCAATGGATGTCCAGAATGGATTGTCAGCCGGCACGAGTAGTCCCAGAAATGCCTTGCCCATCCAATAAGCACTACCCCGGCAACTATAAGGTTGAACGGCAGGTTCAAATGCTCCATAAAATCCCAATGTGGGCACATGATCTTCCAAAAAATCGGGATGTTGCAAAAACTGCAATAATACGCCGGATGCAATCCGGCGCATCCAGCCATAATTGGTACCCGGTCTCTGAACCAATCCCATCAGTGGAAAGGGAATAACTGAGCCTAACCGATACGACATACTTCGGCCCCAAAGGATCATTTTACCATCCCTGCTAAACAGATAAGGATAATTATCCTGAACATCTTTAAAATTATTGATGAACTGCTGCGCGTACACAGGATAAAATTGGTTGCCAAACAGATGAGCCCAAAGCGGGCCGTACATCTGAAACGCCCACATACTGTAATAATCATAAGCAGGCGCATCATTATACCAGCCATATCCCCTATAATGATCCAGCGATTTTTGCAGGTACTCTTCCATCAGGCTTTCATTAATCGAATACCCTCTCGATTTGAAAAAACTAAATATAAATATGTTGAAGAATTTCCAGTTGGACGCAACAGTTGGACCGTCTGCATAACTCAGCATCAGATAGGCCAGTGCATCCTGCTGCAGCTTTGTAAGAGGATCCCAAAGTTGTTCGGGGGCAGCAAACAGAGAAACGGAAATAGCTCCCAATTCCACCAGCGTTTGAGTTGGCCAGTTTATCTCCTTTGTTCTTGGTTTTATGTATGTCTGACTGGACGGATTGAGTAATTCCAGCAGATGGAAGCGGTAATATTCACCAATCCTGATATTCCTGATTCTAAGCTCCGGTTCTTCTTTTAACAGGGAGGCAGCGAAAAAGAGGGTGCGGGAAAAGCCTTCCAGTTTCTCTGTTACATTTTGTGCTGCTTCTCTTGGGTAAGATTTACCGGCCTGTTTCGGAAAAACCATCGGATCTTCCAGTTTGTTGACATGGTGAAAAGCACCATCCAATAAATAAAGGGCCGCGTCTCTCCAATGCTGCCGTGTCATTCCGGTATGCGGACTCTTTTTATAATCCGGATTTTTGAGATTGAAAATAGTTTGTGCGCTAAGATGCTGCGCCAGGAAGGAAAACAACAGGAAAAAACAGGTACGCATCTTTTCAACGATTTAAGTAATGGTATTGTTCACAAGCTGCAAGCAGGAAAGCCCCTACTCCGAAACCGGCGGTTGAGTTTTTATCGACTATTTGTCCGGGTATAGCCCGCTCTCCAATTGGTTGTACATACCCCACCCGTCCATCGGGCTGCAGGGCAGTTCGGGTAAGGTAGTTCCAGGATTTGCTAACAACTGGTGCGAATGATGTTGCATCGAGGTAGCCGTTGTTAATCCCCCATAAAAATCCAAAGGTAAAAAAGGCGGTTCCGCTTGTTTCTGGTCCGGGTGCATGTTCCGGGTCCAATAAACTGCGGGTCCAGTAACCTTCCGGCTGCTGGCAATCTTTGATAGCCTGCGCCATTCTTTTGTAGATTTGGATATATGCTTCCCGATAAGGGTCGTTGGACGGTAAATCTTTAAGCACTTTTGCAAATCCGGCAAAAACCCACCCATCACCTCTCGCCCAGAAATCTTTTTTCCCGCTTGAAGTTTTGTGTTTGGGGTAAACGTATTTGGCATCGCGGAAATATAATCCGGCTGTGGAATCATACATAATGCTATTCGCGTAATTCAAATATTCGTGGAGTTTTTCCAGGTATTGTCGGTTTCCGGTAATTGAATATAGTTTTGTCATAACCGGCATCACCATGTATAAACCATCCGCCCACCACCAATAATCATTTTGGGTGGTGCTCATCTGATATTCCATTACTTCTTTTGCCCGGGCAATTTTCTTTTCCTCTTTTTTCAGCTTATAAAGATCAATGTAAGTTTGAAAGCAGATCTGCCAATCGCCGAAGAGCACGTATTCCTCTCTTTCTCCATAGCTGTATTTCCATTCTGCTTTATTGGTTGACCTGGCTCCCTTCCATTCATTGTGTTCAGCCCATGCAGTCGAATAATTGCGATAGTTTTCATTTTTTGTCAGAAAATAGGCTTCCATATTACCCGTATGATAAGCCGCAATATCCCAGAATGCCCATTGCTGGGGAGGATTTTTAGATTGCCAATAATTGTTCACTTTATGAATGATTTCCAAAACCTGCTTTCCCTCTATAGAGTTTCCGGTTTTTTTTGAAGAACTGCATGCATTTAACAGCAATGAAAAAATCAGAAAGACGAGTATACGATTTCTATTCATTGAACTAGTTGATTTAATTAGTTAAATACCCATTTCCATTCCAATACATTAACCATGGTTGGTTTGTCACTGGCGACGCCTTCGCCATCCACCTGGGTAACTTCCTGAACAAAGAGATGTAAAACCTGTTGGTTTCTCCACAATTCTGTGTCATAGGATGGCTCCCAGGATCCAGTCGAAAATCTGGTTAAGTCTCTTAAATGCCATTTTTGCTTTTTAAGATTAGTACAGATTGCTGCAGACACCCGGTTGCCTCTTTCTTCGTCACGGAACAAAAGTACCGCCACCGTTTTTTTACCAATTTGACCGGCGATTATTTGTGGTCGGGATATTGGGATACGTTTACTGCCCATGCCACTCAGACTGAAAGGCGTTTTTCTGAAACCGAGATTTTGAATCTGCCATTGGGCGCCTGAATTATATACCAGCTGATACTGAGGTATTGAATCTGATGGAGCTCGCCAGTAGGTTGCGATAAAAGGGTGCCCATTGTCATCGGCAACCATGGAAGTTTGATTGATAAGCTCACTTTTTTGAGTAACATAGGCTGCAATTTCTGCAGTTCCTGCAGTTATTGGCAGCCTATATTTTTCACCGGTTGATTTTTCCCAGGTCCTACCACCGTCTTTGGATTGTGCATAACAGAGATCGTGATTGGATGCAACATCCGGACTCTCCCGCCAAACCCAGGAAAGGTGAATGGTCCCTTTGGAATCCAAACATGCCTGCCAATAGGCATTTCGTTGCATTTCACCGTCAATCAGATTGGAATGCAGTTGCTGCCAGCTTTTATTTGCATTATTGTACCGATTGATCACTAGATTCCCCTTGCCTGAACCACCATTTCTGTAAAAAAACAGCAGGTCCCCATCCGGCAATCGGTAAAATTCCGGATAGGAAACTGCAGCTTCCTCCAGTCCGGTCATAGGTTGTATTACCCCAAGTTCCAGAGAACCCGGAGCAACTGATTTTGTGTATCTAAGTGGATTATTATGGTGATCCCAAGCCACATGTAGATAGCCGTCGCCATCAACCATAATACTTATGCTATTGTGGGCATCCCTTGCATTCCCTTTAAATCCGGTTTTCTTTAATTGCCAGCTGCTGGTATTAAGGGCACGTTTACCAAGTATCAAATCTGCATCCGGACTATAAAACGCAATGAATTGCGTATCTCTGTGAGTAACCAGCGAGTTTTTACGAAACACAACTGCATTAACTGAATTATTAGCCCAGCCTGAATCCACCTGAATGATACTTAAAGCAGCACGGGGGATTGTTTTATGACTACATCCTATAAGGCCGGCATATAGCAGTAAAATGAAAAATAAATAGCGCATACTGATCAATAAACCACAATTTAATCCGGAACTTTAATGGTGATGGGGTACAAAATCATATTTATAATCGAATGATAAGATCTGAATAATTTAGAAATTCCGGATTTTTATGCGATACACTGACGATAAGCATTTTATCTTTTATTCTTAGCAATAAATTCTGAACCCATTTTTCGGTTTCTGCATCCAATGCAGCTGTTGCTTCATCCAATAAAAGAATCGAAGGCTGTTTGTATAAAGCGCGGGCTAATCCTATCAACTGCTTCTGCCCACCTGAAACAATCAAACCGCCTTCACCAATATTGGTATTTAACCCCTGTGGAAATGTTTTGAAAAAATGCTCCATGCCATACTTATTTACAATTGCATGAACTTTTTCCGGACAACTATTCGCCTCTTCAAATGCAATATTTTCTATAATTGTACCAGCAAGCAAGGTTATTTCCTGAGGCACCAAGGCTACCAGATTCATCCAGGATGAGAAAGACAGATTACGCAAATTAAATTCATTATTTATCCGGATTTCTCCATCATATTCCTCGTTCAGTTTGCAGATAAGATTCAGTAGAGTTGTTTTTCCACTGCCGTTTTCACCAATAACAGATATTAATCCGTTTGCGGGAAAAACGATATTCAGCCCGGCTTCTTCCAATTTCGCCTTTTGTAGAGCTGGGCGAACCTGCTCAAAACGAATCGAGGAATAAGAATTAATAATAATTTCCTGAGTTCTGCCATTTGCATGAGCCAGCTGAAATTCAATCAAGCGATTGAATGCTATGGAAGCTTCTTTTAATGGTACGGAAAATGCCGCAAGATTTGTCAAAATCGGAAATAATAAAGAAACAAATCCAATTACCGAAACAAATTCACCGGTTGACAAATTTCCAGAAATAGTTGAAATAGCTGCTACATAAATAACAAGCAGCATAACCGGCACAATAACAATTCCGGAATACAATCCCAATCTGGAAATAGCCGAGCCATACTTCTTTTGTGCGTCCTGAAACTGTTCCTGATTAGAAATCATCCGGCTATTAGCCAATTGCTCCTTTTTGAATAATTTATATACCCGAATGGAAGAGATTATCGCTATAAATTGTTGTTCGAACCAGGTATTTCTTCTTATAAGGTTTAATTGTAAACTGCTTAATTTATTCGCACGATCTGCCATCCAAATGATATAAAATGGACATACCAGTATCATAATCACTCCAATCTTCCATTCATACAAAAACAATAGAACGAAAACTACACCCAAAAAAAATACATCTATTATAACATTGCTAAAAACGGCAAAAACAACTTGTTGAATTTTTTGAGCATCCCGAAATCGAACGGTAAAATCACCTATATGACGTTTATCAAAGTAAGTTGTCGGCAACTGCAAAAGCCGGGAGCAAAACCACGCAAACAGTCGTTTATTAAATAATGCAGTTTGCCGCAAAATAAATTCCATTCGAATCCTTGTTAGCACTTCCTTTCCCAATAAAATAGAAAGAAGTAGAATAAATGCAGTTCTCATTTGCGCAATGGCCTTAGCTGGAATATAAGTATCTACAATCCGCTGAACCAACAGCGTTAGCAGACCATTCGTCGCAGCGATCAAAGCCCCAAATACCAGAATTATGATAAAAGGAAAGAGCAGATCATCTACCATTTCAAAAATCCACTGTAGTTTATCTTTATTTGTAAGTCGAAATGGTATACTATGTTTCCATGGAAAAATATGGATACAAACGCCAGAGTCCCAAATTTTTTTTAGCTGATTTTCCGTAATAATTGATTCGCCGTTAGCAGGATCCATGATTCTAAAGTTCATTTCAGCTTTATTATTAATAATTTCCGAAAGCACCACATAGTGAGGCAAACCAGTTTCATTTTTTACCAATAGGACAAGCGGGATTTTGGAATGGTCCAATTCCTGCAGCTGATTAACTCTATACCCTTCTGATTGGAATCCCAGTTTACCAGCGCCTTCTTTTAAGCCTTTTAAAGTAGTGCCGGTCAACTGAGTGCCACATAACTCCCGGGCAAGTTCAACAGGTATTAATCCACCATAAAAAGCAACAATGCTGGACAAACAGGCAGCACCGCAATCACTTGTGCTTTCCTGCCTGACAATCGGGTATCGTCTATTTTTTTTCATGCTGGATTATTTGCAGAATGGATTCCTTACCTCTATATCCGGTAATCCTGGTTTCTAACTTCCCATTCCGATAAAAAAAATAAGACGGTGTTGAGGGATATCCCAATTGAGAATACCAGGTTTTATGCCGATCATTCAAAAATGTAACCCTATCCAATACCTCACCTATAATTAATTCACTAAATCCTGGTCCGTTACTTTTATCATTAATTGAAATAAGAATTAGATTTGTTTTTTGTCGGTTAAAACCTATCTGTGCAAGATCGCCGATTGCCTTTCTGCAGTATTCACAACCAGGATCCACGACTACCACTAAACTATTTGCATATCTGTTTTTACCCGGTTCCGGCTTTGACCAGCCAGCCCCTAATAAAACGGGAAGATCCCGGATCAATAGCTGTCTTGAATATAAATTATATACAAAAAGAGTTATTCCAAATACACCAAGAAGAAACACCACAATAATTTTAGTTTTTTTCATTTTGATGGTATATATAATTGTTGAATGAAACTTACCAACAGGATCCAGGTAATCAAAAAGCTTCCATAAGAATATAGAATAAATAAAATGCCATGCTCCAGTTTTACCTTTAATTTCTGCGAGACAAGAAATCCGAGTAACAACATATAAACCAATTCGAAAATATTTATGGAAATAAAAGAAAAATAAAGCGGGTGATTTTTATCAAGTGGGAATATTGTAGCGATTGAAAATGATGTATAATTTCCAATATCATCAAGTGTATGTACCTCTTTAAAAAATACCAGTACGATCGTCCGAATCAATGCAGCCAGTATGAATATGAGCTCGGAAGAAAGCACCATGTAGAATACTGATTTAAATTCAAGTCTTCGATCCAACAAGATAAGCGTAGCATAAATTATCAAACTTATAAACAGGAACTTCACAGCCATAGCCAGCGGAATTAAAAAATAGGAAACAGCCTTGCTCTTCGAAAATATCTCAGCAAATTGTCCTTCATATTCGTTGCCAGCCAGTTGACTTGTTGCAACTACAACTTCTTCAGTTATGATATACTGATTAGAAAAAAACAATAAAGACAGGTAAATAATCACTTCAACAGTAAAAATCAGCCATAGATTTATACTGCTCTCCCTTTGCAGGGAGCCGCTAATCCATTTCATGATAAAAATATTAATTGATCATGATCCCATTTTCAAGCAATATGGTATCTGTAGTTAATCCATCAAGAAGTAGTGGATCATGACAGGTGATTAAAATAGTTGTTCCCTTTTCGAAATGGGATTTCAAATGCTGTTTTAATGAAACTTGTGCGGATTGATCCAGATAGGCAAAGGGCTCATCCAGTACCAGAAGGGCAGGGCTGGAAATCATTGCTGCAATTATCCCAACCCGAACCTGATTACCTGATGAAAGATCGCGTATATAGGTTTTATTATCTAGAATTTCTGGTGTACATAAATCAGAAAAATATTGATTGACATAATTGTCAGGCGATGAAAAGGATAGGTTCCGGATTTTTGCCATTAAGTCAAAATATTCAAGCGCTGTAAGAAATCCTGGAAGATAGGAGCTTCCAAGGAATACACCGGTAAAGAGCTTCCAGGATTCATCTTTACTTACATCTTTTCCACTAATTCTGATAACACCACTTTGCCGGGGGTATAGGTCAAGCATTGTTTTTAATAAACTTGACTTCCCTGAGCCATTTTTACCAGCCAGATGCGTATAGGATTTATTTTTTATATGCAAAAACTCAATTTGAAGCATAAAACTATGTCCAAGTTTGAGTTTCAGGTTATTGCATTCCATCATACAGTATTAGTTTATAAGATTTAGTTTATACTGCCAGTTTTTACTTCGTGATAGTTGAAGAAGTTTAATTGGTAAAATGATTAGCGCAATTATACCTACTACAAGAAAATAAGTATTTATCCATGCCGAACCTTCATAGTAAATTTGAAAACTATAAACAACCAGAGGTACGCCAAACAAGAAGAATTCAGAGAAATAATTATAAATACTGACACCCGTAAAATTGGCAAATATACCCGCTTTATTTGGATCAATTTTGCGAGCCCCGGCAGTACCTTTAAGTAGTGCGGCTAATGGAAGAGATGGTATCAAATAGAAACAGAAAGTCAAAACAATTGGAAGATAACTGGTATTCCAAAAATAGATTAAAGGGACTATGCTGCTTATCAAGGTCATGACAATTATTAACAATACCCTTGCACCAAAATAGGCCAACCAGTTTATCGGAGATAGAAAATAAGTTGGCATAAAATAAAGCTGCCAGGAATAGAACATTAGTGAGTACGTCAGGGGCAATACTGCAATCATTGCCATAATCATCAGGTACTTTACTATTTCCAAATCAGTATTATTCAGATAAAAAAATATGCAGCCGTAAAATAAGCAGGCCAGGAAGCCCAGAATAAGCTTTCTTGTCCGTGCATTCCGCAAAAAAAACCTGACCTCCATTATTAACAGAATCTTTAACTGCATGATTAAGATTTTTTTTCAAACAATAAATATCGGCGGATGTATTGGTAAAATTTCAAAATTATAACCCTCAAAAAGAACCACATCAAAAACATATTAAACCAGAAAAACTGGCTTCCCCAATGATCAGACCATATTGCTTTAAGACTGAGATGACTGGCATATAGGATACCTGATGGAAGAATAAGGAAGAACCATCTAAATAACTGATGATTATCCTGCATTCCTTTGAACCAGACAAATGAATAATGACCAACCAGTAGGGCACCAAGATGAAGAAATCCAACACTCCAAACCAATAAAGGATCGAACATAGTCCAGTTAAAATAATAAACAAATAGCAGCACAATCGAGGTGATATTAATCCACTCCAGCAAAGACCTAAAAAGAATATACCGTGCTAATAGTTTTTTTGTTATTCCCATATGCAACAACTGAACTAGAGGGAGATAATTAACTCTGGTGAAAATAAATCGCATAATCAGATCAACCAGAAAAATTACACAAGAGCCAAACAACCAGCTTTTTAATCCGGAGTGATTCTTTTGATAAAAACGAACCAAAACGAAAACCATAAAACTCTGATTTGCCAGAACAAATATTGGAAGGATTAAAGAGAGCAGCCTGTTTCCAGGGGGTTCTCTTAGTACTTTTTGAGTGAATTCGAGTTTTATAAGTTTAAGCATATGCGAATAATTTGAGATTAAAAAGGTGAAACAGGTTTCCCTGTTTCACTCCTTTTTAAATTATTCTACAGGACTTGAGTGTACTATACAAACCCTTCACATACCCTAAGCCAACACCTGCAAATGCAAGCGCGCTTCCACCTGTAGCAATAACACCTGCAATTCCAATTGCAGTTCCCACTACTGTAAGTGCAGCAGTTATTCCACAATCCACATCACTGTATCCTCCCTGAAATGAAGCCATTTCATTTTCATTCAACTTCTGCATAATTTTAAAATTTAAATGAAGACCACATTAACGCAGCAGCCTATACGCGTTCCGGCAAAGTCTATTCGTAGCTACTGAATAGTCAATCCACACATATCTGTCGATTGCCTGTATAAAAGTAAAAAAGAGATTTCTAAATTTATACCCGTGTTTTAACGGTATTTTGGAATTATCGGTCTATTTAAAATGATACTGCAGAAAATGGAGGGCATTTGAATAAAATAGTCCATCAACCAGTTGTTCAATATCAACTTCGTTCTTTGCAATCCCGGATTCTTTCCAAATTTTCCTGCCTCTTTTTAAGCGGCGATAAATCTCGTCTCGAAATACAGGTAGTTCTGTTGCGTTGTTACAACAATCGATCGGGTTGATAAGTCCATCAAAATCAGATCCAATACAGATCTGACCAATCGCTTTTTTAAATGGGATTCCGGCCTGTTTTACAATATGCAGAAAATGTATTAATTGATTCAGGAAATAGGAATAATGTACGTCGCTTGAAATAGGTTCCTGTGCCTGTACTTCTTCTCCAGTCTGGGCAGATTCCGGATCACGGATAATAGGAACATTGGAGGGATCGGTATATGGTTGAAAAAATGCCAGAGCTTCTTCTGCTGAAATATATTCATGATCCGTTGGAAATATATTCCATTGATAGCCGATCATTTCTGCCGGATAACCAAGAATTCGCTGATCAAGTGATAGTCCAATTAATCCTCCCGATCGCAGAATATCAATCACTTCTTCATCATATAAATTAATGCTGCTGTGATTGAATGCCGAATTGGAAAGATGTCCTCTTCGTTTTACATGCCTGATTTCCCAGACACCCATCCGATCAACTGGTTTTTCATACAATTGTGCATATCTGTTTCGGATACTCGTTCCCGTGAAACCTGCATGCGTGCATATTAATGGAATTCCGGGATAGGAATATTTATGCAATTCAATCAATTGTTGCCGGGCAACAAAACTCAGGTGTTTAAGATCAGTTAGGATATTTTGTTTGTATAATTCTTTTACAATTCTTTTGCCTGCCTGCGTTATACCATTCCCTTTCGGATAAAATAGTTCATCTTCAATAAACTGGATTCCAAAGGCATGAGTAAAAAAGGGTATAGCCTGCATATGAGCCAGGTTGATAGCGAAAATTTTTGTCTTATACCGTTGGTGGAAATCGGCCAGGTTTCTGAATAGGCTTTCTTCCGCATCCGGCGCGTCCGGATCATCCATAAGGCAATGAATTCCTTCAATCATACAGATTCCATGCACGATGTTATTTGCGTCAGATTCGTATTCATTGATAGAATTGATAAACCTGAAGCTGGCTTTTCCGCCTGCACTTTCGGAATGTTTCAGAAGAGACTCTATGTTTTTACATAACCAGAAATAATAAGAAGGAGTATCTCGAATTGAAATTAGCACATCCGGGTCAAGCGGATTTATTTTTCCATTACTGGCTACTTTTCTTTCAAGTACTCCCTGGGCTATATTTTTTTCGATTGAATACAGTACAATACCAGCGAGGTTTACTCCTGCTTGCTGCAGTTGACTCAAATTTGCCTGAGAGTTAAGCGTATGGTTGAACAGGCTATTGATGCCGATCTGTGTTTCCTGTCCAAATAGTTTACCGATTTTAAGCCTGGCTTCGATTTTACTCCATGGACTAAGCCCTGCCTCTTCCGGTGCCAGCAGTTCCTTCAGCGAGGGATGAATATGAAAATCAAAAAACGGCATACTCAAAGATAGGTGTCAGACAGGTGTTAGAACAGTGTTCTAACACCTGTCTGACACCTATTTCCTGAATCGGGCAACAAATCCACCCTGGGCGCGTAGAGAAATTGTAATGCTATTTGTTGAAGAATAACGACCACCACTTTCAATCAGAGAAGTCGCTGAAGAAGGGTCATCCCGTAACAATTTACCTGAATACTCACCCTGCCCAAGAAAATCCAACGGCACAATAAGATTTGCTATCGGCTTTTCTGTTACCGCAACCAGGTACCAATCGCTCCCTTTTCTCCGGGCCATAACTACAATTTCCCCAATAGCACTCGGTTCAAGCACCCGGGTTTCATCCCATTCTACCGGTAAACCCGATATAAATTCCTGCTGACCCGAGGCCATAATATCCGTCGGGCTCGCAGATAAACACAGAATAGATGAAGAAAAAAGAAGCGTTGTAGCAATCTGAAAACACCAACTCGCACCAGCCGTCATATCCCGATGATATTTCTGCCGCCAACTGGTGTCCAGAGGATTATCCCGACTCAAAATCAGCGGAGTATAATCGCCCGGACCAACCAGTAAGCGAGTAAATGGCAATACAACAGCCCGCCTGGAATTGGGGCCATATTCATTTCCCTGAATCCCTTCCCGCGACATTTCATTGGGAAATTGATGCTGCAATCCGGTAGGCTTATTGGCTCCGTGAAAATTTACCATAATCTTATAACGTGCAGCTTCTTTCAAGGCATCCCGATAAAACCGATTGATTTCCTGGCCCTCCTGATTGAAGAAATCAATTTTTACTCCCACAACGCCAACTTCAGCACATTTTCTAAAAAAAGCCTGCATTTTTTGGGGCGAATTTATACCCTCTATCCCTTTAAAATCAGGATAGGCTTTCCATAACCAAACCTTTACTCCCTGTTCCGCAGAATATTCAACCAGGTCTTTCATCATTGCCCAGCTGTCTTTGTTGCCCTGTTTCCAGTTATTCCAGCCATCATCAACCAGATTATATGGGATTCCCAATTCACCCGCCCATTTCGAAAACTGTTTCATATCCTCATATCCAACTACATATTTACTGGCCACATTATAATCGGTTAACCAACTCCAAACGGAAAGTCCTGGCTTGATCCAGTCTGAAGCCGTTTTAAATAACCCCGGATCAGGACGAGGTGACAAGTTTGCCATCAGGTCATTGTTTACCAATTCATTCAAACTACCCATCATGAGTAACCGCCAGGGACTTTGAACAAGTCCCATCCGGCGGGTATTACCACTAAGTCGGGTTTCAAAACTTCGTCCACCTTTTGCTGCCAGTTCCATCCCGGCATAATCTTCCAGATCAACTTCCGTCAAAGCAGCATATAATCCATTTCCATAATCAATTACAAGTGGTGGTCCAATAAGCTGTCCAGCTTTCACAGAATCTGAATCCTGCATATGGTACATTCCTTCATAATATTTTATGTCTTCCTGCATCCATAAGCGTGTAGCTGCAGGGAATTGAAACCTGGTTTTCTCATCAATACTGACACTATCTGCAGAAGTAAAGCGATATCTATATGCCAAACCATCGTTGTAGATCCGGATTACTAAATCAAATGGGGGTTTGCCTCCTCTTTCCACCCTGTAGATTTGCTCCCGATACCAGTTGAGCCCCTCAGAATGTGTACCTCTTGTTTTAAAAGCAGTTCTAAAAGTTTTATCACTTCTTTTTTTAACCCTGCTGATAAAAGAACCAAATTCTTCCCCATCAATTATAAAATTGATGGTTGTTTCTTCCAGCACCAATCTTCCTGATTTAATAACAGAATAATAAAGCCCTCCTTCCTTAATAATCAGAGAAAACTGAACTGTTCCGTCCGGTGATTGCCCTTCCATTACCGGAGTCGCCATCGCCATAAAACGCAGTAATAAAAAACTCAACACCAATCCTATTCTATATTGCATATCTGTTCATTAATTAGTAAAGAAAAACTCAATCAACCAGCCTGCTTTCAAATCCAATTTCATTGTACTATTTACCAGTTCTGGCAGCACTTTTATTCGGCCCTCTACTTCTGACCGAATAGGTTTTTCACATCGCCATTTCAGATAAAACACCTGATCAACCTCAGCCTTTAAGCTGGCTTTTAATAGCTTCCCATTTTTCCAGGTTGCTCCCACTATTCCGCCACCTCGCACACATAAACCATCGAACTCGCCAGTTTTCCAGGTTTTCGGTAATGCTGGCAAAAATTCGATGTATCCATGCTGGCTCTGTACAAGCATTTCAGCTGTTCCTGCACAGGCCGACTGATTGCCATCCAATATGAAAATATTTGAATTGGCACCAGCAATACCGGCAACAGAAAAGGTCAGTAAGGCCTCACTGGTAAATTGTTTCAGCATCAGATAAAGGCTGTTCAGAGCAAGATCACCTTCCTGTAAGCGTGCATAAAAATTGATCATATTTCCCCTACTCCATTCAACATCTTCCCAGTTTGGAGCAGCCATTCTTTTTTCCATTGTTATTCTGCATGCTTTGGCCAGCTCAGGTGTTCGATCAATCCCGATCTGTGCATATGGATACAATCCCAATAAATGCGTCGTATGCCTGTGATTGGGAATCGCTTCTTCATAATCCTCCAACCATTCCTGCAATCCGCCGTTTTTTCCAATTTTCAATGGCGGTAACTGCGCAATTGCTTTTTCCAGCTGATGGACGAAATCAGCATCAATCTGTAAAATGACAGCAGCTTGTCTACATGCCTGAAATAATTCCAATACTAAAACCCGATCACAGGTCGGCATCATGGAAAGAGACAGTGTGCTCCCGGCAAACCTGAAAGCATTTTCAGGAGAAGTGGTTGGTCCTGTCATCAAATAACCTGTACTGACATCCATTACCATATAATCAAGAAAGAAAATTGCATTGTCTTTTAGCAATGGATAAGCTGTGTCGGCCAAAAACTTCCAATCCTGGGTAAACTGATACTGTTCCCACAAATGAAGGACAATCCAGGTGCTGGCAGTTGGAAATAGACCCCAACCCGGCCACTCACCAGGAGCCGTATACCCCCAAACATTGCAAACAGTATGCGCTACCCAACCTTCGGAACCATACACTTTTCTGGCAGTTTTTTGTCCATAGATTTGCAGGTATTTGATGAAATTAAACAGTGGCTCGTGACATTCTGCCAGATTGGCAACATTGGCTGCCCAGTAATTTTGCTGCGTATTGATGTCCAGATGATAGTCGCAGGTCCAGGGCATATTCGCAGCCAGATTATCGTTCCAAAGCCCCTGTAAATTAGCAGGCAAAGGAGAATTTTTTCTAGAGCAGGCGATCAGCAAATACCGGTTAAACTGGAAAAACAGGGAATAAAAACCAGGATCGGTTTGCTCTTTTTTAACCCAGTCAAGCCGTTCATTGGTGGGCAAAAGCGCTGTCTGCGATTGTCCTTCCAGGGTAAATCTTACCCGCTCAAACAACTGCCGATAGTCGATAATATGATCTGCCAAAATACGCCGCCCTCCTTTTTTAACTGCTATCTTCAGATTATTCTGGACTGTAGCTGCCGGATTAACCTGCTTGTAATTGGTTTGTATATCAATGTAGAGTAAAATCTCACTGGCTTCTTTTATCTGCAAAGATTGTGATTCGATTTCTACCCGTCCTCCCTGCTGTTTCACTCTGATAGCACCAGCGAATTCCACCCCGCCTTCACTAAATCGTGGAAATGCATTCACTTTTAATGTTGATTTAGCTTTCCCTTTAAATGCAAGCTCCTCTTTTGATACACTAAAACGAACGGGGCTTAAGCAATCTAATTTTATTCCAACTGAAAGCTGTTTAGCTCTGCTGGCCTTCAATCGGATCACTACTACCTGATCCGGATTGGAACAGAAGTATTCCCTACTAAAATGAACTCCCTGAAATGAATAATCTACCAAAGCAACTGCATTTTCCAGATTTAAACAGCGACGATAATCTGAAACAAGAGAAAAATCATGACCAAAATCGAGCAACAGATCACCCAATGGAATATGGGTACCGAAACTATTCGGTTTTCCGGAGAGATATCTATAAGCAAGCGTATTTCCCTCCTGAATTTTGCCTTCAAAGAAAAGCTGGCGTATTTCAGCCAGTTTTTCTTTTCCACAGGCAATCTCCTGATCCGGATCAGGTTGTCCGGCCCAAAGTGTGATTTCATTCAATGCAATGCGATCAGCTGAAGTACCTCCAAAAACCATAGCTCCAAGGCGGCCATTTCCAATAGGAACTGATTGCATCCATTCTTCAGCTGCCTGTTTAAACCATATTTCCAGTTCAGGATTTCGAGCTGTAACCCATTGGTTCGCTTTTATTTCCTTCGCATGCATGGCAGGGGCAAGTGTAAGTCCCGTTGCTGTTATTCCTGCCATCTTTACAAACTCTCTCCTGTTGGATCTATTTCTAGCACTCATTCGTATCCGGGGTTTTGAACCAGCTTTCCATTGGAGCGCTGTATTTCATTAAAAGGAATCGGAAACCAATACATTTTATCATTCCAGCGACGGTTGATATCAACCAGAAAATCATATTCATATTCCATAACCGGACCATTACGGTAAACATCTACCCCCATGGCAGGTTTATTCAGCGCCTCCGGACCAATTTTCCACCGCCGGATATCAGTTAAGCGATGATCCTCTACAATTAACTCAACCCTTCTTTCCCTTCTATACCGTTGTACCAATTCCTCGCCTGATGCTGTAATGGGAAGTAAGTCAACTTTTTGTCGGATTCGATTAATGGCAAGCCGGGCAGCCTCTTCATTACCTAATGCGATTTCACATTCTGCATAATTCAGGTAGAATTCAGATTTTCTAAAATAGATCCAGGGATTTGTCTGACGGTTGTTTCCGAAATTATATGCACCTAATCCTTCTACTGTATATTTCTTAAAATTGTATCCCGTAGCAGATGCACCATCCGGGTAAAATTTAGCGCCCCTCGATTCCCGACCATTTAAATCGGGATTATTCGGATCATTTCGATCCCGATAATATTCAAGCGGCCGAACTGCTTTAGCAGAATAGGGATCAAAAAATAATGTGCCATTAAAAAGAAAATTAGCATAAAACCGAGGATCCCTATTTTCGTATGGTTGCTGGGGATTATATCCTGAACCCGCATCAAGCGGCAATTTACCATTCACCAATTCATATTGATCTATCAGATCCTGGGTTGGAACATGCGGACAATAGGAATCAAATCCATTTGGCCAAAACATGGAATTACTACCGTTATTCCCGTTTTGCGGATTTGTTGGGGTAAAATACCGTGCAAAAATTATCTCAGATTGATTACGTCCATTAAATGTATTTACATAATCGTCTGCAGTTCCTCTGTCGATAATATCAAAACCAGGAAGTTCCATAACAGCTTTATTAGCATCACGTGCAGCAATCCATTTTGCCTGGTCATTTGATGGATTAAAAAGCGGACTTGCAGCATATAACAGCGTGCGGGCTTTCAGTGCCATAGCAGCTTCTTTGCTGGCTTTTCCCCTGGGTGTTGCATTGAATGCCGGTAAAACAGAAATTACCGCATCACATTCTGACACAATAAATGAAACTGTTTCATCAATCGTATTCCTGGCAACTTCAAAATCAGGAGCATCCAACGCAAATGTGCTGGTAATGATTGGAACACCACCATAAGTTTTCAACAATTCTGCATATTTGAATGCGCGGATAAAACGCATTTCAGCTTCCAGTCGCAACAACACATTCTGTGGAATCGGACTATTAACAGACTGCTCTGAAAAAAGATTTACCCGGCGGATCAGGGCATAGGAATTGGCCCATAAGCCGCGGGTGATATTTTCACCATTATCGCGATTGATTTCCGATGAAGTATAGGCCTGGTGCTCTCCACTGTATTTGGAATAGGAATTATCTGTCATTCCTTCCGAAAGCGTATAATCACTCGAGAAAGAGTGGCCTATTCCAACATAAGTACCATTTACAAAAAGATTTAAAGTTGCTTCATCTTTAAAAACACTTTCGTCACTAAATGCATCAAGTGGTGCTATGTCCAGAATTTTACTGCAGGAAAGACCTGTTAGTGTTAGCAAAAGATAGAGAACGAGCCGGAAAGACTGGTTGGTTCTATATATATATTTGTTCATGACTGAATTTGATTAGGTTAAAAACTAAGAAGCAGACCAAAGCTGAGAATCTTTGTTTGTGGGAACTGCCATCCAAACTGGTTTACACTTTCAGGATCACCCAAACCATCTTTTTTCAATTTGTCGAAAGTGAGCAAATTGTAACCATTGACAAATACCCGTGCTGATTCGAAACCCACTCTGTTCAACATTGATTTTGGAATGGAATATCCAAGCTCGATAGTTTTGAGTCGCAGAAAAGAAACATCTCTTACAAACAGATCGTTTCCGGAATTAGACCGTCCTATACGGGGAAGATTTGCCTCCGTATTTTCAGGCGTCCAGGCGTTTTTTAGATAATAGGACGGTGCATTATTATCCGGGCCAAAAATGTAATTAAAGAATTGAACAGCTCTGGCCTGTCCCATGAATTGGGCAGAAAAATCAAATCCTTTCCATTCCGCTCCCAGGTTAAAACCATATTGAATTTGTGGCGTAGCATTACGTTCGAGCGGAAAGCGGTCATCGCTGTTTAATCTTCCATCTTTATTGACATCCTCATAAATCAGATCTCCAATTCGTTTGCCATCAAGTCCTGGAAATTTAGTCAGGTCTTCAGCATTCCTGTATACACCAATTACCTTGTAAAGTAGTTGTGTTCCGATTGGTCTGCCTGTCATACTCTGATAATCTTCTGCAGGTGGAACTTCATCATAGAAAACGATTTTATTTTTTGCAAACGTGAAGTTTCCACCGATCGTCCATTTCAATTCACCGATTCTATTGGAATAGGAAACCTGTCCGTCAAATCCGGCATTGTCAACAATACCAATATTTTCATTTGGTACCTGAAGGCCGGTGTATGTTGGAATAGAGGCATTCCTACGTGCAAGAATATCTGTTGTTCGACTTCTGAAATAATCAAAGGTGAAAGAAAGCTTATTATTAAAAAGGCCAAGATCTATACCGATATCCGTACTTCTTTTTTTCTCCCAGGTTATATTGGGATTTGCTGCCACTCTTGGATTAAGGGAAGTTACATCCTGTCCGCCCAATACATATCCGGAACCAAATCCAAACAAATTCAGATATTGGTATTGAGCCACCCGGTCATTACCAAGTATACCATAGGAAGCACGTAGTTTTAGGTAATTAATCGCTCTGATTTCCTGCATGAATTTTTCGCGGGAAATGACCCAGCCAACGGAACCACCAGGGAATTTGCCAAAACGTTTACCCGGCGGAAAAATCTGAGATCCGTTAATGCCCATATATAGTTGTGCCAGGTATTTACTATCGTAGGAATAAGAAACACGCCCCAGATAATTCTGGCGGGCTCCCTGTGTTGCGCTGCCATCGTTGCTCTGGTTATCTTTGATGGGTGAACCGGCAAAAAGTTGATCGATAACAGGAGAAACAAAACCAACTCTGGAAGCACCCAGATAATCGGATTTGGTTTGGTTCTGTTCATAGGAAACAAATGCATCAATATTGTGTTTACCAAAACTGCGATTGTAGTTGATCTTTCCATTTAGTGTCACAGATTGGTTTCTTGTATTATTACTGGATAAGGAAGGTCCATTTGGACGTACACGCGGAACAGGAGCACCGTTTTCTTCCACATAATAGGTCCAGGGTTGTTGCCATACTTTGTTGAAGCTTTGGAAATAATCAAAGGCAGCGAATCCATCCAATGACAAACCGGGTACACCGGGAATTTTATACGCAGCTTTGAGTGTTGCGGCTATGACATTGTTTTCAGTCCGATTATAGGAAGCGGATTGCATCATGGCTAGTGGGTTGTTATTACCACGTCCGGGTGCCGGATAATCGCCGAATATTGTTGCAGGCAACAATGGACTTCCAAGAACAGCCTGACCGAAAATATCGCTTTCTCCAATACCCGGAAAATTGCGTTGCTCGCGTCTTCCGGCCAAATCAAAACCAACCGTAAAATTGGGAGAGATGGTAGCATCAATATTGGAACGAAAATTATACTGCTGATACTTTGATTTATCGTCTTTTTTCAAAATGGTTCCCTGAGAACCTAATCCTACAGAAAGGAAATAACGTACAGCATCATTACCGCCGCTTACATTGAGGCTTTGGCGATTTTGTGAGAATTTATTTTTATAAACAGCTTTTAACCAGTCGGTACTGGGCAATGTTCCATTTTCATACGCTTGAACCTGGTCGGGTGAATAGGTTGGGGTGCGTCCATTCTGAAGATCAAGATCATTTAACCCTTTTATATAAGTAGCAGCATCGGATAAGTCGAGGAAGCGGGTTGGACTAGCGAAACCATGATTGAGTGAATACCTGACAAATGGTTTGCCTTTGCTACCTCTTTTGGTTGTTATCAGGATTACACCATTGGCAGATTGCGCCCCATAAATAGCAGCAGAGGCATCCTTGAGAACTGTAATTGTTTCAATTTCGTTAGGATCGAGCCTTGATATCCCATCGCGATTAGCAACCCCATCCACCACAATCAGCGCCGCAGTATTGCCGATGGTACTGATTCCTCTTATAAAAACGGAAGCTTCATCCGAACCGGGTCTTGAACTTCTTTGGTTTACTATCAGACCGGGTACTCGACCGGCCAGTGAATTGGAAACAGAAAAAGATTGAGATTGTATAATTTCTTCATTGGAAACCTGAGATACGGCAGTAGTGAGGGCTTTTTTCTTTTGGGTACCATATCCCACCACATATACTTCTTCTATACTATTAAGTTTGGGTTTTATTATGAAATTGAAACTCCCCCCTGTGCGAATGGGTGTTTCAATTGTTTCATATCCAACATAACTTATAATCAGTACACCACCTTTATCCGGCAACTGAAGGGAGAACTGTCCATTTTCATTGGTAGTTGTACCGATTTCAGTTCCTTTTACAGAAACCGAAACCCCCGCCAGTCCTTTATTTTTTTCATCTAAAATAGTTCCATTGATTGGAATTGGAGGAGCTGGCAATTCTTCATCGATCCTAATTGCCTCTTTAGGAATTTCCTTAAGTTTGATTACAATGGTTTTTCCGACTATGGAATAGGTCAGGGGTTTATCTATGAAACAGAGATCCAATGCAGTTTCTAAACTGGCATTTGTTACCTGAACCGAAACAGAACCAGCCTGTTTGATCCAATTTTCGTCGAAGAAAAAAACATAGCCCGTCTGTTTTTTGATCGTTTTAAAGATCCTGGTGATAGGCACATCTTTTTCATTCAGCGTTACTTTTTGAGCATACCCGTTGGCTGAAACCTGCAGACAGGCAGCCAATAGCAGGAGGGTAGTCAGCTTCATAATAACCAGCGTTTTGATTAATTTTTCCCGTCCTCTAAATCGACGGGAAAACAAACAAGTTTGCATACTTTTACTTGAGTTTTGGGTTAAACAATTTCAGTTCTGAGAATAATTGAAGTATCGGGTAACCCAACTTATCGCCGCTCTGACTCTCACCTCAGAGCGGTTTTTTTTAGTTACCCCATCGGCTGGTTAGCCAAACCAGGTTGTATTATGGCTGTACAATAATTGTTTTTTTGTCGATTGTAAAATTGATGCTGGATTCCTCCAATATTTTTAATACTTGTGACAGGTTGGTATTTCGGGATATTTCTCCACCGAAACTTCGTTTTGGAATGGTTCCTTTATAAATGATTTCTACATCATACCACCGGGCTATTTGTCTCATAATCGATTCCAAATCTGAATTGGCAAATGAAAAAAATCCGTTTTTCCAGGCCATGACCTGTTCGGTATCCACGTCTTTTTTGATTTTAATTGGCGTTGTTTCTCCCTTACTGATTTGAGCTTGTTGACCCGGTTGAAGCATAGCCTGTAGCTGGTATTTCCTTATTTTAACGGAGCCTTCAAGAAGAGTTGTCTGAATGGCGTTTTCATTATTGTAGGACTGGATATTAAAACTTGTACCCAGCACTTCCACTGAAGCCCCATTGATAATATCTACGATAAATGGTTTTGTTTGATCTTTTTTTATTTCAAAATACACTTCACCGGTAATTCTAACCTTTCGGTGAGCTTTATGGAACGCGGCAGGAAAGCTGATGGAACTGGCAGCATTGAGCCAAACAAGACTACCATCGGGCAATTGAAGTTTATACTGGCCACCACGTGGCGTACTTAGGGTATTTATACCTGCTAGTTCATCCGCACCTGCATTGAGAGGTGAATAGATAATATGGTCATTCTTTTTGATGATAGCTGTATTCCCTTGTAAGGCAAGCTGACCATTTGCCGCTGAGTCGAGCAGCAGGGTTTGACCATTACCCAATTGCAGGTATGCCATATTACTTCCGGGTTTTATTTCAGAAACCGGTTCAGCAGCTTGAGCAACTATCTTATCGGATTTTTTTTGCAGTAACCAGAAAGTACTGCCTACACCAATAACCAAAAGGATAGAAGCTGCAATTTTCAGCCATTGATTTTTCCAGATTTTTTGGGGTTGTTCTGAATTTGTTTTGATTTCAGTTAACAAACGGCTAAGCATGTGTTGACTGAGTTTTTGGGATACTTTATGCTTATCAGTTTGTTTGTCGATGACCTCCTGGATTTCCGGAGTTTGCAATAATTCTTCGAATGCTGGCTGGTTTTCTTTGACCCACTGGATTAGCAGGGGTAATTGGTGGGATGGCAATTCATTTTCAATGAATTGGATCAGCCATTCGCTGTAAGGAGCATATTTAGCAGGTGTTGAAGGCATAGGCAATGGCAGCAATCAAAAGGCTGCCAAAGTAGGACGGGAAAATTCAAATTCGGGGGGGTGCTTAATCGAAATATTTTTTTAAAAGCAGCAGTAATGTGACCACATCGGTTCGTTTATGCAAGAATCCGCGAAGGGATGACAGGGCATTTGCCATATGTTCCTTTACGGTTTGAGGCGAAATACCCAGCTCTTCTGCAACCTGATTATAGGTTTTTCCCTGTCGCCGGCACAATTCAAAAACTATTCTTCTTTGCGGAGACAGTGAGTTCAGCGCCTCTTCTGCAAGGGAATCAAGTTGGAGAAGTTCCTGTTTTGAATCCGGAGACTGCTGAACTTGTTGCTCATAATGAAATAGCAGATTTTCCTGCAATATGCGGTCTTTGGCCAATTGTCGATAAAAATCGATTACCTTATTCTGACAGCTTCGGAAGAGGTAGGATTTAACGTTATTATTGATCTTGATTTTGGTACGATTATCCCACAGTTTCAGAAAAATATCATGCAGGATATCCTGTGTAATGGAGGAGATTTTTACCTGCGATAAAATGAAGCCGTACAACTGTTGATGGTATCTATTATAGAGTTCGGAAAAAGCTGCTTCCACACCTTCCTGCAAATCAAGCAGTACCGTTTCGTCGGTTTGGGATTCGTAAACGTTCATGTAGCAGTCGTTCGGTTAATAGCAGTTAAATAGGAAAGTTAACCTTAAATCCAGTTTTTTGCTTCCTGAAAAATAACCTTTCCTCCTTGATAGGTGTCAGACAGGTGTTAGAACAGTGTTCTGACACCTATTTCGATGTTTATCGAAATATTATGTAAATTTGAGGAAATGATTTTGTGAACAAGCTGTTTAAAGCCCTGAACGATGAAACCCGACGGGAAATACTTCGTCTATTAAGAAATAAGGAGCAAACGGCAGGAGAAATTGCAGCGGCATTTGATTTGGGAAAACCGACCATTTCCCATCACTTGGAATTATTGAGAAAAGCCGACCTGATTACTGCCAGAAAAAATGGGCAATATATTATATACACTATCAATACAACCGTACTTGATGATTTGATCGAATGGATTTTCACCCTAAAATAAAAAACCATGGAATTCATTACCCGGATCAAAAAAGAAGGAATAACCATTCTGCTGGTAATATTACCAATTCTGTTACTTGCAGTGGTCTGGAATAAAATTCCAGCTACCATTGCTACACATTATAACATTAGTGGTGAGCCCGACGCATATCGCTCAAAATCAATGCTGATCTGGTTCATTCCGGTACTTTCCATTTTTATTTACTTTTTTTTACTCGCTATTCCTCTGATCGATCCTAAAAAAAGAATACAGGAAATGAAAGCAAAATTCCAGGTACTTCGCCTACTTATACAGGGATTTTTTGCTGCATTTTTAGTTCTCTTCATTATTACAAGCTACCAGCAAGATGCTTCATTTGTACATATGCTTATCCCTTTAACTGGGTTGTTCCTAATCATAATTGGGAATTATTTGCAATCGGTCAAGCCAAATTATTTCATTGGAATTCGAACACCCTGGACTCTAAGTGATGACAATAATTGGTATAAAACCAATAAACTTGGCGGAAGGCTCTTCATCCTTCTTGGTTTCCTATTGCTGATTGGCTATTTCATTGGAATTCGTTTCCTGCAAACCATTTTCATTCCCCTGATTATGTTGATAGTTTTGATTCCTATTGCTTACTCATTCTGGATTTATAAAACAACCCAAAAACCCTGATATGAAAACATTGTTATATCGCATTTGCCAGCTGGCACTCTTTTTTATTCAATGTTTCAATTCATTCGCCCAGTCTGACCCCTCCTTTCAGGAAGACTCCATTCACCTGCAAAGGGATAATTTCCAAATAAAAGGCACACTTTGCATGCCAACCGGTGTTTCTGAAAAGATTCCTGTACTTCTACTCGTTGCGGGATCCGGGCCAACCGACCGGAATGGAAATAATTCACTGGGCAGTCTGAAAAGCGACGCCTATCTGCTATTTGCGCATGCTTTGGCCAAGAAGGGAATTGCAAGTGTACGTTACGATAAAAGAGCCATTGGACAAAGTCGTCCACCCGGTAAAATTAATATGGCAGTGCTATTTCAGCAGGAGGTTCAGGATATTGCAGACTGGATCACACAGCTGAGAAAAGATATCCGCTTCTCCACTATTATTTTGGCTGGTCATAGCCAAGGAGCCTTAATGGCTGTACAGGTTGCCTCGAAAGCAGACAAGTTCATTTCTCTCAATGGACTCGGAATTAAAGCCAACCAGTTATTAAGAGATCAGTTATCAGCTCAGCCACAGTTTGTATTGCAAAAATCTCTTCCCATTCTGGATAGTCTTGAAAAAGGTTTGCCTGCCACGGATATTCCACCTTATCTAAACACCCTGTTTAATCCTGATTTGCAATTGTATTGGATGTCGATGTTTAAGGTCGACCCTCCCGAAGAACTTTCCCGATTGCAAATACCCGCTCTCATAATTCAGGGTGATAATGATATCCAGGTAAAAGTGAGTGATGCTGAAACATTTGTAAGTAAATCACCTAAGGCCAGGCTACTGGTTCTTTCTGGGATGAACCACCTGTTTAAAGTTGTGGCGACTGATAAAACTACCAACCTGCGCTCTTATACTGATCCAAAAATTCCAATTGACCCTGCGCTAGTAGAAGCAGTTGTTACGTTTATTCAGTAGGAGTCAGACAGGTGTTAGTACACTATCCTAACACCTATCTGACACTTATACGTGTTGCAATATAGGTGATGACTGACTCACGCGACCGAAATTCGTATTTCAGAACAATACCGGGCACCGCCGAAAACATAGGCTCTGCTATTTTGTAAGCATCATGCCTTAGCTGATTAGTATAATAAACCACCATCCGCTGACTATTTTCTCCTACTAACACAGCTCGTTTGCATTTATATCCCGCAATCGTCTGTGTTTGGGTTTCTTTCAGAAAATCCGCATTCTCCCAGGAACTGAAGGATTTTCGCCACTCGGCCAGCGATATAGAATAAGAATTTTGATCTTTTGAAGACTCTTTAATAATGATTCCTGAATAATTTCCATCCCTCCTGTAAAACCAGGCCGATTCCGTGCGCAACAAACTAACCTGACGTACCCTTATAGTATCGCTATTAATAAAAACAACTTTGGATGAGCCATTAAACAATTCCGCAGTTGATTTATTCCTGTTTTTGGACTGAATCTGTACCTCATATGAAATTACCAGTGAACTGCAGGTGTCGCAGGAAGGCAGCTTATCAACCTGCCCCATAAATAGTAGCAGCACCTTCAATATCGTTAACATAATCCGTATTTATTTTTTGTCTCCATCAATAAAGGATGCCAGATCAACCGGGTTTAATGGATTGGAAATCCGTAAGTCTGAAAATTGCTGACGCTCTTTCTCGCGAAGTCCTTCCAATTTTCGAAGAATCCGTTTGGCTCTTCGTTTCAATTCACCCTGACGATTTTGTTGCATACTCAAACGGATCAGTCTTGCGGTATATGGACTTATTCGAATGATGGAGAATTCATCAATAGAGATAAAATCATAGCCGCTATCATCAACCGGATTCTGCTCACTCAACTTATACATTATATAGCTGTACAAAATATCTGATTCGAACAAGGTAGCAGGAACAGCATTGATTGTAATATTTTTTATGGGTACAAATGATGGCTTTCTGTTTATAGGTTTTCTAACGGAATCAGGTGTCTGAACAGAGTCAGTGAATTCGTTTACAGAGGAAATAATTGGAGTTGCTGTGTATTGCTTGGAATCTGTTGATATCGGCTTTTTTTCGCTAATATAAAATATATACAACGCAGCTGATAAAGAAGATAGCAGCAGCACCCGTGCAAATTTCTTTTTTATCCTTCCCGATGAAGCTGAAACTGCAAATTTTTTTTGAATGTTGTTTGTAACATAAAACGGCGGAAGAATTTCAATATCAATTATCCGGGAAAATTCGAATGATTCTTTGTCATCAAAAGCTCCCCCGCTGTGTTTTATATTGAATTCAATCAAAATCCGATCCGACAGGTCGGTTGGAGCTTCCTGCCAAAACTCCCTTAACTGATAAAACCGTTGGTCACTTGGTCCCATTTTGAAATTGAATGGTTTTTTTCATTAGTTGTCTGGCTCTGAACAATTGCGATCTGCTGCCCTCTTCTGTAATTGATAGTATTTCTGCTATCTCCTTATGGCTATACCCTTCTATCAACGATAAGTTAATGATCGTTCTCGCAAAATCAGGCAATTGTTGAATCACTTTAAACAAATCATCCAGTGAAAGTTTATCATACACTGAATCACTGATGGCTACATTCAGGTCGGCTTCAATTGGAATTACTGGAATGATTTTTTTCTTGATATTGTCGATACATATGCCAATAAATACCTTTCTTGCCCAACCCTCGAAGGATCCATCTCCTCTGAAATAGGATAAATTATTGATCAATTTGATAAACCCATCCTGGTACCAGTCATTGGCATCAGTTTTGTTTCCGGCATATCGCAAACAGATACTATACATTTTTCCGGATATGGCTTCATACAATTGCTTGAAAGCTTCTTCATCACCACCGGCAGCTGCCTTAGCCAGATCGGTAAAGTTAAGTTTATTACGTTGGTTTCTTTCCATCCAGGGAATTGAAATTATTTATTTAGGGATCTGGTCTTCAACAACCCAGGGCAGGATTTAACAGCAAGAATTTACGATAGGATTTAGAGCCATTTACTGAAACGGGTGCAAAGGTGCTGTTATTCAGAAAAAGAAAAAAATGGTTTTCATAAAACGCGCAATGCTTATAATTCGTCCTGCTAAAAGCAAGATTATTTTATCCGATGGTAAAACGAATCTACATCAATTACCGTCTTATATCGGTAAGGGCACCAACATGAATGAGGTAACAGGCAACCAGACAGAATTACTTATAAGAAAAGATTTTTCCAGTTATTTGGAACTTTATGAGGAACACAATGAAAATCTGCTCATCTATGCATTTCTTGTATTGGGCGATGAACCCAGAGCCAAAATTGCAGTGAGAACTGCGTTTGTGAAGTTATGGCAACATCCGGAGAAATTTTTGCAGGATCGTACTGCATATTCCATACTATTTAGTGAAGTAAAAGTGATGGCCTATTTATTGAAGTCTACATAAAGTTAAAAGAGCGAAATTATAGGAACATCAATCAGTCTGGTAAAAATTCAAGAAGTCATCTCCTGCGTGTAATTGTATTTTTTTAATGTACTTCATCCCAATTTTTTCAAGCACCCGGATGGACGCTAAATTATCAATGGTTGTAATGCCGCATAACTGTTTTAAACCAAACTGGCTTGTTGCGTATTGTTTTGTTGCAAGCGCAGCTTCAGAAATATATCCTTTGCCTTCGAAGTCGGGCAATAAAGCAAACCCAATATCCGGAAATGGCAGAATTTCCCGATTTATTAAACCACACAATCCAATTACGGTATCATCAGATAATTCTACCCGATAAAGTCCGTACCCATTTAATTCATAGCTTTTTAACGGCCCATTTATTATATAGTCTTTAGCTTCTTCCAAAGTATAGACATTCCTGTCACCGATATATTTTATCCAACCGGGTGTATTGAGCAACTTCAGAATAAACGGAGCATCCTTTATCTGAAGTGGAAGCAGTTTGAGTCGATCTGTTATTATCATTTTGGAGAAATACACCAATAAAAGATAAGCAACAAATTGAGGTTTTCCCAGTAAATTAAGTTTATGTTAGAACACTGTTCTAACACCTGTCTGACACTTAAAGGGTTAATTCCACTACACCACCGGATTTCGAACGCAGGGTTAACCAGCCGGCATCCGAGAGATCGGCCTCACAGGATTTTTGTTGTTTGATTATCCAGTTGCCGGCACCAATTTTTACCCTTACCTCTCCGTCTTTCTCCGCCCTTATAACAACACTAACCAGCTTGCCACCGGATCGTTTGGCATCTACCAAAAATGCTCCCCGGGCCCGGAAGTTTTGAAAGCTGCAATCCAGCCACTCATCGGGAACAGCTGGGAAAAGCGCTATGTAACCTGCCTGACTTTGCAATAACATATCCTGTAACCCAGCTGCATAAGCGAAATTTCCTTCCAGGGTAAACGGGCGATACGTGAAACTTGAATATCCCTTCCCGCTTTGATCTCCATTCAGGTGAAAGCTATTGATTGAGCAAAAAGCAGTTGCAAACGTTTTTAATGCAGCCGCAGCTCCTTGACCATCTTTTGCCCAGGCTTTCAGATTCGCCAGCCATGCATAGGAATAGCCGCACCATTGATCCGGTCCAACCCGATCCAGATCCAAAATAGTTTGCCTTATTACCTGCTGTGCCGCCTCCCCATCCTCCCATTTTATCAATCCAAGTGGATGAATTGCAAGCAAATGAGAAAAATGGCGATGACTTCGTTTATAGGGCAATGTTCGGGAAAACTGCAAGCCCTTTTCAGCAGTTACTGCATAATCCGGGAAACTTTGCCCAATGGAATCCCAGTGTTCAGCTGCTGCCGCATATTCAGTCGATCCGGGTTCAATTTTCTGAAGTTCACGCGCCAGATCTGCCGCAGTTTTCACAGCAAATTTCATAAGTGCCAGATCATAATTAGTGGTTTGCCGGAACCATGCGGAAAGAGCATTATCATTGATTTCCGGACTTGAACTGATGGGCAGATGGCGCTCTCCCTTTTCATTGATTATCGTGATCGATTCAATAAATCGGGCAACTTCCCGAAGCCATGGATATGCACGGGAACGAAGAAATTGGATATCCCTTCCATATTCCCATTGCAGATAATAATGATGGGCCAGCCATGCACTGACAGTAGGGGATAAACTATATTGAATCCATCCTCCCATTTCAGTTCCATCCAGTGTTGTTACACCGGGAACCGCCAATCCATCCACACCAAAATACAGTTTGGTATAGCGCTGGTAATTCAATTTATTTTCATCCAGATGGTTGAGATAACCCAATGCTTCTTCAAGATGATTTGCCGTGTAGGATGGCCAATAACTTAATTGTGTATTCAGATCATGGTGATAATCACCTTTCCATGGTGGAATCCTTCCATTGTCAGCCGTCCATACCGCCTGCAAAGAAATAGGTGGTGCGTTTTCGCGGGCTGCAGATCCAAATTTATACTGTTCCAAATACCATTGTTTCTCTATAACAGGGTCGGGTACCCGAAGCATGGACCTTGACCAGAAATTTTTCCACCAGTTCAGGTGGGTTTCTAAGGCCTTTACATAACCAAGCTTTAATAAAGAATCAGCCAATTGGAACGGGGTTGATCCCTTCTCCGGTTCGCTTCGATAGCCTTTCTGTTTACTATCGGGATGAACGGTCTCGATTGCCCACACCCCTTCCATTCCACGTCTTCCCTTCCTCTTCCATGTCACATAAATGCGGTAACGAAATCCACCCCAGCCTTCCTGCTCGTACAGGAGACTGTTTGGTTTCTTTGTAATGATGCCCTGTGGATATCCCAGGCGCGCTAAATCATCCCCTCCAACCGGATCGCCTGCATTCGAAACTGTTCCCTGGTAGCGGGGGGTTACTAATTCAGGTTCAAAATCAGTTTCTATATGTTCAAACTGGAAATAGCCGACCGGTAAACTGGCATGCACAAAACTCCTCAACTTCGCACCGGATTTCCAATGAACTGTAGATTCGGCCCGAGTAATATCCAACTCTGCCGAAATGGAAGAACCGAGTACGGAAGTACTAAATTCCAGTGCTCCACCCGGAATTTTGGTGGGTGCCGGTTCACGATCATAAGGGTGATCAAAATTTTTCTGAACGGGTGCATAATCCTGTTGTACTACCTGCTCAAAAACCCATTGATAGCTAAATTCTTTGCGATGCAATCCATTCATCGGCCGCTGATCCCAGAGATCGGCCCGGTCCAGTGAAATGCGCAAGCGATCCTCTTTCTGCCAGATCAAGGCCCCAATCAGACCATTTCCCAAAGGAATCGCTTCATCCCACCTCCGATTAAGAGAATCAAATTTCAGGTTATGTTGCTTTCCTGGTTGAGCCTGAGCAGCCATGGCAAGCAAAACCTGCGCTGCCACCAGCCATAACAACGGTACATTTTTATGCATCTGCAATCGATTAAATAATACCAAATCTATTTCCATTCCAGCCGTTGGTTTACCTCAATTTTATCCTTTTAGACGTCAGACAGGTGTTAGAACGCTGTTCTAACACCTGTCTGACGTCTAAAAGCCGTAACTTAAGCACGCAAAATCATTCCTGAATTATGTCAAGCCAACAGAGAAACTCACGGCGACGTTTCCTGCGAAACGCAGTCGGAACAATTGCCGCATTTACAATCGTTCCCCGTCATGTATTAGGACGCGGATATTTAGCACCCAGCGATACCCTTACCAAAGGGGTTATCGGAGTAGGTGCCATGGGTCGTGGTCATTTTGAATATGCCGGCACCCGTACCGTCGCCGTTTGTGATGTGGATACCCGCCATATCCAGCTTGCCCTGCAGGCGCTGGGAGGTGGTAATGGTGTTAAAACCTTCCGCGATTACCGGGAACTCATCAACCTGCCCGAAGTAGATATTGTACATATCGCCACACCGCCACACTGGCATGGTATCATGGCTGCCGATGCAGCCAGGGCCGGAAAAGATATCTGGTGTGAAAAGCCCATGACCCGCACCATCGGTGAAGGGAAACGGGTAGTGGAAGCCGTTCAACAACACGGCCGGATTTTCCGACTCAATACCTGGTTCCGGTTCGATGCAAATTTCTATGGCATGAATACCACCGTAAAACCAATCAAAAAACTGGTGGATTCCGGTCTGCTCGGATGGCCGCTCAAAGTAACCGTAAGCAGACATACCGGATTCGACTGGAAATTTTACTGGGTAGGGAAAACCGATCTGCCTGTTGAACCGGTTCCGCAGGAACTGGATTATGAAATGTGGCTGGGACCAGCACCCTTCAAGCCTTATAGCGCCCATCGGGTTCATACCACCTTCCGCGGATACTGGGATTATGACGGAGGCGGACTCGGTGATATGGGTCAGCACTACCTCGATCCCATTCAGTATTTCCTGGGAAAGGATAATGACTCTCCCATCCATGTTTCCGTTGATGCACCTCAACAACATGATGATGCTGTAGGCACCTGGAATAAAATAACCTATACCTATGCTGATGGCTGCCAGATTATACTGGATGGTGATGGCTCCATGACAGATGCCGCCTATATCGAAGGTCCAAAAGGAAAACTATACAAAGGTTTTCAATGTACTATCCCGGATATTGAACGCAAACTGGCCGAATTCCCGGATCCTTCACCCGTTGTCACTGATTTTGTAGAAGCGGTAAAAGACCGCAAAAAATTTGCTCTTAACGAAGAAAACGGTCATCGCTCCTGCACTATAATTAATATGGGAAAAATAGCCTTGCAATTGGGAAGATCCCTGTCGTTCGATCCTCTTCAACAGGTTTTTCTCAATGATGAAGGCGCTAATCGCTTACTAAACCCGCCGATGCGCGGACCCTGGTCAATTTAATTCATTCATTCCGACAAGATCAATATGAAATATACTGTTCTCTCCTTATTACTTGCTGGCTCGCTTTCACATGCGACTACCAATGTAATTGCACAGACCGATCAGAACCGAACCATTCCAACAAAGATCGCCGACTTACTGGCAAAAGCACCTGCTGCTGATTCAGCAGAACTTATTGCCAATGCAATGTCAGTGGCGGACCTGGGTGAAACCGGTCTGATCGAATTAATAAAACAACTCAATGGAAGCGGGGATAAAAGCCGACAGCATTTTGCAATCTCCGGTTTCAGCTTCTATGCCACACAAGCCGGCAGAGAAAACTGGCGGTCCATAGCTACTAACGCATATGGACAAGCGCTCTCTCAGGTTACTGACCCGGTTAACAAACAATTTCTTATTACACAATTGGAACTTGTTGGTAAAAACGATGCCATTCCTTTTCTGCAGCCATTACTGACTGATGATCGGCTTGTGGATGCAGCCAGCCGGGCACTGGCCATCATACATACAGAGGAATCACTGGCATCCTTAAACGAAGCATTAAAATCAGCAGAGGGGAAAAGCAAACTGGCGCTTGTTCAGGCGCTCGGGCATGCGAACTATCAACCCGCCGCTCCTGCTATTCTTGCCATTGCAAAGGAAGCAGACGGACCATTGAAAAATGCTGCCTATTATGCACTTGCTTCCATTGGCACTCCGGCAGCTGAAACAATGCTCGCTGCGGCTGCTAAACAGGCGGGCTATCGGTTTGAAAATAGTGAAGCTACTCCTGCCTATCTGCAACTATTGGGATCACCAACCAGCAACAAAGCAGGAACTGTTAAAAAAGCCACCGCTTTAATGAACAGTTTACAACAACCCAATCAGATTTCAACCAGAATTGCCTTATTAAATCTGATCAGCAGACTTCAGGGTGATGCTGCAATTCCAACCCTGATGGCAGCTTTAAAAGATAAAAATATTCAATACAGGCAGGCAGCATTACAATTTGCCGAACCCTATTTAAGTAATGAAACAGCGGCATCCTGGTTAAAAAATGCCGGCAGTCTTTCGCCGGTTGCAAAAGCAGAATTGGTAAATGCATTTGCGGCAAAAGACATTAAAGCAGCGGCTCCACTTGCCTTGCAACTGCTTGAATCGAAAGATGCAACTATACGTAACAGCATTATGAACTCCGCCGTTCTATTAGCCGGGGATAAAGTATTGCCTATCCTGGGCGTTTATTTGAAAACAGCGGCCGGTGAAGAAGCAGCAGCCATCTCAAAAGCCATGCTGATTGCTAGCCCTGGTGCAGCTGTCGAAACCGCCGCAACCGCACTTCCTTCAGCAAATGCTGCAGGAAAGGTTGCCGCCATGCAGGTTTTGGGTGAAAGAGCCGCATCAGCAAAAGTGCCCTTGGTACTGCCCTATTTGAGTAGTGATGACAAAACAATAAAGGAAACTGCGGCCCGATCATTAACACAGATGGTTATTCCGGAACAGCTCGAAAGTCTGTTCCCTTTATTGGCAAACGGACCTTCAGACGCCGATCTTAAAAACAGGCAGGATATCGTAATAAGTGCTTTAAGCGGGATCAAAAATCCAACCTTACTTACCAAACAATTATTGAATGTATACCGTTCCCTGCCTGCCGAAAAACAATCCAACTATTATAGGGTAATGGCTTCTCTTGGAGGCGATAGCTTTCAACAGGAGGTATTGGGTGGATTTAAAACTGCCAATGCGGCATCCCGACTAAAAATGGTATCAGCTCTTGGTGGTTGGAAAAATGGGGAAGCATTGAATTCCGTTTTCAAATTGAGTTCCGAAAATCAATCACCCGATCTTAACAGTGCATTGGTTTCAGCTTTTATTCAGCAGGTTAGGAACAGTAATCAATCAGGAGAGAACAAATATCTGATGATTCGTGAACTTCTTCCAAAAGCAGATAACCGTCAGCAAACAATACTGATAAATGAATTAGGTAAAGTAAGCACCTATCCCTCTTTGTTATATACTGCCGGTTTTTTAAATGATGCGTCACTTAAAAATGCCGCGGCCAATGCAGTTATGAATGCATGTTTGAATAACCCGCAGTTAAAGGGTGCAAAGGTGCACCAACTTTTAGAAAATGCTATTAGGGCCGTATCCGGAAATGAAAGCGACTATCTCAAAGCTGCAGTTAAGAAACATCTTGCGAGCCTTCCGAAAGATGGAGATTTCCAACCTCTTTTCAATGGTCATGATTTGAGCGGATGGAAAGGCCTGGTTGGCAATCCTATCTCCCGTTCAAAAATGGATTCTCTGACATTGGCTCGTGAACAGGTAAAAGCAGATGTTAAAATGCGGGAGGGCTGGTCTGCAAAAGATGGATTGCTGGTTTTCAACGGACATGGAGACAACCTCTGTACAGATAAAAACTACCGCGATTTTGAACTATTTGTTGATTGGAAAATTACCAAAGACGGAGATGCCGGAATTTATCTCAGAGGTACTCCACAGGTTCAGGTTTGGGATACTTCCCGTCGGGATGTAGGTGCTCAGGTTGGATCCGGAGGATTATACAATAACCAGAAAAACCCAAGCAAACCATTGCTGGTAGCTGATAATGCTATTGGTGAATGGAATCAGTTCCGCATATTGATGGAAGGCGATATGGTAACGGTTTACCTGAATGGAAAACTGGTCGTAGACAAAGTGCCATTGGAAAATTACTGGGATCGCAACCTCCCCCTGTTCAAAGAAGAACAGATTGAATTACAGGCACATGGTACTTTTGTGGCTTATCGGGATATCTACCTGCGTGAGATAAAAACTCCTGAACCAACCAAATTAAGCGAAGCCGAGAAAAATGAAGGCTTTAAAGTCTTGTTCGATGGAAGCAGTCTGCATGAATGGGTTGGAAATAAATCAGCCTATATAATTGAAGATGGTAATCTTGCTGTTTATCCGAAAAGAGGAGGTAACGGTAACCTTTATACGAAAGATCAGTATGCAGATTTTGTGTACCGGTTTGAATTCAAACTAACGCCTGGAGCTAATAATGGAGTAGGGTTACGTGCCCCTTTGGAAGGTGATGCAGCTTATGAAGGAATGGAAGTACAGATACTGGACAATGATGCAGAAATCTATAAGAATTTGCAGGTGTATCAGTATCATGGTTCGGTTTATGGTGTGATTGCTGCTAAAAGAGGATATCTGAAACCGGTTGGAGAATGGAATGAAGAAGAGATAGAACTGGTTGGAAATAAAATCAAAGTGACCCTGAACGGCACCGTTATACTGGAAGGAGATTTGGCAGCAGCATCTGCCAGCGGAACAGTTGATAAAAGAAACCACCCCGGTTTAAAACGGACCAGCGGACATATCGGATTTCTCGGACATGGAGATACGCTTTTCTTCCGGAATATCCGGATTAAGGATCTAAGTGTAAAAGAAGAACCGGTTAAAGTGCCAAAAAAACGGGTGAAAAAAAGAAAGAAAAATTAGCTAGAAAGAGCCGGTTGATCCGGCTCTTTTTTATCCGCTTACCCGATCTGCCTCATCCACTTTATTGGTGCGGCGGGGTATTGCTTTACTTTGTTTGCCAAACCTCCAGGTGAACGCCAAATTTATTACCCGTGTATCCCGCTGCAAACGAAAATACTCTGTAGCCTGGTTGAATATGGTAAAGCCTTCCATATTCTGTGTATAGAAGATATCCCTACCCGTTAGTTTCAGGCTTCCTTTGTTTTTTAGTACCTGTTTTGAAATGCCAATACCTGCCTGTCCGGTTGGCTCTACCACTTCCTGAATATCTGCCTGACTTCTGCTGATCCAATAACCTGATGCTTCCATTGCCCATCCTTTACCAAGCCTGAACTGGTTATTGATTGAAATATTTAATTGTGTAATACTGGCTTCCAATGGTTTCCAAATAAACCCTTTCAGTTTTTTATACTGCAGATCAGCCTGGGCGGTGAAGCTCCAGAAAGGCAGAACCTGCTTACTGAATGAGAGCGATAATCCCAGTATTTTTCTTCTTCCAAGATTGCCTTCCGAATAAAAAAATGTACCCGCAGTGTCCGATAAAAAAATCTGTGAAAAATAATCACGGGTATCGCTATATGATATACTGGTATTGAGGAGGTTTTTATAGCGGTGCGACAACTCAATGCTATAGGTGAATTGTGGCTTCATTAAGGGATTCCCTTTCTGGTAGGTATATTTATTAATGATGAATACAAACGGATTGAGCTGCTGATAGGGAGGGCGATCAATCCGTTTATTCATTGTCAGACTAAACTCATTACTTGAATCAAGCTCTACAGTTACCTGCAAACCAGGAAACAAACTTCCATATTGATTCGAAAAAGCGGAATCCTTGATAACGGCATTGCCTAACTGGTGCGCATCAAAGGAAGTGTGTTCGTACCTCAAACCCAACTGGTACCACCAGCGATTGATTTTTCGCTCCAGACTGGCATAGGCCGCGCGAATCTGTTCATCATACAGGAAATGATTGCTCTTTCCCAGGTCCTCTGTCCAACCGCCACCCTGGTTGATGGTATAGGATGCTTTATTGTTGGTGGACGTAATGGCCAATTTTATACCGGTTTCGAGTTTGTATTGTTTGGGTAGTGTGAGCTGGTGGTCTGCTTTAAAAGAAAGGATCCGGATCTTGCTGGGTAATACTCCAAGAAAGGATTCTGTATAAGGGTTGTCATCACTACGAATATTCTGAAAACCCTGGCTGCCATCAATCTGATAACCCAGCCAGTCGAGATCTGCGGAAAGTTCCTGTTTGGCAGAAAACTGGTGCCGAACATTCAGGTTGACCGAAGCATTTTTCCAATCGGTACTATTTGAATTTCGGGTGTCAATGAGGGAATCAGGTGTACTGCCGGATGATTTCCAACTCGCTTCACCTCTCCCGGTTCCGTTGCGATCAAGTTTTGTTCCAGCCAAGGCGATCCCCAGGGAGGTTTTTTTATTCAGGGTATAATCCAACCCGACACGTAGGGTGTGATTTTTTGCGGTCGACTGAATATAGGTGGGTTGCTCCAGTGTAGAAAGCAGGGTTTTATCATCCTCTGCATAATAGCTCCGGAAAGCATACATATCCAGCAGGTTCTGGTTCACCGTCCGACTGTAATTCCCAAACAGATTGATTCTCCCGCTATGATAATTGAGCGAAAGAGAATTGTTGGATTTGGGATAGATGCCCTGTCCACCGGATAAACTAAGGTTTCCATTAAACCCTCTCTGCCGGTTTTTCTTCAGCCGGATATTAATGATGCCACCATTTCCAGCCGCATCATAGCGGGCAGGCGGATTATCAATCAATTCAATTGTTTCAATATCATTACTGCTCATTCCCTGTAAGAGGGCATTTAGTTCTGCGCCGGTCAGATAGCTGGGTTTGTTATCGATCATTACCAGTACCTGATCGCGTCCCTTAAGACTGATGTTCCCATCCTTATCAAGGGTAATACCAGGAGACCGTTCCAACAGTTCCAACACAGTGGTCCCGGCATTAGTGATGCTGGCGTCCACCCGGATAATGGTTCTGTCAGAAAGGAACTGCACCGGTGGTTTTTTGGCCGTGACGGTAACAGCACTTAATTGTCCGGATGGCTGTAGTATTACAGTGAGAACCTGCGCACTTACGCCTGTGTTTTCTGCCGGTACAGTAAGCGACTGGCAGGAAGGTTCATAATTCACCCGGCTAAAACAAAGCAGGTATTCTCCCGGTACAAGTTCAGGTAAGGGAAGTTTACCGGTGGAATCGCTGACGGCACTTAGAATCCGGCTTGAATCTGCTTTCAGCAGGATCCGGATACTAACAAAATCGAGTGGTTCCTGTTTATGGTTGAACACCTTTATTTGGATTGGTGGATGCCCAGGAATGGAGGGTTGCGCTTTCGATATCAGTGAAAGCAGCATATAAATAAAGAGGAGTAAAGCAGCCGGTTTCATATCTCTTCAAAATTATTCACTCTTTTCATAGCCCGACGGGAAATGGGTTGAACGGTACCCGGCTGTATGCACGCACATACCACAACCCTGTTCTAAACCGTTTATACAGGAACCCATACCCTGTACCATGAAAAGTATAACCTTTTACAGTACTCTTATCAGCCTGGTTTTTATGGCCTGCAGTTCCCCTAAAACAGCCAGCAAACCCCTTCCAAAAGAGACCGACTACACAGTGCAGTCACTTGAAATTCAAGACACTGTTCCTGTGTCGATGGTTGAACAACCCCAAACTGAACAGGGTAGTTATATCTTGAAACCGGGATTTTATTCGGCCGAATTCAAATCTTATTGCCTTCAGCCCGGAACCCCTGACCCTACGCCAAGGGATGCTTATTTTCAGGCACCGGTCAATCATCCCCGAAAAGAGATTATCGAAGCTATTTTAAAGAATTCTCAATCCACTAACGATCTGGATCAGCGTAATATTCAGTTGTTGTTATGGGGTGTGGTGAGCCGAACCGAATTCAGCAAACTGCCTACGCCTGTTCAGTATACCGGCCGTAGATTACTCAATTCGAAACAGCTTTTTGAACTCAATGGCGGGGTAATGGGGATCGTAAAAACAGTAGCCGCTGTAATGCCTTCAGGTGGTGCCCTGGGTGATATACAGCAGGTATTCAATACCGGTGTAAATTCTTATGAAGCCTACGAGCAAATAGCAGTACCTCGCACTTTATCGCAAATGCGCAAGCCGGAATTCAAACTCAATCAATGGTACCGACACGAGCAGGGTTATTATGTTCGCTATTATCCCGATGGATATAAGAAAACCAACATTCAGGTTTATGTGCCGGAAACCACGGCTGATGGTGAAAACCTCATTAATTATATTCTGTTTGATCCAACCAGCATTTCCATTGCCCCGGCCAATACCAATGCACAGCGCCTGGGAATCGGGGCTCCGGTGGTCATTGATATTATCCGTACCGTTATCAAAGTAATTGATCTGGATAAGCCCACCCGTCCGGCAAAAAAAGAAACTTCCAAACACCCGAAAGCGTAAAAGGTGTCAGACACCAGTTCCAACATGTATCTGACACCTCTCTAACACTGTTCTAACACCTGTCTGACACCTAGAGCCGGAAGGAAAGACCACCCATCACCCAGCGACCCGGCATAACGGCCCCCAGCAGGTCCTGATAGGAGATATTGAACATATTGTCGACCTGTACAAATACCCTCAACCGCTGCTGCCAAACAGCCGCCTGGAATTTCCCATTCAACAGGAAATAATCCGGCTCCAAAACCACTCCGATGCCGGCAGCCTGCTGCGCCAACCGGTACTTGTACAACGCACCAACACTCAGTGCAAATCTTCCAAACTGATACTGCGCATTTAAATTTGTCAGCCAGCGTGAATGGGATGATAAATACAAAGAGGGAGTGGACTCCGTGCCTTTCGATTCAATCCAGGTAAGTCCGGCATTTAGCCATAACTCCTTCTGTTCTCCAAATTTTTGCTGAAACTGTCCATCCAATTCCACCCCCCGCGTATTCACACGGGCAATATTCTTAGCCAATGCATATGCCCCCGTTGGCGATAAATTCTCTTTTCGCGGCATCTCCGCATACGGCGTATTCGTCCAATCAATCAACTGCTCATGAAATCGTTGAAAATATGTTGCTGACAGCTTAAAACGGCTGTTGAAAAAATAATCAGTCCCCATTTCATACGACCAGGACCGTTCCGGATTCAAATCCGGATTTCCAATCCGCCCTCCTGTAACCAGGGCTCTGTTATAGTTATTAAACCGTTCCGTAAAGTCTGCATCGCGGATCGTTTTTCCACCACTGGCCCGCAATTGCCAATCACCGGCGCGATAGGAAACATTCAACTGCGGTATCCATTCCCAATTCGACCGCTCATTCCATTCCAATCTCAAAGCCGGACTCACCATCCACTTCTCACCTAATTGTTGATTCAGCACAAGAAATGCCCCACCCTGTAATACCGAGTGATTACCCCGGTCATTGGAAGCGATTTTTTTACTGATCAACTGCATCCCTGCCGTTAAACCCGTTTTATCATTTAGCTGGATTTCATCCCGAACCTGCGCCTGTATTAATTCACTTACACTCCGATTTGCCACGGAACTTTTATTAAAAGCGAATTCATCCACGAGATGTTTATAACCAATATCCATCACCAGCCGATCACGCCTGCCCACACGCTGCAACTGCAATTGCGTCCACCAGCTTTTGATTTTTTCCGATGCCGTATCTGACGCAAACGTGGTGTAAAAATTCTGTGCGCCAAAATCACGGTGATCAAAAGCGGCACGGGCACTGAGTTTCCATCGATCGGTTAACCAATGACCAGCAGAAAGGGAAATCGTATTATTATGAAAAAAACCTCTTGTCCCTCTTTGCGGTTGTCCATCTGCGTTATTAGATAAGATCCCTGCACTAAATGCCGTTCGGCCTTTCCGTACAAATGCTCCTGCCTGTAAAGAGCCATATCTATATTCTCCCAAAGCTCCCTGTGCCTGAACAGCAACGGAATCTGCCGCATCCGACCGGTTGGCATAGGTTCGTGTTATGATATGAATCACACCACCCACTGCTTCCGAACCATAAATAGCAGAACCCGCACCCTTCAAAATTTCTATTCGATCGATTTCTGCAGGAGCCAACGGGATATATCCGGAAAAATGGCCTGTATTGGGATCATTCAATCGTACCCCATCCAGTAATACCAGCACCTGTTGGAAACTTCCTCCCCGCAAAACAATATCACCCTGGCTCCCTGCCGGTCCGCGTAGCTGCATCTCCACACCCGGCAGAAACCGCAATAATTCATCCACCGACTGTACCGGCAAATCAAGAAATCGATCCCCCTTTATTACAAACACATTCCTACCTGTTCGCGAGGTTTGAATCGGGTTTACTGAAGCTGTAACCGTAACTGGATCCAATTCCGAGCCTTTATCCTGTGAAACAGCTGGCATACTAACGAGTGAAAATGCTAAAGAAAAGGCCAGCATCCGGCGGACGAAAAGAGTCAATTCAGTCTTGTGATTCATTTGTTCTTACCAATTTGCCGGCAAATCTAGTATCTTGCCGGTCTATCCAACTGTACCAGTTTTGACATTATGGCTAGTCCGGTTTCCATTCCATTCGAAAGTATTATTCAGGTTGATCGTAGTTCTTCTACCCCGGTCTACCTGCAAATTGCACACCAGTTAATCAATGGAATTCAACGCCGATATCTTCCAGCCGGAACGCAGTTACCCGGAAGTCGGTTACTGGGACAAGTTTTGCATGTTCACCGAAATACCATAATAATGGCTTATGATGAGCTGGATGCACAGGGATGGGTAGAGACCCTTCCCAATAAAGGCACCTTCATCATAGGTGAACCCAATAATCGACCCATAAAAATTCGCGGAACACAACCTGATCAGCTTTTCCAGTACCCCTCACAAACAGGTTTTGTTTTTAAAAAATCAAATCTGCTCGACAATCCCTTTGAATTCAGCAAATCCCGATTACATCTGAACGATGGAAATCCGGATATGCGACTAACTCAGCTCGAACAATTATCCCGTCAATACAGCGCCAGCCTGAAAAGAAAAATAAACCGCCGACAGCTGGGTTATTATAATCAGGAAGGCAATCTCTTCTTTCGGAAACAGCTCGCCAATTACCTGAATCTTTCGAGGGGATTGCATCTCTCGCCTGCAAATATTCTCCTTACCCGCAGCACTGAAATGAGTGTCTACATAACTGCCAGTCTCCTGCTCAATTCAAGCGATACTGTGGTGGTGGGATCACCAAGTTATTTTGCCATGAATATGATTTTTCAGCAGACCGGTGCAAAAATTAAAACCGTACCTGTCGACGAGGATGGAATTGATGTGGAATCAGTAAAGCGCCTCTGTGAAAAACAAAAAATCCGACTTCTCTATATAACACCCCATCATCACTATCCAACAACTGTTACCCTTAGCTCTCAGCGCCGGCTGGACTTATTGCAACTTGCTGCAGAATTCGGATTTATCATATTAGAAGATGATTATGATTACGATTTTCATTATAATAAACGCCCGGTTTTACCACTTGCAAGTGCTGACACTAATGGTATGGTTGTTTACAGCGGGACGTTTGGAAAATCACTCGCTCCGGGATTCCGTACCGGTTTTATAGTAGCACCTGAAAATCTGGTGGCTGAATTACAAAAGCACCTGCAGGTACTCGATCGACTGGGAGATCCGCTCCTCGAGCAGGTTTTAGGCGAGTTGATTGAAGAGGGCGAAATTCATCGCGCTATAAAAAAATCGGTTCAGGTATATGAAATGCGTCGGAATAAAATGACTGAATTATTAAGTAACTATTTTACAGATTCTGTTCAGTTTGAATCACCGGTAGGCGGACTGGCTATCTGGCTCGAATGGCGAAACAATGTAAATTTATACCAACTGAGTAAGTTTTGCGAAGCACATGAATTATTCATACCCAGAACACTGCTCTACCAACAAAAAAACCTGACTGCCATGCGAATTGGATTTGGACATTTAAATGAAAGCGAAATGGAGGAAGCTGTCCGTATTATGAAAGCCGGTTTAGATAAAACCAACCATCATTAATGTATGCTTTCTCCAAAACAGCTTTTTCTGATCGACTCGATCGGTGCAGCAACCACTGCCTTGCTTTTAACAACTTTGCCATTTATCTGGCCACGAATTTTTGGACTACCGGTATCAATAACAAACTCTCTTTCAATTCCCGCGGCAGTTTTTATGGTTTATTCATTTCTTTGCTTTTATTATTTTTCAATCCGTAATTGGAAGCGATTACTATTTGGAATTGCACTTGCCAATCTCAGCTATTGTTTGGTGAGTTTATTCGTGATAATAAAACATTCCGACTCCGTTTCGCCAATTGGTTGGTTATACTTTATTGGCGAACTATTTATTATTACCGGGTTAGCGTTTTATGAATTAAAAACAATCTGTAGCAAAAAAAATTAAATAGTTTAGAATCCTGAAAACACTTCTATAATTTGGCGCAACTAAAATCAACAGACACATTTTATGAAAATCAGCCCGAGCCAAACAAATCCTGCTTCCTGGCATTGAGAATGATCATTTTGCAGAGTAAGGCTGAAATTTCAGAAACAACCAAATACGGAATGCCATGCTTTTGCATTGGTAAAAAACCGATCCTTTATTTATGGACTGATAAAAAATCATCCTATCCTTATATTTTGTTTGTAGACGGACGCTTATTGGATCATCCTTCCCTGGAATCCGGGAATCGTTCAAGGATGAAAACTTTACCGGTTGACCCGAATAAAAACATGCCTATAAATTTAATTAATAAACTACTGCGCGAAATCATTAAACACCAGAAAGCTGACTGACACCATTCTAACATGTATCTGACACCTCTCTAACAACGTTCTAACACCTGTCTGACACCTAAAGGGAGGAAAAAAACTCAGGAAAGGTTTTTTCGGTGGGAATCTGCAGTTTTTTGCGCAGTCTGTACCGGCTGATTTCCACCCCACGCAAAGAAATATTCATTAATTGAGCAATTTCCTTGGAGGACATATTTAGTTGCAAATAAGCACATAGCTTTAAGTCGGTACTCGTTAACTGTGGGTAAAGTCCTTTGATTTTTTTGAGAAAATCATCGTTGATCTCATCAAAACGCGCTGCAAACCGATCCCAGTTTTCATTATTCCGTTCAATATCGTTAACCAGCTGCAAAGCCTTCTTCAAGCTATTATCATTGTCACTGGATTTATAGAGTTTCTGCAATTCTTCTTTTACCCGGGCAAGCGCATCTGTTCGTTCTACAAGGTGTAGAGCTGCATCCGCCAGCTCTTTGTTTTTATACCGAACCTCATGCTCCAGTTTTTCATTCTGTAACTGAAAAATTGCTTTCTCACTTTGTTCTATTTCCAACTGGTGAAGTATCTCCAATTGCCGTTGTTTTTCTTCAAATTTCAATCGCTGCTGATGTAGCTTGTGCCGTTGCCAGCGTACTATTCCAGCAATCAATATAATTCCCAGGCCGGTGTATAACAGGTATGCATAAATGCTTTTGTACCAGGGTGGTGAAACAGAAAATTTATACGCAATTTGTTCAGATTCCCGTCCCAGATTGGTTCGGGCCTTCACTTTGAAAATATAATTCCCACTTGTCAGATTGGTATAATCTTTCTCCGTTCGAACAGACCATTCACTCCAGTCTGCATCAAACCCTTCCAGCATATAGCTGTATTCAATTGTATATGGCAATCCATAATAGGGAGAACTGAATTCAAACCGAAAAGAACTGAACTGGCTATGTAAACGCGGATCCGTCCAATTTCCAAAACCTGCATACAAGATACTATCCGACCTGCCAATTGCCCGCACCTGCCCTAATTGAACCGTTAGTGGTGATCGGTTTGCACGATATTTCTCCAGATTAAAATGAATCAATCCCTTTTCTGAAGCAATAAAAATATTCCTTGAATCATATGGATACACCTGCTCAAACCCTGATAGAACCTGTCCCGTTAACTCCGGAAAAAATACCGGTTCCGAAAACCCCTCCCCCTCTTCCTTTCCCCCATCTCGCCTTCCCCCTCCTCTCATCACCGCTCCCATGCGCTTTCCACTTACAAACCACACATTGCCTTCAGTATCTTCTTTCAGGTAACGGAGTTCCATTTCCCCCAGAACAGTACCCAAAAACGTTGATTTTTTAAACCGGCCGGATGGCTTATCAAATTCATACGCACCTTTCTCTGTGGCAAACAAAACTCTGTTCCGCACCCGAAAAACATGATTCCCCAAATCAGAAGGCAGGCCATCCTTTGATGTATACAAACGCGTCTCATAGCGGGTGCGATCACCTGATATTTCAATTTTATAAATTCCCCTGTAGGGATGAGAGGCCCAAATGCCGCCATCATTATCGATCGCCAGAAACCGAAGTGACTCATACAGTCCGGTCAGGTTACCTTCATTTATAAATTTGCCATCCGCATATCGCAAGCGCTTTAAGCCGGTATAATTTCCAACCAGAATTTCTTCTGAAGGAAGGACGGCTGAGAGCGGCTGAAAGATCCAGGCTGGTTCCAGGGCAATACGCTCAGCCAGTTCCGGTTTCAATAAAAAAGTGCCATTATTATGTGCCATCAGGATTTCCTGGTTGACTTCATCCAGCCTCCATACCTGTCCGGCACTTCCGGGAATCAATCGAAAGCTTCCTCTTGAAAAACTAAGATCGCTCATTCCCGGATCGAGTTTAACCTCAAATGCCCCGTCAGAACTTCCAAGAAACAGCCGGCCATTCAGAATTCTGGCTCCAAATCCCGCCAATTCATTTTCAACATTTGGATGTATGTATTTTACTGCAGCATTATAGGCAATAAAACTTATCCCATTGTTCAATCCTGTCCACAGATTTCCATCCCGGTCCAATAATGCACTTAATATATTATTGTTCTGTAAGCCCTCTTTTCTCCCCAATTGCTGTATTCTCTTCCCTTGAAAATCAAGCACAAAAGCACCCGATGATCCGGTACCCACCATAAACTCGCGTTCATTTAACGACACTACTGCATTGATATCGGAGGGGAAATAGGTCTTTGGAAATGCCGGTGCTTCCCGAATACTATTTTTTACCAGCCAGAATCCCCCATCCCGCACAGTGAGCATCAGAATGGAATCAGTACCGGCAGGTAACATTCCATTTATCGGCTTGTACTGAAGAAGTTCATTTCCAACCACCGGTTGCCATTGGCTCTCCCGCCATTCAAATAAGCCTTGAACCACATCCTGAGCAAACAGGCGATTCCCCATTTTCTTTAACCAGACCCATTCTGATCTTGCCTTAAAGACCCTGGCCTGACCGTTATTCCATTCTATAATCCGGTCGAGTGCCCGAAAAAATATGGCGGACCCCACCACCTCAATATCCCAGATATCAGCAATGCTTCGCTGATCGGCAGGCAGCCTGGATACCAAAGAAGTATAGGTTAAAAAACCCTGTTTACCTGGGGCAAAATAACCCAGTTCTCCCTGACCGCCTGCATAAATCCGTCCCCCTTCATCCACTGCTAGTGAACGCATTATCGTCTTGTTTGGCAGGGCATAGTCCTTCCAAAAAGTTCCATCATAGGTCAATAATCCTTCATTATTGGCAAAATACAGTCGGCCTGAACTGTCCTGTTTTATATCCCAGGTTTGCGTACCCCCATGAAAATCCGTCTTGGTATAGTTGATGATTCGTGGCAGACCAATGGTATTTTGCGACTGTAATCCAGCCGAACATAACAAGCCTCCAAGCAGCCATCCAAATTTCATACTTTAAACTTACGAATTTGCTATGATGTAGTGATGATGTAGTCGATTTCTATTGATTATCAGCGATATAATTGCAAAAGATGTAGTCGTGTTGTAGAGGTTTCTTTGCTTACTGATAACTGGAATGCTAGCTTTATCTCCCCGCGAAAAAAATTCCGGGTTCTAACTAAAATTTGCTTGCATATGAAAAACATGCTGCGACGAGTATTGCTACTCTGGGTCGGCCTGCTATGGGCAGTGATCGGCTTCTCTCAAACCAAACCCATAACCGGAAGGGTAACCGACGACAAAGGAAATCCGGTTCAAAATGCTTCCATCCTGGTAAAAGGAACTACACAGGGAACAAGCACCGATGAAAATGGGAATTTTAAACTCGAGGTGCCCGCCACTGCCACCACCTTAACAGTTTCCTCGCTCAATTTTACAGAACAGGATGTCACCATCAGTGGATCTGTGCTTAGTATTACACTTCAATCGGCATCCGGACAAATGGATGAAGTGGTTGTTGTTGGATATGGTACGCAGAAAGTAACCAAGATTTCTGGTGCCATCGCCACTGTAAAAGAAAAGGAAATTGAAAAACTCCGTCCGGTAAGGGCTGAAGATGCGATCCAGGGTCGTGCTTCAGGCGTTACCGTTGTTTCACCCGGTTCCCCCGGCGCTAAACCAACCGTATTAATCCGCGGGATTCCTTCCTATACCGGAACCGATCCGGTTGTAATCGTGGATGGATCCATCCAAACCCTGGATGACCTCAACTCAATTCCTGCGGCCGATATTGAATCGATCAATATCCTGAAAGACGCTGCTACCACATCTATTTATGGCGTAAAAGGAGGAAATGGAGTTATCCTGGTTACCACAAAATCCGGACGCCGTAATCAGAAAACAGAATTTTCTTACGGTGGTAATTATGGTGTTCAGGAAGTGTTCAGTAAAATCGGTGTGCTCAACGCTACTGAATATGGAGCCATGGTAAATGAAGGCTCCGTTGCTAGTGGAGGTGACCTGATTTTCCCAGATCTGAGTATTCTCGGTAAAGGTACCGACTGGCAGGATCAGATCTTTAAAAACGCACCTATCCAATCCCACGCGCTTACTGCCCGTGGTGGTTCAGAAAAAATGACCTATTTCCTTTCCGGTTCTTTTTTGAATCAGGATGGTATTGTTGGGGGCGGCGATAAATCCTTCTTCCGCAGGATGAATGCCACATCGAATATCACCTATAACCTCAGCTCCAAACTCAAGTTTACCGCCAACACCAGTTTTGTAAATATCCGTGGTTCCGGAATTGCTGAAAATTCCATCAATGGGGTAATCTCCAACGCCCTGAACTTTGATCCCACCACGCCGATTTACAATACCAATCCGAATGTTTATGGGAAATATGCAACCAGCCCGAATATCTTATCCGAGATATTCAACCCATTAACCCAACTGGCTGATACCTATAACAAATCCAATACCAACAAGCTCTATGGAAAGTTGGAGTTGACGTATACACCCATTAAGAACCTAAACCTGACATCGCGTTACGGTTATACCTATACAAATGTGGTTGGCAAGAGTTTTAATCCGCTTTCCTATTACGGAGCAGGACATATCAACTCAACGCTCAATGCGGATGGCACTCCAAGAACCGGGGCGCATAACAGCGTTTCGGAATACAAAAATACTTACTACAATTATACCTGGGAAAATTTCGCCAGTTATGCATTTAACCTGAATGATGTGCACAGTTTTGACGCCGTAGTTGGTATGTCAGTTGCAAAAGTTACCGGAAATGGGTTGGATGCATCCCGTCAGGATGTGCCATTTAATTCCTGGGAATTTGCCGATATTTCTTCCGCAACCGGACTGGCTACAAATAATGGATTAGGTGCCGGAAGTTTTCAGTATGAGCGCCGTAACCTGTCCTATTTCGGACGGATTAATTACGATTACGATAATAAATACCTGGCCAGTTTCACTGCACGCCGGGATGGCTCATACGCTTTTGGGCCGGCAAATAAATTCGCGAACTTCTATGCGGGATCACTTGGCTGGATTGTTAGCAACGAAGATTTCTTCAACAGCAATCTGATCAATCATTTGAAAATCCGCGGAAGTTATGGCGCAACCGGAAATGAGAATGTTAGTCCTCAGTTTCAGCGAATCTCGAATGTTGTTTATGCCTACAACCTGGGACAAAACGCCGGTTATACCTTTGGTGAAAATGCAACTTCAATAGGTTCCACCATCTCTTCTTTCCGTAATGATGCGCTCGGTTGGGAAAAACAGGTACAGCAGAACTATGGATTTGATATCGCTATCCTGAATAACAAACTGAGTTTAACCGCTGATTATTATCAAAAAAATATAAGTGGATTGCTGTTTACTCCAACGCTCTCTCTTTATTTGGGAACTGCTGCCTTACCTACTGCAAATATTGGAACCACCCGTACCAGTGGGGTTGATCTAAACCTGAATTACACAGAAACAATAGGCAATAATTTCAAGCTGAATACCTATTTAAATTTCACTACTGCAAAAAATGAAGTAACTGAAACAAACAATGGTTTAATTGCCGGTGGTAATTATGGAATTCCCGGACAACAGGTTACCCGATTTGAAAAAGGGTACACGCCTGGCTATTTCTTTGGATATAAAACAAACGGACTGTTTCAGAATCAGGCAGAAATTGATGGCAGCTCTGCTCAGCCGGGAGCGCAACCTGGCGATATCCGTTTCATGGATATGAACAAAGACGGAACCATCAATGCAGATGACCGCACCCAAATAGGGGATCCCTTCCCAGAGTTCACCATGGGATGGGGACTTAATCTCGAATACAAGGGATTTGACTTCACCACTTTTGTTTATGCATCGGTAGGAAACGATATCTACCGCGCTTATGAGAGAAATCTTGCCATGACCAACAAGTACCGTGGTGTACTGGGCCGCTGGACAGGCGAAGGTTCAACAAATGATGCACGCTATCCCCGTTATTCCTTTGTGGATGGCAATAATAATATCCGCGCATCTGACCGATATGTGGAAGATGGTTCCTTCGTAAAAATTAAAGACCTGCAACTGGGTTATACAGTGAATTCTGAATGGATGAAACGAATTAAAGTCAGCCGGATAAGAATTTATGCGCAGGTAAAAAATGCACTGACGTTTACTAAATATTCAGGATATGATCCTGAAATCTCAGGGGGCATTTTTGATACGGGCATTGATCGCGGAGTTTATCCCCAGGCCCGTACCTGGTCAGCCGGAATTGATGTGAAATTCTAACCACAAAAAGAACACAATGAAAAATCGTATATACATAGCAGTTGGAATGGCACTGTTAATCGCCAGTCCCTCCTGCACAAAATTTATTGATTACAGTCCGCGGGAAGATTATCAGATCACCGCCGATGATTATTTTAAAACAGCCGATGATTATCAGAAAATGCTGATTGGCGTCTACTCGCCATTGCAATGGCTTTGGGCAGTGCCTGTTATTGGTGATGTTGCTTCTGACAACTCGGTATCAGGCGGCGAAAATGCTACCGATGTATTGGGCCTGCAGCAGATTGATGATTACACGACCATTTCCGTAAACAGTTATATGACGGAAGTATGGAAAACCTGTTTTGAGGGAATCAATCGCGCCAATTATCTGGAAGAGAATAAAGATAAATTAGAATTTGCCGGGAAAGATCAGGTCTATGCACAGGCCTATTTTCTCCGTGCCTATTATTATTTCGAGCTGGTTCGTTTTTTTGGTGATGTTCCGTTGTTTACCGAGCGTCGTTTAGGCGTTGGTGATAGTAAAACTTTAGGCCGGACTCCTAAAGCTGAGGTATATGCGCAAATCGAAACGGATTTAAGAACAGCCATTGCTTCCCTTCCAACTACTGTAAATGAACCAGGCCGTGTAACAAAATATGCAGCACAGGCATTGCTGGGAAAGGTTTTGTTATACCAGGGAAATGATGCCAATCCGGGTAAGTTTGATGAAGCTGCCACTGTATTGGAAGAAGTGGTAAATGGGCCATTTAGCCTGGTAGCAAATTTTGGAAATATCTTTCTTGCAAGTGGTGAAAATGGACCCGAATCTGTTTTCGAAATTCAATACAGCAATAACAACCCGTTTTATGACTGGAGCAATCCGGGAAGAGGGCAGGGGAATTTTGCGGTTCAGCACAATGGAATTCGGAACCTCACCGGTGGTAGTCCGTATGCGCAGGGCTGGAGTGTAAATCTTCCTACACAGGATCTTGCCAATGCATTTGATGAGGAGGACACAAGAAAAGCAATTACAATTCTTGATATCGAAGCCTATAGCGCAGCCAATCCACAGTATAATATCACCTACCTGGTTGCTCCTTACAAGAATACCGGTTTGTACAATCAAAAATACCATCCACGTAAAGGAGAAACATCCGGACAAATAGAACTGAATTACATGAATAATAATCGGGTGATCCGATTTGCAGATGTGTTGCTGATGGCTGCAGAAGCCAATAATAGAAAGGCATCTCCCAATACTGCCAAAGCGCAGGACTACCTGAATCGTGTTCGTCAGCGTGCATTTGGTGATCAGGAGCATAATATAACTGCTACCGGTGCAGCACTTACGCAGGCAATCTGGGAAGAACGCAGGCTGGAACTGGCCATGGAAGGCGATCGGTTTTTTGATCTGGTTCGTACGGGTCGGGCTGCTACAGAAATCCAGGGCTTTGTAACGGGCAAACATGAACTCTTCCCTATTCCCCAGGAGGAAATTGATGTATCTGAATTACCTCAAAATCCTGGTTATTAATTGATCATCTGTAAAACTGAATCATGAAACGAATACTAATACTTGGACTTTCTTTAGGACTGCTCTGGAGTGGTTGTAAGAAAGAAAGTTTCGACGATACGGAATTTGCCGAAAATGCATCGGCCCCGGACAAACTGAGTGCGATGTTCGACATCACGCAGGATAATACCGGTAAGGTTACTATCTATCCAAATGGAGAAGGCATGGCTTATTACCTGGTTCATTTTGGAGATGGAACGCAGCAGCCACAAAAAGTAACACCCGGACAAAAAATTGAGCATATTTATTCGGAAGGCAATTACAGCGTACGCTTATTGGGTATTGGTGTAAATGGATTAACGACAGAAACAACCCAGGCCCTTACGGTAAGTTTTAAGGCGCCTGAAAACCTGGATTTTACCGCAGCCATTGACCCATCCAATCCATTTAGAGTCAATGTTAGTGCCAGTGCCGATTTTGAAACGGTATTCCGGGTTTATTTTGGAGAAGACGAGGAAGAAGAACCGATATCTCTGCTCGAAGGCAGCTCTGCCGGTCATACTTATGCGCAAACAGGAACCTATACCATTCGGGTGGTAGCGCTTAGTGGAGGCGAGGCAACAACAGAACTGACCAAAGAAATCACGATCGTGAACCCACTGTTATTGCCATTGGATTTTGAAAGTACAACACTTGATTATGCCTGGGGCAATTTTGGTGGTGGTGTGGCTACAGTCATTAATAATCCACAAATAAATCCGGGAAATCCTTCTTCCAAAGTTGGACAGATGATCAAATATGCGCCGGAACCCTGGGGAGGAGCTGTGATCAGTCTTAGTCAGCCGATTGATTTCAGTGCGAATAAAATTTTCCGGATGAAAGTGTTTTCTCCACGTGCTGGCGCAACTGTATTGTTGAAAGTGGAAAACATATCGGACGGCGGAATTTTCTATGAGTTGCAACAGCCAATTACCAGCGCAAATGAATGGGAAGATCTCGTATTTGATTTTAGCGCCATCAATACAGGCAATACCTATCAGAAAGTAGTATTGATCTTTGATCTGGGAACACCTGGTGATGGATCGTCGAATTTCACCTTCCTTTTTGATGATATTCGTTTGGTTAATAGTCTGCCTCCTACTGATGCAAAAATCTCTCTGCCAGTAACATTTGATGCGGAAAATGTGGATTATACCATGACCAATTTTGGGGGGAATATTACCGAGGATGCAATTGATCCCGCAAATGCAGGAAATAATGTGAAGAAAACAACCAAACCCAATGGAGCTGAAGTTTGGGCTGGAACGACGATTGGTACACCAGCCGGTTTTGCACAAAAAATTCCTTTTACAGCATCTGCAACCAAGATGAGTGTGCGGATTTATTCACCTGCAGCCGGTATTCCGATATTGCTAAAAGTAGAAGATCATACAGCTGCTAATATTTCAGTGGAAACGCTGGTCACCACCACAGTTGCCAATGCATGGGAAACACTGGAGTTTGATTTCGCAAATCATTCAGAAGGCACACCAGCCTTGAATTTAAGCGCAACCTATGATAAAGCATCCATCTTCTTTGATTTTGGAACCGGTGGAAATGGCAAAGTTTTTTATTGGGATGATGTGCAGATGGCAGGATCAGGAGGTGCCCCGGATGTATTGGGATTGCCGCTGGATTTTGAATCTGCCTCTCTGGAATATGCCTTTGTAAATTTCGATGGCGGACAGGTAACTATTCTGGATAATCCGGTAAGCGGTGCAGGTAATACCAGTTCAAAAGTTGGACGTATGGTAAAAAATGCCGGACAGCCCTGGGGAGGTGCATTCCTTTCCCTCAATGCACCGATTGATTTCTCAGTGAAAAAAACCTTCACAATGAAAGTTTATTCACCAAGGGTGGGTGCTAAAGTTTTGTTGAAAGTGGAAAACCAGACGGATGGCGGAATTGCTTATGAGCAGGAATTAACAACAACTAAATCCGGAGAATGGGAAACCCTTAGTTTCAATTATTCTGCGATCAATACAGCCAATAGTTATCAGAAGATCGTGCTGATTTTTGACCTGGGTACTCCAGGTGACGGATCAGCGAATTTCACCTGGTATTTTGATGATATCACATTAAACTAAAGATCATGACTATGCGAAAATATATGTATGGAGCTATAATCAGTATTGGGTTATCCGCTGGTTTGGCGTCCTGTCAGAAAACAGATTATTCATTTGGTGAGATAAAAGCGCCAACAGAATTGGAACTGGCCATTGCCATTGAAGGTGCTGATGCAACCAATCCGGATGGGAATGGATCAGGTTTTGTGCAAATTGATGCAGCCGCGTCCAATGCAATTACCTACAAAATTGATTTTGGAGATGGGACTACCAGAATGGTGCCTGGAGGAAAAGTCCGGTATAAATATGGAACGCCCGGTACGCAGGAATATATCATCACAGTAAATGCCATTGGCACAGCCGGGGTGGTTTCAACCATCAGTAAAAAAGTAACAGTGAACGTTATATTCGAAATTCCAGCTGATATTCTTAGCGCATTGACAGGCAATGGCAATAAAGTGTGGGTTACAGATAATATGGCACCCGGACATATTGGTGTGGGCCCGGTTGCAGAGTTTTCACCCATCTGGTATCAGGCAGCTCCTGATGAAAAAGCATCTGTGGGTTGTTTTTATGATGATGAAATCACTTTTAGCAGAGATGCAAATAATCGGGTAAGCATGGCTGTAGATAACAAAGGGGCCAGTTTTATTCAGGGAGCATCCGTATCGTCCTATGGATTTAGTGGTCCGGAAGATTGTTATGCGTTGGACATGTCAGGTGTAAAAGCACTCACTTTCAGCGATGCCACCTCAGGTGCAGGCGAAGCAATATCAACACAAATTCAGTTTACAGTTCCGGGAAATGGTGCAATCAATTTTGCAACTGGTGCAAATACGTATGAAATTTTATCGATTACAGAAAGCACCATTCATCTGCGTAATATCGGAGTGGATGGAAATGCCTGGTATCAAAAATTAAAAGTAAAACCTTAACACGATGCGAACCATTATGAATACACTATTATTAGCAACCTATCTTTTGGTGGCAGGCAGTTGCTCCAAAGATGAAGAATCAAAGCCAGCCAATGGCTTGCCTGCAAAGCTGACCATTTCTGCAGATATCACAACGGATGGAAGTGGACTGGTAAAATTCAAAGCCAGTGCACAGAATGCCAGTTCTTATTTTTTTGAATTCGGAAATGGGATAACACAAACCGATGAAGATGGTGAATTGGAACATACCTATTCAACCTCGGGAAATAACCTTTATGTAGTTACGGTAAAAGCCAGTAATTCGACGGGAGATCTGACCAAGAGCACACAAATCCGCGTGAATGTGGCATCCAATGAACCTGGCCTTGTTTGGAGCGATGAATTCAATTCCAACGGGGCACCTGATCCCAGCAAGTGGGATTATAATATCGGCACTGGTGATAATGGCTGGGGTAATCAGGAATTACAATATTATACCAATCGCGCCGAAAATGCGGTAGTTACGAATGGTGTGTTGCGAATAACTGCCAGGAAAGAAAATTACAATGGCAGTGCCTATACTTCTGCCCGTCTGTTAAGTAAAGGAAAGTTCACCATGAAATATGGCCGGGTTGAGGTAAGTGCAAAGATGCCGGAAGGAGTGGGTACCTGGCCGGCAATCTGGATGTTGGGCGCCAATATTGATCAGGTTAATTGGCCGGCATGTGGCGAGATTGACATAATGGAACATCTGGGTCGTGATTTGAATAATATCTATGGTACTTTTCATTATCCGGGAAGATCTGGTGGTAATGCGGATGGTGTAACCCGTCGGATTGAAAATGCGACAACTGAATTTCATAAATACAGTATGGAATGGCGGGCGGATAAGATCCAGCTCTTTGTGGATGACCAATTGATCCATACGCTTAACAATTCACCTGCAGTTCCTTTTAATCACGAATTTTTCTTTATTCTGAATGTTGCGATGGGCGGAAATTTTCCCGGTCCGGTTGACCCGGCCTTCACCAGCTCTTCCATGGAAATTGATTATATCCGTGTGTACGAATAATTAGGTGTCAGACAGGTGTTAGAACATTGTTAGAGAGGTGTCAGATACATGTTAGAAGACTCTTAGACATGTGTCTGACACCTCTCTGACGATTATCAACAAAAAAACTGATTTAGATCATTTTTCAGGACGGAAAACTGGATGAAATTAGACTAGATTTTTTCACCCA